>JAESGK010000019.1_pt1:122500-358925 | contig 358925 bp, 337 predicted proteins | sample 9269681 | NCBI WGS metagenome assembly JAESGK01 (sample SAMN14515347, study PRJNA621673) | algae metagenome | isolation source: Timaviella obliquedivisa GSE-PSE-MK23-08B and co-occurring heterotrophs from... | place: USA: Grand Staircase Escalante National Monument, Utah...
CAACGCGTTTTTTGAAGTTTTTTCGACAGAGGCCGATTTTTTTGCCGACGAACGGCCTTGGAGAGCCAATTGACTTTGTAAATCGCGCGCGCACGCGAGGACGCCCGCAAACAGCCTCATTCGCCGGGCAAAGCGACCGCGTGCCCGCCGGCCGGCCGATTGATTCCGGGCGGCGACGCGGGCATGGTCCTCCGCGCGCCGGCGGGCCCGCGCTTTCGGGGCTGGCAGACAGCGGACCAAGACGACGACACGATGAACGCCCATCCTGACTTCGACATGCCGGCCGAACCGCTCGCCCCAGAGGCCGCGGCGCTGCTCGTCGATCTCGGCATCGAACCGCCGATCCAGCCCGAGGGCGCCTCGCCCCAGGCGCTCGACCGGCGCGGCGTCTCCCTGCGCTGGCTCGCCGCCTGCACGCTGGTCGGCTCCTGCGGCGCGGCGCTTCTGGGCGCGGCGATCCTGGTCGCGATGCGCGGCGACACCAGCTTTCCCGAGCGGCCCGAAACCGCGACGGCGCGGACATCGGGCGCGACCGGCGGCGGCGGCGCCCGCAAGGCCGACAAGCTCGTCGCCGACCAGCCCGTCTTCGCCGCCAGGAACGCCATGCGCGCGCCGATGTCCCAGCGCGTCGGCGATCGTGAGGTCATCCGCGTGCGGCCCTTCGTGCGGCTCGCCTCCAACCTGTCGCAGACGACCGGCGTCTACGCGACCAACATTCCGCCCTTCAATCCGCTGCGGCTTTTCGCCGAGGGCGGCCAGCCGAGCGAGCGCTATGCCGAGCCGGTGGTCGAGGTTCCCGACGCCGACGTCACCATCGTCAAGCGCGACCTGAGCGACATCGATATTCCCGCCGGCAAGGCCCAGCTCGGCGACGCCGAGGTCATCACCCAGATCGAGGAAGAGCGCGCCAATGCCGCCGCCGCCGGCCGGCAGCGTTCCCTGCCGATCCCGCCGCAGCTCCTGCTCAGCCGGACGCTGGGCGGCGCAGCCTCGACCGAGACCAATATCCTCGCCTATGCCCCGCCGACCGGCACGCCACGCTTTTCCGGCATCGAGGTCCGCGTCGTTCCCGAAAACGTCACCAACGCGCTGAAGACGCCGATCGCCGCCTCGCGCGAGCCGCTCGTCGAGGACAAGCTGCTGATCGCGCGGCGCGGCGAGAATTTCGAACAGGTGATGCGCGCCGCCGGCGCGAGCCCCGAGATGATCCGCGCCATGATCCAGGCCTTCGGCGGCAAGGTCCGCACCGGCGCGCTGCCGGACGGGCAGGTGCTGCAGGCGCTCTACGCGCCGGGGCCGAGGCCCGGCGATCCGCGCCAGATCGTGCGCGTCTCTCTGCTGAACGCCGGCCAGCCCGACGGCACCATCGCCATCAACGACAAGGGCGTCTTCGTCTCGGTCACTCTGCCCAAGCAGGATGTCGTCGGCCCGCAGCGGGCGCCGCGCAAGGCCAATGACGATGAGGAGGACGACGAGGAGGAGGGCGGCGGCGCGCGTCTCTATGAGAGCCTCTACGAGACCGGCCTGCGCCACGAGCTGCCGCGCCCGATGATCGACGAGCTGGTCCGGATCTTTTCCTACGATCTCGATTTCCAGCAGCGCGTCCGGCCCAGCGACAACCTCGAGGTGATCTTCACAGAGGACGACGAAGGCGAGCGCGGCGAGATCCTGTCCGCCTCGCTGACCATCGGCGGCGAGACAAGGCGCGTCTTCCGCTATCAGGCGCCCGAGGACGGGCTGATCGAGTATTTCGACGATGAGGGCAAATCGCTGAAGAAATTCCTGCTCCGCAAGCCGATCGCCGATGGCGAGATGCGCTCGGGCTTCGGCATGCGCTACCACCCGATCATGCGTTATTCGAAGATGCATACCGGCGTCGACTGGGCCAACCGCATCGGTACGCCGATCCTGGCGGCCGGCAACGGCACGGTGATCAAGGCCGAATGGGATTCCGGCTACGGCCGCCGCATCGAATTGCAGCACGCCAATGGCTACGTCACGGCCTATTCGCACCAGTCGGCCTTCGCCAAGGGCATCGCGCCCGGCGTCAAGGTGCGGCAGGGTCAGGTCATCGGCTATCTCGGCAATACCGGCCTCTCCACCGGCCCGCACCTGCACTACGAGGTTCTGGTCAACGGCAATTTCGTCAATCCGATGAAGATCCGCGTGCCGCGCGGCCGCGAGCTCGACGGCCGGACGCTGGTCGAGTTCAAGCGCCAGCGCGAGGAGATCCAGAGCCTGATCCAGCGCGCCGGCGGGACGGTCGCACAACTGCGCTGAGCGCATGGCGAGCCGCGAGACGGGGCTTAGGGCCGCGCCTGGCGCTTGACTCTCGACCCTGCTTCGGCACACCGGACAGAGCCTTTTCCGTCCCGCCAGCGACACCCGGCCATGCTCGCCTCGCTCCTCGTCGTCCTTCCCGTCTTCGGCCTGATCGCGCTCGGCTATGGCGCGCGCTGGCTCAAGGTCGTGCGCGAAACCACAGGCGAGGGCCTGTCCGACTTCGTTTTCGTGCTGGCGGTGCCCTGCCTGCTGTTCAAGACGCTGGCGACGGCCGCCATTCCCGCCGTCCAGCCCTGGGGCTACTGGATCGCCTATTTCATCGGGCTCGCCGTCGTCTGGGCGCTGGCGATGCTGATCGCGCGCCGGGTCTTCGCCCGCTCGGGACCGGAACTCGTGGTCTCGGGTTTCGCCGCCGCGCAGTCCAACACCGTCTTCGTCGGCATCCCGATGATCCTGAAGGCCTATGGCGAGGCCGGCGCGGTGCCGCTAGGGCTGCTGCTCGCCATCCATCTGCCCGTCACCATGACGGCCGCGACCTTGCTTGCCGAGGGCCGCTCCGCCTCGGTCGGCATGCTGGTGAAGCGCCTCTTCACCCATCCGATCATCATCGGCATCCTGCTCGGCTCGGCGGCGCGCCCGGTCGTCGGGCTGATCCCCGCGCCGCTCTGGACGATCGTCGATCTCCTGGCCAATGCTGCCGTGCCCTGCGCCCTGATCAGCCTCGGCATCGCGATGCGCCGCTACGGCGTGAAATCGGGCATCGGCCTGCCGGCGGTGCTGAGCGGCCTGAAGCTCGGCCTGCATCCTCTGATCGTCTATGTGCTTGCGACGAAAGTCTTTTCGATGCCGCCGCACTGGTCCGGCGTCGCGGTGCTTTTCGCCGCCTGCCCCTGCGGGATCAACGCCTATCTCTTCGCCGAGCGCTACCGGCAGGGCGTGGCGGACGCCTCCAGCGCGATCGCTCTCTCGACCATGCTGTCGCTCTTCACAACGGCGGCATGGCTGACCTGGCTCGGCGTGTGATCCAGATCAGCCGAAGCCGAGCCGCGTCCTGATCTCGCCGGCCGTCGCGCCTTTCGCGCGCAAATCCGCAAGGCTCTCCGAGTCCCGGCTCTTGGCGAGCTTGTCGCCGCTCTCGTCCAGCAGCAGCGGATGGAAATGGTAGAGCGGCGTGGCCAGTTCCAGCAGCCGCTGCAGCACGACATGGATGTCGGTCGCGGCCTCCAGATCGCGCCCACGCACGACATGCGTCACGCCCTGCAGAGCGTCATCGACCACGACGGAGAGGTGATAACTCGTCGGCGTATCCTTGCGCGCCAGCACGACGTCGCCCCAGCGGGCCGGATCGGCAATGACGGGCGTGGTTGCGCAGCCCGCGTCGAAGACCGCGTAAACCGCCGGCTCGCCAACCGCCTCGATCGCCCGGTCCATCGCCAGCCGCAGCACATGCTGCGCGCCCGCCGCCGCACGCCGCGCGGCATCGGCCGGTTCGAGCGCCCGGCAGGTTCCCGGATAGAGCGGCGCATTGTCGGGATCGACCGGCCAGTCCCCGCCAGCCTCCGCCCGCCTTGCTGCAGTCACGCGTTTGACCTCGCTGCGCGAGCAGAAGCAGGGATAGACCAGCCCCCTCGCCTGCAACCGGCCGAGCGCCTCGGCATAGTCCGAAAGATGGTCGGATTGCCGCCGCGCCGCGCCGTCGAAGGCGATGCCGAGCCAGGCGAGATCGTCATGGATCGCCTGCTCGAACTCCGGCCGGCAGCGTGTCGGGTCGATATCCTCGATCCGCAGCAGCAGCCTGCCGCTGAGGCGCTGCGCCAGGCGCTCATTCTCCAGCGCCGAAAACGCGTGGCCAAGATGCAGCCGACCATTGGGGCTGGGTGCAAAACGGAGGACCGGCCGTGCCGGTTCGAAGGGGGATTTCGTCATCGCTCCTGTCTATGGTCTGCGACGCCGACGGCAAGGAGAACCTGCGCGCGATCCTGCCACGCTGCGGCACGGGCACAACCGATAGACGCGACACCATGACGATCATCGCCTGCGACGCCGATCTGGAGGAAGGCATGGCGGCGCTGGCGCTGCTGCAGCCGGAGTGGCGCACGATCATCGCGCGGACAGGCCGGCCGCCGCTGCGCCGCCGCGCCGCCGGCTTCGAGGCGCTGGTCGGCATCGTCGTCGGGCAGCAGCTGTCCGTCGCCAGCGCCCGCGCGGTTCTGGCCCGCGTCGAGAGCGTGATCGCGCCGCTGACGCCCGAACGCGTTCTGGCGGCCACCGACGAGGAGATGCGGCTGTCGGGGCTGTCGCGGCCCAAGCAAAGGACCTTGCGCGCCGTCGCGGCCGCGATCGACACAGGCCAGCTCGACCTCGCAATGCTGGAGGCGGCTTCTCCGGAATTCGTCCACGAGCACATGACCGCCGTCAGCGGCATCGGTCCCTGGACGGCCGACATCTACCTGCTGTTCTGCCTCGGCCACCGCGACGGTTTTGCAGCAGGCGACCTCGCCATTCAGGAGGCCGCCCGCGTCGCCTTCGGGCTCTCGGGACGGCCAAAAGCCGCCGAGCTCGCGGCGATGGCCGAGGCCTGGCGGCCCTGGCGCGGCGTCGCGGCGCGTCTGCTCTGGGCCTATTACGCCAGGCTGAAAGCCCGGGAGGGCGTCACCCTCTGACGATCTTCAGCGCGTTCTGCGAGGCGGTGCGCAGGAAGGCCGTGTCGCTCATCACGGTGACGAGCTTCGCACCCATCGCCACAAAAGCCTTCGCCCGCTCGGCCGACTGGGCATAGATCGCGACCGGCTTCCCGGCTGCCGAGGCGCGCGCGATAATATGCGCGATCGCCTCGTCGACCTCCTTCGAGATCGCATCGACCCGCGCCCCGCCCGAGAGCGCGATCGACAGATCCGACGGCCCGACGAAAACTGCGTCGATGCCGTCAAGCGCCAGAATGTCGTCGAGGATCGCCATCGCCTCGCGCGTCTCGATCATCGCAAAGCTCATCGAGAAGCGGTTGGCCTCCTTGAGATAGGCGTTCGGATCGAGCCCCGACGCGCCGAGCCCGCCATAGGCGCCCCAGCTCCGCTCGCCCATAGGCGGATATTTGGAATAGGCCGCGAAGGCCTTTGCATCGGCCATGGTGTTGATCATCGGCGCGATGACGCCCGAGACGCCGGCGTCGAACAGCCGCGAGACGTTCTGGAACTCGCCGACCGGAATGCGCGCCAGCGCCGGCTTGCCGGCCGCGTTGATCAGCGGGATCGCCCGGATCACGGAGCCGAGCGTCATCGGCCCGTGCTGCATGTCCAGAGTGACGGCGTCAAAACCTTCCTGCGCGATGAGGCCGGCGATGCTGGGATCGTCGAGGCCGAGCCAGGCGGACAGGATCGTGTCGCCCCTTGCGAGACGATCGGCGAGGGAGGACAGGATCGTCGGCTTGGCGATCGCAGGTTTGGCCATGGCGCTTCTTCCGGTTGGCCCGCTCTCACATTCTTTCTGCGGCTGCATCGTCCGCGGCGGGCACCCTGAACTTGGACCGCCATGGCCCGGAAATGCAAACGGGCGCCCATGCGCCCGTTACAAAGAAGCCCTGCGTCTGATGGCGAGGGTTATGACATTCGCAACCGACGCGCTCAGCGCCCGGCCTGGATCTCCTCGGCCGCCCTGATGAGCAACTCGCCCATCACCCGGCGGATCTCGTCGTCGCCGACAGAGACGCCGCCCGACGCGAAATCGCCCTTGACCTTGCGCAGCACGTCGTCGTCGCCGGCCTCCTCGAAATCGGCGATCACCACCGCCTTGGCGTAGGCGTCGGCGTCCGGCCCGGTCTTGCCGAGCTTCTCGGCCGCCCACAGTCCGAGCAGCTTGTTGCGACGCGCCGTCGCCTTGAAGCGGAGCTCCTCGTCCAAAGCGAACTTGCTCTCGAAGGCATCCTTGCGCTGATCGAAGTTCGACATGCGATTCTGATTCCTCGTCAAAAGATGGGCAGCTGTGGCCATATAAGCTGCCGCCGGCCGCACCACCAGCCCGCCCGGGCGAATCAGTTTACCCAACGACGGGCCTTGCAAGCGCAAAATTCCGGATTTGTTGCGTTTGCAGTGCAGAAGGGCCATATAGCGGGCGCGCAGGCGGCCCCCCGGCCGTCATCGCATTGAGCCGGCCGGCGCTGCGGTCTAGGCTGATTCGGTTCGCGCCGGACGCCAGGACCAGAGACCGCAGGAAACCGGCCGATCAGGGGCCCCGATCCCGCCGCAGTGAGACCTGCGACCAGAGAAAGGCCGATCTTTTGGATTTCCTCAAGCCACGGTACATCCCCATGAATCGCCGCCGTCGCATCTACGAAGGCAAGGCGAAGGTTCTCTATGAAGGACCCGAGCCCGGAACGCTGATCCAGCACTTCAAGGATGACGCCACCGCCTTCAACGCCAAGAAGCATGAAGTGATCGACGGCAAGGGCGTTCTCAACAACCGCATCTCCGAGCACATCTTCTCGAACCTGAACGACATCGGCGTGCCGACGCATTTCATCCGCCGGCTGAACATGCGCGAGCAGCTCATCCGCGAGGTCGAGATCATCCCGCTCGAGATCGTGGTCAGGAACGTCGCCGCCGGCTCGCTTTCGACCCGGCTCGGGCTGGAAGAGGGCACGCAGCTCCCGCGCTCGATCATCGAGTTCTACTACAAGAACGACGCGCTGAACGACCCGATGGTCTCCGAGGAGCACATCACCGCCTTCGGCTGGGCGACGCCGCAGGAGATCGACGACATCATGGCGCTCGCCATCCGCGTCAACGACTTCCTCTCCGGTCTGTTTCTGGGCGCCGGCATCCGCCTTGTCGATTTCAAGATCGAATGCGGCAGGCTCTGGGAGGGCGATATGATGCGCATCGTCGTCGCCGACGAAATCAGCCCCGATTCCTGCCGGCTCTGGGACATCAAGTCGAAGGACAAGATGGACAAGGACCGCTTCCGCCACGACATGGGTGGGCTGATCGAGGCCTATACGGAGGTGGCTCGACGCCTCGGCATTCTCGGCGAGAACGAGAAGGCAGGCCCCGCCGGCCCAAGGCTCGTGCAGTAGAGCCTGCGCCTCGGCCCGTGAACCGGACGATACAGCGACGAAACGAGACGATACGGGAGCGCCTGCGCTCCCGTTTTCGCGTCGGGATGCTGGCCTGCGGCCTCGCGCTGCTCACCGGTTGCAGCAATCATTTCGGCCCCGGCATCGCCGGGCTTGCCGCCAGCGATGGCTGGCAACCCCTGCCGATCGGCTCCTGGGTGCTGAATGACGGGGTGAATGTCGAGGCCATGTCGTTCTGCCCGCGCGCGACCTGCGCGCAGCAGGGCTTTGCCGCCCTGCTGACGATGGAGGGCAGCGAGGCCGACGCGCTGGAACGCCAACTCGCTCAGGATCCGGCCCGCCTCGCCCGCGATTTCGCCAAGCCTCCGGCAGCGCCTGCCACGAAAGCAAGGGCAAAGCCCGCACCGCGCCCGAAGACGACGACGACGGTCGCGCGCTTCACGGAGAGCGACGCCAGCGGCCTGCTGATCGAGATCAGCGCCGACGCCACCGGCAAGCGCGCCGCGACCGCGATCCTGTTCGCGCGACAGGGCGAGCGCCTCGTGGTGGCGCTGGCGGTTGCTTCCGAGGCGGACAGGGCGCGCAGCCAGGCCATCGCGACCTGGCGCAGCCGCTGATTCGCGAGCGTATTCCGCGACGAGAGGTTGAGCCGGCGGCGATTCGTCGCTAAGCCACGGCCCATCAGCCCCGGAGAGCCGAAATGAAAGCCCGCGTCACCGTGACCCTGAAGACAGGCGTGCTCGATCCGCAGGGCAAGGCGATCGAGGGCGCGCTCAAATCGCTCGGCATCGCCGGCGTCGATTCGGTGCGCCAGGGCAAGGTCTTCGACATCACGCTCTCGGGCTCCGACAAGGCCGCTGCCGAAACCGCCCTGAAGACGGCCTGCGACAAGCTGCTCGCCAACACGGTGATCGAGAATTACCGCGTCGAGATCGAGGGCTGAGGTCATGAAAGCCGCCGTCATCACCTTTCCCGGCTCCAATCGCGAGGGCGATGTCGCCAGGGCGCTGCGCCAGTCCGGCGCGAGCGTAACGCCCGTCTGGCACGCCGAGACTGAGCTGCCGGCCGGCACCGACCTCGTCGTGCTGCCGGGCGGCTTCTCCTATGGCGACTATCTGCGCACCGGCGCGATCGCCGGCCGCGCCAACATCATGGACGCGACGCGGGCCCATGCGGCGCGCGGCGGTTTCGTGCTGGGCATCTGCAACGGTTTCCAGATCGCCTGCGAGGCCGGGCTGCTGCCTGGCATATTGATGCGCAACGCCGACCTGAAATTCGTCTGCCGCCGCCAGCACCTCACCGTCGAGCGGGCCGACACGCCCTATGCCCGCGCCTATGCCAAAGGTCAGGTCATCGATGTCTGCATCGCCCATGGCGAAGGCAACTACATCGCCGATACAGAGACGCTGACGCGGCTCGAAGGCGAGGGGCTGGTCGCGTTTCGCTATTGCGATGCGGACGGCAACGTCACGGCCGCCGCCAATCCCAACGGCTCGCAGAACAACATCGCCGGCATCTATTCGCCCGGTTTCAACGTGCTCGGCCTGATGCCGCACCCCGAGAACCTGATCGATTCTCTCACCGGCGGAACGGACGGGCGCGGCATGTTCGAGAGCTTGATGGGTCGGGCCGCTTAGCCTGGTCGCTCGTCATGAAAGCACCCCGTTATCCCGGACAAGCGGCGTCAGCCGCGCAGATCCGGGATCCATCGTAGGGGATCGACGGTGCTCTACGATGGATCCCGGGGCAAGCCCGGGATGACGGCGAAGGGTTTGTTGGCCAACAACCCCTCACTTCCCCGCCATCGCCCGTGCCAGCATCCTTCCTGCGCTGTCGGCGTCGAGCGGGCCGACATGCTTGTCGAGAATGCGCCCGTCCGGGCCGATCAGAAACGTCTCGGGCACGCCGTAGACGCCCCACTCGATCGCGGCGCGGCCGGCCTTGTCGACACCGACCGCCGAAAACGGGTTTCCGAGCGCGCCGAGGAAGCGCCGGGCGTTCTCGGCCTCGTCCTTGTAGTTGATGCCGACGACCGCGACCCGGCCCTGCTTCACGGCGGGCGATTCAGCCATTGCGACGAGGAAGGGATGCTCGATCCGGCAGGGTGCGCACCAGCTCGCGAAGACGTTGACGATGGTGGCGCGGCCTTTTGCCAAATCGGCCATCGCGAAGGCCGGCACCGGTTTGCCGCCCTGCTGAAGCCCGTCGAGCGCTTCGAGTGTGATCGCAGGCGCGGGCTTGCCGATCAGCGCCGAGGGCACCTTGCTGGCGTTGCCTGTGAACAGCCCGGCGAGAAAGACCAGCGACAAAGCCCCGAACAGGATCAGCGGGATCGCAAACAGCCATGGGATGCGGCGGCGCGGCGCGGTCTCGGTCTGGCTCACGGCGCGCCGTCCTTCATGGAACGCCGCCCCGCCCCGCGCTCCTCCAGCGCCGCCAGCGCCCGTTTCTGCGCCGCATGGTCGCGCAGGACCGAGAACACGAGCCCGCCGAGGATCAGCGCGACCGCGCCATAGGAGGCGAGGATGAAGAAGGCGTGCGGGCCGAGATCACTCATGCCGGCACGCCCGCCGGAGTCAGCCTGTCGAGCCGCTCGGCTTCCAGAATCGTCAGCGTGCGCACGCGCCGGCGCATGATCTCGGCCCGCATCGCCACGAGATGAAGCGACAGCGCCAGCAGCGTGAAGGCGACGGCGAGGATCAGCAGCGGCCACAGCATCGAGGGATGGATCGTCGGCCCTCCGGTCCGAAACACCGAAGCCGGCTGGTGCAGCGTGTTCCACCAGTCGACCGAGAACTTGATGATCGGCACGTTGACGAAGCCGACCAGCGTCAGGATCGCGACCGCGCGCCCGGCCCGGCCGGGATCGTCGAGCGTGCGCCAGAGCGCGATGATGCCGAGATAGATCAGGAGCAGGACCAGCACCGAGGTCAGCCTTGCGTCCCAGACCCAGTAGGTCCCCCACATCGGCTTGCCCCAGAAGGCGCCGGTCAACAGGCAGATCAGCGCGAAACAGGCCCCGATCGGAGCGGCGGCCTTCTGCGCGACATCGGCCAGCGGGTGCCGCCAGACCAGCGTGCCGAGCGCCGAGAGCGCCATCATCGTATAGAGCATCAGCGCCAGCCAGGCGGCCGGCACATGCACGAACATGATCCGGATGGTCTCGCCCTGCTGGTAGTCGGCCGGCGCGACGAACCAGGCGAGATAGAACCCGATCAGGAACAGCAGCGCCGACGCGCCTGCCATCCAGGGCAGCAGCAGCCGCGAAAGCCGCATGAAGCGCGTCGGATTGGCGAGGTCGATCAGGCTGGCCATGGCGTAAGGGCGCGGCGCTCTTCACAACGAGGCCCCGCACGGCGGAACCGGCGGCGGCGATACCTCTATGTCGCACCGACGCGAACGGGTTTCAACCGCGCCGGCCGGCCCTGAATGTCGCGGCGCGCCGGCCGATACGGGCCCCACTGACCGGTTCGAAATTCGCTAAATATTTGAAGTAATGTCATTTCATGTCTTTTGACATGGCGTGTCGAGCGGCAGCGGTCTAGGTTGGCGCAATCCGAGGTGGAGGAGGAGCGCCCATGCCTGCCATCCTGCCCGAGCCGGTCCGTCGTCAGGTGGAGCTAAGCATCAAGGCGACCGGCGGTGGTCTCTGCATCGTCGATATTCGCGCCATGGCGGCAGAGATCCGTGCGCGATTTCCAGCCGAGGACATCGCCGTCCCCGATATCGCAGAGACCGCGATCCGATTCGCCGGACAATGCGGCATCCCCGTCGAGTTGAGCGGTCTGCCCCAGCGCTAGTCGCTCTGCCGCAACGCGGCCGCCGCCGCGACCGTGCCGACCACGATCGCCGCCAGCGAGATCGCGCACAGGATCAGGAACGGCGTCAGGAACGGAATCGCGCCACCGACCGCACTATTGGCGGCCGAAACCCCGAAGATCAGCACCGGAATCGTCAGCGGGGCGACCAGTACGGGCACGATCAGCCCGCCGCGCCGTAGACCCGCCGCCAGCGCCGCCCCCGCCGCGCCGATGAAGCTCAGCGCCGGCGTCCCGACCAGCAGCGTGCCGGCCACGGGCAGCATCGCCTCGCCCGGCAGCGCGACCAGCAGACCGAGCAGCGGCGCGGCCAGCGCCAGCGGCAGCCCGGTCGTCAGCCAATGCGCCAGACCCTTGGCCAGCACGGCCAGCTCCAGCGGCAGCGGCGAGGCGCGGATCAGGTCGAGCGAGCCATCCTCCTCGTCGGACTGAAACAGCCGGTCGAGCCCGATCAGCATGGACAGAAGCGCGCCCAGCCACAGGATCGCCGGGCCGATCTTCGAGAGCAGGTTGAGATCGGGACCCAGCGCGAAAGGCACCAGCACGACGATGGTCAGGAAGAAGACGAGCGCCAGTTCGCCGCCGCCGCCGGCCCGCGCCGCCAGCGCGAGGTCTCTTTTGACGATGGCGAGGAAGGCGCGTCTCATTGCGCAAAACCGTTGGGCACACCCTCATCGTCATCCTGGCCGGAGCGCAGCGGAGCGCCGGGATCCATCACAGGGCACCGTCGCGCCTTACGATGGATCCCGGAACTGCGCGGCTGCGCCGCTTGTCCAGGATGACGGCAGAGGGATGGGGTTGAATTCATGTCACGGCCCGATCTTCAATTCGCGCGCGCCGTCGAGCCCCAGCGGCCCGTGCGTCGCGGCGAGGATCGCGCCGCCCTTCTCCAGATGCGCGCGCATCAAGCCGGTCAGCATGGCCTGCGCGGCGGCGTCGAGCGCCGCCATCGGCTCGTCGAGCAGCCAGAACGGCCGGGCCGAGACCAGCAGCCGCGCCAGCGCGACGCGGCGGCGCTGCCCGGCCGAGAGATAGCCGACGGGCAGGCCTGCGACATGCGGCAGTCCGACCGCCGCCAGAGCCTCCGGCGGAGACAGCGCGTCATCGCCGAGAAGCGCCTGCGCAAAGGCGAGGTTTTCCGACGCCGTCAACGCGGTCTTCAGCCCGTCGCGATGCCCGACGAGATGGCAGAGCTCGGCGATCGTCGCATCGCCGCCGCCCTCGACGCGAAGGCTGCCGCCGGCGAGCCGCAGCCGGCCGCACAGCATCGCGATCAGGCTGGATTTGCCGGCCCCGTTGCGGCCTGTGAGCGCGATCGCCTCGCCGCCACGCAGCGCGAAGCTCACCCCGTCGAAGAGCAGCCGTTCGCCCCGGCGGCAGGCCAGGTTGTCGGCGATCAGCGCGCAGGCGGGGACCGAATCTTGCCTCACGGGGGCAGCGTCTTCCGGAGCGTCGGATCTTCGTCGGGCAAGCGTGTCGATCCTGTAGCGGGCTTCTTGGAATTGATCTATAGAGCCCGTGGCTACGCCGCACGCCGATCCGGCGCGGGGCTCGGGCACTCCCGGGGCGGCGCGCGCGTCATGCGCATTAGGCCTTCGATCCGGAGCCTCCGCAAGGGCTCCCGGTTCGCGACCGCAACCCCTTGATCAGGATAGCCCGCATGGCTTCGCTCGACTCCTTCAAATGCCGCCAGACGCTGACCGTCGGCGACAAGTCCTATGAGTATTATTCCCTGCCGCTCGCCGAGAAGAACGGCCTTGCCGGCATCTCGAAGCTGCCCTTCTCGATGAAGGTGCTGCTGGAGAACCTGCTGCGCTTCGAGGATGGCCGCTCGGTCTACAAGGCCGACATCGAGGGCTTCGTCGCCTGGCTGACCGACAAGGGCACTGCGGGCAAGGAGATCGGTTTCCGCCCCGCCCGCGTGCTGATGCAGGACTTCACCGGCGTTCCCGCCGTCGTCGATCTCGCGGCGATGCGCGACGGCGTCGTGGCGCTCGGCGGCGACCCGGCCAAGATCAACCCGCTCGTGCCGGTCGATCTGGTCATCGACCACTCGGTCATCGTCGACGAGTTCGGCTCGCCCAAGGCGCTCGCGCAGAATGTCGAGCTCGAATATGAGCGCAATGCCGAGCGTTACCGCTTCCTGAAATGGGGCCAGGGCGCCTTCGACAATTTCCGCGTCGTGCCGCCCGGCACCGGCATCTGCCATCAGGTCAATCTCGAATACCTCGCCCAGACGGTCTGGACCAGAAGTGAGACCATCGACGGCGTCGAGGTCGAGATGGCCTATCCCGACACCGTCGTCGGCACCGATTCGCACACCACCATGGTCAATGGCCTGGCCGTGCTGGGCTGGGGCGTCGGCGGCATCGAGGCCGAGGCCGCGATGCTCGGCCAGCCGCAGTCGATGCTGCTGCCCGAGGTGATCGGCTTCAAGCTGACCGGCGCGCTCAAGGAGGGCATCACCGCCACCGACCTCGTGCTGACCGTCACCCAGATGCTCCGCAAGAAGGGCGTCGTCGGCAAGTTCGTCGAGTTCTTCGGCCCGGGCCTCTACAACCTGACGCTCGCCGACCGCGCCACCATCGCCAATATGGGCCCGGAATACGGCGCGACCTGCGGCTTCTTCCCCGTGGATGGCGAGACGCTGGACTATCTCAACACCACCGGCCGCAGCACGGACCGGATCGCGCTGGTCGAGGCCTACAGCAAGGCGCAAGGCCTGTTCGCCACCATCGAGACCCCGGACCCGGTCTTCACCGACACGCTGGAACTCGACCTCTCCTCGGTCCAGCCCTCGATGGCCGGCCCGAAGCGTCCCGAAGGCCGCATCGACCTGAACGGCGTCGCCAAAGGCTTCAAGGCGGCGATGGACACCGAGTACAAGAAGGGTTCGGAGATCGCGCGCCGCGTGCCCGTGGAGGGCAGGGACTTCGATCTCGGCCATGGCGACGTCGTCATCGCCGCCATCACCTCCTGCACCAACACCTCCAACCCGTCCGTGCTGATGGCGGCGGGCCTGCTCGCGCGCAACGCGGTCGCCAGGGGCCTGAAGGTCAAGCCCTGGGTCAAGACCTCGCTCGCGCCCGGTTCGCAGGTCGTCGCCGAGTACCTGGCCAAGGCCGGTCTCCAGACCGATCTCGACGCGCTCGGCTTCAACCTGGTCGGCTTCGGCTGCACCACCTGCATCGGCAATTCCGGCCCGCTGCCCGCGCCGATCTCGAAGGCGATCAACGAGCAGGGTCTGATCGCCGGCGCGGTGATCTCCGGCAACCGCAATTTCGAGGGCCGCGTCTCGCCCGACGTGCAGGCGAACTACCTCGCCTCGCCGCCGCTGGTCGTCGCCTACGCGCTGGCGGGCTCGGTGCAGATGGACCTGACGACGGAGCCGCTCGGGACGGGTTCGGACGGCAAGCCGGTCTTCCTCAAGGACATCTGGCCCTCCAACAAGGAGATCCAGAGCTTCATCCAGCAGAACGTCACCCGCGCCATCTTCGAGGCGAAATACGCCGACGTCTTCAAGGGCGACGCGCACTGGCAGGCGGTGAAGACCCCGGAAAGCCAGACCTATGCCTGGGAAGACGCCTCGACCTATGTGCAGAACCCGCCCTATTTCCAGGGCATCAGCAAGACGCCCTCGCCCGTCACCGAGATCGTCGGCGCGCGCATTCTCGGGCTGTTCGGCGACAAGATCACCACCGACCACATCTCGCCGGCGGGCTCGATCAAGGCGGCCTCGCCCGCGGGAGCCTATCTCACCGAGCATGGCGTCGCGGTGGCGGACTTCAACCAGTACGGCACGCGGCGCGGCAACCATGAGGTGATGATGCGCGGCACCTTCGCCAATATCCGCATCCGCAACCACATGATGGGGCCGAACGGGCGCGAGGGCGGCTACACCATCCATTATCCGAGCAAGGAAGAGCTGCCGATCTACGACGCGGCGATGCGCTACCAGCAGGAGAAGGTGCCGCTCGTCATCTTCGCCGGCGTCGAATACGGCAACGGCTCCTCGCGCGACTGGGCCGCGAAGGGCACCAACCTGCTCGGCGTCAAGGCCGTGATCGCCCAGAGCTTCGAGCGCATCCACCGCTCGAACCTGGTCGGCATGGGCGTGGTGCCGTTCACGCTGGCGGAGGGCACGAGCTGGGCCTCGCTCGACCTGAAGGGCGACGAGAGCGTCACCATCCGTGGACTCGCCACGGTCAAGCCGCGCCAGATGCTGGAAGCCGAGATCACCTGCGCCGACGGCTCGGTCAAGAAGGTGCCGATCCTCTGCCGCATCGATACGCTGGACGAGATCGACTACTTCAAGAACGCCGGCATCCTGCACTACGTCCTGCGCGGCATCGCCGCCTGAGGACAGACGGGCTTTCCCTTCTCCCCACCCATCTCGGGCCTGCCCGAGATGGGCAACTTAGAGTGTCAAAGTCGGCAACAGCCGACTTTGATGGGGGGATAGGGGGAACCCCCAAGGTTGTCCTCTTTCCCCCCACGGTGTAATGGGGCGGCTCAGTCATCCTCGGCGGGGGGCTTGGGGCAGGCGCGGCATGGTCGCGCCCGGATGTCGTCCGCCTCCACCTGATCATAAAGACGGGAGCACCCGCATGTCCGCCACGTTCGAGACGGTCGCCGGAATCATTTCGGAGACCTGCGATATTCCGCGCGAGAAGATCACGCCCCAGAGCCATGCCATCGACGATCTCGGCATCGACTCGCTCGCTTTCCTCGACATTGCCTTCGCCATCGACAAGGCCTTCGGCATTAAGCTGCCGCTGGAGCAGTGGACCCAGGAAGTGAACGAGGGCAAGGCCCCGGCCGAGCAGTATTTCGTGCTCGACAACCTGTGCAAGCGCATCGACGAGCTGGTCGCCGCCAAGAAGGCTTAAGATGTCATCCCGTGCGCGCTGCGGCATGCAGTGCCGCTGCGCAGATACGGGACCGTCGTCAGGGAGAGCACCTTACTCGTCGCGCGGTCCAGCATCTGCGCAGCAGCACTGCGTGCCGCAGCGCGTGCGGGATGACAGCGCCGCGACTTGAGCCGCGCCGCCTCAGCCGCTAGAGCATAGCCGGCGTTCCGGCGGCCCTCGGCGGACGGCGCGCCCCACCGACGATCGGACCCGCATGCGCCTCGAATATTTCGACATGATCGACACGGTGGTCGCGTTCGAGCCGGGCGAGAAGCGCATCACGACGCGCTCGACCGTGCCGGCGGCGAACGCCAGCCCGGTCTTCGAAGGCCATTTCCCCGGCCATCCGCTGGTGCCGGGCGTGCTTCTGACCGAGACCATGGCGCAGGCCTCGGGCTATCTGCTGCTGGCGCTGAACGGCATGAGCCAGATGCCCTTCCTGATGACGGTCGACAAGGCCCGCTTCCGCACCTTCGTCGAGCCCGACGCCGTGCTCGACATCACGGCCGAACTGGTGATCGAAGGCTCGGGCTATGCCGCGACCAAGGCCAGGATCGCGATCGCCGGCAAGCCCATCTGCGACGCCGAACTCCGCTTCCGGCTGATGCCGTTCCCCGCCGACATGCGCAGCCTGATGGACGCGCGCCTCGCAGCGATCGGCCTCCTTCCCTTGCAGGTTCCGGCATGAAGCGCGACGTCGTCATCACCGGCATCGGCATCGCCTCCAGTCTGGGCGAGGGCGTCGAGACCCATGCGCGCGCGCTCGCGGCAGGCGGCCCGCCGGTCGTCGATGCGGCCGCCTTCGCGCCCTACCCGGTCCATCCGCTGAAGGCGCTGGAACTCGATCTCCAGATCCCGAAGAAGTCCGACCAGCGCCAGATGGAGCCGTGGCAGAGGCTCGGCGTCTATGCGGCGGGCTTAGCCCTCGACGATGCGGGCCTGAAGCAGGACGCGGACGCAAAGGCGATGCTGCAGGTCATCGTCGCGGCCGGCGGCGGCGAGCGCGACCATGGCGTCGATGCGGCCATCCTGACCGATCTGCGCGGGGCCAATGCGGTCGGCCCCATGCTGAACGAGCGCCTGATGGGCGATCTGCGCCCCACGCTCTTCCTCGCCCAGCTTTCGAACCTTCTCGCCGGCAACATCGCCATCGTCCATGGCGTCACCGGCGCCTCGCGCACCTTCATGGGCGAGGAGCAGGCCGGCGTCGACGCCATCCGCACCGCCCATGCCCGCGTCAGCGCCGGCCAGGCCGAGGTGATGCTGGTCGGCGGCGCCTACAATGCCGAACGCCGCGACATGCTGCTGCTGCTCGAACTCGGCGGCTATCTGCGCAAGGGCGATTTCGCCCCGGTTTTTGCGCGCGAGGATGCTCCGGGAATCATCACGGGAAGCGCCGCGGCCTTCCTCGTGATCGAATCCGCCGAGCGCGCCGCCGCGCGCGGCGCGACAGCGCATGCGAGGCTTGAGCATGTCGCGGCGACGCGCAGCAGGCGGGCTTCCGGCTCGGTCGAGGCCGCGCTGCGGGCGCTGATCTCCGGCTTCGGCCCGGTTTCATCCGAAGCGCTGGCGATCTCGGCTGCGACCGGTGCGGCCGGCATCACGGCGGAAGAGGCCGCCGCCATCGCGACCCTGCCTCAAGCGAAGCGGATCGCGACCGGCGATCTCGTCGGCCATGCGATCGAGGCCGCCTTCCCGGTCTCGATCGCGCTCGCCGCCATTGCGCTCTCGACAGGACATGCGCACGAGGCGGTCGTCACCGGCGCCGGTCACTGGCGCGGCGAGGGCGCGGCGAAGCTCGCCAAGGCATGAGGACGCGACCATGAACACGCTGCATCGCGACGCCAAAGGCCGCCCGATCGTGGCGGTGACGGGTCTCGGCATCGTCACCTCGCTCGGTCAGGGCAAGCAGGCGAACTGGGACGCGCTGACGGCCGGAAAATCCGGCATCCACCGCATCGAGCGCTTCCCGACCGAAGGCCTGCGCACCACGATCGGCGGCACGGTCGATTTCCTGTTCGACGGCCCCTTTTCCGCGCCTGAACTGTCCGAGAAGCTGGCGACGCTCGCCGCCGACGAAGCCGTCGGGCAAAGCGGGCTGGGCGATCCAGGCGATTTTCCCGGCGAACTCTTCATGGCGGTGCCGCCGGTCGAGATGGAATGGCCGCAGAAGCAGGAACTGGCTCAGTCCATCGCCGGCGACGTCGATTATGACAGCCTGCTGCGCGAGGCCGCGACGCTGAAGCACAAGGCCATGCACGAGATGTTCCTGTTCGGCACGGTCGCCGACCACATCGCCGACAAGTTCGGCACGAAAGGTTCGCCGATCTCGCTTTCGACCGCATGTTCCTCGGGCGCGACCGCGATCCAGATGGGCGTCGAGGCGATCAGGCGGGGCGATACGAAAAGCGCGCTCTGCATCGGCACGGACGGCTCGGTCCATGCCGAGGCGCTGATCCGCTTCTCGCTGCTTTCCGCGCTCTCGACCCGCAACGAAGTGCCGGAAGCCGCCGCAAAACCCTTCTCGAAGGACCGCGACGGCTTCGTCATGGGCGAGGGCGCGGGCGCGCTGGTGCTGGAGGATTACGACCACGCGCTGGCGCGCGGCGCGACCATTCTGGGGGTCGTCGCCGGCTGCGGCGAGCGCGGCGACGGTTTCCACCGCACCCGCTCCAGCCCCGACGGCAAGCCGGCGATCCTCGCGATGCAGGACGCGCTCGACGACGCTGGCGTGACCCCGGACGATGTCGATTACATCAACGCGCACGGCACTTCGACGCCGGAGAACGACAAGATGGAGGCGATGAGCTGCAGCGCCGTCTTCGGCGAGCGCATGGCGCGCCTGCCGATGTCGTCCAACAAGTCGATGATCGGCCATACGCTGACGGCCGCCGGCGCGGTCGAGGCGGTGATCTCCTTCATGACGATCGCCAATGGCCGCATCCCGCCGACGATCAACTACGTCAACCCGGACCCTGCGATCGCGCTCGATGTCGTGCCCAACACGGCGCGTGATGCGAATGTGCGCACCGTGATCTCGAACTCCTTCGGCTTCGGCGGCCAGAATACCAGTTTGGTGCTGACCGCACCGCCGGCTTCGACATGACCCGCATCCTCGTCACAGGCGGCGCCAAGGGCGTCGGCGCGGCGATCGTCCGGGCGCTCGCCGCCGCCGGCCACGATGTCGATTTCACCTATCGCTCTTCCGCCGAGCAGGCTCTGACTCTGGCGGCCGAGATCGCCGAGGCCCATCCCGGCCGCAGCGTCAACGCTCTGCCGCTCGATCTCTCCGACAAGGCGGCGCTCGACGCCTTCTGCGAGGAGCGCGAAGCCGAAAGCTATTTCGGCTTCATCCACAATGCCGGCCAGCCCTATGATTCGCTGGCCGCGATGATGGCGCAGGACAAGGCCGAGGCCGCGATGCAGGTCAATTTCTGGGCCTTCACCCGCCTCGCCAAGAGCCTGATGCGCGCCATGATCCGCGCCCGCAGCGGTCGCATCGTCGCGATCGGCTCGGTCGCGGCGCTGCGCGGCAATCCAGGCAACGCGGCTTACGCCGCTTCCAAGGGCGCGCTGATCTCCTATGCGAAGACATTGGCGATCGAGACCGGAAAGCGCGGCGTCACAGTCAACGTCATCGCGCCGGGCTTCGTCGATACCGACATGATGGCGCCCTATGCCGCCTATCGCGACAAGATGCAGGCGCAGATTCCGGCCGGCCGCTTCGCGAAACCCGAGGAGGTAGCCGGCCTCGCCGCCTTCCTGATGAGCGAGCCAGCGGCTTACATCACCGGGACCGTGCTGCCGGTCGATGGCGGGCTGACGGCGCAGATGGGCGTCCATCGCTGACATCGACGGTTCGCTCCGGTTCTGCTAGGTTCACGATGAACCGGAACGAATTCAAGGGGAGTCCGATCGCATGACAGCCGCCTTCACCATCCGCCTCGACGACGAGATGCTGGCCAAGCTCGACGCGCTGGCAGCCGACACCGACCGCTCGCGGAGCTGGCTCGCGGCCAAGGCGATCGAGACCTATGTCGAGCTGAACGCATGGCAGATCTCCCGGATCAGGGAGGGCGTCGCCGAGGCAGACCGAGGCGAGTTTGCGACGCCGGAGGAGGTCGAGGCCGTCTTCTCCAGATACCGGGCCTGACGCGTGAAGATTGTCTGGACACGCCGGGCACTGCGTGAACTGGACGAGATTTTCGTCTATGTCGCACGAGACAGCCGCCTGGCGGCAGCCGCGCTGGTAGAGCTTATCGAAACACGCGCCGCTGCGCTGGCGCTTCATCCGGCGATGGGCCGACCCGGGCAGGAGCCTGGAACCCGCGAATTCGTGCTATCGGGCACGCCTTACATTCTCCCCTATCGCGTTCGCGACGAGCGCATCGAAATCCTGGCCGTCTTCCACAGCTCGCGGCAGCAGCCGGATCAATTCTGAAAGTCCGAACTCCTCCATGCGCTCCCTCCAGCTTCACGCCGACCGCGATCTCCGTCTCGAGGAGATCGAGCCGCCGCCGCCACCTGCCGCCGGCGAGGTGCAGATCCGCATCCGCGCGGTCGCGCTGAACTATCTCGACCTCTGGGGCTTTCGCGGCATGGCCTTCGCCAAGCGCAAGATGCCGCAGGCGGCCGGCGTCGAGGCGTCGGGCGAGATCGTCTGCGTCGGCGAGGGCGTCACCAATCTGAAAGTCGGCGACACGGTCACAGCCTATGGCGCGGAGACCTGCGGCCATTGCAGGGCCTGCCGGGAAGGTCGCGACAATCTCTGCGAGAACGTCGCCGGCATCATGGGTTTCCATATCGACGGGTTCGCCCGAGAACTGATCAACAAATCGGCCCGCCTCGTGATCAAGGCCCCGCCCGGCGTCTCCTTCGAGCACGCCGCCTGCGCGCCGATCGGCTTCGGCACCGTGCAGCACATGCTATTCGACAATGCGAAGCTCGAACCCGGCGAATCGATCCTCGTTCATGCCGGCGGTTCAGGCATCGGCACGGCCGCGATCATGATGGCCAAGGCGATCGGCTGCACGGTCTACACCACCGTCGGCGACGACGAGAAGGGCCGCAAAGCCAGGGAACTGGGCGCGGATTTCGTCGTCAACTACAAAACCGAGCGCTTCGAGGGCGAGGTTCGCCAGATGACGAAACGCAAGGGCGTCGATGTCGTCTTCGAGCATGTCGGCGCCGACACCTGGAACGGCTCGCTGCTTTGCCTCAAGCGCGGCGGCCGACTCGTCACCTGCGGCGCGACCTCCGGCGCATCGACCACGATGAACCTGATGCAGCTCTTCCAGCAGCAATACCGCATCACCGGCTCCTTCGGCTGCCGGCTGGAGAACATCGCGCAATCGCTGGAGAAGATGGCCGGCGGCATGACGCCGGTGATCGATTCGGTGTTTCCGCTCGAAGAATTCGAGAAGGGCCTCGCCCGTCTCGAAGGCCGGCAGGTCTTCGGCAAGGTCGTCGTCACATTCTGAGAAAGCTTGACGGGCGCGGTTTCCTGCCGCAAGTCGCCCTTTCTGCCCGATAAGGCTCAAGACAGCACGGGCGCGATGGGGCCGGGCAGACCTTGAGACGATTGACGACATTGGCCGCGCGCGCCGGCGCGGCGGTGATGATCGGCCTGATCCGCACGCTGTTTGCGTTTCTGCGGCTGCTCGGGCCGGAGCGCTCCAGCGATCTCGGCGGCTGGCTTTTGCGGACGGCAAGCCCGCTGATCCCGGTCAATCGCGTCGCGCTCGCCAACATCCGCGCGGCCTTTCCCGACATGGCCGACCCCGAGGTCAAGCGCATCGCACGCGGCGCCTGGGAAAATCTCGGCCGCACGGCGGGCGAATACGCCCATCTCAAGACCCTGTTCGACTACGACTACCTCAACCCCGACACGCCCTCGCGGGTCGAGGTTTCCGGCATCGAGCACTTCATCGCGCTCAAGGACGACGAGCGCCCCGGCCTGATCTTTTCCGCGCATCTGGCGAACTGGGAGCTGCCTGCGATCTGCGCCGCCGCCTACGACCTTGAGACCACCGCCGTCTTCCGCGCCCCCAACGACCCGGCCATCGCCGCGATCATCCACGAAATCCGCTCCGGCGCGATGGACGGGCTTGCGGCCGCCAAACAGGGCGCGGCTTTCGCCATGCAGGGCGTGCTGGAGCGAGGCGGCCATCTCGGCATGCTGATAGACCAGCACTTTACCCGCGGCGTCGTGGTTCCGTTCATGGGGCGGCAGGCTTTGACCAACCCGATCCTCGGCAAGTTCGCCCGCCGCTTCGAATGCCCGGTCCATGGCGTGCGCGTCATCCGGCTGCCGAAGCAGCGCTTCCGGCTGGAGCTGACGCCCCCGCTCGACCTGCCGCGCGACGAGGCCGGCGAGATCGACGTCCAGGGCGCGATGGCGATGATGACGGCCGTGGTCGAGGGCTGGGTTCGCGAGAACCCAGAGCAATGGCTCTGGATGCACCGGCGCTGGCGGCCCAGAATGATCGCCGCGCGGGGCATGGCCGATACCGCGCAAGTGCCGGCTCCAAAGCCTGTTTTCAAGGCAACGTGATTTCCAAGTGAGTGTCCTTGGGCGCTTTGGTAACGCCCTGCATGCTCTAAGACTGTTAGAGTGCCGATCATGACCCTGCGCCCGCGCCTTTTCCTCGCCTCGCTCGCCGCCCTCGTCCTGGGCGGTGCGAGCGCGCATGCGCAAGCGCCCGCGCTCCAGCCGCGCGCCGTGGTCGAACTCTTCACCAGCCAGGGCTGCTCCTCGTGCCCGCCGGCCGACGCGCTCTTTGTCGAACTGGCGAAGGACCCGGCCGTGATCGCGCTGACGATGCCGGTGACCTACTGGGACTATCTCGGCTGGAAGGACACGCTCGGCCACGACGCCTTCACAAAGCGCCAGAAGCTTTACGCCAAGTCGCGCGGCGACGGGCAGGTCTACACGCCCCAGGCCGTAATCAATGGCGGGCCGCATCTCGTCGGCTCCGACAAGGCCGAGATCGAGAAATCGTTGCGCAAGCAGGGCGCTTTTTCCGCCCGTGTCTCGCTCAGCGAGGATGGCGGCATGGTCAAGATCGCGCTGTCGCCGGTCGATCCCGCCGGCGGGCGCGCCGGCAGCGTCTGGCTGCTGCCGACCACGCGCATGATCACGGTGCCGATCGGCCGGGGCGAGAATCAGGGCAAGACCATCTCCTACGCCAATGTCGTGCGCGGCATGGTCAAGATCGGAGACTGGGACGGCAAGGCCGCGACGCTGACGACGCCGCTGGCCAGCGCCGGGACAGCTGATTCGGACGGCTATGTCGTGCTCGTGCAAGCCGAGCAGCCGGGTCGATACGGCATGATGCCCGGGGCCGTCATCGGCGCAGCCAGATCCGGCCAGTAACCGCGAAGACGGGGACATTCCGCGAATGCGGGTTCCCGGAGACGCCGGCGAGACGTAGCGTCTCGCCAGAGTCACAAAAACTTGGCACTGATTCGCATATGCCGAGGCTGTTCACCGCGCTTGAGATTCCCGCCGAGGTCGCCTCGGTGCTGACCCTGCATCGGGGCGGGCTCGTCGGCGCCCGCTGGATCGAACCGGCCGATTACCACATCACCCTGCGCTTTCTCGGCGATGTCGATCGCCGCATGGCCCATGACGTGCATGAGTTTCTCGGCGACCTGCGCAACTATCCCTTCGAGGTCACGCTCGATGCGCTCGGCAGTTTCGGCGGCGACAAGCCGCGCGCCGTCTTCGCCCGGGTCCAGCCGACCCAGAAACTTCATGAACTCCAGAGCGACATCGAGCGGCTGATGCGCCGGCTCGGTCTGCCGCCTGAAGCGCGCAAATTCGCGCCTCATGTCACGCTGGCGCGGCTGCGAGACGTCTCGCCCGTCGATGTCGCGCAGTATCTCGGCCAGCACCCGATCGTCCGGCCGATCAGCTTCACGGCGCGGCGGATCGCGCTGATGTCCTCGCGCGATTCGATCGGCGGCGGCCCCTATGTGCTGGAGGCGGCCTATCCCCTTGGCCCGTCCTACCCGAACCGGATGGCGCGGGCCGACGCGCAGCGGAGATGACCATGCCCAAGCGCCTGAGCCTGGACGCCCGCAACGAGGCGCTGCTGACGCTGACCGGCTGGAAGCTGGCCGATGGACGCGAGGCCATCGCCAAGCGCTTCGTCTTCCGCGATTTCAGCGAGGCCTTCGGCTGGATGACGCGCGTCGCGCTGCTGGCCGAGACGATGGATCACCACCCCGAATGGTCGAATGTCTACAAGACGGTCGAGGTGACGCTCTCGACCCATGACGCGGGCGGGCTGACCGAACTCGACGTCAGGCTGGCGCGCGCCATGGATGCGCTGGCGGGTTGATTGGCTACTCAGATGATTTCACTCGGAACCACCACGTCATCCCGGGCAAGCGAAGCGCAGACCCGGGATCCATCATAAGAACCCGCCGTTCCCTATGATGGATCCCGGAACTGCGCGGCTTCGCCGCTTGTCCGGGATGACGCCGTGTTTCCACATTAAATCATCAAACTTTAGCTCTTGCCGCTGTTCGACCACGCCGCGAGCCGGCGCGTCAGCGGCGGCGGCAGGCGGCGCAACGCCCGCTTCAGCAGCGGCCGCCAGTGCGCCAGCCCCGATTCCACGACGAGCCGGCCCTTCCAGGACAGAGGCAGCACCAGATCGGTCACCGCTGTGAGCCCATCGGCATGCTCGTGCTTGTAGGGGTCGGCCGGCGCCAGCATGTCGAAGACCGCATTGCCGCGCGCTTTGGCGCAGGCGAAGCTATGATGCACCAGAAGCCCGCCGACGCCGCCGCGCTCATGCTCGGGATGGGTCGCGATGACATGGCCGAAGCTCGTGCCCTTGCAGTCGAGCGCAAGGTCGATGCCGACCGGCTCGCCATCGCAGGCGATGATCGCGACCCTGAGCGGAGAGCCGCCCGCCGCATCGCCAGCCAGATCGCGGAAGAAGGCTGAAAAGCGCGGATCGGAAATCGTCGGCGCGAGCACGCCATGGCGCAGCAACGCCGCCTGCTTCATCGCGATGGCGGCGACGGCGAGACCGGCGGCCTCAGGCCCCGGCTCGACCATCGAGAGGCCGATCGCGCCACGCTCGGAGAGCCGCCGCAGCCGCCGGCGGTGATTGGAACGCTCGCGCGGCGTATAGGCGAGGCTCGGGCCGTCCGGGCCGACCCGCGAGCCGAGATCGGCGAAGGGCGCGTGAAGCCGCTCCCGCAGCGCGGCGCGCGACACGAGGCCCGACATCGCCAGCACCGAATCGCCTCGCAGCTTGCGCAGCTCGAACAGATCCGCGCCGAGCTTTGCGACGGCATCCCAGCCGGCCTTCAGCAGCGCGGCTTCGTCGCCCGTCCGCTCGACCAGCACATCGCCATACTGCGCCACCGGCACGCCCATGAAGCGCAGGCCGACGAGCCCGAACCGGCGCTGACGGACCAGCGGCCAGACCATGACGAGCCGCCCGCAGCGGCGCGCCGTCACGATGCAGAGCCGCATGCGCGCATCGAGATAATGGTTCGCCCAGTGCCTCAGCACGGCATGGGACTGGAAGACCTGATGCGGCAGCCCGGCGCGGGCGAACAGCGCATCCCATTCCGCCCGGAGGGCGCGGAAGGCGTCGGGCGTATCGACGATGGCGATCGCAACCTCGTCGGCGCGCGCCATCGCCTGCGACAGACCGCCCGGCCTCGCCCCGGCAAGCTCGTCGCGGAAGGAGGCGATCAGCGCCATGGCTCAGGCGCCGGCCCGGACATGGGCGAAGAGCCGCTTCGCGCCCGCCAGCGGAAACCGCGCCAGATAGGGCAGCAGCAGCAACGGATGGCGCGCCGCGAAGGGCGCGTCATGCTCGACCATATGGCGGATGGCCAGCACCGGCAGCGGCGCGCGCAGCGGCCGAAAATCCGGGTTCCACAGGCCCGGCGCGTCGGAATCGGCATACATCAGGCCGATCATCCGGTTGCGCGACAGCGAATAGAATTTGTGGCGGTCCTGCACGCGCTTCAGCATGGCGATGCCGTCCTCGCCTGCGCAGGCCGGAAAGCCGATGATCACCGTGCGGAAATGCGCCATGGCGGGCCTGGCGGGGATCGCCTCCAGCGCCTGAAAGCTTCTGCGGATCAGCGAAAACGCCGCCGCCTCGTCGGCCGGCCCGACCTCGCTGATGCCGAGCCGAACGGTGTCGAGCTTCGCGGCCTGACGCGTGAAGGGGCAGACCGCGCCGGTGCGGCCGAGATCGGCATGGCTTGCCATCAGATAGCCCTCGACCCAGCCGAGCAGGCTTGACAGGGCGGCCGGCTCGGGCTGCTGCGCGATGCGCGCTTTGGCGTCCGCGAAGGTCGACAGCGCGCCGGCATCCTCCAGTCCGGCCAGGATTTCGGTCCCGCTCATCGCTCGCCTCGCCATCTCGAAGCTCAAGCGATAGCAGCGCAAGATTAGGGAAGGGTTTCGTCGCCGGGTCCGGCTTCTCCGGATGCGTTAGGAGTCTGATAAGCCTTAAGACCAGCCGCAAAGCCGCAAGCCCGCCAGCATATGCGCCGGCGGCGGCGCAACGACCTCGACCGGCGGGCGCTTGCGATAGAGCGGGATCGCGATGCTGCGCGCATGCAGTTGCAGGCCCGGGCCGCCCTCGCGCGGGGCGGCGCCGTAGATCTCGTCGCCCAGCATCGGCCAGCCCGAGGCCGCGCAATGCACCCGTAACTGATGCGTGCGCCCGGTCAGCGGCGAGAGCGCGAGCCAGGCGAGCGGCCCGCTGTCGCCGACGCCGCGCCCAAGTACGCGAAACCGTGTCTGCGAGGGCAGCCCCTCGGGATCGACCTTCATCCACCAGCCGCGATCGGGCGCGCGCTTGCCGAGCGCCAGATCGATCAGTCCCTCGTCGTCGGCGGGATGCCCCTCGACGACAGCCCAGTAGCTCTTGTCGATCAGCCCGTCGCGAAACAGCCGGTTGAGATCGGCCATGGCGCGCGGATGGCGGCCGAGCACGAGGCAGCCCGAGGTGTCCTTGTCGAGCCTGTGCGCGGCTTCGGGCCGGCGCGGCAGGCCAAAGCGCAGCGCGTCGAGATGGTCGGTCAGCACGGGTATGATCTTCCGCTTCGCCTGCGGGCCGCGATGCGAGGGCAGGCCCGCAGGCTTGTCGATCACCAGCATCATCGCATCGCGATAGAGCAGCGGAAACGGCAGCTCCGCTTCGGGCCTGTCGTGCGAAATCTCTGGTCGGTCGGACGTGGTCATGGCATTGCGTCGTGCATGACGCCGAAAAGTGGGAACCGGTTTTCGGACGGCGTCATGCACTAACTTTTTGAACAGAGACAGATTCAGATATCAGGCGGCATCGCTTCGCGATACCGCCTGATATCATCCGGCTCTGACGAAGACGGACCGGCGACGCAATATCTGGGCGAGGCCGGCTCGAAGACGGGACGCATGATGAGCGAGCAAGACCCGAAGAAGCGCGGCTTCTTCTCCAGACTATTCGGCATCGAGGACGAGCAGGCCAAGCCGGCCGCGCCGCCGGAGCCTGAAGCCGAGGCCCTGATTGCGCCGGGCGCGCTGATGGGCGAGACCGCGCCTCTCCCCATCGCGATGCCCGAGCCGGCGCCGATGCCCGCCCCGCTTGTGACGGCGCCGACTCCGGTCGTGAGCGCTCCGGAGCCCAAACGAAGCTGGTGGCGCAGGCTGACGGAAGGTCTGTCGCGGACCTCATCGGCGCTGACCACCGGCATCACCGACATCTTCACCAAGCGCAGGCTCGACGCCGGCACGCTGGAGGACCTCGAGGACATCCTGATCCAGGCCGATCTGGGCCTCCCCACCGCCGCCCGCGTCGCCAGGGCCGTCGGCGAGGGCCGCTACGACCGCCAGATCGAGCCGGCCGAGGTGAAGGCCATCCTCGCTCGCGAGGTCGAGGCGATCCTGACGCCAGTCGCCGTACCGCTGGTGATAGACGCCACGAAAAAGCCGTTCGTGATCCTGATGGTCGGCGTCAATGGCTCGGGCAAGACCACCACGATCGGCAAGCTGGCGCAGAAGTTCCGCAACGAGGGCAGAAGCGTGATGCTCGCCGCCGGCGACACCTTTCGCGCCGCCGCGATCGAACAGCTCAAGGTCTGGGGCGAGCGCACGCAGGCCGAGGTCGTCTCGGGCCAGCAGGGCTCGGACGCCTCGGGCCTCGCCTTCGAGGCGCTCCAGAAGGCGAAGGCGGCCGGCACGGACGTGCTGCTGATCGACACGGCCGGACGCCTGCAGAACAAGACCGGACTGATGGACGAACTCGCCAAGGTCGTCCGCGTCATCCGCAAGATGGATCCCGAAGCGCCCCACGCCGCATTGCTCGTGCTCGACGCCACGGTCGGCCAGAACGCGCTGTCGCAGGTCGAGGCCTTCCAGCACACCGCCGGCATCACCGGGCTGGTCATGACCAAGCTCGACGGCACCGCGCGCGGCGGAATTCTCGTGGCGCTGGCGGCGAAATTCGGCCTGCCCGTGCATTTCATCGGCGTCGGAGAGGGCGTCGAGGATCTGGAGCCGTTCTCGGCCCAGGAGTTTGCCCGCGCGGTCGCGGGACTGGGAGAAGCGGCGTGAGCCAGAACACCGTCGATATGGACAAGTCCAAGGTCAATCCGCTGCTCAAGCTCGCGCTCGAATTCGGGCCGCTGGCGCTGTTCTTCTTCGCCAATTCCTATGGCGACCGGCTCTTCGGCGTCGCCGCCGACCGGCGCATCTTCGTGGCGACCGGCATCTTCATGGTCGCCTCGCTGGTCGCGCTCGCCCTGTCGCGCGTGCTGATGGGCTATCTGCCGCGCATGGCGATCGTCAACGCCGTCGTCGTCAGCGTCTTCGGCGGGCTGACCATCGCGCTCGACGACGCCTTCTTCATCAAGGTCAAGCCGACGATCGTGAACACGCTGTTCGGCTGCGTGCTGCTGGGCGGCCTGTATTTCGGCCGCTCGCTGCTGGCGCTGGTGCTGGAGAGCGTGCTGCAGCTCGACGAGGCGGGCTGGCGCAAGCTGACCCTGCGCTGGGGCCTGTTCTTCTTCGTGCTGGCCGCGTTGAACGAGATCGTCTGGCGCACCCAGACGCAGGATTTCTGGGTCGCCTTCAAGGTCTGGGGCGTGATGCCGCTGACCATGGCCTTCGCGCTGGCCCAGACCCCGCTGATCCTGAAGCATGAGATCAAGCCGAAGGCCGCAGAGTAGCGCTGAACCCGCTACTTCGCCGCCAGCCTGATCGCGCCGTCGAGCCGGATCGACGTGCCGTTCAGCATGTCGTTCTCAACGATGCTTTTGACCAGCGCGGCATATTCGGTCGCCTTGCCCAGCCGCGACGGGAACGGGATCGAGGCGCCCAGCGAGGCGCGCGATTCCTCCGGCAAGCCGTCGAACATCGGCGTCTCGAACAGGCCGGGCAGGATCGTCATCACCCGGATGCCGAAGGCTGCGAGTTCGCGCGCGATCGGCAGCGTCATGCCGACGACGCCGGCCTTCGAGGCCGAATAGGAGGCCTGGCCGATCTGGCCGTCCTCGGCGGCGACGGATGCCGTGTTGACGATGACGCCGCGCCCGCCATCGGCTGTCACAGGCTCCAGCGCCGCCAGCGCGGCCGCGGATTTCGCGATGATGCGGAACGTGCCGGTGAGATTAATCGCGACGCCCTTCTCGAAGGTCGCCATGTCATGGGCGATCAGAGCGCCGGTCTCGCGGTTCCTGCCGACGACGCGGCGGCCGGGCGCGACGCCGGCGCAGTTGACGACGATCCGCGCCACCCCATGCACCGCCCGAGCCTTGGCCAGTGCCTCGTCGACAGAGGCGTCGCTGGTGACGTCGCAGGCGCAGAAGACGCCGCCGATTTCGGCCGCCACCGCCTCGCCGCGCGCCGCGTTGAGATCGAGCAGCGCGACCCTGACGCTATGCGAGGCCAACATCCGCGCGGTCGCCTCGCCGAGGCCCGAAGCGCCGCCGGTGACGATGGCGGAGAGGGAGGAATCGAGCTGCATCGGCGTGTCCCGTCGGTTATCGAACTGTCATGTCCGGTTTAGAACCTAGGCCAGCGCGCTCCAAGCGGCATTCTTCGCCAGCCTCTTGTGCGGCTTCTCGGGCGGGGCCACATCTTTCGACATTGCGGCCAGACCTGCGCGGCAGGATGATGCCGGCGAATTGGGAGACGGGAGAGACGGGCATGAGCGAAGGGTTCACCTCGCGCTTCACGGAAGAGGAAATGGCCGCGATCCGGGCCACGCTTCGCGACGAGAAGCGCTTCGGCGAGACGTTTCTCGACCGCCTGAAGCGGGTGGCGAAGCGCATTCCCTTCGCGCAGGATCTGCTCGCCGCCTGGATCTGCACCCGCGATCCCGCCACCCCGCGCCGCGTCCGGCTGACCTTGCTGGCGGCGCTCGGCTATTTCGTGCTGCCGCTCGACGCCATCCCCGATTTGATGCCCTTTCTGGGCTTCACCGACGATGCGGCGGTGATCGCCGCCGCGCTCGCGGCCGTGGCAGGCTCGATCACGCCCGAGCATCGCGAGAAGGCCAGGCAGGCGATGGCGGAGCTGTAGGCTTCGATCATCCGAAGAGCTCGCTGTGCGAGCCGAGCCTGACCAATGTAAGCTCGCCCTCGTCGAGCTTGTAGATCAGGACAAGGTCGGGCTTGAGGTGGCAGTCCCGGTGTCTGGTCCAGTTTCCCGTCAACGGATGGTCGGAGAACTTCTGCGGCAATGCTACGCCGCTGGCCAACATTGCCAGCACCGGAACGAACAGGGCGTCGAGGGCGGGCTCGGCCCTCTTGACCCGCTTGTAGTCGCGCTTGAAGGCCCCCGTCCGGATAATCTGCCGCATGATCAGCTCCCAGCCCCACACGATACCAATTCACCAGCCGCTGGCGAGTGGGTGGTAGGGAAACAAGGATTATGCTACAGGGTAGCTACAGCTTTGGCTCGGCTGCTCTGGAGGGGTTAACATGCAAGGTGCCGATGTCGTCCGCGCCCGTATCGACCCTGACCTGAAGCGGCAGGCGACCGAGGTCCTCGACGAGATGGGCCTGTCGCTCTCGGATGCGATCCGTCTGCTCTTTGTCAGGATCGCGGCTGATCGCGCCATGCCGTTCGAGGTCAGAGCGCCGAACAAGCAGACCATCGCCGCTCTGGAGGAATCCGAGCGCGGCGGCCTGCCTGCCTTCCAGAGCATCGAAGCGCTGATGGCCGACCTGAACGACGGCAAGGATTGACGCGGAACGGTCTGGCAAAGCTGCTCGACCGGAACGCCATCACAAAGTCAGCACGATCTTGCCCTTGGCCTTGCGGTCGCCGATCAGCGCGTAGCCTTCGGTCCAGCGTTCAAGCGGAACCGTCGCGTGGACATGGGCGCGGATTCGGCCCGCCGCCGCCCAGTCCAGCAGCCGCTCCATATTGGCGCGATGGGCGGCCGGATCGCGCCTGACGAACTCGCCCCAGAACACGCCGCGCAGATCGCAGCTCTTGAGCAGCAGCAGGTTGAGCGGGATTTTCGGGATCGCGCCGCCGGCGAAACCGACCACGAGATAGCGCCCCTCCCACGCCATAGCGCGCAAGCACGGCTCGGCGAGATCGCCGCCGACCGTGTCGTAGAGAACATCGACGCCGCGCCCCTCCGTCAGGCGGCGCAGACCCGCCTTCACATCCTCGGCCGTGTAGTCGATCTCCGCCTGCGCGCCGTGCTCGCGGGCGAGCGCCAGCTTGTCGGGCGAGGAGGCGCAGGCGATGACACGGGCGCCGAGCAGCGCGCCGATCTCGACCGCCGCCAGCCCCGCCCCGCCGGCCGCGCCGAGAATGGCGAGGCTTTCGCCGCTTTTCAGTCCGGCGCGCTGGATCAGCCCGTGCATCGCCGTGCCATAGGTCACGAACAGGCCGGCCGCCTGGGCATCGTCGAGCGCATCGGGCACCCTGACGATCGCGTCGGTCGAGACCACGACCTTCTCGCGCGCCGCGCCGTAACCCAGCCACGCCGCGACGCGCTCGCCGATGCGCCAGCCGGTGACGCCCTCGCCCAGCGCGGTGATCGTGCCGGCGCATTCGGCGCAGGGCGAGAAGGGCAGCGCCGGCTTGGTCTGGTAGCGGTTCTGGATGATCAGCGTGTCGAAGAAATTCAGCGCGGCGGCCTTGACCGCGACGACGACCTCGCCCGGTCCGGCGACCGGATCGGGCAGATCCCGGATGACCAGCTCTTCGGCCGGTCCATGATGTTCGCACAGCAGCGCCTTCATCCGATCCTCACCCCGCCTCGACGACGCCATCGGCCTCCAGCGCGCGCCGGAGCCGCGTGAAGGCCAGCCTGATCCGCGATTTCACCGTGCCCAGAGGCAGTCCGGTACGCGCGGCCACCTCGGCATGCGACAACCCGTCGAAGAAGGCGAGCCTGACCAGCCGCAACTGCTCCTCGGGCAGGCTCTCCAGCGCGAGCCGGAGCGCCTCCTCGCGCTGCTGGGCGTCCATCAGCCGGTCCGGCTCGGCCTGGGGCGCCGGATGCAGGATCGGATCCTCGGGATCGATCCGGTCGGAGCGGTCGCGCCTTGCCAGATCGATGCGGCGGTTGCGCGCGATCCGGTAGAGCCAGGTCGAGACGGAGGATTTGGCCGGATCGAACAGATCGGCCTTGCGCCAGAGCGTCGAGAGCGTGTCCTGCACGACCTCCTCGGCCAGTGCGGCGTCGCAGCCCTGCCGCAGCAGAAAACCGTTCAGACGTGGCCCGAAATGGTCGAACAGCACAGCGAAGGCCGCCCTGTCGCGCCGGTCGGCGATCGCCCGGACGAGGGCGTTGAAATCGGCCGGCGGCGTCACGCGGGCCGTCCCGGGCAAGCCGTCCGATGGCGCCAAGCAACTCCGTCTTCTGCCCGCACCCGGCCTCGTTCCGTCATCTGTCCTGCTGCCACCTCGACCCGGGCGTCGCGCCGACGCTCCGCCAGCTTTTCCGGCTCGGCGTTGTTGTGGCATGCTGCGGCGGCGAACGGAACCGGGCCGATCGCGGCCGCATTCGCATTTTCGCCAGGATCGTGACATTCTATGCGTCGCGTTAAGGCTCCTGTCGCCGCACCAGCCGGATTGCAATCGTCCGGCGGTCAAGGCGACGTTAAGATTTCTGCTGATTGATGGCGGTCGATGATTTCACGTTTTGCCCCCACCGCCATCCGGCTTCCGCAACTTGCGCTCGTGCTGGTCGCCGCTTTCGTTGCAGACGACGCGAGCGCGCAGGCGCAGCGCGCCGCAGCCGCTGGAACCGCGCAGGCCCAGGCGCTGCTGCTCGAGACCGCCGGCAAATGGCAGGCCTTCTCCTCGCAGCAGGGCCGCACCAAGATCTGCTACGCCCTGTCCAAGGCGGAAAGCCGCTCCCCCGCCAATCTCAAGGATGTCGAGGGCCTGCTCTTCGTCTCCAGCCGCCCGGGCGAGGGCGTGCGCAACGAGATCAGCCTGGTGATGAATTTCGACGTCAAGGAGGATGTCGAGCATCAGGCGGTGATCGGCGACGAGCGCTTCGCCATGGTCGCCAAGGGCAAGCACATGTTCCTGAAGAACCCGGCCGAGGAGCCGCGCATGCTCGATGCAGCTCGCAAGGGCGCCGGCCTCGAGATCAAGGCCACCTCGAAGCGCGGCAACCCCACCAACGACAAATACTCGCTCGCCGGGCTGACCCAGGTGGTGAAGCGCGCCGAGGACGCCTGCAAGTAAGGGCCTCCACTGGCCGATTTCGCCAGCGGCGGCTGTCGTGCTATGAGCCGCATTTGTAGCGGCGGCGCGCGACGCCAGAGCCCAGCCAGAGTTCCAATGACCACGACCCTCCTCGCCCCCGCCGCGCCAGCGGCTGAACCCGTTTCTCCGCGAAAGCTCTCGCTGGTCGGGCGCACGCGCGCCGGTCTCTCGGACGCACTGGCCGAGATCGGCGTGCCGGAGAAGGAACGGCGCATGCGCGTCGGCCAGCTCTGGAACTGGATCTATCATTACGGCGTGCGCGACTTCGCCGCGATGACCACCATCGGCAAGGGCCTGCGCGCCGCTCTGGCCGAACGCTTCACGCTCGATCTGCCGGAGGTCACAGCCGAGCAGGTTTCGACCGACGGCACGCGCAAATGGCTGATCCGGATGGCCCCGACCGGCCCGCGCGACCGCGGCGCCGAGATCGAATGCGTCTACATCCCCGAGGTCGACCGCGGCACGCTCTGCGTCTCGAGCCAGGTCGGCTGCACGCTGACCTGCACCTTCTGCCACACCGGCACGCAGCGCCTCGTGCGCAATCTGACCACCGAGGAAATCGTCGCCCAGCTGATGGTGGCGCGCGACCGGCTCGGCGATTTCCCCAACCGCAGCGCGCCGGGCGGCGCCTTCGTCCCGAACGATGGCGGCCGCTTCGTCTCCAACATCGTCTTCATGGGCATGGGCGAGCCGCTCTACAATTTCGAAGGCGTCCGCGACGCCATCGACGTGATCTCCGACAATGAAGGTCTCTCGCTCGGCCGCCGCCGCATCACGGTCTCGACCTCGGGCGTCGTGCCGCAGATCGGCCCGCTCGGCGACGAGATGGGCACGATGCTGGCGATCTCGCTGCATGCGGTCCGCGACGAACTGCGCGACGAACTCGTGCCGCTGAACAAAAAATACCCGATCGCGGAGCTGATGGAAGCCTGCCGCACCTATCCGGGGCTGACCAACGCCAAGCGCATTACGTTTGAGTACGTTATGCTCAAGGGCGTCAACGACTCCGACGCGGAGGCGCGCGATCTGGTGCGGCTGCTCAAGGGCATCCCCGCCAAGATCAACCTGATCCCGTTCAATCCCTGGCCTGGCACGAAATACGAATGCTCGGACTGGGACCGGATCGAGCGCTTCTCCGAGATCGTCTTCCGCGCCGGCTACGCCTCGCCTGTGCGCACGCCGCGCGGCCGCGACATCCTCGCCGCCTGCGGCCAGCTCAAGAGCGAAACCGAAAAGCTCTCCGCCCGCGCCAGGCTGATGCTGGACGAAGCCGACGCAGCGGCGCAGGCTGGCTGATCCCATGCTGCGCTTGCTGCTGCTGATCCCCTTCGCTTTGCTCGTCGCCATGGGCGCGGGCATATTCGCCATGATGGTCGCCAGCGTCGCCTCCGCCGAGATCGCGCTGCTGATCGGCGGCGGCTTCGAGCGGCTGCTGGACGCCCTCTTCGGTCTGGCCGAAATCGGCGTCGATCCCGGCCCCGCCGCGGCGGCGGCCTTCAGCCTGATCGGCCGGCTGGGGCTTGCGATCATCGTCGCGCCGGTCGTGCTCGTCGCCATCTTCAGCGAACTCTTCCGCATCCGCAGCGGCCTGATCCAGAGCGGGCTGACCGGCGTGCTGGCCACGCTCCTGCCGCTCGCCATGCTGCAGCTCTCGCGCGCGCCGACGCAGGCGGAGACCCGAATCATCGGCGCGCTGTTCCTGGTCGGGGCGGCGACGGGGTTCGTGTATTGGCTGATCGCGGGGCGGGGAGCGGGCAGGGAGCCGCGCGCCGACGAGGCGCGACGCTCGTGACGCCGGACGCGCCGTCGTCTATATTGGGGGCATGACGCGTCAAGAGGTCGTGGAACTGCTCAAGTCAGCCGAGCCGGCATTCCGCGCTCAGGGCGTTGCGGCCTTGTATCTTTATGGTTCTTATGCCCGAGACGAAGCGCGGCCCGACAGCGACATCGATATTCTCGTTGATTTCGAGGCCAAACGCGGGATCGATTTGGTCGAATACATGGCTCCATATCAACTTCTGGAACAGACATTTCCCGAGATTGATATCGGGTACGGTACGCGAGACAACATCGTTCCGCGTTATCGGCCTTACATCGAACAAAGCACCATCCAGATTTTCTGATGGAATCGGCGAAGCTGCCAGAGATTCGTCTTGGTCACATCCTGGATGAGATCGATGCAATCTCCAGCGCGACGCAAGCGATGACGGCGAACGCAGTAACGCAAGATTATCTCGCATTGCGCGCTGTCGAACGCGCCATTCAGATCATCTCGGAAGCCGCAAAGGAACTGCCAGCGGAGATTCGCGAGCAGGAGCCCGATGTGCCTTGGCCTGCCATCATTCGGATCGAGAATCTCCTGCGACACGAATACTATCGTATTGATGCATCTGTCATCCAGGCAGTATTGACCGAACACCTCCCTCATCTACGGCCTGCCATCGTCAGACTTTTGCAACGATATCAGGATTGACACTCTCAATCCCCTATCGCCACCCCCTCCCTGCGCCCATCCGCGCCGCCGACAAATCCTTCCGGCGTCTTGACGATCGCCTGGATGCCCGAGGTCATCTCGATCAGCCTGACCTCGTGGCCCTTCGCCTCCAGCGCCGCCTTCCAGCCTTCGGCCTCGGCGCCCTTCTCCAGTTCGGTCGGGCCGTTGCGGCTGCCGAAATTGCCGAGATCGACTGCGACCTGCGGGTCCATCTTCCAGTCGAGCAGCGCGACCAGCGTCTTCGCCACATAGCCGATGATCTGGCTGCCGCCGGGCGAACCGACGACGGCATAGAGCCGCCCGAAGGCGTCGAACACGAGCGTTGGCGCCATCGAGGAGCGCGGCCGCTTGCCGGGCTCGACTCGGTTGGCGACGGGCTTGCCGTCCTCCTCGGCTAAGAACGAGAAATCGGTCAGCTCGTTGTTGAGCAGGAAGCCGCCCGCCGTCATCAGCCTCGCGCCAAAACCGTCCTCGATCGTGGTCGTCATCGAGACCGCGTTGCCGGCCTCGTCGATCACCGAGATATGGCTGGTGCCATTCTCGACGCTGTCGGAGGGCGCGAGCAGCAGCGCGCGCTTGTTGGGCGGCTCGCCCGCCTTCGCCCGGCCCATCGACCTGTCGGGACTGACCAGCGTTGCCCGGCCGCGCACATAGTCGCGGTCGATCAGCCCGACTGTGGGCACGCTCAGAAACGCCGGGTCGGCGAGGTAAAGCGCGCGATCGGCGAACGCGAGCCGCCCGGCCTCGCTGAACCAGTGCGCGGCCTCGGCGCCCGGCCCCAGCCGCGCCATGTCGCGAGTCTCCAGAATGCCGAGCATCTGCTGGATCGCGACAGCGCCGGAGCTCGGCGGACCCATGCCGCAGATGCGCCAGACGCGATAGGCCCCGCAGACCGGCGCGCGCTCCTCGACCCTGTAGCCGGCGATATCGTTCAGCGTAATGTCGCCGGGATTGGTCGCATGCCCGGTCACGGTCGCGACGATGTCCTGCGCGATCGGACCTTCATGGAAGGCGGCAGCCCCGCCCCCGGCGATGGTGCGCAGCGTCGCGGCGAATGCGGGGTTCCTCAGCATTGTGCCGACCGCCTTGGCCTTGCCGTCCGTTTCGTAGAAATAGGCGGCGGCGCGCAGATCGCTCTTCAGCGCGGTCTCGCCGGACAACAGCCCGTTCAGACGGGGCGAGATCGCAAAGCCCTGCTCGGCCAATGCGATGGCGGGCGCAAACACGTCCGGCCAAGGCAGCCTGCCCCAGCGCCTGTGCGCTGCCTCCAGCAGCTTCACCGTGCCCGGCACGCCGACCGAAAGCCCGCCGACCACGGCCTGCCGAAACGCCATCGGCTTGCCGTCCGCGCCGAGGAAGCGGCCGGGCCTGGCGGCGGCGGGCGCGGTCTCGCGCCCATCCAGCGTGACGACCTCCCGTTTCGTCTCGTCCCAATGCAGCAGGAACGCGCCGCCGCCGATGCCGGAGCTTTGCGGTTCGACCAGATTGAGCACAAGCTGGATCGCAATCGCGGCATCGGTCGCGCTGCCCCCGGCGCGCAGGATCTCCCGGCCGGCGCTGGCCGCGAGCGGGTTGGCGGCGGCGACCATGTGGCGCTGCGCCGTGCCAGCCGATTTTGCGATTCGCCCGGTGGCGGCTTCCGGGGCAGGCGCAAGCGTCTGGGCGCCTGACGCATTCGCGGCGAGCCCAAGGCAAAGCAGCGCCCCAGCGATGCGACGCGTCGATATCAGACGGTTCATGATCGACCTCCTTGTCGGCGAAACAGACTAGCGCGCCAGCGCGCGTCATGTCTTGGAGCCGTATGTCTTGGAGCCGTGAAGAGGGGGCGTTAAGGTCGCCCCGCATCCGGCGCGGATGCCGCGCTCGAAGAGGCCTGCCGATGTCGATCTCCACCCTGCTCCCGATGCGCCGCCTCGCCGCGGTGATGCTCGCTGCCCTGCTCGGCCTCGCGCTCGCCGGCTGCGGCGTCAACAACGTCCCGACGCTGGAGGAGGCGGCCAAGGCGCGCTGGAGCGAAGTGCAGAACCAGTATCAGCGCCGCGCCGACCTGATCCCCAACCTCGTCGAAACCGTGAAGGGTTTTGCGGCGCAGGAGCGCGAGGTGCTGACCGCCGTGGTCGAGGCCCGCGCCAAGGCCAGTTCGGTCAAGGTCGATGCCTCGACCATCACCGACCCGGCGAAGTTCAAGGAATATCAGGACGCCCAGAACCAGCTTTCGGGTGCGCTCGGCCGGCTGCTCGTCACCGTCGAGCGCTATCCGGAGCTGAAATCCAACGCGAACTTCCTCGCCTTGCAGTCGCAACTGGAGGGCACCGAGAACCGCGTCACCGTGGCGCGGCGCGACTACATCCAGTCGGTGCAGGCCTTCAACACCGAGATCCGCACCTTTCCGGGCGTGATCTGGGCGCGGCTGTTCTGGGGCGCCAAGGCAATGGAAACCTTCGCGGCGACAGCGGGAGCCGAGCGCCCGCCGACTGTGAAGTTCTGAGGCGCTTCGCGGATGTCCCTCGCCATTTGCAGGATCGAGCGCGAGGAACCCTCTCCCGGAGGGAGAGGGCAGGGTGAGGGGTCGGCCCTTAGACCAGCAAAACGCAAAGCTGGCCGATGCTGACGAGCGCAACCGACAAACGTCCTTCACCTCACCCCTGCCCCTCTCCTTACAGGAGAGAGGTTCTCCCGTGCTTTACCCTGCTTTTCCTCTTCATCTTCAACACGTTCGCCCTTGCCCAGCCCGCCTACCCACCCCTGACTGGTCGCATCGTCGACGGCGCGAACCTGATCGCTCCCGACGCCCGCCAGCGCATCGAGGCCAAGCTCAAGGCCCATGCGGACAAGACCACCGACCAGATCGCGGTCGCGACCGTGCCTTCCTTGCAGGGTGTGGGCATCGAGGATTTCGCCAACGGCCTGTTCCGGTTCTGGAAGCTCGGCGACAGGGACAAGAACAACGGCGCGCTGCTGCTCGTCGCCCCAACCGAGCGAAAAGTCCGCATCGAGGTCGGCTACGGGCTGGAAGGCGCGCTGACCGACGCCCTCTCCAAGGTAATCATCACCACGGCGATCGCGCCGAAATTCAAGACCGGCGATTTCGCAGGCGGCATCGAGGCCGGCGTCGATGCGATTCTGAGCACCCTGACCGGCGATGCCGAGGAATGGCAGCGCCGCGCCTTGGTGCGCAGCGACGAGAGTTCGACCCTGGAGACCATCGCCGTCTTCATGGCGATGGCCTTCATCTTCATCCTGATCGTCGCCTTTCTGCGCGAGTTCGGCGGCACGGGGGCGGCGAGAAGGCACCGCATGCGCGATGGCCGATGGGTGACATTGCCCTCCACGGGTTCGTCGTCCTCGGGCTGGAGTTCAGGCTCGTCGGGCGGCGGCTGGAGTTCCGGGTCGGGCTCGGGCGGATTCTCCGGCGGGGGCGGCTCGTCGGGCGGCGGCGGCGCATCGGGAGATTGGTGATGGATTCAGACGACAGGGATGCGGTCGCCGACGCGGTCGCGCAGGCCGAGACGATGACCTCGGCCGAGATCATGGTGGTGATCGACCGCGCGGCGGGGAGCTATCGCTCGGCGCCGCTGCTGATGGCGCTGACGCTGGCCCTCTTCGTGCCCTGGCCGTTGCTGGCGATGACCGTGACCAGCGCGCCGCGCATCTTCCTGATCCAGCTGGTCTGCGCCGTTCTGCTGGTTGCGACGCTGCTCTGGTATGGCCGGGGCGGACGTTTCGTGCCGGGTTTCGTCAAGCGCGGACGCGCCCATGACGTCGCGCTGCGCGAGTTCACGGCGCGCGGCCTGACCCGGACGCGGTCGCGCACCGGCGTCCTGCTGTATGTCGCGCTGCAGGAGCGCTATGCCGAGGTGCTGGTCGATACCGGCCTCGACGGCAGGGTCGAGCCCGACACCTGGCGCGGCATCATCGCGCCGCTGCTCGACGCCGCCCGGCAGGATCGACTGCGCGCCGGACTGATCGAGGCCGTCGGAGCCATCGCCCGCACGCTCGCGCCCCACGCCCCGCCGGCGCCCGACGACATCGACGAACTGCCCAACAAGGTCGTGCTGCTATAGCTCCAAACGCGCGTCACAAAGCGCTCCGTCATCCCGGACGCAACGAAGCGAAGCTCCGGGATGACGCAGTGGTTCCGGGGGAAAACACCAAGTCCCTCACGGGCAGGGGTTGCCGACCTCCTGATGGATCGCATCGATCCTCGCCTCGAGATCGGCCGGCAGCGTCACGTCGATCGAGGCGATGTCGGTCTTCAACTGCTCCATCGAGGTCGCGCCGATAATGTTGGACGTCACGAAGACGCGCGAGGTGACGAAGGCCAGCGCCATCTGCGCCGGATCGAGCCCGGCCTCTTTCGCCAGCGCGATGTAGCGCTTGATCGCGTTCTCGGAGCCTGCCGTCTGGTAGCGCTGGCCCCGGTCGAACAGCGTCGTGCGCGCACCGGCCGGCTTTGCTCCGTCAAGGTATTTGCCGGTCAAAAAACCCTGCGCCAGAGGCGAATAGGCCAGTAGCCCGACATCCTCGCGCAAGGCGATCTCGGCCAGCGCCGTCTCGAAGGTGCGATTGAGCAGGTTGTAGGCGTTCTGGATCGACTGGACGCGGGGCGTGCCGCGCGTCTCGGAATCGGTGACGAAGCGCATCGTACCCCAGCCGCTCTCGTTCGACAGCCCGATATGGCGGATCTTGCCCGCCTTGACGACCTCGGCAAGCGCATCGAGTTGCTCGGGAATCGCGGTCTCGTCGGCGGGCTTCTCGAAGGCCGCCTTGCTGAAGCGCGTCGGATTCGAGCCCCACGGCATCGGCCTCTCGGGGAAATGGATCTGGTAGAGGTCGATATAGTCGGTCTGGAGCCGCGTCAGGCTCTTGTCGACGGCTTCCATGACCTGGCTGCGATTGACCCGCGTCGGCCCCCTGTCGTCGCGGAACCAGTCATTGCCTGAGCGACCGACGATTTTTGACGCCAGGATCACCTTGTCGCGGTTCCCGCGCGCCTTGAACCAGTTGCCGATGATCCGCTCGGTCGAACCTTGGGTCTCCGCCCTCGGCGGAATCGAGTACATCTCGGCCGTGTCGAAGAAGTTGATGCCCTGTTCGAGGGCATGGTCCATCTGGGCGAAACCCTCGGCCTCGCTGTTCTGCTGGCCCCAGGTCATGGTTCCGAGGCAGATCGCGGAGACATTCAGGTCGGTGCGGCCGAGGCGGCGATAGTCCATGGTGATCGACTCCGGAAGAAGAGCGCGGTTCCGCGCGCCGTGATGGGGTTTGAAAGGGCAAGGACAAGGCCGGAAGGCCGGCGTAAGGCTCAGGGCTTGGCCGGTAACCCCGCGACGAAGCGCTCTACGCTGGGCAGAATCCGCGAGACGATGACGCGCACACCCTCGGCGGTCGGGTGCAGGAGGTCGGGCTGGTTCAGGGCGCGGTCGCCGGCGATGCCCTCCAGAAAGAACGGGTAGAGCATGACGCCATGTTTCTCGGCGAGCTTCGGGAACAGCCCGTCGAAGCGCGCGCCATAGTCCGGTCCGAGATTGCGCGGCGCATACATGCCCGCCAGCAGCACCGCGATGCCCCGCGCCTTCAACCGCGCGATGATCGCATCCAGCGCCTTCTCGGTGGTCGCGGGATCGAAGCCGCGCAAGGCGTCATTGGCCCCGAGTTCGAGGATGACGCCGTCCGTGCCGTCGGGCACCGACCAGTCGAGCCGGTCGAGCCCGCCCTGGGCCGTGTCGCCCGAGACGCCGGCATTGGCCACGGCGACACGCAGCCCCTTCTGGCGCAGGGCTTGCTCCAGCACCGCCGGAAAGGCCGCGCTGGCCGGCAGATTATAGCCGGCACTCAGGCTGTCGCCGAGCGCCACCAGCCTGATTTCGCGGCCGGCGGATGGCGGCGTCTGAGCTTGCGTCATGGTCGCAACCGGAAGGACGAAGGCGAGCGCCAGCAGAAAAACCGCCGCCCATGATTGGACAAGCGGAAACGAAAGCCCATATCGCGGGACGGGGCGCGCCGCTGTTTTGCCCCGCTTGCGCCATGTGCGGCTGCGAGCGGAGGCGTCGGTCATAGTCGAAGTCAGGATCATGTCACGATGAGCGAACGTACCGCTCCAGCCATCGAATTGCAGGATGTCCACCTTAGTCTGGGGCGTGCGGCCGCCCGCGTCCATATCCTCAAGGGTGTTTCTTTGTCGCTGGCCTCGGGCGAGGCGACCGGTCTCGTCGGCCCATCGGGCTCGGGCAAGTCGACCCTGCTGATGACCATGGCCGGGCTGGAGCGTCCCGATTCCGGCGTCGTCAGGGTCGCGGGCGAGGATTTGGGCAAGCTCGACGAGGACGGGCTCGCGGTGTTCCGCGGCCGGCGCATCGGCATCGTCTTCCAGTCCTTCCATCTCGTGCCGACCATGACGGCGCGCGAGAACGTCGCGCTGCCGCTCGAACTTGCCGGTGCGAACGACGCCTTTTCCCGCGCCGAAGCGGAATTGCGCAATGTGGGCTTAAGCGACCGCATGGATCATTACCCGGCCCAGCTCTCGGGCGGCGAGCAGCAGCGCGTCGCCATCGCCCGCGCCGTCGCGCCCGATCCGGCGATCCTCGTCGCCGACGAGCCGACGGGGAATCTCGACGAGACCACCGGCCGCTCGATTGTCGACCTGATCTTCGCCTTGCGCCGCGAGCGGGCCGCCACGCTGGTGCTGGTCACGCACGATCTCTCGCTGGCTGCGCTCTGCGACCGCACCGTGCGCCTGCGGGCCGGACGCATCGAGGCCGAACCCGAAGCGGCGCTCGCCTGATGCACGCTCCCGTCAAACCCATCGTCCAGCCGCCCCGCACGCCCGGCTTTTCGCTAGCGGTCAAGCTTGCCTGGCGTGACCTGCGCGCCGGATTGCGCGGTTTCGGCGTCTTCATCGCCTGCCTGGCGCTCGGGGTCATGGCGATCGCCGCCGTCGCCTCGGCCTCGCGCGGCCTGACCGAGGGCCTGTCCCGCGAGGGCCGGCGGATCCTCGGTGGCGACGCCGCCTTCGGCCTGATCCACCGCGAAGCGACGGCGCAGGAGCTGGCCTTCCTGACCACGCGCGGGAAAGTCTCCACGATCGCGACCATGCGCGGCATGGCCAATGCCGGCGAAAAGGGCTCGGCTCTGGTCGAGATCAAGGCGGTCGACGCCGGCTATCCCAGCATCGGTTCCGTCACAGCCGAGCCGGCCGAGCCAATCCAGACCCTGCTGGCGCAGCGCGACGGCGTCTTCGGCGCGGTCGCCGACCCAGTCCTGTTCGGGCGGCTCGGCCTCAAGACTGGCGATGTCATCACGATCGGCGCGGCGAAGATCCAACTCCGCGCCAGCCTCGTCTCCGAGCCCGACAAGATCGCCTCCGGCGTCGGATTCGGACCGCGCCTGCTGATGCCGGAAGACGCGCTGCGCGCCACCGGCCTGCTGCAGCCGGGCAGCCTGGTGCGCTGGATCTACCGCGTCGAACTGCCGGCCGCAGCCTCCGACGACGCAGCGCTCGCAGGCCTGATCGCGGCAGCGGGCTCGGAGCAACGCGACGCCGGCTGGGAAATCCGCTCGCGCGACAACGCCGCGCCGAGCTTTCAGCGCAATCTCGAACGCTTCACCCAGTTCCTGACGCTGGTCGGCCTGACCGCGCTGCTGGTCGGCGGCGTCGGCGTCGCCAATGCGGTCGCCCGCTTCGTCGAATCCAAGACGCTCGACTTCGCCACGATGAAGGCGCTCGGCGCCAGCGGCGGACGCGTCGTCGCGATCCACCTCACTGAGGTGATGATGGTCGCAGGCGTAGGCACCGCCATCGGCCTCGTGCTCGGCGCGGCCGCACCCTACGGTCTAGCGGCGGCCTTCGGAGCGATCCTGCCTGTGCCGTTCGAGCCGACGATCGCACCCGGCGAGCTTGCGATCGCCGCGCTCTACGGCCTGCTGACCGCGCTGGTCTTCGCCATCATCCCGCTCGGCCGCGCCCATGACGTGCCGGTCTCGGCGCTGTTTCGCGACCAGATTTCGCCCGACGCCCGCCGGCCGCGCGCGATCTATCTCGTCATCGGCGCGCTGGCGCTGGCGGGTCTGATCGGCGTCGCGGTCGGCTTCGCCTATGAGCGGCGCATCGCGCTGATCTATCTCGCCGTCATGACCGGCGTCTTCCTGCTGCTGCGCGGCGTCTCCTGGGGGCTGATGGCGCTGGCGCGAAAGCTGCCGCGCCCACGCGACCCGGCGCTGCGGATGGCGCTCGCCAATAGCCACCGGCCGGGCGCGCTGACGCCGTCGCTGGTGCTGTCGCTGGGCTTAGGGGTAGCGCTGCTCTCGGCGCTGGCCTTCATCGACGTCAGCATTACCCGACAGCTCACGCAGACGCTGCCGCAAAAGGCCCCCGACTTCTTCTTCCTCGACATCCCCAACGCCGAATCGGCCCGCTTCGACGCCTTCGTGGCGCAGCAGCGGCCCGGCGCGGCGCTGGACCGCGTCCCGATGATGCGCGGCCGCATCGTTTCCGTGAATGGCGTCAGGGCCGAGGAGATCAAGGCCTCCGAACAGGCGGCCTGGGTGCTCGATGGCGACCGCGGCATCACTTATGCGCAAACGATTCCCGAGGGATCGAGCATGGCCTCGGGCGAGTGGTGGCCGGCCGATTATCGCGGCGAGCCGCTGGTCTCCTTCGACGAGCCGATGGCCAACGGCATCGGCCTAAAACTCGGCGACAGGCTGACCGTCAACGTGCTCGGCCGCGAGATCACCGCCCGCGTCGCCAATCTGCGCAAGGTCGAATGGCGCTCGCTCGGCATCAATTTCGTGATGCTGTTCTCGCCCAACACCTTCGCGGGCGCGCCGCATACCAACCTGGCGACCGTGACGCCGGCCGACAATGCGCCGCGTCCCGACGACGCCGCGATGCTGCGCCAGCTCGCCGTCGAGTTTCCGTCCGTGACCGCAGTGCGGGTGCGCGATGCGCTGGAGGCGGTCAACGCCGTCGTGCGCCAGCTCGCCTCGGCGATTCGCGGCGCCTCGGGGCTCGCCATCGCCGCCAGCCTGCTGGTGCTGGGCGGCGCGCTCGCCGCCGGCCAGCGGGCGCGGCTCTATGACGCGATGATCCTGAAGACGCTGGGCGCGACGCGGCGCTTCATACTTTCGTCGTACGCCCTCGAATATGCCGCGATCGGAACTGTCGCGGCCCTGTTTGGCGTTGTCGCGGGGGCCGGAGCGGGCTGGGGCGTCGTCACGCAAGTGATGAAGATAGAATTCATCGCCGATCCGACCGGCGCCTTGCTGGCCGCGACTGCCGCGATCGCGGTCACCGTCCTGTTCGGATTGTTCGGAACGCTGCAGATACTGTCGAAAGCGCCTGCTTCTCACCTGAGGAATTTATGAGAGCGCTGCGGTTCCTTTAGGAACTAGACCTGATGCTCGCATCACTCTGCATGCTGCGCCGGCGGCGTTTCTATGAAGCAGCGTCGGTTAACCATGCGCGCCCCTTGTAAGCGCCGGCGATCCCCCTCATATTCCGCCCATCGCCACGATTGTGCGCGGCGGCGGAGCCTCTCGGGAGGCGGTCCGTCTTCGAATTCAACGTCAGGGGAACTCGCTCGATGAGCAACTTCGACCGCAATGCTCCAGCCTGGGGCGCCGGCAGGGCGCAGCAGGCCAGCGCCGTCGAGATGGATCAGGGCCTCCGCTCGTTCATGCTCGGCGTCTACAACAACATGTCGATCGGCCTGGCCATCACCGGCCTCGTCGCGATCGGCATCTCGATGCTGGCGATCGCCGGCGTCTCGCCCACCGGCAAGGTGACGGCGCTGACCCCGCTCGGACAGGCGCTCTATCTCAGCCCGCTCAAATGGGTCGTGATGCTGGCTCCGCTCGCCTTCATCCTGTTCTTCTCGTTCAAGGCCGAGAGCATGAGCTCCTCGACCGCGCGCGCCATGTTCTTCGCCTTCGCGGCGGTGATGGGCGTCTCGCTGTCGTCGATCTTCATCGTCTTCACGGGTGAGTCGATTGCGCGCGTGTTCTTCATCACGGCGGCGACATTCGGCGGCGTCAGCCTCTATGGCTACACCACCAAGAAGGCGCTCTCGGGCATGGGCTCGTTCCTGATCATGGGCCTGATCGGCCTCGTGATCGCGTCCGTGGTCAACATCTTCCTGGCCTCGAGCGCGCTGCAGTTCGCGATCTCGGTCATCGGCGTGCTCGTCTTCGCCGGCCTGACCGCCTGGGACACCCAGCGCCTGAAGGAGATGTATCTCTATTCGGACATGGGCCCCGAAGAGGCCGCGAAGATGTCGGTGAACGGCGCGCTGTCGCTCTACCTGAACTTCGTCAACATGTTCCAGATGCTGCTCAGCCTGTTCGGCAGCAAGAGCGAGTGATCTGACCGCAGCCTTCGGGCGGGTCATGCAGAAAGATCGAGCCCCGGCCGCAAGGCCGGGGCTTTTCTTTTGCGGGCTGGGGTCCTCATGATCGCAGCATGACGCCGACGATCCGCCCCGCATCCGCCGCCGACATTCCGGCCCTCGCCGCTATCTATGGTCACGCCGTCCTCCACGGCACGGCTTCCTGGGAACTCGACCCGCCCGACGAGGCCGAGATGGCCCGCCGCCGCGAGGCGATCCTCGCAGGAGGATATCCCTATCTCGTCGCGGAAAGCGGCGGCGTACTGCTCGGCTATGCCTATGCCGGCGCCTACCGCCCGCGCCCGGCCTATCGCGCCACTGTCGAGAACTCGATCTACATCGCGCCGGACGCGCAGGGACGGGGCGTTGGGACGGCGCTGCTCGGAACGCTGATGGCAGCCTGCGCCGATCGCGGCTTCCGCCAGATGATCGCGGTCATCGGCGACCCGACCGGCGGCTCGACCGGCTCGCGCCGCCTGCATGAGCGCGCCGGCTTTCGCCTCATCGGCGTCGCCGAAAAGGTCGGCTTCAAGCACGGCCGCTGGCTCGACCAGATGCTGATGCAGAAGGAGTTGGGCAACAGGGACGCCACGTCGCCGACATTGTGAGCGATGGTCCTGACCGTCTTTGCGGGCGCAGCGAAGCAATCCAGCGTCTCGCGCTACGCCCTCCTGGATTGCTTCGCTGCGCCCGCAAAGACGAGCGGAATCGCCTCACCCCACCACGCTGAGCTTCCTGTCGAGCACGCGCAGGACGCGCCCGAGCTCGGGGCCGCGCTTCAGCACGAGCCCCGTCGCCGCCACGACCGAATAGGCGCCCTGCTTCCGGGCCAGCGCCGGCTCCTTGACGATCCGGTAGAGCGGCACCTCCGAGGCGCGCCGGTAGACAGAGAACTGCGCCTTGTCCTTGAGGAAATCGATGGCGTAGTCGCGCCATTCGCCGGCAGCGACCATGCGGCCATACAGGTTCAGCAGTTCGGAAAGCTCGCGCCTGTCGAAGGTGACGGTCGCGGGACGCGGCGCGGGGAAGGCGATCACGCCGCTCGAAACCTGCGCCTGTGGCGTTTCGCTTTCGCTCATCGCGCCTCCCGATCGGCGACCCGACGAGCCGCGCCTGTTGCCGCCGAGGGATGATGCCCCCGCGATCCTGCGCTGGCAAGGCATCGGAGGCGATCACGGCTTCGTGGACACCGCCGCAATTTCGCCCGAAACGCGCCAAGCCTCGGCCCAACTGGGCCGCTCAACTCTCATATGTTGCCTCGACGGCCCGGCTTGTCCGCGTTTCGGATTTGTCAGCCCCCCAGCCCCCCGCAGCGTCGGTGGAGCCGGGCCACTCGATATCGAGGCCAACTCAACGGCTGGCGTCCGCGCTGGCCGTTTTTCTTGTCGGTCATCGCGACTGCCGATGATACTCCGCGTTCGGCCGCATATCGACCGCCGACGCCATCCGGTTCGACATGTTGAAGAAGGCCGCGACCGCACTGAGGTCCCAGATGTCGCGCTCTCCGAACCCGGCAATACGAAGAGCCTCGCGATCCGCCTCGCCGACCAGATGCGGGGTCTCCGTGAGCTTCACGGCGAAATCCAGCATCGTGCGATGACGGACCGAGAGTTCGGCGGCGCGATAATTCATCACCATCAACTCGCCCAGCACCGGATCGCCCGAGAGCTGACGCACCGCCGCGCCATGGGCGGTCAGGCAGTAGTAGCAGCGGTTCACGCTGGAGACCGCGACCGCAATCATCTCGCGCTCCAGTTTCGACAGGCCCGACGGCGCCAGCATCAGGTCGTTGTAGAGGCCCGCGAAGGCGCTGAGCCTGGCGTCGTCATGGGCGTAGGACAACAGCACGTTCGGGACGAAGCCGAGCTTCTCCAGGCATTTGTCGAAATAGGCCCGGTTCGCCGGCGAAAGCTCGCCCTCAGGCAGGGTCAGCGCCATCACCGGCGGCGGGGCGTCCTGCGCGGCCGGGGCCTCGCCTTGCTTCGGTTTGTCATGCTGGCTTGCCATGGTCGGTCCTGTCGCGGCCTCGCTGCGGGAATTTCGACAGATTCTGTCGGGTTCTTGCTCTAGCGTCGCGCGTCAGGGAAGCAATCGCGCGACAAACGTTGAACCGGGTCTCAGCCTATGTCATCGCTGCGACAAAATAACAGGGGGCGGGAATGGCCAAGCGGGTGACGAATGCGACGATCGCGGCGGTCGCCGCCATCGAGGCCAGCGCTGCGGCGCTCAGCGCAAAACTGCCCGCCGATTTCCCCCGCCTGCTCTATGGCCGCGTCGCGGCAGAAGATCTGGTCGCGCTGCCCGCCGACATGCTGGCGCGGACGGCAGAGGCCGCGCACGACTATCTGACGCAGCCGCGCAAGCCCGATTCGGTGCGCCTGCGCTTCCATGACGAGACCTATGCCAGCGAGGGCCGCGACCGGCAGGTCACGATCCTCGACGTGCTCAACGACAACAAGCCCTTCCTGCTCGATTCGACGCTGGCCGAACTCGCCGAGCAGGGCTTCGAGCCAAGCCTGGTCGCCCACCCCATCCTGGCCGTGGTGCGCGATTCGGACGGCGTTTTCCGCTCGCTGGCCGGCGAGGCGGCGGGGCGTGCGCCAGAGGGCGCGCGGCGCGAGAGCCTGATCCATATCCATCTCGACCGGATCGATACGCCCGAGGCCCGCGAGAAGCTCGAAGCCGGGCTGATGCGGGTCTATTCCGATGTCGCGATGGCGGTCGACGACTGGGCCGCGATGCGCGGGCGAATCACCGAGGTGATCCAGGCCTACCGCACCAACCCGCCGCCTTTGCCCGAGGACGAGGTCTCGGAGGCGCTGCAGTTTCTCGAATGGATCGCCGGCGACAATTTCACCCTGCTCGGCATAAGGGCCTACCGCTTTCCCGGCGGCGACGCCGCCGCCGACCCGATCGACGGGTCGGGCTTGGGCATCCTGCGCGACCCCTCCGTCCGCGTGCTGCGCAAGAACCGCGAGATGGTCGTCACCACCCCGGAGATCCGGGCGTTCCTCGCCAAGCCGCTGGCGCTCATCATCACCAAGGCCAACGTCAAGAGCCGGGTGCATCGCAGCGTCCATCTCGACTATGTCGGCGTGAAGCTGTTCACGCCCGACGGCCGGCTCGACGGCGAATTGCGCATTCTCGGCCTGCTGACCTCGAACGCCTATACCGGCAGCGCCCGTTCGATCCCCTATCTGCGTCTCAAGGTCGCCCGCGTCGCGAAGAACGCCGGGTTCGATGCGGCGAGCTATTCCGGCCGCGCGCTGCTTAACGTGCTCGACGCCTTCCCGCGCGACGAACTGTTCCAGATCGACGCCGAGACGCTGGAGCGCTTCGCGGTCGACATCCTGCAACTGACCGAGCGGCCGCGCATCCGCGCGCTCGCCCGCGTCGACGAATTCGACCGCTTCGTCTCCGTCCTCGTCTTCATCCCCAAGGACCGCTACGACACGCAGGTGCGCCGCCGCGTCGGCGAATTCCTGACAAGGGTCTATCAGGGCCGGCTCTCGGCCGCCTATCCGGCCTATCCGGAAGGCCCGCTCGCCCGCACGCATTACATCATCGGCCGCTATGAGGGTAAGACGCCCCGGATCGAGCAGGCGGCGCTGGAATCAGGCATCGCCGCGATCGTCCGCACCTGGAGCGACGGGCTGAAGGAGGTCCTCGACGCGCAGAAGGCCGGCCCGCCGGCCCGCGCGCTGGCGGAGCGCTTCTCGGACGCGTTCGGCGCGGCCTATCGCGAGCGCTACTCGGCGGCCGACGCGCTGATCGACATCGACATGCTGCTGAAGCTCTCCGTTGAGCGGCCGCGCGCGGTGAATCTCTACCGCCGCGAGGGCGACCCCGCGACGCGCGCCAATCTCAAGGTGTTCTCGCGCGGCACGGCCATCTCGCTCTCGGCCCGCGTCCCGGTGCTGGAGAATATGGGCTTCCGCGTCGTCAACGAGCGCACCTTCAACCTGACGCCGCAGCCGGCGCCGGGCTCGGCCGAGCCGCCCGATTCGACCCGCGTCTGGCTGCACGACATGACGCTGGAGCGCGCCGACAATGGCGAGATCGACGTCGCACGGCTCGATCCGGTGATCGAGGCGGCGCTGATGGCGCAGTTCCGGGGCCTGGCCGAATCCGACCGCTTCGACCAACTCGTACTGGCCGCAGGCCTCGCCTGGCGCGAGGCGGCTCTGCTGCGTGCGCTCGGGCGCTATCTGCGGCAGGTCGGCGCGCCCTATGCGCAGGACTACATCGCCGACGCGCTGACCCGCCATCCGGCGATCGCGGCCGGGCTCGTGGCCTATTTCATCGCCAAATTCGACCCGCGCACCGATTCAGGCAAGCGCGAGACGCTGAGCGTAGCCGCCCGCGCCGGAATCGAGACCGAACTCGACGCCGTCACCAGCCTCGACGAGGACCGAATCCTGCGCCGCCTCGTCAACCTGATCGACGCCGGGCTTCGCACCAACTTCTTCCAGATCGGCCCAGACGGGCATCCGCGCGGCACGATCTCGGTGAAATACGACTGCGCAAAGGTCGATTCGCTGCCGCTGCCGCGCCCGCTCTACGAGATCTTCGTCTATTCGCCGCGCGTCGAGGGCGTGCATCTGCGCTTCGGCAAGGTCGCGCGCGGCGGCCTGCGCTGGTCGGACCGGCCGCAGGACTTCCGCACCGAGGTGCTGGGGCTGGTCAAGGCGCAGCAAGTCAAGAACGCCGTCATCGTTCCCGTGGGAGCCAAGGGCGGCTTTGTCCCCAAGCAGTTGCCGCCGGCAAGCGACCGGCAGGCATGGCTGGCCGAGGGCACCGAAAGCTACCGCATCTTCGTCCGGACGCTGCTCGAACTCACCGACAATCTCGACGGCGAGACGGTCATTCCGCCGCCCGACACCATCCGTCATGACGGCGACGACCCCTATCTGGTGGTCGCAGCCGACAAGGGCACCGCAACCTTCTCCGACACCGCCAATGCGCTCTCGCTGGAGAAAGGCCACTGGCTCGGCGACGCCTTCGCCTCGGGCGGCAGCCAGGGCTACGACCACAAGAAGATGGGCATCACCGCGCGCGGCGCGTGGGAGGCTGTGAAGCGGCATTTCCGCGAGATCGACATCGACATCCAGACGCAGCCCTTCACGGTGGCCGGCGTCGGCGACATGTCGGGAGACGTCTTCGGCAACGGCATGCTGCTGTCGCCCGCGATCAGGCTGATCGCCGCCTTCGACCACCGCGACATCTTCCTCGATCCCGATCCTGACCCCGCGAAAACCCTCGCCGAGCGCCAGCGCCTGTTCGCGCTGCCGCGCTCGTCATGGGCCGACTACGACAAGTCGCTGATCTCGCCCGGCGGCGGCGTGTTCTCGCGTCAGGCCAAGAGCATCCCGCTCTCGCCGGCCATGCAGGCCGCGCTCGACCTTCCCAAGGCCGAGGTCACGCCGCCCGAGCTGATGACCGCGATCCTGAAAGCTCGCGTCGATCTGCTCTGGTTCGGCGGCATCGGCACCTATATCCGCGCCAGCGACGAGAGCGACGCGCAGGTCGGCGACCGCGCCAACGACGCCATCCGCGTCACCGGCAGCGATCTGCGGGCCCGCGTCATCGGCGAAGGGGCCAATCTGGGCGCGACCCAGCGCGGCCGCATCGAGGCGGCGCGCAAGGGGGTCCGCCTCAACACCGACGCGATCGACAATTCCGCCGGCGTCAACACCTCGGATGTCGAGGTCAACATCAAGATCGCGCTCGCCGACCCCGTCCGCGACGGCAGGCTCGGCGAGGAGGCTCGCAACGACCTGCTCGCCGAAATGACCGACGAGGTCGGCACGCTGGTTTTGCGCAACAACTATCTCCAGTCGCTGGCGCTTTCGCTGACGGAAGCGCAAGGACTGGCCGCGACGCCCGCCTTGCGCCGTCTGATGCAGACGCTGGAGGCGGCCGGCCGGCTCGACCGCATGGTCGAATATCTGCCCAGCGACGCGGTCATTGCCGAGCGCGAAAAGCGCGGCGAGGGCCTGACGCGTCCGGAACTCGCGGTGCTGCTGGCCTATGCCAAGCTCGCCTTGCACGACGCCCTGCTGGATTCGCCCGTGCCTGACGATCTCTATCTCAACAGCGAGCTCGTCCGCTATTTCCCCAAGGCGCTGCGCGACGGCTACGCGCCCGAAATCGCCGGTCACAAGCTGCGCCGCGAGATCGTCGCGACGCAGCTCGCCAACGCCATCGTCAATCGAGGCGGCCCGGCGATCGTGCCGATGCTCGCCGACCAGACGCGCGCCGAGGCCCCGGCCATCGCTGCGGCTTACGCGATCGCGCGCGATTCCTTCGACCTGATCGCGCTCAACACGGCCATCGACGCGCTCGACGCAAAAGTCTCCGGCAAGACCCAGCTCGGTCTCTATGGCGCGGCGCAGACGCTTGTCACTGATCGGATGAGCTGGTTCCTGCGCCGCGGCGTGGCGAAGCCGGGCGCGATCGAGGCGACGGTAGGCCATTACGCCAGGGGCGTCTCGGCGCTCGCGGCCGAACTCGACACGCTGCTGCCCGAGGCTGCGGCCCAGGCGAGGCAGGCCAGGATCGCGGTTCTGACCAGCGAAGGCGTGCCCGAGGCGCTGGCGGCGCGCATCGCGAGCCTGCCGGCTTTGGCGCAGGCGACCGATATCGTCGACATCGCCGAGCGCACGGGACGGCCGGTCGCAGCGGTGGCGCGGATTCACTTCGGCGTCGATTCGATCTTCGGGCTGTCGGCGCTGGCAAGCTCGGCCGCGGCCGTGCCGGCGACCGACGATTACGAGCGCCTCGCGCGCGAACGCGCCGTCGAGACGCTGACCGACGCCCATGCCGGGCTGACGCAGGAGGTCGCGGCAAGCAGCCAGGACGAGAACGCGCTGGAGGACTGGCTCGGCCGGCGCGGCGCCGAGGCCGAGCGCACCCGCTCGACCGTCTCCGCCATTGCCATGTCTGGGCTTTCCTTGCCAAAGCTGATGGTGGCCGCCGGAATGCTCGCCGATCTGCCGCGCAAAAACGCCTGACCGCAAAGACAGCTGACGAGAACGAGACCCCATGACCGAGACCGCCCCCGCGACCCCCGCCATCCGGCTAGACCCGAAGCTGCTCGAGATCCTCGTCTGCCCGGTGACCAAGACGACGCTGGAATACGACGCCGGCAAGCAGGAGCTGATCAGCCGCGCCGCAAAGCTCGCCTACCCGATCCGCGACGGCATCCCGATCATGCTGCCGGAAGAAGCAAGGGCGCTGGAGGGGTAGGCTCGCCGAGCAAGCGCCGACCTGCCCCCTCTCCCCTTGCGGGAGAGGGTTGGGGTGAGGGGTCGCGCTGCACTCAATGCGAGTCCAACACGACCTCGGAAGGGACTGTGCGACCCCTCATCCGGCCCTTCGGGCCACCTTCTCCCGCAAGGGGAGAAGGGAAGATCACAACGCCTCGCCGCGCAGCAGCCTCGGCGGCTCGCCTGAAACCCCCGCCGCCTCGCGGATGAAGAGGCGCTTCAGCCCCGGCAGCCGGTCGACGAGGCCCAGGCCCAGATCGCGCAGCAGCCTGACCGGCGTCGCGTCGTTCGAGAACAGCCGGTTCAGCCCGTCGGTGACCGCGCCCATCGCCACCGTGTCGAAGCGGCGCGCCCGTTCGTAACCGCTGAGCACATCCGCCGTCCCGATATCGAGCCCGAGCCGGGCCGCGTCCACGATCGCCTGCGCCAGGGCCGCGACGTCTTTCAGGCCGAGGTTGAGGCCCTGCCCCGCGATCGGGTGGATGACATGGGCGGCGTCGCCAAGCAAAGCGAGTCGCTCCCCGACAAAGCTGCGCGCCACGCCGAAACCGAGCGGCAGCGCATGCAGCCTGCTTTCAAGCGAAATCTCGCCGAGTTCGAGCCCGAAACGCTGTTCGATCTCGGCTTTGAGATCGTCGGCATCGAGCGACATCAGCGCCGGCACGTTCTCTTTCGCTTCCGTCCAGACGATCGAGGAGCGATGCCCGAGCGAGCCGCCATCGCTAAGCGGCAGGATCGCGAAGGGTCCAGAGGGCAGGAAATGCTCGATGGCGCGCCTGCCATGGGGCCGTTCATGGCCCAGCGTCGCAACGAGCCCCGACTGCGGATAATCCCAGCCGACCCAGCCGATCCCGGCCTGCTCGCGCAGTTTCGAGCGCGCCCCGTCGGCCGCAACCAGCAGCGCGGCCTTAATCCGCTCCCCGCCGCTCATGACGACATCGACGCCGGCATCGTCGGCCGCGAAACGGCGCACGCCTTCCGGCCGCAGCGTCACGCCGGCTTGGCGACAGGCGGCCAGCAGCGCCCGCAGCAGGCCTGCGTTCTCGACCATATGGGCGAAGGGCTGGCCGGGCTCGACCTCGCCGTCGAAGGTCAGGAAGACCGGCCGGACCACGTCGCTCGTGCGGCTGTCGGTGACCAGCATCTCCGTCATCGGCTGCGCGGTGGCGGCGATCGCCTCCCAGACGCCCAGCGCCTGCAGCATGCGTTGCGCGGCGGCCGCAACCGCATAGGCGCGGCTGTCCTCGCGCGGGGCAAACGCCAGCGCCGGATCGGCTAACGTCACCGGCAGCCCTTCGCCCAGCGCCTGCTTCAGCGCCAGCGCCAGAGAGAGGCCGGCAATGCCGCCGCCGGCGATGACGATCCCGGCGCTCGCGCCGTCCCGATGCTGCGCCATCGCGCTATCCGTCCCCGTCTGCGGCGCGGCTTGACGACGCGCGGCGGCTTGGTGCTGATGCGGGCAGGCGGCCCGTTTCGCCGCAAACCCGCCGGAAGAGCCTCGTAAACGACATGTCCCAGATCAGCGACTCCCTGACGTCGATCCTCGACCTGGAACCGCTCGAGCGCAATCTGTTCCGGGGTCGCAGCCCCAATATCGGCTGGAGCCGGGTTTTTGGCGGGCAGGTCATCGGCCAGGCGCTCTACGCCGCCTGCAAGACCGTCGAGGGGCGCGAGCCGCACTCGCTGCATGCCTATTTCCTGCTCGCCGGCGATCCGACCATCCCGATCCTCTACGAGGTCGACCGCCTGCGCGACGGCCGCTCTTTCACCACGCGACGCGTGCTGGCGATCCAGAAGGGCGAGGCGATCTTCGCCATGTCGGCCTCCTTCCAGGTTCCCGAGGAGGGCTACGAGCACCAGATGCCGATGCCCGACGTGCCGATGCCGGAGGACCTGCCCGACCGCGACGAGATGCGCAAAAGCGTGCTGCCGAACATGCCCCCGGTGGTGCGCGCCTATTACGAGCGCGAACGACCGATCGAGATCAGGCCGGTCGAACTCAGGCGCTACGCGTCGGCCGAGAAGATGGAGCCAAAATTCAACGTCTGGATCCGCGCCATGCAGCCGCTGCCCGACGAGCCGGCGATCCATCAGGCGGTGCTCGCCTATGCATCCGACCTGATGCTGCTCGATTCCAGCCTGATCGCCCATGGCCGCACTGTGTTCGACAAGAATATCCAGGGCGCGAGCCTCGACCATGCGCTCTGGTTCCACCGCCCGTTCCGCGCCGATGACTGGCTGCTTTATGCGCAGGACAGCCCGTCCAGCTCGGGCGCGCGCGGCTTTTCGCGCGGGCTCGTCTTCGACCGACAGGGCCGGCTCGTCGCCTCGGTGGCGCAGGAAGGGCTGATTCGCCCGAGGCCGGACCGCGACTGAGCGCCGGCCGGAAACGCATCAGCGTCAGCCCTATTTTTCATCAAATGCCCAATTGATAGGCGATTTCCTGTGCGCCTGCTGCGGAGTCGCGCCTGATTCGGCGAATCGATCGTTCACGTTGCACTGCGGCAGTTGGCACGCGCCTTGAATTGCATGACGCGACGCGCGCTCCGAAAACCGGGTCGCGCGAGGCGCAACAAGATCGCCGGGGCTGACTTCCGGGCGGCGTAAACGGGGAAACCCTGCAATGAAAATCGTGATGGCTATCATCAAGCCGTTCAAGCTGGAGGAGGTGCGCGACGGGCTCACCGCCATCGGCGTGCATGGCCTGACCGTGACCGAGGTGAAGGGCTATGGCCGCCAGAAGGGTCACACGGAGATCTACCGTGGCGCCGAATACGCCGTCAGCTTCCTGCCGAAGATCAAGATCGAGGTCGCGGTCTCCGACGAACTCGTCGGCAAGGTGATCGAGGCGATCACCGCCGCGGCCCGCACCGGCCAGATCGGCGATGGCAAGATTTTCGTTTCGTCGATCGAGAAGGCCGTGCGCATCCGCACCGGCGAGACCGACAGCGACGCCCTCTGACACCAAGATCCTTCAGGCAGGAGTTTAAGATTATGAATTTCAAGACCCTCAGCAGGGCGGGACTGGTCGGATTGACGCTTGCCGGCCTCGCCGGCGCCGCGCTCGCCCAGACTGCGGCCGCCCCCGCCGCCCCCGTGCCCAACAAGGGCGACGTCGCCTTCATGATGAGTTCGACCGTTCTGGTCCTGCTCATGATCATTCCGGGCCTCGCGCTGTTCTATGGCGGCCTCGTCCGCTCCAAGAACATGCTCTCCGTCCTGACCCAGGTCTTCGCCATCACCTGCATCGTCTCGCTGATGTGGGTGATCTTCGGCTACTCGCTCGCCTTCACCAATGGCGGCGGCCTGAACGACTATGTCGGCGGCTTCTCGAAGGCCTTCCTGAGGGGCGTCGACGCCACCACCATGGTGGCGACCTTCTCCAATGGCGTCGTCATCCCGGAATTCGTCTATATCTGCTTCCAGATGACCTTCGCCTGCATCACGCCGGCCCTCATCGTCGGCGCTTTCGCCGAGCGCATGAAGTTCTCGGCGCTGCTGCTCTTCACCGTGCTCTGGGTCACCTTCATCTATTTCCCGATGGCCCATATGGTCTGGTACTGGGGCGGCCCCGATCTCGTCGGCAACGCCGCCGCCGCCTTGGCGGCCGCGCCCGCTGACGGCAAGGCCGCAGCCCAGGCCGCGCTCGACGCCGTCAATGCGGACGCCGGCATGCTCTTCAAATGGGGTGCGCTCGATTTCGCCGGCGGCACCGTGGTTCACATCAATGCGGGCATCGCCGGCCTCGTCGGCTGCGTCCTGCTCGGCAAGCGCATCGGCTACGGCAAGGAGCTGATGGCGCCGCACTCGCTGACCATGACCCTGATCGGCGGCGCTCTCCTCTGGGTCGGCTGGTTCGGCTTCAACGCCGGCTCGAACCTCGAGGCCAACGGCACCGCGGCGCTCGCCATGGTCAACACCTTCGTCGCCACGGCGGCGGCGGCTGTCGGCTGGCTGTTCATCGAATGGGCTGTCAAGGGCAAGCCTTCCATGCTCGGCATGGTCTCGGGCGCTGTCGCCGGTCTCGTCGCGGTCACGCCGGCCGCCGGCTTCGCCGGTCCGATGGGCTGCATCGTGCTGGGCGCGATCTCGGGCGTCGTCTGCTTCGTCTTCTGCTCGACCGTCAAGAACGCGCTCGGCTACGACGACTCGCTCGATGTCTTCGGCATCCACTGCGTCGGTGGCATCATCGGCGCGCTGGCGACCGGCATCCTGGTCAACACCGCGCTCGGCGGCGCCGGCATCCCGGACTACACCAGCAAGCCCGGTGAGCTGGCCGTGGGCGCCTATGAGTTCGGCACGGCCTTCTTCGCCCAGATCAAGGCGGTGCTCTTCACCATCGTCTTCAGCGGCGTCGGCTCGCTGATCCTCTACAAGGTCGTCGATGTGATCGTCGGCCTGCGCGTCGCTCCCGATCAGGAGCGCGAAGGCCTCGACATCGCCGAACATGGCGAGCGCGCCTACCACGCCTGAGCGCCTACCAGCGTCTCACGTGAAACATCGACCCCGGCGGGCAACCGCCGGGGTTTTTCCTGTCGATTGATAGGAATGGCTTGCGCTCGCTGGAGCTGCTTGCAGTGCGGGAAGCCTCGACCTAACCCCTCCACCTTGTGGGGAGGGGTTCACGTCGTGCTTTCTGCGCCTGCCTTGAACCGCGATGCTAGCCCCCCGCCGGCTCGTTCAGCACGATCTCGAGCACCTGCACGCTGTCGGGCAGCTCGATCAGGAACTCCGGGTCGCGTTCAAGATGGTGGATTTTTCGCGGGTCGGAGCCCGCAAAGCGCGACATCGCCTCGACGCTTTCCCAGTAGGAGATCGTGACGAACTCGGTTTCACCCTCGCGATCCTCGCGAAACATCTGTGCGCCGAGCGCCTTGTCGAGCAGCGGCGCGACGCCGACCTCGCGCAGATAGGCCGCATAGGCGTCGGCCTTGCCGGCCGTGGTGCGGCCGCGCCAGATCCGGGCGATCGTGGCAATCTTGCTTCCATCCCCGCTCAGCATCGCGAAACCCTCCGATGTCATCGTCGATCGAGAGAAATGCGCCAGCAGCGGCATCGTTCCGGCCAGCGCGCGCCCCGCAAGGTTAAGCGGGTCTTAACCTGCCCTTCCTAACGTGGCCGGTGAGGCTGGCCGTCTGGGTCGGCCCACCGAAGCACGGCCTCACCATGCGCACGATCCGCCGCTCCTCATCGCTGATGGACCGCCTGCCCGATCCGGTGCGGGAGTTCCTGTCACGCCGCGCCGCCGAGCTCTGCGGCATGGCCCTGCTGGCCGTCACCGCCGCCATCGCGGTCTCGCTCGCGACCTGGTCGGTCGATGATCCGAGCCTGAACAACGCCACCAACGGCGCGGTCAGCAACTGGCTCGGCAGGCCAGGCGCGATGGTCGCCGACCTCGCGATGCAGTTGCTGGGCCTCGGCGTCGTCGCCATGCTGTTTCCGCCGCTGACATGGGCTTTGCGGCTGATGCGGCTGCATCTTTTCGACCGCGGCGCGCTCAAGCTCGGCCTCTGGATCGTCGGCGTCGCCGCCACCGCGGCCGTCGCCAGCGCCCTGCCGGCGACGCCGCGCTGGCCGCTGCCGACCGGCATGGGCGGCGTCATCGGCGACGGGCTCCTGTTCGGCACCCGCAATCTCGTCGGCATCGCCGGCAATGCGCTCGGCGGCCTCGTCGGCTTCCTCTATGCCGGCATCGCGATCCTCGCCGTCACGGCGGCGGCCGGCTTCGGCTTCGTCAGCGACGAGGACCCGGTCGAGGAGGCGGAGGCCGGCGACGAATCATGGTCCGACAACGAGGACCGCCGCGACGACGAGCCCGGCCTCGCCGTCATCCTGATCGGCTGGCTCGCCCATGGCGCAATGTCGCTGAAGGGCATGATCATGCGCCGCCTGCCGCACCCGCCCGAGCCGATTGCCGAGACGGCCGGCGCTGCGCCTGTCGCCGCAGGGCGCGTCAGACGCGAGCCGCAATTCCACGAGCAGGCCGCGCGTGCGCCGATGCCGGAGTTCGCCCCCGAGCCGCTCCCGGTTTCGCGCCCCGCCGCGCGCGCGCCGGAGCCGGACTTCGAGGATGACGAGGAGCCGCAGGATCTGCGCGACCTCAATGCGCCGCGCGTCACCGCGCCGCCTGTCGCGCCGAGACCAGGCAAGCGCCTCCAGCGCGAGGCCCAGCCCTCGTTGCTCGACCGCGAGCAGTTCGAATTGCCGCCGCTGACCTATCTCTCCGAGCCGAAGAAGCTGCCGGCCAACACGATCTCGACCGACGCGCTGGAGCAGAACGCAACCCTGCTCGAAGGCGTGCTGGAGGATTTCGGCGTGCGCGGCGAGATCACCCAGGTTCGTCCCGGCCCGGTGGTGACGCTCTACGAGCTGGAGCCTGCGCCCGGCACCAAATCCTCGCGCGTGATATCGCTGGCCGACGACATCGCCCGCTCGATGAGCGCGATCTCGGCCCGCGTCGCCGTCGTGCAGGGCAAGAACGCCATCGGCATCGAGCTGCCCAACGCCAAGCGCGAGACGGTCTATTTGCGCGAGTTGCTGGCGAGCCAGGATTTCGAAAGCTCCAAGCACAGGCTGGCGCTCGGCCTCGGCAAGACCATCGGCGGCGAGCCGGTGATCGTCGATCTCGCCAAAATGCCGCATCTGCTGGTGGCCGGCACGACCGGCTCGGGCAAATCGGTCGCGATCAACACCATGATCCTGTCGCTGCTCTACCGGCTGAAGCCGGAGGAGTGCCGGCTGATCATGGTCGATCCAAAAATGCTCGAACTCTCCGTCTATGACGGCATTCCCCATCTGCTGACGCCTGTCGTCACCGACCCGAAGAAGGCGGTCGTGGCGCTGAAATGGGCGGTGCGCGAGATGGAGGAGCGCTACAAGAAGATGTCGAAGCTGTCGGTGCGCAACATCGAGGGCTTCAACACCCGCGTCGGCGAGGCCAAGGCCGCCGGCGAGGTCATCACCCGCACCGTGCAGACGGGCTTCGACCGGCATTCCGGCGAGGCGATCTACGAGGACGAGGTCATGGACCTCGAGCCCTTGCCCTTCATCGTCGTCATCGTCGACGAGATGGCCGATTTGATGATGGTCGCGGGCAAGGAGATCGAAGGCACGATCCAGCGCCTCGCCCAGATGGCGCGCGCGGCCGGCATCCATGTCGTGCTGGCGACCCAGCGGCCCTCAGTCGACGTCATCACCGGCACGATCAAGGCCAATTTCCCGACCCGCATCTCCTTCCAGGTCACCTCCAAGATCGATTCGCGCACCATTCTCGGCGAGCAGGGCGCCGAACAGCTGCTCGGCCAGGGCGACATGCTCTACATGGCCGGCGGCGGGCGCATCACCCGCGTCCACGGCCCCTTCGTCTCGGATGCCGAAGTCGAGCGCGTCGTCGCCCATCTCAAGACGCAAGGCCGGCCGCAATATCTCGACGCCGTCACCTCTGAGGAGGAGCCGGCGGGCGAGGAGGCCGAGGACGGCGCGGTCTTCGACAAGAGCGCCATGGGCCAGGCCGAGAGCGAGGACCCTTACGATCAGGCGGTCGCGGTGGTGCTGCGCGACAAGAAGGCCTCGACCTCCTATATCCAGCGCCGTCTCCAGATCGGCTACAACCGCGCCGCCTCGATCATGGAGCGGATGGAGAACGAGGGCATCGTCGGGCCGGCCAACCATGCCGGCAAGCGCGAGATCCTCGTCGAGACCGGCCGCGCCCGCGAGGACGAGGATTGACCGGACAGGGCTTTCGTTGCGTCATGACCTGGTCGCCGGCCGTCAAATTGCCATGACGAATTGCAACCTTGTCCCCTTCCTCGGCGTTGACCAGTTTGTCCGGCTTTGGCAGCCGTCTGTTTCGGGAGCATTCTCGCTCATGATATCGTTTCGGCCCCGCTCGCGTCCGCTCCTCGCCGCATCCGTGCTGGCTGGCGCGATGCTCGTCGCCCCCGCTCTGGCGCAGCCGCTGCAACTCCAGCCCGCCAAGCCGGCGGGTTCGCCGGCGACAACCACGCCCGCGAACCGCCCGACGCCGCTGCCGCCGATCCGTCCCGATGGTCTGGGCGTCGCGCGCACGGATGGCGGCACCTCCGTCGTGACGGCCACGGCCGAGCCGCCGGCAGCCGCCGTCAGGCCCGCCCGCGCGCAAACGCGCAGCGCCGCCCCCGCCTCGCAGGCGGAAGCCGTCGAGAAGCTCAACGCCTATTTCAACGGCTTTGCCGCCCTGCAGGGCGATTTCATCCAGTTTGCCGCCGACGGCCGCCGCTTCGAGGGCAAGATCTATGTCCAGCGTCCAGGCAAGATGCGCTTCGACTACCGTCCGCCCGTGACCATGGAGGTCGTCGCAGACGGCACCTCGGTCGCGATCCGCGATTCCAAGCTCGCCACTCAGGACCTCTATTCGATCGGCCAGACGCCGCTGAAGTTCCTGCTCAAGGAGCGGATGGACCTCGCCAAGGATTCGATCGTCACCGGCTACAGCACCAAGGGCGACATCCTCTCGGTCAGGATCGAGGACCGCTCGACGCTGGGCGGCACCTCGAAGATCACGCTGAACTACGATCTGAGCGCCAATGTGCTGCGGCAATGGGTGGTGATCGACCCGCAGGGCTACGAGACCTCCGTCTCGCTCTACAATCTCGACACCCAGCGCCAGCCCGACCCGAAGAACTTCGTGATCAATTATCAGCGTGTGCTGTGAGCGTCGGGCATTGCGCGAGGAAACGATCCCGTCATCCTGGACAAGCCGCGTAGCGGCGCAGATCCGGGATCCATCGTAAGGCACCGATGGAACTCTATGATGGATCCCGGGACGACCTCCGGTCGCCCAGGATGACGACGTGTTTTATCGAGAATCGTTGTCTCTACGCCTGATGCGTTGAACCGCTTGCATTTCCGCGCGCTCCGACCCAGTTTCCGGCCTCCTTTCGGCCGGAAACACTTGCGTGCAACTCACCGTCACAAGCTGGAACATCAACTCGGTGCGCCTGCGCATCGGCATGGTCGGGCGCTTCCTGACCGAACAGGCCCCCGACATCCTGTGCCTGCAGGAAACCAAGACGCCCGACGAGCAGTTTCCGGCCAAGGCCTTCCAGCAACTCGGCTACGAGCATCAGGCCTTCATCGGCCAGAAGGGCTATAACGGCGTCGCGATCGTCTCCAAGCTGCCCTTCAGCGAGCGCGACGCGATGGCGATGTGCGGCAAGAACGACGCCCGGCATATGAGCGTGGTGCTCGACGCAGGAGCGGGCGCCGCAGCCGGCATCGCGATCCATAATTTCTATATTCCGGCGGGCGGCGACATCCCCGACCCGGAGCAGAACGTAAAATTCGCCCACAAGCTCGCTTTTCTCGACGAGATCGGAGTCTGGGGCATGACGAAACGTCCGACCGACCGGCCCGCGATCCTGCTCGGCGACCTCAACATCGCGCCTTACGAGCACGACGTCTGGAGCCACAAGCAACTGCTCGACGTCGTCAGCCACACGCCGATCGAGACCACGACGCTGGAGAAACTGCGCACCGAGCTGGGCTGGACCGACGCTGCCCGCACGCTGCGGCCCGAGCCCGAAAAACTCTACAGCTGGTGGAGCTATCGCGCCGCCGACTGGGAAGCCTCCAATCGCGGCCGGAGGCTCGACCATATCTGGCTTTCGGATGGCCTGAAGCCGACTTTGCGCGATCTCGCCTTCCTGCGCGAGGCGCGAGGCTGGGAACGGCCATCCGACCATGTCCCGGTGACGGTGAAGCTGGCGCTCTGACGCCTGTCAGCCGCGCTCGATGTCGAGCAGCGCCGCCTGAACGCCGGCCAGTTCGCCGACGAAACCCTGGAGCCGCCCGGCGATCGCATCCGCGATCGCCTGCGCCGAATCCGGCGATTCGCCGAGCACCCGGCGCATAACGCTGCGCGACAGCTTCATCACCTGCGTCGGCTCGCGCGCGACCGCCGTCACCGGCCGCTCGATCGCGGCAAACAGCGCCATTTCGCCGATCAGCGCGCCGGCGCCCGCGATTTCGTCCGCCGCCCGCCCATCATCGCCCTGCATCAGCGCGACGGCCCCGGAGATCACCAGAAAGGCGCTGTCGGAGGATTCGCCCGCGCGAAACAGCACGTCTCCGGCGCGCAGGATGCGGCTTTCGGCCGCGAACGCCACGAGCCGCAGCGCATCGCGATCCATCAGGCCCAACAGGTTCTGCCGGGCCAGCAGGGCGATGTCGTCGTCGAGAGCCATTCCGGTCTTAAGGGTTCAGGCGGTAGCCGCCCGCATCCGTCACGAGCAGCCGGGCATGGCCTGGATCGGGCTCGATCTTCTGACGCAGCCGGTAGATATGCGTCTCCAGCGTATGGGTGGTGACCTGGGAATTATAGCCCCAGACCTCCTGCAGCAGGATTTCGCGGGCGATCGGCTTGCGGCCGGCGCGATAGAGGAAGCGCAGGATCGCGGTTTCCTTCTCGGTCAGCTTGGTCTTGGAACCCTTCTCGCTGACGAGCAGCTTGGAGCCGGGATGGAAGGTGTAGGGGCCGACCTGGAAGACCGCGTCCTCGCTCGCCTCGTATTGCCTTAAGTGAGCGCGGATGCGGGCGAGCAGCACGGCGAACTTGAACGGCTTGACGACATAGTCGTTGGCGCCGGCTTCGAGCCCCAGCACGGTGTCGGCGTCCGATCCCTGGCCGGTCAGCATGATCACCGGGCTCTTGAAGCCGTTCTTGCGCATGATCTTGACCGCCTCGCGGCCATCCATGTCCGGCAGGCCGACATCCATCACCGCGAGGTCGAAACGCTCGGCCTGCACCGCCTTGACGGCCGCCGTCGCAGCGCCCGCTGTCGAGATCTTGAACTCGTCATAGAGCGCGAGTTGCTCGGCCAGGGCCTCACGCAGCGTCTGGTCGTCATCGACCAGAAGAATATGATGGACGGCTGACATGAGGATTCGATCGGCTGGTTGCACTTTTGCCACCATGCGGCCGCTGATTCGCGACCGCAAGTCACGCAGGATCGAAAACAGGTCACGCAGGATGGAAATGCCGTGAGAAAATGTGACCGGCCGCGAGCCGGCTCGCCAAGGTCAGCGCCACGTCTGCTGACGCGATTGCGCGTCTTCGCCTCGGTGCATGACCGCCGCAAGGGCTTTCTCGTCGCGGGCCACGCCGTCTTTACCTGCGCGCTCGGCCGGTCCGGCATTCGCGTCGACAAGCGCGAGGGCGATGGCGGCACGCCGCGCGCGATCCTGCCTATGCGCAGCGTGCTCTGGCGCGCCGACCGTGGCCCAAGGCCGCACACATTGCTGCCGGTCCGGGCAATCCGCCCGCGCGACGCCTGGTGCGACGATGACGGCGACCGCCGCTACAACCGCCTGATCGATCGCCCGCCGGGCGAAGCCGAGGAGCGGCTGATGCGAGACGACCATCTCTACGACATCATCGTCGAACTCGGCTGGAACGACGCCCCGGTGATTCGAGGCAGGGGCAGCGCGATCTTCTGGCATCTGGCGCGGCCCGGCTTCACGCCGACGGCCGGATGCGTCGCGGTCAGGCGCGACGTGTTCGCCAAGGTGCTGCCGAGGCTTGGGCGGCGTTGCATGATTGACGTCGGGCGCGCCTCCCTTCTCCCCTTGCGGGAGAAGGTGGCTCGGCGAAGCCGAGACGGATGAGGGGTCGGGCCGCCCTCAGATGAATGCATTTCTAATTTACATGACAGCGCAGTGCGACCCCTCATCCGGCGCTACGCGCCACCTTCTCCCGCAAGGGGAGAAGGGGTGCTCCGCGCCCCGAAAATCGCGCTTCCCACGCGCACATGGGTCGCGCCCAACTGGATCGCGGCCTCATAGTCGGCGCTCATTCCCATCGACAGCCCGCTGAGCCCGTGGCGCGCCGCGATTTTGGCCAGCAGCCCGAAATGCGGCGAGGGCTGGTCCTGCGCCGGAGGAATGCACATCAGCCCCTCGATCTCGAGCCCATGATGGACGCGGCAGGTATCCAGAAAGGCGTCGATCTTCGACGGGCTGACGCCGCCCTTCTGCGGCTCGTCGCCGGTGTTGACCTGCACGAACAGGCGCGGTGCGCGGCCGCAGCGCGCAATCTCGCGGGCCAGTTCCTTCGCCAGACTTTCGCGATCGAGCGACTGGATCACGTCGAACAGCTCGACCGCCTCGCGCGCCTTGTTGGATTGCAGCGGCCCGATCATGTGCAGCTCGACATCGGGAAAGCGCTCGCGCAGCGCCGGCCATTTGGCCTTGGCCTCCTGCACGTAGTTCTCGCCGAAAACGCGCTGCCCAGCGTCCAGCGCAGGCAGGATCACCGCCTCCGGCATGGTCTTGGAGACCGCGACCAGCGTCACGGACGAAGGCTCGCGCCCGACGTCGCGCGCCGACCGCGCCACCGCACCTTGCGTTTCCAGAAGCCGCGTCGCGACGTCGCTCATGGCAAAAGCCCTTCCATTCCGAGGGCTTCCGCCCCGCACCGAACGTTGACCCGGTGCTTGCAATCGTGTCCTAGATCACGTCGCAGCCGGACGTATTCGTCCGACTGCGATAAACGTGATCTCAATCATAGCTAGAGCATGGTTTTCGCGAAAAACCGGTTCCCACTTTTTCGCCCATGCTCTAGTCCGGCTCGCTTCGCTCACGCAACAATCGCATGCTCTCATGGCCGTCGAACGCTACAATCCCAAGGAATCCGAGCCGAAATGGCGTGATGTCTGGAACGAGCGCAAGCTCTTCGAGACCCACAACGACGACGGCAAGCCGAGCTACTATGTGCTCGAGATGTTCCCCTATCCGTCGGGGCGCATTCATATGGGCCATGTCCGCAACTATGCGATGGGCGACGTGGTGGCGCGCTACAAGCGCGCCAAGGGCTTCTCCGTGCTGCATCCGATGGGCTGGGACGCCTTCGGCCTGCCGGCCGAGAACGCCGCCAAGGCCAACAAGGTCCATCCGCGCGACTGGACCTACGCCAACATCGCGACGATGCGGACGCAGTTGCAGTCGATGGGCCTGTCGCTCGACTGGAGCCGCGAGCTCGCCACCTGCGATCCGAGCTACTACAGGCACCAGCAGAAGCTCTTCCTCGATTTCCTGAAAGCCGGGCTGGTCGACCGCAAGACCGCCAAGGTGAACTGGGACCCGGTCGACGAGACCGTTCTCGCCAACGAGCAGGTGATCGACGGGCGCGGCTGGCGCTCGGGAGCGCTCGTCGAGCTGCGCGAGCTGACGCAATGGTTCTTCAGGATTACGGACTACGCCCAGGAGCTGCATGACGCGCTGGAAGGCCTGACGCGCTGGCCCGACAAGGTCCGGCTGATGCAGAAGAACTGGATCGGCCGCTCGGAAGGCCTGCTTGTTCGTTTCGCTCTCGAATCGAATGCCGTCGCCCTGAGCGAACTGGAGGTCTACACGACGCGCCCCGACACGCTGTTCGGCGCGAAGTTTCTGGCCGTGGCGCCCGACCACCCGCTGGCCAGGGCGGCGGCCGCGACCAACCCGGCGCTGCAGGCCTTCATCGAGGACTGCAAGCGAATCGGCACGGCCCAGGAGGCGATCGACAAGGCGGAGAAACTCGGTTTCGACACCGGCATCCGCGCCGCTCATCCCTTTGATCCGTCATGGACTTTGCCGGTCTATGTCGCGAACTTCATCCTGATGGAATACGGCACCGGCGCGATCTTCGGCTGCCCGGCGCATGACCAGCGCGACCTCGACTTCGTCAACAAGTATGGACTCGGCAACACCCCTGTGGTCTGTCCCGAAGGGACCGACCCGGCGCGCTTTGTCATCACCGACACCGCCTTCGTCGATGACGGCCGCATGATCAACTCGCGCTTCCTCGACGGCATGACCATTCCGGAGGCGAAAGAAGATGTCGCACGTCGGCTCGAGACTGCGCTCCTCGGAAACGCGCCGGTTGCGGCGCGAAAAGTCAATTTCCGCCTGCGCGACTGGGGGGTCTCGCGCCAGCGCTATTGGGGCTGCCCGATCCCGGTGATCCATTGCGCCGATTGCGGCACGGTGCCGGTCCCCGACGCCGATCTGCCGGTGACGCTGCCCGACGACGTCTCCTTCGAGAAGCCGGGCAATCCGCTCGACCATCATCCGGCATGGAAGCATGTCGCCTGCCCGCAATGCGGCGGCAAAGCCCGGCGCGAAACCGACACGATGGACACCTTCGTCGATTCGTCCTGGTATTTCGCGCGCTTCACCGATCCGTGGCGAACCGACAGCCCGACCGACCGCACAGTCGTCGATCGTTTCCTGCCGGTGGACCAGTATATCGGCGGCGTCGAGCACGCGATCCTGCACCTGCTCTATTCGCGCTTCTTCACCCGCGCCATGAAGGCGACCGGCCATGCCGGGCTGGACGAGCCGTTCGCCGGCATGTTTACGCAAGGCATGGTCGTCCACGAGACCTATCGCGCCCAGGATGGAACCTGGGTCGAACCCGGCGACGTCCGCATCGAGGTCGATGGCGCGCAGCGGCGCGGCTTCCATGTCGAGACCGGAGCGCCGATCGAGATCGGCGCGATCGAGAAGATGTCGAAGTCGAAGAAGAATGTCGTCGATCCCGACGACATCATCGCCTCCTACGGGGCCGACACCGCGCGCTGGTTCATGCTCTCGGATTCGCCGCCTGACCGCGATGTGATCTGGACCGACGAGGGCGTGCAGGGCGCGGCCCGCTTCGTCCAGCGGCTCTGGCGTCTGGTCGGCGAGATCGCCGAGCGCACCGGCAACCTGACAGATGCGCCGACAGCCTTCGGCGCAGCCGCCCTGACGCTACGCAAGGCGAGCCACCGGGCGCTGCATGCGGTCGGGGCCGATATCGAGCGGCTCGGCTTCAACCGCTGCGTCGCCCATATCTACACGCTCACCAATGCGATCGGAAAAGCGCTCGACGCGGCTGCCGAAAACGCGGCGCTGACTGCCGACATCGCCTTCGCCCTGCATGAATCCGCCATCATCGCGACGCAGCTTGTCGCGCCGATGATGCCGCATCTGGCCGAGGAGTGCTGGCAGGCGCTGGGTCGGCCGGGTCTGGTCGGCGAGGCGTCGTGGCCTGTTGCGGACGAGGCCCTGCTGAAGGACGACAGCATCATGCTGCCCGTCCAGATCAACGGCAAGAAGCGGGCGGAGGTGACGGTGCCCGCCGATGCCGATAGCATGGCCGTCGAGGCTGTCGTGCGCGCCGATGAGGCCGTTGTCAGGGCGCTCGAAGGCCGGCCCGTCCGGAAGATCATCGTCGTGCCCGGGAGAATCGTGAATGTCGTCGTCTGAAGCCGCTCTGTCGACGCAGGCTCCGTCCCGCCGCCTGATGCTGGCGCTGGCCCTGTCGGCGGCCGCGCTCGCCGGAGGTTGCCTGCAGCCGCTTTATGCCGAGAATACCGCGAGCAGCATCGGCGGCAGCGTCCGGAACGCGCTGCGCGATGTCGAGATCGACGAGATCAAGGGCCTGACCGGTCATTATCTCCGCAACGAACTCGTCTTCGAACTCGATGGCGGCGGCGAGAACGTCGCGCCCAAGCGCCTGAAGTTCACCGCCTCGGTGACCGACGCGCTTGAGGTCGTGACCGTCGACTTCGCCAATGGCCGGGCCGATTCCGCGATCCTCGTCGCCCGCGCGACCTGGAGCGTGACCAACAAGGCCGATGGCAAGGTCGTTTCGCAGGGCACGAACATGGTTCGCGCGCCCTATGAGCGGTCGGTGCAGCGCTTCGCGACGGTGAGGGCCGCACGCGACGCCCAGATCCGGGCCGCCAAATCGCTCGCCACGCTGATTCGCGGCCAGCTTTCCGCCGATCTCGTCGCCCTGTGATCGGATGATGCCGCCATGGTCGCCATCAAGGCGCATGAGGCCGACAGGGCTTTGGCGCGGCTCGATCCGGCCTGGCGGCTGGTCCTGTTCTATGGTCCCGACGCCGGCCTGATCGCGGAGCGCGCCACAGGGCTCGCCCGCGCCAGCGTCGATGATCCCAACGACGCCTTCCAGCTCGTGCGCATGGACGGCGACGACATCGCCAGCGATCCGCTCAAGCTCGTCGACGAGGCGAACACGATCGGCCTGTTCGGCGGACGGCGCGCGATTCGCGTCTCGGCCACCAGCAAGCCGCTTCTCTCAGCCGTCGAACCGCTGCTGGCCACGCCGTCGCTGGACGCCATCGTCATCGTCGAGGCCGGCGACCTCCAGCGCGGCAACCCGCTCCGCCTCGCCTGCGAGAAGGCCCGCACGGCGCTGGTGGTGCCCTGCTATGGCGACGCCGCGCGCGATCTTGGCGGGATCATCGACGAGATGGTCCGCACCGAGGGCAAGACCATTGACCGCGCCAGCCGCGACCGTCTCGCCGGACTACTCGGCGGCGACCGCCAGACCTCGCGTCGCGAAATCGAGAAGCTGCTGCTCTATGCCGGGAACGACAAGGCGATCGAGGACGGCCATATCGACGCGGTCGTGGGCGACACGGCCCAGCGCGAGCTCGGCGTGCTGGTCGATGCCGTCTTCGCCGGCCGAATTCCGGCGCTCGACCTCGCCCAGGCGAAACTGCGCCGCGAGGGGCTGGACGCCGGCGTCATGCTCGGCGGCGTATTGCGCCATGCGCTTGCGCTACTGAAGGCGCGCCAGAGCGTCGATGCCGGCCGTGGCGTCAAGGATGCGGTCGCGGCCATGCGCCTGCCCTATCCGCGCATCGCGACGACGGAAGCGGCGCTTAGCGCCTGGACGACGCCGAAGCTGGTCGAGGCGATATCACTGCTGGGCGCGACGATGCTGGCGGTCAGGCGCGACGCGGATACCGGCAAATCGGCCGCTGTCCGCGCATTATGGACCATGGCGCGTCAGGCGCGCAGCGGCGCCCGCGCCGAGTGATCGCGATCAGGCCTTGAGCCTGCGGCAGAGCGCCTCGAGCTGTTCCAGCGTCCTGTAGCCGATCTTCATCTCGCCGCCGCCGCTGGCGCGGTGCTGGATCGAGACCGACAGGCCCAGCGCCTCTTCCAACGCCTTCTCGACGGCGCGGGTATCGGGATCCTTGTCGCGCTTTGGTTGACCCGGCACGCTCTTGCTTTCGCCCCGGCTCTCATCCTGCACGATGCGCTCGATGTCGCGGACGCTGAGCCCGTCATCGACAATCTTGCGCGCCATCAGTTCCGGGTCCGAAACAGATAGCAGCGCCCGCGCATGCCCCGCCGAGATCGCTCCCTCGCCGACCATGCGGCGCACAGGTTCGGGCAGCTTCGACAGTCGCAGCGTATTGGCGACATGGCTGCGGCTCTTGCCGATGACCCGCGCCAGATCGTTTTGGGTGTAGCCGAATTCGGCGATCAGCCGCTCATAGCCGGCCGCCTCCTCGATCGCATTCAGATCCGTGCGCTGGACATTCTCGACAATGGCGATTTCGAGCGCCTCGCGATCATCGGCCTCGACGAGAATCACCGGAATCTCATGCAAACCGGCCCGCTGGGCCGCGCGCCAGCGCCGCTCGCCGGCGATTATCTCATAAGCGTCGGCGACGCCACCGATCGGACGCACGATGATCGGCTGCAGGATGCCGCGCTCGCGGATCGAGTCCGTCAGCTCCTGGAGATCGTCCTCTCCGAAACTGCGTCTTGGATTGCGCGCACTCGGGCGCAGAAACTCGACCGGCACGCGACGTTGGCCGCGCGCACGCTCCAGCGCGCCGATCTCGTCGCCGACATCGCCGATCAAGGCCGCAAGGCCACGGCCCAGGCGGGAACGCCCCTGTTCTTCGGCCATCATCATCCTCTTGAACTCACTTGAAAATCGGACGGTCAGGCTGCGGCGCGCAAGAGCCGTTCGCGCTTGATCACCTCGGAGGCCAATTTCAGATAAGCCTGCGAACCGGAACAGCGAAGGTCGTAGAGCAAGGCCGGCTTGCCATAGGACGGCGCCTCTGAGACCCTGACATTGCGCGGAATCACGGTCTCATAGACCTTGTCGCCCAGGAAATCGCGGACATCGGCCATGACCTGGCCCGAGAGATTGTTGCGCGGATCATACATGGTCAGCACGACGCCCTGAATGACCAAACGCGGATTGAGGCCGGCCCGGACCTGCTCGACCGTCTTGAGCAGTTGGCTCAAGCCCTCCAGCGCAAAGAATTCGCACTGCAGGGGCACCAGCACGGCGTCGGCCGCCGTCATCGCGTTGATGGTTATCAGGCTGAGCGAAGGCGGGCAGTCGATCAGGATATAGGTCAGGTCGTTGCAGCGCTGATCGTAGACCAACTCGTCGATGGCCTTCTTCAGCCTGATCGCACGATCCTTGGCGCCGGCGATTTCCAGCTCGACTCCGAGGAGGTCAAGCGTCGAAGGAGCCAGGAACAGGCCCGGCACTGCCGTCTCCTGCAAAGCCTGGCCAAGTCCGATATCGCCGCACAGTACGTCATAGGTCGAGGATTTGCGGCTCTTGCGATCAACGCCGAGGCCGGTCGATGCGTTCCCCTGCGGATCAAGGTCGACGATCAGCACCTTTTCGCCGATCGCCGCCAGTGCCGTGCCGAGATTGATCGCGGTCGTGGTCTTGCCGACGCCGCCCTTCTGATTCGCGAGCGCCAGCACGCGCGGGCGGCGCGGCAGCACGATAGGGGTCATATCGGTCATGAATCGGCTCGTTTCTCGGCCGCGCGAACCATCAGGATCCGGGCGGCCTCATCCGTTACGGAAGAGATCGTCGATGCCTGAATCTTCCAATATTTAGACGCTTCGGTCAATTCCTGCTCTAGATGTTGTCCTTTGGGAAAAAGCCCGAGCGCGCCGGTTCTCAACAGCTCATTGCACCAGCCCAGAAGGACCGGCAATGGAGCCAGCGCCCGAGCTGTAACGACATCGATCTTACCGGCGAAGCCGTAAACGACATCCTCGATCCGTGCCGCATGAACGGTCACGGGAGCGCCCGTCAGGCGCGCCGCGTGACGCAGGAAGGCGCATTTGCGGGCGTTGCTTTCGACCAGGTCGATATGGCCGATTCCTGTCTCGGCGAGACAAATCCCGATCACGAGGCCGGGAAAGCCTCCACCTGAGCCCAGATCGAGCCAGCGCCGCGCCTCGGGCGCGAGATTAAAGATTTGCAACGAATCGGCAATATGACGCGTCCAGACCTCGCCGAGCGTGGCCGAGGACACCAGATTCTTGGCCGCCTGCCAGCGTTCGAGTTCCACAACCAGCAGCGCCAGCCGCTCCTCTGTTTCACGTGAAACAGGCGTCAAGCGCAAAGCGTGAGCGCGATCGTTGTTGTCCACAGTCAGACTGCGACGGGTGCGGCGCGTGACGGCCGGCGACGCCGCGCATGTGCGGCCAGAAGCGTCAAAGCCGCAGGCGTCATCCCCTCGATCCGCGCCGCCTGGGCGATATCGGCCGGGCGCTGGCTCGCCAATTTCAGCTTGATCTCGCTCGAAAGCCCGGAGATCCCTTCGAGATCGAGATCATCCGGCACCTTCAAGGACTGGTCGCGCTGATAGGACTGGATCTCGGCGCTTTGGCGGTCGAGATAGACCGCATAAACCGCATCGGCCGTCAGTCGAGATGCGATGCCCGATCCCACAGCCCGCAACTCCGGCCAGATGTCCGCCAGCCGCTCATAGCCGATATCCGGATAGGACAGCAGTTGATAGGCGCTGCGCTTCAAACCGTCATGATTCAACTGCAAGCCGTAGCCTGCCGCCTGCTGCGGTGTCAGTGACAGACGATCCAACTGCCCGCGCAGCATGGCGATGGCCTCGGAACGCGCCTTGAACGCCGTGCCTCGCCTGTTCTTCACCAAACCCTGCGCCAATCCGAGAGGCGTCAGCCGCTCATCGGCATTGTCGACCCGCAGCGACAGCCTGAATTCGGCGCGTGAGGTAAACATTCGGTACGGCTCCGTAACGCCGCGCGTGACGAGATCATCGACCAGCACGCCGATATAGGACGAGGTCCGCTCCAGCACGATCGGCTCGGCTCCACCGGCCTGCCGCGCCGCATTCCAGCCGGCCAGCAGGCCCTGCGCCGCAGCCTCTTCATATCCGGTCGTGCCATTGATCTGCCCGGCCAGGAAGAGCCCGGCGATGGCGCGGGTCTCAAGCGTGTTCTTCAGCGCGCGCGGATCGACGAAATCGTATTCGATCGCATAACCCGGGCGCAGCATGGTCGCACGCTCCAGACCGGGGATGGTCGCAAGCAAGGCCCGCTGGACATCTTCCGGCAGCGAGGTCGAGATGCCGTTTGGATAGACCGTCGGATCGTCCAGCCCTTCGGGCTCGAGGAAAATCTGATGGCCGTCGCGATCGCCAAAGCGCCCGACCTTGTCCTCGATCGAGGGGCAGTAGCGCGGCCCGCGACCCTCGATCTGGCCGGAAAACATCGGCGCGCGATGTAGATTGGCTCGGATCAGATCGTGGGTCGCCAGGGTCGTGCGCGTGATACCGCAGGCGATCTGCGGCGTCGTGATCGCCTCGGTCAGCATCGAGAACGGCTCTGGCGGATCGTCGCCGGCCTGCATCTCCAGCACCCCCCAGTCGATCGTGCGGCCATCCAGACGCGGCGGCGTGCCGGTCTTCAGCCGGCCGAGCGCAAAGCCATGCCGCTCCAGCGTCGCCGACAAGCCCAGCGAGGGCGCTTCGTCGACCCGTCCCGCCGGGATCTGTCTCTCGCCGATATGGATCATTCCGCGCAGGAAAGTGCCCGTCGTCAGGACGACCGTTCCGGTAGCGAATCGACGTCCATCCGACAGGATCAAGGCGCAGACGCGACCGTCCCGCACGTCGAGATCGAAGGCCTCGCCGGCGATGACGTCGAGACGCTCCTGCTCGGCCAGGAGATCGCCGACCGCCTGACGGTACCGCGCCCGGTCCGCCTGGGCGCGTGGACCGCGCACGGCCGGTCCCTTGCGGCGGTTCAGCATGCGGAACTGGATGCCGGCCCGGTCGGCCGCGACGGCCATGACGCCGTCGAGCGCGTCGATCTCGCGGACGAGATGGCCCTTGCCCAGCCCGCCGATGGCCGGGTTGCAGGACATCACGCCGATGGTTTCGAGCCTGTGCGTCAGCAGGGCCGTGCGGGCGCCCTGGCGCGCCGAAGCCGTCGCCGCTTCGACGCCGGCATGGCCGCCACCGACGACGATAACGTCGTAGCGCACCTCAGGAACATGAACGGACATGGACTTTGGCTACCGAAGCAAGCGCCCGGGGTCAATCATTCTCGACCTCCTGCGCCGTTTCACGTGAATCAGCGCCTAGCATCGCATGCCAGTGGCTGGATATCACTTGCCGATACAGAAACCTGCGAAGAGCTGATCCAGCACGTCCTCGACATCGACGCGCCCGACGAGGCGCTCGAGCGCGGCGACGGCGAGCCTGACATCCTCCGCCAGAAGTTCGGCCTGACCATGCCGCGATTGCGTCATGCGCGTCAGGACCTCGATCGCATCGGATACGGATATGCGATGGCGTTCACGCGTCAATAGCGCCGGCTCTGCGCCTGCATGACCCGAAAGCCGGGCCGCGATCTCGTCCAGCAAGACGGAAACGCCCTCGCCGGTGATGGCCGACACACCGATCTCGCCCGGCAGAACGGCGCCGGGCAGGTCGATCTTGGTCGCCACGGCCAGGCGCCGCTCGGTTGGAGCGGTTTGGTTCGGAGACGAATCGATCGCTCGCAAGGCCAGGACCAGATCGGCGCGCTCGGCCAAAGCCAGAGCCCGCCTGACGCCCTCGGCCTCGATCACATCATCGCTGTCCCGAAGCCCGGCCGTATCGACCAGCAGCACCGGCAGGCCCGCAAGGTCCATCCGGACCTCGATGGCGTCGCGCGTCGTGCCGGGCATGGCCGAGACGATGGCGACATCGCGTCGCGCCAGCGCGTTCAGCAGGCTGGACTTGCCGGCATTGGGCGGCCCGCTCAGCACCACGACGAAGCCATCCCGCACGCGCTCGCCACACGCGAACGACCCCAGAGCCTGCCGCAGTTCGGCCAGCACACCCGCCGCCAGTCCGCATGCCTGCTCGATCACCGGCCCTCCGACATCGCCCTCATCGGAAAAGTCGAGTTCGGCCGCCAGCAGCGCCATCGCTTCGATCAGCCGCGTTCGCCAGTGCGCGCAGCGATCGCCAAGCGCGCCGTCCATCTGGCGCAGCGCCTGTCTCCGCTGCCATTCCGTCTCCGAATCGATCAGGTCGGCGAGGCCTTCGACTTCGGCCAGGTCGAGCTTGCCGGCCTCGAAGGCGCGACGGGTGAATTCTCCGGGCTCGGCAAGCCGCATGTCGGGCATGGCCGTGAGTTCACCCAGCAGCCTTGCAAGGACCGCGCGCGAGCCATGGACCTGGAATTCAGCCACGTCTTCGCCGGTAAAGCTCGCGGGGGCGGGAAAGAACAGCACGAGCGCGCTGTCGATCGTCTCGCCCGCGCCGTCTCTCAGCCGGCGCAGGCTCGCCTGGCGGGGCACGGGAACCGAACCGCAGATCGTTTCGAGAACGAATCGGACCCGCGGGCCCGAAACCCGGACGACTGCGACCCCGGCGCGCCCGGCGCCCGACGAAAGCGCCACGATCGTCACGAGGGATCGGAGATCGGTCATGGTCTCACTGCCGGCACGACGGTGGTCCTACCCGGTATGACCTGCCCTAAAATCAAGGCGTTGTACGGCCATACCGCAAGCACGGCTCACCGGCACGGAGCCGAATCGGTTGCTCCGATCCATGCCGTGCCTGGCACCGTCTCAGGTGTTCATCGAGTCGAAGAAATCCGAGTTCTGTTTGGTCTGGCGCAGCTTGTCCATCAGGAACTCGATCGCGTCCTGAGGGCCCATCGGGTTGAGGATGCGGCGCAGCACATAGGTCTTCTGCAGATCCGACTTCGGCGTGATGAGCTCTTCCTTGCGGGTGCCCGACTTGATGATGTCGATCGCCGGGAAGATCCGCTTGTCAGCCACCTTGCGGTCGAGGATGACCTCGGAGTTGCCGGTGCCCTTGAACTCCTCGAAGATCACCTCGTCCATGCGCGAGCCGGTGTCGATCAGCGCGGTCGCAACGATGGTCAGCGAGCCGCCCTCCTCGATGTTGCGGGCCGCGCCGAAGAAGCGCTTGGGCCGCTGCAGCGCGTTGGCGTCGACGCCGCCGGTCAGCACCTTGCCCGAGGACGGCACCACGGTGTTGTAGGCGCGGCCGAGACGCGTGATCGAATCGAGCAGGATCACGACATCGCGGCCATGCTCGACCAGGCGCTTGGCCTTCTCGATCACCATCTCCGCGACCTGGACGTGACGCGAGGCGGGCTCGTCGAAGGTCGAGGACACGACCTCGCCCTTCACCGAGCGCTGCATGTCGGTGACCTCTTCCGGCCGCTCGTCGATCAACAGGACGATGAGGTAGCATTCCGGGTGGTTGGTGGTGATCGACTGCGCGATGTTCTGCAGCAGCACGGTCTTGCCGGTGCGCGGCGGCGCGACGATCAGCGCGCGCTGGCCCTTGCCGATCGGCGAGACGATATCGATGACGCGTGCCGAAAAATCCTTCTTGGTCGGGTCCTGCACCTCGAGACGCAGTCGTTCGTCGGGATAGAGCGGCGTCAGATTGTCGAAATTGATCTTGTGCTTGATCTTCTCGGGGTCTTCGAAATTGATCGTGCTGACCTTGAGCAGCGCGAAATAGCGTTCGCCGTCCTTGGGACCGCGAATCGGCCCTTCTACGGTGTCGCCGGTGCGCAGACCGAATTTCCGGATCTGGGTCGGCGAGACGTAGATGTCGTCGGGGCCGGGCAGATAATTCGAATCCGACGAGCGCAGGAAGCCGAACCCGTCGGGCAGGACCTCGACCACGCCTTCGCCGAGGATCTCGGTCTCGCGGGCGGCGAGTTGTTTCAGGATGGCGAACATCAGCTCCTGCTTGCGCATCGTGCTGGCGTTCTCGACCTCGAGCCCTTCGGAAAAGGCGAGGAGTTCGGTCGGGGATTTGACCTTGAGTTCGTGGAGCTTGATTTCCCGCATGGGGCACCTGGATGGTCGTTGCGCCTGCAAACGCGCAGGAGCAGGGGACTTGGAAGGGAGATCGACAGGTCCGGAAGGGGACCAGCGCGAAGCTGCGCGGCGCGAGCGTCTGCAAAGGCAGTCGGCTCAAGAACCATCGACAACAGGGAGGACGCTGGAGAAGCGCGAGATCCTGATAGCCCGAATCGCCGACACGCTCAAGCCGTAAACGACCGCGACCGCGTCAGAACGGCTTCACGACCACGAGAATGACGATCCCCGCCAACAGCACCGCCGGAACCTCGTTGATGATGCGATAGAAGCGGCCAGGTTTGTCGTTCCGGTCCTCGGCGAAAGCGCGCACACGGCCGACGAGGTAGCCGTGCATGCCAGACATCGCCAGCACGAGCGCGATCTTGCCGTGCAGCCAGCCGCCTCTGAAGCCGAATCCGGCCCAGGCGAGATAGAGCCCGAGCACCCACGCCACGATCATCGAAGGCGTCATGATGCCGCGCAGCAGCCGACGCTCCATGATCTTGAAGGTCTCGGACTGCTGCGAACCGACCGGGGCATCGACATGATAGACCATCAGCCGCGGCAGATAGAGCAGCGCCGCCATCCACGCGATCACTGCCATCACATGGACGGCCTTGGCCCATTCATACATGACGGCCGCTCAGGAGCGGACGGCGGCAAGCAGCCGCTCGACATGGGCGATCGGCGTATCGGGCAGAATGCCGTGGCCAAGGTTGAAGATATAGGGCTTACCGCCGAAGGCCGCCTTGATCGCGGCGACCTCCCGCTCCAGCTCCGGTCCCCCGGCGCGCAGGACGAGCGGATCGAGATTGCCCTGAACCGGAACCAGCGTCTGGATCGCGTCGCGGGCGAAATCGCGGTCGATCTCGGATTCGAGACCAGCCGCATCGACGCCCGTCGCCTCGACATAGGACGGAATGAGCTCGCCGGCGCCGCGCGCAAAGCCGATGATGCGGGCGTGAGGATGGACGGCGCGCACGCCATCGACGATCCGCTTCGTCGGCGCGATGCACCAGCGCTTGAAATCGTCGGGCCCGAGCGACCCGGCCCAGCTGTCGAAGATCTGCACGACATCGACGCCAGCCGAAATCTGGGCGTTGAGATAATCGATCGAGGCCGTGACGATCCTGTCGATGATCGCCTGGAACAACGCGGGGTCGCGCGCGAACAGAGCTTTGGCCGGCTCCTGTCCGGGCGAGCCCCGGCCTGCCACCATATAGGTCGCCACGGTCCAGGGAGCGCCGCAGAAGCCGATGAAGGCCGTCTCGCGTGGCAGAGCCGCCTTGACCCGCCTGACGGTCTCGATGACCGGCGCCAGCACGGCCTCGTCGGCCTGCTCGTGGATCTCGGACAGCCTTGCCTGGTCGGCGACCGGTTCGAGACGGGGACCCTCACCCTCGACGAACCAGAGCTTCTGGCCAAGCGCATGCGGCACGACGAGAATATCGGAGAACAGGATCGCCGCATCGAAGCCGAAGCGCCTGATCGGCTGCAAGGTGACCTCGGCGCCCATCTCCGGGTTGTAGCAGAGATCGAGAAAACTGCCGGCCCTGGCCCTGAGTTCGCGGTACTCGGGCAGATAGCGCCCTGCCTGACGCATCATCCAGATCGGGGGAACGGGTAGCGTCTCGCCGGACAGCGTACGCAGGAAGATGGATTCGTCGCGTCTCGCCATGTCCACTCCCGGCCATCCCTCCACTCTCTTAAAGACTAAGTCTTCTAGAGAGAATCTTCTTTTTTGACTCTTGGAGGGGGGCAAATAGCCCGCCGCAAGATGCTCCACAAGCCATCCACAGGCGTGGAGTCCAAAGAGTCGCGATCGCGACGATGGTCGGGAAGGGCTTAACGGTTTCTTAACCAATCGGAATCCCGCCGGGCTCGACAGCCCGCAAATGATTCACGTGAAACATTGCCGCCTTGGCATCCCTCCGTCCGGCATGTGGGCAATTCGGCGGGTTATACAGGGCCGGTCCCCGGGGCTCCCGAAAGGCCAAGTTGTCCACACCTGTCCCGAAGCCGGCCCGACGATGCCTTGCCAGCGCCGGAACCGCCATCACTGCAAGGGCTTGCGACGACTGGGTTTGCAAATCCGGTTTCCTCCGGCGCAGGGGATGGTCTAGAGCTTGCGGGATGCCTGAACCCGGGAGCCGCCGTGGCCCGCAACTATTTCCATCTTCATCTGGTCTCCGACGCCACCGGCGAGACGCTGATCGCGGTCAGCCGCGCGGCGGCCGCGCAGTACGAGACCGTCTCGGCGATCGAGCATGTCTATCCGCTGGTGCGCTCGGAGGCGCAGCTCGCCCGCGTACTGGCCGAAATCGAGGCCTCGCCCGGCGTCGTGCTCTACACGCTGGTCGAGCCGGAATGGTCGCAGCGGCTGGAGATTTTCTGCAAGGAACTCGGCTGCCCCTGCCTGTCGGTGCTGCAGCCGGTGCTGTCGCTGTTCCAGTCCTATCTCGGCCAGGCGTCCGCGCCGAAACCCGGCGCGCAGCACGTGCTCAACGCCGAGTATTTCCGCCGAATCGACGCGATGAACTACACGTTGCTGCATGATGACGGCCAGCTCGGCGGCGATCTCGAAAGCGCCGACATCATCCTGGTCGGCATCAGCCGGACCTCGAAGACGCCGACCTCGATCTATCTCGCCAATCGCGGCATCAAGACCGCCAATGTGCCGCTGGTGCCCAATGTGCCGCTGCCGCCCGAGCTGGAGCGTGTCAGGAAGCCGCTGATCGTCGGCCTCGTCGCCAGCGCCGACCGCATCCTCCAGATCCGCCAGAACCGTTTGCTCTCGCTCAAGGCCGATGACGAGACGCCCTATGTCGATCCCGATTCCGTCGCCGACGAGGTCGCCCAGTCGCGCCGGCTCTGTGCGCGAAAGGGCTGGCCGGTGATCGACGTGACCCGCCGCTCGATCGAGGAGACGGCGGCCGCGATCCTCGATCTGCTGCGCGACCACCGGATGAAGTTCATCGCGACATGAGCGCCGCATCCGGCCTCTGGCTCTCAGACCAGCCGCTCCTGCTCGCCTCGGGCAGCGCGACCCGTCGTGACATGCTGCTGGCCGCCGGCGTCCCCGTCGAGACGCACAAGCCTGATGTGGACGAGCGAGCCATCGAAGCCAGGCTGACCGAGGCGGGGGCGACGTCCAGCGAGATCGCGCAGGCGCTGGCCTTCCACAAGGCGAACGCGGTCTCGCTCGCATGGCCGGGCCGGATCGTGCTTGGCGCCGACCAGACCCTGAGCTGCGACGGAAAACAGTTTCACAAACCCGCCGACGAAGCTGCGGCCCATGTGCAGCTCGCGGCGCTCTCGGGCAAAGCGCACCGACTTCATTCGGCCTTTGTGCTCGTCCGCGACGGCGAGGTGCTGGCCGAGGGCGTTTGCGTCGCGCGGCTGACCATGCGCGCGCTCTCGCCCCGCTTCATCGCAGCCTACGCAAACGCCGCAGGACCTGCCGTGACCACGAGCGTAGGCGGCTATCAGATCGAGGGCCTTGGCGCGCAACTCTTCGAGACGATCGAGGGCGACCATTTCACCATTCTGGGATTGCCGCTATTGCCGGTGCTCGCCGCGCTGCGTGCGCTGAATCTGATAGCCCGCTAGACCCGGTCCTCCGTCCATGTCCGTCTCCGGAATGCCCGCCTCTCCGCGCTGCTTCGTTATCGGCCACCCGGTCGCGCATTCGCGCTCGCCCCTGATTCATGGCGGCTGGATCGCCGGGCATGGCCTGTCGGGCAGCTATGAGCGGATCGACGTGGCGCCCGCCGATCTGCCGGATTTCATCGCGCGGGTCCGATCCGGCGAATTCACCGGCGGCAATGTCACGGTGCCTCACAAGGAGGCCGTGATGCCCCTGCTCGACCATATCGGCGAGGCGGCGCGCGCCATCGGGGCGGTCAACACGCTCTGGCGCGAGGATGGCAGGATCTGCGGCGACAACACCGATGCCGCGGGTTTTCTGGCGCATCTCGATGCTTGCGTTCCTGGCTGGGATGCGCGCGCCGCCGCCGCGCTGGTCATCGGCGCGGGCGGTGCGGCCCGCGCCATCTGCCATGGGTTACGCTTGCGCGGGCTTTCCCGCATCGTCGTGGTCAACCGCAGCCACGGCCGGGCGGACGAACTCGCCCAGGCCTTCGGCGCCCCGCTGGAGGCGCGAGGCTGGGCGGAACTGCCGGCGCTCGTCGGCGAGGCCGGGCTGATCGTCAACACGACCTCGCTCGGCATGCGCGGGCAACCCGCGCTCGATCTCGATCTGGCGGCTTTGCGTCCCGGCACGATCGTCGACGATATCGTCTATGTGCCGCTGAAGACGGCGCTGCTCGAGGAGGCGCAGCGGCGCGGCGGCATCCCGGTCGATGGGCTCGGCATGTTGTTGCATCAGGCCGTGCCCGGCTTTTCGCGCTGGTTTGGGGTCATGCCCTCGGTCACCCCCGCGCTGCGCGCCCGGCTCGAAGCCGATATCCTCGGGCACTGATTCGCCGGAACTGGATTCGCAAACCCCGCGAGGCGCATGACCTTCATCCTCGGACTCACCGGCTCGATCGGCATGGGTAAATCGACCACCTCGGGGCTGTTCCGGGAGCGGGGCGTGCCGGTCCATGACGCTGACGCGGCCGTGCATCGGCTTTATCGCGGTCGCGCCGTCGCGCCGATGGCGCAGGCATTTCCCGGTGTGGTGCGCGCTGGCGCGGTCGATCGCGGCCTTCTCTTTGCCGCCGTGCTCGGCAAGCCCGACGCGCTGGCCCGGCTGGAGGCGATCATCCACCCGCTCGTACGCGAGGAGGAGGAAGCCTTTCTCGATCGCTGCCGGCAGGCGGCCGCCGGCGTCGCCGTTCTCGACGTGCCGCTGCTGCTGGAGACCGGCGGACAGAGCCGCTGCGACGCGGTTCTCGTCGTCACCGCTCCGGCCGAGATCCAGAAGGCCCGCGTGCTGGCCCGTCCGGAGATGACCGAAGACAAATTCGCTGCGATCCTCGCCCGCCAGATGCCGGACGCTGAAAAGCGCCGCCGCGCCCATTTCCTTGTGGACTCAGGCCAAGGCCTCATGGCGGCGCGCCGACAGGTCGGCTCTATCCTGAGGCTGCTCGCCGGCCGGCCCGGGCGGGTCCATTGGGCACAAGCCAATCATGCGTGAAATCGTCCTCGACACCGAGACCACGGGCGTCGAAGCCAATGCCGGCGACCGCATCGTCGAGATCGGCTGCGTCGAACTCGTCAACCACTGCCCGAGCGGGCGCAGCTTCCATTGCTATCTCAACCCGCAGCGTCCGATGTCGGAGGGCGCGTTCAGGGTCCATGGCCTGTCCGATGCGTTCCTCGCCGACAAGCCGCTCTTTGCTGCGGTCGCCGACGAGTTCGAGAGCTTCATCGCCGACGCGCGTCTCGTCATCCACAACGCGGCCTTCGATATCGGCTTCCTCAACATGGAACTGAAGAAGATCGGGCGTGGGCCGATCGACCAGACCCGCGTCGTCGATACGCTGGCGCTGGCGCGGCGCAAGCATCCCGGCGCGGGCAACAGCCTGGATGCGCTCTGCAGCCGCTACGGCATCGACAACACCCGCCGGACGAAGCATGGCGCGCTGCTTGACGCCGAGATTCTGGCGGAAGTCTATATCGAGTTGATCGGCGGCAAGCAGACCTCGCTGGGCCTGGGCGCACTGAATGGAAGCCAAGGCAGCGGCGGCGGCGCTGGCGTCCCTCTGGAACGGCCGCAGCGCCTGCGCCCTCTCGCGCCCCGGCTCGATCCCGCGGCGATCGCTGCGCACGAAGCCTTCGTGCGCACGCTCGGCAAGACGCCGCTCTGGGCCGGCTATCTCGGCCTGGCCGAGGAGGCCTGATTCTTACCGTCCTTGCGAGAAGGCGCAGCCGACGAAGCAATCCAGCGTTTCGCGCTACGCTGCCCTGGATCGCTTCGCTGCGCTCGCAAGGACGGTCTCCGGCGCTTAGACCTTCTTGCGCCGGGTCATCATGTTGAGCCCCTCGATCGCCGCCGAGAAGGCCATCGCCGCGTAGATGTAGCCCTTGGGCACATGCGCGCCGAACCCTTCGGCGATCAGCGTGCCGCCGATCATCAGCAGGAAGCCGAGCGCCAGCATCACGATGGTCGGGTTCTTCTCGATGAAGCGGGCCAGCGGGTTGGCGGCCAGCAGCATGACCAGCACGGCGAAGACGACGGCGATGACCATCACCGGAATGTGTTCGGTCATGCCGACGGCGGTGATGATCGAATCGATCGAGAAGACGAGGTCGAGGATCAGGATCTGGACGATCACGCCGCCGAAGGTCACGGTCGCGGCGCGGCCGCCGTCGAACACGTCAGGGCCGTGGTCGGGATCGACCTTGTGGTGGATCTCCTTGGTCGCCTTCCAGACCAGGAACAGGCCGCCGGCGATCAGGATCAGGTCGCGCCAGGAGAAGGCTTTCCCGAAGACCGAAAACACCGGGGCCGTCAGGGAGACGATGATCGCGACAGTGGAGAGCAGGCCGAGCCGAAGCACCAGCGCCAGGCCGATCCCGATGCGGCGGCCGCGCTCGCGCTGATGCTCGGGCAGCTTGTTGGTCAGAATCGAGATGAAGATCAGGTTGTCGATGCCAAGAACCACCTCCATGGCGATCAGTGCCCCGAGCGCCACCCAGACGGCGGGATCGGCGGCAAGCGTCATCAGATAGTCCATGGTTTCTCCTGTTCTCGACAAAAAGGCGGGCGCCCGTCATGGGCGTCCGCCGTCAACCTGAGCCCGACATGGATGTTCCCCCGTTTGCCCGCAAGGGTGGCGCAATCACGCCAGCCACGAAAAAGGGGCCTCGCGGCCCCTTTCTGATCGTTTCGTGACGGCTGCGGATCAGGCGTTGGGCGCGCCGCCCTGGGCCTGAAGCTCCTGCAGGCGCTGCTGGAAGAGCTGCGCGAAGTCGATCGGCGGCACGTAGAAGGGCGGGAAACCGCCATTCTGCACCGCCTCGGCGATGATCTGCCGGGCGAAGGGAAACAGCAGCCGCGCGCAGTCGATCACCAGCACGGGGTGGATATGCTCCTCGGGCACGTTGAGCAGCCGAAACACGCCGCCATAGCTCAGGTCGAAGGCGAACAGCGTCTCGCCGCCGAGTTCCGCCTTGCCCTCGAGCCGCAGCACGGTCTCGTAGTCGTTCTCGCCGAGGCCGTTGCTGGAGACGTTGACCTGCAGCGACATCTGCGGGCCCTGCTGGGCTTCCTGCTGGCCGAGCGCGCGCGGCGCCTTCGGATTCTCGAACGAGAAGTCCTTGGTGTACTGGATCAGCGCGCTCATGCTCGGCGCAAGGTCGGCTGCGGCGGCTCCATTGCCGTTCGGAATCTCATTGGCCATCGGCGCCACCATCGGTCTGCAAGCTGTCTTTGGGAAACCCCGGGCTGCACGAAGCCGCCCGGAACTGCGCACCGCGTTCCGGTGCAAGGCGGGCGTCGGCTATCATGGACGCCCGCGCGGCACAAGAAGCCCGCTTCACAAGCAGGGGGGTGGATGTTACGAGCCTTGCTCACCATATGAGGCCAAGCCATGGCCAAGTGCCCTTGCGGAACCTTTTCCGCGAGGAGCTGTTGGCAAAACGGTTCTCTGGAGCTCCGGATCAGGTTTCGATGCAAGATTTCGACATTAAGACCCTGTTCTTCCTGGCGCTTGCCGTCTTCGTCGCCTGGAAGCTTCGTTCGGTGCTCGGCCAGAAGACCGGCAGCGAGCAGCCCCCGGTCGATCCGTTCGCGCGCCGCGAGACGCCGCCGCTCCGCCCCGACCAGTCCGCGCCCGCCGACGGACGCCGCGACAATGTCATCCGCCTGCCCGGCGCCGCCGCCGATCCGGTCGCGCCCGCCATTTCTGCGGCCGAGCGCTGGAAGGGGATCGCGCCGGCGGATTCGCCCGTGATCGCCGGCATCGAGGCGGTCGTCAAACAGGAGCCGTCCTTCGACCCCCATGAGTTCCTTGGCGGGGCAAAGGCGGCCTATGAGACGATCGTGACCGCTTTTGCGCGTGGCGACCGCAAGATGCTGAAGGGCCTGCTCGCCAAGGAAGTCTATGATGGCTTCGAGATGGCGATCAGCGAGCGCGAGAAGCGCGGCGAGAAGGCCGAGAGCAATTTCGTCTCGATCGACAAGGCGCAAATGACGGCCGTGGACGTCAAGGGCAAGACCGCGCAGGTGACGATCGCCTTCGATTCGCAGCTCATCAACGTCGTTCGCGACGCGCAAGGCGTTGTGGTCGACGGCAGCGCCGAGGCGGTCTCAGAGGTCAACGACATCTGGACCTTCTCGCGCCAGCTCGGCAGCCGCGATCCGAACTGGCTGCTGGTCGCGACCGAATCCGCTGCGTGATCCGTGGCGTCGGCTCCGCGCTGGCGCTTTTGTGCGGCCTCGCGGCCATGACCGGAGCGTTGGCGGATGCTCCGCCGCTGCCTGCCGGCGCGCGCGCCGAGCGCCTGTCGCCTGACCAGATCGCGGGATGGCGCGACGACGACCAGCGCGCCGCCCTGTCGATTTTCGCACGCGGCTGCTCGGCCAACCCGCCTCTCCGCGCAGGTGTGAAAACGCCGCCGGGACTTGAGGAAGCCTGCGCGGCGGCGGTCGCCGCGGCCCGGCCCGGCCCGGCGAGCCGCGACTCCATCCGCGCATTCTTCGAAACCCGCTTCAGCTTCTGGCGCATCAGGCCTGCGGATGGCGCCACGGGCTTCATGACCGGCTATTTCGAGCCGGAGTTCGAGGGCTCGCTGACCCGCTCCGAGGCGTTCCCGACGCCACTCTATGGCCGCCCCGCCGATCTCGTCACGCGCAAGCCGGGCGACGACTGGCCGGGGCTCGACGCGAGCCTGACCTCCGCGCGGCGCACGCCGGCCGGGCTCGAACCTTTCCCCGACCGCACGGCGATCGAGACCGGGGCGCTCGACGGCCAGAATCTCGAAATCCTCTGGATGCGCGATCCGGTCGATCGCTTCGTGCTGCAGGTCCAGGGCTCGGGTCGCATCCGTCTGCCTGATGGCAAGGTGACGAGGCTGGTCTATGCCGGCCGCAACGGCCACGCCTACACGTCGCTCGGCCGCGTGCTCAGCCAGCGCGAGGCGATCCCGCCAGCCGAAATGACCATGGACCGGCTGGTCGCAAGGCTGAAGGCCGATGCCGGCTTTGCCCGCGATCTGATCCGGCTCAACCGCTCCTTTGTCTTCTTCGCGCGGCGCGACGATCTTCCTCCCGACTCCGGGCCGATCGGCGGGGCGGGACTGCCGCTGACGCCTCTGCGCTCGATCGCCATCGACCGCGCGATCTGGCCCTATGGCCTGCCGGTCTGGATCGACGCGACCATTCCCGGCGATGGCGGCGGCCAAGATGACGGTAGCATGGAGCGGTTGGCCCGGCTGATGATCGCGCAGGACACAGGCTCGGCCATTCTCGGCCCAGCCCGGATGGACCTCTTCGTCGGCTCCGGCGCAAAGGCCGGTCACCGCGCCGGGCTGATCCGGCACCCGGTCGATTTCATCGTGCTCTGGCCGCGTGGCGACCAGCCGTGACACCGCGGCGCAGGGGCAAGGTGCTGACGGCCGCCGATATCGCGCTCTGGCGCGAGGTGGCGCGCTCGGTCAAACCCCTGCCGGGCCGCGCGCCGCTGCCTGACGAGCCTGCGCCGATGCCGTCGGTGGCTGCTCAACAGGCTGCGCCGGCTGCCGCTCCGATTCCGCAGACGCGGCCTGCCCTTTCCAGACCCGCCCCGCCGCCGCTCGCCCCGCTGGAGCGCCGCCTTCGCACGCAGCTCCGGCGCGGGCAGCAATCGGTCGAGGCCGTGATCGATCTGCACGGCATGCGCCAGGACGAGGCTCACCACGCTTTGCGCAGCTTCCTGCGCCGCGAGCAGGCGCGGGGCTGCAAGCTTGCTCTGGTGGTCACGGGCAAGGGCGCGGCGGGGCTGGGCGCGGCGGGCGATGCGCTCTTCGGTGAGGAGCGCGGCGTGCTGAAGCGCAGCGTGCCGCATTGGCTGCGCCTGCCGGATCTTAGGCCGCTGGTGGTCGGCTTCGAGGAAGCCGAGCAGCGCCATGGCGGCTCGGGCGCGCTCTATATCCGCCTGCGCCGCAGCCGCGAGCTGTGAGACGATGACGCCGTTCGGACAGCGTGTGCGGGAGTTGCGGGCGCAGCGCGGCGTCACGCTGGCGCAGATGGCCGAGGTGCTCGGCGTGACGCCGGCCTATCTCTCGGCGCTGGAGCACGGCAAGCGCGGTCGGCCGACCTTCACGCTGATCCAGGGCGTGATTCATGTGCTTGGCGTGATCTGGGACGAGGCCGACGAGCTGGTGCGGCTGGCCGATCTCTCGCATCCGCGCGTCGTCGTCGATACGGCGGGGCTGGAGCCCGAGGCGACCCTGCTCGCCAACCGCCTCGCCCGCGAGATCGGCGCGCTCGAGCCCGACATGCTGCAACGCCTCTCCGCCGTGCTGGACGAGGCCGCGGCCGGCCGGATCGGGTCGGACAAGCCAGCTTGACCCCGCGACAGGCGGATGCGACACGCCGCCCAGCCAATTTTCATTCCATCAGCAAGTCCGGACCGCCCATGACCAGTTCGCGCACCGACGTCCTCGCCCTCGGCAACGCCATCGTCGACGTCATCGCCTCGGCGGAAGAGGATTTTCTGAAGGCGCACGGCCTGACCAAGGGCGCGATGGCGCTGATCGACGAGCCCCGCGCCGAGGCGCTCTACCGCGCCATGGGGCCGGGCAAGGTGATCTCGGGCGGCTCGGCCGCCAACACCATCGCCGGTCTCGCCTCCTTCGGGGGCAAGGGCGCGTTCATCGGCAAGGTCAAGGACGACGAGCTCGGCAAGCTCTACCGCCACGATCTGACCTCGCTCGGCGTCGCCTTCGACACGGCTTTCGCCAAGGAAGGCCCCGCCACGGCGCGCTCCTTCATCATCGTCACGCCCGATGGCGAGCGCACGATGAACACCTATCTCGGCGCCTGCCAGGGCCTCTCCGTCGCCGATGTCGATGCGAAGGCGGTCGAGAGCGCCGACATCATCTATCTCGAAGGCTATCTCTGGGATCCGCCGGCGGCCAAGAACGCCTTCCGCAAGGCCTCCGAGATTGCTCACAAGGCCGGCGGAAAGGTCGCGATCACGCTGTCGGATTCCTTCTGCGTCGACCGCTACCGCGACGAGTTCGTCGGCCTCGTCCGCAACCGCATGGTCGACATCGTCTTCGCCAACGAGCACGAGCTGAAGAGCCTGTATCAGGCGGCCTCGTTCGAGGACGCGCTCACGGCGCTGCGGGCCGAGAACATCCTCGCCGTGGTCACCCGCTCCGAGCAGGGCGCGCTCGCCGTGACGCCGGACGGCATCGTCGAGGAGCCGGTGTTTCCGGTCGAGCGCGTGGTCGACGCCACCGGCGCGGGCGACCTCTTCGCGGCCGGCTTCCTGTTCGGCCTGACCTCGAACCGCGAGGTCCGCGATTCGCTACGCTTGGGCGCGCTGGCGGCGGCCGAGATCATCAGCCATGTCGGCGCAAGGCCGGATGTGAGCCTGAAGGTGCTGGCGGGGAATGAAGGGCTGCTGTGAGCTTCTCCTTCTCCCCTCGGGGGAGAAGGTGTCTGCGAAGCAGACGGATGAGGGAAGGGTCGCGTCAGCGACCCTTTCTTGTTTTTCGGCGGCGCTGCCCTCATCCGTCACGGCTTCGCCGTGCCACCTTCTCCCCCGAGGGGAGAAGGAAGGGGCGCGCTCAATACAGCGTCGCCTTGACCCGCTCGACCAGCCCCTTGTCGTAGGTCTCGCCGTCGAAGGTCTCGACCGCGTCGTTCTTCGCCGTGATGTTGCGCAGGATCGCGCCGGCGCTCGGCACGTCGCCCTTGGCGACATGAGACGCCGGGTTCCAGAGGTCGGCCCGCACCACCGCGCGGGAGCACTGGAAGTAAACCCGCTCGACATGGACGACGATGACGCAGGCCGGCAGCTTTCCGGCCATCTCGAACGACGCGCACAACTCAGGGTCGTCGGATAACGTCGCCGTTCCGTTGACGCGCAATGTCTCGCCGTAACCGGGGATCAGGAAGAGCATTCCGACTCTCGGGTCGGACAGGATATTCTTCAACGAATCCAGACGGTTATTGCCTCTTCTGTCCGGAATCAGCAGCGTTTTGGCGTCCCGGATCCGGACGAAGCCCGGCTTATCCCCGCGCGGCGAGCAATCCAGCCCGTCCGGACCGCTCGTCGCGAGCAGCATGAAGGGTGAGGCCTCGATCAGCGGGCCGTGATTCTCGTCGACATGGTCGATCTCCTTGGCGATGGAGGCGACGACCGGTGGGTTGGGGTAGAGCGCCGAGAGCGCGGCGAGGGAGGTGATCGCGTGGGCGGCGGGCATCAATGGCGGCTCCATAGGGTGGTTCAATCTATCGTCTTTCACCGTCCGATGAATACCCTCTCCGTCATCCCGGACAAGCGGCGTAGCCGCGCCGCTCCGGGATCCATCATGGAGCGCCGCCTTGCCTTGCGATGGATCCCGGAGCTCCGCTTCGCTGCGTCCGGGATGACGGCGCAGTTGGTGCGATCGATCGAACGAAAAACGCCCCGCATCCTGCGATGCGGGGCGTCGTGATTCACGTGAAACGCAAGCGCTTCACTTTGGCGGGAGGCCTCACTCGGCCGTGCTGCGCTCGCGGGTCTTCTCGGCGTCGCGCTGGGCCTTGAGCTTCTCGGTCAGGTCCTCGCCGGTCTCCTGGTCGACGACCTTCATCGAGAGGCGGATTTTTCCGCGCTCGTCCTGTCCCAGGAACTTGACCTTGACCTTGTCGCCTTCCTTGACGACGTCGGCGACCTTCTGGACGCGGGCGGCGGCGAGTTCGGAGATGTGGACGAGGCCGTCCTTGGCGCCGAAGAAGTTCACGAAGGCGCCGAACTCCATGATCTTCACCACGGTGCCGTCATAGATCATGCCGACTTCGGCTTCCGAGACGATCGACTTGATCCACTTGATCGCCGCTTCGATCGACTTGCCGTCGGCCGAGGCGATCTTGATGGTGCCGTCATCCTCGATGTTGACCTTCGCGCCGGTCTTCTCGACGATTTCACGGATGACCTTGCCGCCCGAGCCGATGACTTCGCGGATCTTGTCGACCGGGATCTTCATCGTCTCGATGCGCGGGGCATATTCGCCGAGCTGGCCGCGCGAGGTCGAGAGCGCCTTGTTCATCTCGGTGAGGATGTAGTCGCGGCCGCCCTTGGCCTGGTCGAGAGCGACCTTCATGATCTCCTCGGTGATGCCGGCGATCTTGATGTCCATCTGCAGCGAGGTGATGCCCTCGGCGGTGCCGGCAACCTTGAAGTCCATGTCGCCGAGATGGTCCTCGTCGCCGAGGATGTCGGAGAGCACCGCGAAGCGCTCGCCTTCCAGGATAAGGCCCATGGCGATGCCCGCGACCGGCGCCTTCAGCGGCACGCCGGCATCCATCAGGGCGAGCGAGGTGCCGCAGACGGTGGCCATCGAGGAGGAGCCGTTCGACTCGGTGATCTCCGAGACGACGCGGATCGTGTAGGGGAACTCGGACTTGGCCGGCAGCATCGGCCGGATCGCGCGCCAGGCGAGCTTGCCATGGCCGATTTCACGGCGGCCGGGCGAGCCCATGCGGCCGGCTTCACCCACCGAATAGGGGGGGAAGTTGTAGTGCAGCAGGAAGGTCTCCTTGTAGGTGCCCTCCAGCGAGTCGATGTACTGCTCGTCGTCGCCGGTGCCCAGCGTGGTCACGACCAGAGCCTGCGTCTCGCCGCGGGTGAACAGCGCCGAGCCATGGGTGCGCGGCAGGATGCCGGCCTCGGAGACGATCTTGCGGACCGTCTTGAGATCGCGGCCGTCGATGCGGACGCTGTCGTCCAGGATCATCCAGCGCACGACCTTGGCCTGCGCCTCCTTGAACTGGCCGCCGACCTGCTCCTTGGTGAAGGTCGTCTTGCCGTCCGGCGTTTCCGAGATCAGCGCGGCGACCTGGGCCTTGGCGGCGTCCAGCGCCTTGTAGCGCTCGGCCTTGGTGCGGATCTGGTAGGCGGCGCGGATATCCTTGTCGACGAGCTTGAGCACCGCGTCGAGCACGACGGAGTTGTCGGCCGGCACATAGTCGCGCGGCTCCTTGGCGGCCTTCTCGGCCAGGCGGATGATCGCGTCGATCACCGGCTGGAAGTGCTTGTGGCCGAACATCACCGCGCCGAGCATGACCTCCTCGGAGAGCTGCTTGGCCTCGGACTCGACCATCAGCACGGCGTCGGGCGTGCCGGCGACGACGAGGTCGAGCTGCGATTCCTTGATCTCGTCGACCAGCGGGTTGAGCTTGTAGGCACCGTCGAAATAGCCGACGCGGGCAGCCCCGATCGGGCCCATGAAGGGCACGCCCGACAGGGTGAGCGCGGCGGAGGTCGCGACCATCGCGACGATGTCGGGGTCGTTCTCGAGGTCATGCTGCAGCACGGTGCAGACGATTTGCGTCTCGTTGCGGTAGCCCTCGACGAAGAGCGGGCGGATCGGCCGGTCGATCAGGCGCGAGACCAGCGTCTCCTTCTCGGTCGGGCGGCCTTCGCGCTTGAAATAGCCGCCCGGAATGCGGCCGGCGGCGAAGGTCTTCTCCTGGTAGTTCACGGTCAGCGGGAAGAAGTCGATCCCGGCCTTGGGCGACTTGGCGGAGACGACGGTCGCGAGCACGACGGTTTCGCCATAGATCGCGAGTACGGCGGCGTCGGCCTGGCGGGCGATCTTGCCGGTTTCGAGCACGAGCTTGCGCCCGCCCCACATCAGTTCTTCGGTCTGTACATCGAACATGGATTTGTCTTTCGGATCGGATGCGACCCGTCCGGTGTCTCTTCGGCCCATAGGCAAGACGACGAAGCGCTCGGTTACTGGTGGTTTTCCGCGCCCGAGCGCTCGGCAATCCTGCCATGGGCGTCAAGGGACGCCCGGCGGGTCATGCGGGGAGGCCGCCCCATGCGGGCCCCGCGCTGACATCGGGAGACGCCGCCCCATTGCGGCGCGCTCCCGAATTCGTTTTTGGCTAGGTTCTTGAGCTTGGTTCTTGCAAAACCGCCCGGAGCGGGGTCGCACCGGGCGTGAAAATGACGTCGATCAGCGGCGGATGCCGAGCTTCTCGATCAGGGTCTTGTAGCGCGGCTCGCTCTTGCTCTTGAGATAATCGAGCAGCGAACGGCGCTGCGAGACCATCTTGAGCAGGCCGCGACGCGAGTGGTTGTCCTTGACATGCGACTTGAAGTGGCCGGTCAGGTTGTTGATGCGCTCTGTGAGGATCGCGACCTGGACTTCCGGCGAGCCGGTGTCGTTCGGCTTGGTGGCGTGTTCTTTCATGAGCGCGGTCTTGCGCTCGGCCGTAATCGACATCGTGTGATCCTTCGGTTGGGTGTTGATCTGGCGGGCGCAAGCCGGGATGTCGTCCAGCAGGGTCCGATGTCCACGGCTGCCCTCATCGCGGAGAGGCCGTGCAGCCGGCTGTCTACGGCCGGTTGGCTGGGGCATATACACGAAATCAGGGGAAAGGCCAGCGCCGCCGAGCGACGGCAAGACGCCGTCTCAGTGCAGCACCTTCTTCACATAGGGCGAATCGAGCGGGAACAGCGGCACCGCCACGTCGAAGATCGTGCCGTCCTCGGCCATCATCGCGTAGAAGCCGCGCATCGAGCCGTCCGGCGTCATCAGCGGGCAGCCCGAGGTATAGCTGAAGCTCTCGCCCGGCCGCAGCACCGGCTGTTGGCCGATCACGCCCTCGCCGCGCACCTCATGGACCTCGCCGCGTCCATCCGTGATGAACCAGTGTCGCGTCATCAGTTGCACCGTCCGGTCGGACAGGTTCACGATCTCGATGCTGTAGGCCCAGAAATAGCGGCCCTGCGCATGCGAGGATTCGCCGTCCATGAAGCGCGGCGAGGCGGTCACGCGCACGCCATGCGTCTCCTCCTGATACATGCCGGAGCCTCCTCGTCGCCGCGCCGCCGCGCCGGGCTATCTGTTATGGTCGGCCCGACCGCGCGGTTCAATCCTGCCGCCCGGATTCGGGACCCGGCACACATGTTCGACGGCCGCCTGCGCGCCATCATCGATCCGCCGCTCGACGCCGCCGGTCGCGCGCTGGCGCGGCGCGGGCTGTCGGCCGACCATGTCACGCTGGCGGGCTTCGCGCTCGGCCTGGGCTGCGCGCTTGCCGTCGGTCTCGGGCGCGATCTCGCCGCACTGGCGCTGCTCGCCGGGTCGCGGCTGTTGGACGGGCTGGACGGCGCCGTGGCGCGCGCCACGAAACCCAGCGATCGCGGCGGCTTTCTCGACATCGCCTGCGATTTCGTCTTCTACGGCGCGGTGCCGCTGGCGTTTGCGCTGCGCGACCCAGCGAGCAACGCGCTGCCGGCGGCCGTCCTGCTCTTTGCCTTCTACGTCAACGGCGCGAGCTTCCTCGCCTTCGCCGTGATGGCCGCCAAGCGCGGGCTCGAGACGACGCAAAGCGGCGTCAAGTCGCTCTATTTTACCGCGGGCCTCGCGGAAGGAGCCGAGACGATCGCCTGCTTTGCCGCGATGATGCTGTGGCCGGGCTGGTTTCCGGTGCTCGCGCTCGCCTTTGCCGCATTGACGCTGGTGACGGCGCTCGGCCGGGCGATTCTCGCGTGGACAACTTTTCGCTGACGCCGCGCGTTGCGGCGTTTCCGGCTGCAACGCGATAAACTGTCCGATCACGACGACGGGACGAAAGACATGGTGGCGATGCCGGATCTCCGGTCTGACAAGGCGGATGCGGGGGCCTCGCTCAGCGGCCCCTCGGGCGTGCTGCCGCGTCAGGACATCCGCAAACTGGTCCAGCGCAACATGGTGCGCTCGGCCTCGGGCGCATTCGTCGAGAGCCAGTTCCAGCCGGCAAGCCTCGATCTGCGGCTGGGGGAACGCGCCTACCGCGTGCGCGCCAGCTTCCTGCCGGGTCCCGAGCGCACCGTCGAGCAGGTCCTGGCCGAACTGACGCAGGACGAGGTCTCGCTGGCCGAGGGGGCGATCCTCGAACGCAACTGCGTCTATGTGGTCGAGTTGATGGAATCGCTTTCGGGTCTCCCCGCGACCATCTCGGCCTTTGCCAACCCCAAGAGCTCGACGGGCCGCATCGACGTCTTCACGCGGCTGATCGCCGACAGGGCCGACGCCTTCGACACGGTCGCCGGCGGCTACACCGGCAAACTCTATGCCGAGATCTCGCCGTCGAGTTTTTCGATCAGGGTGCGGCAGGGCAGCCGTCTCAACCAGCTCCGCTTCCGGCGGCGCAGCAGTGGGCAGGACGAGGCCGCGGGCTTCCGCCTCGGCGACAGGGAATTGCGCGAGGTCAATGAGCGGACGCCGCTCGTCGACGGCCAGGTCGCGATCCGCAACGGGCTGCTGTTCAGCATTCTGCTGGCCGGCAGCAAGGAAGGCGAGGTCATCGGCTATCAGGCCCAGCGCTTCACCGACGTGATCGACGTCGATCGCGTCGGCGGCTACGCCATCGACGATTTCTGGACGCCGATCCGGGCGCGGCGCGACCGCCGCCTGATCCTCGATCCGCACCAGTTCTACATCCTGGCCTCGAAGGAAAGGCTCCATATTCCGCCGGGCTTTGCGGCCGAAATGGCTCCCATCGACCCGACCATGGGCGAATTCCGCGTCCACTATGCCGGCTTCTTCGATCCCGGTTTCGGCGTCGGGGCCGATGGTGCGCCGGGCTCTCGGGGCGTGCTCGAGGTCCGCAGCCACGAGGTTCCCTTCGTGCTGGAGGATGGGCAGGTCGTCGGGCGGTTGGCCTTCGAGCGCATGGCCGCCGAACCCGACGCGCTCTACGGCCAGATCGGCACCTCGAATTATCAGGGCCAGGCGCTCAAGCTCTCGAAGCATTTCCGGGACTGAGCGATCACGCGATCACGCGATCTTGCGCCGCAGCGCCTTTATTGCACTGCAAAGGAGGCGCATGATGACAGGCATGACACTCTATCACTATGCCGGCCTCGTCGCCGTTCCCGCGCTGGTCGCGGTCTATTTCGCCGCCATTCGCTGGGCGACGCGCACCAATGTCTGATCCGCTAGGCCGGAATGGCGTGATTGCCGGATGACACCCGCGACCCGAGCCGCTATGAACGTCTCCGCACCGACCCGCTGCGCCCTGAAGACAGGGTTTTGGCGTTGGGCCGGATGCGGGCGTAGTTCAGTGGTAGAACGTCAGCTTCCCAAGCTGAATGTCGTCGGTTCGATCCCGATCGCCCGCTCCAATTTTCCCCTTTGATTTCATGGTGATAAGAGCATTCGGCATAGGCCGTACGTTCCCCATGTTCCCTTTCGCGTTCCCCATGATCCGTTCAGCCCTCGTTCTCGCCATCGCGATGGGCGCTGCGCAGGCCGGCGATCGTGCGGCTCTTGCCGATCGCGCCGCGTGAATATCGGGCCGTCGTCGATGCCTGGGTATGGCCGACCGACCCGCGAATCGTGTCGAGATCAGCGCCCGCGTCCTCGGCCTCAGTGATGGCGCCTGCGCGCGCGTCCATGTTCCAGACAGTGTCCGGAATGCCGACTTTTCTGGCTATCTCGCGCCAGTCGCGGGCGTAGGCGAACTCAGCGTAAGGGCGTCTCGCCGTCTCGTTGACTATCAGCGCCCCGATCCGCCGTTCCTGCGGAACCATGTCGAGCAGCGCTGTGACGGTCGGCAGCAATTTAAGATCGTGCGATACAAGCGCGCCCGTCTTCGTCGTCTCTTTCGAGATGACGAGATCGTTAGCGAGGTCCGACCAGGTCAGGCCGTTGCACCATCGGCGCCAGCCCTTGCCGCGCCGCCCGCGCAGAACGATCCCGGTCGGTTCCTCGCCTTGCGGCACAGGAACCCACTCGCCGACGACATCCTTCGCCATCCGGACGAGTTGGTTCGTCGCCTTGTTGGCAGCGGCAAGAGCCTTCTCCTTCGTCGAGATGTCCTGGCCCGTCGTCTGAAGGTAAGACCGCATCGCTTCGGCGGCGGTCGCCATGCCGCTCTCCATGATGAGCGCATAGTGCTTCGCGTTCTCGATCAGTCCCTGCGCCACCTCGGCTTTCAGCGTGCCGGTGATGTTGCTTGGGAGGCCCTGCATTGCAGCGGTCTGCGCCTTGACGATGTCGAGGTTGGAGAATTGGGTCTCCTGGCCGATCCTCTTCGCTTGCGGGATCAGCAGGCTGTTCTGGTCGGCCGCGCTGATGTCGGTGAATTCGCGCTGCTTGCGCACGGCAATGTCGAAATCGGCGATCGAGACGACGGCTTTCCGCCCGATGTTCTTGCCGGCGATGCCGGCCGAGATGCCGGCGGCTCCGGCCAACGCGCCGACGCCTTCGCGGCGGGCCGCCGACCGGGCCTGTGCCGCCGCCTGCTTCTGCATGGCAGCCGTCGCGCCCTCGATGCTGCGCTTCAGATTGGCTTCGCTTGCGGCGAGGCTGTTGACGGCGATGCCGGCGGCCGCAAGGTCTGCCCGCGCAGATCGCGCGGCGACGCCTTGCTCCCGAAATGCCTTGGTCGCTCGGTCGAGCGCCCGCCCCGCCCGCTCGTGAGCCTCGACGGTGCCTCGCCCTGTGCCAATCGCGCCCTTGGCTTTCGCGGCCTCCTGGCGCGCTGATTTCATGGCCATGGCCATGTCGTCGAGCCGCCGGGATGCGGAACGAAAAGCGTCGATCTTTTCAGCGGCAGCGATATCCTTGCGGATCGAGGCGATGTGGCCCGTCATCGCCGAGAGCGATCGCTTGCTGGCGATGCCGTCGAGCGCTGCGCTGAACGACTGCACTTTCGACGCGATATCTGCATAGGAGGAGCGCAGGCGGTCAGTTTGCGTCGTCTGGGCCTTTGTCATGCGCGACTGCTTGGCGTGGAACTTGTCGAGCTCCTTCGCCGCAGCCGCAAGGCCCGGGCTCATATTGTTCTTGGCCGAGATGACCGCGTGGGCATTGACGACAGTTGCCATGGCCTACCCCATCACCTTCAACCATTGACGCATGCGGGCCACTGTCATCGCCTCGATCTCGCCAAGTCTCACGCCGCGGTCGGCAAGGGCGCGGGCGTAGCCGTCAAGCTGATCCGCGCGGTGAGAAAAAAACCAAGAACGACATCCTCGATCAGCAGGCCGAGAGCGGTCGAATTTTCGCGGGCGATCACCTCGGCGTCGTGATCGACCATAAGCAGGGTGATCCAGCGCCGCAGCGTCTTGCGATCGACGTAAGGCGTTGAGGCGCCGTCCTGGACGACGAACTCAAGTGGGTCGCCGAAATCCCAGATTTCACCGGCGCGCGGGGGGCGCATGGTCACAAACCCCTTGGGCTCGCCATGCTCAAGGATCGGTGCGGAAAATAACACGCGCACGCTGCCGTCCGGCTGCGCTTCGCGGCGGGGAACTGGATTCTGCTGCATGTCGAAATCCTTCCATGGCGATGAGGTTGATCCGGCGGCGCAGGCCGCCGGGTGATTGATCATCAGACGGTCACGCCGTTCAGGCGGACTGGGACGGTGGCGTCGCCCGAAAGGGCAGCGCTCGTCGCGGCGCCGATCAGGCTGTTGCCGCTTGCCGTGGTCGTCACGACCTTGTTGGTCGCGTCCCAATAGAGTTTCGCGCCGACCGTGATCGCGCCCGTGGCCTTGGGCAGCGTCCAAACGTCGGTGACCGTGATCGCAACCATCTCGCCTGCAAGCGCGGTGGTCGACGCGATCCCGAAGATCGAGCCAACGAGGACGCCATCGCCGCTCGTGACGCCGCCGGCCGGGGCTGGCAGCGTTACGGTGCGGCCCGGTTGAACGTGGTTCTTCATGTCATGTGCCTTTCGAATAGGAGAATCGGACGGTGGTGATTCTGGGTTGAGTGAACGCCGCGATGCGGCGTTCAAGGTCGGCGATGGCGGCGGCGAGTTCGGTGTCCGACTTGAATTCCTGGACGCGCCTGCTCTCGCCGCTGGAGAACTCGGCCCTCGCGATGCCCGTCGACCGGACGCCTTGCAGCGCCTCTAGCTGTGCCTGGAGTTCCTCGAGGGTCGCCATCGTCAGGCTCCCGCGTTCGCGTACCAGCCGCGCCAATCGACGAAGCCAGCGCCGAAATCGACGCGGGCTTTGATCTGGACGCCGTCGACTTCAAAGCCGGCCTTCGTCTCGATGACGACGCCTTCCTCGCCTTCGAGATATGCGAATTCCAGCCCATCGACGTTGGCGGGGTCAGCGGAGACGTACCAGCGGTTGCCGGTCAGGCGGGCGTCGACCGCGATTGCGAGCTTGCCGGCGAAGGGGTTGGTGTCCTCCGCCTTGGTCGGGTTCAGGCTGGTCAGGACCTGCTCGGCTCCGGTCTCCTTGTCGGGGCTGACGAGGATGAAGCGCGGCGAGATGTCGATCGCCTGGCCGGCGAGGCCGACCTGCTTGCGCATCGATGTGCGGGCGAGGCTGAGAGATGCGACGGTGATCGCCGCGCCGCTCGCCGCCTTGTTCTTGTGGTCGACATGGAACAGCGCCTTGCCGTCCGACATCGTCGGGCCGTCGCCGCTGTTCTGCCGGATCAGATCGACGAGGATCTGGGCTTCGGTCGCGGCGGCGGCGAGGCCAAGGCGGCGGGCCAGGTCGTTGAATGCGCCGAGATCGTCATTGACGATCGCCTGCCGCGAGATCGGGATGATCTTGCCCCAGGTCGAGAGCTTGTAGCTCTCCTGGGCCTCGGTCAGCTTACCGCTGGTGAATTCGCCGTTCTACTTAACCTCTTCGAGCAGAGGGGCTTCCGAAAGCTGCAGCCGGTGCTTCATGCGGAAGTCGCGCGCGGTCGTCTTGCGCCCGAGCATCTTCAGCCCTGACGGCGCGGCGCGATAAGCCTCACGCAGCGTGCGACCGACGCTGTCGGACAGGATCAGGGGGAAATCGCTGGTGGTGAGAGCGCGCTCGATGATCGTCGAGGGCGAAAGACCGGTGACCGCGACGCCGCGCAGGCGAAGGCTGTCGCGCGCGATGTCGATCGTCGTCTGGCCGAAATAGGGCCGTGCCTGCTCCGAAAGCTGATGTCCGGGATTCGTCCTCGCGAAGAGCGCCTCGCCGACATGGCGAACGCGGATCTCCGGATCGGTGTGATCCGTGCCGACCCCGATCGACGCATTGCGAACCGTGCCGGCCGGGGCCGCGCGGGTTCGCATCGCTTCGAAAGCGGCCTGGCGCGCCGTGTCTGCCGTCACGGCGGCGTCGATCTGCGCATCCGTCCAGTTCTGATCGAGCCCGGACAGGCGCGCGATCGACCGGATTTCGGCATTGATCGCCGCGCGATCGGCGATTTCGATGTTGGCCCCGGCGGCTCGTTCCTGAACCGGCGGCGCGGTGACAACCGGCGCGGGCGCCGGAGGGGTGACCGGCTGTTCGACCGGTGCGGGATTGGCCGTCATGCTGTGACTCCTGGTACCAGCAAGGCGGTCGGCGGGGAGAACGACGAACGAGGCTTCCAGCAGGTCGATCCGGGTCGCGATCTTTTCGCGCCGTTTGGTCGACGGGTTGGCCTGTTCGCGGGATGCGAGAGTGATGTAGCCGATCGAGGCGCTGAACCGATGGCCGTCGCCGAGATCGGCTGCGATGCGCTGCGACAAGGGGTGGTGACGGGACAGCACGGCACGTCCGAGCATCTCCCCGCCGACCACCCGAAGGGTGTCGACGCTGCCCAGGACGTGTTCCATGCTGCCCCGCCGATGGGCGTCGAGCAGAGGTATCTGCGACGGCCAACTCTGATTTTCGAGCGACAGGATTTCGGTATATTCGCCGCGCTCGTCGTAGCGCGAGACGCCTGCTCCGCTCGTCGCGATCACGCATTCGACGGTCCAGGTGTCGGGGTTCCAGCTCGACGTGACCGCCGGAAGCCGGCGGATGAATATCTCCATGGGTTCCGGCGCGGCCGGCGTGATGGGGGCGATCGCGTTCACGAGTTCGGGCTCCCGATGAGGATGGGGCGTGGCTGTGGAGCGAAGGTCAGCTTCAGCCGTTCGGCACGCGCATTGTCGTCGGCGATCTCCTGGTCGAGCCGCTCGATGTCCTCGCCGCGCGCAGCGACGGCCTGGCGGCGGCTCATCAGGCCGGCGGCGATCGCGGCCGTCTCGGCCTCCGCATCCTTGAGCGGATCGATCCAGTCGAAGCGGGGCGTAATCCAGCGGGCGCTCTCGTATCGAGCCGGTGCTGCGAAATAGCCTTGCATGTCGGCCGCTCCCGACAAGGCGCGCAGCAACAGCCAGTTGCGCCAGACCGGACGGCAGAACTGGAAGACGACTACACCATGCTGCAGAGCTTCGACGCGGCGACGCCACTCGACGAGCCCGGCGCGCAGGCTGGAGTAGTTCGCCTGCGTCAGGTCTCCGCTGAGAACATGCGCGGGGATGCCGAGTCCGGCTGCGATCTCGTCGCGCGTAATTCGGAGGAAGTCGATCACCTCCGCCCCGAGCCCGGCAGGCTCGCTGAAGCGAACGTCCTGCCCCGCGCCGAGCACGCTCATTGTGCCGGGCTCGAGGTTGACCTGAAGGTTCGAACCGTTCGGCGTCCCGTCGAAATTCTCGACCGCCGCTTTCGGATCGACGATGAAGCCGGCGAAGAGCGAGGCGACGAGCTGGCGCTGAAGCTGCGCATCGACCGATCGGTCATAGTCCACCATCCGCAGCAGCACCGGCGCGAACCACGAAATGCTGCGAATCTGGCCGGGATAGATCGGCTTGAACATGTGCAGCACCTGCGCGGCAGGCATGCGCACCACCTCATAGGACACCGGGAACGGCATGCCGGGCTGGTCGCGGCGAATATGATAGGCGACGCGGCGGCTGCCAGCGTCGAACTCGACGCCTTGGACGATCCGTCCGCCATTCGGCGCGGCCTGCGTAAGATTGCGGTCGATCTGCTCGGGATCGAGCAGACGCAGCCGGGCGTCGTCGAGGATCAGCGCGAACGCTTCGCCGCTGACCACCATCGAGCGTGCCATCGCGGCCTGCAGGCCATAAAGGTCGGTCAGCGCGTCCGCGTCGGAATCGTCGGTCTAGGCTTCAAAGCCGAGCGCGAGGCCTGCGACGGGGCTTTGCACTTTCAAACCGGTGCCGACCAGCGCCGAAACCCATGCTTCGACGGCGCTTGCGGCATGGCCGTTATTCGCGACCAAGCCGCGGGCCCGCCTCGCCAGCGTGCCGCCATTGGCCAGCATCGACGAGATCGCGCTGGGCATGTCGGCAAAGCCCGACCAGCGACGGCCGGAGCCTGCCGCCTCGAATGATCTTGCGTTTGCAGGCTGCGGCTTCGCCGCGCGGCGAAACAGACCGATCGGGAATTTCGGGAGCGTCAGCCTCACCGTCAGGCCTCCACACGAAACGGCTTCAGCAACGCGACAAGTCGGTCGATGCTGGCCTCGACCTGCGCGAGGTTCGCCATGAAGATGGCGAGCTCGGCGAAGACTGCCGCCTCGGTCTGCGCGTCGACGCCGTGGTAAAGCTGCGGCTCCCGCGTCACGGAGATGATCGGCAAATTGGCGACGAAGGCGCCGTTCGGGCGCTCGCCTGTCGGCGCGTTCGGGAACAGAACGACGGTCATCAGCGCCCCCTCATGATCGAGATGAGCGCATCGCGCATCGCGGCAGGGAGCCGCGCGGCGGCTTCCGCCTCCCATGTCCTTGAGACAGCGCCTGTCCTCATGGCGTCGGGCACACCCGGTCCTTGCGGCCGGTAAAGCGCCCAGCGGCCGGGCTTCTTGCGCTGGGAAACCCATCCCGAAATCCCGGAGCGTTTGCGGCGCGGGAACTTGCCGGAAAGATAGAACGAGCGGTCGATCGTCTTACGGGCGCCCAGCCAGTTGACGCTGGCGCCGGACCCGCCCTCCTTCGGCTGATAATAGATCAGCGGCAGCCCCTTGCCGAAGCCGGAGAGCGTGTATTCGAGATTGCTGGCCGAAGCGGGGCGGAGCGCCATTCGCTTCTTCAGCATGCCCTCCATCGGATATTTGGCGTAGGCGTGCTGCTTGACGCCCAGCACCTTGCGGATCTGGCGTTTCGTCGTGGTCGCGACCGGGCCGCCGGTGCGGTTCAGGGCGCGGGCGAGCGCCTGACTTGCCTTGCGCTGGCGGCGTCAAGCATCTGGCGGACAGCCTCGGAATGGACCTTCACATGGATTTCCATGGTCAGCCTGCCTTCTTGGCGGCGATCGCCTGATTGACGCGCCATTGGAGGTACGGGATGGCGCGCGCCAGGCGCTGCAGCTCGTCCAGAGTGCAGCGCTCCAGCCGCCAGGCCGGCGCGCAATACTCGTGCAGGAACCGCCGCCATGCAGGCGTGACGAGATCGTCCTGATCATCGATCTGAGACCGACGTGGCATCTCTCATCTCACCGCGACAGCCAACCGAGATCGATCTCGATGCCATTGAGCCTTGCGCGCTCCTTCATCGAATGCAGCAGCTTCGCAGCATGGACGAGAGAGATGTGCGTCATGACGTGCTGAGTTTCAGCGAGGCGGTGTTCGATGGCCCGAGGCCCATCCCGAAAATAAACCAGGTCGTGAATCGGCCCCGCCGCGGGGAACGTAAAGATCGCGACTGAGCCGTCAGCCTGCGGCTGCTCCGCTTTCACGAGGCCGAACCAGATGTAGTCCTTCTTCTCCGCGAGATCTCGGCCGAACCGCTTGAGCATACCGGAGAGCCCGAGAGCGACGTTACTTGCCGCCTCGTTCTGGTCCGTGCCCGTCTTCGACAATTCCAGCGTCAGAAGGGTCGAGAATGCGTCACGCTCGAAATAGCCACCGGTGTTGCCGTCGCTTTCGCTATCGTCGGCGTTGTCGAAAGGAAGCGCGTTGCGGCGCTTCAGGTTTTTGAGGTTGTCGACCGAAAGCTCTGTCAGCTTCAAAAACTCGGACCGGCGCATCTTGATCTCCTTGAGGGTCAAAGTGAGGGTGTCAATTTGACACCTTGCTAACCTCCCTTTAGATGGGTGTCAAGCCTACGCCTTCAATTGGCTTCACTGGCGAAGATCGTGTCAAAATACCCCTGCAGATCGAGGCCTTCCCGGTGCAGCCGCAGAAGGAACTCGTTCTTCTCCGCCACCTCGGCCATCGTCTCGGGGCGTGAAGCGAAAATGGCGTCGCGGATACCCGCTCTCTGCGTGAAGGCCCGCTCTGCCATCTGCTCGGCCGCTGTGATGCCGTACGCTTGCTTGGCCGCGTCGTAGTCTGCCTCCTGCCGGCGCAGCTCGGCGATGAGGCCGTCGCGCTTGGCCTCCTGCGCGGCGACGAAATGAGCCTGAGAGGGGCATGTCCGCCAGCCATCGATGCTGATCGCGAAGTGGCGCTCGACATCATGCTGATAGCTGGACGCCCATTGGCCCCAGGTGATCTCGCCGGTCTCTGGATCGCGGAGCCGGCGCTTGCCATAGCGGACCTCGATGCTGGGCAGAGAGGCGCGCTCATAAAGCTGCTCGACCATCTCGTCGGCAGCGCGCTCGGCTTCGAGCGCCAGGTCGTGGTCGGCGATCAACTCGGCAATCGCCGACATCTCGCTGGCCACGGCGGCGGTCGCCGTCGGCAGGGCGAGTGCGGCGGCGCTGCCGCCCAGAACGGCTCGGCGGGATAGTGTGGGCAAGCCGATAGCGGCTGCCCGAACGGCTGCGTTCGGCATTTGAAGTCTCCGCATCATGTGCTATAGACACAGTGTGTGATTTACACATGTGGAAATAGCACATGACTGAGACTGTGACAAGCGCACAGATGCGGGCGGGTCGGGGGCTCCTCAATTGGAGCGTTCGAGAGCTATCGAGCCGATCCGGCGTTCACAGGAACACCATCACAAACTTCGAGACCGGGCGATCGGGGGGGGACGCGGAAACGCTCCAGAAGCTGCGGTCAGCGCTGGAGGCCGCTGGTGTTGATCTCATAGCGGAGAATGGCGGCGGGCCTGGTGTCCGGCTTCGGAAGCGCGTCGATGGTCACGATTGAAGACATCGAAAAGCGGCGCGAAATGCTCGCGCCGCTGGTCGAAGCCCTCATCGCTCAGACAGATGGTTGGGAGATTCGGATGCCCGGCAAGGAGGAAGTCGCCAGGTTGGCGGCAATCGCCGAGCGGCCACCATTGCCTGTCGAGTGGAGCTATGTCGGGGAGCAGTTCGTCCGACTATCCTCCGCCGCCCAGGCATTCCTGAAGCGCGATGCCGACCCAGTTCGCTGCCGCGACGGCCTGGCCATGGCTTGGGAGCGTCTCGATATCGCACTGGAGAGCCGCCGCGGCGGCTGATCATCAGGATAGCCTGATGACGTCCTCCGCGATCGAGATCACGAGTTTGCGGTCATTGTCGGTGTCTTCGCCCTCTTCGATGCATTCCCGCCGGACAAGACAGGCCTGAGCTTTTGCCTTCACGCCCGCCAGTGTCGCGGGCCGGGCCGCGACAAGCGCCGCGTGCAGCTCGTGGAACTTCGTCACGGCGCGCCGGCACGAGGCTTCGACCTCCGCGCGCCCCGTTGCGATCTTGTCGCGCTCGCATGCTGCCTGCCAACGATCGAACGCAGCGACGATCTCGTCGGCCCGCTTCTGAGCGGCCAGATCCGGCACGTCGATGATCTCGCCATCGTCGGTTCGCGCCCGGCGCGCCATGGGCCTGGTGCGGAGCCGGTCGATAGCGCCGTAGTACCACCACCGCTTGTCGTGGCGCTCCTTTGCGCCGAGCGATTTCGGATCGCCCCGCCTCATGAATATGGCCTCAGGCGCGTCCGGGCCGGGATGGGCGTTCTCCGCAGCCTCGCAGGCTGCATAGATCGCCGGAAAGCTCAGCTCGAGCGTCTCGAACTCCGATGCCGTGGCGATGATCTCCGCATCGGCATGGTTCGATCCAAGAGCTTCGGCGGCTTGAAGCGTTGACGATGCCGCCGGCGTGGCAGTTTTGATGATGTCCCGATGCGCGATGTCGATGGTCATGATGGCCTCCGTGGCGTTGCGATGCGCCAGGGAAGCGGGACGGGGCGTATTCGATCAATCGGCCTGAGATGCGTGTCCTCGTAATGCCCGCTACTCGCGCCCGCAATTCACACCCTCGGTGCGGGCAGGTCAGATCAAACCCGCATAGGCCCGCAGCTCGCCAACAAGCTGCGGCAACGCCTGGGCCTCCAAAGTGTCGAGGTAGGCCTCTGCCGACACCGGCGGGTTCTTCAACCGAGCCCGGATATTGCTGGCCGCTATCACGACGGCTGCCGCATCGAGCCCGAATTGCTGATGCAGAAAGTCGTCCGGATGAATGATCTCCAGGTCATAGGTGGCGGCGGTCTCGGCCGGGAAATCTTTTAGATTGAAGGTCACGATCGCGTCGGCGCCGCAGTGGATCGCGGCCGCCATGACGTGTCGATCGTCGGGGTCGGGCAGCGTCAGCGCCGGGACCAGCGCATCGAAACCATCGATCATGCTGCCGAGCACGGTCTCGTTCATGAGCGTGCGGGTGCGGGCGAGGCGTTCAACTGAAAGATCAGGCCGGTTGCGAAGCAGGTTGCGGATCCACTCGTCATGGATCGCATCCGTCCAGCGCGCACGGAAAATCCCGCTCCCGGCGAGTTCCAGCAGGAAATCTCGCAAGGGAGCGGGGTAAAGGACGCACGCGTCCAGAATGACCGTGTATCCGCCGATCCTAATAGCCCATCCCCAATTCCTGGGCCTCGGCTGTCAGCGCATCGAGGGCTTCGCTCCGCTTCGTCGCCTGGGACGCCTTGAAGGCCTCCAGATCGCGAAACTTGATCCGACGATGCGTGCCGGCCTTGTGACAGTCGATCCGCCCCTGCTCGATCAGCTTGATGACATGCGGGCGGGAGACGTTGAGATAGTCCGCCGCCTGCCGGGTCGTGAGCTCGGCATGGACCGGGATCAGCGTCACGGCGTTGCCGTCGGCCGTTTCGGTCAGGATATGCTTCAGCAGCGCCGCGACGCCTGTCGGCAGCAGCAGCTCCTCGCCGTCGTCGAGCTTGATCCGCAGCGCGCCGCCGCGGTGCCGGGCGAGCGTACGGCTTGCCTCAGTCGCCATTTCGGCATCGGCACGGGATGGGACCAGCGTGCCAGGTCGTTCTTTCAGCATGGCAATTCCTCCCTGAAGAGGCATATGCGCAGGCTTTCGTTTAAACGCAATAAACGAAACAAAGCCTGATTCAAACTGTCGCACCTCATCAGGATCCGTGAAACCAGCGAGATCTGATCACGGTTGGCCGGGCGGGCGCGCTATCTGGCCGCTGGATTGAGTCGTCACGCAACGTCGCCGCCATGATCGTTGTCGCCACGTCGCTCAAGACAAAACCGGCTGCGCCCAGACCCGCCAGCGCCGCAGTCGCATAGACCCGGCAGTCGAGCGGTTCGTTGCGCACGCCGCGATCAACGATCCATTCGATCCGCGCCCGCCCTCGGCTCCATTTTCGCACTGGGCGCTCGGCCATCAGGCCGGCGAACCAGGTCACGTCTCGCTCGGCCGGAAAATGGCAGACGCCGGCGCCGGTCTCAGATGCGATGCGGAGCCTCGCAAAGAGCTGCGACTTCAACCCGTCGACGCCGACGATGTGCAGGGGCGTCGTCGTGGCCTTCTGCGGCTTCGGCGGGCGGCGGGGCCAGGCTGGCACGTCCGGGCCACCCTTGCCCTTCACAGCCCAGATGCGGCGCGCCAGGCGGGCGGCGGAATAGGCCATGACCTGACTGGTCCGATGCCCAACCGAATCGACGGCCGCTGCGAGCACGCGCAGATCCACCACATCGCGCGGATGCCGGAAGCTGCGCATCAGCAACCGGTCGAGAGCGTCCCAAGGATCGGGGCCGGCAGGATCGCCATGGATGATCCGGTAGTCGAGCGACCAGCTTTCTTCGTTCCTGCCCCAGCCGACGAACTCGGCTTCGATGCGGTTATCCTGCACGTCGACGCCGGCGGTGATGACGACGACGCCGTCCGGCAGCATCTCAGTCCAGGGGCGGTCGGAATGCTGCGCCCGCGCCTGCAGCTCGTCGATCGGAACCGTCTGCGTCGCACGGTCTTCGAACGCCTCGCCCAGTTTCAGGTTCGTCCAGGTCTTCAGCCGCGTGGGATCGTCCTTCGATGCGAGGAAGTCGACGGCGATGTCAGCCCAGCTTTCGAACGGGCTGTAAAGCGCGGACAGATGGAAGCCAGCGGGCTTGCCTGGGCCGGGAGCCTCGGCGATCCATTCGCCGGCGGCGAGCAGCGCCGGCTTCTGATGCTCCTCGATGATCCCGCCGCATTCCTGGCAGGCGTAGAAGGCCTTCAGCGGTTCGTCCTTCGGCCAGGTCACGCCGGCCCAGACCAGCGGCTGGCCCTCGCCGCAATGCGGACAGGGCACATGGAAGCGGCGCTGGTCGCTTTCGGCGTAGGCCCGCTCAATGCGACTGACGCCGGCGATCGTCGGCGTCGAAATCATGATGATCTTGCGGCGACCGCGATAGGTGACGGTGCGTTGGATCGCGAGCGAGACCGGGTCGCCTTCATCGTCGGCATCGGCCGGGAAGGCATCGACTTCGTCGAGGGTGAGGTAACGGGCCGCATGAGAGCGCAGGCCGACCGCGCTGTTGGCACCGGTCATCATCAGCGAGCCGCCGGGGAATTCCTTCAGCGAGACGGTGTTGCCGGGTTCCTGCGAGCGCGGCGGCACGATCTTGGCGCGAAGCGCAGGCGTATCCTGGATCAGCGGCTCGAGGCGGGTCCGGGAGTTCTTCCGAACCATGTCGATCGATGGCCAGACGGCGAGGATCGAGTCCGGCGCATGGTCGATCCAGTAACCGATCGCGTTGAGCGCGGCCTCGGTCCCGCCAGTCTGCGCGCCCTTCATGAGCACCACGCGCTCGACCGGCGATGAGACCGAAAGGCAATCCATGATCTCGCGCAGATAGGGAACCCGGGCGGTACGCCAGGGGCCGGGCTCGGCATTGGCGTTCGGCATGGTGCGGAATCGGTTGGCCCATTCGGACACGCTCATGGCGGGCGGCGTCGCGAGGCCACGCCGCCATGCCGCTTCCAGCAGATCGATCGTCTCGTCTGCGAGCAGGTTCATGGCGCAAGGCCCTCGATCGGCTTGTCGGCGAGGCTGGCCAGTTGCTCGCGAGCCATCCTGTCGAGCACCGGCAGGATCTTCGCGATGTCCGCGCCGGTCGCGTCGGCGAGGGCTGGAGCAGCTCGGTTCGTCCAGGCGATCCAGCTGTCGCGCTCCATCCGTGCTCGCGTCTCGATCCAGCGCAACGCCGCACGGCGGTTGATCAGATTGCCGGCGAGCTTCTCGGCCTTCAATTCGGCGATGCGCGCATCGGCGGCGTCTCGCTGAGCGCGGGAGGAGATCGGATGCAGGCGGTGGTCCGCCCCCTCGGCCAGCGGAGCCCTGCGACGATTGCTGTCGACGTTGGCCTCGTACCAGTCGAGGCCCCTGCGAACCGCTATGCGGCCGTTGGGCTCGACCGGCAACCCGGCGGTGATCATTTGCGAGACGCGAGCGGGGGTCACGCCGATCCGTTCCGCGAACCCCTTTTTCGAAAGGGTCTCTGGGGCCGGGGCGTTGAAATCGGTAAACAATCCGCTCTGCGTCTGGTGCATGGCTTTAGCGCGCCCGGCCGCGAACTTTAGGAGCTAAATCGAGGGACGCTAACGAGGCCGAGCAAGTCGCCCGTCCCGCATGCCTGGTCGTGGGAGGGACCCGCGCCGCCGCGCCGCGGAGGGCGGCGGCGATCTCCGACCGCTCGACGAAGAACGCTTCCGGGTCGCGATGCGACACGCTCAACCGATCAACGCGCGAGGCAAGCTGCGCCAGCACCTCTCCCGTCTCCACTGCTCCATCTCGATACCGCTCCTGCTCCACCCTTACGGCCCCCCTAAAGGGGGGCCTATAGGGGGGTGGAGCACGTTCGGTTTGCCCCGCCGCTCCACTTTGCTCCGCTCCACCCTGAAAGGTGGAGCAAACTGCGTTTTTCATGGGGTCTCTCCGGGCTCGACAAACTCTCTCGGGCGGCGCCTGCTATCGGATCGTGTGACGATCCTGAGCCACCCATCCGCCACCCATTTGCGAATGAGCTGCTTCATCGCGCTGCGGACTGATGGCTCTTCAACGTCCAGCCCCAGCGCTTCCGCGATGGCGTTGCCGGCCCAGTTTTTGGCTTGCTGATCGAGGCGCCATTCGCCCTGCGCAATGCGCACCAGGGCTGCCCGAGCATCGTCCAAGGTCACGTCTTCGTTCGGATCGGGCCACTTCCACACGGTGACCACGCCAACTTCGTCCTGCGGGTCGCTGGCCTCTGGATCAAATGCGGTGCCATTGCCGAGGCCGACCGATACGAGCTTGAACCATTTCGCGCCTTCAGCCGGCGGTGCCAGGTTGGCCTTCACATCATCCATCCGGACATGCGAGCGCGGCTGCTCGACTTTTGCCTTTTCGGCATCGTCCTTCGTCATGGTATTGAGCGTGCGAGCCGATCGCACGGCCGCCAGCAAGGCGCTTGCACCGCGCGCATCGTCAGCCGTCACATCGCCGCTGCCGCCTACGGCCAGCTTGCGTGCGTGATGGACGAACTCGACGGCGCAGCCTGTCTCGTCGGCAATCTGCGCCCACCGCTTGCAGACGGCGGCGATCTGGCCGTTGTCGTTCTCCGCGACCTCATGGCTGCTCACGAACGGATCGATGATCACCACGTCGATTCCGTTCTCGCGAATGGCTTCGATCAGGTCGCGCTTCACCTCTTCGTTTGGGACGAACCCCCGCGGCGAGCCTTTGGCCATGCAGATTTCCGTCTCGCGGCCGCTGTCGATGAACAGACGCCCCTCGATGTCTGCTGGCGCAACTCGGTGATGGATGCATGCCGCCGCAATGCGGCGCTGTGTTTCGTCGAGCGGATCTTCGCCGTTCCAGTACCATACGGTGAGAGGGCGCGGCTTGAGGCCGAGGATGGGCTTGCCGCTTGCCATTGCGACAGCTTCCGTCAGCGCCAGCGCGGACTTGCCGACGCCGCCTGGGGCGATCGTCGCCGAGAGGTATTTCCGCACATAGTGGCGTCCTTAGAGGAACTGGCGGGGCGGAATCTTCCATGGTTGCTGCCACGCGAAGGGCGTCGCAAGGATGGGCTTGCGATCTGGCGGGCGCTGCTCATTCGTCACGCCGAAAGATCGTTCGACAATGTCGGCAATCTCATCATGGATATCCGGAGCTGCTTTGGCTTCAGCCTCCCTAATGATGCGCCGGATATCGTCGGGCAGCGGCTTATCGGGGTCGATCATGCGCCCACGTTCCACTGCATCGGTAAAGGCGCACGGGAACAACAATCAACGAAATCAGCAGGTTCGCGCCGCTTCCCAAGCTGAATGTCGTCGGTTCGATCCCGATCGCCCGCTCCAATATTTCCCTCTGATCACAGCAGGCCGCAGAGTTTTCCTCTCGCGGGGCCCGGGCTCTCAGCCGGTGCGTTCGGCGATGGCGGTTCCCGCCGCCCAGCCTGACGACCACGCCCATTGGAAATTGTAGCCGCCGAGCCAGCCCGTGACGTCGACCACCTCGCCGATGAAATACAGGCCATCGACGCTTTTGGCCTCCATCGTCCGCGAGTTCAGGCCCGACGTGTCGACGCCACCCAGCGTAACTTCGGCGGTCCGGTATCCTTCCGAGCCGATCGGGATGACGTCCCAGCTCTGGATGGCTGCGGCGATCGCGGCGAGCGTCCGGTCGCCGGCCTCGCCGATCGGTCCCGCCCAGCCATGGGCGTCCGCGAGATAGGCCGCCAATCGCTTCGGCAGGATATCGCCAAGCGTGTTGGCGATGCTTCTGCGGCCGTTCGCCTGCCTGGAGGCGCGCAGTTCGGCGAACAGGTCACGCGTGGGCAGAAACGCGATCCTGATCGACGCCTTTTCGCGCCAGAAGGATGAAATCTGCAGGATGGCGGGGCCGGAAAGCCCGCGATGCGTGAACAGCAGCGCCTCGTCGAACCGGGCCTTGCCGCACGAGACGCGGGCGTCCGCCGCGACGCCGGCCAGATCGCGAAACCCGGCAAGCACGTCTTCGCCGAAGGTCAGCGGCACCAGGGCCGGACGCGTCTCCGTCACCGCCAGACCGAACTGGCCGGCGATCTGGTAGCCGAGGCCGGACGCTCCCATTTTCGGGATGGATTTTCCCCCCGACGCGACGACGAAATGCCGGCAGCGAAGCTGAGCGGCCCCATCGCCGCCAAGCGTGACGGCAAAGCCGTCATCGCTGCGCTCGAGCGTTTCGAGGGTGGTTCCGAGGCGCAATTCGCATCCCGCCTGCGCCATCTCGTCGGTCAGCATGGCAATGATGTCTTTGGCGGACCCGTCGCAGAACAGCTGGCCGAGCGTCTTCTCGTGGTAGGCGATGCCGTGCCTTTCGACCAGAGCCACGAAATCATGCTGCGTATATCGGCCCAGCGCCGATTTCGCGAAATGCGGATTGCCGGACAGAAAATTGCCCGCGCTCGTGCCGATATTGGTGAAGTTGCAGCGGCCCCCGCCGGAGATGCGGATCTTCTCGCCCGGCGCACGGGCATGATCGACGATCAGAACACGCCCGCCGCGCGCTGCGGCATGGACCGCGCACATCATGCCGGCGGCGCCGGCGCCCAGGATCACAGTGTCGAAACGCGCGATCGACATCGAATGCGGCTAGCCCCGGAACGGCCCTGACGGCGATTGCGCAGCGTTGCGGACGGCATCGCCAACGCGTGAGCCCCGGGTAGATGATCCGCGACCGTCCAGCAACCGGCGCTCCTGCGGCTGAGCCTTGCGCCTCTTTCGCGCTCTGACGCCAGAGCCTATCTACAGGCGATGATCTCGCCCGCTTTCGACAATTCCTATGCCCGCTTCCCCGCGCGGTTCTTCGCCAGGGTCGAGCCGGGTCCGGTCCGGGCTCCGCGCCTGATCAAGGTCAACGCGCCGCTCGCCCGCGAACTCGGCTTCGATCCGGACTGGCTGTCCTCCCCGCCGGGCGTCGCCATGCTGGCGGGGAACGAGATCGTTGAGGGCGCAGAGCCGATCGCGACGGCCTATGCCGGCCATCAGTTCGGTGGCTTCAGCCCGCAGCTCGGCGACGGCCGCGCGCTTCTGCTCGGCGAGGTGATCGACCGCAATGGCCGCCGCCGCGACATCCAGCTCAAGGGGTCCGGGCCGACGCCCTTTTCGCGTCGCGGCGACGGGCGTGCGGCGCTGGGGCCGGTCCTGCGCGAATACATCGTCGGCGAGGCGATGGCGGCGCTCGGCGTGCCCACCACGCGCGCGCTCGCCGCAATCGCGACCGGCGAGCCGGTCCGGCGCGAGACGCTGCTGCCCGGCGCGGTGCTGACCCGCGTGGCGGCGAGCCATATCCGGATCGGCACCTTCCAGTATTTCGCGGCGCGCGGCGATGTCGCGGCGTTGCGCCTGCTCGCCGACCATGCGATCGCCCGGCACTACCCGCAGGCCGCCGACAGCGACGCGCCCTATCTCGCATTGCTCGATGCCGTGATCGCGGCGCAAGGCGCGCTCGTGGCGCGCTGGATGCAGATCGGCTTCATCCATGGCGTGATGAACACCGACAACATGTCGATCGCCGGCGAGACGCTCGATTACGGCCCCTGCGCCTTCATGGATTCCTACGACCCCGCGACCGTGTTCAGCGCCATCGACGAGCATGGCCGCTACGCCTATGGCAACCAGCCGCCGATCGCGCGCTGGAACCTGACCCGTTTTGCCGAGGCTCTGCTACCGTTGCTGGCCGACGATGCCGACAGGGCGGTCGTGCTGGCGCAGCAGGCGCTGGACGGGTTCGACGGGCTGTTCCAGACGGCGCTGCTCGGCGGCTTCCGCCGCAAGCTCGGGCTCATGGCCGAGGAGGACGGGGACGCGCCGCTGATGAACGGCCTGCTCGACATGATGAAGCGCGGCCGGGCCGATTTCACGCTGGTGTTCCGGCGGCTGGGCGAGGCGGACATCTCCGCCTGCCGCAGCCTGTTCGACAATCCGGCAGAGTTCGATGGCTGGGAGAGCCAATGGCGCGCCCGTCTCGCCCGCGAGGCACTCTCCCCGGCCGAGCGGCAGGCGGCCATGGCGCGCGTGAACCCGCTCTACATTCCGCGCAACCATCACGTCGAGGCCGTGATCGAGGCCGCCGTGGAACGCCAGGATTTCGCTCCTTTCGAGAGGTTGCTGGTGGTTCTTGCGCGACCTTATGGCGAGCAGCCCGGCCATGAGGGCTATGCGCTGCCGCCGGCCCCGCATGAACGCGTGCTGGCGACCTTCTGCGGAACGTGAGAGGTCCTGCGGCAAGACCGGCGCTTCCGGAGCGCGGGCTTGCCCGCTATGCTGGCACCATGACGCGGCCCGATGATCTGATGCATCCAGACGATCCGCCGGCTTCGCGGCTCGGCCTGACGCTGCTCGCCGGCGGCGCTTTCGCGCTGCTGCTGACCGGGCTGCTGCTCTGGTGGCGCGAGGGCGACAAGCTTTTCACGGACGGTCTCATCGCCGCCATCGTCGCCTGCTTCTGAGCGCGCATCCCACCGTCCCAACCTGCCGGAAAACCCCCGTGAACCGCCGTCTCGTCCTGCCCCTCGTCGTCTTTCTGGTCGGCGCCGTCGCGCTGGCGGCCGCGGCCTTCATCACCTTTGCGCCGCCGCGATCGGGCCAGAGCGGCACGGCCAGCGTCGGCGGGCCGTTTTCGCTGACGACGCAAGCCGGCGCCACGCTGACCGACGCCGATCTGCGCGGCGCGCCCTTCCTGGTCTTCTTCGGCTTTACCCACTGCCCCGATATCTGCCCGACGAAACTGTTCGAGATTTCGGAGGCGTTGCGCGCCGCCGGCCCGAAGGGCGAGAAGCTCAGGGCGCTGTTCGTCAGCGTCGATCCCGCCCGCGACACACCCGAGGTTCTCAAGAGCTATCTCGGCTCGTTCGATCCGCGCATCATCGGCCTGACCGGCGATCAGGCGGCGGTCGATGCAACGGTCAGAGCCTACCGCGCCTATGCCAGGAAGGTGCCGCTCAAGGATGGCGACTACACCATGGACCATACGGCGCTGGTCTATCTGATGGACAAGCGCGGCGGGTTCGTCGGGGCCTTCAATATCGAGCGGCCGCCGGCGGAAGCGGCGGCCGAATGGCTGCGGCATCTGTGAGTGTGATCCGCGTCGACGAGCGCGCCAGACCATGCGCCGTCTTGTTCCAGTCATGCCGCCGCGTCGTATATTCGAGCAGCGCCAGCCAGGCCGCGACCGAGACGAGGCCGTAATAGAGCGGTAGCAGCGGCAGGAAGGCGAGCAGACGATACTCGCCGCGCCGCCAGACGCCGAGCGCCGGCGGGACCAGGATCGCAACCGCTCCGGCCAGCATCACCATCAGCGCGATCGCGGACGCCCATCCGTCGATCGGCCCGCCCGGCATCAGCAGGGCGCCGCTCTGCCAGGCGATGATCGCCGCAACGGCGAAGACCGGATAGCCCAGCGCCGTAACGACGCTGCCCAGCGCCAGCGCCAGAAAGGTGGCGCTGGCCGCCGGTCCCGCTTCGCGCAGCAGCACTGAGGGGTCGCGCAGATGGCAGATCAGCGTCTGGACGTAACCCTTGATCCAGCGCGAACGCTGCTTGAGCCAGGCCGGCAGGGTCAGCGGGGCCTCCTCCCAGGTCAGCGAGGGCAGGTCGGCGATGCGGTGGCCGGCCCGCACCAGCCTGACGCCGATATCGGCGTCCTCGGTGACGTTCCAGGCGTCCCAGCCGCCGACGGCGCGCAGAGCGTCGCTGCGGAAATGGTTCGAGGTGCCGCCGAGCAGGATCGGCAGATGGAAGCGCAGCAGTCCCGGATTCAGCACCTCGAACAGCCCAGCATATTCGAGCGCGAACAAGGCGGGCAGCAGCCCGTCCCTGGCATTGTCGATCGTGAGTCGCGCCTGCAGGCAGGCGATCTTGGCGGGCGCGCGCAGGAAACGCGCCGCCGCCTGCCTGAGCTGCTGCGGATCAGGCTGGTCCTCGGCGTCGTAGACGGCGAACAGGGCGCCGCGCGCCTCCGCCAGTGCGAGGTTCAGCGCGCGCGGCTTGGTGCGCGGGCGGCCGGGCGGCACCACGAGCACCGAAAAGGAGGGCGGCAGGTCGCAGGCGGCCAGCGCGTGGCGCGTGCCGTGATCGCCGGCCTCGACCAGCAGCAGGATCTCCAGCTTGGCTGCCGGGTAGTCCAGCGCCGACAGCGCGGAGATGAGTTGCGGCAGCACCGCCTCCTCGCGCAGCAGCGGCACCGCGACCGTGTAGATCGGCAGCCGCGCCTCGTCGACGCGCCAGCGAAAGCGCTGCCAGAGATCGGCTGCGGGCGGCTCCAGAGCGGCCGCCAGACGCAGGCCCGCGACGGCGAGGAAGACCGGGCCTGCCAGCAGCGCCAAAAGCGAGAAGGTCTCGAAGGGCGCCAGTGTCGCGGCATAGGCGCCGGGTCCGATGCAGAAGGCGGCCGCCAGCTTCTGGCCCCGGCTGGAGCCGGTGCGCGCGGTTTGCCGGGCAAGCCCGGCCGTGTCGAGGCCGGCCAGTCGCCGGGCAAGGCTGGCGGCGTTGGACTCGCGCAGGCTCGCGGCGAAATGGCGCGGCGTCGTCACCGCGATGTCGTCGCGCTGGCGGGGGCCCGCCTCCAGCAGGCGGCGCAGCCCCACTCCGGTCGGCGCGAGCGCGAATCGCAAGGCGCTCCCGGGCATGGCCACCACGGGCGCGACGCCGGCGCGCAGGACCGCGCCATGGTCGCCGCCCGGCAGGAGCGGTAGCTGCGCGTCGTGAAAGGGAAGGCCGAGTTCTGAGGCGAGCGCCCGGTAGAATGTGGCTTCGGTGACGAAACCTGACGCGACAAGCTCTCGGGCAGGCTCGACGCCGAGTCGCCTTGCGCGTTCAGCCGTGGCGGCGAGCGCGTTGGCCGGGACGCCATGGCGCGTCAGGAAGGCGATCTCGGTCGGCAGAGGCAATGAGGCGTCGGACACTCGCTCGGTCTCGTCCGCCACCGCCATGCGCGTCATCGCAACCGCCCCCGATTCTCAGGAGATCGCCTCCCGATGCAGGCGGCAACTTATGGTTGCCGATTTGCAGGGCTGAGTCGAATCGAAGGCCGTCGAAATCGGCGGGCTGGTCTCGCCGATGCTCTCGCTGGGTGCGTACGGGTGGAGAGCATCGCCGGGACGCGAGAACCGGGGTTCGGGCCTGAGAATCCACTCAGGCCGCAGACATGTCGATCCGGCGGGGAAGATTTGGTGGAGCCAGGCGGAATCGAACCGCCGACCTCTTGAATGCCATTCAAGCGCTCTCCCAACTGAGCTATGGCCCCACTCTGCCGGCTGATCTGGGGGTCAGCCGGGAACTTTGGAGAGCGGCGGCGTGCCAAACAAGGCGGCTGGCCGGTCGTCCTCATGGCCGCCTGCGGCGACGCAGCGCTCTATAGGCGGGCTTGGCGGAAGACTCAAGCGCCGATTGTCGCGCCATCGTCATTCTTCCGGTTGCCCGCCTTGCCGAGGTCAGACGTCCTCGTCGCCCTCGATGTCGCCGTCGATCAGGTCGGCGACGTCGTCGTCGCCTTCCTCGTCCTCTTCCAGGAAGGTGTCGTCATCGGGCGCGACGTCGTCCTCGACCTCGAGGTCGTCTTCGCTGGTGACGACGGCTTCCTTTTCGCTCGCCTCGGCATCGGCCTCGTCCAGCGAGACGAGCTCGACCGGGGCGTCGGCGGCGTCGACCTCCTCTTCCTCGTCGGGCGCGGGCTTGGGCGCCGGAGCGGCCTTGGCCTGCGGCTCGAAGACCGAGCGCGGATAGGATTGTCCCGTGTAAGGCGAGACGATCGGATCCTTGTCGAGGTCGTAGAATTTGCGCCCAGTCGTAGGGCAGACACGCTTGGTGCCAAGTTCCGGTTTCGCCACTGCGTCGGACCTTCAATCGTCATGTTCTGAAAAGCAGGCGCGTCCGTTAGTCGGGGCAGGGCGGACTGTCAAATGCTGATTTCAGCCCGGGCGCGGGTGACGACCGGCAAAGCCCCGTGCTAGGCAGCCCGTTCACCATCGCAGCAGCCGACCCAGCAGCCGACAGAGACGAAAAGTGGCCCACGCGCAGCATCCCGTTCCCGTCAGCGCCCGTGCGGCGGGTCCGCTCAGGGGCCGCGTGCGCGTTCCCGGCGACAAGTCGATCTCGCATCGCGCCATGATCTTCGGGTTGCTCGCCATCGGCGAGACCCATGTCAGCGGCCTGCTCGAGGGCGAGGATGTGTTGCGCACGGCCGATGCCGCGCGCGCGCTTGGTGCAGCAGTTCATCATGACGGGCCGGGCCTCTGGCGTGTGCGGGGCGTCGGCGTTGGCGGCCTGCGCGAGCCCGCCGGCTTGCTCGATTTCGGCAATGCGGGCACCGGCTCGCGGCTGATGATGGGCGTCTGCGGCGCGCATCCGATCACCACGACCTTCGATGGCGACGCCTCGTTGCGCAAGCGGCCGATGCGCCGCATCCTCGATCCGCTGGAACTGATGGGCACGGTGATCGTGTCGCAGGGCGAGGGCGGCCGCGTGCCGCTGACGCTGCGCGGGCCGCGCGAGGCCGTGCCGATTACCTACCGCACGCCCGTCGCCTCGGCGCAGATCAAGTCGGCCGTGCTGCTGGCTGGCCTCGCCGCACCCGGCGAGACCACCGTGATCGAAACCGAGGCGACGCGCGACCACACCGAGAAGATGCTGGCCCATTTCGGCGCGCAGGTCTCGGTGACGCCCGAGGGCGAGCATGGCCGCCGCATCGTGCTGAAGGGCCAGCCCGAGCTGATCGCCGCGCCGATCGTGGTCCCGGCCGACCCGTCCTCGGCCGCGTTCCCGCTGGTGGCTGCGCTGATCGTGCCCGGATCGGACATTCTGATCGAGAGCGTGATGACGAACCCGCTGCGCTCGGGTCTGCTCACGACGTTGCGTGAAATGGGCGCCGAAATCACGGTCGAGAGCGAGTCCAACGAGGGCGGCGAGGCGGTCGCGACGCTGCGTGTGCGTGCGTCGTCCCTGCGCGGCGTCACCGTTCCGCCGGAGCGCGCCCCGGCCATGATCGACGAATATCCGGTGCTGGCGGTGGCGGCCTCTTTCGCTACCGGCACGACGCGGATGCGCGGCCTGCAGGAGTTGCGGGTCAAGGAATCGGACCGGCTCGCCGCGGTCGAGGCCGGGCTGAAGGCCGCCGGCGTGAGCTGCGCCATCGAGGGCGACGACCTCGTCGTCGAAGGTTCGGGCGGCGCACCCGTCGCGGGCGGCGGCGTCGTGGCGACCCATCTCGACCACCGCATCGCCATGAGCTTCCTCGTGATGGGGCTCGCTACGCAAAGGCCGATGCAGGTCGATGACGGCGCGATGATCGCGACCAGCTTCCCGAGCTTCATCGCCCTGATGACCGGTCTGGGCGCGCAGATCGGATGAGCCCCGCCAAGCCGCTGGTCATCGCCGTCGACGGGCCTGCAGCCTCGGGCAAGGGCACGTTGGCGCGAAGGCTCTCGCAGCACTACGGACTGCCCGCGCTCGACACCGGCCTGCTCTACCGCATGGTGGCGCGCGCCATGCTCGACGCCGGGCATGACCTGCGCGATGTCGCGGCGGCGCAGGCGGTCGTCGGGGGCTTCGATCAGGCGGCCTATCCCGAAGACGCATTGCGCGGCCGGGAGATCGGCGAGGCCGCTTCCGTCGTCGCAGCACATCCTACCGTGCGCAGCGGCCTGATCGAGCGCCAGCGCCTCTTCGCCGCGCAGGCCTCGGGCGCTGTGCTGGACGGGCGCGACATCGGCACGGTGATCTGCCCCGACGCGCAGGCCAAGCTCTTCGTGACCGCGACGCCGGAGGTCCGCGCCGCCCGTCGCCACAGGGAATTGCTGGGTCGCGGAGAGACTGCCTCTTTCGAGGGCATCCTCGCCGATATCCGAAGACGCGACGCACGCGATTCAGGCCGGAGCGATGCGCCGCTCAGGGCGGCCGAGGACGCCGTCATCCTCGACACATCGGCGCTGACCGTCGAGGAAGCGCTGGCTGCGGCGATCGCGATCGTGGAGGCGCGGCGCGCGAGTTGAGCCCGGATCGCCTCATGCAAAGGCGGCGAAACAAAAGGCCGTGTCTGCCCAGCTTTCGGCCTTGGCGCGAATCAAAAGCCGGCGCACACTCCCGTGACATTCGCTTGAAGCCCGATGCCCGTTCGCGGCGTTCCGCGCTCTTTTGCATCCCGCTCCCTGGCGACGATGATGGAGGATGCGATGCGGCGTCGGCTGTTCGGTCTCTTGAGTCTCCTGGCCGCTGGCTTCTGGACGCAAGCCGTGTCCAACGCGCAGCAACCGGCCGCCCCTATGGAAGAGGTCGATGTCGCGCTCGTTCTGGCGGTCGACGTCTCCTATTCGATGGACCTCGACGAACTCGCCTTGCAGCGCAACGGCTATATCGAGGCGTTCCGCTCGAAACAGCTCCACGACGCCGTCGCAAAGGGCGCGGTCGGGAAGATCGCGGTGACCTATTTCGAATGGGCCGGCGGCCATTTCCAGCATGTCGTCAGGCCCTGGAAGATCATCGACTCAGCCCAGTCGGCGATCGCCTTCGCCGAGGAACTCGGCGAGGCTCCGACGCGGCGTGGACGGCGCACCTCGATCTCCGGCGCGATCGATCTGAGCATGGCCCTGCTGGAGCAGGCCAATGTCCTGCCGCTGCGCAAGGTCATCGATATTTCCGGCGACGGCGCCAACAATGACGGCAGGCCTGTCACCGCCGCCCGCGACGAGGCCCGCGCCAAGGGCATCAGCATCAACGGCCTGCCGGTGATGCTGAAGCAGGCGAGCTATTTCGACATCGACAATCTCGACGCCTATTACGAGGATTGCGTCATCACCGGCGTCGGAGCCTTCGTGATCCCGATTCGCGAGCGCAGCCAGTTCGTCGATGCGACCCGCACGAAACTCGTCCGGGAGATCGCCGAAATGCCCGCGGAGCCCGAGGCGCTGATCCAGAAGGCGCAAGCGCGGACGCCGCGCGTCGCCTGCATGTCGGGCGAGCAGCAATGGCGCGAGCGGATGGGGAATTGAGAGCGAGCCTCATGTCCCGCGCGGTTTGGCGCGCATGGTCGGCGGGGCCTTGGCCGGGTCGTCGGGCCACAGGTGGCGCGGATAGCGGCCCTTCATCTCGGATTTTACGGCGGCCCATGAGCCGCGCCAGAAACCCGGCAGGTCGCGGGTGATCTGGACCGGCTTGTGCCCCGGCGAAAGCAGTTCCAGCACCAGCGGCACGCGCCCGCCCGCCAGCGCCGGATGGGCGGAGAGCCCGAACAGCTCCTGCACCCTCACCGAAATCGTCGGGCCGGCCTCGGCGGCGTAGTCGACCGCGAGGTTCGAGCCCGTCGGCGCGGTGAAATGCGTCGGGGCTTCCGCGTCGAGCCGGCGTTTCAGGTCCCAGGGCAGGAGGATGTCGAGCGCCGCGTCGAGATCGGAGGGCTGGATCGCGGCGAGGGCGGCGCGGCCGACGAGATGCGGGGCGAGCCATGAGGCGGCGTCGCGCGCCAGCGCGTCGTCCGACAGGTCGGGCCACGGATTGTCCGTCCCTTCACCATGGGCGTGGCGCAAGAAACCGGCGCGTTCGCGCAGCTGCGCCTGCCCTTTCGTCCAGGGCAGCAGCCCGATGCCGTGCGCTGCGACGCCTTCGGCCAGGATTGTCGCGTTCTCCAGCGTCGCCGCGCTCGGCAGCGGCCGTTCCGCCAAGACGAGCGCGCCATACCGCCTGACCGCGCGGCTGCGTAGCGCGCGGGCCTGCCGGTCGAAGCTGGTCTCCTGCCGTTCGTCGAGGGCGAACGGCGCGAGGCCCGCAGCAGCGAGCCGCCCGATCTCGTCTTCCGTGATCGTCGCCCCCGCCAGAATCCGCGCCTGCTGCGCCGCGCCGGTCATCTCCGCGACGACGATGAAGGGTTCGCGCGCCAGACGCTGGCCCGGCTCCAGCACGGCCCCGCGCCCATTGGCGAGGCGGTATTGCCCCGCCCCGCCGCGCGCCTGCGCGATGCGGTCGGGATAGGCCAGAGCCAGCAGGAATCCGGGCGACAGCGTCTCGGCTGCGGCAGGCTTCCCGGCTGCCCGCCCGGCGCTGCGGGCCCAGCCCTCGGCCAGCCGGCGCATGTCGCCGCCCCGACCGCCGCGCTCCCGCGAAAAGCGCTCCAGCCGTTCGCCGAGATCGACGGCGTCGCCGCCGAGGCCGCGCTCGACCAGCAGCGCCGCGAGGCCGGCTGCGGCATCCGCCTGTCCGAAGCGCGCGGCGACGATCACCATGCGCGCCAGCCTAGGCGGCAGCGGCAGATGCTGCAGCGCCTTGCCCTCCGTCGTCAGGCGGCCACCGGCGTCGAGCGCGCCGAGGCTCGTCAACAGGGTCCGCGCCTCCTTGAGAGCCGGCGCGGGCGGCGGGTCGAGAAAGGTGAGCCTCAATGGATCGCTGACCCCCCAGGCGGCGCAGTCGAGCAGGAGCGGCGCGAGGTCTGCGGAGAGAATCTCTGGCCGCGCATAGGCTTCCATTGCGCCGGTGCCGGCCTCGTCCCAGAGCCGGTAGCAGATTCCGGGCTCGGTACGCCCGGCGCGGCCGCGGCGCTGGTCGGCGGCCGCACGGCTGACGCGCCGCGTCTCCAGCCGGGTGACGCCGATATCCGGCTCGTAGACCGGCACGCGGGCGAGCCCTGAATCGATCACGACGCGCACGCCCTCGATCGTCAGAGAGGTCTCGGCGATCGACGTGGCGAGCACCACCTTCCGCCGACCGGCCGGAGGCGGCAGCACGGCGCGGTCCTGCTCGGACTGGTCGAGCGCGCCGTAGAGCGGCGCGATCTCGATGGATGCGTCGCGGATGCGCTCGCGCAGCCGCTCCTCGACGCGCCTGATCTCGCCCTGCCCCGGCAGGAAGACGAGGAGCGAGCCGCGCTGCTCGGCCAAGGCCAGCAGCACGGCTTCGGTGACCTGATCCTCGATGCGCTTCAGCGGATCGCGGGGCAGATGGCGCGTCTCGACGGGAAAGGCGCGGCCCTTGCTCTCGATGACCGGCGCGTTGCCGTCCAAGCCTTGGCCGAGCAGCTTCGCCACCCGCGCCCCGTCGAGCGTCGCCGACATCACCAGGATGCGCAGGTCGTCACGCAGGCCTGCTTGTGCATCCAGCGCCAGCGCCAGCCCGAAATCGGCGTCGAGCGAGCGCTCGTGGAATTCGTCGAACAACACGGCGGCGATGCCCTCCAGCGCCGGGTCGTCGAGGATCATCCGGGCGAAGACACCCTCGGTCACCACCTCGATCCGCGTCCTGGGTCCGATCTTCGAGCCGAGCCGGACGCGCAGCCCGACCGTCTCCCCCACCTGCTCGCCCAGCGTCTGCGCCATGCGGCTGGCCGCGCCGCGCGCCGCGAGCCGGCGCGGCTCCAGCACGATCAGTTTTCGCCCATTCGTCCACGTCTCGTCGAGCAAAGCCAGCGGCACCCGCGTCGTCTTGCCGGCGCCCGGCGGCGCGACCAGCACGGCGTTGGGCGTGGCGCGCAAGGCCGCCGCGAGCGCGGGCAGGACGTCGTCGATCGGAAGGCTTGTGTCGAAAGGGCGCATGGCCGTCGCGATGTGGCTCGTCGGATGCCGGGGCGCAAGCGGCGCGTCAGGCCGCGAAGCGCCGCGCCGCGACCTCGAAGGGCGATAGCGCTACAGCGCCGCCCGAGATCGTCACCAGCGTGTTGCAGGGCAGGGCCTGCCAGCAGTCGCGCGCCGCATCGACGGGCTCGGAGGCGACGACGACGCTGTCGCCGCGATCGCACAGGTAAAGCGAGGGCGGCTTGGGATCGGAGGACCAGCGCAGGGCGTGGACCGTCTCGCCGTCGGCGATCGCCGCCGCGCAGCGCAGGGGCTCGCGAATGCCGGCCGCCTGCATCAGGGAAAGAGCCTCGCCAAGCGCCCAGGCCAGCGCCTCGCCGGGCGAAAGGCCGTCGGCGATGCGGGCCAGCGCCAGCAGGAACAGCGCCTCGGAATCGGTCGTGCCGACGCGCGCGCCATAGAGCGCGTCCGGAATCAGGCTCTCCAGCTTGCGCCGGATCAGGCCATAGCCGCCGATCTGGCCGTTATGCATGAAGAGATGCCGGCCATGGGAGAAGGGGTGGCAGTTGGCCCGCGTCGTCGCCGTGCCGGTTGCGGCGCGCACATGCGCGAAGAACAGGCTGGAGCGGACCTGCCTGGCGATCGAGAGCAGGTTCTCGTCCGACCAGGCCGGCCTGACCTCGCGATAGAGACCCGGCTCCGCCCGCTCGCCATACCAGCCGAGCCCGAAACCGTCGCCATTGGTGCCGGTCTTGGTTTCCTCGGCATGGAGCGACTGGTGGATCAGCGAATGGCAGGGCGCGGCGACGAGGTCCTCGAGGAAGACCGGAACGCCGGAATAGACGAGGAAACGGCACATGCTCAGGCCCCGAATCAGCCACGGCCGGGACGCCGCTGACAGAAGATTATTCTATCGCGATGAATGGCAGGCTAATAATTCGACTCTGGTCCCGCGGCTCCTCACTGGCCGCAGGCGAAGTCGATCCGGGCCGCCTTCGACGACCGGCCGACCTTGACCTCGATGTCGAGCGGGGCGCAGGTCGCGTTGTCGAGCAGGAAGGCCTTGTGGATGCGGCCGCTCTCGCCGAACAGGAAGCCGCCATAGACGCGGCTGAGCGCGATCTTCTCGCCTGTCTTCGTCTTCTGCTTGACTGTCACGGATGCGAGGTCGCGGGCGATCCTGTCGGAGGATTTCGTGTTCTTCGCGCCGGAGAAGACGAGCGTCACCAGTACGGCATCGGCCGGTTCGCCGGCCTCGCCCTCCCCGGTCACGGTGTTGCGCAGCGCCTTGCCGGCCCCGACCAGATTGTCCGAGAGCCTGCCCGAGCGCTCGAGGAAAAGCTGCGCCCGGATCTCGGCGACCGCGACCTGGGCGTCGGCGCCCGAGGCGTAGAATGCGGCCATGAGGACGGTCGGAGCCAGCAGGAGGATGGCGCGCATCGGGATATGTCCTTCGCATCATGTCGGGGCGTCGCGGCAGTAGCCCGATCCGCCGGTCGCTGGCCAGCCCCGCGCGGTCGGGCAGAAACATGACCGCACCATGACGACGCTCGCGCGACAGCCATGGCCGATCGGAGCCTTGCGGCCGCAAATCCTGCTCAATCTGCGATCTTGTGCAGGCTTGCCGCTTCCGATAACGACAGGATCAAGGGGAGCGGCATAGCCGCCGCATATCGTCGTCGGGAGAGAATGCTTTGCAGGGGCTTCTTGGTATCAGCCGCGCCATCGACGCGATCAACAGTCAGATCGGCAAGAAGGTCGCCTGGCTTATCCTGCTGGCCGTGGTCGTCGCGACGGTCAATGCGATCATCCGCAAGCTCTTCAACGTCTCGTCTAACGCATGGCTCGAACTGCAATGGATGCTGTTCGGCGCGGTCTTCCTGTTGTGCGCCTCGTGGACGCTGCAGGTGAAGGAGCATATCCGCATCGACATCGTGAACAGCCTGCTGCCCAAATCCGTGCAGCGCTGGATCGACCTGATCGGCCACACGCTCTTCCTGATGCCGTTCTGCCTGCTGATGATCTACCATTCCTGGCCGTTTTTCACGCGCTCCTACGCCATCAACGAGCAGTCGCTCTCGGCCGGCGGTCTGGCGCAGTGGCCGGCCAAGGGGCTGGTCGTGATCGGCTTTGTGATGCTGGCCGTCCAGGGCGTCTCCGAGATCATCAAGCAGGTCGCGATCATGCGCGGCCATCTCGAGGATGACGAGACGCTGCGCGGCCACGCCGCCGCGGCCGAGGCCGAGGCGCAGCGCCTGCTCGACCAGGCCAGGGCCGACGGCCTCGCCTGAGCCCCCCGATTTCGCCGAATTTCCGCACTCGTCCGGACCTGATCCCATGACCGCATCCCGTCTCAAGCGCGTCGCCGGCCTGCTGCTCGCGCTGACCGCCGTCGCTTTCTTCAGCCTCCATACGGGCGAGGCGCAGGCCGCCGGTTTTGGCGATTTCCTGCGGACCAATATGGCCCCGGTCATGTTCGCCGCGCTCGTCGTCTTCCTGCTGCTGGGTTATCCGGTCGCTTTCGCGCTCGCCGCAAACGGGCTGTTCTTCGCCATCGTCGGCATCGAGCTCGGCCTGTTCCAGGAAAATTTCCTGCAGGCGATGCCGGAGCGGATCTACGGCACGATGAACAACGATGTGCTGCTGGCGATCCCGTTCTTCACCTTCATGGGGCTGGTGCTGGAGCGCTCGGGCATGGCCGAGGACCTGCTCGACACGATCGGCCAGCTCTTCGGGCCGATCCGCGGCGGCCTTGCCTACGCCGTCATCTTCGTCGGCGCGCTTTTGGCCGCCACGACCGGTGTGGTCGCGGCTTCCGTCATCTCGATGGGACTGATCTCGCTGCCGATCATGCTGCGCTACGGCTATGACCGCCGGCTGGCGTCGGGCGTCATCGCGGCTTCGGGAACGCTGGCGCAGATCATTCCGCCCTCGCTCGTCCTGATCGTGCTCGCCGACCAGCTCGGCCGCTCGGTCGGCGATATGTATGAAGGCGCGTTCATTCCCGGCCTCGTGCTGTCGGCGATGTATGCCGGCTACGTCTTCCTCGTGACGGTCGTCTATCCGAAGCGCGCGCCCGGCCTGCCGCCCGAGGCGCAGACCCTGCGCGACGCCGACGGCGTGACCCGGCGCTTCTCGCTGTTGGTGGTGACGGTGCTCTCTTTTGCGCTCGGCTACGCCTATATGAAGTCCTTCACCACGGTGAAGGCCGGCGCCGATTTCGTCGTGCTGCTGATGTCGATCGCGGTCGGTGTCTCCTTCGTCATCGCGCTGATCAACAAATACGCCCGGCTCAACCTGCTCTCGCGCATGGCCGAGCAGGTCATCTTCGTTATGGTGCCGCCGCTGGCGCTGATCTTCCTCGTGCTCGGCACCATCTTCATTGGTCTCGCCACCCCGACAGAGGGCGGCGCGATGGGCGCGGCCGGCGCGATCCTGCTGGCGATCGGCAAGCGCAGGCTCTCCTTTGACCTGCTTAAGCAGGCGACCGAATCGACCGCCAAGCTCTCCGCATTCGTGCTGTTTATCCTGGTGGGCGCGCGCGTCTTCTCGCTGACCTTCTACGGCGTCAACGGCCATCTCTGGGTGGAGCATCTGCTGATCGGCCTGCCTGGGGGTGCGACCGGCTTCCTGATCGTCGTCAACGTGATGGTGTTCCTGCTGGCGTTCTTCCTCGATTTCTTCGAACTCGCCTTCATCATCGTGCCGCTGCTCGGCCCGGCCGCCGAAAAGCTCGGTATCGACCTGATCTGGTTCGGCGTCATCCTCGGCGTCAACATGCAGACCTCGTTCATGCACCCGCCCTTCGGTTTCGCCCTGTTCTACCTGCGCTCGGTCGCGCCCAAGGAGCGCTATCGCGACAAGGTCACCGGCATCATGATGGAGCCGGTCACCACCGGGCAGATCTACTGGGGCGCGGTTCCCTTCGTGGTGATCCAGTGCATCATGGTGGCGCTGGTGATCGCGGTCCCGCAGATGGTGATGCATTACAAGGCGTCGGCCATTCAGCTCGACCAGAAGGCGATCGACAAACAGTTCGACTCGATCCAGATTCCCGGCTTCGGCGCGCCGGGCGGCGGCCTGCCGGGGCTCGATCTCAACGCCCCGCCCGCGCTCAACCTGAACTGATGGCGATGCGGGCCTCCTCTCGTCACTGGGGCGGCTGGCTCCGCGCGCTCGTGGCGGGTCTGGCCGCGCTCTGTTTCGGCGCGACGGGCGCCTCGGCCGCCGGCGATATCGGCGGCGCGACCATGGGCGTCGCCTGGGCGCTGCCCTTCGCGGGCATGCTGCTCTCGATCGCGCTCGGGCCGATCCTGTTCCCGCATCTCTGGGAGCATCACTACGGCAAGTTCGCCGCCTTCTGGGCGGTGCTGGTACTGGTGCCGCTGGTGCTGCTGCGCGGCTTCGACCCGGCGCTTGGCGCGCTGATCCATACCGCCGCGCTCGAATACATCCCCTTCATCATCCTGCTCTTCGCGCTGTTCACCATCGCGGGCGGCATCCTGATCATGGGCAATCTCGACGGCACGCCGGCGACGAACACCACCCTGCTCGCCATCGGCACGCTGATGGCGAGTTTCGTCGGCACCACCGGCGCGTCGATCATCATGATCCGCCCCGTCCTGCGCGCCAATGACGACCGCCGCTTCAACGTCCATGTCGTCGTCTTCTTCATCTTCCTCGTCTCCAATATCGGCGGCTCGCTGACGCCTCTCGGCGACCCGCCGCTGTTCCTCGGTTTCCTGCGCGGCGTCGACTTCTTCTGGACGACGACGCATCTCCTGCCCGAGACGCTGCTTGCAGTCGCGATCCTGCTGGCGCTGTTTTTCGCGCTGGACACGTATTTCTTCCGCAAGGAGCAGGGCTATGCGCCGCTGAAGGACCCGACGCCGGATCGCGCCATCAAGCTCTACGGCAAGGTCAATTTCGTCCTGCTCGGCGGCGTCATCCTCGCCATCCTGATGTCGGCGAGCTGGAAGCCGGGCGTCGTCTTCGACATCCATGGCGTCAAGGTCGAGCTCCAGAACGTGGTGCGCGACGTCGTCCTGCTCGGGCTGGCGGGGCTTTCGCTGGTGCTGACGCCGAAGCAGGTCCGCGCCGGCAACGAGTTCACCTGGGGGCCGATCAAGGAGGTCGCGAAACTCTTCGCCGGCATCTTCGTCTGCATCATCCCGGTGCTGGCGATGCTGCAGGCGGGGCGCAGCGGCGCGTTCTCCGGCCTCGTGGCGCTGGTTTCCAACCCCGACGGCAGCAACAATACGGTCGCCTATTTCTGGCTGACCGGCATCCTGTCGTCCTTCCTCGACAACGCCCCGACCTATCTCGTCTTCTTCGAACTCGCCGGCGGCGATCCGCGGACGCTGATGACGACCGGCGCGCTGACGTTGGCGGCGATCTCGGCCGGCGCGGTCTTCATGGGCGCCAACACCTATATCGGCAATGCGCCGAATTTCATGGTCTACGCCATCGCCAAGGACCGGGGCGTCAGGATGCCGAGCTTCTTCGGCTATATGCTCTGGTCGGGTGCGATCCTGATCCCGCTCTTCTTGCTGCAGACGGTGGTGTTTTTCAGGTAGGCGACGTCATTCCGTGCGCGCAGCGGCACTGCGCGCCGCAGCGCGTGCGAGATGACAGGTGGCGTCACGGTCGCCCCGGCGGCACGCCCTCGCGAATCCTCGCCGAAAAACCCGGATCGTCCAGCGCCACCGCCCGCGCCTTCTCGCTGATCTTCGCCTGCCTGACCAACTCGCCCAGGGCGATGTCCTGGCGCAGCGCGCCGATATCGCGCAGATAGCCGGGCAGGTAGCCCGAGAGCAGCACGCGCGGGTCGAGCGGCATCGCGAAGGCCCATCCCGGCGCGACCGAGCCGACGAGCTGATAGACCAGCGTGGTGCAGTTGGTGACGACGGTGTTGTACCAGCGCGGCTGCGCGGAAAGCCGGTTTATGTCGGCGATATAGACCTCCAGCACGTCCCGGGCCCGTTGCGGCGAGGCGCGCAGCCGGAACAGGCGAACATCCTCCCGCCGGATATGGCTGCGCAGGCCGATGACGTCGCGCTCGTCGGCGGCGACATAGGCCAGTTCGTAGCTCCGGAAGAAGCCGGCGAGCGCGTCGTAATCCTCGCCTTTCTCGCGCCTGATCTCGATCGAGACCGCCAGAGGCGGCCCTTCCGCGAAGGTGAAGGAAACGATCAGATGCGCGATCGCCTCACCCGACCAGTAGCCGAGAAACAGATCGGCGCCCTCGATCGTCGAGAGATCGAAGCTGCGGCTCTCCCAGTTCTCGTCGGCCTGCGTTTCGCTGCGCCAGCGGAAGTTGCGCAGATTTGAGACGGTGATCCGGTCGCCCTCGCGCGCCACCGACGGCAGGCGCGCCACCTCCGGAATCCAGTCGCGCTCATGGCTGGGCTTCATCCCGGCCCACCAGCCGAGCAGCCCGATGAAGATCACCGCGAAGGAGAGCGGCAGCCGCGCCGCGCCGGTCCACAAGCCCGTCGCGCCGGCAAGCCCGGCGATGCCAAAACCGATCGCGCCGAGGATGGCGGTGGTCCCGGGCAGGCGAAACAGCAGCAGGCCACAACCCCATGCGCTCACGCCGAGGATGAGGAGGGTGGCTATGAGGCGGAAGGCGAGGATCAGGATTGTCATATCAAACGTCCGACACCTGCAAGGATAGGCGCGGGAGCCCCCCTCCCGGAGGGAGAGGGGCAGGGGTGAGGGGGCGGCCCTTTGGCAAATTCACGACCACCTCACCGCTGCGCTTCTGGCAAAGTGCCGGTCTGGTCCAGGGGCCTTCACCTCACCCCTGCCCCTCTCCTTACAGGAGAGGTGTTCCCCGCGCTTGTATCGGATACGTCGGAGCAGACCCCTCAAGCCGCCAGCGAATTCGCCGGGGCGGCGGCCTTGACCGCGTCGTCGACATGGCTCTCGAAGCGCTTGAAGTTCTCAGCGAACATGCCGACCAGGTTCTTCGCCGTCTCGGCGAAGGCCGCCTTATCCTGCCAGGTCTTCACCGGATACAGGATGTGCGGCTCGACGCCGGGCACCGAGGTCGGCACCGCGAAGCCGAAATACGGGTCGCGGCGGAAGTCGGCGCGGTTGAGCGAGCCGTCGAGAGCGGCCGACAAAAGGCGGCGCGTCACGCGGATCGGCATGCGCCGGCCGACGCCGTAGCGCCCGCCGGTCCAGCCGGTATTGACCAGCCAGCAATCGACATGGTGCTTGGCGATGAAGTCGCGCAGCAGATTGGCGTATTCCGACGGGTGGCGCGGCAGGAAGGGCGAGCCGAAGCAGGTCGAGAATTCGGGCTCGACGCCGGTCAGCCCGCGCTCGGTGCCGGCGACCTTGGCGGTGTAGCCGGAGAGGAAGTGGTACATCGCCTCGGCCGGCGTCAGCTTGGCGATCGGCGGCATCACGCCGAAGGCGTCGGCCGTCAGCATGACGATGTTCTTCGGAACGCCTGCGCGGCCGGTGCGCGAGGCGTTGGGAATGAAATCGAGCGGATACGCCGAGCGCGTGTTCTCGGTCTTGGATTCGTCGTCGAAATCGACCGCGCGCGTGACCGGATCGAGCACGACATTCTCCAGCACCGTGCCGAAGCGCTGCGAGGCGGAAAAAATCTGCGGCTCGGCCTCGGCCGAGAGCCTGATTGTCTTGGCGTAGCAGCCGCCCTCGAAATTGAAGATGCCGTCCTTCGACCAGCCATGCTCGTCGTCGCCGAGCAGCGTGCGGTCGGGGTCGGCAGAAAGCGTCGTCTTGCCGGTGCCCGACAGACCGAAGAAGATCGCCGAATCGTCCTTGGGGCCGACATTGGCCGAGCAGTGCATCGGCACCACGCCCTTGGTCGGCAGGACGTAGTTCAGATAGGTGAAGACCGATTTCTTCATCTCGCCGGCATAGGCCGAGCCGCCGATCAGCACGATCTTGCGCGCGAAATCGATCGCCACAACGGTCTCGGAGCGGCAGCCATGGCGCTTGGGGTCAGCCCTGAAGCTTGGCAGGTCGACGATCGTCATCTCGGGAACGTAACCCGCGATCTCCTCCTGCGGCGGCCGGATCAGCAGGTTGCGGATGAAGAGCGAATGCCAGGCCATCTCGGTAAAGACGCGCGCTTTGACCCGGTGCGCCGGGTCTGCGCCGCCATAGAGGTCCTGCGCGAACAGCGCCTTGCCCTCGGCATGGGTCAGGAAATCGGCCAGCAGCGTCTCGAAATGCGCAGGGCTCATCGCATTGTTGTTGTCCCACCAGATCGTGTTCTCGGTCAGCGCGTCGCGCACCGTGAACTTGTCCTTGGGCGAGCGGCCGGTATGCGCGCCGGTATCGGCGCAGAGCGCGCCGCCGCGCGCCAGCTCGCCCTCGCCGGCCTGAAGCGCACGCTCGTAGAGCTGCGGCGCTTCGAGGTTCCAGGACACCGAGGCCAGCTTGCGGAAGCCGAAGGTCTCAGGCCCATGGGCGGCGTTGTAGTGACCGATGATGTCCACTGATGTCCTCCCGGGACGCGGTCGCCTGACGCAACCGCTCTTGTTCTGCAGCGAAGAAGCCAGGGCCGATATTGGGGCCGGCATGGCAAGAAGGGCGAAGGGTGGCAGGCTCTTAAGCCCATGATGACGCCGGCTCAAGTCATCGGAAAGTCTCGGATCGGGAGAAACTGATATTAATCGATTGAATAAGATCAGCGTGGTGAATCAGGCGATTGCGCTGCTATGCGCGCCTGCGCAGCCAGTTCGGCCAGAACCTTGCGCAGCGGGCCGGGCCCATCGACCGGCGCGGGAAAGGGCAAGCGCAGCACGGCGTCGCCGAGCGCGAGGTCGAGCCCGTCGGGGTCGAGCCCCGTGGCGCGCCAGTTACCCTTGCGCGCCCGGAGCAGGGCGGTCGCATAGAGCTGCAGCGCGTCAGTGTGGTCCTCGTTCATATGGGCGACCGCGCCGGCCTCGACCTCGGCCAGCGCCTCTGCGGCGGCTGCATTGCTGAGGATGTCGGATGCCGCAAGCTCATAGGCCCGGCCAAAGCCGCCATTCAGGCTCGCTCCGAGGATCTCCAGCGAGAAGAACGAGAAATCGCCGAAATCGGCATAAAGCGCGGCCTTGGGCTGGCGCGCGAGGAAACGCCGCCGCACGCGTTCGCCCTCGACTGTTTCACGGGAAACACGCCGGGCTGCGAGCTTCAGCGTGATGCGCGCATGGGCGAGCGGGTCGCCCTTGCCGGCGCTGGCGATCAGCAGCGAGGCTCTGGGGTCCGCGATCAGATTGCCGGTATGGGCCGACAGGGCGGAGACCAGAATCAGCGGCGTCCCGTCTATGTCGGTCGCCAGGCTGACGAGGCTGGAGGCGGGGTGCCCGTCGCGCCCGAGCGTCGCCAGCGCGCCGGACCGGGCGGAGCGCAGCAGCGCCCGCGCCAGCGTCCGGGCGGTCTCGTCGGTCGGCCTGATCGGGTCCGTCACGGGGCGGCCCGCGTTCGGCGCGGCGCTTGCGGAGTCGTCAGTCATGGAACCTCGCGGGCGGAAAAAGGTTTTTTGTCTTATGGCGTAGCGAGACCGCCGCGCCATCGCTAGATTGCAGCCATGGTTTGGCCGCTCTCTCGCGTGAGTGGACATTTATTGCAACGAGCCGAAGAGGCCCCGAGATTATGCCAACCATTGCGCTGGTCGACGACGACCGCAACATCCTGACATCGGTCTCCATCGCGCTGGAGGCCGAGGGCTACCGGATCATGACCTATACCGATGGCGCCTCGGCGCTGGACGGGTTGAAGCAGAACCCGCCGGATCTGGCCATCTTTGACATCAAGATGCCGCGCATGGACGGCATGGAGCTGCTGCGGCGTCTGCGTCAGAAATCCGACCTGCCGGTCATCTTCCTGACCTCGAAGGACGAGGAGATCGACGAACTCTTCGGCCTGAAGATGGGCGCCGACGACTTCATCCGCAAACCTTTCTCGCAGCGCCTGCTGGTCGAGCGCGTCAAGGCGATCCTGCGCCGCGCCGGGGCCAAGGACGCCTCCGCTCCGGCCCGTCCCGAGGACGCCAAGGCGCTTGAGCGCGGTCTGCTGCGCATGGACCCCGAGCGTCACACCTGCACCTGGAAGGGCGAGCCGGTGACGCTGACTGTGACCGAATTCCTGATCCTGCAGTCGCTGGCCCAGCGTCCCGGCGTGGTGAAGAGCCGCAACGCCCTGATGGACGCGGCCTATGACGACGAGGTCTATGTCGATGACCGCACCATCGACAGCCACATCAAGCGGTTGCGCAAGAAGTTCAACCAGGTCGATGTCGATTTCGACATGATCGAGACCCTGTACGGCGTCGGCTACCGTTTCAAGGAAGGCTGAGCCCCGAGCCGTCATTGCGAGCGCAGCGAAGAAATCCAACGTCTCGCTCGACGTCCCCTGGATTGCTTCGTCGCTTGCGCTCCTCGCAATGACGGATAAGGCGCGACAAAGAGATGGCCACGATCGAGAGCGAGCGCAGAGCGGAGATCCGCCCGCAGCCGGCCGTTCCGGCCTGGCGCAGGCGTCTGGCTGTGTTCGGACGCCGGGCGCTGCGGGCGATCTCGGCGCGCGCCGCATCCAGCCTGACGCGGCGGATCGTCGTCCTCAACCTTGCCGGCCTCGTCGCGCTGCTGCTTGGCTTCCTTTATCTGAACCAGTTCCGCGAGGGGCTGATCGAATCCCGCGTGCAGAGCCTGCTGACTCAAGGGGAAATCATCGCCGGCGCGATCTCGGCCTCGGCGACGGTCGAGACCGACACGATCACCATCGACCCCGACAAGCTGCTCCAGCTCCAGGCCGGCGAGAGCGCCGGCCTGACCGAGGACCCGCTCGATTTCTCGATCAACCCCGAAAAGGTCGCGCCGCTGCTGCGACGGCTGGTGACGCCGACCAAGACGCGGGCCCGCATCTACGACCGCGAGGGGCTGCTGACGCTGGATTCGCGCAATCTCTATTCGCGCGGCGACGTGCTGCGGCTCGATCTGCCAAGGCTCGGCGAGCCCGACGAGCCGCCGCTGCTGGAGCGGACCTGGAACGTGCTGCGCAGCCGGCTCGGCCGCGCCGACCTGCCGATCTATGACGACTTCGCCAACGCCAATGGCCGGGCCTATACCGAGGTGGCGCGCGCCCTGAACGGCATTCCCGCCAGCGTCGTGCGCGTCAACACGCGCGGCCAGACCATCGTCTCGGTCGCCGTGCCGGTGCAGCGCTTCCGCACTGTGAAGGGCGCGCTGCTGCTCTCGACGCAAGGCGGAGACATCGACGCGATCATCGCCTCGGAACGCTACGCGATCTTTCAGGTCTTCGCGGTCGCCGCGGGCGTGATGATCGTGCTCTCGGTGCTGCTGGCGGGCACCATCGCCGAACCGATCCGCAAACTGGCGGATGCCGCCCAGCGCGTTCGCAAGGGCGTCAAATCGCGTGAGATGATCCCCGATTTCGCCAGCCGGCATGACGAGATCGGCCATCTCTCCGGTTCGCTGCGCGACATGACCAAGGCGCTCTACAGTCGAATCGAGGCGATCGAGAGTTTCGCGGCCGATGTGGCCCATGAACTCAAGAACCCGCTGACCTCGCTGCGAAGCGCCGTCGAAACCTTGCCCCTGGCGAAATCCGAGGATGCGCGCGGGCGCCTGCTCGCCGTGATCCAGCATGATGTGCGCCGGCTCGACCGGCTGATCTCGGACATTTCCGACGCCTCGCGGCTCGACGCCGAACTCGCCCGCGACGATTCCGCCCCCGTGGACATGGCGCAGGTGCTCGACACCGTCGTCTCGGTCCAGAACGAAACGCGCCGCGAGAACCAGCCGCGCATCGATCTCCAGGTCGAGCGGCGCGGACAGCGCGCCGCCGGGGCCGGCAGCTTCCTCGTGATCGGGCATGATTCCCGGCTCGGCCAGGTCGTCGTCAACCTGATCGACAATGCCCGCTCCTTCTCCGCGCCCGACAGGCCGGTGCGCGTCTTCCTCGCCCGCGAGGGCAACGAGGTCGTCGTCACGGTCGAGGATGACGGGCCGGGCATCGAGGCGCATGCGCTGGAGCGCGTCTTCGAGCGCTTCTATACCGACCGTCCCAATGAGGGTTTTGGCCAGAACTCCGGGCTCGGCCTCTCGATCTCGCGCCAGATCGTCGAGGCGCATCGCGGCTCGATCCGGGCCGAGAACCGCGAGGGGCCTGCCGATGAGGATGGCGAGCCGACGCGGCTGGGCGCGCGCTTCATCGTGCGGCTGCCCGCCGTGCCGCTGGCGAGTTGAGCGGCATGGCGGTCGAAGCCCGGACCGACAAGGCGACGCCTGTCCAAATCTTGACGACACACGCCACGACGATCGCGATCGGCGAGGCCGGCCTCCTGATCCGGGGCGCGGCGGGGGCGGGGAAGACGACGCTGGCGCTGGCCCTGATCGCGTACGCCAGGCAAAGCGGTCGCTTCGCGCGCCTCGTGGCCGACGACAGCACCGCACTTGTCGTCGCGGCCGGCCGCCTGCTGGCCCGGCCGGTCGCGCCGCTGGAAGGCATTGTCGAGCGGCGCGGGCTGGGCCTCACGCCGGAGCCCCATCTGCCGGCCGTCGTCGTCCGGCTCGTCATCGACGTCTCGGAAACGGAGCCGGCGCGGATGCCGGAGCCGGAGCATCTGGTCGTCTCGATCGCCGGCATCGACCTGCCGCGCCTCTCCCTGACGGGACGGCCGGGCGAGGAGCGGCTGGCGCTGGCTGCGCTCGATCTCTTCCTCGATCATGCGACGCTGGATTTCGACAAGTTTTAGGCTCTGCGTCATGCGCATGTCTTGCGCGCGGCGCGCACCTGCCCCATAAACCGCGACCTTGTCCGGGCGCCCAGGCGCGCTCTCAGGCGCTGGATTGTATGATCGGACTCGTCCTCGTGACGCATGGGCATCTGGCGACGGAGTTTCGCGCCGCGCTCGAACATGTCGTCGGACCGCAAGCGAACCTCGCCACCATCGCCATCGCCCCCGATGACGATATGGAGGGCCGCCGCCGCGACATCATCGCCGCCGTCGAGGCCGTCGAGACCGGAAAGGGCGTCATCGTCCTCACCGACATGTTCGGCGGGACGCCCTCCAACCTCGCCATCTCGGTGATGGAGCCCGGCCGCATCGACGTCGTCGCCGGCGTCAACCTGCCTATGCTGATCAAACTCGCCAGCGTTCGCGAGGACAAGACCCTCGACGAGGCCGTGACCAGCGCGCAGGATGCCGGCCGCAAATACATCACCGTCGCCAGCCGCGTGCTGGCGGGCAAGTGAGTGGTCAGGTGGACGAGAGCTTCGACAGCGACGACTGCCCGCAGGTCGAGGTGCCGGCGGGCGCGATCTATGGCGAGTTCCAGATCGTCAACAGGAAGGGCCTGCACGCCCGCGCCACGGCGAAATTCGTGCAATGCGCCTCGAATTTCGACGCCGACATCACCGTGACCCGCTGCGGCGAGACCGTCGGCGCGACTTCGATCATGGGCATCCTGACGCTGGGCGCCGGCATCGGCTCGACCATCACGGTGGTGGCGAAGGGTCGCGAGGCGAAAGAGGCGCTGAAGGCGCTGGAGACGCTGGTGGCGGACAAGTTCGGCGAGGGCGAGTAGCGGGTGTCATCCCGTGCGCGCTGCTGCGCAGACACGGGACCGTCATCAGAAAAGGGCGCCATCTCGTCGCGCGGTCCCGCATCTGCCCAGCAGCACTGCGTGCTGCGGCGCGTGCGGGATGACGCTGAAGACATAAAGACATCTTTATATCTTTGATTGCGCTCCGCCGCGCGCCCTGCTATGGACCCGCCCGTCATTCATAGACCCAGCAGTGGAGCACGCCCCGTGTCGAAGACCGATTATATCGTCAAGGACATCAGCCTCGCGGATTACGGCCGCAAGGAAATCAACATGGCCCAGGACGAGATGCCGGGCCTGATGGCGATCCGCGAGGAGCACAAGGGCAAGTTCCCGCTCAAGGGCGCACGCATCGCCGGCTGCCTGCACATGACCATCCAGACCGCCGTGCTGATCGAGACGCTGACCGAACTCGGCGCCGATGTGCGCTGGTCCTCCTGCAACATCTTCTCGACGCAGGACCATGCGGCGGCCGCGATCGCCGCGACCGGCGTGCCGGTCTTCGCCATCAAGGGCGAGACGCTGGAAGACTATTGGGAATACGTCCTCAAGACCGCGAGCTGGGGCGACGGCGGCACGCCCAACATGATCCTCGACGATGGCGGCGACCTGACCATGCTGATCATCCTCGGCGCCGAGGCCGAGGCCGGCAAGGCCGAATTCCTCGACAAGCCGGGCAATGACGAGGAGACCATCTTCTTCGCGCTGATCAAGCGCGAGCTGAAGGCCAATCCGGGCTGGTTCACCAGGACCCGCGACGCGATCAAGGGCGTCTCGGAAGAGACCACCACCGGCGTCCATCGCCTCTACGAGCTGGCCAAGGCCGGCCGCATGCCGTTCCCGGCGATCAACGTCAACGACTCGGTCACCAAGTCGAAGTTCGACAACCTCTATGGCTGCCGTGAATCGCTGGTCGACGCCGTGCGTCGCGGCACCGACGTCATGATGTCGGGCAAGGTCGCGGTCGTCGCCGGCTATGGCGACGTCGGCAAGGGCTCGGCCGCCTCGCTGCGCCAGGCCGGCTGCCGCGTGCTCGTCACCGAGATCGACCCGATCTGTGCGCTGCAGGCGGCGATGGAGGGCTACGAGGTCGTCACCATGGAGGACGCCGCACCGCGCGCCGACATCTTCGTGACCGCGACCGGCAATCTCGACGTCATCACCGTCGACCACATGCGCGCGATGAAGCACCGCGCCATCGTCTGCAATATCGGCCATTTCGACTCGGAAATTCAGGTCGCCGGCCTGAAGAACTTCAAGTGGGACAACGTCAAGCCGCAGGTCGACGAGATCGAGTTCCCCGACGGCAAGCGCATCATCCTGCTCTCGGAAGGCCGCCTGGTGAACCTCGGCAACGCGACCGGCCACCCGTCCTTCGTGATGTCCTGCTCGTTCTCGAACCAGACGCTGGCCCAGATCGAGCTCTGGAACCACCACGCCAAATACGAGAACAAGGTCTACACCCTGCCCAAGCATCTCGACGAGAAGGTCGCCGCGCTGCATCTGGCCAAGGTCGGCGCCAAGCTGACCGTGCTCAACGATGCGCAGGCCAAATATCTCGGCCTGGCCCCGACCGGCCCGTTCAAGCCGGAGCTCTACCGCTACTGACATCGCGCAAGCCTTGCGCATGTCGACAGGGGCCCGGCGTCATGCCGGGCCCCTTTTCGTTTGGGCGAAGCAATACCACTAATAGATGCCTGACTCCTGACTGCGTCTATCTGTTGAGACGCTGCTGATTGCGCTGCAACAGCGCCCGAAATCCTCGGCTTTACGACCGATTAAGCACTTCCTGACGGACTCGCGCGACGATTACAGTGGCGGTGATTCGGGTTCGGTCCGGCGCGGCGACGCGCGAGGCGACCTGGGATTGGCGGCTCCTGAGCGTTGGCGTTGTAGCGGGCGTTTATGTCGGCTGGCCTTCCTGCCTCACCAGATGATGACGGACCTTTGGGAATGATGCGCGCGCGGCGACAGGAATCAGGCGTGAGGCGCGGCCTGCTGGCGGGGCTGGCCGCGTCGCAGGTCCCGGCGGCCGCTTTCGCCCAGAGCCCGGGCGCGTCGTCGCCGCTGCGCGCCGACCTGCTCGGCGCGGGCAGCCTCTCGCTCATGCTGGCGGGATTGGCCGTCTTCGCCGCGACCACCTCGATCTTCTATGTCCGCGAGCGCTCGCGCTGGACCCGGCGCGAGGCTGAACTCGCGACCGAGCTCGAGGCGGCGCGCGGCCATCAGGACCGGCTCTCGGCGCTGCTCGCCTCCGATCCGCAGGTCGTGGTGAGCTGGAAGGGGCGCGACGCCTCCCCCGTCTTCGAGGGGGACTCAGGCTTTCTCGGCGCTCCGGGGGCGACGCTGGCGCTGGCCTATGGCGCCTGGGCGCCGCCCGCCGAGGCCAAGAAGCTCGAACTCGCGACCGATGCGCTGAAAGAACGCGGCGAGGCCTTCGGCTTCACCCTGCGGGCCAAGTCGGGCGCGTTCATCGATGCCGAGGGCCGCCCGGTCGCCGGCCGCGCCGTCATCCGCCTGCGCGAGGTCACCGGCGAGCGCGCCAGGGCGCTGACGCTGCAGGGCGAACTGGAGGCGGTCGCCTCCGACCATGAGGCGCTTTCGGCGCTGCTGGCCGGCCTGCCGCATCCGGCCTGGACGCGCAGGCCAGATGGCCGGCTGAGCTGGGTCAACGCCGCCTTCGCGCGGGCCGTCGAGGCGCCCGATGCGGAGACCGTGGTCAAGAACGGGCTCGAACTCTTCGACCGCGACGAGCGCGAGGCCGCCGCCGCCGCCCGCCGGGACCGCGCCGTCTTCAATGCGCGCGCGCCGGCCGTGGTCGCCGGCCAGCGCCGCACGCTCGACATGCTGGAGCTGCCGACGCCGTCCGGCTTTGCCGGCCTCGCCATCGACATGAGCGAGCTGGAGGCGGTGCGGATCGACCTGCAGCGCCAGATGGACGCCCATGTCCGCACGCTCGACCGGCTCAAGACCGCGGTCGCGGTGTTCGACGCCTCGCAGCGGCTGGTCTACGCCAATACCGGCTTCGAGAGCCTGTGGGCGCTCGATCCGGGCTTTCTCGCCGGCAAGCCGAGCGACAGCGAAATCCTCGACTGGCTGCGGGCCGAGCGCCGGCTGCCGGAACTGGGCGACTACCGCAGCTGGAAGGCCGGCGTGCAGGCGGCCTATACCAGCCCGCGCGCCCATGAGGACTGGTGGTATCTGCCCGATGGGCGCACCGTCCATGTCGTCGCCAGCCCCAATCCCCAGGGCGGCGTCACCTATCTGTTCGACGACGTCACCGAGCGCTTCACGCTGGAATCGCGCTTCAACGCGCTCTCCCGCACCCAGCGCGAGACGCTGGATTCGCTGCGCGAGGGCGTCGCCGTGTTCGGCTCGGACGGAAAGCTCAAGCTCTCCAACCCGGCCTTCGCCCAGGCCTGGCGGCTGCAGCCGGACATCGCCACGGCCGCTCCCCATATCGATCAGGTCGTGAAGCTCTGCCGGCCGCTCTTCCCGCAGGACGAGGTCTGGAGCGAACTGCTCAGCACGGTGACCGGCGTGCGCGACGCGCGCGAGGATTACCGCTGCCGCATGGAGCGCCGCGACGGTTCGGTGCTGGACTGCGCCGCGGCTCCCCTGCCGGACGGGGCGACGCTGATCTCCTTCGCCGACGTCACGGCCTCGGTGAATGTCGAACGCGCCCTGACCGAGAAGAACGAGGCGCTGGAGAAGGTCTCGCGCCTGCGCGAGGATTTCGTCCACCACGTCTCCTACGAACTGCGCTCGCCGCTGACCAACATCATCGGCTTCGCGCAACTGCTCGGCACCGAGACGGTCGGCGCGCTGAACGAGAAGCAGCGTGACTACGCCTCGCATATCCTGAGTTCGTCGGGCGCGCTGCTCGCCATCATCAACGACATTCTCGACCTCGCAACCATCGACAATGGCGCGCTGGCGCTAGAGCTGGCCGAGATCGACGTCGCCGCGACGATCGCGGAGGCGGCCGCAGGATTGAACGACCGGATCACCGAGAGTCGGCTGACGCTGCATGTCGATATCGCGCCGCAAACCGGGCCCTTGCGCGCCGACGGCAAGCGGCTGCGGCAGGTCCTGTTCAACCTGCTTTCCAACGCGATCGGCTTCTCGCAGCCTGGCCAGACGATCACCGTCAGCGCCGGGCGGATCGGCCGGGATGTCCGCATCACCGTGGCCGATCAGGGGCGCGGCATTCCGCCTGAGGTCAAGGACAAGGTCTTCGACCGGTTCGAGAGCCATTCGCTCGGCTCGCGCCATCGCGGCGTGGGCTTGGGCCTGTCGATCGTGCGCTCCATCGTCGAGTTGCATGGCGGCCGCGTCGAGCTCGACTCCGAGCCCGGGCAGGGCACCCGTGTGACCGCGGTGTTTCCGGCGCAGGGGCTGCCGCTCTCGGATGCGGCCGAATGAGCGAGCCCGTCGGCCGGCCCGCAGAACACAGGCTCGCATGGCCCGATGAGGCGGCGACGGCGCGCTTCGCCGCCGATCTCGCGGCGATCCTGAGGCCTGGCGACATCGTCGCGCTGTCGGGCCATCTCGGAGCCGGCAAATCGGCGCTGGCGCGCGCCATCCTGCGCGAGCTTTCCGGCGATCCGGCGCTGGACGCGCCGAGCCCGACCTTCACTTTGGTCCAGAGCTACGACACCCTGCGCGGACCGGTGCTGCATGCCGACCTCTACCGCCTGCGCAGCCCCGACGAACTCGACGATATCGGCCTGGGCGAGGACCTCGACCGGCTGATCACGCTGGTCGAATGGCCAGACCGCGCCGGCGCGCGCCTGCCCGCCGGCCGCCGGCTCGACATCGTGCTGGAGGTCGATCCCGGCAATCCCGAAACCGGGCGAATCGCTGCCGTCTCGGGCGGCGTGCTCTGGCGTCAGCGCCTCGCCATCGCGATTGCGACCAGCCGCCTGCTCGACGAGGCCGGCTGGAGCGCGGCCCGCCGCGACTTCATGCAGGGCGACGCCTCGAGCCGCGCCTATGAACGCCTGACCCATCCCGATGGCCAGAGCGCCGTGCTGATGATCTCGCCGCCAAGGCCCGACGGCCCGGCGATCCGGCAGGGCAAGCCCTATTCGGCGATCGCCCATCTCGCCGAGACGATCGACGCCTTCGTGGCGATGGATCGCGGGCTGGCCTCGCTCGGCTATTCCGTTCCGGCGATCCTGGCGCAGGACCTCTCGACCGGTCTCCTGCTGATCGAGGATCTCGGCCATGACGGCGTCGTGCTCGACGGCGCGCCGATCCCCGAGCGCTACGAGGCGGCGGCCCGGCTGCTGGCCGATCTGCACCGCCATGTCCTCCCCACCATCCTGCCGGTGACCGAAGGGCGCGACCATGTCGTGCCCGATTACGACCGCGGCGCGCTCGCCATCGAAAGCGAGCTGATCCTCGAATGGTATGCCCCCCATATCGCCGGCGTCACGCTGCCGGCGGTGACGCAGGCCGAGTTCGGCCGCATCTGGAACCGGCTCTTCGACGAAATCCTCGACGGTCCGGCGACCTGGACGCTCCGGGATTTCCATTCGCCCAATCTGATCTGGCTGCCGGAGCGCCAGGGCCACGCGCAACTCGGGCTGATCGACTTTCAGGATGCGGTGCTGGGCCACCCGGCCTATGATCTGGTCTCGCTCGGGCAGGATGCGCGCATCGACGTGCCGGCCTCCCTCGAGCTGCGCCTGCTGGCGGCCTATGGCGCGGCCCGGCGCAACGACGATCCTGGTTTCGATCTCGCGGGCTTCGCCCGCGCCTATGCGATCCTGGGCGCGCAGCGCAACACCAAGATCGCCGGCATCTTCGCCCGCCTCGACAAGCGCGACGGCAAGCCGGCCTATCTGAAACACCTGCCGCGCATCGAAGCCTATCTGCGCCGCAACCTCGAGCATCCGGCTCTGGAGGAGCTCAGGGGCTGGTATCAGGCCCATCTGCCGAGGCTGTTCGAGGGCGGTTGAGGCTTCGCTTCCGCTCGCCACACCCTCCACGTCATCCCTGGACAAGCTGCGTAGCAGCGCCGATCCGGGATCCATCATAGGGCGAAGTCAGCGCTCTAGGATGGGTCCCGGAGCTCCGCTTCGCTGCGTCCGGGATGACGGGTGGTGGTAGCGGGAGGCGATGCTGATACGTTGCCTGACGATCAGGGAGATTCGCGTGACGCCAGCCGCCTCGACGCCGATCCGCCGCGCCATGGTTCTGGCGGCAGGCCTGGGCCAGCGCATGCGCCCGATCACCGATTCGCTGCCCAAGCCGCTGGTCGCGATCGGCGGCAAGGCGATGCTCGACCATGCGCTCGACCGTCTCGCCGAGGCCGGCGTCGAGGAAGCGGTGGTCAACGTCCATTATCTCGCCGGCCTGATCGAGGCGCATGTCGCCGCGCGGACACAGCCGCGCGTCACGATCTCGGATGAGCGGGCGCAGTTGCTGGAGACTGGCGGCGGCGTCAGGAAGGCCCTGCCGCTGCTGGGCTCCGAGCCCTTCTTCCACGTCAATTCGGATTCGCTCTGGAGCGAAACCGGCAAGTCTCCGACCGGAAAGTCAAACATCGCCGCGATGGCCGCCGCATGGAATCCGCAGAGCATGGACCTGCTGCTGCTGCTGGCGCCGCGCGAGACCAGCATCGGCTTCGACGGGGCCGGCGATTTCTTTCGCGACGAGGCCGGCCGGCTGACACGGCGCGGCAAGGCCGACTATGCGCCCTATGTCTATGCCGGCGTGGCCATCCTGAAGCCGGAGCTCTTCGCCGACACGCCCGAGGGGCCGTTCTCGCTCAACCTCCTGTTTGACCGCGCGATCGCCGCCGCGCGGCTCCATGGCGTCGTGCTGGAGGGCCAATGGCTGCATGTCGGCACGCCCGAGGCGATTGCGCCGGCGGAAGCGGCCTTCGCCCGGGGCGCTTTCGCCAAAGCCGGCCATGGCTGACCCCAACCTCTTCACGATTCCGCCCGGCGCGCCCTTTCTCGACGTGCTGGCGCGGGCGATGCTGGCCGGGCGCTTCGGCCGCCTGGTCGATCCCGACGACCCGATGGCGCTGGCCCGGGCCACGATCTACCTGCCGACGCGGCGCGCGGCGCGCGCGCTCGTCGCCTGTCTGTCGGAGCAGCTTGGCGGCCAGCCGCTGCTGCTGCCGCGCATCGTGCCGTTCGGCGATATCGACGAAGCCGAGACCGCTTTGATCGGCGCGGATGTCTGGACGCATGGCGCGCTGTCGCCGATCGAGCCGCTGGCGCGCCGCATGCTGCTGACGCGGCTGGTCGACGCCTGGGGGCGCAGCGCCAACCGCAGCCATCTGAAGCTCGACGCCTCCGAGCCCTCGCTGGTGCCCGCCACGCTCGCCGAGGCCTATGGGCTGGCGGGCGATCTGGCTGCGTTGCTCGACCAGATGCAGACGGAGGGCGTCGTCGTCGAGCGGCTGGCGACGCTCGACGCCGCGCGTTTCGATGCGGTCTGGCAGCTCAATGCCGGCTTCCTCGCCATTCTCGGCAAGAACTGGCCCGCCGTTCTCGATGAGCGCGGCGAATGCGACCCTGCTGCGTTCCGCAACGCCATGCTGGCGGCCGAGCGCGAGCGCCTGCTGGCGAGCCCGCCCAAGGGGCCAATCATCGCGGCGGGCTCGACCGGTACGATTCCCGCCACCGCCGAACTGCTGGCCGTGATCGCAAGGTTGCCGCAGGGCGCGGTCGTGCTGCCGGGACTCGCTCTCGACCTGCCTGAGCGGGCGTGGCGCGCCATTGCTGACGATCCGGCCCCATCGCATCCGCAGGCGGCGCTGCATCATCTGCTCGGCACGTTGCAGGCGCAGCGCGACGACGTGGTCAGCCTCGCCGAGCCCGATCCGGCCCGCACCGCCCGGACCCTGCTGCTGCGCGAGGCGATGCTGCCGGCCTCCGTCACCGAGCTTTGGGCCGGGCTGGCCGAGCGGCTAAGCGAGGCCGATGCCACCGCCGCCATGGCCGATCTGCGTCTCGTCGAGGCCGCAGACGAGCGCGAGGAGGCGCTCAGCGTGGCGCTCGCCCTGCGCGAGACGCTGGAGGAACCCGGCGCGCAGGCCGCGCTGGTGACGCCCGATCGCGGGCTGGCCGAGCGGGTCGCGGTCGAACTCAAGCGCTGGGGCATCACGGTCGATGATTCCGCCGGGCTGGCCCTGGCGCGCTGGCCGGCGGGCTCCCTGCTGCGGCTCGCGCTGGATGCGGCGCTGTCGGAGCTTGCGCCCGCCGCGCTGATCGACCTGCTGGCCCATCCGCTGTGCCGGCTCGGCCTGCCGCCCGGGCAGGTCAGGCAGGGCGCATCCGCGCTGGAGATCGGCGCGTGGCGCGGCCGGTCGGTTCGGCCGGGCCTGGCGGGCCTGCGCGAGAGCCTTGCCGCGTTGCCGCCCGGCCCCGAGGAACGCCATGTGCCGGGCCCGCGCCGGCGGCTGGACGCTGGGGACGAGGCTGCCGCGACAGCGCTGCTCGATGGGCTCGACGCCGCGCTGACGCCGCTGCTCCAGGCTTTTGCGGCCGAGCCGGTCGAACTGCCCGTCGTCGTCGCCACCGCCCGCGCGGCCGTGGAGGCGCTGGGCCGGACGCAAGGCGGCGCAGCTTTGGCCTTCGTCGGACCCGATGGCGAGGCGCTCGCCGGGCTGCTCGACGATCTCGCGGGCGCGGAAGCCGAGATGCCGGATGGCGGGCGCGCGATCGACGCCGTCGCCATTCTCGAAGGCCTGCTCGGCGAGCGCGTCGTGCGCCGGGCGAACAGCAGCCACCCCCGCGTCAAAATCTGGGGTCTGCTGGAGGCCCGTCTGCTGGAGGCCGACCATGTCGTGCTCGGCGGGCTGAACGAGACGGTCTGGCCGCCCGAGACCAGGACCGACTCCTTCCTCAACCGGCCGATGCGGGCCGAACTCGGTCTGTCGGCGCCGGAACGCCGCATCGGCCAGACCGCGCATGACTTCGTTCAGGCCCTGATGGCGCGAAAGGTCACGCTCACCCGCGCCCGCAAGGCGGGCGAGGCCGAGACCATCGCCTCGCGCTTCTGGCAGCGCCTCAAGGCGGTGACGCCCGATGAGATCTGGAAGCGGTCGCTCGCCGAGGGTGGGCGGCTCTCGAAGCTGGCCGCGACCCTGAGCGCGCGAGCGCCGGTCAAACCGATCGGCCGACCTGCTCCCATGCCGCCGCGTCGGCTTCAGCCGCTCGCCCTCAGTGTCACCGATGTCGAGACGCTCTATCGCGACCCCTATGTGATTCATGCCCGGAAGATCCTGAAGCTCGATGCGCTCGATGCGCTGGTCGAGGACCCGACCGCAGCCGATCGCGGCAATCTCCTCCACGAGATCGTCGCGGAATTCGTCATCGCCAATCCATCGACCATGCCGCCCGACGCGCTGCGCCAGCTCGTCGCCTTCGGACGCAGGCTGTTCGCCGGCTTCGACGACACGCCCGAGGTGAAAGCCTTCTGGTGGCCACGCTTCCTGCTGACGGCCGATCATTTCATCGGCTGGGAGCTGCGGCGGCGGCCCGATCTCGTCAGGGTCGCAGTCGAGCGCGGCACGGGCGCGAGCTTTCTGCTGCCGGACGGAGCGGAGCTGCGCCTGAGCGGCAAGGCGGACCGCATCGAGGTAAAGCGTGACGGCCAGTTGCGCATCATCGACTTCAAGACCGGTTCGCCGCCGAGCAAAAAGCAGGTCGAGAAAGGTTTTGCGCCGCAACTGACGCTTGAAGCCGAGCTTGCGGCCCGCGCCGGCTTTCGCGACGTCGTCGGCCCGAGCCCGGTCGAGGCGGTGCTCTATCTCAAGCTGCATCACGATCCGAAGGGCTGGGCCAAGGACAAGCCGCTGGATTTCGGCGAGGAGACGCTGGCCGATGTCGCGGCGCGCCATCTCGAACGCCTGCTCCAGCATGTCGCGGCCTTGCGCGACGGCCGCGAGGCTTACGTCTCCCGCCGCGCGCCGGACTACATCAGATATGCCTCGCCTTACGACCGGCTCGCCCGCGTCAAGGAATGGGCGGCGGCCGGCGGGGCCGAGGAGGACGAGGCGTGAAACCGGGCTGGATCGTCCCCGAGCTGACGAAGCAGCGCCAGGCGCAGGCCTCGGGGCCGCGCCTCAGCGCCTGGGTCTCGGCCAATGCCGGCTCGGGCAAGACCTATGTGCTGGTCAACCGCGTGCTCAGGCTGTTGCTGGACGATGTCGCGCCCGGCCGCCTGCTCTGCATCACCTACACCAAGGCCGCCGCCGCCAATATGGCGAACCGGCTGTTCCGCGAGCTGTCGGCCTGGGCGACGCTGCCGGAGGAGAAGCTGCGCAAGGCGCTGGCCGATCTGACCGGCAAGTCGCCCTCGGCCGAAGACCTCGCCTCGGCGCGCCGCCTCTTCGCACAGGCGCTGGAGACTCCGGGCGGGCTCAGGATCGAGACGATCCACGCTTTCTGCACCCGCGTGCTGCAGGCCGCCCCGTTCGAGGCCAACGTCCCGCCGCGCTTCGAGGTCGCCGACGATCTGGCGCAAGCGGAGATGCTGCGGGCGGCACGACGCGAATTGCTGGCGCAGGTCGCGGCCGATCCGGGAGGCGAACTGGCGGCCGCGCTCGACCTGCTCGCCCGGCACGCGGCGCAGGACACGTTTGAGGTCATGATCCAGGAGGCGCTGCGCCAGCGCGCCTTGTTCAGCGACGCCGATGGCAAAGCCCGCGACGCCACAAAAATGCGCGCCGGCATGGCGGCGTTTCTGGGCATTGCGCCAGAACTTGGCGCGGACGCAGTGACGGCGGATTTCCGGCGCGATCTGGGACGGATCGGCGGGCTGGACAGCCTGATCGCCGCGCTCGACGCCGGCAGCCAGACGCGCCGGACCTTTGCGACCACCCTGCGCAGCCTGCTGGCCGGGCTCGACGAGGGCGACCCGGTCGCCCAGTGCCGCAACGGCTTCATCACCGAGAAGGGCACGATCAACGCCAATATCCGGGGAACGAAGGGCTCGGTGCTTCCAGACGAACTGATGGCCGTGCTGGAGGACCTCGCTGCGGTGGTGCTGGCCGCCTCCGACCGGCTCGCCGCCATCGCCATCCGCGACCGCAGCCATGCGCTGGCGCTGCTGGTGACGCGGATGCTTGCCTCCTACCGCCGCCAGAAGAGCCAGCGCTCGCTGCTCGACTATGACGACCTCATCGCCAAGACGCGCTCGCTGCTGTCGCGGGTCGAGGCGGCCTGGGTGCTCTACAAGCTCGACGCCGGCATCGACCACATCCTGCTCGACGAGGCGCAGGACACCAGCGACGCGCAATGGGCGATACTGGGCGCGCTCGCCGCCGAGTTCACCAGCATGCAGAAGGTGCTGGCGGCGAACGGCAAGCCGCGCACGCTCTTCGTCGTCGGCGACGAAAAGCAGTCGATCTACGGTTTTCAGGGCGCGGCGCCGGCTGCTTTCGCCGAGGAAAGGCGACGGCTGGGCCATGCGATCCGGGAGGCTGACGGGACATTCGAGGCCGTCAGCCTCAACACCTCCTTCCGCTCGGCCCCCGACATCATGGCGGCGGTCGACGCCGTATTCGCGCTGCCAGAGCATGCGCGCGGGCTGGTCTTCGACGGCGCGGCCACGCCCGAGCCGCACGACACGGTGCGGCAGGGCGATTCGGGCTGCGTCGATCTCTGGCCGCTCGCCATCGACGATGCGCGCGAGCCGCCCGACGCGTGGACCGCGCCGGTCGACGCGATCGAGAAGCGCAGCGCGGTCGCCAAGCTCGCCGCTCGCATCGCGACCGTGCTGGCGCGCTGGAAGCAGGCCGGTCGCGACGATCGCGGCCAGCCCTTCGCGCCCGGCGACGTGATGATCCTGCTGCGGAATCGCGGGCCCCTGTTCGAGCAGATCGTCAAGGCGCTGAAGGATTCAGGCGTGCCCGTCACCGGCCGCGACCGGTTGATCCTCGCGGACCACCCGGCGGTCGAGGATCTGATGGCGCTGGGGCAGGCGCTGCTGCTTCCCGAGGACGACCTGACGCTCGCCATCGCGCTGAAGACGCCGCTGATCGGGCTGAACGACGACGACCTGCTGCGGCTCGCGCCGGAGCGACCCGGTTCACTGCGCGAGGCGTTACGGCAGGCCGGTGAAACCGAGCCACGCTATGCGGCCGTCGCGGACAGGCTGACGGAACTGGCGGCTGAGGCGGCGCGCTGCGGGCCGTTCCGTTTCTTCGCCGATCTGCTGGGGCCGGGCGGCGGCCGCAATCTGGCGCTGGCCCGGCTCGGCGCGGAAGCCGGCGACGCGCTTGACGCCTTCCTCAACGTCGCGCTCGATTATGAGCGCAGATATGGTCCGTCGCTGTCGGCCTTCCTGCGCCACATCCAGGGCACGGCTGCCGATGTGAAGCGCGATCTGTCGTCGAGCGCCGGCGAGGTCCGCGTCATGACCGTGCATGGCGCCAAGGGTCTGGAGGCCAGGATCGTGATCCTCGCCGATCTCGCGCCGCGGCCGGGCGCCAAACGCCTGCCGAAGCTTCTGGTGGTCAAACCGCCGCGCGCGGGAGCCGTGCCACTCTGGATGCCGTCTGCCGCCGAGGATGCCGAGGCGACCGCCGCAACGAAAGCCGATGTGATCGCGGCGATGGTCGAGGAGCATCACCGCCTGCTCTATGTCGCGCTGACCCGCGCCGAGGACCGGTTGATCGTCTGCGCGGCGCAGGCCAAGGGCGAGGCCCCCGAAGGCTCGTGGTACCAGATGGTCGAGGCCGGGCTGGCGGCCTCTGTCCCCGGCCTGCAATCGGCGCCGGCCCCGGATGGCGATGGCGAAATCACCCGCTTTGCAATCTCGCCGCCAGGACGGGTGGAGGGGCCGCAAGCCCACTCCGACGCGCCGGCCGTTCCCGCGCCCGACTGGCTGCATCGGCCGGCCCCACATGAGGCTGAACCGGCGCCGCCGCTGAAACCCTCCAGCGCGCTCTCGGCCGCCGATGCCGAGGCGCGCCCGACCGACGGGCCGTTTCTCGCCGAAGCCGCTGCCGCAGGCCGTCTGGCGCATCTCCTGCTGCAGGTTCTGCCGGACGTCGCGGCCGCGCGTCGCGCCGACGTGGCGCGCTCGCTTGCATCCGCGCGCGGTCAGGCGGTGAGTCCGGAGAGACGGGAGCGCATCGTCGCGGATGCGCTCGGTCTGCTGGCGCAGCCGGCGCTGGCGGCGCTGTTCGCCGAGGGCTCGCTCGCCGAAGCGCCCTTGGCCGGCGAGATCGTGCTGCCGGGCGGCCTGCGTCGCGCCGTCTCGGGCCAGATCGACCGGCTCGCGGTCGTCGGCGACACGGTGCTGATCGCCGATTTCAAGACGGCCGCCCGCCCGCCCGCAAGCGCCGCCGACATCCCTCCGGCCACGCTCGCCCAGCTCGCCGCCTATCGCGCTTTGGTCGGCGCGATCTATCCGGGGAAAGCCGTCCGGGCCCTGGCGATCTACACCGCCACGCTCGCCTGCATCGAGCCCGGGGCCGCCGCGCTCGACGCGGCGCTTGCAGCCATGGCGGGTTAGCCGTGCAAGGATGTGCGGACGCCGCGCCTTGACCCCGGTCCTGCGCATTCATAGCTTCGAGCACGAAGGCGACGCGGTCGCACAACGATTTTGAAAAGGCGACAAGACCATGGCGACGAGCAAGGTGACGGATGCGAGCTTCGAGGCCGACGTCCTCAAATCGGTGGAGCCGGTCGTGGTCGATTTCTGGGCCGAGTGGTGCGGCCCCTGCCGCATGATCGGCCCGGCGCTCGAGGAAATCGCCGGCGAAATGGGCGGCAAGGTCAAGATCGTGAAGATGAATGTCGACGAGAACCAGGCGATTCCCGCCCAGTTCGGCATCCGTTCGATCCCGACCCTGATGCTGTTCAAGGACGGCAAGCTGGCCTCGCAGAAGGTCGGCGCCGCCCCCAAGAGCGATCTCTCCCGCTGGATCGCCGGCGCGGTCTGAGCCGAACCCGGCGGCATCGGCCTGATCCGGTCCACCCCGCGCCTTCCGGCGCGGGGTTTTTCATGGCTGTTGGGCCACGTCGCCTGCCGAGGCTTAACCGCCCCTTAAAAGCGCCATGTTTCACTCCTGTCTGACGACAAGGCGAGTTTGCCGGGCATAACGGCGACAGGGCTCGAGCGGGACAGAATGAACGACCGGGCAAGACGCGGTGAGCGGCGCGAGCCATCCTTCGAGCGGGCGCGGACCGACAGCCGCGACGATGGCGACTTTCGCCTGTCCGCCGAGGACCGGCCGGGGCGCGGCTATCGCGCGCCGTCCCGTCAGGACGAGCGCCGCGATCCGCCCCGCCGCGACAGGCGCGGCGGCTCCGGCGGCGGCGGTCGCAGGCGCGGCCGCAAGGGCCGGTCGCTGCTCGGCGGCCTGTTCTACTGGACGATGGTGCTCGGCCTCTGGTGCGCCATCGGGCTCGGCGGGCTCGTCGCCTATCACGCGGCGCAACTGCCGCCGATCAACCAGCTCACCGTGCCCAAGCGCCCGCCCAATATCGCGATCCTCGCTGCCGACGGCACATTGCTCGCCAATCGCGGCGAAACCGGCGGACGCACCATCACCATCGGCGAGGTGCCGCCCTATCTGCCAAAAGCGTTCGTGGCGATCGAGGACCGGCGCTTCTACCAGCATTTCGGCATCGACCCGGTCGGCCTGACCCGCGCCATGGTCAATAATTTGCGCCGCAGCGGCGGCGTGCAGGGCGGCTCGACACTGACCCAGCAGCTCGCCAAGAACCTGTTCCTGACCCAGGAGCGGACGGCGGCGCGCAAGATCCAGGAGGCGATCCTGGCGCTGTGGCTGGAGCGGACCTACTCCAAGGACCAGATTCTCGAGCTCTATCTCAACCGGGTCTATTTCGGCTCGGGCGCCTATGGCGTCGAGGCGGCCGCCCAGCGCTATTTCAACAAATCGGCGCGCTCGGTGACCATCGCGGAGGCCGCCATGCTGGCCGGCCTCGTGCAGGCGCCCTCGCGCCTCGCGCCCAACCGCAATCCCGAAGCGGCGGAAAAGCGCGCCCAGCTCGTGATCGCGGCGATGGCCGAGCAGGGTTTCGTCTCGCAGGCCTCGGCCAAGACCGCGCTCGTCGCCCCGGCCGAAGCCGCCGAGCGCATCGGCGCGGGCTCGGTCAACTACGCCGCCGACTACGTCATGGACGTGCTCGACGATTTCATCGGCGCGGTCGATGGCGACGTCACCGTGCTGACCACGATCGACCCCAAGCTGCAGGCGCTGGCGGAGACGACTTTGGTCGAGGCGCTGGCGGCGCAAGGCGGCAAGCTGAATGCAGGCCAGGGCGCGGTCGTCTCCATGGCTCCTGATGGAGCACTCCGCGCCCTGATCGGCGGGCGGGACTACACCAAGAGTCAGTTCAACCGCGCCACCGCCGCCAAGCGCCAGCCGGGCTCTGCCTTCAAGCCTTTCGTCTATCTCGCGGCGCTGGAGCAGGGCCTGACGCCGGATACGATCCGCGACGATTCGCTCGTCACCATCAAGGGCTGGACGCCGGAGAACAACTCCCGGACCTATCGCGGCCCGGTGACGCTGCAGACAGCCTTCGCGCATTCGCTGAACACCATCGCGGTCAGGCTCAACCAGGAGGTGACGCCGCGCGAGAGCGTGCGCGCCGCCCAGCGGCTCGGCATCTCGTCGGCGCTGCAGGCCAACCCCTCGCTGGCGCTGGGCACCTCGGAGGTCACAGCCGTCGAGCTGACGACGGCCTACGCCACCTTCGCCAATGGCGGGCAGGGCGTGCTGCCTTACGTCATCCGCGAGGTGAAATCGACCGCCGGGAAGGTGATCTACGCCCGCAAGGGCTCGGGCTTCGGCGCAGTCGTCCAGCCGCAGACGCTCGCGATGATGAACGCCATGTTCCACGAGGTCATGACCAGCGGCACCGGCAGCAAGGTCAATCTGCCGGGCTGGGAGGTCGGCGGCAAATCGGGCACGACGCAGGATTTCCGGGACGCCTGGTTCGTCGGCTTCACGGCGCGGCTGGTGACGGCCGTCTGGCTCGGCAATGACGACAACAGCCAGATGAAGCGCGTCTTCGGCAGCGGCCTGCCGGCCGAGATCTGGGGCAAATACATGCGGGCGGCCCATGTCGGGGCGCAACCAGCCCCGCTGCCGGGTGGGCTCTGGCGCAGCGGTCCGCGCTCGATCTTCGACAATGGCGCGCCGGTGGCGAGCGCGCGGCCGCCCGCCAACACGCAGACCGCCGACAGCGACCGCGCCTGGGTGCCGCCCCCGCCGCAGGAGAAGAACCTGCTCGAGCGGCTGTTCGGCGGGTAGCTTCTACGCTTTCGCCGCGCGGATGCCCGCGCTCAGATGGAAGATCGCGAAGGCCGCGACGCCGAGCGCCGACATCACCAGCGGCATCGGCAGCGCGGATGCGCCCAATAGCGCGCCGACCAGAAGCCCGACGCAGGCCGAGAGCAGCATCTGGCAGAGTCCGTTCAGGGAGGAGGCCGCGCCGGCGCGCTCGGGAAACGGCATCATCGCCGAGGCTTGCGCCTGCGGCATGGTCAGCCCGACGCCGCAGGCATAGAGCGCCATCGGCACGGTGACGCCGAGATGGCCGCCGAAGCCGGTCGCGACGCAGGCCAGCATGATCAGCCCCCCAGTGGCGAGACAGGCGACGCCGATCGCGATGACGCCGTCCATGCCGCGCCGCCCGACCAGACGCTGCGCGATGATCGTGCCCGCGATGAATCCCAGCACGCCGAAGCTGAAGGACATCCCGTAGGCGACCGGCGAGAGCCCGTGGATGCCGATCAGCACGAAGGACGAGCCCGAGATGAAGGCGAAGAGCCCGGCATAGGCCAGCCCCGTCAGCGAAACATAGACGCGGAAGGCGCGGTTTTGCAGCAGCACGCCGAAACCCCTGAAGATCGACAGGAACGAGAGCGGCTGGGCTGAGCGGGCGCGCAACGTCTCGGGCATGACCGTGACGATCACGGCGACCAGCGCCATCGCGAAGAGCAGCGAGGCGAAGAAGGTCGAGCGCCAGCCGAAAGCGTCCTGCAGGACGCCGCCGAGCACCGGCGCGATCGCCGGCACCAGCCCCATGATCATCCCCATCCGGGCGAGTTCGCGGCCGGCGCGCGGCCCCTCATACAGGTCGCGCACCATGGCGCGGCCGAGCACGATCGGCCCCGAGGCCCCGAACGCCTGCAAGGCGCGGGCGCCCGTCAGCGCGCCGATCGAGGGCGCGAATGCGCAGGCCAGCGTGGCTGCGATGAAAAGGCCGAGGCCGATCAGCAGCACCGGCCGGCGGCCGACGCGGTCGGAGATCGGCCCCCAGACGATCTGCCCGGCGGCGAAGCCGAACAGGAACATCGACAGCGTCGCCTGCGCGCCTGCGACGTTGCTGTCCATCACCCGCGCGATCTCGGGCAGGGAGGGCAGGTAGAAATCGGTCGAGAGCGGGCCGAGCGCCGTCAGCATGGCGAGGACGGCGGTCATCGCCAGCGTGTCGGGGCGGAGGAGCATGGGGAGGCCGGTTGGGAGCGGAGAGGAGCGCCGTTGTGGGAAGCGGAGATGGTGGGATCAAGGGGTGCGGCGGCGAGGCGATGGGACGCATGACCGAAACCGATAATGCGCTCAAGCGGGCGAGTTTAGCTCGAAGGGAAACGGCTCTTGCTGGTAGATGTCCTTCATCCCGTTTCGCTCGACGAACTGCCGTTCCCAGCCGTGCAGAAGAGAAGCAAGCGCGCTCAAATCCCGCGACTCAACCAGCGGCCAAACTTCGAGTAGTTCGGCTTGCAAGCTGTCATTCCAGCCAGGCCAAAGGTCGGCTGTGCCGTTCCGGATTGACTCAACGATGTCTTCGGCAGCTTGGAACTGGCCCAAAGCGATGCGGAATCTTAGCATGTGTTTTGGATGCTCCAAGCGGCCTTTGTACATGAAATGGTTCGCAGGCGGAAAGCTCAGGATCTTGTCGATCGTATCGACGGAGCGAAGCTGAGGCAGCACATTGGTTTCCAGCGCCTCGGCCACAGCTTCCTGATGATGCGGGTGAGACCAGTACATGGTTGGGGCGTCGCGGGTGTAGAAATCAAAGAGAAGCGGGCTGTAAGGTCCGTTGCGTGTCGAAAACGTATAGCCGAGATACCAGTGATAATGCGGCCGGTCGGCTCGACCGGTCCGCCAGATCATGAACCCGCGATTAATGTGGGCAAGGGGTTTCAAGACGAACTGCAGGCCGAACTCGTTCTCGACCATGGCGATATCTGGGTTGCGCGCCATGATCGGCGCGATCAGCGTCTTGACCTGCTTTTTCGTCGTCATCGTCATGGCCTGACTTCAGATACGATCACACGGCGAATCGGAGCGAGCCCGATCGCCGCTGCGGTCGCCAAAATCTCTGCGCGTCTGTTCGAAATGCTCGCGCGACCCGTCTTCAGATCGTATACGCAAAGCGTGCCATCGTCGCGGTATTCGTAGGCGTCGACGCGTATCGTTCCGCGACGTCCATACTCGCTCAGACCAAGAATTCTGCTTTCGTCTGATTCCTTCCAGAACGATCGCTCGGCTCTGAAGAATGGATCGTGAGCGTCCTCGACGTAAACCTTGAAGCGAGTGTGGACGTTCGTGCCGTAGACCGCCGCGGACGAAAACAGGTCAACCGAGCCAGCGGCATTCGCGGCGCGGTCGGCGAAGGATTTGACATCAGGCCAGCGCAGGCAGGCCCGCTCCACCTCCTCGTCGCTGAGCCTGCCGACATAGGCCAGTTGAGGAAGCCCCGCCGTGCCGGTTTCGGGAGTGAACTGCCATGCGTTGAATCCCATGACGGCCTGGCCGCCGCCGAGGCCGTTTCGCTGGGATTCCCACCCGAACAGGATCGCTCCGGCGGCGCCGACGCCTCGCTGGAGCGGGCCGAGCAGAACCGGCTGCACGGTTGCGTCCGGCTCCGGACCGGACGGCGTCCAGATTGAACGGCTGATCACCTCGCCGTCGGCTCCGCCATAGCGGATCGTCTGGACGCGGTCGGTCGTCTCGAAGGACGTCGTCTCGCCGCTCGCCAGCCGCACCGTCTGGCGCTCGTCGAAGCCGGCCTCGCGCGCGGCAGCATATTCCGACTGGATCGTGCTGCCGTCGCGGTTGACGATGTCGCGCTCAAAGATTGAGCCGTCTTCGCTCCAGCCTTCGCTGAAGGAGGACCAGGAGGCCTCGCCGGTAGGATCGACGAAAAGCCCGTCGCTCACCGTCTCGCCGAGACCGAGCCCCTCGCCGAAGCCGAGACCTAGGCCGAGCGCGAGGCCGGAACCCCCGCCACTTCCTCCGCCGCTGGTCCATTGCCCGCCATCGCCGTTGCCAGCCGGCACGCGCGGCTGGTCGGGATTGAACTTGCGCTGGCGCAGTTTCCGCGCGGCGATGTCGCGGCGCAGCAGCAGCGCTTCGTCCTGGATGCGGTTCAGGCTGCGCCGCAGCCGCAAAAGCTCCCGGCGGCGATAGGCGTCGTGGGCGGTTTGGTTGAACATGGTCGGCTCCCGTTTCGGAAGCCAGCCAATCTAACGACAGTTCGGCGCATGGGGATTGATCGGGAGGCTATCCCCGCCACGCCGCCTCACCCGAACCCGTGCAACCCAGCGCCATTCCGCTTGAGCCAAGCCTCCGCCTCCTCCGTCCTCGGGCAGAGCCTGTGCGTCAGCGCCCAGAAGCGGTGCGAATGGTTCATCTCCTTGAGATGGGCGACCTCATGGGCCGCGAGATAGTCCAGCACCAGCGGGGGGGCCATGATCAGCCGCCATGAGAAGTTGAGGTGGCCCTTCGAGGAGCAGGAGCCCCAGCGGCTCGTCGTGTCGCGGATGGTAATTTTTCGCGCCGGGATGCCGAGCGTGCCGGTGTGGCGCGCGACGGCCGCCTCCAGATCGGCTAACGCCTGCTTGCGCAAAAAGTCCTGGATGCGGCGGGGCACATGCGCGGCTTCGCCGGCTACTGCGATGATCGCGGCTCCGTCCCGGTCGGTCGTGGCATGCGTCACCCCGCGCACGCGCGACCAGTGGACGATCCGGTGCGGCTCGCCACGAAAGGGAATGGTCTGACCGGGCTCGAACGGAACCGCTAGCGGCCGCTTGGCGATGCGCGCGGCGATCCAGCCGCCATGCTTTTCCGCAAAGATCCGGCCCGCGCCGAAATCGGCCCGCTCGGGCAAGGTCAGCGTGATCTCGCCGGTCGCCTGCGAGACGCGCAGCGTCATCCGCCGCGCCGCCGCGCGCCGCCTGACCAGCACGGGATAGAGCATCCCGGCATGGGGAACCTCGATCGCGTCGGGATCGGGCTTTCGCTTGAACAGGGAGAACCGCATCGCCGCGATGGTGCCGGATTCGCAGGCGCTACGGAAGGGGCTCAGCTCGCGATCTTCAGCGCCTTGCGGGCCTCGGTCGCGCTCTCGGCCCGGCGATCCCTGGCGGCGTCCATGTCGAGGCTGACCATGAAGTCGGAGATGCGAGGCGCGATTTCCGAGCGGAAGCGCGAGCCGTTGAAGACGCCGTAATGGCCGACCGCCTTCTGCATGTAGTGGACGCGCATATGGTCCGGGATGTTGACGCAGAGATCGTGCGCCGCCTGCGTCTGGCCGACGCCGGAGATGTCGTCGTTCTCGCCCTCGACCGTCATCAGCGCGACGCGGCGGATCGCGGTCAGGTCGACCGGCTTGTCGCGATGCATCATCGTGCCCTTCGGCAGCGCATGCTCGACGAAGACGGTTTCCACCGTCTGGAGATAGAATTCGGCGGTCAGGTCCATCACCGCCATGTACTCGTCGTAGAAGTCGCGGTGCTTCTCGGCCGAATCACCGTCGCCCCGGACGAGATGCTTGAACATGTCGTAATGAGCCGTGACGTGGCGGTCGAGATTCATCGCCATGAAGCCCGAGAGCTGCAGGAAGCCGGGATAGACCTCCCGGAAATAGCCCTGGTGCGGGAACGGCACGCGGGTGATGCAGTTCGCCTTGAACCAGTCGATGCCCCGGTCCATGGCGAGCTTGTTGACCTCGGTCGGCGAGCGGCGGGTGTCGATCGGCCCGCCCATCAGCGTCATCGAGCGCGGCGCGCAGGGATCGCCCTCGGCCTCCATCCGGGCGATCGCCGCCAGCACAGGCACGGAAGGCTGGCACACGGCCATGACATGGGTGTCGGGGCCGAGCATCTGCAGCATGCCGATGACGTAGTCGATATAGTCGTCGAGATCGAAGCGGCCGGCGCTCATCGGCACGAGACGGGCATCGACCCAGTCGGTGATGTAGACCTCATGGCCGGGCAGGAAGGCCTCGACCGTGCCGCGCAGCAGCGTGGCGTAATGGCCCGACATCGGCGCGACCAGCAGCACCTTGGGCTGCGGCTTGCGCCGTCGTTCCGTCTTGCGGTCGAAATAGACCAGCTTGCAGAAAGGCCGCTCCCAGACGACGCGCTCCTCGACCGCGACCTTAACGCCGTTGATCGTCGTCTCCGGCAGGTCGAAGGCAGGCTTGCCATAACGCCGCGTCGTGCGCTCGAAAAGCTCGGCGGACGCCGCCATGGTGCGGCCGAACGGCGTGTAGGTCAGCGGATTGGCGGGGTTCTTGAAAGCGAGATGCATGGCGTCGGAGAAGCCCCGCGCCGGGCCGACCATCATGTGAACCGCTTCATAGGCGTGATAGGCAAACGACATGGGAGCCCCATACATGCGATCACTGTCCCCGACTGCAACGCTCACGATCGATGATGCGCTGCAGCAGGAAACGCACCGTAGATCGTCTTTGTTCGCATTCAATCCGGCTAAAGGCTAAGATTTCACTGAGATGCCGATTTGCCACAGATTATTGCTTAGGGATTCGTGTCGGCGTGGCCCGGGAGCGGCGGCGTGACCGCGCTCGACTCGCCGGAGCCGTTTGCCGTGCGCGCGGGTCGGCACCTGCGGCTCGACACGCTGGTCCGGCTGCGCTGGCTCGCCATAGCGGGGCAGAGTCTGGCGGTGGCGGGCGTGCATTTCGGGCTTGGCTTTACGCTGCCCTTCGGCTGGTGCTTCGCCGCCATCGCCGCCTCCGCCTGGCTCAATATCGCGCTGCGCATCCGTTTCCCGATGAGCCACCGCCTGCGCGAGGGCGCGGCGACCGCGCTGCTCGCCTTCGACGTGCTGCAGCTCGCGGCGCTGCTTTATCTCACCGGCGGCTTGCAGAATCCGTTCTCGATCCTGTTCCTCGCCCCCGTCATGATCTCGGCCACGGCGCTGCCGCCACGACGCACGCTGCTGCTCGGGCTGCTCGCCATCGTGCTGGCGACCGGGCTGAACTTCGCGCATCTGCCGCTGCCCTGGGCCGGCGAGCCCCGCCCGATCCTGCCAGCCTTCTATCAGGCCGGAACCTGGGGCGCGCTCGTGCTGGGCCTGGGCTTCACCGGCATCTACGCCTGGCGCGTCGCCAAGGAGGCGCGCGACCTCGCCGATGCGCTGACCGCGACCGAGCTCGTGCTGGCGCGCGAGCAGCATCTGTCGCAGCTCGACGGGCTGGCGGCGGCGGCCGCCCATGAACTCGGCACGCCGCTCGCCACCATCGCGCTCGTCGCCAAGGAGCTGTCGCGGCTGAGCCCGCCCGACGGCGAGATGGCCGAGGACATCGCGCTGCTGCGCGAGCAGGTCGAACGCTGCCGGGGCATTCTGGGCAAGCTCGCCTCGCTGCAGGACGACGACGCCGGTCCGCTCGACGAATTGTCCCTGCGCCTCCTGATCGAGGAGGCGGCCGGGCCGCAGCGGCCTTTCGGCGTCCCCTTCGAGATCACGATGACGGGAGACAGGCCGGAGCCCGTCTGCCGTCGCAATCCGGGAATGATCTACGGGCTCGGCAATATCGTCGACAACGCCGTCGATTTCGCCGCTTCGGGCGTGACGATCGCGGCGCAGTGGAGCGAGGGCCACGTCACGCTGATCATCGCCGATGACGGGCCGGGCTTTCCGCCCGACGTGCTGATGCGCGCGGGCGAGCCCTATCTGACGCGTAGTTCGGCCGAGGGGCGCGCCGGGGGAGGCCTGGGCCTCGGCCTGTTCATCGCCAAGACCTTGCTGGAGCGCAGCGGGGCCGCGCTGGAATTCTCCAACCTGCCGCTGCCGGCGACAGGCGCCGCGATCCGCATCGTCTGGCCCCGTGCGGTGTTCGAGGCCGATCTGCGCGTCCGGGGGACTACCAAGCCGGAAGCGCCAGCACTACATGAGGTTAGCTGAACCAGACCGTGGTCAGGGATGCGTGCATGGCGCACCCGCACCAGAGGTCCGTACGGTGTGGCCGGCGGATGGGAGTTTTCGATGCAAGACCTGCTGAGTAAGAATGAGCTGTTGAGCGAGCAGGCTTCGGCGGGCGCGGGCGTAAAAGACGCGGCGCTGGCGGATATGTCCCTGCTTCTCGTCGATGACGACAAGCCATTCCTGACCAGGCTCGCCCGCGCCATGGAGAGCCGGGGCTATGCTGTGCGCATCGCCGAAAGCGTGCAGGCCGGCATCGCCGAGGTCGAATCCGCCGCGCCCGCCTTCGCGGTGATCGATCTGCGTCTCGCCGACGGCAACGGCCTCGACGTGATCGCAAGGCTGAAGGAGCGCCGTCCCGACGCGCGCGGCATCGTGCTGACCGGATACGGCAACATCGCCACCGCCGTCAGCGCGGTCAAACTCGGCGCCTTCGATTTCCTCGCCAAGCCGGCCGACGCCGACGAAATCCACTCCGCGCTGGCCGCCGCCCGCGATTCCCGGCCGATGCCGCCGGAAAACCCGATGTCGGCCGACCGCGTCCGCTGGGAGCACATCCAGCGCGTCTACGAACTCTGCAACCGCAACGTCTCGGAAACGGCGCGCCGGCTCGGCATGCACAGGCGGACCCTGCAGCGGATATTGGCGAAGCGCGCGCCGAGGTAGACCTCAGCCCTCCGGATCCTCGCTCCCCGCCAGCCGCCCCGCCGCCAGCCTTGCAAAGGCGATCGTCAGCATCTTGCGCCGCGCTCCGCTGAGCGGGTGGCGCGGCGGTTCGCGCAGCATCTCGCCGCCATACGCGTCGGCGACGATCAGGCCGACATCCCCGGGCAGGATCTCGCGCGGGAACTCGGGCGCGACGGCGAACAGAAAGCCGTCGCAATAGTCGCGGTAGTCGGGCCATTTGCCGTCGATCCGGTAATCCTCGATGCCTGATTTCACCTCGACCACCAGCAGTTCGCCCGAGGGCGACAGCGCCACGATGTCGCCGCGCCGGCCATTGGCGAAGGTCATTTCCTTGACGATGGCGTAGCCTCGCGCCCGCAGATGCCGGCCCGCGCCCCGGCAGACGGCGCGGGTGATGTCGGGTCGGGTTGGCGGCGGGTTCAGGACAGAATCGGCGGTCATCAAAGCATGTTCACTCTTTGTCCGCCCGCCTGCAAGGCGCGTGTCGAACTCCGGCGTCGACAATTTGCGAGACCTCCCCTAGGCCTACGCGCCGTGTCGCTGGTGCCGCCGTTTTGGAAGCCTTTCTCCCTTCGCTTTTGATCGCAGCCCTGGCTGCGCTTGCGGCCGGCCGCTTCTGCGTCGTGCTGCGCCCGCTTCTGGTGCGCTATGCGCTGGCGCGGCCGAGCGCGCGGTCCAGCCATAGCGTGCCGACGCCGCAGGGCGGCGGCATCGCCGTTCTGGCCGGAGCCATTCTGGCGCTGGGCGTCGCCTACCTCTTCGCGGGCCTGCCGACCGACGCCCGCAACGGGCTGATGCTCGTGCTGGCGGCGGCGATCCTGCTCGCCATCGTCGGGGCATGGGACGATATCCGCCCGCTCTCGCCCGGCATCCGGCTCGGTCTGCAGGCGCTCTGCGTCGGCATGGTGTTGTTCCTGGCGGCGCCCGAGGTGAGGCTCTTTCCCGAGGTGCTGCCGCTGCCGGTCGAACGCGGGCTCGCTTTGCTGGCCGGGCTCTGGTTCGTCAATCTCGTCAACTTCATGGACGGCATCGACTGGATCACGGTCGCCGGCATCGTGCCGCTGAGCGGGGCGCTGGCGCTGGTCGGCGCGGTCGGCGTTCTCGATCCGGCGACCGGCTGGCTCGCGGCGGCGCTCTGCGGCGGCTTGCTCGGGTTCGCGCCCTCCAACAAGCCGACGGCGCGGCTCTTTCTCGGCGATGTCGGCTCGCTGCCGATCGGGCTGCTCAGCGCCTGGCTGCTCTACCGGCTGGCCGGAACCGGCGCGCTGACCGCCGCCCTGCTGCTGCCGCTCTACCATGTCGCGGATTCGACCATCACCCTGCTGCGGCGGCTGGCGCGGCGCGAAAAAATCTGGGAGGCGCATCGCAGCCATTTCTACCAGCAGGCCACGGTGAACGGCTTTGGCGTCTCCGAGATCGTGGCGCAGGTTGCGCTGTTGAATCTTGGCCTCGTCGCGCTCGCCGCCGTCAGCCTGCGCTTTTCCAATGGCTGGGTGCAGTTCGCCTGCCTGCTGGCAGGCATCGTGCTGACCGCGCTCCTGCTGCGGCGCTTTTCGACGAGGCGTGCAGGCCTTGGCTGACCCCCTCGTCCTCGTCACCGGCGCCAGCGGCTTCATCGGGCCGCATCTGGCGGCGGGCCTGCTGGATGCGGGCTATCGCGTCCGCATCGCGCAGCGTCGGGCTGCCCCCGCGACGGCCGGCGTCGAGGCGCTCGTCACCGGCGATCTCGCCGGGCCGGTCGACTGGGCGCCGGCGCTCGCGGGCGTCGATCATGTCGTGCATCTCGCCGGCCTCGCCCATGCCGGGCCGGGCCTGCCCGAGGCGCTCTACCAGCGCATCAACGCGCAAGCGACGCTGGAGTTGGCGCAGGCCGCCCGCGGCGCCGGCGTCGCGCGCTTCGTCTACCTGTCGTCGATCAAGGCCCAGACTGGCGCCACCGGCGGCCCGCCCGCGACCGAGGCCGATCCGCCGCAGCCCGATCAGGCCTATGGCCGTTCCAAGCTCGCGGCCGAGCAGGGTCTGGCGGGGCTTGATCTCGACTGGATCGCTTTGCGCCCGGTTCTGGTCTACGGGCCGGGCGTCAAGGCCAATATGGCGGCGCTGCTGAAGCTTGCGCGTCTGCCCGTCCCGTTGCCGCTCGGCGCGCTGACCGCACCGCGCTCTCTGCTTGCAGTCGAGAATCTGGTCGAGGCGATTCTGTTTGCGCTGACGCCAGCCTGCCCGGCGCGGCGCGCCTATCTCGTCGCCGATCCCGAGCCGATCGGCGTGGCCGGGATCGTCGCGGCCTTGCGACAGGGTCTCGGACGCGCGCCGGGGCTGATCGCAGTATCTCCCGGTCTGCTGCGAACCGCTGCGGCGCTGGTCGGGCAGTCGCGGCGCTTCAATCTGCTGGCGGGCGGGTTGGTGGCGCGGCCCGACGCCCTGCTCAGGGCTGGCTGGCGGCCACGGGTCGAGACGCAGGCGGCGCTGGCGCGTCTGGCGTCTGCTGACGGAACCTGAAATCCGGGATCGCCTCGTCGAGAACCGCCTCAGCGAGGGCGCGGTCATCGGCCTTCACGGCGCCGTCGAGCCGGCCGAGCCAGCCCTGCATGCGCGGCCGTCCCGCAAAGATCGGCTTGGCCGCCATCACGCCGTCGAGCCCGGTCTCGGCCATCGGCTCGTCGCGCGCGAACAGGATCTCGTTCAGGCGCTCGCCCGGCCTGACGCCCGACACCACGATCTCGATGTCGAGGCCGGGCTCGTAGCCGGCCAGCCGGATCATGCGCTCGGCCAGATCCATGATCCTGACGGGCTGGCCCATCTTGAGGACATAGACTGCAGCGCGCTCGGCGTCGGGCCCGTCGGCAAGGGTGCTGGCATTGGCATGTGACGCCGCCGTCAGGACGAGGTCGCAGGCCTCGCGGATCGTCATGAAATAGCGGATCATGTCGGGACTGGTCACAGTCACCGGCCCGCCGCGCTCGATCTGCGCCTTGAACTTCGGCACCACCGAGCCGGCCGAACCGAGCACATTGCCGAAGCGCACCGCCACGAGCCGCATGCCGGACGCCGCCGCGACGAATTCGGCGTCGCGCGATTGCGCATACATCTCGGCGAAACGCTTGGTCGCGCCCAGCATCGAGACGGGCTCGATCGCCTTGTCGGTCGAGATCATCACGAAGATCTTGGCGTTGGCCGCGATCGCGGCGTCGGTGACGTTCACCGAGCCGAAGATATTGGTCTTGATGCCCTCGGCCCAGTCGGCTTCCAGATAGGGCACATGCTTCAGGGCGGCGGCGTGGATCACGATATCGGGCGAGAACGCCGTGAAGAGCTGCGTGATCCGGGCCCGGTCGCGGACATCGGCGAGCGCGCCTGAGACTTTCGCGTCATGCTCGTGGATCGAGAGTTCCTCGGTGATCTTGAACAGCGCTGGCTCCGAACTCTCGACGACGAGCAGTTCGCTCGCGCCGAAAGCGGCGCAGCGCAGGCAAATCTCGGAGCCGATCGAGCCGCCGCCGCCGGTGACGATGACGCGCTTGCCCTTGAGGAAATGCCCGAGCCGCTCGCGGTCGATCCGGACCGACGGGCGCACCAGCAAATCCTCGATCTCGAGCGGCGCGATCTCGGTGTCGCGCACGCCTTCGCCCAGCGTGTCGACGCGCGAAATCGGCAAAGCGAGCTTGCGGGTGCGCGCAAGCCAGAGCTCGGGCTGCGCCTCGGGGGCCAGCGCGCTCGGCGTCGCGACGATGCGGCGGAAATCCTCGCCGCGCGCGGCGGCGTCCTGCACGATCGTCTCGATCTCGCCGAGCAGGCCGAGCACCGGCACGCCGCGGATCGACTGGCGCAGATCGTCCGGGCGCGGCGAGAGGATGCCGGCCGGGCGCATCTTGCGCATCGCGCCAGCCTCCATGGCGCGGATCACCATCTCGACCTCGACGCCGCGTCCCAGGATCAGCGCCGGCAGCGAGGCCTCGCGCACCGCCAGATGCCGCGTGCGCGAGAACTTGAAGTAGCGATAGGCCAGCCGCGGGCCGCCGAGCAGGGCTGCCTGCACCATCCAGTAGAGCGCGATAGAGATCTTGCCGAAATAGAAGGCCCCGTAGAAATCCGGCGAGACCAGCACGTAATCGACCACGAGCAGGCTCAGCGACAGAACCGTCACCGCCTTGACGATGTTGGACAGGTCCGGCAGCGAGGCGAAGCGCCATTTCGAGCGGTAAAGCGAGAAAAACCAGTAGACGATGCCGGCATAGGCCACGAAAGCCGGGAGGAACTGCGGCAGATAGCGCATATGCTGCGTCAGTTGCCAGCCCTCGAAGCGGATCACGAAGACGAGCCAGATCGCCAGCGCCGTCATCACGAGATCGTGGACGACGACGGCGAGCTTCTTGACTTCCTGCTTGGAGATACTGGCCATGGCAGGCGGGGTATCCCGCCCTGAAGACGGCTTGTCAACGCGTGAGGGCGCTCTCAGGGGCGCTCGCGCAGCAGTCCAGCCATCAGGAAATCGATCATCTCGCCGATCGTCGGACCCGGCATGCGCTCGCATTGCGTCATCAGCAGCGGGTGGTGGAAACGGATCATCGCGGTGCGGATGCAGCGCGTTGCGGCGGCCGGATCGATCGCCCGGAACTCGCCGGTCTCCACGCCCTGCGCCACGACGCGGCGCAGCACCGCGTCGAAGCGCTCGATATGGCCGATGATCGCGTCCCAGCTCTCCTCCATCGCGGCGCAGACCATTTCCTGCATCCGGACCTGGTCGGCGAAGCGCGCCTCGTTGATCCGGTTGGCGGCCAGCAGCATCTCGCGCAGCCGGGAGGCGGCCGAACCCGGCCCGTCCGCGATGCCGCGCAGCACGGTTTCAAGCTCGCCCTTGTAGCGCGCCAGCACGGCCTCGTTGATCGCCTTCTTGGAATCGAAGAAGCGATAGACATTGGCCGGCGACATCCGCAGCGACTTGGCGATGTCGGCGACGGTGGTCTTCTGATAGCCGATCTCGCGGAAATGGCGCTCGGCCGCATCGACGATGCTAAGCCGCGTATCGCGCTCGGGATGGCTCAAGACGGCCCGTCCTCGGTGATGATGGGATCAGGTATGAGGTGTTATGACGAATTTCGTCATTCGTCAATAACGTTTACGATCAAGGCTTTATGTCAAAAGACATAAAATCCTTTTCGTCACGCAACGGCATGCCGTCGCGCCAGCGCCAGGATCGCCTCGACATCGAGATGCCGGGCGAGATGCGCCGCCAGCGCGTCGAGCGTCGCCTCGACATCGGCCTCGTAGTTCAGCGTCGAGCCAACCGGCTTCACAGAGATGCCGCCCAGCCAGGCTAGCCGCATGTCGTCCGACGCGAAGACGCCATGGAGATAGGTGCCGACGACGCGTCCGTCGGCGCTGCTCGCTCCGTCTTTGCGCCCGTCGATCCGGAACGGCGCGCGCGCGGTGTCGGCGCCCTCGGTTGCGCCGAGATGGATTTCGTAGGCGCGTCCGGACGATCCGCTTGGCGCATGCGTGAATTCGACCTCGCGCACGGTCTTCTCCGGCGACAGAACGGTCTCGACATCGAGCAGGCCCAGGCCCGCCGCCTCGCCTGCCGGCCCTTCCAGACCGAGCGGGTCGCGGACCATCCGGCCGAGCATCTGGTAGCCGCCGCACAGTCCCAGCACATGCCCGCCGCGCCGGCGATGGCTCAGCATGTCGATGTCCCAGCCCTCGGAGCGCAGCACGGCGAGGTCGCGGACCGTCGTCTTCGAGCCGGGCAGGATGATGAGATCGGCGTCGCCGGGCAGCGCCTGCCCGCGCGGAACCAGCATCAGATCGACCGCCTCCTCGCGTTTGAGAGGGTCGAGATCGTCGAAATTGGCGATGCCCGGCAGCACAGGCACGACGATCCTGAGCATCGCGTTCGGCCTGCGCTCGCCCGAACGCAGATCGAGCCCGTCCTCGGCCGGCAGCCGGGCGGCCTCGGCAAACCAGGGCACGACGCCGAAACAGGGCCAGCCCGTGGCGGCGCGGATCGTCTCGACGCCGGCTGCGAACAGCGACACGTCGCCGCGAAACCGGTTGATCGCGAACCCTGAGATCATGGCGCGGTCGGCGGCGTCGAGCACGGCATGGGTTCCGACCAGGCTCGCGATCACGCCGCCCCGGTCGATGTCGCCGATCAGGATCGCCGGCACCCCGGCGGCCCGCGCGAAACCGAGATTGGCGATGTCGCGCGCCCGCAGATTGGTTTCGGCCGGCGAGCCCGCGCCCTCGACGATGACGAGGTCCGCGCCCGCGCCGAGCCGCGCAAAGCTCTCCAGCACTTGGGGCAGGAAATCGCCGCGCCGTACATAATCGCCCGAAGCGAGATGGCCTGCGACGCGGCCCTGCAGCACGATCTGACTGCCGGTCTCGCTCTCGGGCTTGAGCAGAACCGGGTTCATGTCGGTATGGGGCGCAATGCGTGCGGCGCGCGCCTGCAGCGCCTGCGCCCGGCCGATCTCGCCGCCGGGCGTGGCGGCGGCGTTGTTGGACATGTTCTGCGGCTTGAACGGCCTGACCTTAAGCCCGCGATCGGCGAAGAGCCGGCACAGCCCGGCCACCATCAGCGACTTGCCGACATTGGAGCCGGTGCCGAGGATCATTACGGCGGGCGTAGGGGAGATTTTCAGCGAAGCCATCGCGCCCTGCTTAGGCAAGCGGCGCAAGGCGGGCAAGCCGGGCGGCTTAGGCGTTGTCGCGGGACGCTGCTGACAGGGAGGGTCACCGGTTCACGCCAATATCCCGCAGCGTCAAAGGGGCGAAGCCGCCGCGGGCGCCCGTCGTGAACCGGCAAGCCCAGATAAGCACTGACCTATGATGAATGTCAACATTCATCATTTGATATTTCGTATCGGGTTGTTTCCCGCGCAAACGGGTGCGCCGTGCTGCGCCTCATGCTAGAGCGACTGCCGCTTTCCGCCGCCAGCCGCGATCACCGTGATGAACCCGATCTTCTCGTCTCTCCAGACCAGCGTCTTCGAGGTGATGTCGCGGCTTGCCCGCGAAACCGGCGCGGTCAATCTCGGCCAGGGTTTTCCCGACGATCCGGGGCCGGAGGACGTCAGGCGCAAGGCGGCCGATGCGGTGATCAATGGCTGGAACCAGTATCCGCCGATGATGGGTCTGCCGGAACTGCGCCAGGCGACGGCCGCGCATTTCAGACGCTGGCAGGGGCTCGAACTCGATCCCGAGAGCGAGATCATGGTGACCTCGGGCGCGACCGAGGCGATCGCGGGCGCGCTGATGGCGCTGATCACGCCCGGCGACGAGGTCGTGCTGTTCGAGCCGATGTACGACGCCTATGTCCCGCTCGTGCTGCGCGCCGGCGGCGTGCCGAAATTCGTGACGCTGACGCCTCCGGGCTTCGGGCTATCGGAGGCCGCGCTGGCGCAGGCCTTTTCGCCTAAGACGAAGGTCGTGCTGTTCAACAACCCGCTGAACCCGACCGCGACGATCTTCAGCGACGCCGATCTTGAGCTGCTCGCCTCCTTCTGCGTGAAGCACGACACTGTGGCGCTCTGTGACGAGGTCTGGGAGCATGTCGTCTTCGACGGCCGCCGCCATGTCCCGATGATGAGCCGGTCCGGCATGCGCGAGCGCACAGTCAAGATCTCCTCGGCCGGCAAGATCTTCTCGCTGACCGGCTGGAAGGTCGGGCTCGTCATGGCGGCGCCGAACCTGATGAAGGTGCTGTCGAAGGCGCATCAATACATCACCTTCACCACCCCGCCGAACCTGCAGGCCGCCGTCGCCTACGGGCTTGGCAAGGACGAAGCCTATTTCGAGGGGATGCGCGCCGATTTCCAACGCTCTCGCGACCGCTTCGCCGGAGGCCTGCGCGATCTCGGCTACAGCGTGCTGCCCAGCGTCGGGACCTATTTCCTCAATGTCGACATCGCGCCGCTGGGCGAGAGCGACGACGTCGCCTTCTGCCAGCGGCTGGTGACGGAGAGCGGCGTCGCGGCGATACCGGTCAGCGCATTCTATGCGCAGGGCGCGGTCAGGACCGTGGTGCGGTTCTGCTTCGCCAAGCACGATGCGACACTGGATGCGGCGCTGGAGCGGCTGGCCGCCCGCAAGCGCGCCGCCTGACTCAGCGGGGCTTCATCGCCGAGTCTTTCATCGCGCCAAGCCTTGCGCTGACCTCGACGAGGCGCTTCTGCAGCGTGCCGGCATTGGCCGGGAAACCGGCTGCGCGCATCGCCTCGACTGCCGCCATCACAAGCGTCAGTCCCTGCTGCGCAAGGCCGGTATCTTTTTGGCGTTCGGCGAGCTGCAGCGTCGCAAAACCCTGATTGGCCGAACTGGTCGCCCAGAGCAGCGGCTGCGTCTCGCGCCGGCGCTCCTCCAGCGCCCGGCCGAAGGCGGAAATAGCCTCCTCCAGCACCACGGGCTCGCTGTAGCGCTCGCCCATGGCGCGCAGAACCTGGCCCATCTCGTCCTGCAGCGCGGCCCAGCGCAGCGGCTCGGCGACCCGCTCGACCGTCAGCACGATCCGGTTGAAGCTGTTGAAGGCGCGCTCCAGCAAAGCGAGATCGCCGCGCCGGCCGCCGAGCACGGCCCTGGCGCGGGCGATGGAGAACTCCAGCTCGACCCAGCCCGGCCCGTCGCTGTCGCGATTCCAGGCGGCAAGCGCGGCGGCGAGAGCGGTTACGGCGTCTTCGAGGAGATCCTCGTCCTCGCGCGCTTCGCCGAGCGAAAGCGCAAGGACGCCGGTCTTCGCCTGCAATCCCCGCCATAGGCCGGGCGCTTCCGCGCGGCGCAGATCCTCAAGGCCGGCGCGGCAGGCGGCGAGCGCCTCGGCCCGCATACCGGCCTCGCCCGTCAGGTCCGCCAGCCTCGCAAGCGCCTCGGCCAGCGCCGCCTGCACGGCAGCATATGCGACCGGTTCGACCAGCCCGTCGAGGCCTTCGATCAGGCGCCGGGCCTGGGCGATGGCGGCGTCAAAACCGTCGCGGCCGCCGAAATCGGTGCTGAGGCGCGCCAGCGCTTCGACCTGCGCGACCGCGAGCTCCCGGCTGCGCGCCAGATCGGTGAGGCCCATCAGCGCCGAGGCCTCGCTGTAGCGCTGCGCCGCCTCTCTGTAGGCCTGCGGCGCGGCCCGCAGGAAACTGGTCGCGGCCCGGTCAGCGCGGCTCTCGCCGGCGGCCTGCCGGCGCTCCGCCGACAACGCCGCAAGATTGGCGAGGTCGCCGAGCAGCGCCAGTTCGCGCTGGGCCAGCGCCTTGTCGAGCTCGGCGAAGCGCCCGGCATCGAGCGCGGCGGCCGCGGCCGCGCGGAAGCGCTTTTCGGCCTCGTCTTGCTCATCAGCTTTCAGCCGGGCGCGCAGGGCCAGCAGATCGTCGGCCTTGCGCTCCAGCAGCGCCTCGAACGCGTCAGGCGAAAGGGGCGTCGGGAGCTTGACGACATCCGACATCATGGCGAGCAGCGCCGTCGCCGACACGCCGCGCCTGTGCGCCGTTCCGGCGATCAGCGTTGCAAAGTCGTCCGGATTGGTCACGCCGCCATCCATCCCTGCGCGCCGGTCACATCAATTGCGGCTCGTTAAGTCACGACCGATCACCTGGCGGCGATGACCGCGATCTCGACCGTGAACTGCGGCGCGGCGAGCTTCGCCTCGACCGTGGCGCGGCCAGGCGTCGCGCCAGCCACCACCCATGTATCCCAGACAGCGTTCATCTCGGCGAAGGTCGACATGTCCGACAGCCAGATATTTACCATCAGCAGCCTGGTCTTGTCGGTGCCGGCCGCGGCCAGCAGCCCGTCGATGATGCCCAGGATCTCGGTGGTCTGCTCGGCGACGCTCTTGCCGGCCGCCTTGTCGGCAACCTGGCCGGCCAGATAGACGGTGTCGCCATGGACGACGGCCTTGGACATGCGCGGGCCGGGCTGAATGCGCTGAATGCTCATGAGAGGTCTCCTGATTGGGGCGCATGCTGGTAGCCTGCGCATCGGCTTTGCGCAAACCGCATTGTCGGGAGCACGATCATCTATCGCGCTCTCGAAATGGTTGCCATGGAGCGCCGGCGCGGATGTGCATTGGGACTATGCCATCCGGCCGATGGCTCAGGCCAGCGCAGTCCAGCCCGCCCAGAGCGCCCCATAGCGCGCCGCCTTGCCCGCGAAGACGAATGCGACGAAGCGCCCGAGCGGATAGTTCAGCGTGCCGGCGATCAGCGTCAGCGGATCGCCGGCGACCGGCAGCCAGGCGAAGAGCAGCGAGGGCCAGCCGAAGCGCGCAAACCAGCCCTGCGCCTTCGCCAGTCTGGCGGAATCGGGCCGCAGCCGAGCCGGCAGCTTTTCGACGCCGTATCGCGCGATCAGCCGGCCGATTTGCCAGTTGACGACGGAACCCGCGGTGTTGGCGAGGCTGGCGACGAGAAACAGCGCCAGCGGATCGACGGTCTTTGCCGCCAGCAGCCCGACGAAGACGATCTCCGACTGCGCCGGCAGCAGCGTCGCGGCGACGAAAGCCGCGCCCGCCATGCCGGCGAGCGAGGCGAGAGCTTCCATCACAACCGCCGCAGCGCGACCTGCTGGATGCGGTGGCTCGCGCCCTTGGTCAGGATCAGGCTGGCGCGCTGACGCGTCGGCAGGATGTTCTCCTGCAGATTGGGCAGGTTGATCCCGGTCCAGAGATTTTCGGCGATCGAGAGCGCCTCGTCCTCGGCGATCTCGGCATATTTGCGGAAGAAGGAGCGCGGATCGCGGAAGGCGGTCTGGCGCAGGGTCATGAAGCGGTTGACGTACCAGCGGTGCAGATCGTGCTCGTCGGCGTCGAGATAGACCGAGAAATCGAAATAGTCCGAAACGAAGGGGATCACCGTGCCGTCTTTCGGCATCCGGCTCGGCTGGAGAACGTTCAGCCCTTCGAGGATCAGGATGTCTGGCCGCTCGACGACGACCTCCCCGCCCGGCACCACGTCATAGACCAGATGCGAATAGACCGGCGCCGCAACCGCCGGCTTGCCGGCCTTCACGTCGGACAGAAAGCGCAGGATCGCCGCGCCGTCATAGCTCTCGGGGAAACCCTTGCGCTGCATCAGGCCGCGCCGCTCGAGCTCGGCATTGGGCAAAAGGAAACCGTCCGTGGTGACGAGCTCGACCTTGGGCGTGTTGGGCCAGCGCGCGCACAGCGCCTTGAGCACGCGCGCCGTGGTCGACTTGCCGACCGCCACGGAGCCGGCGACCCCGATGATATAGGGAACCTTGACCTCCTGCTCGGCCATCAGGAAGCGCTGCGTCGCCTTGAACAGACCTTGCGTGGCCGCGACATAGAGCGAGAGCAGGCGCGACAGCGGCAGATAGATCGCCACGATCTCATCGAGCGAGATCGGGTCGTTGATCGATTGCAGCTTGGTCAGATCGTCGACCGACAGCGTCAGCGGCGTATCGGCGCGCAGATGCGCCCACTCGTCGCGCGTGAAGCTGCGATAGGGCGAGCCGAGATCGGGATCGGCCGGGGCGGGAATCAGGCGCTGGTCCATGGCATGACCCGCATTCCAGGCTTCGAGGTTCAACGCAGGACTAGCCTCGGCTTCTCAACGTGGTCGCGCCGCTTTTTCCGCCAGTCCGGATGTCGCGGTGCGGGCCTCAAGCTGGCTCAACACGTCTTGCAATGCAACATCGCGCGACTTGAGTACGACCAACAGATGATAGATCAGGTCGGCGCTCTCGGCGATCAGCTCGTCCCGGTCGCCCTTCACGGCCGCGATGACGGCCTCGACCGCCTCCTCGCCGAGCTTCTTGGCGCAGCGCTCGGGGCCGGCGGCGAGCAGCTTCGCCGTCCAGGATTCGTCCGGGGAAGCGGCGGCGCGCGCGGCGATGCGGGCTTCGAGGTCGGCGAGGGTGAAGGTCGTCATTTGATGACTTGACATTACTTTACGCTTAGGTGTCCATTTAATTTCATAAAAAACATGATTTTCTCTCGAACTAAAAAATCTCCTTTGCTAATGTCATTAGCGTCTCACTCAATGGCTCCAGCTCGGCAGGTTTTATTTTTTGCTCAAAATAGGGAATTGCTGCTTTCCGCATTATGTAAATGCGATCATGAGGTTCTGATCCGTCATTTTTGGGGCCCAAGACAGAATGTGCGACTGAATTTCGTTTTTCAGATACGGATTTTATCTTAGCGAGTATGGCATTAAGTTCAGACTGCAAATCTTGAGGTAGAGACCTCTTTCCCATCGATTTGATAATTTTAATCCTCTGATCGATGTTTCTAAGATTATCAAAGACGATAGCCGTTACCTCATAGTGCTGATTAAATAAAAACTCATGAAATATCTCTCGAATCTCTTCGTCAATATAATTGGAAATACTAATAATTTTACCAATGCAAGATAAATATTCACGCGCCTGTGGAGAATCGTAGTCTCCAAATGCAAAATCTAACCAATTCATATCAATCTATTCGCATCTTGAGTCCCGCCGCCGCCATATGCGCCTTGGCCTGCGGGATGGTGTAGGTACCGAAATGGAAGATCGAGGCCGCCAGCACCGCGCTGGCATGCCCCTGGCTGACGCCCTCGACGAGATGGTCGAGCGTGCCGACCCCGCCGGACGCCACCACGGGAATCGAAACCGCATCGGCGACGCGACGCGTCAAGGCCAGGTCGAAGCCGATCTTGGCGCCGTCGCGGTCCATCGAGGTCAGCAGGATTTCCCCCGCGCCAAGGCTCGCGACCTCGCGCGCATAGGCGACCGCGTCGATGCCCGTCGCCGTGCGCCCGCCATGGGTAAAAATCTCCCAGCGCTCGGGCGCGACCTGCTTGGCGTCGATCGCAACCACGATGCATTGCGCGCCGAATTTTTCCGCCGCCTCGCGCACGAATTCGCGCCGTTGCACGGCGGCCGTCATGATCGAGGCCTTGTCGGCTCCGGCCAGCAGCAGCTTGCGGATGTCCTCGACCGTGCGCACGCCGCCGCCGACCGTCAGCGGCATGAAGCAGGCTTCGGCCGTGCGGCTGACGATGTCGAACAGGATGCCGCGATCCTCATGGCTCGCCGTAATGTCGAGAAAACACAACTCGTCGGCGCCGGCGGCGTCATAAGCTTTCGCCGCCTCGACCGGATCGCCGGCATCGACCAGATCGACGAAGTTGACGCCCTTGACGACACGGCCGTCCTTGACGTCGAGGCAGGGGATGATGCGGGTTTTAAGGGTCATTCGGGGTCGAGATCGAAGGGGCGCGTCGTCAGGTCTTGCATGGTATAGGGACACTCGGCTGGAAAGACGCCGATCTTCAGACCGGTTTCCGCTGCGGCTTCGGAGCGGGCGCGACGGTACGCGCGCTCGACCGCCTCGGCGAGGCGAGGCTTCAGGCCGGGATTTTCAGCGAGGACATCGGTGAAGTCGCCACGTTGCACGACGATCGTCGACAACCAGCTTCGGCTTCGCCTCTCCGGCTGATGGTCCCATTTCAGCATGTGCATCATCAGGACGCGAAGCGCGCTGGCCAGCTTGCTGAACTGCTCCTTGCCCAAGCTCTCCAGCTCCTCGACGATGTTGGCGCGGTCGATCGCGTCGAAACGGCCCTCGCGCACCAGCGCGGCCTGCTCCAGCGTCCAGGAGTAGAAATCCTGTTCGTAGAGATCGCCCGTCGCGGGCGGCGTCTTTGGCAGTTCAAATACGCTCATGGAGCCGAGACTATCGCATTCGCGGTCATTCGTCAGCCATTGCCGCCAGCCGCGCCAGCGCCAGCGCCGGGTCGATCCGCCCGTCATAGAGCGCCCGCCCCGTGATCGCGCCCTCGAGGATCGCCGCATCGGGCGCGCAGAGCCGCTCGATATCGGCCATCGAGGCGAGCCCGCCCGAGGCGATCACCGGGATCGTCAGCGCGTTGGCGAGCGCGATCGTGCCGTCCCAGTTGACGCCCTGCAGCATGCCGTCGCGGGCGATGTCGGTGTAGACGATCGCCGCCACGCCGGCATCCTCGAAGCGCCGCCCGAGATCGTCGGCAGCCAGCGCCGAGGTTTCGGCCCAGCCCTCGACCGCCACGAAGCCGTCGCGCGCGTCGATGCCGACGGCGACCTGTCCCGGAAACGCCTTGGCCGCCTCGCGCACGAAGCCGGGATCGCGCACGGCCGCAGTGCCGATGATGACGCGGCGGACGCCCTTCTCCAGCCAGCCCGCGACCGTCTTCATGTCGCGAATGCCGCCTCCGAGTTGCACCGGGAAGGCGACCTTCGCGAGGATCGCCTCGACGGCCGCCGCGTTCATCGGCTTTCCGGCAAAGGCGCCGTCGAGATCGACGACATGCAGCCACTGGAAACCCTGCGCCTCGAAGGCCGCTCCCTGAGCGGCCGGATCGTCGTTGAACACGGTGGCGCGGTCCATGTCGCCCTGCTGCAGGCGCACGCATTGACCGTTCTTGAGGTCGATGGCGGGAAAGAGGATCACGGCGACCAGCCCAGGAAATTGGCGATCAGCTTCAGGCCGAGCGTCTGGCTCTTCTCGGGGTGGAACTGTGTGCCGGCGATGTTCCCGCGCGCCACCATGGCGGTGACCGGCCCGCCATGGTCGGTGACCGCAAGCACGTCCTCGCCCCGCTCAGCGTTCAGCGCGTAGGAATGCACGAAATAGGCGTGCAGCCCCTGCGGCCCGGTCTCGATGCCGTCGAGCAGGGGATGGTCGTCCTGCCGGTGCAGCGTGTTCCAGCCCATATGCGGGATCTTGAGGGCGTCGTCGTTGGGCACGATCGCCGCCACGTCGCCAGGAATCCAGCCCAGACCCGGCGTCACGACATATTCGAGCCCGCGCGAGGCGAGCAGTTGCATGCCGACGCAGATGCCCAGAAACGGCCGGCCCTTAGCCCGCACGCTCTCCTCCAGCGCCTCGACCATGCCGGAGACGGCGTCGAGTCCGCGCCTGCAATCGGCGAAGGCCCCGACGCCCGGCAGCACGATGCGGTCGGCGGCGCGCACGGCTTGCGGGTCGCTGGTGACGCAGATCGTCGAGGCGATACCCGATTCACCTGCGGCGCGCTCAAACGCCTTGGCGGCGGAGTGCAGATTGCCGGAGCCGTAATCGATGATGACGACCGACTGGCTCATCGCCCCTGCGCCTCGGGGAAGAGCCCGATCACAGGCACGGAGCCGCGTTGCGGCTGCTGCGCCGGGGCTGCCGCTGGCACTCGCGGCGCGGACGTCTCGCCGGCCAGAGCGCGCTCGAAATAGCGCCGCTCGGCTTCCGCCAGATCGCGCGCCTCGACCACGTCGGCCAGCCGCCAGCCCTGCCGCGCGAGCTTGCGGACGATCAGGTTCTGGCCTTCGAGCCCGAGATAGAGCCCGATCGCCGACTGCGCCGCGATCAGCGGCAGGCCGCTGAGGCCGAGCCGGCTCCGCGCATAGAACAGCGCGCCCCAGACCACGGCGAACAGCAGCGTCGCGAGCCAGAGCCGCTTGTAGAGCAGCCAGACCCCGGTCAGTACGAAGGCCGGCCAGGTGAAGCTCTCCGGAAAGAGTCTGGCCTGCTCGATTTCCTCGCGCGCGCCGCCGGAGCCCGGCGGCGGGATCATCACGGTGTAGAACGCCATGGTTCCGATCCTCTCAGAGCGCGCCCTTGGTCGAAGGCACGCGGCCGCCCTCGCGCGGATCGACCTCGATCGCGACGCGAAGCGCCCGCGCCAGCCCCTTGAAGCAGCTCTCGGCGATGTGGTGCGCATTGTCGCCATAGAGCGTCTCGACATGCAGCGTGATGCCGGCATTCATCGCAAAGGCCTGGAAGAACTCGCGCACCAGCTCGGTGTCGAAGCTGCCGATCTTTTCCGCCCTGAACTGCGTCCGGAAGACGAGGAACGGCCGACCCGAGACGTCGATGACGACGCGGGTCAGCGTCTCGTCCATCGGCAGATGGACATCGGCGTAGCGGCGGATGCCCTTCTTGTCGCCGAGCGCTGCCTTGAGCGCCTCGCCGAGCGCGATCCCGGCATCCTCGACCGAGTGGTGGTCGTCGATATGGGTGTCGCCCTTCACGCTGACCGACAGATCGATCAGCGAGTGGCGCGCGAACAGGTCGAGCATATGGTCGAAGAAGCCGATTCCGGTCGAAATCTCGGCCTTGCCCGTGCCGTCGAGCCCGAGCTTTACCGCGATATCGGTCTCGTTGGTGCGGCGCTTCACTTCACCGGAACGCATGACGGCCTCTGTGCCCTGCAGGATGTGGGGTCGCTTTAGCAGGCGGGTGGCGGGAAGGCCAATGTGTTTGGCGGACCTCTCCGTCATGCTCGGCCTTGTGCCGAGCATTCACGTCTTGGTCACAGCGCTCGACGCCGGAAGACGTGGATGGTCGGGACAAGCCCGACCATGACGGAGAGGGCGGGGACGCAGGGCGATGCCTAGCTCTTCGAAGGCGGCCCGAACCGCGTCAGGAACGTGCGCGCCCGCGGCATCGCGTCATTCAGGAACTGGCCGGGCTCGCGCAGCCACAAGCCGTCATAGGTCTTCGACTTCACCTCCGACACCAGCACGTCCTGCGGCAGAGACACGAGGGTTCCGTCCCAGCCCGGCCACCACAGCCGGCCCTTGGCCCAGTGATGCGCGATCAGCGCCTCTTCGCAGCGATAGCCGTGGAAGTCGAAGGCTGTTGTGCCATTGGTGACGAAGACGTGGCTTCCGGTGAAACCTTCGGCCGGCCTGATCCAGACCGCGTGGTAGCCGGCGTCGGGATAGGTCTCCAGAAACGCGTAGGCGAGGATGTGACAGGCGCCGCAGGCGAAGAAGACGCGCTCGGGCAGATTCCAGCGTTTGAGCGGGTCGCTCTTGATACCGGGCTTCAGCCTGAACATGTTGGCGTCTCCCGCTTCTTCCCGGCGAAGGCCCGAATCGCGATGTCCGAGACTAGCAACGCCCCGCTGATGCACGCGACCACGATCCTGATGGTGCGCAAGGGGGCCAAGGTCGTGATCGGCGGCGACGGGCAGGTTTCGCTCGGCCAGACCATCATGAAGGGCAATGCCAGAAAGGTCCGCCGCCTCGCCAAGGGCGCGGTGATCGCAGGCTTCGCCGGCGCGACCGCCGACGCCTTCACCCTGTTCGAGCGGCTGGAGACCAAGCTGGAGCAGTATCCGACGCAGTTGCTGCGCGCCTGCGTCGAGCTCGCCAAGGACTGGCGCACCGACCGCTATCTGCGCCGCCTGGAGGCGATGCTGCTGGTCGCCGACAGGGAGGTCTCGCTGCTGATCTCGGGCACCGGCGACGTGCTGGAGCCGGAAGCGAGCGAGCACGGCTCGGTGATGGCGATCGGCTCGGGCGGCAACTACGCGTTGTCTGCGGCGCGCGCCCTGATCGACGTCGAGACGGACCCCGAGGCGATCGTGCGCAAGGCGATGAAGATCGCCGGCGACATCTGCGTCTATACGAACCACTCGCTCGTCATCGAGACGCTGGAGGCGACGTGAATCCACAAGATTTGAACGATATCGCCTTCGCGCCGGTGAGGCTGGACGACCTGCCGATGCTGGGCGAGTGGATGGCCCGGCCGCATTGGCAGGACTGGTGGGGCGATCCCGAGACCGAGCTGGGTTATGTCCGCGACATGGTCGAGGGCCGTGACACGACCTGCCGTCCGTTCATTTTTATGCTGAAGGGCGAGCCGGCCGGCTACATCCAGGTCTGGATGATCGGTCCGCACCAGATCCCCGCATGGACCGACGACAACCCATGGCTGATGGAACTTCCCGCCGACGCCGTCGGCGTTGATCTGTCGCTGGCCGACGGGGCGCGGCTGTCGCGAGGCATCGGCTCCGCCGTGCTGCGCCGCTTCGTCGCGATGCTGCTCGCGGAAGGCCACAGGACGATCGTCATCGACCCAGACCCGGCCAATGGCCGCGCGGTCGCGGCTTACGCCAAGGCGGGCTTCCGTCCCGTGCCGCATCTCGAAGGCCGGACGAAGGACGTGCTTATCATGCAGTTTCAGCAGGATTTTGCTTCCAAATGACCTCCTTCTCCCCCCGCGAGATCGTCTCCGAGCTCGACCGTTTCATTGTCGGCCAGAACGACGCCAAGCGAGCGGTGGCCATCGCGCTGCGCAACCGCTGGCGACGCCAGCAGCTCGAAGGCCCGCTGCGGGAGGAGGTGAGCCCCAAAAACATCCTGATGATCGGGCCGACCGGCTGCGGCAAGACCGAGATCGCGCGAAGGCTCGCGCGGCTGGCCAACGCGCCCTTCCTCAAGGTCGAGGCGACGAAATTCACCGAGGTCGGCTATGTCGGCCGCGACGTCGAATCGATTGTGCGCGATCTGGTCGAGGTCGCGATCGGGCTCGTCCGCGAGAGCCGGCGCAAGGACGTGCAGGCCAAGGCGCATGTCGCGGCCGAAGAGCGCGTGCTCGACGCGCTGGTCGGTTCGACGGCAAGTCCGGGCACGCGCGACAGCTTTCGTCGCAAACTGCGGGCCGGCGATCTCGACGACAAAGAGATCGAGGTCGAGATCGCGACCGGCGCCTCCGGCCCGCCGATGTTCGAGGTTCCCGGCATGCCCGGGGCCTCGATCGGCGCGATCAATCTCTCAGACATGTTCGGCAAGGCTTTTGGCCAGAAGGGCAAGCCCAAGCGCATTCTCGTCAAGGAGGCCTATGGCCCGCTTCTGACCGAGGAGAGCGACAAGCTGATCGACCAGGAGGCGATCGTCCATGCCGCGATCCGCGAGGTCGAGAACAACGGCATCGTCTTCCTCGACGAGATCGACAAGATCTGCGCCCGCGAGGGCAAGGGTGGCGCGGATGTCTCGCGCGAAGGCGTGCAGCGCGACCTGCTGCCGCTGATCGAGGGCACCACGGTCGCGACCAAGCACGGCGCGGTCAAGAGCGACCACATCCTGTTCATCGCGTCGGGCGCGTTCCACGTCTCGCGGCCCTCCGACCTGCTGCCGGAACTGCAGGGCCGCCTGCCGATCCGGGTCGAACTGCAGCCGCTCGACATCGAGGATTTCAAGCGCATCCTGACCGAGACGGAAGCCAGCCTGATCAAGCAGACCGTGGCGCTGATGGCGACCGAGGAGGTCACGGTCGCGTTCACGCCGGACGCGATCCACGCCATCGCCCGCATCGCCGTCGATGTGAACGCGACGGTCGAGAACATCGGCGCGCGGCGCTTGCAGACGGTGATCGAGCGGATCCTCGACGACATCTCCTTCACCGCGCCCGACCGCTCGGGCGAAAGCGTCACCATCGACGCGGCCTATGTCGAGGCTCGGATCGGTGACCTGGCGAAGAACGCGGATCTGAGCCGGTTTATTCTGTGATCCGTCTTGATGCTCGTCTTCAGAATTGGTTATGTTGAAGACGCATAGCAAGGAGGCTGACAATGTCTCGCACCACGACCATGACGGTTCGGCTCAGCGGGGCGCTGAGCGAGTTCGTTGCGGCCAATGTCGGCGAAAACGGCCACTATGAGAATATCAGCGAATATGTTCGCGACCTGATCCGGCGCGACAAGGAGCGGACGGAGCAGGAGGCGTTCGTGCGGCTGAAGGCCGAGCTGACGCTGGCCTTTGCGGCGCCGGATGAGGATTATGTTCCTTTCGACGCCGTCGAGATCATGAATCGCGCCAAGGGATGACACGACCATGGCCGTTCGCATCCAGAGAGCGGCCTCCTACAGGATCGATGACATTTACCGGCATACGCGCGAACGCTGGGGCGTGGACCAGGCGGAGCGCTATGTCAGCGGCCTGCTCAAGGCTATCGGCGAGATTGAAACGACCGCCGTCCAGTCGCGTCCCATATCCGCGGACTTCGGCGTCAGGGGCAATGTGTTTCGCTATCAGCGTCATCTGGTCTACTGGCGCTATTTCAAGAATGGCGACGTTGGCATCGTGACGATCCTTCACGAGCGCATGCACCGGATCGATCGTTTCCGCGAGGATTCTGGCCATTGAGGCGGCCCGGAGATCGCTGTCGATGAATCCTGCGCCGGAGCCCTCCAGCCTCGCCCGCGATTCCGCCATCGTCGGCGCGGCGACGATCCTGTCGCGGCTGCTCGGATTTGCCCGCGACGTGCTGATCGCGCGGCTGCTCGGGGCCGGGCCTGTGGCGGATGCGTTTCTGGCTGCGCTGCGCCTGCCCAACCTCGTCCGGCGCGTGCTCGGCGAGGGCGGGCTGAACGCGCCTTTCGTGCCGCTCTATCTCGCGATCAAGGGAGAATCCGGGGACGCGGCCGCGCAAAAATTCGCCGGCGAGGCGGCCTCGCATCTGGCGCTGCTGCTGCTCGTCATCGTCGGGCTTGGCGAGCTCTTTGCGCCCTGGGTCGTGCTCGGGCTGGCCGGCGGCTTCGCCGAGGAGCCGGCGACGCTCGCGCTGGCGGCGCTCTACACGCGGCTGATGCTGCCCTTCCTGCTGCTGACGACGCTGGCGGCCATGCTGGCGGCGCTGCTGAATGCGGAAAGGCGCTTCGCGCTGGCTGCGCTTGCGCCGGCGCTGATGAACGCGATCCTGCTGGCTGCGTTGCTGGCGCTGCTCGCCACAGGCAGCGAGCCGGCCTTTGCCGCGCCATGGCTTGCCGGCCTCGTCAGCCTGACCGGGCTCGCCCATCTCGGACTGATCCTGTTCGGCCTGCGCCAAAGCGGCTTGCCCCGCCCGAGCCTGCGCTGGTCGCCTGAGATGTCGAGCCTCGTTCGCACCGGCGGCGCGACCCTGCTCGCGGCCTCGTCCGCGCAACTCGTCCTGCTGGTCGCGACGCAGATCGCCTCGACAGAGCCGGGCTCGGTCGCAGCGCTCTATTACGCCGACCGCGTCTTCCAGCTTCCGCTCGGCTTCGTCGGCGTGGCGATGGGGACCGTGATGCTGTCGGAGATGGCGGCGGCCTCGCCTGCCGAGCACGATGCCGCGCTTGGCCGGGCGCTGGCGCTGGGGCTGGCGCTCGCCGTTCCCGCCGCCACCGCGCTCGTCATGCTGGCCGATCCGATCGTCTCCGTGCTGTTCGAGCATGGCCGCTTCGGCGCGCAGGATCGCCAGCGCACGGCCGCGGCGCTTGGCGCCTTCGCGCTCGGTCTTCCTTTCGCGGTGATCGCAAAGGTGCTGGGACAGGTCTATTTCGCCCGGCAAACGCCGCGCCTGCCGCTTCTGGCGGGAGGTCTGGCGGTGCTGGTCGCGGTCCTCGCCGGCCTGACCCTGGCGACGGAGGGGCGCGCAGCGGAGATGGCGGCGCTTGCCGCCAGCCTCGCCTTCGTCGCTCAAGCCGGGCTGCTGGCGGTTGCGCTGCGGCGCTCCGGCCTCTGGCGGCCGAGCCTTTCATCGCTGCGCCCGATCGGGGCTACGCTCCTCGCCAGCGCGGCGATGGGCCTCGTGCTGCTGGTTGCACGCGACGCGCTCGCCGATGCTCTGGCTGCCGGCCAACCTGCGCTCTGGCGGATCGCGGCGTTGGCAGGACTCTGCGCTGGGGGACTGGTCGCCTATGCGTTGCCGGCCGTGCTGCTGGGGGCCTTCGGCCCCGGCCGCTTCAGCTTGCGCCTCTTGCGCAAGCGGCGGCCATAAGCCAGAACGCGCCTCCTTCTGTTCGGTTCGTGATGACGGAGCGCCCCGATGGCGGCCTTTCACCAGCGCGTCTTCTCCGGCATGCAGCCGACCTCGACGCTGCATCTCGGCAATTATCTCGGCGCGCTGACCAACTGGGTCGCGATGCAGAAGACCCATGACTGCATCTATTGCGTCGTCGACATGCATGCGATCACGCAGAGTTTCGATGTCTGGGGCGGCCCGGCGGAACTGACGCGGGCGACGCGCGAGGTAACGGCGGCTTATATCGCGGCCGGGGTCGATCCCAAGCAGAGCATAATCTTCAACCAGAGCCAGGTGCGGCAACATGCCGAGTTGGCTTGGGTCTTCAATACGGTCGCGCGGCTGGGCTGGCTGAACCGCATGACCCAGTTCAAGGAGAAGGCCGGTAAGGACCGCGAGAACGCTTCGGTCGGGCTCTACGATTACCCCGTGCTGATGGCAGCCGACATCTTGCTCTACAAGGGCACGCATGTGCCTGTCGGCGAGGACCAGAAGCAGCATCTCGAACTGGCGCGCGACATCGCCCAGAAGTTCAACAACGACTTTTCCGCGCGGATCGCCGAGCGCGGCCTGGGCGCCGGCGATCTCGGCTTTTTCCCTCAGCCCGAGCCGATGATCCAGGGCCCGGCCCCGCGCGTGATGAGCCTGCGCGACGGCACGAAGAAAATGTCGAAATCCGATCCGTCCGACTATTCGCGCATCAACCTGACCGACGACGCCGAGACCATCGCCACCAAGGTCCGCAAGGCCAAGACCGATCCGGAAGCGCTGCCCTCCGAGGAGAAGGGGCTGGAGGGTCGGCCGGAGGCGGAAAATCTCGTCGGCATCTATGCCGGGCTCGAAGGCGTCACCAAGGCGCAGGTGCTGTCCCAGTTTGGCGGCGGCCAGTTCTCCGGCTTCAAGGCGGCTCTGGTCGATCTCGCGGTGACAAAGCTTGCCCCCATCGCCGACGAGATGCGCCGCCTGCTCGCCGATCCCGGCCATATCGACGCGATCCTGAACGACGGCGCCGATCGGGCGACGGCGATCGCGGCCCCGGTCATGGCCGACGTCAAGGATATCGTCGGCTTCGTCGGCCGGCGCTGAGCGCGCCTTGGCGCACTTGCGCTGACCGGGTCTTGCATTGACTTGGCGGCGCGGTTCACCATGCCGGCTCCTGGAAGCGGCGACAGGATGAGATCATGGTCAAGCGACGGCGGTCCTATGAAACGGGCCATCGCCCGAAATTTCTAGCGGTCGTCGATGACAGCGACGAATGCGCCAAGGCGGTCCGCTTCGCCGCGCGCCGCTGCGCCCGCGTCGGGGCCGCCATTGTGCTGCTCGGCGTGGTCACGCCGCCCGAGCACGAGACCTGGCTCGGCGTCGGCGAGGTGATGCAGGCCGAGGCGGAGGAGGAGGCGCAGAAGCTGCTCGATGCGGCGGCCGCTTCCGTGCGGGCGCTCGCCGGGCTCGAACCCGAGAAGGTCGTGCGCACCGGCGACAAGGCCGACGAGGTCGTCAAGCTGATCGAGGCCGACGAGGACATCTCGCTGCTGGTGCTGGCCGCGGGCGCGGGCCGCGACGGTCCCGGCCCGCTGGTCAGCGGACTCGCCGGCAAATCGGCCGCCAGTTTCCCGATCCCGGTCGCGATCGTGCCGGGTCATCTGGAGGACGAGGAGATCGACGCGCTGGCGTGAGCGCTCTTCTCCCTCCTCCCGCTTGCGGTGGGGAGGGCCGGGGTGGGGGCAGTTCGACCGGGTGCGACTTCGATCATGATGGTTCACCCGGCCATTCGGCCCCCCATCCCTAACCCTTCCCCACCGCAAGCGAGGGGGAAGGGGACAGGTCGGAGCTTCCCGCTGGAATCATTCCGGCGACGCGCCTATATCCGTTGCAGGAACGGCGGCCTTGACCCGCCGGCGCCGGAGGATTTTTCGATGTTCATCCAGACCGAAGCCACGCCCAACCCCGCCACCCTGAAATTCCTGCCCGGCCGCACGGTGATGGCCGACGGCACGCTCGAACTGCGCGAGGCCGACCAGGCGCAGCGCTCGCCGCTGGCCCAGCGCCTGTTCGGCGTCAACGGCGTCTCCGGAGTATTCCTCGGCTCGGATTTCATCACCGTCACCAAGTCGGAAGGCGAATGGCCCCATCTCAAGCCGGCGATCCTCGGCGCGATCATGGAGCATTTCATGTCGGGCGCGCCGGTCCTCTCGGACGGCTCGCAGGCCGACGTGATCGAGGAGGGCGAGTTCTTCGCCCCCGAGGACGCAAAAACCGTCGAGACGATCAAGGATCTGCTCGAAACCCGCATCCGTCCGGCGGTGGCCGGCGATGGCGGCGACATCACCTTCCGCGGCTTCAAGGACGGCACGGTCTATCTCGCGATGAAGGGCTCCTGCGCCGGCTGCCCGTCCTCGACCGCGACGCTCAAGCACGGCATCCAGAACCTGCTGCGCCACTTCCTTCCGGATGTGCGCGAGGTCGAGGCGGTCTGAACCCAAGCGGTCGCTCTGGCTGTTTGTTGAAAGAACCAACCGCGCCGTCATCCCGGACGCAGCGAAGCGAAGCTCCGGGATCCATCGTAAGGCTAAGACAGCGCCCTGTGATGGATCCCGGATCGGCGCTGCTACGCAGCTTGTCCGGGATGACGGCGTGTTTCATTGTCTATTGAAACAGGCTGACCTGCATTCATGCGCATCCTCGCCATCGACACCGCGCTCGGCGCCTGCTCGGCCTGCGTGCTCGACGCCGGTTCGGCGCAGCCGCTCGCCATCGAGCAGGTCGCGATGGAGCGCGGCCATGCCGAGGCGCTGATGCCGATGATCGAGCGCGTCATGAATGCGGTCGAGGGCGGCTTCGTCTCGCTCGACCGCGTCGCCGTCACGGTCGGCCCCGGCAGCTATACCGGCCTGCGCGTCGGCATTAGCGCGGCCCGCGCCATCGCTTTCGCGGCCGCGATTCCGGCGGTCGGCGTCACCACGCTTGCGGCGGTCGCCGCGCCGCTGATAGGGCGCGAATCGGGCCGCGTCATCGCGGCTGCGCTCGACGCCCGCCACGGCCAGGTCTGGTTCCAGGCGATGACCTCGCAGGGCAAGCCGCTTGTGGCGCTGCGCCAGGTCAGCCACCGCGACGCCGCCCGCGCCATCGGGGCCGGCCCGGTCAGCATCGTCGGCTCGGCGGCGCAGGCCGTCGCCAACGAGGCCTGGGCGATCGGCCTCGACGCGCTGATCCTCGACGAGAGCCGCGCTCCGGACGTCATGTGGGTCGCGCGGCTGGGCCTGATCGCCGATCCGGAAGCCGCCCCGCCGCGCCCGCTCTACCTCAAGGCTCCCGAAACGACCCCGCAGGACTCGGCCCGCCTGCCCCGGCGCTGAAAACGAGTCTTGTCTGAGCGTAACTCTGTGCCATCAAGCGCCATGGACTGGCTGCGCCGACTGCTCAATCCCGAATCAGGCCCGGCCCGCACCGGGCGGCTGGATGTGCGCCATGCCCGGCATGTCGCGGCGCTGCATCATGCCGGCGGCTTCGCGCGCGGCTGGGAGCCGGGCGAATGCGCCGCGCTGCTGGCCGATCCGGCGGTGCTCGCCGATGGCGTCTATCCCGGGCAGGGCCCGAACCCCATTGGTTTCGTGATCTCGCGCATGGCGGCGGGCGAGGCGGAGATCCTCAGCATCGTCGTCGCGCCCGGCCGGCGCGGCGATGGACTCGGGCGCGGCCTGCTCTCGGCCCATCTCGGCCATCTCGCCGCGTGCGGCGTCAGTCAGGTCTTCCTCGAGGTCGAGGACGGCAACCTGCCGGCCGAGCGGCTCTACCGGCATTTCGGCTTCAGCGAGGTCGGCCGCCGCAAGGGCTACTACATCAAGGCCGACGGGAGCCGCACCGAGGCCGTGACGATGCGGCTCGATCTTGGATGACGGATTTGCTCGCATGAAGGGATTTGCGCCCGGCGCCATCCTGCGGCTCGGTTGGCTCGGCGCGGCCACGCTCGTGCTGCTGCCGGCCCAGTTGCTCGCGGTCCGGCTCGGCGCGAAGACGGCGGCGGTCGTCCCGAAACTCTATCATCGCCTCGTCTGCCGGGCGCTCGGCGTGCGCTGCGTCGTCACGGGATCGCCGCCGCCGGCTGGCGCAGGCGGGCTGATCGTCGCCAACCACGTCTCCTGGCTCGACATCGCGGTCATCGGCGCGCAGCGCCCGCTCTCCTTCGTCGCCAAAAGCGAGGTCGCCGACTGGCCTGTGATCGGGCTGTTGTCGAAGCTCCAGCGCACCGTCTTCATCGACCGCATGCGCCGCGCGGCCACCGCCGATGTCGCGGCGCAGATGGGCGCGCGGCTTTCGGCCGGCGAATCGGTCGTGCTCTTCGCGGAAGGCACGACAGGCGACGGCACCCGCATCCTGCCGATGCGCTCCTCGCTGCTGGGGGCTGCCCATGCCGCTCTGGGCGAGGGACGTGGCGACGTCACCATCTACCCGCTGACGATCAGCTACACCGGCATCCACGGCATGGCCGGCGGGCGCGAGGAGCGCAGCGCGCTGGCATGGTATGGCGACACCGAGCTTGCCCCCCATCTCAAGGCGGTACTGGCGATGGGCGCGATCGACGTGGTGCTGGCCTGGGGCGAGCCGATCGCGATGGGCGCCAAAACCTCGCGCAAGGAGGCGACGCGGCTGGCCGAGATTGCAATCAGGAGCGCGCGGCGGCAGGCGGTGACGGGGCGGAGATGAATAGAGCCGGTGATCAGCTCTCGTCTGGAAAAATGCACTCCGGCGTGACTGGCGGGTCCTCAATCTCAGGCCAGCTCTCGTCGAGCGCGTCCCAGCTTTCGAACAGGGCGATCAGCCGTATCGCAGAACTCTCAGAGCCATCCATAGGAGAGTTCCGTGCCATGACCGAAGCATATTCGTCTCTGCAACTGTGATCAATCACGACTGGCCTGCTCATTGCTTCATTGGATCGGCTTGCCTCAGGTTATTTCCCCGGACCGCGATCCGGGCTAAGGAGACGGTTTGGAGCCTCACGATCCGCCGCGCATGAAAACCGTCCACATCAAGTCCTTCGGCTGCCAGATGAACGTCTATGACGGGCAGCGCATGGCCGATATCCTGGGCCAGCAGGGCTATGAGGAGACGGCCACGCCCGAAGGCGCGGACCTGATCCTGCTCAATACCTGCCATATCCGCGACCGCGCGGTGCAGAAGGTCTATACCGAGCTCGGCAAGCTGCGCGACCTCAAGACTGCGCAACTGGCCAATGGCCAGCATACCAGGATCATCGTCGCCGGCTGCGTCGCGCAGGCCGAGGGCGCGGAAATCCAGCGCCGCCAGCCGGCGGTCGATCTCGTCGTCGGCCCGCAGGCCTATCACCGCCTGCCCGAACTGCTGGAGCAGGCGCGCGCCCGGCGGACCGTCGATACAGACCTGCCGGTCGAGGACAAGTTCGGTTATCTGCCGCCCCCGACGCCAAAGGCGATCCGCGCACGCGGCATCTCCGCTTTCGTCACGGTGCAGGAAGGCTGCGACAAGTTCTGCGCGTTTTGCGTCGTGCCCTATACGCGCGGCGCGGAATTCTCGCGGCCGGTTTCGCAGGTGCTGGCCGAGGTCGAGCGGCTGGCGGCGTCCGGCGTGCAGGACGTCACGCTGATCGGCCAGAACGTCAACGCCTATCATGGCGAAGGCGAGGGCGGCGTCTGGGGACTGGCAAGGCTGCTATATGCCGTCGCCGAGATTTCCGGCATCAGTCGCATCCGCTACACCACGAGCCATCCCCGGGATCTGGGCGACGATCTGATCGCGGCCCATCGCGATCTGCCGCAGCTGATGCCCTTCCTGCATCTGCCGGTGCAGGCCGGCTCCGACCGCATTCTCGCGGCGATGAACCGCAAGCACACCGCCGACGAGTATCGCCGGTTGATCGAGCGCATCCGGAATGCCCGCCCCGATATCGCCCTGTCCTCGGATTTCATCGTCGGCTTCCCCGGCGAGAGCGACGCAGAGTTCGAGGACACGCTCCGCCTCGTCGACGAGATCGGCTTCGCGTCGAGCTATTCCTTCAAATACTCGCCCCGTCCCGGCACGCCGGCGGCAGATCTCGTCGAACAGGTCGCGCCCGAGTTGATGAACGAGCGGCTCTACCGCCTGCAGGAGCGCATCGAGCACCATCGCCAGGCCTTCAACCACGCCATGGTCGGGCGTACGGTCGAGGTGCTGCTGGAGCGTGTCGGCCGCCATGCCGGCCAGCTTGCGGGAAAGACGCCCTGGCTCCAGGCTGTGCAGATCGAGACGGAGACGAATCAGATCGGCGACAGGGTCCAGGCGGTGATCGAGCGGGCAGGGTCGAATTCGCTGTTCGGCCGGCTGGCATCTGCCGCTCCGGGCTCCCCGACGGGAATGGCGGCATGAGCCGGCGCGGCTCTCCCCGCCATCTCCCGCACTCGGGCTCCGCCTGTCATCAGGCGGACATCGTCACGTTCGGTTATGCGTGCTTGAGACCCGGTCTCGCGATTCCGTGCGGCCGGAAACCCTGCCAGGGAGACGACGCATTTGGCACAGGCTGACCAGGCGACTCCGAGACAAGACCGTGGCCCGCGGCGCGAGCCGCCCTCCCAGCGCGCCGAGAGCTTTACGCGCGAGACCGTGACGCGCGATGGTCTGCCCGCCACCGAGGTCCTGCTGTCCTTCGACGACAACCGCCTCGCGAGCCTGGTCTTCGGCCATTACGACCAGAATCTCGCCCATCTCGAGCGCAGGCTCGGCGTCGTCGCAAGCCCCAACGGCAACCACCTCACCATCAAGGGTCCGCGCGAAACCGCCGAACAGGCCGGCCGCGTGCTCAAGACGCTGTATGCCCGCGCCAAGGCCGGCGCGTCCGTCACGCTCGGCGAGGTCGATGGCGCGATCGAGGAGAGCAACGTCCAGCGCTCGCTCTTTCCCTCCGCCGACGCCGGCAAGGCCTCCTTCGACGCCATCGTGACCCGCAAGCGCGGCCCGGTGCGCGCGCGCAATGCGGCGCAGGACGCCTATCTGCGCCAGCTCAAGCGCAACGAGCTCGTGCTCGCCGAAGGCCCGGCCGGCACAGGCAAGACCTGGCTCGCGGTCGGGCACGCCGTCTCGCTGATCGAGCAGGGCGTGGTCGAGCGCATGGTGCTGTCGCGCCCTGCCGTCGAGGCCGGCGAGCGGCTCGGCTTCCTGCCCGGCGACATGCGCGAGAAGGTCGATCCCTATCTCAGGCCGATCTACGACGCGCTCAACGACTTCATGGAGGCGCGCCATGTCGAGCGCGCGCTGCAGACCGGCATGATCGAGATCGCCCCGCTGGCCTTCATGCGCGGCCGGACTCTCACCAATGCCGTCGTGCTGCTCGACGAGGCGCAGAACGCCACTTCCGTGCAGATGAAGATGTTCCTGACCCGGCTCGGCGAAGGCTCGCGCATGATCATCACCGGCGATCCGACCCAGATCGACCTGCCTCCGGGCCAGCGCTCGGGGCTGATCGAGGCGGTCCGGCTGCTCTCGGGCGTCGAGGGCGTCGGTCATGCCAAATTCGAGGAGGGGGACGTCGTCCGCCATGATCTGGTGCGGCGCATCGTCATGGCCTATGAGGGCGCTGCGCGCCGCGAGCGCGAGGAGCGTGAGGAACGCATGCGTCCGCCAGAACCATCAGCTCCGCTTGAAGATGAGAGCGAGGGGCTGAAGCGCACCCTGTCGCGGGAGCGGCCGCGATGAACGACCGACCTCGCGCGCGGCGCCCGGCGCCGCCTGCGACCTCCTCCACGGTCGGGACCATCCGGCCCACGCTGTCTCTCTCGGTCAGAATCCAGGCGAAGCTCTGGCGCTCGCTGCCCGATCTGCGCCCGCTTATCGACGCAGCCACCCATGCCGCCATCGCGGTCTCCCCCGTCCAGCCGCTCGACGGGGCCGAACTCAGCCTGCTTTTGACCGACGACAGGCGCATTCGCATCGTCAACCGCGACTGGCGCGGGCTCGACAAGGCGACCAACGTCCTCTCCTTCCCGGCCGCCCCGCCCGACAGGATCGCGCTCAGCCCCGTGCTCGGCGACGTCGTGCTCGCCTACGAGACCGTGGCGCGCGAGGCTGAGGCCGAAGACAAGCCGATCGCCGATCATCTCAGCCATCTCGTCATCCACGGCCTGCTGCATCTGCTCGGCCAGGATCACGAGAGCGACGCCGACGCCGACCGCATGGAAGCGCTCGAGATCGCGGCGCTCGCCAGCCTGAGAATCGCCGACCCCTATGCGGATTCCGAGCCGCTCGACGAAACCCCCGTTTTTTCCCAGGCATCATGAGCGACGACAGTCGATCCACCGCGAGCGATCAGGCCGGGCGCGGCCTTGGCCATTGGCTCGGACAGTTTCTTGACAGGCTCGGTCTGCGCGGCGGCGGCACGATCCGCGAGGACATCGCCGAGGCCTTGGCACAGGACCAGGAGAACGGCCAGTTCGCCGATCTCAGCCCTCAGGAGCGGGCGATGCTGTCCAATGTGCTCAGCTTGCGCGAACGCCGGGTCGGCGACGTGATGATCCCGCGCGCCGATATCGTCGCGGTGCCGAGCGACGCCACGCTGGACGAGGTTTTGACCATCTTCGGCAATGCCGGGCATTCGCGCCTGCCGGTCTTCGACGATTCGCTCGATGATCCGCGCGGCATGGTTCATATCCGCGACTTCATGACCTTTATCGCCGGGCGCGCGAAGACGGAAGAAGCGACGATCCCACCCAGCGCACCGCTGCACGATCTCGCCGCCGTCGATCTGAGTTCCACGCTGTCGGCCGCGAAAATCCTGCGGCCGGTGCTGTACGTTCCGCCCTCGATGCCGGCGGTCGACCTCCTTGTCCGGATGCAGGCGACGCGGACCCATATCGCGCTCGTTATCGACGAATATGGCGGCACGGACGGGCTGGTCTCGATGGAGGATCTGGTCGAGATCGTCGTCGGCGACATCGAGGACGAGCACGATCTCGACGAGGGTCCCGCCATCGCGGCGCTGCAGGACGGTCGCTATGCGGCCGACGCCCGCGCCACGCTCGACGAACTCAAGGAAGCGACCGGCATCGACCTGTCGGAGGCCGAGATCGCCGAGGACATCGACACTCTCGGCGGGCTGATCGTGACCCTGGCCGGCCGCGTGCCCGCGCCGGGCGAGACGATCGAAGGGCCGGAAGGCCTCATCTTCGAGATCGTCGAGGCCGATCCGCGCCGGGTCAAGCGGATCAGCATCCAGCGCCGCGATACGGAAACGGGTCCGGTTACGCCGACGGAGGCCAATTAATGCGCCTTTCGGCCGTCGCCGACGGCGTCATCCTCGCCTGGGGCTGGCGTCGGCGTCTGATCGCGCTTGGCTCAGGAGCGTCGGGCGCTCTGGCCCTGCCGCCGCTCGATCTCTGGCCGCTGATCGTCCTGCCGATGACGGTGGCGGTCTGGCTGATCGACGGCGCGGTCGGTGAGACCGTCTGGCGGCGCGTTCGCGCGGCGGCGGCCGTGGGCTGGTGGTGGGGCTTCGGCTTCTTCCTCGCCGGGCTGTGGTGGCTCGGAGCGGCCTTTCTCGTGGAGGCAGACAAATTCGCCTGGGCATTGCCGTTCGGTGTCGTCGCGCTGCCGGCGGGGCTTGCGATCTTTCCGGCGCTGGGCTTCGCCCTCGCCCGCCTGCTCTGGCCCCACAATGCGGGCCGCATCCTGATGCTGGCTGCGGCGCTGGCGTCGAGCGAATGGCTGCGCGGCCATGTGCTGACCGGCTTTCCGTGGAACGTCTACGGCATGATGCTGGCGGGCCAGCCGCAGATCGCGCAGTTCGCCTCGCTGGTCGGGCTCTACGGGCTGACGCTCGTGGCGGTTGCGGTGGGAGCCGCGCCGGCGATGCTTGGCGGCCATGAGGGCGGTCTGCGCCGCTGGCGCGCGCCCGTCGCGGCGCTGGCGATGGTGGCCGGGCTCGTCGGCTACGGGCTCTGGCGCATCCCGGCGCAACCCTCGCCGACGGTTGCCGGGGTAAAATTGCGGCTGATGCAACCCAATCTGCCGCAGGACGCCAAATTCAGCGCCCGCAACAGCGAGGCCATCCTGGCCCATTATCTGGCGCTGAGCGACCGGGCGACGAGCCCGACCACGCTCGGCGTCCAGGACGTCACTCATCTGATCTGGCCGGAATCGGCCTTTCCCTTCCTGCTCGGGCGCACGCCGGCCGCGCTGGCGCGGATCGCTGCGCTGCTGCCGCCCGGCGCGACCCTGATCACGGGCGCGGCCCGCGCCGGCGAGGAACTGCCCGGCGAAAGCCGGCCGCCGATCTTCAATTCGGTGCAGGTCGTCGATGACGAGGGCGTCATCCGCGCCAGCTACGACAAGGTTCATCTCGTGCCGTTCGGCGAATATCTGCCGCCCTTCCTTGACAGACTGATCCGCAGCGTCGGCCTGTCCGAGTTCGTCTCGGTGCCGGGCGGCTTCGCGGCCGGGCCGCGGCGGCAGCCTCTCGCCATTTCCGGCCTGCCGGTGGCGGCCCCGCTGATCTGCTATGAAATCGTCTTTCCCGGCGCGGCGACGCCGCAGGGTCCACGCCCCGGTTTCCTGCTCAACCTGACCAATGACGGCTGGTTCGGCCAGACCAGCGGCCCCTACCAGCACTTCGCCCAGGCGAGGCTGCGCGCCGTCGAGGAAGGGCTGCCTCTGGTGCGCGTCGCCAACACCGGCATCTCGGCTGTGGTGGACGCCTATGGCCGCGTCACCGGCTCTCTGGCGCTCGGAACCGAGGGCGTTCTCGATGCCGGACTGCCCCGCAGTGCCCCTGTCACGCTCTATGCGCAGTTCGGGGATGCTCTGTTCGCGGGGCTTCTTGCCGCTTTTATGCTGCTCTCGCGCATCTGGCGGCGCTGATCATCCCATCTGGAACTTTTTTTGCTGGGATGGATGGTGGTTCTCCATGGAACCATGTAAATTGACAAAATGAAATCCCTTCTGCGGGATTGAAGCTGTCCGATCGCAAGCCGTCCAGGGACCGCCGCTGATGATAGTCAAGAAGGTGCCGAACCCGATCGACCGCCATGTCGGCGCCCGCGTGCGCATGCGCCGCATGCTCGCCGGCGTCAGCCAGGAGAGGCTCGGCGAGGGCCTCGGCCTCACCTTCCAGCAGGTGCAGAAATACGAGAAGGGCTCGAACCGGATCAGCGCCAGCCGGCTGCAGCAGATCGCCAAAATGCTCGACGTGCCGGTGTCGTTCTTCTTCGACGGCGCGCCGACCGGCGACATGCCCCAGGGCGGCTTCTCCGACGCGGCCTCGACAGCCTATGTCTCGGACTTCCTCGCCACCAGCGAGGGCGTGCAGCTGACCAAGGCTTTCGTCCGCATCAAGAGCGCCCGCGTGCGCCGCCGGATCGTCGACCTCGTCGAGGCGCTGTCCGAGGAAGACAGCAAAATCGCCTGATCCAGAGCATGATGCCGAAAAGTGGGAGCCGCTTTTCGGACGACATCATGCTCTCATTCTAGGTTGGAGAGCCGGGTGACTTAAGGTCGAATCGACCTAAAATCACCCGCCTCTCGCGATTTTCCGTTCGTCAAGACGAACGAAGCTCCCGATAAACGGATTGTCCGGCTTGACGGCGAACGCGTCCGCTGCAAAGAGGATGCCCGTTTTCGCCGGCTGATCGTCCGCCCGGGCCGATCGGTCGTCTCTCCTCATCGAAGGATGCCTAGCCCGTGTCACGCCAGAATTATCTCTTCACCAGCGAGTCGGTCGGCGAGGGCCATCCCGACAAGATCTGCGACCGGATTTCCGACGAGGTCGTGGACCTGTTCTTCAAGGAGGCCGCCAAGGCCGGCATGGATTCGAGCCATGTCCGCGTCGCCTGCGAGACCCTGGCCACGACCAACCGCGTCGTCATCGCCGGCGAGGTCCGCACCTCGCTCGACGAGAAGGCGATGAAGAGCAAGGTCAAGTCGGCCGCGCGCAAGGCGATCCGCGCGATCGGCTACGAGCAGGACGGCTTCCACTGGAAGAAGTGCAAGATCGACGTGCTGCTGCACGCCCAGTCGGCCGATATCGCCCAGGGCGTCGACGCCGCCGGCAACAAGGACGAAGGCGCGGGCGACCAGGGCATCATGTTCGGTTACGCCTGCCGCGAGACGCCCGAGCTGATGCCCGCGCCGATCTACTACGCCCACAAGATCCTCGAAGTGCTGGCCAAGGCCCGCCACGCCAAGGAGGGCGCCGCCGCCAAGCTCGGCCCCGACGCCAAGAGCCAGGTCACGGTCAAGTACGAGAACGGCAAGCCGGTCGGCGTCACCCAGATCGTGCTCTCGACCCAGCACATCGACGCCTCGCTCTCCTCGGCCGATGTCCGCAAGATCGTCGAGCCTTACATTCGCGCGACCCTGCCCGAGGGCTGGATTTCGAAGGACACCGTCTGGCACGTCAACCCGACCGGCAAGTTCGTCATCGGCGGTCCCGACGGCGACGCCGGCCTGACCGGGCGCAAGATCATCGTCGACACCTATGGTGGAGCTGCTCCCCATGGCGGCGGCGCGTTCTCGGGCAAGGACCCGACCAAGGTCGACCGTTCCGCGGCCTATGCGGCGCGCTACCTCGCCAAGAACGTGGTGGCGGCCAAGCTCGCCGAGCGCTGCACGATCCAGCTCTCCTACGCCATCGGCGTCGCCAGGCCGCTTTCGATCTATGTCGACCTGCACGGCACCGGCAAGGTCGACGAGGCCAGGCTCGAGGCGGTTCTCGGCGAGGTCATGGACCTGACCCCGCGCGGCATCCGCACGCATCTCCAGCTCAACAAGCCGATCTACGCCAAATCGGCGGCCTATGGCCATTTCGGCCGCAAGGCCGGCCGCGACGGCAGCTTCTCCTGGGAGAAGACCGATCTGGTCGACGCCCTGAAGAAGGCCGTCGCCTGATCGCATCCGCGATCGAGCGCCGATGAAGGCCGGGCTGAGCCCGGCCTTTTTCTTTGGCGAGAAATCGGTAGAGCATATCAAAGGTCTGGAACGCGCCGTCATCCTGGACAAGCGGCGAAGCCGCGCAGATCCGGGATCCATCGTAGGGCATCGTCGGTGCTCCAGGATGGATCCCGGCACTCCGCTTCGCTCCGGCCAGGATGACGTCGTGTTTTCGTAAGAAAGCACACGGCTTCAAAGTCATATGACCGACGATCATCACGACGAGCGCGCCTTCTTCGGCCGGCGCAAGGGCAAGGCGCTGCGGCCGGGCCAGAGCGCGCAGATCGAGGGCACGCTGCCGCGCCTGCGCCTGCCCGAGGGCGAGATCGCCGATCTTGCGCGGTTGTTTCCGCGTCCGGTGACGGCCGTCCGGCTCGAGATCGGCTTCGGCGGCGGCGAGCATCTGCTGCATCGCATGCGCGAAAGCCCCGAGATCGGCTTCATCGGCGTCGAGCCCTTCGTCAACGGCATGGCGAAGTTCCTCGGCGTCATCGAGCGCGACGGGCTGGACAACATCCGGCTCTGGGACGGCGACGCGGCGCTGATGCTGCCGCGCCTGCCCGCCGGATCGCTCGACGCCGTCGACCTGCTCTACCCCGACCCATGGCCCAAGCGACGGCAACGCAAGCGCCGGTTCGTCTCGGACCGGACGCTTGGCCTGCTGGCGCGGGCGCTGCGGCCGGGCGGGCGCTTCCGCTTCGCCAGCGACATCGACGACTATGTCGGCTGGACGCTGTCGCGGCTGCTGGCGTCGCCGGATTTCGACTGGACGGATGAACGCGCCGATGACTGGCGCGAACCCTATCCCGGCTGGGTGCGGACGCGCTACGAGGCCAAGGCCGTGTCGGCCGGCCGCGTGCCCAGCTATCTCACTGCTGTGCGTCGCGCATCCTGAGGAAGCCGAGCACCCGCTGCGCGGTCGAGGTCTGCAGGTTCCGGAAGCTCTGGCGCGCCTTCTCGACGGCCGAATCCGATTTTCCGAGATCCTTGCGCAGGCTGATCAGCGCCCGCGTCGTCTCCCACGACCAGCCCAGTCCGCGCGCCACCAGCAGAACCGCGTCGCGGTCGGGCCCGAGAATGACCTGCTCGGTCGCCGGCAGCCCCAGTTGCGCCAGCACGGAGACCGCGCCCATGGCGTGCTCGGCGGCGCCGGCGCCGGCGAACTCGGCCACTTTCGCTTCGTTCAGCAGCCCGGCTTCGTTGAGGCGGTTGATCTCGGCCAGGGCCGCGCTGATCTTGCCGATGTCGTCGCCGATCTGAGCCTGGGCCGCGACAGCTTGTGCGCCGCGTTCGATCGCGCCATCGACCGCGCCGGCCATGGCCGGCTCCATCGAGGCGCTGAGCCGCCGCCGCGCCGAGTTCTTCGCGGCCGTCATCAACTGGTCTCCGAGCTCGGCGGGGATGTCGCGCCTCGTGCCGAGCGTCGCCTGCAGGGCGTCGTCCTGCACGGCGCGCATCACCAGCACGCCCATGCCATGGCGCGAGAAGCGCGCGCTCTGGTTCGAGGCGACCGCATGGGTGACGACGCGTCCGCCGCGCAGGATCAGGAAGTCCGTCACCGGCTCGCCGAGATCGGGCCGCTCGGTGATGGCGAGCATGTGGTCGCGGCCCTTGGCGGCCGAGATCGCGACGAGGTCCTGGTCGCTCAGCCGCGGCGAGCCGATCAGCACCGGCCGCGCGACGGCGATCTCGTCGAGCGCGAGCTGGCGCACCACGCCGCCCGGCGCATTGGGGACTTCGGCCAGCCGCTCGGCCAGTTCGATGCGCGCGCGCACTTCGATGGCGCGCGAAAGCCGGCCGATGACGACGTCGAAGACGCTGACCTGGTCCTCGGCCATGCCGCTGGCGGTGCTCAGGAACAGATCCGTCAGACGCGACAGGATCTGGACGCGCTCCTCGCCGGAGCCGCGCACCATCGTCGCTTCGAGATCACGCAACAGCGCGCTGACCGAACTCATCCCGCAACCCCACACAAACCGAACGCGATCATGGTGACGCACAAGAATGACCATCGCGTTAGCGCCGGCGCAGAAACTCGGCCATCATGACAGGCTCGGGAGAAGGCGGCTTGCATGGAACCGCAAGCCGGACTAAATAGCGCATATCAGCTCTGGTAACGGCGCAAGCCGACGATCAAGAGTGGGCCTGCCGGCCCGCTCTTTTTTGTTGGCCGGACGCCTGACCGGAGCAGGGATCTAAAAAATTTGGAGCATGTCCATGCTCCAAACAGGCAGCCCGGGCATGAACGAGCCGATTCCACCAGATCAGGACCATCGCATCGTCGTCGAGCACGGCGTCGCCGCGCGCGTCGCCGCGATCATCGAGCCGGCGATCGTCGATCTCGGCTACCGGCTGGTGCGCGTGCGCGTCACCGGCCAGAATGGCTGCACCGTCCAGATCATGGCCGAGCGGCCCGACGGCACGATGAATGTCGAGGGCTGCGAGGCTGTCAGCCAGGCGGTCTCGCCGGCGCTCGACGTCGACGATCCGATCCAGGCCGCCTATCATCTCGAGGTCTCGTCGCCGGGCATCGACCGGCCGCTGGTCCGGGCCGGCGATTTCGAGCGCTGGGCCGGGCATCTCGCCAAGATCGACACCGACACGATCGTCGCCGGGCGCAAGCGCTTCCGCGGCATCCTGCGCGGCATCGACGGGCCCAATGCCCTGCTCGCCCGCGACGATGCGAAGTCGGAGGAGGAACGCGACGTCGCGATCCCGATGGCGCTGATCGCCGATGCCCGTCTGGTGCTGACCGACGCGCTCGTCACCGAATCGCTCAGGCGCGGCAAGGCCGGCCTGCCGCCCGAGATGCCGACGGTCGATGAGATTTCGGCGCCGCCGAAGGGCAAGAAGAAGTCGCTGGGGCCGCGTCCGGACAAAAAGCCGGGCAAGGTCTCGCAAGACCTGAAAACAGAACAAGACGTCAACACGGAAGAGGAGTGAGCGTCATGGTCGTCAGCGCCAACAGGCTCGAACTGCTGCAGATCGCCGATGCGGTCGCCCGCGAAAAGTCGATCGACCGGCAGATCGTCGTCGATGCGATGCAGGACGCGATCGCCAAGGCCGCGCGCTCGCGCTACGGCGCGGAGACCGACGTCCATGCCGAGATCAACACCAAGACCGGCGAGCTTCGCCTCGCCCGCCATCTCCAGGTGGTCGATCTGGTCGAGAACGGCGCGACCGAGATCACCGTCGCCGAGGCCAAGCGCCACAACCCGGCGGCCCAGGTCGGCGACGTCATCGCCGATCCGCTGCCGCCCTTCGATTTCGGCCGCATCGCGGCCCAGTCGGCCAAGCAGGTCATCGTGCAGAAGGTCCGCGAGGCCGAGCGCGACCGCCAGTATGACGAATACAAGGATCGCATCGGCGAGATCGTCAACGGCGCGGTCAAGCGCGTCGAATACGGCAATGTCTTCGTCGATCTGGGGCGTGGCGAGGCGATCATCCGCCGCGACGAGATGATCCCGCGCGAGACCTTCAAGGTCGGCGACCGCGCCCGCGCCTATGTCTACGACGTGCGCCGCGAGCCGCGCGGCCCGCAGATCTTCCTGTCGCGCACCCATCCGCAGTTCATGGCCAAGCTCTTCGGCCAGGAAGTGCCGGAGATCTATGACGGCATCGTCGAGGTCAAGGCGGTCGCCCGCGATCCGGGCTCGCGCGCCAAGATCGCCGTGATCAGCCGCGATTCCTCGATCGACCCGGTCGGCGCCTGCGTCGGCATGCGCGGCTCGCGCGTGCAGGCCGTCGTCGGCGAATTGCAGGGCGAGAAGATCGACATCATCCCGTGGTCGCCCGATATCGCGACCTTCGTCGTCAACGCGTTGCAGCCGGCCGAGGTCGCCAAGGTCGTGCTCGACGAGGAGGCCGACAAGATCGAGGTCGTGGTGCCCGACGAGCAGCTCTCGCTCGCCATCGGCCGGCGCGGCCAGAATGTGCGCCTCGCCTCGCAGCTCACCGGCTGGGACATCGACATCCTGACCGAGGCCGAGGAATCGGAGCGCCGCCAGAAGGAGTTCTTGAGCCGCACCGAGATCTTCATGAACGCGCTCAACGTCGACGAGACCGTCGGCCAGTTGCTCGCCTCCGAAGGCTTCCGCACGGTCGAGGAGGTCGCCTATGTCGAGCCCTCCGAGCTCGCCTCGATCGAGGGCTTCGACGAGGACACCGCAGCCGAGATCCAGTCGCGCGCGCAGGAGTATCTCGCCGCCATCGAGGCCGAGTTCGACGAGAAGCGCATCGCGCTCGGCGTCGAGGACGAACTGCGCGAGGTCGAGGGCGTCACCACAGCGATGATGGTGGCGCTGGGCGAGAACGAGGTGAAGACCGTCGAGGATCTCGCCGGCTGCGCCACTGACGATCTCGTCGGCTGGACCGAGCGCAAGGATGGCGAGAGCACCCGCCATGCCGGCTATCTCGATGGCTTCGACCTGTCGCGGCATGACGCCGAGGCCATGGTCATGGCCGCGCGCGTCAAGGCGGGCTGGATCGAAGCGCCAGTCGTCGAGGAAGGCGAGCTGGCCGAGGGCGAGGCCGCCGAGGCCTGAGCGGACGAAACGGCATGAAACCCGCTGCGGCGACGCGTTCGGAGCGCAAGGACGGGCCGGAGCGAAGCTGCGTCGTCAGCCGGGCAGTCAAGCCGCCCGACGACCTGCTCCGCTTCGTCGTCGGCCCCGACGGCGTGCTGACTCCCGATCTGCGGCGCAAGCTGCCGGGCCGTGGCGTCTGGGCGAGCCTCAGCGCGAAAACCGTGGCGGAAGCGATCAGACGCAAGGCCTTCGAGCGCTCTCTCAAGGCCAAGGTCTCGGTGCCGGTCGATCTCGTCGCCCTGATCGACGCCCTGATGCAGCGCGACGCGCTTCAGGCGCTGGCCATGGCCAACAAGGCTGGCCTGGTGCAGGCGGGTTTCTCGAAGGTCGAGGCGATGGTCGGCTCGGGCCGCTGCGCGGCCGTGATCGCGGCCAGCGACGGTGCGGAGGACGGGCAGCGCAAGATCGGCCAGGCCCTGCGGCGCGTCGAAATCGCCCGCCAGGACGATGGGCTGAAGCCGCGCAAGGTCCCGGTGGTGGGTATTTTCGCGGGCGCTGATTTGGAATTGGCGTTGGGGCGGGCACATGTGATACATGCGGCGCTTGCTCCGGGACCGGCGGCCGAGGGTTTCCTCTCCCGCTGGCGTCGGCTCGTCCGCTACCGGACGGACGATGCCGGTGCGATCGAGCCGGATGATCTGGCCGACCCCGTAGAAACAGATGACGTGACGACGCGCATGGCGGTTCCGGATGCGGCAAATCCGGAAGCAGCAACGCCAGACGCGGCGAGACCGAAAGCGGCAGGACCGAACGAATAATGAGTGATACCAAGACCCCGGGCGACAAGACCTTGACTGTGAGTCCCCCGAAGACCCTGACGTTGAAGCGCCCCGAGCAGAGCACTGTTCGGCAGAGCTTCTCGCATGGGCGCTCGAAGCAGGTCGTCGTCGAGGTCAAGCGCCGCGTCGCCGGTTCCGATGTCAAGGAAACGGCCCCCGTCCGGGTCGCCCCGGCTCCCGTGCAGCCGGCGCAGACCCGCGCCGCGCCGCCGCCGGCTCCCGTCGCTCCGCCGCGCCCCGCTGGCGGCATGCTGCTGCGGACCCTGTCCGAGGACGAGAAGGATGCGCGTCAGCGCGCCCTCTCCGATTCCCGCAGCCGCGAGGCCGATGCCCGCGCCGCCGCCGAAGCCGAGGCGCGCCAGCGCGCGGCGGTCGTCGAGCGCGAGCGTCAGGAGCGCGAGGCCGCCCTTGCCCGCCAGCGCGAGGAAGAAGAGCGTCGCCGCCAGGAAGACGACCGCAAGCGCCGCGCCGAAAGCGCCGCACGCCAGCGCAGCGACGAGCCGCAGGCCCCCCGCGCTCCCCTGCCGCCGCGCGAGGTTGCGCCCGCGCCGCAGGGCGATGCCCAGCCCGCGCCCGCCCCGTCCTATCAGCCGTCGCCGCGTCCGGCCCCCTCCGGTCCGCGCCCCGAATTCGCGCCGCGGACTCCGATGCGCGATGTCGGCGCCCGCCCTCCGCGGATCGACCCGCCGCGCCCTCCGCGCGCCGAACCGCCGCGTCCGCCGCGCCCGCTTGACGCGACCGCTCCAGGCGAGCCCGCCGTGGCGCGCCCGACGCGCCAGGCGCCGTCGGCCGCAGCGCCGCGCACCCGTCCCGACGACGGCGAGGCGAGGCCAGCCTTCCGGCGTCCCGGCGGCTTTGCCGGCGGCCCGCCGCGCGGCGCGCCCGTGCCCGCGCCCAAGACCCCCAAGGTCGGCGAAAAGCCGCGCGGCCGCCTGACCCTGTCGACCGCGACCGGCGGCGACGACGAGCGCACGCGTTCGGTCGCCGCCTTCCGTCGCCGCGTCCAGCGCATGACCGGGCATCGCGCCTCGGATGTCGCGAAGGAGCGCGTGATGCGCGAGGTGATCGTCCCTGAGACGATCACCATCCAGGAACTCGCCAACCGCATGACCGAGCGCGGCGTCGACGTCATCCGCCTGCTGATGAAGCAGGGCGCGATGCACAAGATCACCGATGTGATCGACGCCGACACGGCCCAGCTCGTCGCCGAGGAAATGGGTCACACCGTCAAGCGCGTCGCCGATTCCGACATCGAGACCGGCCTGTTCGACGATGCCGATGCCGATGACACGCTGGTTTCGCGCCCGGCTGTCGTCACCATCATGGGCCATGTCGACCACGGCAAGACCTCGCTGCTCGACGCGATCCGCCAGACCCATGTCGTCACCGGCGAGGCCGGCGGCATCACCCAGCATATCGGCGCCTATCAGGTGAAGACGCCGTCGGGCGCTCAGGTCACTTTCATCGACACGCCCGGCCACGCCGCCTTCACGGCGATGCGCGCCCGCGGCGCCAAGGTCACCGACGTTGTGGTGCTCGTGGTCGCGGCCGATGACGGCGTCATGCCGCAGACGGTCGAGGCCATCAACCACGCCAAGGCGGCCGGCGTGCCGCTGATCGTGGCGATCAACAAGATCGACAAGTCCGACGCCAGCCCGGAGCGGGTCCGCGCCGAGCTGCTGCAATACGAGATCCAGGTCGAGTCGCTGGGCGGCGAGACCCTCGAAATCGAGGTTTCGGCCAAGACGGGCAAGAATCTCGACAAATTGCTGGAGGCGATCGCGCTTCAGGCAGAACTGCTCGACCTCAAGGCCAATCCCGATCGCGCCGCCGAGGGCACCGTGATCGAGGCCAAGCTCGACCGCGGCCGCGGCCCGGTCGCGACCGTGCTGGTCCAGCGCGGCACGCTGCGCACAGGCGACATCGTCGTGGCAGGCTCCGAATGGGGCCGCGTCCGCGCTTTGATCGGCGATACCGGCGCGCATATCAAGGAAGCCCCGCCCTCGCTCCCGGTCGAGGTGCTCGGCTTCAACGGCACGCCCGAGGCCGGCGACCGCGTCGCGGTAGTCGAATCCGAGGCCCGCGCCCGCGAGATCACCGATTATCGCGAGCGCCAGAAGCGCGACCGCATCGCCGCGCGCGGCGGCGGATCGGGCGCGGGCCGTTCGCTCGCCGAGATGATGCGCGACCTCAAGGAGGGCGCTGGCCGCAAGGAGTTCCCGCTCGTCATCAAGGGCGACGTGCAGGGCTCGGTCGAGGCCATCGTCGGCACGCTCGAAAAAGTCGGCAACGAGGAGGTGCGCGCCCGCGTGCTGCAATCGGGCGTCGGCGGCATCACTGAATCCGACATCACGCTCGCCCAAGCTTCCGGCGCCGCCGTGATCGGCTTCAACGTGCGCGCGCACAAGGAAGCGCGCGAGGCGGCCGAACGGGCCGGCGTCGAGATCCGCTACTACAACATCATCTACAATCTGGTGGACGATGTGAAGGCGGCGATGTCGGGCCTGCTGGCTCCGACCCTGCGCGAGACCATGCTCGGAAACGCGCAAATCCTCGAGATCTTCGCGGTCTCGAAGGTCGGCAAGATCGCCGGCTGCCGCGTCACCGACGGCACGATCGAGCGCGGCGCCAATGTCCGCCTGATCCGCGACAATGTCGTGGTCCATGAGGGCAAGCTCGCCCAGCTCAAGCGCTTCAAGGACGACGCCAAGGAGGTCGTGGCCGGCCAGGAATGCGGCATGTCCTTCGAAAACTACCAGGACATGCGCGCGGGCGACGTCATCGAGTGCTACCGCGTCGAGGAGATCAAGCGGACGCTCTGATCGTCGCGCTTTATCTCGGATCACCCAATGGCCGGGCTCGCGCCCGGCCATGATTTTTCAAACCCGTCCATCCGGTCCGATCCCGGAGAACGAGAGCCATGGCAAAACCAGCGAAATCCTCAGGCGCAAACCAGCGGCAATTGCGCATCGGCGAACTGATCCGCCATGCGCTCGCCGAACTGCTCTCGCGCGGCGAGATCCATGACGAGGTGCTCAGCCGGCACGTCGTCACCGTGCCGGAGGTCAGGCTTTCGACCGATCTCAAGCTCGCGACCTGCTTCGTCATGCCGCTTGGCGGCGGCGATGTCGGCCCGGTGCTCAAGGCGCTGAATACGCACAAGAAATATATTCGCGGCGAGATCGCCCATCGCGTGAACCTGAAATTCGCGCCCGATCTCCGTTTCCTGCAGGATGAGAGCTTCGCCGAGGCCGAGCGCGTCGATGCGCTGCTCTATTCAGACAAGGTGCGCCGGGACATCCTGAAGCAGCCGCTCCGGATCGACCAGGTCGGCCTGGACGAGAGCCCTGCGGACCGGAAGGAGGCCGACGATGAGTGACGTCGCCGCTCCCGACGAGCAGGCAGCGCAGCCGGACGCCGGCGGCCAGGCCTTCTCAGCCCGCCCCAAGAAGCGCGACGTGCATGGCTGGGTCGTGCTCGACAAGCCGGTCGGCATGACCTCGACCCATGCGGTCGCGGTGGTCAAGCGCGCCTTCGCCGCCAGGAAGGCGGGCCATGCCGGCACGCTCGATCCGCTGGCATCCGGGCTCCTGCCGATCGCGCTCGGCGAGGCGACCAAGACCGTCCCCTTCGTCATGGACGGCCGCAAGGCCTATCAGTTCACCGTCGCCTGGGGCTCGCAGACCAACACCGACGATACCGAGGGCAAGGTCATCGCGACCTCCGAGCTGCGCCCCGATGCGACCGCGATCGAGGCCCTGCTGCCGCGCTTTACCGGCACGATCAGCCAGGTGCCGCCCCAGTTCTCCGCGATCAAGATCGCGGGCGAGCGCGCCTACGACCTCGCCCGCGACGGCGAAGAGGTCATGCTGGAGGCGCGGCCCGTCGAGATCGACGCGCTGCGCATCGTCTCCCATGACGGGGCGACCACGACCTTCGAGGCCGAATGCGGCAAGGGCACCTATGTCCGCGCCATCGCCCGCGATCTCGGCCTGGCGCTGGGCTGCCTCGGCCATGTCGCGCATCTGCGCCGCACCCGCGTCGGCCCGTTCGAGGTGGTGGACGCGGCGCTCGTCGAGACGCTGCGCGAGAGCCCCGAAAGCGCCGAGGCGGCGCTCCGGCCCGTGAGCGCCGCGCTGGCGCTGATCCCGGAGATCGTGATTCACCGCGACGCGGCGTTGCGCCTCAAGCGTGGGCAGAGCGTGCTGCTGCGCGGACGCGATGCGCCGATCGAAGCGCCCGCCGTCTACACCACCTGCGGCGGCGTGCTGATCGCCACGGGCGAGATCGCGCAGGGCGAATTCGTGCCGCATCGGGTGTTCAACCTGTAAGACTCGAACCTGGCTTAACGAAATCCCGCCGGTTTTCGGCGAATTTTAACCTTGTCGCGGCAAAGGTCGTCCCGTCCGGGACGGCCTTTGCCGCTTTCCGGTCGCAACCGGCCGTCCCGACGGCCGCTGGACGTATCGGAAAGCGACCCGCGACATGTTCTCGACCTCGATCAAGCGCTATCTGCTCGCCACCATGGCCGGCATCTGCATCCCGGCCGTCGGCACGCTGGCCTATCTGGCGCAGGACACGATCGAGGACGTCAGGACCAACACCCGGTTGACGAGCCTCGTCGAAGCCGACCGCGCGCTTCTCCTGGCCGGCAACGCGATCCGCTCCAATCGCGGGCAGGCCCAGACCGCGATCCAGGCGACCGACGACGCGGCGGCCACGATCAAGCGGGTCGAGGAGGCCAATCGCGGCCATATCGCCGGGGCAATCGCGCGCCTGCGGGCGACGGACCTCGCCGAGCGGGCGGCGCTGGCCGACGCCATGGCAGCGCGCGAGAGGCAGACCGAGGCCAGGTTGCCGGAGATGTATGCCGAGGCCGCCAAGCCCCGCGCGCAGCGCAATCTGGCTGCGACCATGCCATGGTACAACGGCGTCGGAGAGATCGAGACCGCGATCGTGCAGGCCTCGGGCGTCACATCCAATGCCGTCCGCATGGCGGACCCGGCGCTGGCGGATCTGCAGGCCTTCAAGGCCGCCGGCTGGCAGGTCCGCTCGAATTACGGCACGCAATGCTCGGTGCTGCGCGCGCCGCTGGGTTCGGGCAAGGCGCTTGAACCGGCCCAGATCCGTTCCGTCGGCGAGTTGCGCGGCGCATCCAATGCCGGCCTCGCGCAACTGCGCCAGCTTGCGGCGCGGCCGGGCGTCTCGGCCGAGCTTGCCCGCAAGGTCGGCGTGATGACCACGGAAGTCGTCGCCGCCAATGCCATGATGGACGGTCTGATCGGCAAGCTCGGCCAGGGCGCGGGCCCGGTCATCGGGGCCGAGGACTGGACGAAGCAGTGCAACGGCCCCTTCACGGCGATCGTCTCGGCCGTCACCCAGTCGCTCGACGACATGGCGGCGGTGACGCGGAGCCAATTGAACTGGGCCTGGACCAAGCTCGCCATCATGGGCGGCCTGATGGCTGGCCTGCTGCTGCTCTGCGCCATGAGCTGGCGCGGCGTGCAGCGCCGCATCGCCAAGCCGCTCGAATCGTTGAACGCTGCGCTGGCCGGCATGCAGGCCGGGGATTTCTCCAGGGCCATTCCTGCGCCGGCTTGTGCCGACGAGGTCGGTGCGTTGAGCGGCGGGCTCGAAACCTATCGCCGCAATGCGCTCGAACTCGAGGCCAGCCGCCTGGAGCGCGAGACGGGCCTGCGCGCCGATGCCGATCAGGCGGCCGCCATGCAGGCGCTGCTGCGTGAGGTCGGCGTCATCGTCGCCGCCGCGCGCGCCGGCGACTTCTCGCAATCGGCCGATATCGGGTCGGTCGAAGGCCCGCTCAAGGAACTCGTCGAAGGCATCAACGAGATCAACGCGGTTGTCGATGGCGCGACGACGGAGTTCGCGCAGCGTCTGGAGGCGATCGCGGGCGGCGACCTGACGCGCGGGATCGAGAGGAACTATCGCGGCCGCTTCAAGGATCTGAAGGACGCGATCAACGAAACCGTCGAGCGTCTCTCCGCCACAGTGCGGACGATCCAGCTGACCTCGGCCGATGTCGGTCTGGCGGCGCGCGAGATCAACATGGGCGCCGACGATCTGTCGAAGCGCACCGAGGAGCAGGCGTCCTCGCTGGAGGAGACCGCCGCGACGACGGAGGAGCTGGCGGCGAGCGTGAAGGCCTCCGCGCAGGGCGCGCGCCAGGCGGCTTCGATCGCCGACGAGGCGATGCAGGCGGCCCAGGGCGGCGGCGCGATCGCGACCGAGGCGGTCGCCGCGATGGCGCGCATCGAGACGGCGTCGCAGAAGATTTCCGACATCATCCGGGTGATCGACGACATCGCCTTCCAGACCAATCTGCTGGCGCTGAACGCGGCGGTGGAAGCCGCCCGCGCCGGCGACGCTGGAAAAGGCTTTGCGGTTGTGGCCTCGGAAGTGCGCACGCTGGCGCAGCGTTCCTCCTCGGCGGCGAAGGACATTTCGGGCCTGATCTCGTCGAGCAATGCCGAGGTCACCGGCGGCGTGAAGCTGGTGCGGCAGGCCGGCGAGCAGCTCGCGCAGATTCTGGCCGCCTCGCAGAAGGTCGCCTCGACCATCGCCGACATCTCGGCGGCCAGCGCCGAACAGGCGTCGGGCATCGACGAGATGAGCCAGGCCGTCGCCCATCTCGACGAGATGACGCAGGCCAATGCGGCTCTCGCCGAGGAGAGCGCCGCATCGGCGGCCTCGCTGACCGGCAAGATCGGCCAGCTCAACGAACTCGTCGCCGCGTTCCGCACCGGCCGGGAGAACGGCCATGACGGCGCAGCCGCCCCGGCTCGCCCGGCGGCGCCTTACGCCCCGCCCAGGCTGCGCGCGACCGACCATGCGGCCGCCGCCTCCGGCAACGCCGCCGAGCCCGCCCGCCTGCAAAAGCTCGCCGAGGCCGCCTTCGCCCAGAGCCGCGCCACGCCGGCAGCCGTCCGCGCCCCGGCGAAGAAGGTCGCCAACTCCCGCGCCGGCGACGCCGGGTGGGAGGAGTTCTGAGAAGCGCTCAGGCTCCGGCCATCTCCAGACCCGACGCGCCGCGCAGGCGCGCTGCGTCCCGCAAGGGCGGCGCGCCGAACAGCCGGCGGTACTCCCGGCTGAACTGCGAGGGGCTGTCATAGCCGACCTTGAAGCCGGCCGAGGCCGCGTCATGCGAGGCGCTGAGGATCAGGCGACGGGCCTCCTGCAGCCTGAGCTGCTTCTGGTATTGCAGCGGGCTCATCGCGGTCACCGCCTTGAAATGCTGGTGCAGGGCAGACGGGCTCATCCGCGCCTCGCGCGCCAGGGTCTCGACGCTGACGGGTTCGTCGTAATGGCGCTTGATCCAGCCGATGGCGCGGTTGACCTGTTGCAGCCTGCTGCCGGCGGTCGCGATCTGGCACAGCCGAGGCGCCTGTTCGCCCGTCATCAGGCGGTAGAGGATTTCGCGCTCGGCCAGCGGCGCCAGCATGGCGATGTCGCCAGGCGTTTCCAGCAGCGCCACCAGCCGCTGAACCGCGTCGAGCAGAGGCGGGCTCACCTGCGTCAGGGTCAGGCCGGCGGGCGGCCCGCGTTCGGCTGCGGGCCCGATGCCGGCCTCGAGCATGATCGCGCTCAACTGCACCGGGTCGAGATCGATCTTGACGCAGAGATAGGGCTTGTCCGGGCTCGCCTCGATCACCTGTCCCACCACCGGCAGGTCGATGGAGGCGACGAGATATTGCGTGCGGTCGTAATGATGGATCGCATCGCCCAGCATCACGCGCTTACGGCCCTGGGCCACGATGCACAGCGCTGGTTGCTGCACGCCATGCATCGGCTCGGTCGGCTGGCTCGCTCGGATCAGGTGCAGCCTCGGGATCGCCGTTGCATGCACGCCGTCGCTATCGACGAGGCGTCCGATCAACGCCGTGAGGTCTTCGATCTGGCGCATGGCGAGGCCCTTTCCTGGACAAGCATATGGCGCATCCGGAGTTTTATACAATGATCGGGCTGCGGGAGTAGGCTACGGCGAACTGATCTGGAGGATCGTGCAATCATCATGCTGCTTCGGTCTATCGGCCGCGGCGGCTGGCGGTGCATATGCTGAGGCGAGGTAGCGCGGCGCAGTCGTCGCGATCCCCACCAAACCCAAATCCAGAGGAGAACCCGGCCATGATGTTCAGCCATGTGCTTCAGGCTCTCGGCACGCTGACCGCGCGCCTCGTTCCGCCGCCCCAGCCGCTCGAAATCGACTTCGATGGGCATGATGCTCCCGACCCCTTCGCCCAGGCCGCGATCGGCACATGGCTCACCGAGGACGGCGCGATCCGGCTCGACCTCAGGCCGGACGGCCGCTTCGACAAGAAGAAGGCCGTGACGGCGTCGCGCCATGGCGGCCGCTACGAGGTCGATCGCTCGAAGCTCTATTTCGAGGACGATGCCGGCATGGTCGCGGTCGGCCGCATGCGGCGCGGCGTGCTCGACATCGGCGAAAGGCGCTTTCTCAAAGCCTGAGCCAAAAGCGGCGGGAGGCGGTGTCAGCCTTCCGTCGCCAGCCCCTCTTCGACCTCGCTCGCGGCGAAGCTGTAGCGCCGCGAGCAGAACTCGCACGTCACGCCGAGCGTGCCGTCATCGGCCACCATCGCCTGGCGGTCCTCGCCCGAGAATCCGCGCAGCATGCCGAGCACGCGCTCGCGCGAGCAGCGGCAGGCCTCATGCACCAGAACCGGCTCGAACACGCGCGCGCCGCGCTCGTGGAACAGCCGGTAGAGCAGCCGCTCGCTCTCCAGCAGCGGGTCGAGCAGTTCGTGGTCCTCGACCGTCTCGACCAGCGAGCGCGCCTCGGCCCATGAATCGTCGCTGATGCCGTCGGGATCGGGATTGGCCATGATCTCGTGGCCTTCGGGCGCGTCTCCGGGATGGATGTCGGCGGCGCGCAGGCGATCGACCGAATGCGGCATGAACTGAACCAGCAGGCCGCCGGCCCGCCAGCGCCGGCCCTCGCCGGTGACGATCGAACCGACGCCGAGCCTGATCCGGCTCGGGATCTGCTCGGACTGGCGGAAATACTGGTGCGCGGCCTCTTCGAGGCTCTGCCGGGTCAGCGCCACCACGCCCTGATAGCGCGTCGTCGCCGAACCCTGATCGACCGTCATGGCGAGATGGCCCTCCCCGAGCAATTCGCCCGTGCCCAGCATCCCGGCCGCGATCGCATCCGCGAGCTTGACCTCGTCGATATGCGCGACCGCACGGTAGCAGTCAGGCGCGTTGAAATCGACCACCATCATCGGGATCGCCCCGTCGCTTTTGGTCTGGAGCTGGAAGCGGCCCTCGAATTTCAGCGCGGTGCCGAGCAGAACGGCCAGCGCCGCAGCCTCGCCGAGCACGCGCGAGACGGGCTCGGGATAGTCGTGCCGGTCGAGGATGGTGTCGAGCGAGGCGCCGAGCCTGACGACGCGGCCGCGCACGTCGAGCTCGGGCACGGTGAAGGGCACGACCCTGTCGTCGAGCGACGCCAGAGCCTCCGGCAAGCTTGCGCCGGCAATGTCCGGATCGGCCATCAGGCGGCGACCCCGCCGAAGCACCAGGCGAGAATGCCTTTCTGGGCATGCAGGCGGTTCTCGGCCTCGTCGAACACCGCCGATTGCGGCCCGTCCATCACGGCGTCGGTCACTTCTTCGCCACGGGATGCCGGCAGGCAGTGCATGAAGATCGCGTCCTTCTCGGCGCGGCCGAGCAGGCGCCCGTCGACCTGATAGGGCCGCAGCAGATTATGGCGCGTGCCTTCCTCGTCGCCCATCGAAACCCAGCAATCGGTGATGACGCAGTCCGCCCCCTCGACGGCTGCTTCCGGCCGCGAGGTCAGCGTCAGCTTCGCGCCCTGTTTGCGGGCCCAGTCGAGCAGGGCAGGCGGGGGGCTGAGCTCCTCGGGCGTCGCGATCGCCAGTTCGAAATCGAGCCGGCCGGCGGCATGGATCCAGGAGGTCAGAACATTGTTGGTGTCGCCGGTCCAGGCGATACGTTTGCCTTTGATCGATCCCTTGCGCTCCTCGAAGGTCATCACGTCGGCCATCACCTGGCAGGGATGCTGGCGCTTGGTCAGGCCGTTGATCACCGGCACGGTGGCGTGTTTGGCCATCTCGACCACCGCGTCATGGTCGAGCATGCGGATCATGATCGCATCGACATAGCGCGACAGCACGCGGGCGGTGTCGGCGATGGTCTCGCGCTCGCCGAGTTCGATTTCGCGGCCGGTGACCATCATCGGCGAGCCGCCGAGCTCGCGGATGCCGACGTCGAAGGAGACGCGCGTGCGCAGGCTCGGCTGCTCGAACACCATGGCGACGACCTTGCCCTCGAGCAGGCGGTCGCCCGCCGCATCGGGGGTGCGGCGGCGCGCCTTGATCTCGTCGCCCTTGCGCAGGATGGCGCGCAGTTCCAGCGCGGAGAAATCGGAAAGATCGAGGAAATGGCGCGTCACGGGCGCGTCCTTCGTCATCGGGAGATCGGTTGGAATGCGTTACTCGGCGGCGGGCCGCTTCAGCGTGGCCTCGATGGCGCGCGCCGTGCGGTCGAGCCGCGCCACCGCCTCGCCTGCCTCCTCCTCGCTGATGATCAGCGGCGGCAGCAGGCGTACGACATTGTCGCCCGCCGCGACCACGAGCAGGCCGTTCGCGCGCGCCTCGGCGACGAAATCGGTGTTCAGCGTGTGCAGTTTCAGGCCGATCATCAGGCCCTCGCCGCGGATCTCCTCGATCACGTCGGGATGCTGGTCCTTGAGTTGCGCCAGCGACTGCCGCAGCCGCAGGCCCATCCGGGCGACGCGGTCGATGAAGCCCTCCTCCAGCACCACATCGAGCACGGCGTTGCCGACCGCCATGGCGAGCGGGTTGCCCCCAAAAGTGGTGCCGTGAGTGCCGAGCGTCATGCCTGAGGCCGCCTCTTCCGTCGCCAGGCACGCCCCCATCGGGAAACCGCCGCCGATACCCTTGGCGACCGACATGATGTCGGGCGTCACGCCGTAATGCTCATGGGCGAAGAACTTGCCTGTGCGCCCGACGCCGGTCTGGATCTCGTCGAAGATCAGCATCAGCCCGTGCTCGTCGCACAGCTCGCGGACGAGCTTGAGGAAGCGCGGCGGCACGGAGCGCAGGCCGCCCTCGCCCTGGATCGGCTCGATCATCAGGGCTGCGGTCTCAAGGCTGATCGCGGCCTTCAGCGCCGCCTCGTCGTCGAAAGCGACCTGGTCGAAGCCGTCGACCTTGGGGCCGAAGCCGTCAATATACTTCTGCTGACCGCCGGCCGCGATCGTCGCCAGCGTCCGGCCGTGGAAGGCGCCCTCGAAGGTGATGATGCGGAAGCGCTCCGGATTGCCCTTCGCAGCATGGTATTTCCGCGCCATCTTGATGGCGCACTCATTGGCCTCGGCGCCCGAATTGGTGAAGAAGACGCGTTCCGCGAAGGTCGCCTCGCAGAGCCGGCGCGCCAGCTTTTCGCCTTCGGGCATCGTGTAGAGGTTGGAGGTGTGCCAGATCTTGCCAGCCTGCTCGGTCAGGGCCTTGACCAGATGCGGATGGGCGTGGCCGAGCGCGTTGACCGCGATGCCGGCGCCGAAATCGAGATAACGCGTGCCGTCCGCCGTGATCGACCATGGCCCCTCGCCGCGCTCGAAAGCGACGGGCGCGCGGGCATAGGTCGGGAGCAGGACGGAAGGGGAAGCGGACGAAGCGGCAGCGGAAGTCATGGGAGGCGATCCTCGTGACGAAAGGGCGATGCGGAGCTGGACCGGTTGAGTCAGGCAGGCTGGCAAGGACGGCATCGTGCCGATCGCATGCGACCTGCCGGCGACATCATCGTCGCAGCCGTGTCCGGACCTCTCGTCGCATCGTCAGCCGCATGACCCAAATCCCGAAAGACTGAAAGGCTCGGACACCTTCAAAAACATAAGCGCCGCCCGAACGGGGCGGCAGCCATACCGGAACTATGCTGAACGCTCCCGGCGCTGTCAATTCCGGACGCTCCGATCGGCCGGCACATGACTCAACGTCAGCGTTGCCGAAAGGATTCACCTTGACCGATCCTGCGGCTTTGCCTGGGGAAAAGCCGAAATACGATTCGCGGACTCTTGTCGCCGAGTCCGGCCATCTTGTATGGTCTGCCCTGTCAGATACGACATCTCGTGCGGCGTCCCCAGGTTACCGTCAGTTTCGGCTGTCACGGCCTCGTTTCCAGCGGGCGTCGCCGGTATCGGATTCTGCCACGATCCGCCCGTAAAGCCGGCCCGCGAGGCGCCGGCCTCGACAACAGCAGGTGAAGCCGATGACCGAAGCCGGAGCATGGACCGAAGATCGCGTCGAGCTTCTCAAGAAGCTCTGGAGCGACGGGCTGAGCGCCAGCCAGATCGCAGGCGAACTCGGCAGCGTCACGCGCAACGCCGTGATCGGCAAGGTCCACCGTCTCGGCCTCTCGGGCCGCGCCAAGAGCACGGCTACGCCGGGCGCGCCCCGCGCCACGCCGGCCCGCAAGCCGGCGATGCGCCCGCCCAGTCATCCGATGGGTGGCGGCAATGGCGCCGGCATGACGCGCGGCGCCAATGCGCTCGCTCCGCAGTTCCAGTCCGATGCGGAAGCCGATCCGCAGGTCGCGCCGACGCCGGCCCTGTCGGAGGATGTGGTGGTGCCGTTCTCCGAGCGCGTCACCATCATGGATCTGCGCGAATATATGTGCCGCTGGCCGATGGGCGACCCGACCACCCCGGAGTTCCGCTTCTGCGGCGGCCGCTCGCAGACCGGCATGCCCTATTGCAGCCACCATGCCCGCATCGCCTACCAGCCCGCCGCCGACCGCCGCCGCGACCGCAGCCGCACCGTGGCGCGGGTCTGACGCTTCATTCCGTCCACAATGCGGAAAAGCCGGCCCTCGCGGGCCGGCTTTTTCATTGGCGGGGCAGCGGCGTCACGCCGCCTGCGATTGATGCGCGCCCTGCAGATAGGCAGCCTCGAACCGGCTCATCACGGCCGCGACCATGTCGCGCGCGACATGGAGCTGGTCCTCCTCGAAGGCGAGCCCGCGCGGCGAGTTCAGCACCAGCTCGTAACTCGGGAAGTAGTCGACGAAGTCGAAGCGCCGGAACAGTTCCTCGGCGACCGCGCGCAGCACCGCTTTCGAGGCGCTGTTGGCGACGATCACGTCGGCGTCCTTGAAGGTCGCGCCGAGCGGCACCGGCGAGACGGTGACGATGAAGCGCATCTCCTTGTGGCACTGCGTCCGCACCAGTTCGACGATCTCCAGCATGTCCGACAAGGTCGCGTCATAGCCGTAATCGACGAAGCGGAAGCGCTCGGGCATCCGCGCCAGCCAGGCGGGGCCGGGATGGGCGTTCATGGCAAGGCCAGTCTCTGAGTCGAGCCAGGTCTCGGTCAGGCCAAGCGTCAGAAAGCAGATCCGCGCCTCCCTGATCCGGGCCGTCGCCGCCCAGAGCCGCTTGCGGTTGGCGAAGGCGGTCTCGCGGTCGAGCAATCTGAGTCCGCTGGCATGGGGGTCGAACCACTGCCCGGGCGCGAGTTCGATCAGGCCCTCGTCGGGATAGATTTCGCCGAGCAGCACGCGCTTCAGCTCATGGGCCATCGAGCGCACCGAGTATTTGTTCAGCGCGCCCCGGCTGAGTTGCCCGGCCGCCGCGCCGCCACCGCGCCCGCTGGCTGCGTTCCAGCTCTCGAAATGCTCGGCCGGCGCGCCATGGCCGTCGAGCAGCAGCGGCAGGCCGCGCGCGATCAGCACGTTCTCGACGCCGCGCGCGAAGCAGGAACCCATGGTGAAGATCGGCCAGGACGGGTCGATCGCGAATTTCGGCTTGTGGTCGAGGCTGAGAAACTGGCCGGTGGTGAGCCGGTCCTTGGCCATCAGGCCGGGCTTTCCGGAGGTCCAGCCGCGCACGGGGTTGGCCCGCATCAGCGCAAGCGCCGTGCCTGCGTCGTATTCGATCCTCATGGTTTCAGCTCCTGCCGTTTGGCCGCCGACGCTCGAACGATAGGAAGCCCGTTCCGGCTCCCGAGCCGCGGACCTCCTCGTCTAGAACAGATGGCGGAAGCTCTCGGGCAGCCGCATCGCCTCGCTCGCCGCGATGTCGAGCGGCGAGACATACATCGTGCCGACCTCGCCGCCGCGTTCCGACGGCGTGACGCGGCCGAGATACTGGTCGCAATAGGCGTCGATTGCTGAATCCTCCCAATCGCGCCGGTCGAGCTTGGCGAAGGAGCGGTAGACGTTCATCAGATCGAGATCGTTGGAGCGCTGGTGGTGGCCCTGATCGGCCTGGGCGAAGTCGAGCCCGCGCGTCAGCGCCTGCCGGCGCATGCGCTCGGCCAGATCGGCGTATTTCAGGTGGAACAGATAGGCGCCGTGGAAGCGCGGCGGTCGGTTGGCGTGGTGGAAGCCGCCGCCCCAGCGGATCGGCTTGCGGACGATCAGCGTCTTGCACATCGGCGAGACGAAGCGGACATGGCGGCGCTGCGCCAGCACCTCGCCCTCGAGCAGGACGGCGTTCTCCTCCTCCAGCATCGTCATCACGTTGAAGCCGACGCAGGTCGAGTAGTCGAAATCGGTGGCGTCGAGCCAGTCGGAGAAGCTGGCGAAGCGGCGCGGGTCGTGGCTGACGAATTCGTCGCAATCGGTGTAGATCACCGTCTCGTAGAGTTCGAGCAGCGCTGAGACGAATTTCGAGACGAAGCGGGCGCGCTCCTGATCGTCCAGCGCCGAGCGCGGGTAGCGCACCGTGCTGACGCCTTCCAGCATGGCGCGGACCTCGTCGTCGCTGTCATGATCGACGACATAGAGGTTCTCGCGCCCGACGAGCCCGGCGTAATAGGCGATCCAGCGCGAGACGTAGAACGCCTCGTTGTACTGCATGGTGACGACGGCAATCTTCTTCATCGCGGGCGATTTCGTCCTTCACATCCGGTGGGGGGCGCCGTTGCGGTCGAGGAAACCGCGCATGCGGTCGTAGGAGCCGGCATAGGACTTCGCCAAGGCAGACAGCGCGGCTTCCCTGTAGACCGCGCGCCAGCCGCCCTCGGCGAGCGCAGCCTCCGGCACGAGGGGGATCTTCAGCGTCTCGGCCAGCTCCTGGCTGCGCGTGTCATAGGCGACGAGCACGCCCGGCACGCCATGGGCCACAGCCGGCAGCACTCCATGGACGCGGTAGCCGACCGCGAGATCCTGCCCCCTGGCGAATTCGTCGTAGCGCGCCACGTCGAAGAAGCTGAAGAGCTGCTTTTCGTAGATCCGGCGCATCGCGGCATCATTCGGCCCGTCCCACCAGCCGGTGCGGGCGAATTCGGCGACCGCCTTCTCGATTCCCCCCTCGTCGCGCAGGAAGAAGGCCTTTTCCTCCTGCTCGCCATGGGATGACATCACCATCTCGCTCTGCCGGTCGACCTTGAGCAAAGCGGCGCGCTGATTGCGGAGATAGGCCTCCGGGTCGGCGGTGTAGCTCCTGTCGGCCTCGCGACGAAGGCTGAAGGCGACCTTGCGGATCTCGCGCTGGTCGGGCACCCGGATCGCGAGATCGCGGTTGCGGGTCCGGAAGATCGAGGGGCAGCCGACGACATCGACATTGCGGATGCCGTTCTCGCGCAGGGTCTGGGCGCTGAAAGCGCCGCGCACGCCGATCGAGGCGCAGCGATCGGCGACAAGCGACCAGAACCGCTTCGAGCTCTCGGGCAGCGCGATCGCCCGCGCCTGGCTCGCCTGCGCGCCGACGCCGATCGCGTAGACCGGCAGCTTCACCTTCTCCAGAACCTCGACGGCGCGGTACCACTCCATCTTCTCATGGATGAAGTTGGAGCCGCGCACGAAGACATAGTCGAACTCGCTGGCGTAGCGCTCGATATCGGCCTCGCTCGGGTTCATGATCTTCATCGGCTCGAGCTCGGCATAGCGCAGCAGCTTCAGCGTCGAGTCGAAGACGATCATGTCGCCGATGTTGAAATAGTCGGAGAGCAGCTTCTCCAGCGGCGCGCGATACCAGCGCACCTTGTCGTGCTCGTAGACCTCGCCGGCCGGATAGATCACCAGCGCGCGCAGGCTCGTCCCGGTCGCGATGGGCCGAAGGCCGGAGCCGGCGGCGAACGCGCCGGTCGCGGCGTCGCGCACCGAGACCTGGCGCGGCCCGCCCTGCGCCAGCCGTGGCAGCGGAATCGTCAGCTCGGCGACGGTCGCATCGCGGGCGAGCACCGCGCCGGGGTTGATCGTGGCGTAGTCCTGCCCGTCGAGCCGCAGCGTCAGCGCCGGCCAGCCGCCATCGGGCATGCGGGCGACGGAGACGACGACCTCTTCGGTCGTGGCGCGCAGGATCTTGGTGGCGAGCGCGGTCGAGCCGGCGAGGTCGGGCTGCTGCACGGGCGCGTTCATGGCGTGTCCCTCACAATGCGGATCTTCAGCCGGACGAGGTCGCGCTCGGGCCCGACCTTGCAGTCGGAGACCTTCATCCTCGTCATGAACAGGAAGGGTTCGTCGCCGGTCGTCTCGAAATTGCGCGAGGTCGAGGCCGGGTCGGCGAGCGCGCCATAGGCGTAGCGCAGGGCGTCGCCGCAGTTCCTGCTCCACAGCGTCGGATGGATCATCAGCGTCCGCAGCGGCGACCAGCGTTTGAGATCGTCCGACCAGCTATAGGCGACGCGCCCGCCCGCGATGGCCTGCGCGGCGTCGGGGCCGAGATGGAAGATCGCAAGCCAGCGTCCGCTCGCCTCGTGCCGCGTCAGCGAGCCGACCGTGGTCGGCAAAACCTTCAGCGGCTGGCAGGGTTTCGCGTCGCTGACATCCTCGCGATAGGGATCGACAGCGCGGACGGCAAAATCCTGGCCGTCGAAGGCGCGCCATGATGTCGGGTCGGCGATATCGGTCGTCCGGAACAGGCAGACGCCGCCCTTCTGGCCCTCTCCACCGGTCGTCGCGATCAGCGCGTACCAGGCGTCGCCATGCCGGACGATGTTGGACGGATTGAAGAAGCCGCGATGCCGGCCCTGACCGACATCCTGCCGGAAGGCCGGCGCGGCCACCAGCGTGCGCGGCTCATTGACGGTGAAGCTCCGCCCGCCATCGCGCGAGCGTGCGGCGGTGACGACATTGTACCAGCAGGCCATGCCCTCCTTGAAACGGCAGGCCCCGGCATGGCGGTCGGCATGGTACTCGTCATGCATCAGCGCGAAGACGTCGCGGCCATTGCCGGTCCAGGTCGCCGCGATCCAGCTCATATCGCTGAACTCGCTCGGGTCGGGGCTGTTCTTCGCCTCGAACGAGACCGAGCAGGACGTGGCGATCGCGTCGAGCCCCGAACCCGTCAGCGCCCGGTTTCGGTGATGGCTGGCGAAGGCGACGACCTGCCCCTTGTCGTCCCGGAAGGCCCGCAGCGGCGCGTCTGGGATATGCCATTCCTCGCAGCGCTCGCGCGACCAGGCGTAGACGGTCTCCTCGCGCGCATCGGGCGCGACCTCGAGCCGCCAGCCGGGAGATTGAGCCAGTGCGGGGACGGGCAGGGCGAGCAGAAGGCCCGCCGCGAGCCGGGTTGCGCGTCGTATCGAAAGGCCGCTCATGCGACCTTCCTTTCCGGCTCGGCCTGCACTTCGGTCGCCTCTCGCGCCGTCACCGGGCCGGCCATCTTGTGGTCGACCTTGTTCTCGCTGAGGAAGGCGCTCATCGCGCGGTAGACGTCGGAATAGGCGGCGTTGAAGCGGTCGAAGCGCGCCTGCTCCCAATACGCCTCGAGCCGGAAATCCTGGCCCGAGAAGACATCGACGCCGGGAATCTGGAAGGTCTCGGCGAATTCGACGGTGCGGCTGTCATAGGTGAAGTAGATCGACGGCGTGCCGTTGGCGAGCGCCATCAGATTGCCGTGCAGCCGGTAGCCGAGCACGAGGTCGAGGCCGCGCACCAGCCTTTCATACTCCGCGACGACGTCGGAGTAGAACATCCTCGTGCGATAAAGGCCCTCCATCGTCTCGTCGAGATACCAGCTCGTCGCCCATTCGTTCTGGCGCAGCGCGGCCATGGCCTCGTCCTTCTGGGCGTCCGTTCCGAGCGCGAGCTTCTTCTCCTCGATCTCGCCCTGGGCCATCAGCGTGACGTCGAATCGGGCCGCCATCGCCTTCACCAGATCGCGGTGGAAGGTGAGGTAGCGCCTGATGTCCTGGGCATAGGTCTTCGAGACCTCGCGCCTCAGCGTCACGCCCACGCGCTTGACTTCATCCAGCGCCGGCAGGCGGATGGCGAGGTCTGGCCTGTTGGCGCGAAACGCCGTCGGGCAGCCGATGATGCGGACGTTCTTGATGCCGAGATCGTTCAGCACCTGCGCGGAGTAGGCCCCGCGCACGCCCAGCGAAGCGGTCGAATCCGCGATCAGCCGCAGCACCGTCTTCGTGTCGTCGCTGAGTTCGAGCGTGCCGCTGACCGGAGCCTGCGCGCCGATGCCGAAGGCGATCACCGGTATCTTGAGCCGGCGCAGGACATCGGCCGTGCGGCTCCAGTTCATCTGGGCGTGGACATAGTTCGAGCCGCGCAGGAAGACGTAGTCGTATTCCGCGTTGATCCTGTCGATCGCGGCGGGATCGACATGGGCGATCGGCAACTCCGACAGCGTATCGAAGTTCAGGAGCTTCAGCGAGGAATCGAAGACGAAGGCGTCGCCGATATTGTGGTAGTGGTTGATGTGGTTCTCGATCTGGGCGTGCTTGTACCAGCGCACATTGTCGTGGTCGTAGACCTCGCCCGAGGGGCTGATGACGAGAATGCGGGTCATGATTGTCTCTCCCTTGTTCTTCGGCCCGTGAACGTCAGGCGATCATCGGCGTCGCCATGCGGCTCGCAGGTTCCGGCATGCCGCGCGCGCCGATGAGCCGGCGGTAGAGCGACAGATGCGCGTCGGCGCAGTCGATATGGTTGAGTGGGGCGGTGATGCCGCCGCGCAGCCTTGCCCAGAGATCGGGCTCGCTGAGCGCGCGCGTCATGCAGTCGACCAGGTCCTCGGGGCTGCCGGAGCGGAAATGCAGCCCGTTGACCTCGTCGGAAATCTTCTCGGCCATGCCGCCGATATTGCTGGAGAGGATCGGCCGGCCGTGATGGAAGCATTCCTGGATCACGATCGGCGAGTTCTCCCACCAGATCGAGGGCATCACGACCCAGTCGACCGAGCGCATCAGGTTCGGCAGTTCGTGGTTCTGAAACGCGCCGCAGAAGCGCACGCGCCGCCCGGCCGCTGCGACCAGTGCGGCGAACTTGTCCTGATAGGCTTGCGGCTGGCGCTCCAGATTGCCGCCATAGACCAGCAGAATCGCATCCTCGCCCCAGACCGAATCCGGAATGCGCGTCACGGCGTCGATCAGCACGTCGGCGCCCTTGTAGGGCGTGAGCTGGCCGAAATAGGCAAAGCGCGAGCGTCGTGCGGTCGGCTCCGGCAATGAGCGCGGCGGCGCAGCTTGAGCCACGTCGAGCCCGTTCTCGACCACGGAAAAACGCTCGGCGTCGAGCCCCCAGGCCTGGTAGCGCTCGGCGAGGAAGCGGCTCGGCGAGATGAAGTGGTCGGCGAGCCCCAGCATCGCCTTGACGAAGGTCTCGCGCGCCAGGAAGCGCGCCGGCGAGATCTCGGGGAAGCAGGCGTTGCAGTCGGTCGGCGAAGCCCGGTAGCAGAGCTTGAACGCGCCGGTCTTCACCATCTGGCCGTGGTGGTGGCAGATCGAGAGATATTCGTGGAAGGTCACCACGATCGTGGCGTCGGGCAGCGTGTCGCGCACGGCGAACAGGCATTCGAGGCCGAGCCCGATGACATGGTGGAAATGCACCACGTCGGGCTTGAGGTCGCGCAGGACGCGCGAAAAATCGCGCTCGATCTCGTCGGTCGCCCGGTTCGAGAGCAGGAAATGGTCGTAGTCCTCGGCATGGTAGAGCAACTCGCCGCCGGCCTGGCGCAGGCTCATCAGCGCCGTGCCGGCATGGCGCGGCGTCGGCGCGCCGATCCTTGCGAGATAATGCGCGTCGACGCCCTCGCTCGCCTGCAATCCCTTGTGCAGGTTGTAGGAGGCGATCTCGGCGCCGCCGAGCGACAGGCTCGGATGGGCATGGGACACCACGAGAACCCGCATCGTCACCCTCTCATGTTGGAGACGGCCAGCGCCCAGCGTCGGTCGAAGCTGGTGCGGTCGGCCAGCGCCGCCAGCGCGCCGAGATGCGGCCGCGCCGGTTCGCTATCGTCGACGACGTAGATCTCGACCTCGGGAACCCAGATCGAGGGCGCGCCGCCCATGCGCAGCCGCAGGCCGAGATCGAGCCCTTTTTCGCCGGTGGTGAAATAGCCGCGCGCGAAACCGCCGGCCTCGATGAAGGCGGCGCGTGCGAGCACGCAGCATTCCATCGCGCCGGCCGCGACCTCGACCGGCCCGAGGCTGCCGATCGCATCGAGCGGATAGCCGACGAAGCGGTTGCAGATGCGCCTCTCCGCGCCCTCGCCTTCGAGCCAGGCTCCGGCCCAGCGGATCGAGTTGTCCTCGAACAGAAGCGTCGGGCTGGCGATGCACTGGCCGTTGCGGGCGCGGAAGGCGCGCTCCAGCCGGCCGAGCCAGCCCGGCGCACGGATCTGCGCCGCGCCGGACAAGAGTGCGACGGTCTCGAACCGGCAGGCGCGCACGCCGGCTTCCAGCGCGTCGCAGGCATCCTCGACGCCGTCGACCAGCGCGAGCCTGAGCGAGAGCCCGTAGAAGCGCGCGAGCCGGCGCGCCTCCGCGCCGATCCGGTCGAAGCTTTCGGCGGGCGCGGCGAGCACGATTGGCAGCGGACGCACCTCGGGGTCGATCGCCAGCATGGCGAAGAGCGAGGAGAGTTCGCGCGGCCTGTGGTCCAGCCCGATGACGAGGCCGAGCGCCGCTTCCGCCGCAAACGCGCCGAGGTCGATCGTCTCGACGACGCGCGGCGGCGCGATCTCGGCGCCCTGCAGGGCCGGCGCGATCTGGCGCTCGACCACGGCGGCCGCCGTCGAGGAGCGCGGGTCGAGCAGCCCGAAGATGCGCTCCAGCGTCCGCCTTGTCGGGCCTCGCCCCGGTTCCAGCGGCAGGAAGGCGGGGCCGGAGCCCTCGATCTCGAATTCGAGATAGATCGGCTGGCCGGGTTCAGGCGCAATTTTGGGCGCGAAGACGATGAAGCCATGGCTGTTGCGCCGGCCCGCCAGCGCCGCGCCATAGCGCGGGTCCTCGGCGAAGGCGGCCGAGACGTCGGGTCGGGATACCCGGGTCCAGAGCCGGTCGATGGCGCAGGCTTCCGCGCCGCTGCGCAAGGTCACGGCGCTGACCTTGCGGTCGGGGTCGAACAGCCAGCCGATGATCAGCACGCCGCTGCCGTCGAGGATGGTGGCGTCGTCGATTCCGGCGCGGACGGGCGCGTCAAGCAAGGCAACGGTGTCGCGCCCGTCAAAGCGCTGCGACAGACGCTTTAGCCTGTCGAGCGTAGCTTGCGGGGCCGCGCCGCGCTTAAGCCCGTCGCGCAGATGGCCGGGCACCGTGACCGGCTCCAGCAGGACATAGCGCTCATAGACCTCGAGCGCGCGCCAGCCGTCATTGCCCCGGAAGAACAGCCGCTCGATCTCGCCGGGATGGCGGATCGGAGCGCCTTCCAGCATGCCGAAGAAGCCGCGCGCGCCCTCGCCGAGATCGTCCCGGTCGAACACGCCGGCCTCCAGCGTCGCCGGCGAGAGGCCGCCATGGGCAATCAGCAGTCGTGTCTGGCCGGCCGCGAAATTGGCGCTCCAGCCCTGCAGGAAAACGCCGTCGTCGAGCGGCCCCATCACCTCGACGAAGCCGCCTGGCTTCGCCACGGACTGCAGCAGCATGCCGACCGCGCGCAGCCGGCGCGGATTGGCCTTTCCGGCGAGCAGCACCTCCAGCAGACCATCGACCACGGTCGGAAAGGCCTGCCCGGCCTCGTCGGCGAGCGCCGCCAGAAAGCCCTGCAGCGGCAGCGGCTTGGGCGACAGGATCAGCCTCAGAGGGCGGCCCGGCCGGCCGAGCAGCAGCGCCCCGGAACCGGCGCGGTTGGGGGCAGGGGCCGGCGCGAGGCACAGGAAGCCGACCGCCGCTCCGGGCTCGGCCTGCGGCCTGCGCCAGCTCAGCACCATGGTGTCGGCGCGGTTGCGCGGATTGCCGTCGACCGCAACCGGCACCTTGCCGGGGATCGCGTCGCAGGCGCTCATGATCAGGATCGCGTTCTCGCCGAGCGGCGTCCAGGCCACTGTGGGTGCCAAAGCGAGGCGGGTCTGGTCCGGGATCACGACCTCGTTCATCGGTCCACCAGCGTGATCGCGAGGGTGATGAAGGAAAGCAGCGCCGCCAGTCCCGAGAGGAAACCGAGGATGACGGTGACCTGCCGCAGCGGTGCTTTCGCCTCGTTGCGGATCGTGGTCAGGCGCTCGTCGATGCCGCTGAGCGTCGCGTCGAAGCGGAGCTGGAAGACGTCGAGTTCGGCCAGCCGCTGGCCGATCGCCTCGGCTTGATCCGCCGTCGCCTCGCCGTCGCTCGCCACAGCGCCGTGCCGCTCGTCGAGGCGCAGGGAAAGCGCGTCGAGCCTGTCGTTGAGCTCCTTCTGGGCGAGCTGCGTGCGCCGGTTCAGCGCGATCAGCGCCTCGACGCGGTCGAAGAAGCGCGCCAGCGGCACCGCGATCGCCGCCTCCGCCGCCAGTTCGGCCGGCGGCGGCAGCCGCAGTTCAAGCTCGGCCCCCATGCCGGGCGAAACCCCGATCACGGTCAGCGCGCCGCGCGCCGCCACGGTCGCCTCGTCGAGCTCCATCGCAAAGGCGTGCCGCCCGTCGCCGATGCCGTTGCGGCGCAGGTCGATGCGCCCTTGATCGGCGACCGCCTCCTGCACGCAGACGCCCTCGCGCAGCAGCCTGACGATCAGGCGTTCCTCAGGGCGCGTCTCGTCCCAGATCCAGCCATGCAGGCGGGCGCCGTCGAGCGCGTCGACACGGCCGTTGAGTTTGGCGGGGGCGGGCGGGGCCATGACGATCATGTCGGCTGTCGTCATGCCGCCACCGCGAATTTCAGGCGGTCGAACAGGGCCAGATGCGCCCTGGCGCAATCGTCGAGCGAGGGCTGCGGCGCAATGCCGTCGACGAGGCGCTGCCAGAGGCCGCCCTCGGTCATCGCGCGCTGCATTGTCCGCGCCAGCGCGGCCGGATCGCCGGGCCTTGCATGCAGCCCGTCCTGCCCGTCGCGGACCATCTCGGCCATGCCGCCGATGCTACTCGTGATGACCGGGCGGCGATGCTGGAACGCCTCCTGAATGACGAGCGGCGCGTTCTCCCACCAGATCGAGGGCGTCACCACCCAGTCGACCTCTTCCATCAGCTCCGGCACCTCGTCGAGGTGGTAGGGGCCGCAATGGCTGACCTGAGTTCCGGCTCGCGCCAGCGCCTTCTCCAAGGCGCTGGTGAACGCCTCGCTCTGGAACGGCGCGCCGCCATGGATGCGCAAATCGAAATCGCTTTCGCCGAGTGTCTTGAGATGCTGCGCCGCCGCCAGCAGGTCGAGCACGCCCTTCCACGGGTTGAGATTGCCGAAATAGCCAAAGCTGGCGCGGCGTCCCATGCTCGCGCGGTGCAGCGCGGGCGGTCGCGCCGGGCGCGCATTGGCGATCACCTCGATGCGCTCTGCGGCCAGCCCCCAGTCAATGTAGCGCTGGCGCAAAAAGCGGCTCGGCGAGACGAAGCGGTCGACGACGTTGAGATGCGTCTTGATGAAGCGCTCGCGCAGCAGGAAGCGATCGGCCGGGATCTCGGGGAAGCAGCCATGGCAGGCCGATGGCGACGCGCCCCGGCAGCGCGCCTTGTCGGTCGGGCGCAGCATCAGCCCGTCATGGTGGCAGATCGGGTAATAGTCGTGCAGCGTCATCACGAGACGCGCAGCCGGAAGGATTCGCCGCGCCAGCGTCAGGAACTCTGCGCCGATCAGCACGAGATGATGGATGTGGATGATGTCCGGGCGAAACTCCTTCAGCAGCGCCGCGCAGTCCTGCAGCGCGCCGTAATGGTCGATCTGGCTGAGATGGAAGCGGTCGAAATGGCCGCTCCAGAGCAGCACGTCGCCATCCGCGCCCGTCGCCTGCAGGCTGGTGCCGGGATGCGCCTGCCGGTGGATGCGGTTGGTCGCGCCGAGAAACATCACCTCGCAGCCCTGCTCGCGATAGCTCGCGGCAAGGTCGTGGGCGAAGATCTCGGTGCCGCCGGGATGGAGGTCGGGGTGGTTATGCGCGACGACGAGGATGCGGCGGCTCATCGGGCGCGCTCCGGCTGGGTCGCGATCAGCAGATCCTGGTAGTGCGCGGAGTTGACGCCGCGCCAATGGCCCCGCCGCAGGCTCGCGACCCTCAAGCCCGTCTTCTGCGTTTCCTCGCGCAGGAAGGCCGCGTCGATGCCGGCCGCCGCCAGCGGCGCCTCCTCGATCGCATACCAGCCAGGCCCCTCGCCCCAGCGCCGGAAGGAGAGCCGCTCATGCCCGGTCGGCTGGCCCTCGAGCGCGAACGCCGTCAGGAACAGCCGCCCGCCCGGCGCGAGCAGCCTCGCGGCCTCGGCGAGATAGACGGTGAGTTCGTCGGGCGGCAGATGCGTCGCGACCGAGACCATGGCGATGAAGTCGAAGCTGTGCTCGGCAAAGCCGAAGCGCACCTCGGTTCCCGGCAGCGAGCCCTGCGGGTTGTAAAGCGGGTGGGCGATGTCGAGCCGCTGGAAGCGGAAGCGCGGATAGGCCGGCGTGATCGTGCGGGCGCACCACATGATGCCCTCCATCACCGGATCGACGCCGTCATAGCTGCCCCGCTCGTCGAGATACTGCGTCAGCGGCACCGCCATGCGCCCGATGCCGCAGCCGATGTCGAGCACGCGCTCATGTGGCTTCAGGCCGCCCAGCCGGACGAAATGGCCGAGGAATTCCGCCCCGATCGCGCGGTAATCGCCATCGCCGACATAGATGCTCTCGGGCGGCGGATGCGGCAGGAAGCGATTCGACTGGGTGTTCGCAAGCAGCCAGTCGAGTTCCGGCCCGGCCAGCGCCGGGACGTCCTCGACCAAGGCTAATGGTTTCAGCGCGAGCGTTGCCGTCATGCCGCCGTGGCCCTCCTGAGCATGGGACGCGTCGGCCGCTCGGGTTCGGCCATGCGTGGGGGGGATGGTTCGATCCGCTCCATCAGATCGGCGATCGCCAAGTCCCAGCGCTGCGTCTGGAGCCAGGCGTTGTGCTGCGAGGCCGCGCCGCGCATGTAGTCCTGGCTGCGCGCGATCGACTGCCGTTCGAGATGGTAGAGCGCGACCGACGGGACATAGGCGATCTCGAAGCCGGCCCGCCTGACCTTCAGGCAGAGGTCGCTGTCCTCATAGTCGCCGATGACATAGGCGTCGTCGAAGCCGCCGAGTTCCGCAAACAGCGCGCGCGGCATGACCATGCAGGCCCCGGTCACACCTGGCACGCGACGCTCGCGATTGGCCGGCCCGTAATTGCCCGGCATGCCCTTGAAGTAATGGTGGTTGAACCAGCAGCCTTTGTCGTCGCGCTGGAAGTAAAGGCCCGCATGCTGCAGCGAGCCGTCATGGTAGAGCAGCCTGGGACCGACCATGCCGATCTTAGCCCTGCGGTCGAGCTTGCGGGCGAGGCCTGTCAGCCAGCCGTCGCCGGTCGGGATCACGTCGGAATTGACCAGCGCCAGCGTCTCGGCCTTCGCCCGGCGCACGCCGGCATTGCAGGCGGACGAAAAACCGCCATTGCGGCCCATCGTCACCAGCGTCATCGGCAACCCATAGGCGCGATAAAGCCCGCCGAGCTGATGCGCGACCTCGCCTTCATGCTCGGGACAATCGAGCACATAGATCAGCTCGGCGGCCTCGGTGAAGGACGGATCGCCGGCGAAGGCTGCGACCTGCACGCGCAGGAACTCATAGGCCTTGTAGAGCGGGATCACGACCGAGACGGCGGGCCGTGCCGGCGCTGGGCCGAACTGTGTCAGGCCCGGCTCAGGCGTGCTCGCCCGCAGATCGGCCTGGCAGGCGGCGAGCATGGGCGCGAGCGTGCGCGCGATCATGCCTTGCGTCAGATGCTGCGGCGGAATCGCGGCCAGCGTCCGCGCGCGGATGGCGATGGCGTCCGCCGGTTGCACGGCCGGCCGCAGGAACAGCGAGGTGCCCGATTTCAGGCGAAATTCGCAGCGCGGCTGCAGCACCGGGGCGCCGCCCGCATAGCCCGGGATCAGTCCGGCGAACCCCGTCGCCGGCCTGCGTTCGCCCTCGGTCGCGCCCGGCAGCAGCGCCGGGAAGCGGTCGAGCCGGTCGAGGATCGGCAGCGGTTCGCCCGAGCCGCGATGCAGCAGGATCTGGTCGAGCAGGCCATCGGGATCGCGATACCAGCCGCCGAGCAGGAGGCCCGCCCCGTTGCAGGGCGCAAGATCGAGTTCCGCCGAGGGCAGATCGTCCTGCCGGCGCACGCTCTGCACGGCGAGCGGCAGGCGGCGTTGCATCTCGATGGCGATCAGCCGGCCGCTCTCCGACAGGCCGGAGAGCTGCTCGACGAGCCAGCTCCGCAACCCGTCGCGGCTGCTGCCCTTGCCGGCCCACCAGCGGCCCAGCGTCGGCGTGGCCGTCCGCGCCGGAAGCGCGCGCAGCGCCATGCCGCTCGCGCCCTGCAGGACGAGCAGCGCATTGGACCGCGCCGGAGCCTCGTCGAGCACGAGATGCAGGGCCTGCTTGCCGCTGCGCTCGACGCGGCCGAGCCGGGGCTGGCCGCGCAGCGCCGTCAGTCCCGCAGTGTCGAGCCGCCAGGCCGCCGCGATCGGGCCGAAGCGCGGCGGAACCCAGCTCTCGACAAGAATCTTGCCCTCGACCAGCGTCGCGACCGGGATGGCGGGGGCGGGCGTCGATGAGAGCGCCAGCAGGAATTGTCTCAAGAATGCGAGATAGCTCGCCGCTTCCAGCAGGCCGAACAGGGCCGGCCAGGGTCCGACCAGCGCCTTGGCCAGCGCAAGCCGCGAAGCCGGCGTCAGCTCGCGGGCGATCTCGACCGCGTCGACGAGGTCGTGGGTGAAGGCGGGTTCGATCCGGGCGCTCGTTCTCGACACCGGGTCGAGGCCCGTCAGCGTGGCGGTGAGCCCGTCCTGCCCGTTGTCGCGAAACGCCACCGCAATGCGCATCCGGCCGTCTGCGAGCCTGAGCGTGACGGAGGCGCAGGCCATGCGGCGGCCATCCGCCGCCAGCGCCACCACCGGCTTGCCCGCGAGCGGGGCCGGGAATGTCCAGCACAACAGAAAGACCGAGCCGCCGAGCCGCGACAGCGTGCGCTGCTGGCTGGTCTCCTCGACGGTCTGGATCGGTGCGAGCGTGAGCATGGGGCGTCCGGCGCATCGGGTCTGGGGGTGCGACGCCGGCCGGGGAGTGGCCGGCGTCGCGGGGGCATGGAGCCGGGCGGCGGGCGCGCCGTCGGGTTCCATGCTCCTGTCGTCAGACGTCTCAGGCGACCGAGAAGTAGCTGTTGGGATCGCTCTGGATGTCCTCGGCGGTGACGCCGACCAGCGTCAGCGTGTCGCCATTGCCGAGATCGACCACGGCGTTGCCGCCGACCGTCGTGGCGCGCGCCGCGACGTCCTCGGCCGAGGCGACGCCCGTGCCGTTGATGTCCGAGGCGATCTGCATCAGGTCGGAGCCGGCCTCGAAATCGAGCACGACGTCGTTGCCGCCGCCGCCCTCGAAGAAGAAGACGTCGCTGCCGCCTCCGCCCGAGAGGATGTCGTCGCCCGCGCCGCCGAAGAGCAGGTCGTCGCCGGCCCCGCCCTGCAGGATGTCGCCGCCATTGCCGCCCTGGAGCACGTCGTCGCCGTCGCCGCCCTGGAGCAGGTCCGCGCCCGCGCCGCCCTGGAGGATGTCGTTGCCCGGGCCGCCCTGGAGGATGTCGTTTCCGGCCCCGCCCTGGAGCACGTCGTCGCCGGCGTTGCCGCGCAGGATGTCGTTCCCGGCCCCGCCGCTCAGGACGTCGTTGCCTTCTCCGCCGAACAGGACGTCATTGCCGGCGTCGCCGGAGATGAGATCGTCGCCGAGGCCGCCGAAGAGCGCGTCGTCGCCCTCCCCGCCGGAAATGAAATCATTTCCGCCATCGCCATAGATCAGGTCGTCGCCCTCTTCGCCGAAGAGCGAATCGACCTGGTCGCCGCCCTTGACGATGTCGTCTCCGGCCCCGGCGAGAATCACGTCGCTGAACCGGCTTCCAATCAGAAAATCGTCGAATGCACTTCCTTCGATCGTGGCCATCCGTCACCTCCTCGGCGATCTCAAGGCGCCCCGGGGGACGGCGCTTCGCGCCGTGCTGCCTCCCGAATCCGGCGCCGTTCCGATGAAGCCCGTGAATGGGGTTCATCGCTCGACGAGGGAAAGAGTAGCCAATAAGTGCATTGCAGCAAGAGTTTTATTGTGACTTTTTTGCGATGCAACAAGATTTAGACTTTGTATGTCTTGATTTAATCGCGGAATAAACTCGGCTATGTTTCGATATTTGAAACGATTGGCAATCGAATATTGATTCGCATTCGTGTCGAATGCGATCGACCGCCGCTCAGGGCGCTGATGCGATTGACAAAATCAGTCTTCGCGGAAGGCGCGGTTGAAGCTCTCGGCGAAGGGCGCGAGCAGATAGTCGATGGCGCGACGCGAGCCGTTGACGATCAGCACCTCGGCGGCCATGCCGGCATGAAGCGTGATTTTGTTTTCGGCCAGGCTCTCGGGCGTGATCTCGGCGCGGACCAGAAAATACGGAATGCCGGTTTTTTCATCAACGAGCTGGTCGGCTGCCACATAACTGACCCTGGCCAGAAGCGGCGGCAAGGTGCGGGCGTTGAAGGCGGTCAGCCTGATGCGTGTCTCGGCCCCGACCCGCACCGAATCGATGTCGCGCGGATCGACCTTGGCCTCGACGATCAGGGGTTCGTTCTCGGGCACGATGTCGAGGATGGCCTCGCCCGCGGCGATGACGCTGCCTGCGGTGCGCATTCTGATGTTGGCGACGATGCCCTCCTGCGGCGCGGCGACGACGAGCCGACGCAGCACGTCCTCGGCCTGCACGATGCGCTCGACGACCTCGGACAGGCCAAGCTGCGCGTCCTGCAGTTCGCGCGCGATCTCGCTCTGGCGCTCCAGCCCGATCGAGAGGATTTCGAGATTGGCCCCCGCCACGGCCTGCTCGGCCTTGGCCTTGCGCGCGGCGATCTCGCCGCCGCGGCCTGTCAGTTCGCTCTGCTTGGTCTGGAGATCGACGAGCTGGCTGCGCTTGGCGTAGCGCTTCTCGTAGAGCTCGGCGACCATCCGCACCTCCTCGTCGATCAGCGTGCGCTGGTTGCGGGTGGCGTCGATCTGCGCCTGCAGCGCCTCGGCCTCGGCCTGGTGCTGCTCGATGACGCGCTGCTGGATGCGGACCTTGCCGTCATGGACCTGGCCCCGGGCGCGGAACAGCACCTGCTCGGCGATGACAACCTCGCGCGCGATCGGCGAGCGGGCATTGTCGATGTCGTCGGGAAAATCGATCTCGGTCGCGCCGGTCTGCTCGGCCTTCAGCCGGGCGAGCTTCGCCTCCAGGCCGACGCGCTTGCCCTGCAGATGCTGCAGTTCGGCGCGCTGGCGGGCGTCCTCCAGCCGCAGCAGCGGCTCGTTGCGGACGACGCGCTCGCCCTCGGCCTTGAGCAACGTCCTGAGGATGCCGCCCTCCAGATGGCTGATCGTCTTGCGTCGGCTGTCGACGATGACGGTGCCGGTCGCGACCGCCGCATTGTCGAGCCGGGCCGTCACGGCCCAGGCCCCGAAGCCGCCAAAGCCGATCGCGATGGCGCTGACGCCGGCGAGCACGAGGCCGCGCAGGCTCGGCTGCCGCTCTTCGCCCGGCTCGATCTCGGCCGGGCGCGGCGCGGGCGCCGTAGACCGTCGGAGCACGGGCAGTTTCATGCCGTCACCTCGCGAAGCGCAGCGGGCTTGCTCGCCGGCTCGATCTCGACCAGCCCGCCGGGCGTGATCATGCCGGCGATGGCCGAGCGCGGCCCGAACTGGCTGATCCGGCCCTCGCGCAGCACCAGAATCTTGTCGACGACCTGCATCACGGACGGCCGGTGCGCGATCAGGACGATGATCGCGCCGTCCTCGCGCGCGGCGTTGACAGCGCGGATCAGGCTCTGCTCGCCCTCCGCGTCGAGATTGGCGTTGGGCTCGTCGAGCACGATCAGCCGCGGCGAGCCATAGAGCGCGCGCGCCAGCCCGATGCGCTGGCGCTGCCCACCCGAGAGCTTGAAGTCGCCATCGTTGACAAGCGTGTCGTAGCCGAGCGGCAGCCGGCCGATCAGCTCATGCACGCCGGCGAGCCGCGCCGCGTGCAGCAGGGCCTGCGGGTCCGGCGTGTCCATCCGGGCGATGTTTTCGGCGATGGTGCCGTTCAGAAGCGAGACCGATTGCGGCAGGTAGCCGACCATGGCCCCGAACGAACCGCGCTCCCAGAGATAGGCGTTGTGGCCGTCCAGATAGACGCCGCCGGCATTGGGCCGCAGCACGCCGACGAGAAGCCGCGCCAGCGTCGATTTGCCGGCCCCCGAGGGACCGACGACGCCGAGCGCCTCGCCCGGCTCGAGCGAGAACGAGATACCCTTGATCACGGTCTGCTCCGCGCCCTGCGGCGCATAGATCAGCCGGTCGATCGAAAGCGTGCCTTGCGTTCGCGGCGTCGGCAGCGTCTCGCGCTGCGAGGCGCGCGCGCTCAAAAGCTCGCGCACCCGCTTCCAGGCGCTCGCCGCCAGCACCCATTGCCGCCAGTCGGCGATCATCGAATCGAACGGCGCGAGCAGCCGGCCGAGCAGGATGCTGGCAGCCATCAGCGTGCCGACCGAGACCTCGTTGCGGATGATCAGAACCGCGCCGGTGGCGTAGATCGCGAGTTGCATCACCATGCGCGAGGTCCGCGTCAGCGCCGCGATCAGCTTGCCGCGCCGCGTGCCGAGGTCGAGATGCTCGATCATCGCCATCTGCTGGGTGCGCCAGCGTTTGGCCAGCGCCGGCAGCATGCCCATCGCCTCGATGGTCTCGGCATGGCGCAGGCTCGCCCCGACATCGTTGATCGCGGCGACGCCCTCCTCATTGGCCTGCTTCAGCACGCGCCGCGTCAGCACGTCCGAGAGCACGCCCAGAATCAGCAGGATCAGCAGCGAGACCACGCCGACAAGCCCGTAGACCGGGTGGAACGCGAACAGCACAGCGAGGAAGATCGGCGACCAGGCCGCTTCGAGCGGCGTCGCGATCGCCGAACTGGCGATGAAGTAGCGGATCTCGTTGAGGTCGCGGATCGCCTGCGTCGCCTGCGCCGAACCCTGCTCCAGCGCCGCCGTCACCGCCGCCTGCAGGGCAGGCAGGTTGAGCCGGCGGGCGAAGATGCTCGCCATGGTCTGGAAGGTCAGCGAGCGGATGAACTCGATCACGCCGTAAAGCGCGAGCCCGCCCACCGCGATCACCAGCAGCATGGTCAGCGTGTCGTAGCTGCGGCTGACGATGACGCGGTCCTGCACCTGCAGCATGAACAGCGGCACGGTCAGCAGCAGGATATTGACGCAAAGGCTCAGCAAGGCGGCATAGCCGAGCCCGCTCGCGAAGGCGCGCTGCATGGACCGGATCAGCCCGTCGGAGGCCGCATTGACAGGCTTCATTCAGGTCTCCGGTCGTCTCGATGGGTATCGGCGGAAGTAGGCCAGCCTTGTTGACGATGGGCTGCGCCGACCCCACGCCCGCGAGAGAAGTCGGAAATGATCGATGCAATATGGTGATCGTATGACAGTCTATCCTGTCAACAGTTCATATGAACACAATCAAATGAGTCGAAAATATGTGATACTTCGAATATTGAACCAATTTATACTTAAAATGCTGCTTGTGAAAATTACAATCCTCATCAAATGGGGTGGCATGTGATTTGTATCCGGGTTATTCCGGGAACGGGGCGTATCGGGGGTGGGCTGCGCGGACTGAAAACCAGGCGGAGCAAGGCATGCATTCGAAACCGCAGGAGACCGTCCGGTTCATGGGGCGGGCGGTGAACGGCGATCATCCCGATGCCGGGCGGCGGGGTGAGGCGGAACGGGAGCGAGAGCGGGACGCATCGCGCGGCGGCGGCGTCGCCCAGCTCGACCTCGCGCGGCTGGTCGAGCGGGTCAGCCGGCGCTTCCTCGACTATCTGCGTCTGGAGCTGACCAGGCTCGGGGTCGACGACATCTCGCCCTCGCAGGTCATGGTGCTGCTGACGATCGGGGCCGGCGAGATCGCGGTGCGCGACCTGCTCGATCGCGGGCATTACGTCGGCTCGAACGCCTCCTACAATCTCAAGCAGCTGGTCGAGAGCGGCTATCTCGACCGCGGCGCCTCGCCGCGCGATCGCAGGCTCGCCCGCATCTCGCTGTCGCCCAAGGGGCAACTCCTCTGCGAGAGGCTCAAGCTTCTCGACGAGGGCAGCCCTTTCGGCGGCAGCCAGGAGCCCGGCTTCGAGGTCGATCTGCAGACCACCTACGACACGCTGCGCCGTCTGGAGCAGTGGTGGAACGATTCGCTGCGCTATGGAGGAGTCCTGCTCGCCTCATGCACGTCCTATTCGTTCATCGTTCAGGATCTGGTCAATTCGCTCACCTGATCGGCCGGCTCCTCGGCGACGGGCACGAGGTCACGCTCGTCAGCGAAAGCGCCGCGCCGGCTCGGCCGGGCCTGAGGCAATTGAGCTATGCGCCGGGCGCGGCCGCTGCGGCGAGCCCATTGCTGCAGGCGACGGACTATCATGCCCGCACCGGCGAGGCGGTGGCGGCCGTGTTGTCGGGCCTGCCCCGGCATGATCGTCCCGACATCATCGTCGGCCATACCGGCTGGGGCGGACTGCTCTTCGCCAAGGACGCGCTGCCGCGCGTGCCGGTGCTCGGCTATTGCGAGTATTTCCACAATGCCGACGGAGCCGACCTCGATTTCGACCCGCAGACCCCGCCGTCGCCGTCCGAGCGCCGTCGCATCCGCCTGCGCAACGCGGCCCAGTTGCTGACGCTCGAGGCGATCGATTCGGGCTACGCGCCGACACGCTGGCAGCAGCGGCAATATCCGGCGGCCTATCGCGGCAAGATCGCGGTCTGTCATGACGGCATCGACACGCAGGTCTGCAGGCCCGATCCGGACGCGCGGTTTGTCCTGCCCGACGGACGAACATTGCGTCCCGGCGATCCGGTGGTGACCTTCGTCGCGCGCGATCTGGACCCCTATCGCGGCTATCCGCAGTTCATGCGCGCGGCGGCCGAGGTTGCGCGCCGGCGGCCGGACGCGATCATCGTCGCGGTCGGCGGCGACGGGCCGGGCTATGGCCGCCCGCGCGGCGACGGCCGGCTCTGGCGCGACATCATGCTGACGGAAACCGGGCTCGGCGACCGCATCATCCACATTCCCTGGCTCGCGCCCGAGGCGCTGGTCAGGCTGTTTCAGGTTTCGGCCGCCCATGTCTATCTGAGCGTGCCCTTCGTCCTGTCCTGGTCGGCGCTTGAGGCGATGGCCTGCGGCGCGCTCGTCATCGGCTCGGCGACGCCGCCGGTGCAGGAGGTGCTGAGCGACGGGGTCAACGGGCTGCTCGCGCCCTTCTTCGACAGGGACGCGCTGGCGGAGGCGATCCTCGTGGCGCTCGCGCAGGGCTCGGGGCTGGCGAGCCTGCGCAAGGCGGCGCGGGCCACGGTGCTGGCCCGTTACGAGCGCGAGGCGTGCGTCGATCGCCAGTTCGGTTTCATCGAGGGGCTGGCGCTGCAGCCCGAAGAGGCCTTCGCCTGAGGCGCTACTGCAGCGGCCCGTCGCCCGCGCGGCGAAACGTCATCGCCTGGGTGATCAGCTTGCCCCGGCTGAGCGGCTGCAGGCCAGCCTCCTCCCAGCCATTGGCCGCCATCAGACGCGAGACCATGCCGTGGACGCGCTGGAGATGGGCTTCCCGATCGTCGTCAAGCCAGGGTCCCCACCATTCCTCGATCAGCCCGACCAAAGGCTCGATCGGAGGATGGCCGCTTTCGGCTGCGTATTGCAGCGCAGCATATCCGGCCGGGGACGATATGATCTCCCAGATCTGGAGAGGCTCCGTTCCTCTCATCATGGCGTCAGGACCTTCTGTCTTGAGGTGTTGCCGCGTCCCCACGCCGCATACATGGCGAATACATCGCAACTCCGCAATCGGATGCAGCCCACGACCAAAAGTCATGATGACGCATCCGTTGACGCGATCCGCGACAATCGGGCGGCGCAACCTGCGCGGGAAGGCCGCCGCGACTCAGTTCCCGAAGACGGTGTTGAGCTGGCTGCCGACCATGATGAAGGTGGTGCGCTTGGGCATCTCCTTGAGCCTGACCGCGCCGATATAGGTCATCGCAGAGCGCACGCCGCCCATCAGCTCCAGCATCGTGCCCTCGACCGGGCCGCGATAAGGCACCTCGACCGTCTTGCCCTCGGAGGCGCGGTAGCGCGCGACGCCGCCGGCATAGCGCTTCATCGCGGTGTCCGAGGACATGCCGTAGAAGGTCATGCCGACCGCGACCTGCTCGCCGTCGCGCTCCTCATAGCGGATGTCGCCCTCGCATTCGTCATGGCCGGCCAGCATGCCGCCGAGCATCATGAAATCCGCGCCGGCGCCATAGCCCTTGGCGAGATCGCCCGGCACGGTCACGCCGCCATCGCCGCAGACCAACCCTTTCAGGCCATGGGCGGCGTCGGCGCATTCGATGATCGCCGAGAGCTGCGGATAGCCGACGCCGGTCATCTTGCGCGTCGTGCAGACCGAGCCCGGCCCGATGCCGACCTTGACGATGTCGGCCCCGGCCAGAATCAGCGCCTCGGTCATGTCGCCGGTGACGACGTTGCCGGCCATGATCGCCGCATCGGGAAAGGCCTCGCGCGTCGCCTTCACCGTCTCGACGAATTTTTCCGTGTAGCCGTTGGCGACGTCGAGGCAGATCTTCGTGATCGGCGATTGCGCATGCACCGCCTTGAGCTTGTCGTGGTCGGCGTCGGTGGTGCCGAGCGAATAGAAGGTGTTGGCCGCGTCGGGCTCGCGGAAGAACGCGATCAGCTCGTCGACATCGTAATGCTTGTGAAGGGCGACCATCGCGCCGTGCTTCAGCAGCGCGCGCGCCATCGCCATGGTGCCGACCACGTCCATGTTTGCCGCGATCAGCGGAAACCCCGTCCAGTCCTTGGCCGTATGGGCGAAACGCAAGGTGCGGTTCACATCGACCTCCGCCCGGCTGCCCAGCGTCGAGCGCTTGGGCCGGATCAGGACGTCGCGAAAGTCGAGCTTGGGGTCGTTTTCGATGCGCATGGCGGCCTCGGGGCTAGTCGCACGCGAGGCGTCGCGTGCGCCGATTCATAGCCGCTCGGGACGAGGTGATGCAATCGCGCCAATCTCCCACGCCGTCATCCCGGACGCAGCGCAGCGGAGCTCCGGGATCCATCCTAGAGCGCCGTCCTGCCCTATGATGGATCCCGGGGCTGCGTCGCTGCGCGACTTGTCCGGGATGACGGCGTGGTGGGAAGTCCGAAGAGCTATGCCACCACGCTTTTCGCCAGCATGCAATGCACGCCCTTCGACCCGTTCACCGTCTGCGTAATCCGCAGGTCGGCGGCGAGCGAGCACAGCATATAGGCCTGCTCGCGGGTCAGGACCGTCCGCTCGC
>JAESGK010000020.1_pt1 | contig 340357 bp, 361 predicted proteins | sample 9269681 | NCBI WGS metagenome assembly JAESGK01 (sample SAMN14515347, study PRJNA621673) | algae metagenome | isolation source: Timaviella obliquedivisa GSE-PSE-MK23-08B and co-occurring heterotrophs from... | place: USA: Grand Staircase Escalante National Monument, Utah | collected 2006-08-15
AACGATCAAAACCGGCCGTCGCCAACGTCATCTGCTTCATCGAAGAAATCCTGGCTTTCACACAACGGGATTCCCTAGAATCATGACCTACTGCTCATGTCGATGACTTTTTCAGAGTTTCCTTAGCTGGTGCTCGGTAGCGCCATTCTCGGCGGCGATGACGGAAGCGTGCTTCCTGATTCCGTGTGCGGAGCAGTGAGGGAGGTCCGCTTCGTCACACCAGTCGCGGAATTTGTTGCCGAAGCCGGACGTGGTGAAGGGCTTGCCGCCGATGGCCTTCATTGTGTAGGCGTGCACGCGTGTATCTTGTGCTTGCATCAAAATCCACAGTTCCCATTCGGGGCGGCTAGTTTTGATGCGATGACAATTCAACAGCGTCGTAATTTGCGCGAGCCAACTATTGATCTTCGCGCAATCGATGGTTTCCTCGCGTCCTGCCAGAACGCGCCGCACGCTTCGTCATTTGTGCTTTGCGCCGCGAACCGACATAGCTGCGAAGGTGGACGCACGCCGCCTGGTGGTGATGGCGATGGCAATTACGGTGGCTCCGACGAAGGCGGCGGCTTCTTCGCTCCCACGCAAGCCCAGAGGAGTGCCACGAACCAAAAGAATCCGGTCACAAATCCCAACAAGTTGCACAACAAGATGCCGACAAACGACTCACATCGGCGATTGTTCGCAACGATGGTGGGCAGGAACAGCACGTAGACGACGAGGACCACGAACGCCACGACCAACACGGCCGCTACCACGCCTATCGCTAGGTCCTCCATCGCAAATCGTCCCCTCGATTCGAATGTAGGCCAACCTAAACAAGCTGTTTCAGTGCGTCGATCCCGATTGGCCCAGTGCCGGTGCGCGCCTCCTAGCAACGCTGACCTACAGTGCGCGGAAGGCCGCCCCCAAATTCGGCGGGTTACTCGAGCGGTTGAACTGACGGACGGTTAGAAAATGCGCTATCCCTCGGTTGAGGGAGACAACGCATGCGGACGATCATTTTTGTTGGTGTTCTATTTCTGACGGGCTGTGCCGAAGTGGTGGGGAATGACGTGAGTGGGGCGGTCGAAAACGCCTCTACAAACTCGGAAGCGTTCCGCTTGGCCGAGGGTCATTGTGCGAAATATGGCAAGAAGGCACGCGTCACGCAGTCCATGTCGGGGCGTATGACGTTTGACTGCGTTTAGATATCCGCCTGCAGCTTCCCAAGTAGTTCGTTGCCAGTTGTGCTGGCACTGCCAGCAGCTCGGCGAGATTCGCATGGCAGGATTGAAATAGGATACTTGCAGGTTTTGCCGATTTCATCCTATAAATCCGCTATCGTCGCACGAGGTCTGTTTAGAAGGCCGAGCCGCCCGTTCACTTGCCCGGGACGGCTCCTTGTCGTGACTGGTGCCGTCCCGCTCTCCACGCGGGTGATGCAAGGGGCCAAGTCTTCGGACGCGGTCGCAAGGCTACTGGGGCAAGGGCGCAGTCCCTGCCGATCAAGAACATAGTCGTGGGCCTCCCTCATCCGGCCGTCCGGGAGGCCGTCGCAAACCTGACGCGAATCGATCATACGCGCGCAGCCTTAAACCCTCGGCGCGTCGTCCGGTCCGAAGCACCTGCTCCACGTGACGTGAGTCACGTTGGGGGTCCTGTGCGCGGCCGTCCGACGAACAGCCTCCGGCCGACCCGACCGCACCTGGTGCGGGACGCAAGACCTAGCCGATCCCTGGAAGGTCACTCCAGCGGAACGACACAAAAAGCCGGGAGAAACCCAGGCCAGCTCTCCCGTCGCTCTGGGCCGCACGAGCGATGCCACGTGACCACCGGCCTCCTCATCCCCACCCGTCTTCGGACGCTGAGGGGATCGTCGGTTTCCAGGGGACTCTAGAACCGCGTGGAGCGGACAACGCCGAACAACTTCTGACACAAACGCCGCTGTCGTTCTTGGTGTCACAAGTTGTTCGGCGGAAGCTGTGCCGGAAGCAATCCGGTGCCAGAACCTTTGACCATGCCCCGGCCGGCGCGCCCGCCGGTTACGATCCCTGGAGGATGAGGGGCCGTCCCGCGGCCTTGCCCATGCCGGGTACTGAGCCGTGAGTAGCAAGCACAAGGACGCTCCCGCCGACGATCCGTCCGGCAGTGGAGTGGACCGAGGCGCGAAAAACGCGTCCGAGGACTGAGTTTTGACGGTCTTCTGTGGCTGCCCGAGGTGGGGCCGCAGGGTCAGGTGATTCCCGCGATGTCACAGGTGGGCGCTCAGCCTGTGTCACAACATTTGTCTCAACTTGGTGTGACACTTTTCAGTGTGACACGTCCCTTGACCGGCTAGACGAGCGAATCCTTCGGGACCTTCCACAGCTTGTCCAGTCGCGCGGCATCTTCCCGGATGCGCTCACGCAACAGCTGATCGCTTTTCATGTACTTGCGAGGGTACATCGCGATCAGTTGGGCGAATTCGGCTCGGGTCGCTCCCTCGGCTTTGGCAGCCGTGATCGCTTCCCTGGCACTCTCTTCGTCCGGCCGATTGGACGCGAAGGGCGCCGTGCCGAAGCCAAAGCAACCCGCAACCAGATCTGTCCAAGCCATGTCGCCCCCAATGCAGGGTCGCCTTCTACAGAGTATTCGGCGTTATCTCAATGCGAGGGTGTTTGCCCTGGCGTGCTATCTTCGACGGCATGACACAGGGTGACGATATTCTCCAGGCGACTGGCCCCATCGACGAGGCGAGATACTCGGTCGAGAAGAAGGCTGCCATGCACGCGATGTTCGAGACGGTCCTCGACCGGCTGGACGAGATGCAGCGGGCACCGGATCACTGGGAAGAAACTTGCCTGGTCCACGCTCTCAGCTTCATGGAAGCGGGCGTCTACCCCCGCGCGCGGATCGAACTGGACAACTGCATCGTTCCGGCCGGCAAGCGATCGAGCTGGCGCGAGGACCAGATGAAAAGAAACCCCCGACGCTATACGGTGGCGCGACTCCGGCTGCGGCTCGACGGCGTGAAGGCGGACGTGAGATAGCGTACCGCGCCGCCATTCGACACCCATCCAATTCCGGCCGCGGTATTGTTGCGCGCATTCCCCATGGCAGCTAGGTATGACCGGTGCTGACGACGTATCGCTTTGACCATCCCGAAACGGACGCTTCGAAGACCCTGGATTTCGGGGCGTATGTTTACGCCTCGTTGTTCGGCCCGGTGTACATCCTGGTCAATGGCTTCCCGCTCCTTGCCTTGCTGATGGCGCCGATCAGCGTGGCGATCTTCATCGCCGCCTTCGTCGGTTTCGGCTTCGTGGACTGGTTCCTCGGGTCGGAGATGATCACCATTTTCGCCCTGATCGGGGTTCCCATCGCCGCCCTGGTGGCCCAGGGTGTTGCCGCCATAGAACTCGTCCGCATCGGCTATCTGCGCTCCGGCTGGCGCGAGGGCTACTAGGCGCCCGATCGGCCCCGCAAATTGCCACATTCTGAGAACGTATTTATAGTCGGATGCCGTCCCGGTTGGTTCCGGGATACCATGAGAAACAACAACCTGCCGAAAGTCGCTGTGGGGTTGCAGAGCGGGCTCGAATGGCGCGAACGACGAGATTCCTGAGGGTTGCACTTGGCGCGTCGGCAGTGGTCGTCATTGTCGCGGGCGTCTTGTGGATCGGCCCCGACCGCCAGAGGAGCAAGGCCCAGGACGTGCGTCCGTCGGGGCCGCTGATCTCGCGCGGCTATACCGAGGCGCCGGCCGGCACGGTGGTGATCACCGGCGAACCTGGGGGCGGCGCCGTCGTCCTCGAGCTTCGCGTCAAGGACGGGCAGAAGGTCAAGCGCGACGACATCGTCGCCGTACTGTCGAACTACCCCACCGCCGATGTCGAAGTCCGCGCATCCGAGGCCAAGCTCCTCAAGGCCAAGCAGCAGCGCGAGGCGATGGTGTCGGGCTTCAGGGTCGCCGAAATCGTCATGCAGGAAGCGGTCGTCAAATCCGAGGCGGAGACGAACAAGCTCAAGCAATTGCAGTTCCAGCGGTCGAGCATGCCGCCGGACGAGAAGCAGCTCGAACTCAGCATCTCGCAGCAGAACCTCGAACGCGAGCAGGCCAAGCTGCGTGTCTGGAAGGAGCAGCTGACGGCCGACCTCGCGCAGATAGAGACCGAGATAAAGATCCTGACCGCCAAGGTCGACGATGCACGCAACACCCGCGAGCAGGCCCTGGTTCGTGCGCCGCTCGACGGCGTGATCGCGGAACTCTATTCGCGCCAGGGCGAACGGATCCATGGCAATGGCATCGCCAAGATCGTCGATCTGGACCAGGTGAGCATCGTGGCCGAGATCGACGACATACATGTCAGCCGGGTCGTGGTCGGCGGCAAGGTCGAGGTCACCTTCCGCGGCAGCCCGACCGTTCACAAAGGGACGATTTCGCGTGTATCGCCCATGGTGAAACGCCTGAAGCGCAGCCAGGCCGATCTCGGCGAAGGCAACGTCAACCTGGTCGAGGTCGAGATCAAACTCGACGATCCGGCCAAGATGCCCCGGGTCCTGTCGCGCGAGACGCGCGTCATCTATCTCTGACTCTCGGCAGGCGACGATCACGCCGCTCTCGGCATGCCGCGGGCCGAGCGCGCGCACCACCGGCAGAAGCGTGCCGAGGTGGCCGAGACCGGCGGAGGTGGCGGCGATGGGGTGCGACCTGGGTGAAGCTCGTCTGCATCTGCTCGATCCGATGCGGTGTCATCGGCGGGCCCCCGGCTGGCATGTCCGCGTCGCCACGAGTGGATTCTGTATCTCCTGGATCTCGCCGCCTGTAGAGTCGGGCGGACATGGCCAGGCACGATCCGACCGACGAACTGGCGGCGCTGCAACGCCACGCTGCCCAGGCGAAAGTTGCCGCCGACAGGGCCGTCCGTACCTACGACCGCGCTACCTGGATCAGGTTCGCCCTTGTCTTTTTCCCGGTGCCGTTCGTTCTGGTGCTGCTGCGCCTGCAGATCGAGGCGTGGGGCTACTACGTCGCCGGCGCACTCTTCCTCGCTTCCGCATCAGGCCTCTACATGTTCGACGGCGCGGCCGCGGCGCGGCGCGACCGTGCGGTCAAGGCGGCGGACGAGGCGCAAAAGGCCTACGACGAGGCCCGCGCAGCCAGTAACGGCTAGCCGTGGCGACTAGCCATTCGACAGCCGCGGCCACTCGCGTACAGGACGCAAAAGCGTGTCCCGGGCCTGGTCGACCTTGTTCAGGAGGTAGGTCGACCCCGAATGGTCGGGATGGACGAGGCTGGCCAGTCGCCGGTGAGCCGCCTGGATGGCGGCCTCGTCGGCCCCGGGCGCAAGGCCCAGGACATCGAGGGCCTCGGCGCGCGACATGCCGTCCTGCGGCGGCGCCGGCAAGGCGCGCTGGACATAGGCTTCGAGGATGGCGGCCGCGCGCCGGACCGTTTCGGCGTCGGGCGCCATTTCCATGTCGAACGGTGGCATGTCGAACGGCCGCGCCTTCGGCCGCAGACGGTCGAGCATCGCGCGCAAAGGCTGCAGGATCGCCCGCCATTTGAGGAAAGTGGGTACGATCAGCATGCCGGCGCCGAGCAGCATCGCCCCGGACCAACGGCCGCTCCCGAGCATCCAGACAAGGACCGGAACGCAGGCTAGGACGAGGAGCAGCAGCATCCAGCGGCTGACGCGGACCATCGTCGGCGGATCGGAATGGACGAACCAGTCCAGGAATTTCGCAGCCGTCGCCAGCACGGAAAGGCCGAGCACGATGGCGCTGACGATGACGGCGTAGTCCATCGGCGAAGATTAGCGGGATCGCTCTGGAAAATCAGCTTTTAGTTCTTCGAATTTCGGAATGTCCTTCGCAAAAGGCCGCGTCTAGTATTCGCACCGCACGGTAACGGAGGAGCATCGCACATGGTTGAGCCGACCAGGGAAACGCCTACCAAGACAACCGCTCCCGACGCGCCGTTGATCGTCGCCGGCGGCGCGGAGCCGAACCTTCCGGCGCGCAAAACCTCGATCGACGAATTCCTCAAGCGCAACGCCGAAGTGCTGGAAAAGGATCGCGAGGAATTCCAAGCTTACCTCGTGGCCAAGCAGGCTGCCGCGACCGCAGCGCCGGCCTCCCAGCCCGCGCCGGCGCGCAAGACCCGGATGAGCCGGCGCACGATGCTGAACGTCGCCGTCGGTACGGCCGGCGTCGCCGAAGCGGCCGTTCTTGGCTACGCCGCACTGGGCGGTGGCTCGTCGGATACGGGTGTCTTCCAGGCCAGCGGTGCGGGCCCGCAGCAATCGCACATCGCCCGCGAGATCGTCGACAGCAGGGCCGACATCAAGGGACGTAGCCTCGGCCAATGGATCGCTCTGCTGCCGACCAAGCTGGGCGGCGGGACCTACGCCCTCGATCTCAATTCGAACCGGGTGCTGGCCTCGATCTGGTACTGGAACTACGGCGACTACAATCCGATCAGCCATCATCTTTGCGCCTTCCCGAGTTCCGATCCGTATCACGGCTTCGAATTCGTCAACTCGACGCAGGGCGGCCAGAATTCGCTGATCTACGGCATCCCGACCAACGTCACCGCCAAGACCGCACCCCCCGGCACCAATATCTACCGCGTCCGCTTCGATGGCACGCAGATGCAGATGGTCGAGAACGTCTCGGAGACCACCGGGCTGGGCCTCGGCGTCCATGTCACCGTCAACCCCAAGGACGCGCAGTCCTATTTCGTGACCGATGGCCAGAAGGACATCGCCGCCTGCTTCGACCGCACGACCTCGAAGGTGAAGGCGGCGCTCAAGTTCGACTGGGCGCCCAACGTGCCCGACCTGCGCGACGCCTGGATCAAGGGTGGCACGCTCACCATCAAGAAGATCTATCCCGACAAGACGACCGGCCTCTATGACTACCGCGGCACCAAGGGCAACAAGATCGACTGGGAAATGGTGCCGATGGGCGAGCTGTTCGTCGAAGAAGGCGCGACGGCCGGCGATGCGCCGCTCACGCTCACCGGCGCCGACGGCACGATCTGGCATCCCGAAGGCCGCTGGGCGGCAACCGTGGTGCGCCTGTGCGGCGGCATCTGCATCCTCGACCCCGAGAAGAACTTCGAGCCGGCCGCCTTCCTGCAGTTCAACAAGGATTCGCAGGATCAGTATCCGGTCGAGCAGGCCGACAAGGACACCTGGAAGATCGTCTTCGACAAGGTTCATTCTCCGGGCCACGAGATCGGTTTCTCGCCCGACGGCAAATTCCTGGTGATGATGAACAACCTGCGGGAAAACAACTGCTCGATCTTCAGCTGCAGCGATCCCGATCCGAAGAAGTGGAAGAAGGTGGCGCATGTCGAGGACCCGCTGTGGCGCGGCAAGTATCCGAACCCGTTCCACATGGTCTTCTCGATGGACAGTTCGAAGCTCTACCTGTCCATCCTGCATCCCTCGCCGGCCTACAGCGGACTCATGGTGGTCGACACCAAGACCTGGACGATCGTCAAGGAGATCCAGGGCATCGGTCCCGACCTGCAGACGCCAGCCATCACCTACGACGGCAAATACGTGCTGACGCCGTTCAGCGGCTTCCAGCGCCAGTCGAGCGGCCTCGCGGTCGTCGACACCTCGACCGACACGCTGGTCGGCATCCTGCCCAGCAACGGCGGACATCATGACTGCGTGATCATTCCGACCAAGCTGGAGCACATGAAGCACACGCGCTCCTGTACGCTCTAAGTGGGCACGCTTTGAGGCTGCTCGCCAACCTGGCGCTGCAGAACCTCGGACGCCGCAAGGCGCGCAGCCTCCTGCTGATCGCCGCGGTGGCAATCGGCAGCGGGGTCGTCTTCACCGGCGCCATCCTGATGCGCAGCATCGACGACAGCATGGCGGTGGGCTTCACGCGGCTTGGCGCCGACATGATGGTGGTGCCCGACGGCGCGCTCACCAACATCACTGCGTCGCTTCTCACGGTCGAGCCCACCGACCTGGTGCTCGACGCCGATGTCCTGGCCAGGGCGCGTCTGGCCAGCGTCGCGCGGGCCGCACCGCAGAAGATCGTGCGCGTCGAGCATTCCGGCATCGGCAGTCATCACGAGTCGGTCGACCTGATCGGCATCGACCCGGCGCGCGACTTCACCATCCACCCCTGGCTCAAGGAGAAGCTCGCCCGCGAATTCCGACCCGGCGACGTGATACTGGGTGCCGGCCGCGACGCACCGCTGGGTTCGCAACTGCTCATCTTCGGCAAGCCGCACGTGGTTTACGGCAAGCTCGGCCGCACCGGCGTCGGCACCCACGAGCGCGGCGTCTTCATGTCGATTGCGACGCTGGAGTCGCTGGCGGCCAGCATGCCGCAACGGCCCGCAGTCCTGACGCCGGGGAAGGTCACCGGCTTCCTGGTCGAACTGACGCCGGGGGCCACGGCGCTGCAAGCCCGCTTCGCCATCCTGTCGGCGGTCAAGGGCGCCAGGGTCGTGACCGGCGAATCCTCGCTGTCCGGCATCCGCCAGGGCCTGGCTGCACTGCTGAAAGGCATTCTCGCCTTGATCGTGCTGATGTTCGCCAGCATGGCGGTCATGGTGAGCGTGCTCTTCTCGGCCATCGTCACCGAGCGACGGGCCGAACTCGGCCTCCTGAAGGCGATCGGTGCGCGGGGCACGCAGCTGATCGGCGTCATGGTCGTCGAGGCGGTGATCGCCACCGGCGTCGGCGGCGTGCTCGGCGTCACCCTGGGTGTGCTGGTGATGCGCCTCTACGAACGCTCCCTGGTCTACTACCTCGACAATATCGGCGTGCCGTTCGTCTGGCTCGACCTGCCGCACACCGTGGCCTTTGCCGCCGCGGCGATCGTGCTGGCGGCAGCCATCGGTGCCGCTGGCGCGCTCTATCCGGCGTGGCGGGCGAGCCGCCGCGACGCCTACGACCTCGTGCGCGGCGAGGGCTGAGCGATGCTCGCATGCCGACAGGTGGGCAAGAGTTATAGGACCGAGCGCGGCGTCGTGAGTGCGGTCGCGGGTATCGACCTCGACGTGCCGGCCGGTCGGTTCGCGGCCATCGTCGGCCGCTCGGGCTCGGGCAAATCGACCCTGATGGCGATGATCGGCGGCCTCAGCCGCCCCACTGCCGGCACCATCGAAGTGGCCGGTACCGATGTCTGGCGCCTGTCGGAGACCGCGCTGGCGGCCTTCCGCAATGAAAGAATCGGCTACGTCTTCCAGTTCGCGAGCCTGTTGCCGACGCTCCGCCTGATCGACAACGTCGCCCTGCCGGCGATGCTGGGCCGGCGGCAGTCGACGGCCGCGATCTATGCCAGAGCCTCGGGCCTGCTCGACCGCATGGGGCTGGGCGGCTATCTCGATGCTTATCCCTCGGAGGTTTCCGCCGGTGAACAGCGTCGCGCGGCGATCGCCCGCACGCTGATCAACGATCCCGCGCTCCTGCTGGCCGACGAGCCGACCTCCGACCTCGACGAACAGACCGAGATCGAGATCATGGACGAGCTGCTGGCGGTCAATCGCGAACTCGGCACCACGCTTGTCCTGGTCACGCACAATCTCGCCCTGGCCGAGCAGGCCGAACAGATCGTCCATATCGCCAACGGCGCGACCGTCGCATGAGTGGCGAGCCCCTCGACAAGGATGAGCTGATCCGCGATCTCCGGCGGCAACTCGCGGCCGCGCAGTCCGAATTACGACTGACGAAGCGCCGGACCGAAACGCGAGGCGCGCTGATCGACCGGTTGCGCGAGGCACCGCGCAAGGAAGCGACGGCCCCGGCCGAGGTCACCTCGCAACTCGGGCGTTCCCGTGGCCTGTGGCATTCGCCGGTGCTGCTGGGTGTCGTCGTGCTGGTGATGTTGGCTTTTGCCGTCGATGCCGGCGTCGGTCGTTACCAGGCCCATCTCGCGAAGCAGCAGCGCCAGGCGCGGTTGCAGCTGGAGAACACGGCGATGCGGTCGCTCTATGTCGAACTCCGGCGCATCGTGGCGCTCGCCGACGGCAAGTCGTTCCGCCTGACTCTGTCGCTGCAGAACACCAGCCCCGCGGGCCCGCTCTACGTCATGCTCAATCCCGTGGCGGTCTACGTGCAGTCCGGCATGGTCTGGCAGCAGGTGCCGTCGAAGCCCGCCGATGCCGTCGGCGCCGGCGTCGTCGCTGTCAGCAAAGATTATTCCTACGATGTCCTGTTCACGCCCGACGTCGCCAACTGGGCCGAACTCATGCCGGGCTACATGCACGTCCGCATCCAGGACGATCTGCTGGTGAGCCAAAGGGCGCAGCCGGGCGACGATGTCGTCGAGCGCCGGACGCCCTTCTATGTCTATCTGAGGCCACCCGGCAGCGCGGCGCCGCCGCCACTCTTCATCCCGATGCCACCACATTAGCAAAGCTCAGTGGAGCGCGGCTTCGCTCGCCGGATCGCCGGCGATGCGGCTGTGCCACATCACGCGCGGCTGCGTCATGTCCCAAGGCGTTGCCTGGTGGAGCAGACAGCGATTGTCCCACACCACCGCGTCGCCCGCCGCCCAGTCGTGATGGTGGATGCGCGGCGGCTGGCAGGCGAAGTCGACCAGCTCCTGCAGCAGCCGCTCCGATTCCGCCTTGTCCAGGCCGGGAATGTCGTGGGCATGGCGGCCGATCAGCAGTGACTTGTGGCCGGTCTCGGGATGTACCTTCACCAGCGGCCTGAGCGGCACCGGCCCGTCGTGCAGTCCGTAGCCGCTGTATTCGCCGTCGCGTTTCCTGGTTTCGTGGCCGACCTTGGACTGGCTGTGATGCAGGGAGTGATGGGCCGCGAGCGTCTCGATTCTGGCCTTGAGCGTGTCGTCGAGCGCGTCCCAGGCCGCGCGCATGTCGGCAAAGCCGGTGCGGCCGCCGACGCTCGGCACGACTTCTGCGCTGAACACCGCGCCCTTGGCCTGCACCGGCATGTAGGTGCTGTCGCAATGCCAGCCAATGTTGCCTTTCAGGATCTTCATGACGTCGTCGTTGTCTGCTTCGATGCGGAGCGACCCGTCGGCCTTGACGTTGCTGATCGCCGCCATCTCGAACTCGAGCGGCCCGAAGCGCCTGGCAAAGGCGATCTGCTCGGCGCGCTTCAAGTGCTGGTCGGGAAAGATCAGCAGCGCGTACTTCAGCCAGGCGGCGTAGAGCTCGTGCCAGGTCGTGTCGTCTAGCGCGGTCACCTTCACGCCCGCCACCACGGCGCCGAACGTGGTGCCGGCAAGCGGTTCGATGCTGAGAGTGCGTGCCATGGCGGAAAGTCTAGCCCTTGCCGCCAGGGAGGCCTAGCCCGTACCATTCTCGCAGCAAGGGAACCCCTCCATGACCGTCTCCGACAAGCGAAACCGCGCTGCCGCCAAGCTTATGGCCGACGTCCATGCCATCATGGCGAAGGAAGGCATCACGCCGTCGGCGCTGCATGCGCTCAAGCTGAAGCTGGTGGCGCTGGCGGCAAGGAAAGAGCTGTTTCCGCTCGCCGACTTCGCCATGCCGGTGGCCGAGGGCCGCAACCATCCGCTCCTCGTCGAGGACAACGACGGCCTCGGCCTTTATCTGACGATCAGCCGGCCGGGCAAGGAAGCCGCCCCGCACGATCACGGCATCTGGTGTGTCAACGCTGCCATCGCCGGGCGCGAGCGTCACAAGATCTTCCGCCGCACCGACAACCTCGCCAAGCCCGGCTACGCCACGGTGGAGCAGGTGGGCCAGGTGATGGTCGAGCCGGGCAGCGGCATGGCGATGGCCGATCACGACATTCACAGCACTCTGGTGGTGGGCGACACACCGGCGGTCGGTCTCGCCCTCTATGGTTACGCCCTGGTGCGCTTTCCGTCGGTCGCCTGGTACCACCCGCAGTTCAATTCCGTCCGAACGATGCCGTCGCGTCGTCACGCGGCGATGGCGTGAGCGCCGCCATGGCCCGCACCCCGAAGGCGCATCGCCTGACGATCGGCAATACTCGACAGACCATCGACTGCGCCGCCAACCAGACCGTGCTGGAAGCAGCTCTCGCCGCCGGCATCGACTATCCCTATGCCTGCGCCACCGGCAACTGCGGCACCTGCACCAGCCGCCTGGATTTCGGCAAGGTCACCTTGTTGCCGCGCAATGACGCCTGCCTCAGCCCGCAGCAGATCAAGGCGGGGCAGACGCTTGCCTGTCGCGCTCGTCCACGCAGCGATCTTACTGTCACCTGGCTAAGCCGGACCGAACGGTAGGCGGATCGATGCGTATATGTGTGTTTGGCGCAGGCGCCATCGGCGGCAACTTCGCCGCGCGCCTGTCGGCGGCGGGCAACGAGGTTTCGGTGGTGGCGCGCGGCGCGCATCTCGACGCCATCCGCGCCCGCGGCCTCATCCTGCTGACAGGCGACAAGCGCATCGTGGCGCCGGTCCGCGCCAGCGACCGGCCGGCCGATCTCGGGCCGCAGGACGCGGTGCTGGTGACCATGAAGTCGTCGGGCCTCGCGGTGCTGGCGGAAAATGTCGGGCCCCTGCTGCGCCCCGACACGCCGGTGGCCTTCGTGCAGAACGGCATTCCCTGGTGGTACGGCCACGGCCTCGCCGCGTCCCGTCCGCCGGCGCCCGACCTGTCGCGGCTCGATCCCGGCGGCGCGCTGGCAAGAGCGGTGGGCTTCGACCGCGCGGTCGGCGCCGTCGTCACCTCGTCGAACCATGTCATGGAGCCCGGCGTCGTGCGCAACGTCTCGCCCGAGCGCAACACGCTCTGGGTGGCGGAGACAGACGATCGCGCCAGCCCGCGCATCGATGCGTTGCGAGCGGCGCTGGTGGCGGCCGGCATCGCCTCGCCCGCCACGCGCGATATCCGCTACGACATCTGGCACAAGCTGATGGCCAATCTCACCGGATCGACGGTCTGCCTCATCCTGGGTCAGCCCACCACGATCCAGCGGACGCAGGAGATCAATCGTCTCTGCCGCCGCGCGCACGCCGAGGCACTGGCCGTCGCGGCGGCCCACGGGGTCGTGCTCGACGACAGTCCCGAGCAGCGCTACAGCCCGACCCGGGTCTATCCGGATCATCGCCCCTCGATCCTGCAGGACTACGAACTTGGCCGGCCGATGGAGGTCGAGTCGATCGTCCGCGCGCCGCTGGCCTTTGCCCGCAGCGCCGGCATGGACACGCCGACGCTCGATGCGATCGAGGCGCTCTGCGTCAGTCTTGCGACGTCGAAGGGGCTTTATCGGCCCTAGGGCTTCGGCCTCTCTGAATCGTTGGCCTGGGCCGGCTTGCCGCTGAAGATCTGCGCGACATCGCCGATGCTGCGCTGGCGGCCGGTGTCGATGCTCACCGTTGCGGTCATGCCGGCGCGCAGCGGCGGTTCGCCCTGGTGCGGCAGCACGCGCAGCTTGACCGGCAGGCGCTGCACGACCTTGACCCAGTTGCCGCTGGCATTCTGTGGCGGCAGGATCGAAAACTCCGCGCCGGTCGCCGGGCTCACGCTTTCGACCACCGCCTCCCAGGCCGAGTCGGGATAGGTGTCGAGCACGATGCGCGCCCGCTGGCCCACGCGCACATGCGTCAGCTCGGTTTCCTTGAAGTTCGCCTCGATCCACGGCCGGCTCAACGCCACCACGGCGAACAGCGGCGTCGAGGCCTTGACCTGTTCGCCGCGCTGCACCCGGAGGTTCACGACCACGCCGTCGACGGGGGCGCGCACCGTCGTCCGGGCGAGGTCGAGCGCGGCGCGCTCGCGGGCAGCGGTCTTCTCGCGCACCAGCGGATGCTCGTCGGCCGGCAGCTCGGGATTGCCGTTCAGCACCGTCAGCACACGGCGCAGCTTTTCCTTCACCGACGTCACGCGATCGGCCGCGGTGCGCATGTCGTTCTGCGCCTCGTCGCGCTTGCTGGCGGAGAGGATGCCCTTCACCGCCAGCTCCTCCTGGCGCTGCCACTGGCGCTGGGCGTAGGCCGCCCGCGACTCGGCGTCGGCCAGTTCGCTCATCACCTCGCGCCAGGCGCCGCGCAGGCTCTCGACATGCGCCCGTGCCGTGTCGAGTTCTGCCTCCGCGCTGTCGAGCGCCAGCCGGAACGGCCGCGTCTCGAGGGTCAGCAGCGTGTCGCCGGTCGAGACAGTGGCATGATCGAGCACCGGCACGCGGCGCACGGTGCCGGCCACTTCCGGCGCGATCTGCACGATGTGCGCCTTCACATAGGCGTTCTCGGTGACGACGAAGCGGCCGCCCGACAGCCACCAGTAGCCAGCACCGGCCACGGCGATCACCGGCAGGACCACCAGCAGAACCAGGCGCCTGAGCGCAAAGGGGCGGCGGCTCATGACGCGGCGGCGCGGGCGGGACGCGGGGAGGGACGCGGGGCGGGTGCCTCTGCCGCGCCGGTACCGTCGGCGCCGGCCATCGACTGCAGCTGCTCCTTCACGCGCGCCGCCAATCCGGTGAAGCGGGCGCGCTCCAGCGGCGACAGCGGTGTCAGCGCATCGTCGACCGTCCGCTCGGCGATCGCCCACATGCGGGCGTGGACGCGGCGCGCTTCCTGGGTGAGGTAAAGGCGCTTCACCCGGCGGTCGCTGGCGTCGGCGCGGCGTTCGACCCAGTGGCCCTTTTCCATGCGGTCGATCATGCGGCCGGCGCTGGCGCGATCGACCTCGAGCATGTCGGCCAGTTCGGTCTGGCTGGCACCGGGGCGGCGATAGAGCCGCGACAGCACCAGCCACTGGGCGCGGGTGAGGCCGAGGCTGCGCACGCGGCGGTCGAACACCGTGCGGATCAGGCGCGCCACGTCGGACAGCACGTAGCCGATGTAGCCGTCGTCGTCCGGGCTCATCCGGGCGGCCGTCCTGGAGGCAAGGACTGTTGGTCGAACATTGTTGCCTAGGCTACAATAGCCCTGGCCATGAGTTCAAGCGCCTCCACCGCCACCCCCGGCGTCGCCGCCCACCCCAGCGAATCCTATTCGCTGGGCCGCCGCGTGATGATCCTGGTGGCCGTCGTGCTGGGCTCCACCCTCTATGCCACCACGCTGCTGATCGCCTCGACGCTGCTGCCGCAGATGCAGGGCACCATGTCGGCGACCCAGGACGAGATCGCCTGGGCCATGACCTTCAACATCCTGGCGACCGCCGTGTGCACGCCGATGACCGGGTGGCTGGCCGCCCGCTTCGGCCGCCGCGAGACGATCAGCTGGTCGGTCTTCCTGTTCACCGTCACGACGTTCTTCTGCGGCGCCGCCGACTCGCTGGAGTCGCTGGTATTCTGGCGGGTCCTGCAGGGCGGGCTGGGCGCGCCGGTGATCCCTCTGTCGCAGACCATCCTGCTCGACAGCTTCCCCAAGCGGCAGCAGGGCCTCGTCACCTCGATCTTCGGCATGGCGGTGGTGATCGGGCCGGTGATCGGCCCCACCGTCGGCGGCATGCTGTCGGAACTCTACAGCTGGCGCTGGGCCTTCTACATGATCGTCCCGGTCGGCTTCCTGTCGTTCGCCGGCCTGCGGCTCACCCTGCCGCGCGACGAGCCGGCCGGCCGCACGGCGCTCGACTGGACCGGCTTTCTCTCCCTGTCGGTCACCATCGCCTGCATCCAACTCGTGCTGTCGCGCGGCCAGCGCCTCGACTGGTACGACTCGACCGAGATCGTGATCGAGACCTTCGTCGCCTTCCTGGCGTTCTGGGTCTTCATCGCCCACAGCCTGACGGCCCGGAATCCATTCCTCAACCTGCGGCTTCTGCTCGACCGCAACTATGCGCTGGGCCTCGTGCTGGTGCTGATCTACGGCATGCTGAACTTCACGCCCATGGTGCTGCTGCCGCCGCTCCTGCAGCAGCATGCCGGCTTCCCCGACCTGCTGATCGGCGAGATCGTGGCGGCCCGAGGCGCCGGCGCCGCGATGGGCTTCTTCCTCGCCATCTTCGTCGGCCGCATGGACCCGCGCATCGGCTTGATCGGCGGCTTCTCGCTGCAGGTGATCTCGGGCCTGTGGCTGATGAGCTTCGATCTCAACGTCGGCACCAATGCGCTGATGGCCAACAGTTTCGTCCAGGGCATCGCCATCGGCGTCATCTGGGTGCCGCTCACCCTGGTCACCTTCTCGACCGTCGGCGCCGCCAACCTGGCCGAGGGCACGGCGGTCTATCACCTGCTGCGCAACATCGGCTCCAGCTTCTTCATCTCGATCTCGGTCGCCGAGATCGTGCGTGCCACGGGCGCCAACTACGGCCGCATGGTCGAGCTGGTGAACCCCTACAACAAGGCCTTGGCGATGCCCTGGGTGACCGGCGGCTGGGACTTCGAGACGGTCCAGGGGCTCGCCCGCCTGTCGAAGGAGATCAACCGCCAGGCGGCCATGCTGGGCTACATCAACGCCTTCGGCTTCTACACTTTGTGTTCGGCGCTCGCGATTCCGCTGATCCTGCTGATCGGCCGCCGCGCGCGGGCGGCCGCCTAGGCCCGTCATGCACCGGGTGCGTTGCAGCCTGACGGCGGACGCGGGGATGGATCGTTGGCGTGCTAATGATTTCAGTCCTATTATTTTTTCATGACATCCACCGACGACCCGTCCTACCGGCTGGGGCTGGCCTTGGCCGAGGTTTCACGGATGTGGCGGCATGTGCTCGACGCCCGCCTGAAGCCGCTCGGCCTGTCCACGGCGCGCTGGGTGGCGCTGGTCAACCTCTCGGCCCATCCCGAGGGGCTGACCCAGAACGCGCTGGCGTTCCGGGTCGGCATAAAAGGCTCGACCCTGGTGCGCCAGCTCGACCTGCTCGAGGCCGACGGCTGGGTCGTGCGGCGGGCCCAGCCCGGCGACCGGCGGGTCAAGCGTGTCTTTCTCACGCCCAAGGCGCGGCCGGCGCTGGCCTCGATCGCCGCGGTCGGCCGTGGCCTCAGGCGCGAACTGCTGCGCGACTGCAGCGATGCCGAGATCCGCGCCTCCGTCCGCCTGCTCGGGCGCGTGAAGGCGCGCCTGCTGCCGCTCGCCGATCCGCTGGCCGGCGACGGGCGCCTCCCGCCACGCCTAGTCGCGGCCGAATAGCGCCATGGACCAGTCGATTCCGTCCGCGGCCAAGAACGCCCCGCCCGTCAGCAGTGTGCCACCGCGCGCCCCGTGGTCGGCCGGTCGCGGCCGCGCCCTCCTGCGTCCGCGCACCTTCGTCGTCGCCGCGGTCCTGCTGATGGCGCTCGCCTATGGCGGCCGCGAACTCTACATGCGCTTCACCCACGTCTACGAGTACGACGCGCGCGTGAGCGCCGACATCGTGACGATCTCGAGCCGCGGCGATGGCTGGGTGGTCGACATGGCGGTGCGCGAGGGCATGCAGGTCGAGGCGGGCCAGGTGCTGGTGCGCGTCGACGACCGCATCTCCAAACTCAAGGCCGATGCGCTGCGGGCGCAGATCGAGGGCGTCCGGGTCGAGCGGGCCAGGCTGCGCGCCGAGCGCAAGCTCGACCAGAACCAGGCGAATGCCTCCATGCGCACCCGCACCTCGAACGTCACGGTGCGCGAAAAGGCGCTGGCGGCGCTACGCGCCGATCTCGATTTCGCCAAGCTGGAACTCGAGCGAACCCGCGTGCTGTTCGCCAGCCGCGTGACGAACGAGCGCCAGCTCCAGGTGGCGCAGGCCGCGGTGACCAAGCTCGAGATTCAGATCCTGCAGCTTCAGGCGGAACACGAGCAGGCCGAGGGCAGCCTCGACGAGGCCCGCGTCGGCCACGACCGGCTGGGCGTGATCGACGCCCAGATCGAGGCGCTGACCCACCAGGTGGCGAACCTCGCGGCCCAGCTCCACCAGCAGCTGGTCGATGTCGAGGACCGCACCATCAAGAGCCCGATTCCGGCGGTGATCGACCGCACCTTCGTGCTGCCGGGCGAGTATGTGGCGGCCGGCCAGCGCATCCTGCTGCTGCATAACCCGAAGGAAGTCTGGGTCGAGGCCAACATCAAGGAGACGCAGGTGAGCCGGCTGAAACTCGGCCAGACCGTGCATATCTCCGTCGATGCCTTCCCCAACGACAAGTTCACCGGCCGCGTCGCGCGCATCGGCAGCGCCACCATGGCCCGCTTCGCGCTGATCCCGACGCCCAATCCCTCCGGCAACTTCACCAAGATCACCCAGCGCGTGGCGGTGAAGATCGACATGGTCGACATGCCGAAGCAGCTGGCGCCCGGCATGATGGTCGAAGTCGACATTGACGTGCGTTAGCACCTTCTCCTGGACCGCGAGCCTCCGGCTCGCTCATGAGGCGAGCCGGAGGCTCGCGGTCCGGAAGAACCCGACCCGATGACGTCCGTTAGCGCGCCTCTCCCCGGCGTCCCTCACCAAAACGCCGCCTTCCTGGCCGAGCGCTACGGGCCGGCCTATCGCTGGCTGGTGACGATCGCCGGCATGATGGGCGTGGTGGCCATGGTGCTGGCCATGACCACGGTCAACGTCGCCGTGCCCGATGTCATGGGCGCCTTCGGCATCGGCCAGGACAAGGCGCAATGGATGTCGTCGGCCTACATGGCGACCATGACCGCCGGCATGCTGCTGAACGCCTGGCTGTCGGGCGTGCTGGGCGAGCGCCGCACCTTCATCGGCGCGCTGTTCTTCTTCTCCCTGGGCGCGGTGATGGGCGGCATGGCGCCCAACGAGGACATGCTGATCTTCGCCCGCGTCCTGCAGGGCTTCAGCGCCGGCATTGCCCAGCCGCTGGTGATGGCCACCATCTTCACCGTCTTCCCGCCCGAGCGGCGCGGCACGGCGATGGGCATCTTCGGCCTGGGCGTCGTCTTCGCACCGGCGATCGGCCCGACCCTGGGCGGCCTGATGATCGAATATTTCTCGTGGCGCTACGTCTTCTACATCTCGCTGCCGTTCTGCGGACTTGCCGCCATCATGGGCGCCTTCTTCATGCCGACCCGTCCGCTGACGCGCGAGATCCCGCCCTTCGACTGGCTGGGCTTCGCGCTGCTCTGCGTCGGCCTGTGGGGCCTGATGACCGGCATCGCCGACGGCCAGCGCGAGGGCTGGAGCTCCGACGTCATCGTCTTCCGTCTCGCCCTCGGCACCTTGGCAGCCGTCGGCTTCGTGCTGTGGGAGCTGCATACGCCCCGGGCGCTGCTCGACATGCGCATCTTCGCCAACCTCGAATTCTCCTCGGCGGCCGTCATCGCCTTCATCTTCGGCGCCGGCATGATGGGCTCGACCTACATCATCCCGGTGTTCGTGCAGACCATGGTGGGCTTCACGCCGCTGCTGGCCGGGCTGATGATGATGCCGGCCGGGCTGATGCTGGCCTTCATCTTTCCGCTCGCCGGCCGGCTCTCGGACGCCATGCCGGGCTCGTTCATGATCGTGGGCGGCCTGTTGCTGTTCGCCGCGGGCTTTGCGCTGATGGTCGGCGCCGACGCCAATACGACGTTCTGGACGCTGGTCGGCATGGTGATGGTCTCGCGGCTGGGGCTGGGCTTCATCAACCCCACGCTCAATGCCGCCGCGCTGAAGGCGCTGCCGCCCGACCGCGTGCGCCAGGGCGCCGGCGTCGCCAACTTCATGCGCCAGCTCGGCGGCGCCTTCGGCATCAACCTGATCGTGGCTTTCTTCGAGGTCCGCACGCGCTTCCATGCCGATGCGCTCACCGCCACCCAGGACTGGGGCAACCGCACCACCGAGCGCCTGCTGACGCAGATGGAGCAGCTCATGCGGCAGTCGGGCCTGCCGTTCCAGCAGCAGAAGACCGCGGCGCTGGAGTTCCTCGGCCAGATGGTGAACGTCCAGGCCCAGATGCTGGCCTTCTCCGACACCTTCATCGTGATCGCGGTCGTGTCCCTGCTGGCGTTGATCCCGGCCGCGTTGCTGTCGCGCTCGCAGCAGCCGGTCCGGCGGCTCGCCTGGCGCTGACGGTCCCGGCCTAGCCGTCGCGAGACGGATCGCGATCAGCAGCGAGGGGCGGTGCGGGTACGGTAGCCGTCGTAGTACTGGCTGCCGCAGGCGACCTGCTGTTGAACCACGTCGTCGCGATACCCGTTCTGGCCGCGGTTCGTCACGGCCACCGTGGTGTAGCGCTGCTGATTGGCGTAGCCATAGGCTGGCGCGGGCTGCGAATAGCCGTAGGCCGGCGCATAGCCGTAGGCCGGAGCAGGGGCGGGCCTGTAGTAGCCGCTGTTCTGGTACGGGTTGCCGTAGGCCGCCGCCGTCGGCTGATAGTAGCCGCGCGGCGCGGCAGTGCCGTCGTCCACGCACGCCGCCCCGGTGAGGCCGATACCCGCGACGAGCATCAGTTTCGGAAAGAGCTTCAACATCTCGATTCCTCCAAGTCAGGAAGATCTGAACGTCCTAACTCACGTGATGATTTTGTCCTTCTGAAGACGGGAACGGTCCGGGGGCCGAATAGGTTCCCGTCCGCGCCCTCGAGGTCCAGGAGATCGTCGAAGCCCTTCTTGCCGATGCGATTACTTGTTCCTCTCCCCCTGGTGGGTAGGGCAAGCGCGTTTGACCAAAAAACACCCGTCATCCCGAGCGAAGCCGCCCGAAGGGCGGCGCAGTCGAGGGACCTAATCATGGCGATGGCAGCAGAAGAATAGGCTGCTCCACTTCGCCTCGCTACGCTCGGCTCCGGTCGGGATGACGAAGTTTTTTACCTATATGCGATTGCCCTGCCCTGATGGGGGAGAGGGGCATGAAGGCGATGCCGTCCAATCGGAACGGGTCTTACCGAAGCTGCCCCAATTTCGTCCGTTCGAAGCTCCGGCGATGCTCCGCCGTCGACAGCAGCGCGTAGCCCCTCGGCACCTGCGCCACGTCCTCGGGCGAGCGACGCTCGACCGGCGTTTCGGCCAGCTGCAATCGCGCCTCGCCGGCGGCATAGTCGCCGGCCTTCAGGCTGGCCAGCGCGCGCACCAGATACTCGCCGGCAAAGGCGTCCGGCGGTTGTCCGCTCGCCTCGTGGAAGGCGATGAAGGCTTCGATGCGCTCTTCCAGGCGGCGGCGCGCCGCAGCGGGCGCATCGGGCGGCTGGGTCATGGCGGAAACGGCCGCTTTCGTTTCGGCGTCGGCGCCGCTACTGCGGCGACAGCCTCACCGCCGTCATGTAGCGGGTGCGGAAATAGTCGGAGTCCAGGGGCGTCACCGAGACCGGCGAGCCGCGCTGCGTGGCATGAACGAACCGGTCGTTGCCGGCATAGATTCCGATGTGGGTGTAGGTGCCGCGCGAGCCGAACAGGACGAGGTCTCCCTTCTGCAGGTCGCCGCGCGCGACCGGCGTGCCCTCGCGCACCATCTCGTGCGGCATGCGCCCGATGGTTTGTCCGAAGACCGCGCCGTAGAGGTAGTAGACGAAGCCGCTGCAGTCGAAGCCCGTCTTCGGCGAGGTGCCGCCGTAGCGATAGGGCGTGCCGAGGTAATTCATGGCGCGCGAGACCAGGCGGTCGCCCCAATCGTTCGCGACGGCGGGGCTGGCGAACGAGACCGGCACCATGGCGGCCACGGCAGGCGCCGCCTGCGTGAACCCGGCGTACACGCCGTTCTCCTGCTGCCATTTGGCATTGAGTTGATCGGAAACCGTATCCGACGGATCGGCCTTCACCGCGGGCTTCAGCTTGGACTTTGTCGGCGCCTTGACTTGGGGCGCCTTGACTTGGGCCATCGCGGGAGACAGAACGCCCGCCGTCCCGAACGAGGCCCCGAACAGGGCCAAGGCGGCCAGCATCAGGAGTCCGTTCCTCGACGCCATTAAAACTCTCTCCCCAGCGGTCCCGGCCATTGTGGCGAAGGCGAACGTGCCCGTCCAACAAATGTTGCAATTTTGCCACAGTAATTTTACCCTGTAAGACGTTGGTTTCATTACTTTTTCAGCGCATCGCATGGCAAACTGGCGCCGGGGGTCGAGCCATCGGCCGTTATTTTGGGGATTGGAAATGCGCGGGCTCGAGAAGCTGGCCCTGATCGTGGCGTGCGCCCTGGCGCTGACATCCTGCGCCGGCGACCCTTCCTTTCAGGTGGCGGCCATGGAAGCCTCCGACAGCGGCGACCAGAAAGCCGCCACTGGCCTTGCCCGCAAAGAGGTGGCCCGCTTTGCCACCGCCGACCAGTGCTCGCCGAAAACCACCGTCAACTGCGGCACGCTCGCCCTGGCCTACGGCACGCTGGCCCGTTACCAGATCCTGGACGGCGATCGAACGGGCGGCGAAAGCAGTTTCAGGAGCGCCAAGGCGGCGTTGCGCCTGACCGACGTCGAGACGCGGGCAAGCGCCACCGGCGTGGTCTATGGCGACGTCTCGGAAGCCTTCTGGAAAACCGGCGACCGGGCCCGCGCCGTCGATGTCTTCAAGGAAGGAAGGACGGCGGGCGCGGACCAGTATCTGTACATGTCCTCGGCGGCGCGATTTGTGGATCGGGAACAGCAGCAAGAGCAGCAGGAGCAGCCACCAACGGATCGACCGCCGGACAAAGGGCCGCCGACGGCAGGGGGAAATCCGGCCGCGGCGCCCGGTTCCCCGCAACCGCCGCCCAACGCCCCAAGGCCGAACGCTCAAACCACGACCCGAACCGCGGGCACGGGAACCGCCGGGCCTTCCCTTCAGCCAACTCCCCTTCAGCCATCGCCCCTTCAGCCGACGCGATAGCGGATCAGTCGTCCGCGAAGCCGACGTAGCGCACGAACGCATCGGTCGGCGTCCGCTCGGACCGCACGGCATTCGCCGCAAAAGCCTCGTCGGGATAGCCCATCGCGATGCAGGTCATGATCGCTTCGTCGTCGGGGATCCCGGCCACCTCGCGCACGATGTCGGAGCGCGAGATGCCCTGGCCGTTCACGACCGCGCCGATGCCGCGATCCCAGGCGGCCAGCACGATGCCGTAGCTGAGCGCGCCGAGATCGAAGGGACAGGTGGCGCCGGGATCGAGGACGCGATCGTAAGTGAGGACCAGCGACACCGGCGCATCGAACTGCCTGAAGCCGCGCAGCACCCAGTCCTGGCGCATTTCCTTGTCGTCGCGCGCGATCCCCATGGCAGCGAACAGCTGCTTGGCGACACCGACCTGGCGCTCCCGATGGGCGCCCTCGTAGGGGCCGTGGGTGAAGATGTCCCGCTTCGACGGCTTGCCCGCCGCCATCTCTTCCATGTTGCGGCGGCGGACCTGCTCCAGCGGCTCGCCCGTGAGCACATGGACATGCCACGACTGGCTGTTCATCGACGACGGCGCGCGCTTGGCATCCTCGACGATCTCGCGGATCACCGCCTTCGGCACCGGCTCGTTCCTGAAGCCCCTGACGCTGCGGCGGCTGTGTACCAATGCCTGAAAATCCATGAGCCCCTGCGTCCGTTGTCGAGAGGGTCAGAATAGCAGGTGTCGCGATGGGGCTTCCATCGCCGCCGGGCCGAGGTCCGAATTCGGCCGATTGGCGGAATTCACCGAAAAGAACGGCGTAGGAATCGAGGCCGGCCAGCCTTATCGTCTGGCCCGTTCGGGCCGCGCCTGCTGCGGCCCCCGTACTTCAACCCGGCATTTCAACGAGGTGCGCCATGGTCAATCGCATGAAGTTCTACATCGACGGCGCCTGGGTCGATCCGGCCGTCATGAAGACGGTCCCGGTGGTCAATCCGGCCACCGAAGAGCGCATCTACGACGTGGCCGTCGGCTCCAAGGCGGACGTCGACAAGGCGGTCGCCGCGGCCCGCCGCGCGTTCGAGACCTTCTCGGTGACGAGCCGCGAGGAGCGCATCGAGCTGCTCGCGAAAATCATCGAGGCCTACAAGGCCCGCGCCAAGGACATCGCGCTCGCCATTTCCGACGAGATGGGCGCGCCGATGATGATGGCCGAGCGCGCGCAGGCGGGCTCGGGCCTCGGCCACCTGATGTCGACCCTGCAGGTGCTGAAGGACTATCATTTCGAGGAAAAGGTCGGCACGGCCCTCGTCGTGCGCGAGCCGGTCGGCGTGGTCGGCATGATCACCCCGTGGAACTGGCCGCTCAACCAGATCGCCTGCAAGGTGGCGCCGGCGATCGCCGCCGGCTGCGCCATGCTCCTGAAGCCGTCGGAGTTCACGCCGACCTCGGCCTTGATCTTCGCCGAAGTCATGCATGAAGCGGGCGTGCCGAAGGGCGTGTTCAACCTCGTGAACGGCCTTGGCCCCGACGTCGGCGTCGCGATGAGCGAACATACCGGCATCGACATGATCTCGTTCACCGGCTCGACCCGCGCCGGCATCGACGTCGCCAAGCGCGCCGCCAATACCGTGAAGCGCGTCAGCCAGGAACTCGGCGGCAAGTCGCCGAACGTCATCCTGGAAGATGCCGACTTCACCAAGGCGGTCTCCGGCGGCGTGGCCTCGGTGTTCAACAACTCGGGCCAGTCCTGCAACGCGCCGACGCGCATGATCGTGCCGGCGGCGAAGATGAAGGAAGTGGCGGCGATCGCCAAAGGCGTCGCCGACAAGACCAGGGTGGGCGACCCCAAGGCCGAGGGCATCACCATGGGGCCCGTGGTCAACCGCACGCAGTGGGACAAGATCCAGGCGCTGATCAAGAAGGGCATCGACGAGGGTGCGACACTTGTCTCTGGCGGCCCCGGCCTGCCCGAGGGCGTCAACAAGGGCTTCTACGTCCGCCCGACCATCTTCGCCGACGTCACCAACGACATGACGGTGGCCCGCGAGGAGATCTTCGGACCGGTGATCGCCATCCTCGGCGCCAGGGACGAAGCCGAGGCGGTCAGGATCGCCAACGACACGCCCTATGGCCTCGCCGGCTACGTCTCCGCCGGCTCGGTCGAAAGCGCCAACCGCGTCGGCCGGCAGATCCGCGCCGGCAACGTCAACCTCAACGGCGTGCCGAACGAGCGCACCGCCCCGTTCGGCGGCTACAAGCAGTCCGGCAACGGCCGCGAGTGGGGCAAGTTCGGCATGGAGGAATTCCTCGAGGTCAAGGCGATCGCCGGCGCCAATCCCGCTTAGGGTCCGCCCACACCTGCTGCATGAACCGGCCGTGGGCTGCCACGGCCGGCTGGGTGTTCGAGCCTGTTCCTTGCCTCCGACGATGTCTCCGACATCCGTCGGATGATCGGTAGTTGACCTACAGCGGCCGACTCCCGGGACGTCGATTACACGATGTCGTCGAGATCGACCCGGAGGGCCGCGGCAATCTTCTTCATGACCGACACGCTGCCCTCCTTCTTTCCTCTCTCCAGTTGGGAGAGGAAAGATGCGCTGATGTCGACACCGGCCGAGAGATCCCGACCAGACAGACCGCGGTGAGTCCGCCAGACCTTGATCTTGTTTTCGCCCGCGATCAGGCGGCGCGCGATCTTTGCCGGCACGACCTCTTCGCGGCCAGCCGCGATGTCGGCCATGATCCTGTCGGCTTTGGCGACATCGGCCTTGTCGATCAGACGCTCGTATTCGGCGAGCGGCAGGACGACGAGCGTCTCGCCGTTGGGAGTGGTGATCGTCTGCATCATGACTCCTACTTGTAGATATCGCCGCGAGCGCCGATTTCGAGAACCAGCAGCACCATGCCCCGATCGTTCATGATGACACGCAGCCTCCGATCCGGAGACGGATATCGTCATTGATCCTCGATCGCCTCGAAGCCCTTCGCCGCGTCGTACATCCGCAATGGAACCTCGCATCGACGCGCCATGGCCTTCCGAATTCGTCCGGAAGGCATTCTCAGGGGCCGAAATCCTCGCGGAAGCGATCGATCTGGTGCATCCGTTCGTGCAGGATCGTAGCGATGCCGATGTCGCCGTTCGACAGCCTTCGCCAATAGACGACATGCCGTTCGTAGCGGAAGAAGTACCCCTCGACGCCGAACTCGGCCGGGACAGGTCTCGACATCACGCCACGGGTCTCGATCTTGTCGAATGCTTCGAACAGACCGGTAATGTACCGATTCGCCTGCTCGGTTCCCCAGCGGTCCTGCGTGTAGCGATATATCACGTCGAGACGGTGGGAGGCTGCCTTCTGGATGCGGACAGCGACCACCCGGTCAGGTCCGGTTCCGTGCAATAACCTCGGCGGCGGTCAGCGGTTCGTATGAAGAATCGGGCGCCGCGAACGCATGGCCGAGTTCGGCCTTCAGCCGGTCGAATGCTTCCGTCTCCGCGCGCTCCTTGTCGCGCCGGATCAGGTCCCGGATATACTCGCTGACGTTCTCGTACGATCCATGCTCGCCCACGTTCGCCGACACGAAATCGCCGAGCACGCCGCCGAGGCGGACCGTCAATGTCGTGGTTCGGGGCATCGCGCACTCCCTGTCAAATCTGTATTCATAATAATCAATAATGAATACAGAGCAAGTCCGTGTTGCCGGCACCCCAAATAGCTCAAAAAAATTGACAGGTTCAGCAGGTTTGAGCTATATAAAAGCCTATCATGGCGGTTTTAATACCCGCCTCGACCCAAGCCCGCCCGGCCCCGCCGCGGCGGGCTTTTTGCTGTCCAAACGAGGTCCATATGTCCAAGCCGGAACGCCGCGGCCCCGGCCGCGCGCCCTTGCCCGCGGTCAAGGTCAACGCCTTCTTCCATCATCTCGGCCGCACCGGGTCGGTGACGGTCGCCGCCAACCGCGCCCAGCTCCGGCGCAGCACGCTCTACCAGAGGCGCCAGGACGACGAGGCCTTCGCAGAGCGCTGGGCCAAAGCGCTCGATCTTGGTGTCGAGCGCGCGGGCGAATTTTCAGACAGTCCCGGCAATTGGGCCTGCGTTGAAAAGAATCGTTTCGTTCAGGCGGGGCGCCGACTTGCGATTTTCCGGACAGACAGATTTTGGACAAGTCGCGTCTGAAAAATCGGCCGTCGATGGTCCACGCCTGGCGAACACCCCGAACACCACGAACAACTTCTGACGACGCCGAACATCCGGTGTCCTTTCTGGCGTGCCCGGAAGGCCCGGCTTATGGGCCTTTTTCAAGGGCCGTTTTTGAAAGAACGCAATTCGATGCGATTCGAACGGGACAGCGTCGCGATTCGGGCCTGTGCCCGAGGGACGTCGGCGTTGTGCCGGAGGTCTGGGGCAAGCCGTTGAGGCAGCAGGCCAATCGTCGCCCGGCGGCACACGCAGCGGCACGGCTGGCGAGGACTTGCGGCACGGTTCGTGTGCCGCTGCCTGGTCCACTCGACACGATCTCAGCGGCTGCCGCCGCCCAGCGGGAACTGGACGTTGACGCCGCCATAGACCTGGAACGTCGGCACGCCCGGGCCGTTGCGGATCGCGGAGTACTGCGGCTCGACGAAGAGGTTGAGGATGCGGCCACCGGCCAGCGGGAGGGCCCGGCCGAGGCCGATGCCCACGGGCACGACCGTGGTGCGGTGGGCGAGGTCGAACGACACGAGGCCGCTCGAGCGCAGGTAATAGCCGTCGGCGAGATTGTAGAAGAGCAGGGGTTGCAGCTGGATCGTCCGCGCCAGCCCGTCGAGCGATTGCTGGTAGGAGACGAAGCCCGCCGTCAGGCCCCACGCATGACGCGCGCTCGCGATGCCCTGGCCGCCCAGCTGCCACTTCGATTCGCCGAGCGCGGGGCTCGACGCGGTGGGCGCCACCGCCAGCGGGCCGACGCCGAGACGCACCTTGTCGAACGTGTGGAAGAAGAGATTGAACAGCGTGATGTCGCCGATGCCGGTCGACGAACCGTTCGTCGAACCGTCCGGGCCCCAGGCGGTCGCCAGCACCGGCACCGTGACCCGCGCGAACTGCGGCAGGCCGAACGTCTCGTGCGGGAGGACCCCGCGGACGTTCAGCTGGTCGGCGCCGGCGCCGATCTGGCCGTTGAGGAAGGGCTGGACATAGTTCTGGACCTGCACCGCCCCCATCGGCGTCAGCGGGTCGTTGCTGACGTTCTGGTCGCCGCCCTGCGCCTGCAGCGCCATCGGCGCGGCAAGCATCAGGACAGCGAGCAGCCACCGCATCGGTGTTACTGCATGAACCAGCCGTGGCTGACGACCGCCGACTGGCCGCTGTGCACGGTGTTCTTCGCGGCGGCATAGAACAGCACCGCGTCGGCCACGTCGTCGGTGGTGGTGAACTGGCCGTCGATCGTGTCCTTCAGCATGACGTTCCTGATCACCTCGGCCTCGGTGATCTTGAGTTCGGCCGCCTGCTCGGGGATCTGCTTTTCCACCAGCGGCGTGCGCACGAAGCCCGGGCAGACGACGTTGGACGAGACGTTGAACTCCGCGCCTTCCTTGGCCAGCACCTTGGAGAGACCGATCAGCCCGTGCTTGGCCGTGACGTAGGGCGCCTTGAGCTTGGAGGCTTCCTTGGAATGGACCGAGCCCATGTAGATCACGCGGCCGTATTTGGCGGCGTACATGTGCTTCAGGCAGGCCTTGGTGGTGAGGAAGGCGCCGTCGAGATGGATCGACAGCAGCTTCTTCCAGTCGGCGAAGGGGAAGTCGACGATCGGCTTCACGATCTGGATGCCGGCGTTGCTGACCAGGATGTCGATCTTGCCGTACTTGGCGATGGTGTCGGCGACGCCCTTCTCGACCTCGGCCTCGTCGGTCACGTTCATGGCGACGGCGAAGGCGTCGCCGCCTTTGGTCTTGATCTCGGCCGCGGTCTTGCTGGCGGCGTCGAGGTTGAGGTCGGCGATCACCGGGATGCCACCTTCGGCCGCGAGGCGCAGCGCGATCTCCTTGCCGATGCCGCTCGCGGCGCCGGTGACGATGGCAACTCTTCCTGTGAAACGTGACATGAACCGCTCCTGTTGTGCTTGCTGGCTATTGGGCGAGATAATCGAACACGACTTCACCGAGACCCAGTGTCAGGTCGGTGACGAAATGGCTGGCCGACACGACTTCGCGCGCCGGCAGTCGGGCGACGTCGCACTGGGCATGCTCGAAGAGCTGGAGCGCGGCGGGACCGGTCCAGGCGCCCTTGAGCGTCACGTCCTCGCAGTAGTAGCGCACCAGTTCGCAGATGCGCGGCGTGCAATCGACGTGCGGGATGATCTTGATCATGAAGGCGGGCTTGGCGAGGCTCTTGAGCAGCGGCGCCTGGTCCATCTCGCGGTGCTTATAACCCATGGTGGCGTTGACGCAGAGCACCGAGCCGTAGTGCAGCGTGCAGACCAGCGTCTCGCTCTCGTGGGCGATCCTGGGCGTCGCGAGCTTCTTGGGGAAACCCCAGATCTCGCGGCCGCCGGCGATCGGCGAATTGTCGTCGAGGTACATGGCGTGGACGTAGCCGCCTTCCTGCACCTGGCCGTCCTTGTCCTTGAAGCGCACCGGGATCACCTGGCCGGTCTCGGTATAGTCGCCGAAGCCGGTCGAATCGGGCATGCGGATGAATTCGTAGTTCACCGTGTCGCCGATCGGCTCGAGCGGCTCCGGCACGAGGGCGCGCAGCAGCTCGGGGTCGGTGCGGTAGGTGATAATGACGAATTCGCGATTGTAGAACTTGTAGGGCCCGCGCGGATAGGCCGGATTGTTGAGCGGCATCGCGAAGGCGTTCTTGCGGACATCGGCCAGTTTCATCGCTTGGTCTCCTGCGGTCGGCCCTGGCGGGCGAGGTCGAAAGTGAACACGCCGTCGGCGCTCTTCGGGCGTTGCAGCACCTCGGGATGGGCGAGCGTGCGGACCATGTCGTCGTAACCCGACGCCCAGTGCTCCTCCATCGTACGGCGCGAGAACTCGAAGTCCTTCGAGGCGCCTTCGTAACTCTTGGCGTGATAGATCATCTGGATGATGTTGTAGACCTTGTCGCAGGATTCCTTGCCGAGCAGCTCCGCCTCCGGCGTCTGGCGTAGCGCCTCGGGCATCTCGGCGAGCAGCTTGCCCACCGCCCGGCGCAGCGTCTGGGCCTTGCGGAACTGGTCGGTGCCGGCGCGGGTGCGGCTGGAGTAGCGGATGTCCTTCAGCCGAACGTCGGCCTCGATCATGTCGCGCGGCAGTTCGCCACGGGCGCTCCACAGGTCGATCTGGAACGCCAGCGTGTCGTGGCGTTGCTGCGAATCGAACATCCACTGCAGCGGCGTGTTGGAGACGACGCCGCCGTCCCAGTAGAACTCGCCGTCGACCTCGGTGGCGGGAAATCCCGGCGGCAACGAACCGCTGGCCATTACATGGGCCGGGCCGATCTTCAGCGCCCTGTTGTCGAAATAGGTGAAGTTGCCGGTCCGGACGTTGGTGGCGCCGACGCTGAAATGCATCGCACCGGAATTGAGCAGGTCGAAATCGACCAGCCGTTCGAGCAGCTCCTTGAGCGGCGCGACGTCGTAGAAGCTGAGCGCCGCGGGGTTGTCGGTCTTGCCGAAGACCGGCGGCGGCAGCCGCGGCTTGAAGAAGCTCGGCGCACCCCACATCAGCGTGCCCATGGCCCGCCACTGGTTCGCCATCATGCGCGTCATGTCGTTGGGAAATTCGAAGCCCTTCAGCGATGGCACGCCGAGCGGCGGCTGGGTGACGGTCTCCCAGAAGGTGCGCAGCTTCTCGACACGCTGCTCCGGCAGGTTGCCGGCGATCAGGGCCGCGTTGATGGCCCCGATCGAGATGCCGGCGACCCAGTCGGGGTGCAGGTCGGCCTCGGCCAGCGCCTGGTAGACCCCGCCCTGATAGGCGCCCAGCGCGCCGCCACCCTGCAGGAGGAGCGCGATGCGTTCGAAATCGGGACGCATGACGGGCTTGGAACTCATGGTGCCTCTCTTTCGCGGCCGGAGCGCCGCGGCGATGATTTCTGGCCTGTCGTCTACACGACGGCAATGACGATTCCGCAATTTCCGGACCGACCCAGGCGCGTCACATCCTCGCCATCGATATATTTGCACGATAGTGTGTACATTACGGCGGTGTGATCGATCCGAGAGGGCGCATGGACGAAGAGTTCGACGGGTATGTCACCGCAACTCCCTACACCCATGTCTACTATCCCGAGAGTTCTCCGGCGTATCTGCAACTCGCCACGTTCAATCGATCCGTCCCGTTTCCGCCTTTCCGTCCCCTGCGCTATCTTGAACTCGGCTACGGGAACGGCATCTCGCTCAACATCCATGCCGCCGCCAGCCCCGGCAACTATTGGGGCACCGACATAAATGCAGTACACGCGGCCACGGCGAGTTCGCTCGCGGCGGCTTCCGGATCGGGGTTGAAGGCGCTCGCCTCGTCCTTCGAGGAACTGCTGGAGCGTCCCGACCTGCGCCAGTTCGATGTCATCGCCGCGCTCGGCGTCTGGTCGTGGGTTTCCGACGCGAACCGCAAGACGATCGTCGAGCTGTTGCGCCGCCACCTCGTCGAGGGTGGCCTGTTCTGCATGAGCTCGATCGCCATGCCGGGTTTCGGAGAACTCGCGCCGCTTCAGCGCCTGCTTCGACTAAGTCTGGAAAATGACGTCACCCCTAGAACGATTCTTGAGAAGCTCGACTCCGGCGTTGATCTGGCAGTGGCACTCCAGAAGGCAGGCAGCCAATTCCTTGCCGAAGATTCGCGTGCAGGAAGGATGCTCACGGGAAGCAAGACGGCCGATCCCAACTATCTCGTCCACGAGTATCTCAACGAACATTGGAAGCCGACACTGTTCGCCGACACGGCATCCCAGTTGCAGGCGGCAGGGCTGCGGTTCGTCGGCAGCGCCAAACCCCTGGACCAGTTCGACGAGCTGAATTTCCGCCCGGAAGCGCTGGAGCTTCTGGCTTCCATCGACGACCCCTGGCTTCGCGAAACGGCCAGGGACTTTCTGCGATCGGGACATGTCAGGCACGACGTCTACGTCAAGCGGAACGAACCTCTGCAGGGACAGGCCCTTTCCCGCCCCGCACTCGATCTCGAGTTCGTCCTGTGCGTTCCCACGTCGATGGCACGCGCGCGAAGTATTACGACGCCCGTCGCCAGGCTTGGGTTTGGCATGCCGCCTTTCCGGGACATCCTCGATGCTCTCGGCGAAGAACCGTGCCGGTCCTGGAGTTTCGAAGAGCTGATCGGCAGACGATCGGCGGGTGGGATCGGAAAGAACGAGCTGCTGCGCGCCTTGATGATCCTGGTCGATGCCGACATCGTCGCGCCCGCCCAACCGGCGGCGCGCGTCGTCGAAGCCGCGGTGGCCTGCTCGAGGCTGAATGCGGACATCCTGCGCCGTTCCCTGACGGACGGCAGGATCCAGGCCCTCGCGTCGCCTGTCACGGGAGGCGGCGTGAGCGTTTCGCGTATCCAGCAGCTCTGCCTTCTGGCTTTGCGGCAGGGGGCCAGTTCCCCGCAGCAGCTGGCGGACTTTGCCTGGAACGCGATCGGCGCGAGCAGCGACGACCGGCCGGAGGACCGTCCGACGGCGGCGCATGTCCTTAGGGAGGTGCTGTATTTTTCCCAGCGCTTGCCGCATCTCGCCGCACTGAAGTTGGCGGGCGACGGCTAGGTGTCGGCGCTGAATTTGAATGCCACCGACAATCTGGATTCGAAGCAGGTCCGCGAAGGCACGCCGCCGCGGTGCAGGACGTCGCCGGAAAACATCAGGATTCGTCCCGGCCTTGGCGCAACGGCATAGTAGGCCTCGCCGCTGCCATCGTAGAAGATGGTCTCGCCATGCCAGTTTTCGTCCCAGTCGGGATTGGCGAAGTAAAGTGCCGTCACGCCGGGAACCCAGTCGACATGGGCATACTGAAGGTCGCCGTAGGGGTGATTGTTGAGGTGGATGCGCCGAAGTGCGAGTTTTTTCTCCGAGAAGAGTTCGTTCGTCTTCGCCACGACGTGGTCGTGCCAGGTCCGGAGAAACGGATTCGACGTGAAGTCGTCGAGCGAGAATTCGTGCTTCCAGTGACGCACGTCCTTCGTGGCGTCGGTATCGTAGTCGGAGCGCGTGACGGCCTGCCGGTCGAGAACCTCGAAGAGCATTCGAACGAAATCAGGCCTGAACATGCCATCGACGACGAATAGCGGGCGGCCGTCCAGATCGCGCGCCCGAACGTGGATTTCGTTGTCTGCGATCAAGAATCTTTCCTCGTCCATTGTCTGGTGGCTGGCGCATGCGATGTCGCCGGCCATTTTCATCCTGGTGGCGCACTCTAGCAACAAAGGCCACGGCGCTCATTTCTTCCTTGCCCGACGACGGGGAGCCGCCGGAGACTGGACGCCATGCGGGACCCATCTTTCCGTGCCGGGCGGTTTCTGCCTCATCGCGTCACGCCGTGCTGGCTGGGCGATGAGCGGGCGGAGCGCCTGCTGTCCTATGCTCTGGCGGAGGAATCCCGCTTCAAGCCGACGAAAGTGAGCGACGACGGCAAGGGGCTATACGCTCCCACGGTTCGCAAGTCGTTCGTGCTGAAGGACTTGGGGCCCTTCGCCGAAGTCCTGCGCGAGAGGGCATTGTCGCTGCAGGCCGATCTCGAGGTTGCCTTCGGCATGGGCCACGCGCCCACGAGGAGCACGCAGATCGAGCTGGTGGCGCATGGCGATGGCGGCTTCTATCGGTCGCACATCGACACTTTCACCGGCGGCGAATTCACTCCTGGCGACGCCCGGCGCCTGAGCTTGGTCTACTACCTTCATCGTCGGCCCCGCCGATTCGCGGGAGGCCGGCTGCGCTTCTTCGAGCTGGGCGGCCAGCAGACGATCGATGTCGATCCGGCACACGACAGTTTGCTCGCTTTCCCGTCCTTCGCGAGCCACGAGGTCGAGTTGGTCTCCTGTCCCGGCGGGAGCTTCGCGGACAGTCGTTTCGCGGTGAATATCTGGCTCAACGGCTGACGTCTCCGGCCAGGTAAAGCAGCACGCGATCCCGACGGCTAGACCCTGGTATTCCAGGGGTTCACGCTCACGGCAATTCGGACGCCGGTGAACGTCGATACGCCATGCGACATTCCCGGAGAGAACATGATCAATCTGTTCGTCTTCGGGAACAATCTTATGTCGTCGGTGTAGAGTTCGCCGCCGTTCATGTTGTCGACCAACGGATAGTAGACGGCACTGCACTGCGGAAAGACCAGGATCTTCTTCTCGGCGTAGAGCTTCTCATCCTTGTCGACGTGCCATCCGGGATTTTCCTTGTTGGACCACATCTCGTAGCCGACGATGCTTTCCAGATCGAAGTGAACCCGGCACGCGTCGAGTATCTTTTCGTGGATCGGATTGACGCCGAGATCGTACCATTTCTCGCCGACGCCATAGTCGAACTCGGCGAAGGCCTGGACTGTCGCGCTGTCGAAGACGTCGTCGAGAACAATGAATTTATCCATCAGCGGACGTGGGCAAAGAGACTCTGCCGGTCCTCGGGAACCCGCGGGAGAAAACCGCCGTCGAACACCAGGCGCGGCTGCGTCGCTTTCACGAAGTTGATGGTATCCTGGTACCAGCGCCGCGCATAGGTGGCGTAGAGTATCGGCCGATGGATCTCGGAGCGGTTGGCCGTGCCGCCATGAAAAAGTCTGAAGTCCCAAAGGGCGCACGATCCTGCGGGTATCTGCGGCGCCTCCGGCGCTGCCTGTTCGTCGCGCTCCTTCCAGCGATGGCTGCCGGGCCAGATGGCGGTGGTGCCATGGACGTCGTTCATGTCGATCAACGGCATCACGAACGTCAGCGCATGCGCCGGCAGTATCGGCGAAATCGCCGCATCGAACAGCAAGCGGCCATCGCGGTGGATGTGCTGCGACCTCGCGCCCGGCAGCGAGACGACCGCGCCGAAGCTTTCGAGGATGGCGTCCAGGTCGAGCGCCTTGCGAACCACGGCGACGACGACGGGATGCGCGTAGACGAGAGGGTCGCCGAAGGCGCCTGAAAGGTCGATCGGCACCATGAAGCGCCGGTTCCCGACTTTTCTTGTGTCCTCGAGTTCCTGATTCTGCAGATATTTCGTGTAACGCCCGTCGAATTCGAGATTCATGTCTCGAACTTTGTCTTCCGGAAGCACATGATCGAGGATTGCATAGCCATTCTTGACGAGGCAATTATAGGCTTGCTGAACTTGCTCCGACTTGGCGAGGTCTTCGGTCGACAAGCCACGGCAGTCGATCCTCATCATGGCTGCCGAGCGGCTTTTTGCACGATCATGGTGGTGACTTCCAGATGAAGAGGGATCGTCCATCCCGTGAGTGGCGGCGGAAAGTCCATTGCCCCGATTAGAAGCGGATTTGAAGGTGTTTGCCAAGTTTTCCGAGAATCATGACGACCGGGATGTTCCGGCGAGTGGCCGCTATCGGCACATCGTCTATGGCATTGTCGTCGAAAGCGAATTTCGGTTGAACTCGGTCGATGAAATTTCGGCTGGAAATGCGTCGGAAGCGAACTCGATCGGGGTACGTTTCGGATCGGCCGACTATTTCCGCGGCAAAACGGACGGGTTGCCGGCGGATGCCGACGACTGGATTCAGCACGTCGTGCTGGCGGATGGCAGCGTCTATGTGAAGGTCGATGGTGTCTTCGAAACCGTCATCTCTTCGGACGGCCGATCCGTCGCCTGCGCGCGGTTGGGAAATGCGGACCAAAGATCGTTCGAAGCGAACCTGATGAACTTCGTTTTCAGCACGGCGCTCACTTTGCGGGGCGAGGAGCCGCTCCATGCGACGGTCCTCGACCTCGACGGACGCGCCATCGGCCTGCTGGGCTGTAGTGGCGCCGGAAAGTCGACCCTTGCGGCATTTTTGATCGGGCAGGGCGCCGAGCTGGTCACCGACGACATGCTGCGGCTGGCTTTCGCCGACAATCTGGCCTTTGCCCATTACGGTCCCCACCGACTCAAACTCTTCGACGAACCCGCCCAGCGGTTCCTCCCGGGAAGAGTGGGCGACGGCCACTTCAATCCACTCAGCGGCAAGATCATGATCCAGCCGCATGACACGGTGCGCCCCCGCCGCGAGCCACTGCGGCTTGCCGCGCTGTTCTGCCTCGACGAGTTGCACGAGCAGCCAGCGTCCGATGCGGTATCCATGCGTCGGCTTGCCGGCAACGATCTGCTGCAGGCGTTGACGGCATCGGCCATGAACAAGCGGTACTATGCTCCCGACCGGTTGATACGGCAGTTTCGGTTCGCCGAGCGCGTGGCGCACACTTTGCCGGTCTACGCGCTGAACTACGCGAGGCGCTATCCGCTGCTCGACCGGGTCGGCGAGGAAATCCGCCGACTGGTTCATCCATGAGACGCGTTGCGGCTTTCCTTGCCCTGCCGAGTGGCGATCGGATCCTGTTGCTCGAGGCCTTTGCGACCTTGGCCGCGGTCCGCCTCGCTCTCCACCTGACCGCTGCCGACCGATTGCGGTCCTGGGCAGCGCGCGTGAAGCCGGGAACCAGGTCGGTCGACAGAATTTCCTGGGCCGTCCGCGTGGCATCCCGCCAACTGTCCGGCACCACATGCCTGGGCTCGGCGCTTACCCTGCAGCGTCTTCTCTCGACGCAGGGCCATGTCTCCGAACTTCACATCGGCGTCGCCAAGCAGGATCAAGTCTTTGCCGCTCACGCCTGGATCGTCTGCGAAGGCCGGATTCTCATGGGCGACGACGAGCACGACGGTTACACGCGGCTGGTAACCTGGAAGTCGGCGGAGTCGTCAGGCTTGCCTGCCCCCGCCAAGTCCGATCCGGGCTGAGATTGTTCGCCGCCGTTCTCGACTTCGACGGCGCGCCCGTTGACCCCAGGAAGTTCATCGGCACCGGCGATTTTGTCGAGGTCGTCGGTGGATCTCGTCGCGTCGCCTTCATCTGCTCGCGGCCGGAACCCGAAGCGGCCGGCGAGGAAGCCTGCGGCATTCAGAGCCTCGGTGGCCGATACTGGATCGTGGGTCGCATCCGGCTCGACGCCGGCCGCGAACTCCGGGCGCGGTTGGCGGACCGAATCGGGAGCAGGCCCGATGCAATCTCCGATCTGCTGCTGTGCCTGCACGCCTATGCGGCGTGGGGCGAGAACTTCGTCGACTTTCTCGCCGGCGATTTCTGCTTTGCCCTGTGGGACGACGAACGTAACCGCCTGATCTGCGTTCGCGACCAGCTGGGCGTGCGCTCGCTGTTTCATGCCGAGACTGGAAATTCCCGGTTCGTCGGCGATTCGCTCGACTGGATCGTTTCCCACGCGCCGGTAAGCCGCGACCTCGACGACTGCTGGATCGCCGATTTCCTCGGCGTTGGCCACAGCCTCGACTTCGATCGAACCGTCTACCGCCACATCCGTAGGCTCGCGCCGGCCCATGTTCTGACGTTTGCCGACGGTGTCGCGAGCGTCCGCAGATACTGGCGGCTGGAGATCGGCGAGCCGCTCCGGTACCGCGACCGCCGGCAGTACAGCGAGCGGTTCCTCGAGGTGCTGTCCCGGTCGTTGGTCGACCGGCTGCCGGCGGGCAGAGTGGGCATTGCCATGAGCGGCGGTCTCGATTCCACGACGCTGGCGGCCTGTGCCGTGCGCAGCACGGGCGATGCGTCGCGCGTGCTGGCGGAGTGCATCCACTACGAGAAGTTGATGCCGGACGACGAGAAGCACTTCAGCTCGCTCGCGGCCCGGCACCTCGGCATAGAGTTGCAGTTCAGGGCCGCCGACGACCTTGCCTACGATCCGCAATGGCGCGCGCGCGCGATCGGCAGTGCCGAGCCGTCCTTGTCCATTGTCTGCGCGCATCCCAATCGCGTCGCCGGTCGCGAACAGGCGGGCAGGGCGCGCGTCTGGCTTCATGGCGAAGGGCCGGACAATGCCCTCGTCTTCGAGCGCGAGCCTTATTTTTCCTGGCTGCTGCAGCGTCGGGACTGGCCGCGGATCGCCGAAGCGGCCCTGCTTTACGTCGCGGCAAAAGGCTTCAGCGGATGGGCCGATACCTTACGGCGCTATGTCTCGCGTGGTGCCGCGGTCCGCGATCCGGTCGCGTTGCCGCCTTGGCTCGACCGGACTCTGGTGGACAGTCTGGATCTCGCGGGGCGCATTCGCCGCGCCGACGAGCCCAGGGAGCCTCCTCACCCCTGGCATCCGCGCGCCGTCGCATGGTTCGGCGATCCCATCTGGCAGGCCGTGTTCGCCGATTTCGATTTCGAGGAGTCTCTGGCGCCGATCTCTTGGCGCCATCCCTATCTCGATCTCCGCGTCCTGGAATTCATGCTGTCGGTGCCCCCCGTGCCTTGGGCGAGGGGAAAGTTGCTGCTGCGCGAGGCCATGCGGGGCGTGCTTCCCGGGCCGATACTCGCCCGCCGGAAAACGCCGCTGGCGGAGTCGCCGCGCGTGCAGCCGATTCGAACGCATGGTCTTCCCGGATTGTCGCGGAACGATCGGCTGAGCCGGTATGTCGATGTCCGGGCCTTGCCGCTCGAACCGCCTCCCGATCCCGGCCTCGACCGGCTGATTGCCGTCCATGCTCTCGATCACTGGCTGACCCAGCGTGCATTGTAACGAGGTAGCGCCGGGGGTAACGTGCCGGTCATCGATGACACTAGGGACACTTCTCTTATGCTAGAGCCCTCGACAGTCGTGAAAAAAACCTCGAGCCAGGTTTCCTGCATGCTCAACGAAGAGGTGGCAGTGCTGAACGTCGATCGCGCCCTCTATTTCGGGCTGCAGGGTGTCGGCGCACACATCTGGGACGCCCTGGAGCAGGCACGGTCGGTCGCCGATATCTGCGACGATGTCGTGGCCCATTTCGACGTTGCTCCGGAAACCTGTCGCGACGACGTGACCAGATTTCTCGCCAGCATGCATGAGGCCGGCCTGATCGAGGCGGTCCGAGGCTGATCCAGGCCCCGCGTCCCCGTACCCGTGTATGCAATTATATTGCAGTCACGACGCGATATGTGCACTATCCATGTGCCGGGTATTGCCAATAGTGGGTATGTGGTAATATTTCCCTTCAGATGCAAAGAGGCTCCCAGCCGATGGATGCTCGATCCACCAAAGAAGATTCTCCTCACGATCCGTCGTCGGCGAAAAAGCCGTACGTGGCTCCCGTGCTCGTGCAGTGGGGAACGCTGCGCGACATGACGCAGTCCGTCGGCAAATCCAAGGGGCCAGACGGCGGCAAGGGCAAGGCCCCCAGGAGAACCGGCTAAGGCAAGGTCGTGCGACCCGGCGGTCGTGGAATGCCACGACTGCCGCGTGGCGTCTTTCGACTCTCTGAAGCAGCGTGACGGTGTCGCCGCATCCTCCAGCACGCGGTATTGAATTCTACCTGCTGTGCTTGGCGGTACGTCCGAAGCCCGATCTGGATCGGGCTTTGCAGATCCTGCAACGCGGCATCGATTTCACGAACTTGCTCGATGCGGCCGCCAATCACGGCGTGCGCCCGCAATTGATCCGGAGCCTGGCCGAACTGTCGTGGGCCACGGTGCCCGTGGAGCGAAGGTCCGCGCTCGAGTTCTTTTTGCGGCGGCATTCCGCGCGCATGCTGTTCCTGTCGGACGAGCTCGGCCGGATTGCCGATGCTCTCGCAAAGGAAGGAATTCCGTTCGCCGCCTTCAAAGGTGCTGCCCTGGCGACCGCCCTCTATGGCGATCTGTCCCGGCGGGAATACAACGACATCGACATCATCGTGCCGGAACAGCGCATGGATGACGCCGAACGGATTGTCGCGTCGTTCGGCTATCTTGGCGCCCAGGGCGACCGCGCGTTCCGGAGAGCTTTTCTGGTCAACCAGCGCCAGTATGCCTTTCATCGTGTCGACCGCGAGGTCGCGATCGACCTGCACTGGGCCTTCAGCGGCGCCCATTTGCCGTTTCCGCTGACACCCGCCGATGTCTGGCGCGACCTCGACCGCGTGTCGATCGGCGATCGCGAGATTCCAACGGTGTCGAAAGAGAATCTCGCTCTTCTCCTGGCCGGACATGGAACCAAGGAATCTTGGAGATCTTTGTCGTGGATCTGCGATTTCGCCATGCTCCTCGACTGTCAGCCCGATCTCGACTGGCTTTCAATTCATCGCCGGGCCAAGGCGCACGGATGCGGCAACGCGGTTCTGCTCGCCGGCGCGATGGCAAAGGAGCTGCTCGAAACGTCTCTGCCGCCGGCGCTTCGGCAACTGATCGACGGCAGTGCTCGCGTTTCCGTGCTTGCCGGGCGTCTGTCGCGCCGGTTGCGGGAGGGCTTGCCGGAATCGGAGATGGGAAGGAATTTCTCGGATTTCCATCTTTGCGACAGTCGGTTCGACATGCTCAAGGGCGCGATGCGGCTGGCCGTTACCCGGACCTCCGGCGACTACGAGGCGATGAAGCTGCCGCCGGCGCTGTGGCCCGCCTACTATGTGACGCGGCCGTTCCGTCTCGCGTCCAAGGCGCTGGCCGCCCTTCGCTAGCGTTTCGGCGTGCCGTCGGCGGCCACCAGCCGGCCGTCGACCAGCGCGAGATGGTGGTCGGCGCCGGCGATCGCCGCCGGCCGGTGGGTGACCACGACGATCGTGGTCCTGCCGTGCAGGCCGGCGATGGTGTCGAGGATGCGGTCCTCGTTTCGCGAATCGAGCGCGCTGGCCGGTTCGTCGAGCAGGATCAGCCGCGGCCCGCGGAGCAGCGTTCGCGCCAGTGCGAGCCGTTGACGCTCGCCCCCCGACAGGCTGGTGCCGCGGTCGCCAACCACCGTGTCGAGGCCATGCGGCAGGGCGCGCAGCAGTTCTTCCAGCCCCGCCAGCCGGAGGACGTCGAGCATCCGCTCGTCCGATGCCGTGGGCTCGGCCCAGGCCAGGTTCGCCCGGATGGAATCGTGAAAGAGAAAAGCCTCCTGCGCCATGTAGCCGACCGACCGGCGCCAGGCCGGCACGAGATCGGCCGAGAGTTCGACGCCGTCGATCACGATCCGCCCCGCGGCGGGCACGATCAAGCCGCCGAGGAGATCGAGCAGTGTGCTCTTGCCGGCGCCCGATACGCCCGACAGGACGGTGAGGGAGCCGGCGGGCAGCGCGAGGTCGATGTCGCTGAGCACGTCGCCCGCCGCCGTGTCGTAGCCGAAGCCCACGCCCTCGAGGCGCAATTCCTTGTCGAACGCGACGCGCGCCGGCGGCACCGGTCCGGTCCGGTCGGCCGCGGCGTCGCACTCGGCGATGGTCGCGGCGACAATCCGGAAAGCCGATGACGAGTGGGCGAGTTCCTGCGCCATGCCCTGGATTTCCTGGAACTTCGGCATGATCCGCTGGAACACGAGGATCAGGACGAGGAGGCTGGCCAGCGGCAGGCCGAGCCAGCCGGCGGCCAGCCAGAGGAGGGCGGCGAGCACCACGGCCGTCGCGATCTCCAGGATCAGCTCCGTGTTGGCCAGCAGGCGGCGGCTCGCCAGACCGGCGCCTTCGGCCTGCTGCACGGCGTCGGCGAAGGCGCGCACGTGCTGCGCCTCGGCGCCATAGGCCTTGGTCAGCTTGAGCGCCTGCAGGAACTCGGTGATCTCGCGGCTCACGCGGGTGCCGGCCTCGGAGACGATGTCGCCGAGGCGCCGGCTTTCGACCAGCCGGCGCCGCAGGCCCCATGCCAGGCAAACGCCGAGGGCGATGGCCAGGGCCGAGAAGGCGGGCGCGATCGCAAAGGCGACGGCGATGTGCGCCAGGAAGATGACGAGGCGGGCCGGAACCTCCAGCAGCAACTGCACGCCATGCTCGACGCGGTCGATCTCGGAGGCGAAGAGCGCGTGGAAGTCCGCCGCCCGCTTGCGTCGCAGGTACGACCACGAGGCATTGGCGATGGCGGCGTAGGTTCTGGTCTTGAGGTCGACGGCGTAGTCGAAGCGCAGGTGCGCGACGGCGTTGCTCTGCAGGCGGTCGACGACCGCACGCAGGACGGCGATGGCCAGGAACACCAGCAGCAGGCCCGCCAGCGTGCCGGGCAGAAGGGCGAAAAGCCAGCCGGCCACGCCTGTCGGGGAGGGCATCGGGGCGCCGAGCGAACTCAGCAACGGCACGAGAAGCACCAGCCCGATGCCGTCGCTCAAGCCCGCCAGGAGAATCAGCACGGCGACATAGGCGAGTCTGCGGGGGCCGATGGACCGCCCGCGCAGGTGCCAGGCCGCTTTCAGGTCAGCCAGCATCGGGCGGAGGCTCCGTCATCGACCGCCACCTTAGCGTCTTTCCCGGTTCGATAGAATCAGGTCTACCTAGTCGGCGGCCGCGGCGAAACGCAGGTCGGGCAGCGGCTGGGCGCGGTCGATGGCGGCACCCGCGTCGAACTTCTTCAGTTCCGGCATCACCGTCCGGGCGAACATCGTGAGGTTGCGGGCGGCTTCCTCGTGCGGCATGCCGGCATAGGAGAAGACGCCGACATAGGCCGAGTTGTTGGTCAGTCGGTGGATTTTCACGATCTTTTCGTAGACCTGCTCGGGCGTGCCATAGACCTGCAGGTCGGCGAAGAACTCGATCGCCTTCTGGTCGCCGTAGACGGCGAGCTTCTCGTTCATCTTTGCGTAGTACTCGTAACCGCGCTGGTTCTTCATGTGCTCGCCCGCGAACTGGTAGTGGTCGAGCACGGTGCGGTAGTAGCCGCCGATGTACCTGATCGCCATCTCGCGCGCCCGCTCGGCGCTCTGGTCGACGAAGGTCCAGCCGGCCGAGATCGGTTGCGGCGCGTCGGTGCCGTTGATCTCGCGGTAGAGCGTGTTGTACTCGGCGAGTTCCTTCTCGACCTCGCGCCACGGTTTCTGCGGGATGATGAGCAGGCCGACACCGAGCCTGGCCATGATGCGTGCGCTCTCGGGACTGACCGCGGCGGCATAGGTGCGACCGCGGAAGCTCTTGAAAGGCGCGGGCCGGATTTCCACGGGCGGCTGCTTGTAATGCTTGCCCTGGTATTCCATCACGCCGGTCTCGAGGCCCTTCAAGAGCGCCTCGCCGTACTCGACGAACAGTTCGCGGCTGTCGCCCATGTCGAGGCGGAAGCCGTCGAACTCGACTTTTCCGGCACCGCGGCCGAGACCCAGGATCATGCGGCCGCCGGAGAGGTGATCGAGCATGGAAATCTGCTCGGCTGCCCGCATCGGGTCGTGCCACGGCAGCACCACCACCATCGAGCCCAGGCGAACATGCTTGGTGCGGCCGGCCATATAGGACAGGAACTGCACCACGTCGGGACACATCGTGTAGTCGGTGAAATGGTGTTCTACCGACCAGATCGACTCGAAGCCCAGCGGCTCGGCCATGTCGGCCAGCGCGAGTTCGTTCAGATAAATCTGGCGGTCGCTGAGCGCGCGGCCGGTGTTCTGGAAAACGGCGGCCATTCCGACGTGCATGGGGGCTTCCTTTCACGGGGTCGGGGCCATGGTAAACGGTGGTTTATCTCGTTGGGAAGGGGCAGTTTGCTTGATTCCGCCGCATTCGGTCGTCATATGCGACGCATGCGTATCCTCCTCGCCGCTCTCCTGCTGTCCCTCACCACGCTCTTCGCCATCGGTCCGGCAAATGCCCAGGGCCAGGCGTCCACGGCCGAGGTCGAGAAATACATCAACTCGATCCGCACGCTGAAGGCGCGATTCGTTCAGAGCAATCCCAACGGCATGGTCGTCCAGGGCACGTTTTATGTGCGCCGTCCCGGCCGCATGCGTTTCGAGTACGATGCGCCGTCGCAGCTCAAGATCGTGGCCGATGGCTACCAGGTGACGATGTGGGACATCGCCAACAAGGATTTCGGCCAGTGGCCGATCGGCTGGACGGCCGCGTCGTTTCTGGTCAAGGACCAGCTGTCGCTGACCGGCGACCTGCAGGTCGAGAAGAGCGAGCGTCAGGACGGCATGCTGCACCTCACCCTGACCCAGCCGCGCAAGCCGCAGGAAGGCAAGGTCATTGTCCGCTTGTCGGAAAATCCCATGACGCTGCGCGGTTGGACGATCATCGACAACCGCGGCAATCATGTGAACGTGTCGCTGCAGGACGTGCAGTCCGGCATCCAACTGGCCGACCAGCTCTTCAAGTTCGACGGTCCCGATCCCGGCGCGATTCGGCGCGGGGGTAACTGACGCGCTATAGTCTCTGCTTGAAACGACGCGGGGACTAGCACACGTGAGTGGATTGATCGTGAGGGCCTCGACCGAGGCCGATGTGGCGCGTTGCGCCGAAATCTACCGACATCATGTGCTGCACGGCACGGCCTCCTTCGAGGTCGACCCGCCGGACCTGGCCGAAATGAAGAAGCGGCGTGCATTGGTGCTCGATCTCGGCCTGCCGCATCTGGTGGCCGAGCGCGCCGGCCGCGTCATGGGTTACGCCTATGCCGGCAACTGGCGGCCGCGGCACGCCTATAAATTCTCGGTCGAGGATTCGATCTACATCGACAAGGACGCAATGGGCCAGGGCGTCGGCAAGGCGCTGCTGCCGGTACTGATCGAGCGGTGCACGGCGGCCGGCAAGCGCCAGATGGTGGCGGTGATCGGCGATTCGGCGCACACGCCATCGATCCGCCTCCATGGCTCGTGCGGCTTCGAAATGACCGGCACCTTGAAGAGCATCGGCTTCAAGTTCGGCCGCTGGCTCGACAGCGTGCTGATGCAGCGCGCGCTCGGTGTCGGCGATGCTGTGCCACCCATTGCTTAGCGATGGCCGCTGGCCATATAGTGGACTAGTCAGATAACTAGTCTAAGGTGCCGTCATGAAAACATGGCCCGTACAGGACGCCAAAGCACGCTTCAGCGAGATGCTGGAAGCCTGCCTCAAGTATGGGCCGCAACTCGTGACCAAGCGCGGGAACGATGCGGCGGTCCTCGTGCCCATGGAGGAGTGGCGCCGTCTGCGCGGGGCTCCCGTGCGGACGCTGAAGGAACTGCTGCTCACGGACGAGGCTCGCGGCGATCTCGCGGTACCGTCGCGTGGCAAGCACTCTCGCCGACCAATTCCCCGATTCGAATGAGTTCGGCGTGTATTTGCTTGATACCAACGTGATCTCGGAGTTGCGACGTGCCAGACCGCACGGCGGGGTGATCGCTTGGCTTCGCTCGGTCGATCATCGTGTGCTGCGAGTGTCGGCTGTCTCCCTGGGAGAGATTCAGGCCGGCATTGAATTGACCCGGGATCAGGACCCGGGACGAGCGGCCGAAATCGAGCGCTGGGCCGACGAGGTCGCGCGGGCCTATGAAGTCCTTCCGATGGATACCATGATCTATCGGGTCTGGGCGAAGTTGATGCATGGCAAATCAGACACGCTGGCCGATGATGCCCGCATCGCTGCGACGGCGATCGTGCATGGACTTACGATCGTGACGCGCAATGTCCGCGACTTCCAGTCCTTTTCAGTTCCCATGTTCAATCCCTTTCAGGTATCGCGATGAGGTTGATCGACTATTTCGACCGCGGTGCCGATCTCTTTCCCGAGCGTCATTGCCTGCATGACGGCCTCAGGGGCTGGACCTACGCCGAGGTTCGCGGCCAAACCCATCGGGTCGCCAACGGCCTGCTGGCGGCCGGCCTGGGGCGCGGCGCGAAGGCTGCGGTCTACAGTCCCAACCATGCTGCGGCCTATGCCTGCCTGCTGGGCATCGTACGCGCCGGCGTCACCTGGGCGCCGGTCAATGCGCGCAATGCGCTCGAGGAGAATCTCTACATCCTGAACAACACGGATGTGGCGTTTCTCTTCTATCATTCGAGCTTCGAGGCCTCGCTGCCGCGCATCCGGGAAGCCTGCCCGAAGATAAAAGACTTCGTCTGCCTCGACCTGCCGTCGTTCGAGACGTGGCTCGCGGCGCAGAAGCCCGAGGCGCCCGACCTGCCCGACGATCCCGACGGCGTGGCCTTTCTCGCGAGTTCGGGTGGCACCACCGGTCGGCCCAAGGGCGTGCAGATCACCAACCGCAACATCGAGACCATGAACTCGATCTTCTGGGCCTGCATGCCGCTGGAGGCGCCGCCGGTCCATCTCATGGTCGCGCCGATGACGCACGCGGCCGGCGTCTGTTCCTTTCCCATGCTGCCGTTCGGCGGCACCAACATCTTCATGGGCACGGCCGATCCCGGCGGCATCCTGGCCGCCATCGAGAAGCACAAGGTCACGCATATCTACATGCCGCCGACCCTGATCTACATGCTGCTGGCCCATCCCGACGTGCGCAAATACGACTACAGCTCGCTCAAGAACCTCGTCTATGCCTCGGCGCCGATGTCGGTCGACAAGCTCGTCGAGGCGATCGAGGTGTTCGGGCCGGTGCTGACCCAGACCTACGGCCAGGCCGAGGCCTGCATGATCTGCACTTTCTTTTCGCCCGAGGATCACGTCGAGGCATTGAAGAGCAACAACCGCCATCGCCTCGCGAGCTGCGGCAAGATCTCGCCGCTGGTCCGGCTGGAAGTCATGGACGAGGAGGGCCGGGTCCTGCCGCGCGGCCAGCGCGGCGAGATCGTGGTGCGCGGTGGCCTCGTCATGTCGGGCTACTACAACAATCCTGTAGCGACTCAGGACGCCTCGATCTTCGGCTGGCATCACACCGGCGACATCGGCGTCGTCGACGAAGATGGCTTCGTCTACATCGTCGATCGCAAGAAGGACATGATCATCTCCGGCGGCTTCAACGTCTTCCCGAGCGAGGTCGAGCAGGTGCTGTGGAGCCATCCCGCGGTGCAGGACTGCGCCGTCATCGGCGTGCCCGACGAGAAATGGGGCGAGGCCGTGAAGGCCGTGGTCGAGCTCAAGCCCGGCGCCACCGTCGCGGCCGAGGAGCTGATCCATCTCGCCAAGGAAAAGCTCGGCGGCGTGAAGGCGCCCAAGTCGGTCGAGTTCATCGCCGCCCTGCCACGGAGTCCGGTCGGCAAGGTGCTGAAGAAGGACCTGCGCGCGCCATACTGGGCCGGCCATGATCGCAAGATCTGAAGGCCCAAAACCTGAAAGGCGGAAGACCTAGTGCTGGCCTGGTGGCGACGCCTGCCGCCCAACGTGCAGGGCGCGCTGTGGCTGGTGTCCGGCGGTTTCATCTTCACGTCGACCGGCGTGATGATCCGGCTGCTGTCGGAGCAGATCGACAGCGTGCAGACGGCCTTCTTCCGCGCCGTCATCGGCCTCGTCCTGCTGCTGCCCATGATCGTCGCCGGCCGGGTGACGCCGTGGCATTCCAAGCGCCTCGCCGGCCATTTCTGGCGCACCTTCATGGGCACCGCCTCGATGGTGCTGGGCTTCTATGCCGTGTCGATGCTGCCGCTGGCCGATGCGACGGCGATCGCCTTCTCGCAGCCGCTGTTCTCGGTCCTGGTCGCCGTCGTGCTCGCCAAGGAGAAGGTCCGCTGGCGGCGCTGGACCGCGACCATCGTGGGCTTCGCGGGCGTGCTGGTGATGGTGCGGCCGGGCGAGGGCAGCCTGCAATTGGGCGCGCTGATTGCGCTCGCCAACGCCGCCACGGTGGCGATCTCGATCCTGCTGGTGAAGCGGCTGTCGGACTCCGAGACACCGCTGATGATCCTGACCCAGTTCGCGATCTTCTCGACCCTGCTGCTGGCGCTGCCGGCGCTCTGGGTATGGCGTTGGCCCGATCTGTGGGGTTGGACGCTGGCGGTCGGCATCGCGCTGGCCGCCACCGTCGGCCAGTATTTCTGGGTCCAGGCCTTCAAGGCCGGCGAGATGTCGGCGGTGGCGCCGTTCGAATATCTCCGGCTGCCGTTCGCGGTGTTCGTGGGTTGGCTGATGTTCGGCGAGATGCCGGTGGTCTGGACCTACGTCGGCGCCGCCATCGTCATCGCATCGGCGCTCTACATCGCCCACCGCGAACACCAGCTCGCCCGCGAGCGGCGCCGCGCCGAGGCGTCTAAGCCCGTAGCGCCGCCTGTTCCTTGAGGAGCCAGGCCCGTGCGCGTTCGCGGTGCGCCTCGGTGATGTGCATGCGGGCGGCAGTGAAGGCGGTGACCAGGATCGCGGCGTCGTCGGTGAAGCCCAGCCCCACGAAAATGTCCGGGATGAAGTCGAACGGCATCACGAAGTAGGCGAGCGCCCCGAACAGGGTGGCGCGGATCGGCAGCGGCGTGGCGCTGTCGGTGGCGCAGTAGAACGCCGCCACGGCGTCCTCGGTGAAGGGCACGCGGCCCAGGGTCTTGCGCGCCTTCTGCCAGAAGCCGGCGCGCACGTTGGTCTCGTCCGGGACGAGCTGACCGGAATTGCTCATGGCGTGAAAGGTTGGGCGGGCAAGCCCGCTTGGCAAGAGGGGCGGCCGTGCTAAAAATGCCCGTTCAGGGAGGACATGAATGAACGTCAAGGGTCAGGCCGCCATCGTCACCGGCGGCGCATCGGGTCTCGGAGGCGCCACGGCGTCGGCGCTGGCGGCGGCGGGCGCCAAGGTCGCGATCTTGGACCTGCAGGACGAGCTGGGCGAAAAGAAGGCCAAGGAAATCGGCGGTCTCTATGTGAAGACCAACGTCGCCGATGCCGCCAACACCGAGGCCTCGGTCAAGACCGTGGTCGAGAAGTTGGGCGCCCCCCGGGTCGCGGTGAACTGCGCCGGCATCGGCCGCGCCGCCCGCACCATCTCCAAGAACGGCCCGCACGATCTCGCCATGTTCGCCCAGGTGATCCAGGTCAACCTGATCGGCACTTTCAACGTGATCCGTCTCGCCAGCTTCGCCATGAGCCAGGCCGAGCCGATGGACGACGGCGAGCGCGGCGTCATCGTCAACACCGCTTCGGTGGCGGCGTTCGACGGCCAGATCGGCCAGGCCGCTTATTCCGCCTCCAAGGGGGGCGTGGTCGGCATGACGCTGCCGATCGCGCGCGACCTCTCGAGCCTGGGCATCCGCGTCTGCACCATTGCCCCCGGCCTGTTCCTGACGCCGATGATGATGGGTCTGTCGGCCGAGGCGCAGAAGAGCCTGGGGGCGCAGGTGCCGTTCCCCTCGCGGCTGGGCGATCCCAAGGAATACGCCCAGCTCGCCATGTCGATCGTCGAGAACCACATGTTGAATGGCGAGACCATCCGCCTCGATGGCGCCATCCGCATGGCGCCCAGATAGGTGGCGCATGCGCCCGGGAACGAGGCTGGCGAGAACTGCGGGTCTGGGGGTAGCGCTCGCCGCCATTGCATCGCCGGTCCTGGCCGATGCGCGTTGGCTTGCCTGCAAATTCACCGATCAGGGCGGCGCGGTGCGCAATTTCCACATGGTGTTCGACGATCTGCGCGGCACCGCGGCGCTGTTCGACAACGGCCAACTGGTCGAGGGCAGCGGCACCACCATCAACTTCCAGTCGATCCGCTCCCGCTTCCCGGCATTCGCCCTCACCTACAACCGCAACGACGGCGCGCTCGCGATTGCGGCCGAGGGCACTTTCGGCGGCATCCTGCGCGGCGAATGCCGCCGCAGCCCGCCGCCGCCGGGCGCGCCAGCTTCGTCTCGTTGACGCCGGCTATTCGAGATCTTTGGCCCGCTCGCAGCGCAGGTCGGCGACGCTGTTCTCGGTCGCCTGCTGGCCCGGCGTCGTCTGGCCGTTGCAGGTGAAGCGGATCCTGAGCGTCTTGGTGAGGGCGACGCGGTCGGGCATGCCGAAGATGTAGGCCATCGCCGGCACCTGGCAGCGCCACGAGCTGTCGCCGCAGATGTCGCGGACCTGCTGGGTGACGTCGATCGTCTGGCCGTTGGGGGCACCCCAGGTGGCTTCGAGGATACCGATCGTGCGCGGCACCAGCGGCGGGCCGCCGACGCAGTCCATGCGGACCTTGAGGCCGCTGTTCACGACCTCCGACAGCACGAAGCGCTGCGGCTGGCAGGTCCAGATGACCGTCAGCCGGTTGTCGTAGTTCAGCCTGCCTTGGCCATAGTTCGCGGCATTGGCGAAGACGTCGCACGGATAGCCGTTGGGGCAGGTGACCTGGCTGGTGACGTCGGCGGAAGGGCCGGACGCCGGGAGGCCCCAGTAGGCCTTCTGCAGGGCAGCCGTGGACACCGGCACCTTGGGTGCCGAGTTGCAGGCCACCGCGCCGGCGACGGCCAGAACTGCCAGGATAAGTAGACGACCCCAAATCATCGTGACCCCATTTGACCTCAGAACCGCCTCGGAACCTAACGTTCACTTATCGCGGCGGCAATGCAAGATGATGGTCGGTGTGGGATCGCCGGTCCAGCCAGGGCTGGCCTTCAGCCGATGGAAAGACGCGTGCCCGCGCCGGTGGCGAGCGCGCGGCGGTAGATGGCGATCGCCGCCGCGACGTCCTGCAGCCCCATGCCGGTGCTGTCGAAGAGAGTGATGGCGCGGTCGTCGGTGCGGCCGGGTCTGGTGCCGGCGATGACCTCGCCCAGCGTTGCGTGCACTTGGTCGAGGGTCACGGCGCCAGTTGCGAGCGCGTGACGCAGGTCGCCGATCTCGGCGCATTGCTCCAGCGAATCGACGACGACGAGACTCTTTGAGTAGAGGCCGGGGTCGATCTCCGACTTGTCGGAATTGTCGGCGCCGACCGCGGCGATGAAGGTGCCGGGCCGCACGAGATCGGCTGTGAGAAAGGCGCGGCGGGCCGAGCTGCAGGTGACGACGATGTCGCTCTGGCGCACCGGGCCGAGATCGGCTGTCGCGGCGATGTCGAGGCCGAGTTCGGTCGACATCTCTTGGGCAAAGGCAACGGCCTTGGCGGTATCGGCGTCCCAGACATGGACGCGCTCGAGTTCGACTGCGGCGGCGATGGCCTTGAGCTGGATGCGGCCTTGGACGCCGGCGCCACAGATCGTGGCGACGCGCGAATCGGCCCGAGCAAGATGGCGTGCCGCCAGCGTGGTGGCGGCACCGGTGCGCTGGATCGTGACCTCGATCGAGTCCATCAATGCCAGCGGCCGTCCGTTGCCTCCGTCGGCCAGGTAGATCACGCCCTGCACGGTCGGCAGGCCGTTGGCCGCCGGATTGCCCGGGAAGTTGCCGTTGATCTTCATGGCGACTTTCGCCTCGTCGCCGAGCAGGGCGGCACCCTTGACATGGAACGAACCGGCGGGAACGTGCAGCGCCGACGCAGGTGGCGCCACGGCCAGGCCCTCGGCGGCGGCGCGGAACGCCGCCTCGACGGCATCGACATAGTCGCCGTAGTCCATCAGTGCCGCGATGTTGGCGCGCGAGAGGACCAGCAGATCGCTCATGTTTCGTAGACCGCGGCGCGGTGCGTGCGGGGCAGAAAGGCGTAGAGCCGGTCGCCCGCCGGAGAGAGCGCCGTGGTATGGGCGCCCGCCTCGGTCTCGACCCGTCCCAGGCTCGCCATGCTTCTGGTGTCGAAGACGTCGATCACGCCGGGGTCGCCGATCGCGACGTAGAGGTGCTGGCGCTGGCGATTGAAGAACACGACATCGGGCACGCCGCTCAATGGCTTCTCGTCCAGCACCTTGGCCGATCGCGCCTCCAGCGCGACGAGCACGCCGGCATCGCAGGCGCAGAACAGCCGTCCCGTGGCGCGGTCGAGATCGAGGCCATGTGGGCCGGCCGCCGGGATGGGGATCGTGCGGGCGATGCCGGTTGGCTTCCTCGCATCGACGACCACGATCGTCGCCGGGTCGGAGATGTTCACGTAGAAGACCTCGGCATCGGGATCGAACACCGCCCAGCGCGTGCGGCCGGGAACCTCGATCGAGGCCATGACGGCACGCGCGGCGACATCGACCATGGTGAGCGTGTACGAGCGCGCGATCGCCGGATCGCCGACATTGGCGGCCAGCAGCAGTTTGCGGCCGTGATCGTAGGCGAGCCCGTTGGGTCGCACGCCGACGGCAACCTTCGTCACCTCGGGGGACCGGCCGGGCGCGAAGATGCCGACCGTGTTCTCGGCCCGGTTGGATGAGAAGATCAGCTGCGCCTCGTCGCTTACCAGGGCGCCGGCGACGCCGGTGAGGTTCGGGATGGAGAACAGGTACCTGTCGCGGTCGAAGACATCGACCGCGTCGTTGGCCGTGTGGGCGACATAGACATGGCCGCTCGCGGCATGGACGGCGGCATGGTCGAAGCCGCCTTTGCCCGCGTTCTTCGGAAGGTTGACGTGGCCGGCGAGAGTAAGGGTCATGGTGTCACCTCGGGTGGGCGTGGAAGCGGAAGGCGCCTGCCAGCACGGCCGGTCATGACGCGCCTCAGCTCATCTTCGGCGGCCAATTGTGCGTCTCGCCGGTCAGGCTGCGGCACCACGCATAGAGCGCGTCGTACATCACCATGCCGTGCTTCAGCATCTCGTGGTCGTCCTCGTGCATGTGGCTGAGGCCGAGCGAGATGGCGAACAGCCCGGCCGATTGCGGCGTCAGTTCGAGCCGCGACGTGTCGGCGCCGCGCACGATGTCGGCCAGCTTGTCGAGACCAGGGGCCGAGAGTTTGTACTCGGCGATGAAGGCGTCGAAGCTGCACTTCTCGCCCACGTGCGTGAACTTCACGCCGGGGACATCATAGGGGATGGCGCCGGTTTCCTTGGCCGTGGCCAGCACCCTGTCGGCCGGCACGTAGAGGAACTCCGGCTCCTTCTCGATGAAGCGCTGGATCAGCCACGGACATGCGATGCGGTCGATCTTGGGACGTTCGCGGGTCACCCATTTCATTTCGTCTCTCCTTCCTTGTGCGGTTCGGTCGGCAGGCCGTCGGCGCGCCAGGCGCCGATGCCGCCGGCAACGGCCACGGCGTCGATGCCGCGTTCGCGCAGCTTGGCGGCGCAGTTGCCGCCGATCTCGAAGCCCCAGGCGCAGTAGACCAGCGCCTTGGCGCCCGGAGGCAGCGACGCCGCGACCTCGTCGACCTTGTCGGGCGGTGCCCGGCGCGCGCCGCGCAGCCGGACCGGCACCGTCGTGGCGTCGTCGGCCAGGCGGGCGTCGATCACGATCAGGTTTGGATCGGCCTCGAGCATTTTTTGAGCGTCCGGTGTCGTGACCGTGTGCGGCTTCTTCTCGGGCGTGGTGCCCTCGAAGCGGGCGGCGACGCGGGCCCAGGCGATGTTCGCCATGAACGCATCGACGTAGGCGCCGACATTGGCGCCGAAATCGAGGTGATAGGCGTGCTCGTACATGTCGAGCGCCAGCACGGGCGTGCCGCCGGCCATGCCATGCGCGTGGTCGGCCGCCCAGACGTTGCTGAGCGTGCCGTCGCGCGGCGAGCGCGTCAGCAGCACCCAGCCCGAGCCGCCGCCCAGCGCCTTGCCCATGGCGACGAATTCGGCGCGCCACTTGGCGAGCGAGCCGAAGTTGCGCGCGATCGCCTCGGCCAATGCGCCTGTGGGATCGCCGCCGCCGCTTTCACCGAGACAATCGAAGTAGACCTCGTGCAGCAGCATCGAATTGGTGGCGATCAGCTCCTCGCGCTTCAGCCCGTTGAGCCGAAAGCCCGGCGCGCTGGCCGGATCGAGCGCGCCGAGTTCACCCTCGATCGCATTCAGCCGGCGCACCGCGCCGCCATAGTTGTTCTCGTAGTGGCTGGCGATCAGGCGGGCCGAGAGGCCTTTTAGCCGCGACGGCTTGAAGGAGATGGGACGGGCTTGGAATGACATGGTTCGGTCTTTCTCTTCATGTTCGGTTGACGGGCGAGGGTGCAAACTTCAGAGCCGCCAGAACGGCTTGGCGCACTCGACGCGCTGCCGCGTCCGGGTGAGGCCCACGTCGGCCAGCTCGCGATCGTTCAAGGTGCTGAGGTCCCGGCGCGTGCGTCGGCGCGCGCTCCAGAGGGCCAGGGTGGCGACAAGGACGAGCCAGAAACGACGCTGCCGCGGGCGCGCCGCGAGGTCGAGAAAGGCATTTGAATGGGCCTGAAGAAGCATCTGTTTTCTCTGGTGATACACTTGTTTCATAGACAACATAGGCCCGTTTCATAAGGATGCAAGAGAAAAATGATATGGATGTTGCATTTACTATTTGTAGTATGATACGGATGCACAATGTCGACTAATGAGACCCCGAAGGGCGTGCGGTGGCTGCTGCTGATCCATCAACTGCCGGCCAAACCCGCTTACGCGCGGGTGAAGATCTGGCGGCGGCTGAAGGGGCTGGGCGCGGTGACGGTCAAGAATTCCGTCTACGCGCTGCCGGCCAATGCCGAGACGCGCGAGGACTTCGCCTGGCTGATCAAGGAAATCGCCGAGCTGGGTGGCGAAGCCTTCGTCTGTGAGGCGTTGCTGGTCGACGGAATCAGCGACGGCGAGGTCCAGGCGCTGTTCGATGCCGCGCGCGACGAGGACTATGCGGAGATCGCTGCCGCCGCGCGCGACCTCGCCGGCAAGCGCGCCGACGGCACGGATGCGGAGTTCGCGACCCAGGTGGCGCGGCTGCGCAAGCAGCTCGACGAGATCGTCGCCATCGATTTTTTCGGCGCCGACGGGCGCGAACCGGCCGAGGGGCTGGTGTCCGGTCTGGAAGCCGGCCTGCACGAGGAGGACAACGCCGTGACCACGACCGAAACCAAGGCTGCGTCGGATCCCTTGAAGGGCCGGACGTGGGTGACGCGCCAGGGCGTGCAGGTCGATCGCATCGCCTCGGCCTGGCTGATCCGCCGCTTCATCGACGAGGCCGCACGCTTCAAGTTCGTGCCGGGCACCGGCTACGCCGCCCAGCCGGGCGATCTGCGCTTCGACATGTTCGAAGGCGAGTTCACGCACCGTGGCGACCGCTGCACTTTCGAGGTGCTGCTGGCGGAGGCGAAGCTCGACGATCCGGCCCTGGCCGCGATCGGCGAGATCATCCACGACATCGATCTCAAGGACGGCAAGTACGGGCGCGAGGAGGCCGCGGGCGTCCGCAGCCTGATCGCCGGCATTGCCGCGTCACACAAGGACGATACCCTGCGCCTCGAGCGCGGCGCCGTCCTTCTCGACGACCTCTACAGCTCGTTCGCAGGCAAAGGCAGAAAATGAAAGATCACGGCGTTCCCTTCGGCGAGGCGATGAAGGTCTGGGCCCGCGTCGCCGCCCTCTCGTTCGGCGGTCCGGCCGGCCAGATCGCGGTCATGCATCGCATCATCGTCGAGGAGAAGAAGTGGATCGGCGAGCAGCGGTTCCTGCAGGCGCTGAACTATTGCACCCTGCTGCCCGGTCCCGAGGCGCAGCAGCTTGCGATCTACATCGGCTGGCTGATGCACAAGACCAGGGGCGGGCTGTTCGCCGGCACCTTGTTCGTATTGCCGGGCCTGCTCGCCATCATGGCCTTGAGCTGGATCTACGTCCTGCTGGGCAAGGTCACGATCGTGCAGGGACTGTTCTTCGGATTGAAGGCCGCCGTGCTGGTGATCGTGATCGAGGCGGTGCTGCGGGTCGGCAAGCGCGCGCTCAGGAACAACACCATGCGCGGGCTGGCGGCGGCGGCTTTTATTGCGCTGTTCCTCTACGACGTGCCGTTTCCGATCGTCATCCTGGTGGCGGGCCTCGTCGGCTACGTCGGTGGACGCGCCGGGATGCCGGCATTTCTCGCGGGCGGCGGCCACGGCAAGGTCGGCGACAAGCAGGTGGCCGACGCCGATTCACTCCTCGGCGAGGAGACGCCGGCTCATGCCAGGCCCAACGTCCGCTGGTCGCTCTCCGTCACCGCAGTGTTCCTGGCGCTCTGGCTGGTGCCGATCGCGGCGCTCTACGTCGGCCTGGGCGGCGACAACGTCTTCACCAAGATCGCCATCTTCTTCAGCCAGATGGCCATCGTCACCTTCGGCGGCGCCTACGCGGTGCTGGCCTATGTGGCGCAGCAGGCGGTCGAGAATTATCACTGGGTGACGGCGGGCGAGATGCTGGACGGGCTCGGCATGGCCGAGACCACGCCGGGGCCGTTGATCATGGTGACGCAGTTCGTAGGCTTCCTCGCTGCCTGGCGCGAGCCCGGCGCGATGTCGCCGCTGCTGGCCGCGACCTTGGGCGGGCTGCTTACCACCTGGGTCACGTTCGTTCCCTGCTTCCTCTGGATCTTCTTCGGCGCCCCCTTCGTCGAGACGCTGCGCGCCAACAAGGCGCTGGGGGCGGCGCTGGGCGCCATCACGGCGGCGGTGGTGGGCGTGATCCTGAACCTCGCGGTGTGGTTCGCGCTCCACGTCCTGTTCGCCGAGCTGGTGCCGGTGCGCTGGCTGGGGGCCTCCATCGACATGCCGGTGCCGAGGTCGGTCGACCTGCCCACGCTCGTTCTCGCGACCGCCGCGGCCGTGGCGATCTTCCGCTTCAAGTTCGGGATGCTGTCGGTTTTGCTCGCGAGCGCCCTTGCCGGCGTCGTCTACGCCCTGGCCCTCGGCATCTCGTAGGCGATTGGACTTTCTCCACAAAGGGAGGAATGACCGCAGACCAGACGAGATACGATGATGGGCGCCGTCGTCCGGTGGCGGCGCTCGCTCCTCGGGCAGTGCCGACGGCGGATAAAGTAATCGCTCGTCTAATCGCACCCAATGTGCAGCTTATGTGTTCAAGGGCGCGCACTTGTAGAATGATGGCAAGACCCAGTCACTTCCCGACTAGACGACACGAAGCCCAATCGCTGCGATAAGGAACAGTGTGGTTGACTAAGCGACCGTGTTCGGTCCGGAGGTGCTATGCTTGTCGTGGAACTGGCCGTCGTCGTCGGGCTGATCGTGCTCAACGGCTTTCTGGCGATGTCGGAGCTGGCGCTGGTATCGGCGAAGCGCCCACTCCTGGAACAACTGTCCCGCGACGGATCGCGGGGCGCCGGCGTCGCCCTCGACCTGACGCGCGAGCCCGGCCGGATGCTGTCGGCGGTCCAGATCGGCATCACCCTGGTCGGCATCATCGCCGGCGCCTTCAGCGGTGCCACCATCGCCGAGCGCGGCGATGCCTGGCTCGAAAGCCATGGCATGCCGACGCGCTTCGCCGAACCCGTCGCCTTCACGGTGGTCATCGTGACCATCACCTATCTCTCGGTCGTGCTGGGCGAACTCGTCCCCAAGCAGTTCGGCCTGCGCAACGCCGAGCGGGTTGCGGTGATCGTCGCCCGGCCGATGCAACTCCTCGCCAGGGTCGCAAGTCCGGTCGTGAGTCTGCTCGACGTGTCGGCACGGCTTGGTCTCCGCCTGCTCGGCCAGTCGCGACAGCAGGAAACCGGCGTCACCGACAAGGAGATCATGACGATGATCGACGAGGCCGAGCGGACCGGCCTGGTCGAGCCCGAGGAACGCTCGATGATCTCGCGGGTCATGCGCCTCGGCGACCGGCCGGTGCGCGCCATCATGACGCCCCGGCCCGATGTCGAATGGATCGATCTCAACGACAGCGAGGACGAGATCCGCGGGGCCATCCGCAACGCCAAACATGGCCGCATGCTGGTGGCGAACGGCGATGTCGACCAGATCGTCGGCGCCCTTCCCGTCCGGGCGGCGCTCGTCGCCCTGATGGACGAGGGCGTCAGCGCGATGTGGATCCTGGTCGAGAAGGTGCCGGTCGTGAGCGACCGGCTGGCCGCCATCGACGTCGTCGAACAGCTGCGCCAGTCGCCGCTCAACCTCGTGGCCGTCGTCGACGAGCACGGCAGCATCGAGGGGATCGTCACCGAGGGCGATATCCTGAAGGCGGTGGTCGCCGACATCGAAGAAGAGGAAGAGCCGCATGTCACGGAGCGCGACGACGGATCGCTGCTGATCGACGGCAGCTGCCCGGTCGACGAGATCGCCGAGCGGCTCGGCATCGCGCTGCCGCCCAATCACTCCTACCATACGGTGGCCGGCTTCGTTCTCGACCGCATGAAGCGGCTGCCCCGCATCGGCGAATCGTTCGACCACGGCCTGTGGCGCTTCGAGGTCGTCGATATCGACGGCACGCGCATCGACAAGTTGATCGCGACGCAGCACCGGACCCTGCATCGCAGCGTCTAGCGACGGAGACCCGGTGGAAAGGCTGATCGAATCCGTCTTGTCGACGCAGCGTCGGCTTCAGGGCCTGCTTTCAGGCCGCATACTCGATCTCTTCACGTCCGTCGATAGCTTCGCGGTCGGCATGGCCGTCGCAGTGGCGCTGGGTCTCGTTCATGCGCTGACGCCGGGACACGGCAAGGCGGTCATCTTCTCGTATTTTCTAGGCCAGTCCGCCAGCCCGCTCGCCGGTCTGCGGGTAGCCGCCGGGGCCGCCGCGACCCATGGCGCGATCGCCGTCTTGCTGGTGCTGGTCGCAGGGCGGGTCATCAGTCCGCTCGGTCGTCCCACGGGTGCGGGCGCGTGGCTGGAAGTGATTGCCGGATCGATCGTCGCCGCCATCGGCGCGCTCTATGTCGTCTTGTCGGTACGCAACCTGCGGCGGCCCACCGTTCATGCGCAGGGTGGCGAAGGCTCGCGGCCGTTTCTCGCAATTGCCATGGGCCTGCTGCCCTGTCCGCTCACCATCATCGTGGTCGGCGCGGCGATCAATCGCGGCGCCACCCTCGCCGGCATCGTGCTTGCCGCGGGGATCAGCATCGGATCGGCGATCACCATCGGCTGCTTCGGCCTGCTGGGTATCGCGCTCCGCCGTGGCGGCCTGGCGCTGGTGGGCGGCAACATCCGGCGCGTCCTGAAGGGCCTGGTTTACCTCGAGTTGCTGACGTCGCTGCTGATCCTGGCCCTGGGGCTGTTGACCGTGGCGGGTGTCGCGGGCCGCATTCGCTAGGCCGGCAACGTGATCCAACCGTGCCAGCCGACATAAAGGCCGACGGCGATGATCAGGATGCTCGAGAAATAGGGCGCGCGCCGCGCGAACGTCGAGAACCAGGCGAAGCGCTTCGTGGCATGCCGGACGCTCAGTGCCGCGGCGGCGCCGACCGTGACGAGGGTGAGGGCAAGCCCAATGGAAAAACACAGGACGAGCGCCACACCCAAGGCAAATTCCTTGAGTTGCAGGCAGAGCAGCAGGACGGTGACGGCGGCCGGGCAGGGGATGAGGCCGCCGGTCAGGCCGAACAGGACGATCTGCCAGGTCGTGACGGGGCGGTCGGCGAAGCGGTGGCGGATATCGTTGGCATGGGCGAGTTCGTGGGCGTCCTGGTAACCGCCGGTGGCAACGCGCAGGCCACGAAGTTCCTCGTGCAGGTGATCGGCGCCCTCGCCCTCGACGAACGACAGGTCGTAGTCGTGCGAATGCTGGCCGTGCGCCAGCCGCAGCCGCGCCATGAATGCGTGCGGTTCGGCAATCTCCTCGGTCGATTCGAGAAAGCCGTCCCGCTCGACGAAGCCGAACGTCTGCTGGTGGCCATCGGGGCGCTCGGTCTCGACCGTCACGTCCTTGGCGGCCCAGCCGTGGCCGCGCTCGCAGCGCAGGCGCCAGCGCGGCGGCGCGCCCGCCTCGAAGATTTCCAGCGCCAGCACGCCGTGGCCGGTGTCGATGCGCCGGACCTCCTCGCCGTGGCGATGTCCATGCTCGTGATCGCGACCGCTCGCGGCCTCGGCGCGCCTCTGGTCCTGCCAGGTGCGCCACGGCATCCAGAGCGCGATGGCGACGATGATGACGGCCGACGCGAGCTGAAAGTACGGCTCGGCGGTTTCGGCATCGAGGCCGCGCCAGAAATAGATGCCGCCCAGCGCGATGCCCCAGACGACCGCCGTATGGGAGATCGTGGCCGCCACGCCGAGCAGGATCGCCTGGCCGACCGTGCCGCGGATCGCCACGATGAAGGCCGCCATCGTCGTCTTGGAATGGCCGGGCTCCAGCCCGTGCAGCGCGCCCAGCAGGATCGCGCTCGGGACGAACAGCCACGCGTGGCTCGAACCCTGCTGAATCAGGTCGGCGAACGACGGCATCAGAGATACCGGGTGATTTCCTTGAACTCGTCGATCGAGCGGCGCTCCGCCTTGGGCAGCGGGCCGACCGTTTCCTCGAGGCAGTGATCGAGGTGATCGCGGATCAGGGTTTTCTTGGCCTCGCCGATCGCTTTCTCGACGGCGTGGAGTTGCTGGGCGATGTCGAGGCAGGAGCGGCCGCTTTCGATCATCTCGACGACGCCGCGCAGATGCCCGTCGGCGCGCTTCAGGCGCTTGACGATTTCGGGATGGCTTTCGTGCTTTCCGCTCATGGTACTAGACCTATCCCCCAGGAGGGGATATAGCAAGCCCAATGATTGCGATCCGACTGTCCGTCGCCAGCGCTATTTGCGCCCTGGTGCTCTCAAGCACCGCCTTCGCCCATGCCGTCGCCGAGGGCGACAAGGGCTACATTCAGGAGATTTCCGGCGTTCACCTGCTGCCGTTCGTCTATCTCGGCGCCAAGCACATGGTGACGGGCTACGACCACATCCTTTTCCTGCTCGGCGTGGTGTTCTTTCTCTACCGGGCCAAGCACGTCGCGCTCTACGTCAGCCTGTTCGCCATAGGCCATTCGACCACCATGCTGCTCGGCGTCTACTTCAACGTCGGCATCGACAGCTACCTGATCGACGCCATCATCGGCCTGTCGGTGGTCTACAAGGCGCTCGACAACATGGGCGCCTACCGGCGCTGGTTCGGCTTCCAGCCCGACACCAAGGCAGCCACCCTGGTGTTCGGCCTGTTCCACGGCTTCGGCCTCTCGACCAAGATCGTCGAATACCAGATCTCGCCCGACGGGCTGTTGCCGAACCTGCTGACCTTCAGCGTCGGCGTCGAGATCGGCCAGCTCTTGGCGTTGACCGCCATCCTGATCGTCATGGGCTTCTGGCGCCGCACCGTCGGTTTCTGGCGTCACGCCTATGCCGCCAACGTCGTCATCGTGGCCGCCGGCTTCGTGCTGATCGGCTATCGGCTCACCGGCTATTTCCTCGACCTTGCCTGAGGTGTCCCCATGTTCAATGCCGAGATCCCGTCGCGCGCCGAGTTGCCCAGTACCGCGCAGTGCCCGACCGCCGCTCGAGTCTGCCGTCGCTGCTCGCGGGGCTGCTGGTGTCGCCGGCGTCGGCGCACCCCCATCGCGACCCGGATGACGGCGTGGCGACAGCGCAGTCTGCTCCAGCCGCGAAGTCGGACGAAACCGTCGTTAGCCTGAAGCCCGGCGAGGGAGTGGAATACAAGCTGACGATGAACCGTGGTGCCAAGGTCGAGTATTCCTGGAAAGCCGAAGGCGGGGTCGTGAACTACGACATGCACGGCAAGGCCGCCGATGGCGCCAAGGACGAGAAGAGTTACAAGTCCGAACGTGGCGTTGCGGGAGACAAGGGCGTGCTGGCCGCACGTTCGGATGGAGGGCACGGCTGGTTCTGGCGCAATCGTGGCGCACGCGATGTCGCGATCACGCTGAAGACGACGGGCGCCTATACCGAGATCAAGCGCGCCAACCAGGCGTGCCTACTCGCGTCTTGCCGGAGGCGGGCGGAGGCGGCATAAGGCGGCCGCATGACCGACACCCCATCGCCTGCCGCTCCCGACGCGCCTCCGGCCCTCCCGGATCGCCTGTCGACGAATCCAAAAAGCCCGTTCTACGACGAGGCGCTGCTGACGCGCGGCGTCGGCATCAAGTTCGACGGCGAGGAGAAGACCAACGTCGAGGAATATTGCGTGAGCGAGGGCTGGGTCCGGCTCGCCGTCGGCAAGACCGTCGACCGCAAGGGCAATCCGCTCACCATCAAGCTCAAGGGCAAGGTCGAGCCGTATTTGCAGAAATAGCGCCGCCCGCTATTTCCGGCGCGCGACGGCGGGGCCGGCTTCGTACCAGCCTTTGCTCGCGTTCACGATCTTCACGACCGAGAGCATGACCGGCACCTCGATCAGGACGCCGACCACGGTGGCAAGAGCCGCGCCCGACGAGAATCCGAAGAGGCCGATGGCCGCCGCGACCGCAAGCTCGAAGAAGTTGCTGGCGCCGATCAGGGCCGAGGGCGCCGCCACGCGATGCTCTTCGCCGGTCGCGCGGTTCAGCACGTAGGCGAGCCCCGAGTTGAAATAGACCTGGATCAGGATCGGCACGGCCAGCAGGGCGATGATCATCGGCTGGGCGATGATCTGCTCGCCCTGGAAGCCGAACAGCAGCACCAGCGTGGCCAGCAAGGCGACCAGCGATACGGGTTGCAGGCGCGCCAACAGGCGATCGAGGCCCGCTTTCCCTCCGGTCGCGACAGCCCTGTGCCGAATGAGCTGCGCCAGCACCACGGGCACGACGATGTAGAGGCCGACGGACAGCAGCAGCGTCTGCCACGGCACGGTGATGGCCGAGAGGCCGAGCAGGAGTCCCACGATCGGCGCGAAGGCAAACACCATGATCGTGTCGTTCAGCGCCACCTGCGTCAGCGTGAAGTCGGGCTCGCCGTCCGACAGGTTGCTCCACACGAACACCATCGCCGTGCACGGCGCGGCGGCGAGCAGGATGAGCCCCGCGATGTAGCTGTCGATCTGGTCGGCCGGCAGCCACGGTCTGAACAGGTAGCCGATGAACAGCCAGCCCAGCGCCGCCATCGAGAACGGCTTGACCGCCCAGTTGATGAACAGCGTCACGCCGATGCCGCGCCAGTGCCGGCGCACGTGCCCGATGGCGCCGAAGTCGACCTTCATCAGCATGGGAATGATCATCAACCAGACCAGTATCGCCACCGGCAGGTTGACGTGGGCGACCTCGGCGGTGCCCACGGCCTGGAAGACCGCCGGAAACAGATGTCCCAGGGCGACCCCCACGACGATGCAGAGGGCGACCCAGAGGGTCAGGTAACGCTCGAAAAGGGACATTCCGGCCGTCTCCCGCTCGGTCTCGTTCATTGCCTGTCGACACTTAAACGCCTTCTGGGTAATACATATGTCATATCTTTGGATTATTCGAGAACTATGGAATCGTCGGACGCAGCCATCGGATTCAGCGCCCTGTCCCAGGAAACCCGCCTCAACCTGATGCGGCTCCTGGCGACCAAGGGTGCCTCCGGCATGGCGGCCGGCGAACTCGCCAGCCGGTTGGGGCAGCAGCCCTCGACGCTGTCGTTCCATCTGGCCGCCCTCGAACAATCCGGCCTCGTCCAGTCCACCCGGCAGGGCCGCAACATCATCTATGCGGTTCGCTTCGCCGGCCTGCGCGCGCTCTTCGGCTTTCTGACGGAGACGTGTTGTGGCGGACGACCCGACCTCTGTGGCGACCTGGCGCGACTCCTCCCCGAGGATCAACCCGAGGTACACATGACCCCCGCCTTCAATGTCCTGTTTCTGTGCACGCACAATTCCGCCCGTTCGCTGATGGCCGAAGCCCTCCTCGAACGGGTCGGCAAGGGAAGGTTCAACGCCTATTCGGCCGGTTCGGCGCCGGCGCGCGAGCCGATGCCCGACGTCCTCGGCAAACTGCGCGTCCTGGGACACGACGTCGAGCGGCTGCGCTGCAAATCATGGGACGAGTTCACCGGGCCCGACGCGCCGCGCATGGATTTCGTGATCATGCTCTGCGACGTGCTGCAGGGCGAGGAGTGCCCGGATTTCGGCGACAGGCCGGTAACCGGCGCGTGGCCGCTGCCCGATCCCGCCAAGTTCACCGGCTCGGCGATCGAGCGCGCCACGATGATCAACGAACTCTACGGCATGATCCGCCGGCGCCTCGAGATCTTCGTCAACCTGCCCTATGCGTCGCTCGACCGGATGGCGCTGAAGAAGCGCCTCGACGAGATCGGCGACTCTGCGCGCGCACCGGCCTGACGGAGCGTGCGATGAAAGTCGGCATCAACGGCATGGGCCGCATGGGGCGGCTGGCATTGCGGGCGGCGTTCGGTGGCGTGCATCGTTCCGCCGACGATCCGCGCCGCGCCAACCGCCTAGACGTCGTGCACGTGAACGAGATCAAGGGAGGGGCGGCGGCGACGGCCCATCTTCTCGAATTCGACAGCATGCACGGCCGCTGGCACACCGCCATCGAAGTCGACGACGAGCGCGGCATTGCGGTTGGCGGCACGTATCTCGGCTTCAGCGCGGCGGCCTCTCCCGGCGACGTCGCGTGGGGCGAGCTGGGCTGCGATATCGTCCTCGAATGCACCGGCAAGTTCCTGAAGCCGGAGGAGCTGAAAGCCTATTTCGATCGCGGCGTGAAAAAAGTGATCGTGGCCGCGCCGGTCAAGGACACGCGCGCGTTGAACCTCGTCATGGGCGTCAACGACCGTCTCTACGATACGGCGCGCCACCATTTGTTGACGGCGGCCTCCTGCACGACCAACTGCCTGGCGCCCGTCGTCAAGGTCGTCCACGAATCGATCGGCATCCGGCACGGACAGATCACCACCATCCACGCGCCGACCAACACCAATGTCGTCGTCGATGCGCCGCACAAGGATCTGCGGCGCGCCCGCTCGGCGATGCTGTCGCTGCAGCCCACGACGACGGGCAGCGCCACGGCGATCGCGGTCATCTATCCGGAACTCAAGGGCAAGCTGAACGGCCACGCCGTTCGCGCGCCGGTGCTCAATGCCAGCCTCACGGACTGCGTCTTCGAGCTTCAGCGGGCAACAACCGAAGCCGAGGTCAACGGCCTGTTTGCCGCCGCCGCCAAAGGCCCGCTGGCCGGGATCCTGGGCTACGAGACGCGGCCGCTGGTGTCGGCCGACTACTGCAACGACACGCGCAGTTCCGTCATCGATGCCCAGAGCACGATGGTGACCGATGGCACCCTGCTCAAGGTCTATGCCTGGTACGACAATGAGATGGGCTATGTCTGCCGCATGGTCGATCTCGCCAACATGGTGATCGAAGCGGAGGCGTGATGGCCCCGGCGGTTCGCGACTACTTGATCGTCACGGCGTCCTACTGGGGGTTCACCCTGGTGGACGGTGCGTTTCGCATGCTCGTCCTGCTGCATTTCTTCAAGCTCGGCTATTCGCCGTTCACGCTCGCACTTCTGTTCCTGCTCTATGAGTTCGCCGGCATCGTGGCGAACCTTGCCGGCGGCTGGCTGGCCGTGCGCTTCGGCATCCCGCGCATGCTGGTGGTTGGCCAGACTCTTCAGATCGCAGGCCTTGTCATGTTGTCGGCGCTCGATCCGGCCTGGACCGCTGCCGCGTCCGTCGCCTGGGTCGTCGCGGCCCAAGGCATCGCGGGCCTGGCAAAGGATTTCACCAAGACCGCGTCGAAGTCGGCCATCAAGGCGACGGCGGCCGAAGGGTCGGGGCAGCTTTTCAAATGGGTTGCCTGGTTCACCGGTTCGAAGAACGCGATGAAAGGCATCGGGTTTTTCGTCGGCGGCCTGCTGCTCGATGTGGTGGGCTTCAAGCCGGCACTGTGGCTGATGGCCGCCTTGATCGGCATCATTCTCGTCGCCGGGTTGCTGTTGTTGCCGCGCCAGCTCGGCAAGGCGAAATCCTCCAGGACAATGCGCGAGCTGTTTGCCAAGTCGCGCAGCATCAATCTGCTCGCGGCGGCACGCATCTTCCTGTTCGGTGCGCGCGATGTCTGGTTCGTGGTCGGGCTGCCGGTGTTTCTCTATGCCGCCGGCTGGCGCTTCGTCGAAGTCGGCGCCTTTCTGGCGGCCTGGACCATCGCCTATGGCGGCATCCAGACTGCGGCGCCCGCCCTGGTCACCTGTAGCGCCGATGGCCTCAGCCGCGAGGTGCCCGCTTCGCGGCTATGGGCCGGTCTCCTTGTTGCCGTGCCTCTGGTGCTGGCGCTTCTGTTGCAGAGCCCGGGCCTGTGGCGGCCTGACATCGTGGTGGTCTTGGGTCTTGCGCTGTTCGGCCTGCCGTTCGCGGTCAACTCCTCGCTGCACTCCTATCTGATCCTGGCCTATGCCGGGTCCGAGAAGGCCGCCGAAGACGTGGGCTTTTATTACGCCGCCAACGCGACCGGCCGCCTGCTCGGTATCCTTCTGTCCGGCGCGCTCTATCAGGTGGGGGGCATGACGGCGTGCCTTGCAGGGTCCGCGGTCATGCTGCTGGCCTGCTGGGCGATCACGTTCCTGCTGCCGAGCCACATCGACAGAATCGCGGGTTCCAAACAGGCAGCGTGAGCGTAGTATCCCGGTGGAAATAACGGGGCAATGCACATGACTGCGACGGCTCATGAACCCGCTCAGCGGGCAGGCGGCGTCGGCGCCTTTGTGAGCGGCCTGGGCATTGGCACCCTGGGCGGTCTGATCGGGCTCGGCGGCGCCGAGTTTCGCCTGCCGCTTCTCATCAGCATGTTTCGCTTCGGGCCGCTGGAAGCCGTCATCGTCAACAAGGCGATGAGCCTCATCGTCGTTGCCTCGGCCCTGCCGCTGCGAACGGGAACGATTTCGTTCGCCGCCGTCGCGGATCAGTGGGCAGTGATCGTCAACCTGCTCGCGGGAAGCCTGCTCGGCGCTTGGGTCGGCGCCTCCTGGGCGACGCGGCTCAGGTCAGAGACGCTCTACCGCGTAATCGCCATAGTGCTCGTCGCCATCGCCGCGATCCTGGTCGTCGGTCATGGCGCTGAAGGCGGGGGCAGGGCCCTGTTCGGCGGCGTGACCCTCCTCGTTGCCGGTGTTGCTGCCGGTTTCGTCATAGGCGTGGTGGCGTCGCTGCTGGGCGTTGCCGGCGGGGAATTGTTGATTCCTACCCTGATCCTGCTGTTCGGGGTGGACGTGAAGCTGGCCGGCAGCCTGTCCCTGGCGGTCAGTCTGCCGACCATGCTGGTGGGCCTCGCGCGTTATAGTCGCGACGGCAGCTTCGCCGTCCTGTCGCGCAACAAGCAGTTCGTGATTGTGATGGCGGTGGGTTCAATCGCCGGCAGCTTCGTCGGGGCGGCACTCCTGGGGATCGTGCCTGGTGCTGTCCTGCTGCCCATGCTGGCCATCATCTTGCTGATATCGGCCGTCAAAGTCTGGCAACACCGGTAGTTTGGCCAGCGCCGATCTTTATTTCTAAATTTCTGGAAATACCGTTTGACTCTGCCGCCCGCCGTCCTACATTCACCGTCATGAAACTCGATGACGCCGCTGCCCGTCTCGAAGCCTTGGGCAATCCCACGCGCCTGAAAATCTATCGCACCCTGGTGCGTGCGGGCGCCGAGGGTCTTCCGGTCGGTCGCCTGCAAAGCAAGCTCGACGCCGCCGCCTCGACGCTGTCGCATCATCTGAAGTCGCTGGTGACCGTGGGACTCGTCACCCAGACGCGCGAGGGCACCACCCTTGTCTGCCACGCCAACTACGAGGTCATGCGCGAGCTTCTGGGCTACATGGTCGAGGAATGCTGCGCCGAGGGAAGCTGCGCACCCGTCGTTCTGCCGAAGGTCGCCTGAGTTTTTTTGCCCATCTATTTCGATGATTCTAGGAGAACTGGAGTAATTCGATGCCCGATTCGATCACCAAGACCAGGACTGTCGCGATCCTGGGGGCTGGCCCCGTGGGCCTCGCCGCCGCCGCGCACGTGCTCGAACGCGGCATGGAGCCGGTGGTGCTGGAAGCCGGCCCGACCGTCGGCCATGCGGTGCGCCAATGGAGTCACGTCCAGGTCTTCTCGCCCTGGGAATACAATATCGACAAGGCGGCCGAGCGGTTGCTGGCCGAGATCGGCTGGAACAAGCCGCAGCCCGACGCCTATCCGACCGGCGCGGAACTGCTGGAGCAGTATCTCGAGCCGCTGGCCACGCGCACGCGTCTGAAAGACCGCATCCGCTCCAACAGCATGGTGACGAGCGTCGGCAAGGCGGGTTTCGACAAGGTCAAGACCAAAGGCCGCGAGGCCGCTCCGTTCGAGATTCGCTACCAGAACGGCAAAGGACCCGAAGTGCTGCGCGCCGATGCGGTGATCGACTCGACCGGCACCTGGTTCTCGCCCAATCCTGCCGGCGCCAACGGCCTGCCGGCGCTGGGCGAGCGCGAGGCGCAGGACCGCATCGCCTACGGCATGCCCGACGTGCTGGGCCGCGACCGCGCGCGCTATGCCGGCCGCAGCGTCGCGGTGCTGGGCGGAGGACACTCCGCCATCGGCACGCTGATCGACCTCGCCAAACTCAAGGAGCAGGCGCCGACCACGGAGATCGTCTGGCTGCTGCGCGGCAACGATCCGTCGAAGTCGTTCGGCGGCGGCTCGGCCGACCAGCTCGCCGCGCGCGGGGCGCTGGGCTCGGCTTTCGCCGCCCTCGTCGCCGGCGGCAAGATCTGCAGCGAGACGTCGTTCGGCGTCAGCCACGTCGCCCGCGACGGCGATCACCTGCGCATCGGCGCAGGCTCCGGCTGCGGCCGCTTCGTCAAGGTGAACGAGCTGATCGTCTCGGCCGGCTTCCGGCCGGAACTCGACTTCCTGCGCGAGCTGCGGCTGTCGTTCGATCCTGCCGTCGAGAGCACGCCTGTGCTGGCGCCGATGATCGATCCCAACCTGCACAGCTGCGGCACGGTGCGGCCGCACGGCGCGCGTGAACTCGCCCATCCCGAGGCGGGCTTCTACATCGCCGGTATGAAGTCCTACGGACGCGCGCCGACCTTCCTGATGATGACCGGTTACGAGCAGGTCCGCTCGATCGCCGCCGAGATCGCCGGCGACCGCGAGGCTTCGCGCCGTGTCGAGCTGGTGCTGCCCGAGACCGGCGTGTGCAACGGCCCGGCGCCATCGGTGTCGACCGACGGCGCAGCGACGGCCGGCGGTTGCTGCCCGGCGCCGGCTGCAGCCGTCGAACCGGCGCCGGCGCCGGCGGCGGCGGCCAGCGGCTGTTGCGGTGGACCGCCCGTCACCAATGCCGACGCTTGCTGCGTGAAGGATGAGGTCGCCAAGGCCGAAGGCAAGAAAGGCTGCGGCTGCTCATGATGCCGTCGCCCGCCATGCCGTCGGGCCCGCTCGGCGGCTCCTTCGCCTGGCGCGCGGAAGCCTTCCATGACTACGACTCCTGGGCGATGCACGCGACGCCGCAGGACATCGCCGAAATCGAGGCCGCCGCCGCCGCGACCAAGGCGGCCGGCCTCGACATCGCCAGGATCACGGGCGAGCAGTTTCCGCTGCCGGGGCTGGCGCCGAAGCTCGCAAATCTGCGCCATCGCATCCTGAACGAGATGGGGTTCGGCTATCTGCGGGGCCTGCCGGTCGAGCGCTGGGATGCCGACTTCCGGATGCGGGTCTACTGGGGTCTCTCGCGCCACATCGGCGATCCGGTGCCACAGAATCGCAACGGTCATCTGATCGGTCACGTGATCGACATCGGCACGTCGGTGAACGACGCCAACAAGCGCATCACCCAGACCAATGCCGAACTCTCCTTCCATGTCGATTCCTGCGACGTGGTGGGCCTGCTCTGCCTCGCCACCTCCAGGTCGGGCGGCGAGAGCGCGATCGTGAGCGGAGTCGCGGTGCACGACGAGATGATGCGGACGCGGCCCGACCTCTGCGCCGTGCTCTACGGCCCGATCCCGATGGATCGGCGCGGCGAGGTGCCGGCGGGCGGCAAGGGCTGGTACGAGATGCCGCTGTTCCACTGGCACCGCAATTCCTTCACCGGCTTTGCGCCGGTGCGCCAGTATGTCGAGTCGGTGCGCCGCTTTCCCGAGGCGCCGCCGCTCACGCCCATACTCTCCGAAGCGCTCGACCTCTTCTACGAACTCTGCGCCGATCCGCGCTTCTGCCTGATGATCCCGTTCAAGCCTGGCGACATCCAGTACATCCACAATCACGTCGTGTTTCACGCCCGCACTGCCTACGTCGACCACCCGCCGCCCGCACCCAAGCGCCACCTGATGCGCCTGTGGCTGTCGGCCGCCGATGGCCGCGAACTGCCGCAGGCACTGCTGGCCAAATGGCCGGTGGTCGAGCGCGGCAAGTTGCGCGGCGGTGCCGTCATCGCGCCTGATCGCGAATGGGTGATCCCACTCGAGCCGGAGACTCCAGCTTACTGATGGAGAGGATTTCAGGCGGTAAGCTCGTCGCCGTCGTCTGCGCGGCGCAGATCTTCGTGCAGATCGGCGCCGGTTTCTGGCCGGCCCTGCTGCCGCAGATGATGGGGCTCTGGCAGCTTTCCAACAGCGAAGCAGGCTGGATCACCGCCATCTTCTTCGGCGCCTACATGGTCTCGGTGCCGGTGCTGGTCACCCTCACCGACCGCATCGATGCCAAGCGCGTCTATCTGTTCGGCGTCGGCTGCACGGTGGCCGGCCACTTGCTGTTCGGTCTCTATGCCGAGGGCTTCTGGTCGGCCTTTGCCACGCGCGCGCTGGCCGGCATGGGCTGGGCCGGCACCTATATGACCGGGCTGAAACTGCTGGCCGACCAGGTCGATGCCAGGACGATGTCGCGCGCCGTCACGGGTCATGCCGCCAGCATCGGCATCTCCGGCGCCGTCTCTTTCCTGCTGGGCGATGTGCTGGCCGACCACTTCGGTTGGCGCGCGGCCTTCGCCATCTCGGCCGGCACGGCCTTGATCGCCTGGCTGATGGTGGCGTTCGTCGTGCCGTGGCGTCCCGCGCCGCCACCCAAGGCGAAGGGCCAGGCAGCGCTGTTCGACTTCCGTCCCGTCGTGCGCAACACGTCGGCCTTCGCCTATTCCGTCGTCTACTGCGTCCACACGCTGGAAATGAGCGCGCTGCGCGGGTGGGGCGTGGCTTTCCTCGCCTTCGTGGCGGGCTACACCGGCTTTTCGGACGAGACCCTGTCGCCGGCGCTGGTCGTCACCGTGCTGGCGCTGCTCGGCACCGCCACCAGCATCGTGGGCAACGAAGCCTCGATCCGCTTCGGCCGCCGGCGACTCGTCGTGGCAGCGATGATCCTGTCGATCCTGTTCGCCTCGGTCGTGGGCTTCCTCGGATCGATCAGCTACTGGCTCGCCGTCGTCCTGCTGATCGCCTATGGCATGGTGGTGTGGCTCGACTCGTCGTCGGTGACGGCGGGCGCCGCGGGCAATGCCGAACCGTCGCGTCGCGGCGCCACGCTCGCGGTCCATTCGACCCTGGGTTACGCCGGCGGCTTCGTCGGTCCGCTGGTCGTCGGCTTTACGCTCGACCTCGCCGGCGGCATGTCGCCGATGGCCTGGGGCCTCGCCTTCATTGTCGTGGCGGTGCTGATGGCGCTGGCGCTCGGCGCCTTCCTGGTCATGCGGCCGCGCGAACTGGACGGCGATTGCGGGCGCTGACCTTGTCGCGTCAGTTGCTGTTCAGGATGCGCTTGACGATGAAGCCACGGCCTTCGCGTTCGACCTCGAAGCGCACCTTGTCGCCGGGCGTGAGGCCGGTCAGTGACGCGTCGTCCTGGACCGCGAAGTTGCGCGTGCCGCCCTCCAGCAGAAGCTGCGGGATCGCGGGATAGGCGAGCGTAATCTTGCCGGCGGTGCGGTCGACGGCGACGACGCGACCGGACGCGAGCGGCATGGTGGCCGCCGGCTGCACGGAACCCGACATTTCGTCGTCATAAGAATGGGGCCAGGGGTCGATCATCGTTTCCGCCGTCGCGACAGACCCGGCCAAGCCGATCGTCGCAGCCAGCGTGAATAATCCAACCATGAATTTTCGGGGCATTGTCATCTCTCCGTAACCTCATCTGGGAATTCCCGGATCGATTGCCAGAGGTTTCGCGAAAGTGACGGCCGTGCTTTCCCTCACTTTTCCGGGAGCGCGCGATGATTTGCTCGATGGCCTACCAACTCATGCGCAGGCCGGCGCGTCGGAGGTGAAGGCGAGCGCGGCCATGGCCAGGGGCGGGGCGGCGAGGGCGCGCCGCGAGCGCATTCAACGCAGCGCCAGCCGGCTGACCAGCGGCGATGTCATCATGGTAGTGGCCAGCGCCATGATCACGAACACCGTGAAGATGGTCGGCGAGATCACACCGAGGCTTAGGGCGACGTTCAGGATGATCAGTTCGGTCAGGCCCCGGGTGTTCATCAGCCAGCCCAGGGCCTGCGCCTCGTGCCTGGGCACGCCGCCCAGGCGGGCGGTGCCGTAGACGCCGAGGAATTTGCCGACGATCGCCGCGGCGACGACCAGCAGGCAGACCACCCAGAGGTGCCAGGTGTTGAGCAGGCCGATCTGGGTGTTGAGGCCGCTGTAGGCGAAGAAGATCGGCAACAGGAAGGTCGAGACGAAGTTCTCGGTCTCCGCCTTCATCCGGGCGATCGCCGGCGAGCCCTTGGGCATGACGGCGCCGATGATGAAGCCGCCGAAGATCACGTCGATGCCGATCGGTTCGGTGAACAGCGCCGACAGCGTCACCACGACATAGAGGATGGTGAACAGGGTCTTGGTATCGGCCTGGCGGGCGGCAAAGCGGTCGAGCAGGAACTTCAGCGCGACGCGGCCGGCGGTGGCCATCACGACGGCATAGACGGCGATGCCGGCGATCGTCGGAAGGGCGGCGGCGATGCCGTGGGTCTTGGTCATGGCGATGGCGATCGCGAGCAGGCACCAGGCGGTAAGGTCGTCGATCGACGCGCAGGTGAGCGCCAGCGTGCCGAGCGAGGTCTTGTCGAGCTTGAGGTCGGTCAGGATGCGCGCCAGCACCGGGAAGGCGGTGATCGACATGGCGGCGCCGATGAACACCGCGAAGGAGGCGCGCGCGATCTGGGGCAGGCCGTTCAGCTCGTACAGCAGCAGCAGCGCCAGGACGGCGCCCAACAGCATCGGCAGCAGGATGCTGACGTTGGAGATCAGGATGGACAGCTTCAGCCGGGATTTCAGGTGGTCGGGGTCGAGCCCGAGGCCGACCAGGAACATGAAAAAGATCAGCCCGATCTGCGCCAGCAGGTAGAGGAACTGCTGCAGGTGGGCGGGGAACAGGAAGGCGAAGGCGCCGGGCGCCAGCAGGCCGAGCAGCGAGGGCCCGAGCACGATGCCGGCCAGGATCTCGCCGATGACCGGCGGCTGGCCGAGCCACCTGAACAGCCCGCCCATCAGGCGGGCGAGGCCGATCACCAGCGAAATCTCGAACAGAACCAGGACGAGGTCGTGGTTGGTCATGGCGACCGACGGTCTCCGGATGAACCCGCGTTCTCCGGACAAACCCTGGAACGGCCGGACGCTAGCACCACCCGGGGTGCCGTCAAAATGCCGGCCGCCGGGGCGGCGCGACCCTATATATAGGATGTTGACGATCAGGCGGAAATACGATAGTCCTCTTCCTGCCTAATTCCGGAGGAGGAAGGACATGGGTTGGCACAGTTGTCCGATCGAAGAGGTTCCCGCCGAGGTGCTGGCCCAGAAGCCGCCGGCGCCGCGCAAACGAACGCTCGCGCGCAAGAAGTACGACTACGAGCGCCATCTCGCACGCTGGGGCAATCATGCCGACGCGGCGGCGCGCACCGGCGTCGACGAGCGTACGGCGCGGCGCTGGCGCGAGGAACCCGGGTTCGGGGCGCGCTGCGAACTCGCGCTGCAGTTCTATCGCGAGGCCATCGCGGAGGAGGCGCAACGGCGGGCGACGGCGCCTCGGTACAAGCCGGTCTGGTATCGCGGCCGGCAGATCGGGCACGTCAGGCGCTTCAACGACCGGCTGCTGATGCGCCTGATCGAGCGCCTGCCGCTGCCATCGGAAAAGGACTGATGTCGATTTCCATCATGTCCGCTTTCAGCGGACATTTTCCGGGCGAGCGGCGCGCGAAAAGAGGAGGTGGGTCAGGGGCTTGGGTACCAAATCCGCGACAGCGGAAAATCCCGCGGTCGGTTTCCTTCTTTTCCGCAAGGCGGCGGACATTTTCTCAGGCGAGGGAATCGATGATCCTGGCCAGCGCCACGTCCTTCGCCGAGAGGCCGCCCGCGTCGTGGGTCGAAAGAACGATCTCGACCTTGTTGTAGACGTTGGACCATTCGGGATGGTGGTCGGCCTTTTCCGCCGCCAGCGCCACCCGGGCCATGAAGCCCCAGGCCTGGTTGAAGTCGGCGAACTTCAGGCTGCGCCGGATCGCATCGCGACCCGGAACTTCCTGCCACTTCTCGAGCGAGGCGAGGGCCTTGCTGCGGGTCTTGCCGGCGAGCCTGGCGGTCATATCGGGTCCCCTTCGGTTGGCGTGAAGCTTGCCTCATCGTGGCGCGACAGCCTAGGCTCGATCCAACGAACAGGAGGCTTCCTTGAAAATCATCCGCCGCACCGCGCTTGCCGCCGCCGCCACCCTGGCGCTGGCGAGCCCCGCCCTCGCTCAGAAAAGCGCCGATATCCTGCGCATCAACTTCACCGACGCGGTGCCCAACATCGACATGTACTTCAACAGCCAGCGCACCGGGCTGATCCTGGCGCACCAGGCCTGGGACATGCTGGTGCATCGCGATCCCGCGACCTTCGAGATCAAGCCGTCGCTGGCCACCGCGTGGAAGTTCGCCGAGGACAATTCGCTCGACCTCACCATCCGCCAGGGCGTGAAGTTCCACGACGGCAGCGCGCTCACCGCCGACGACGTGGTCTACACCATCAACATGGCGGCCGATCCCGCGAGCAAGGTGGCGACGCCGTCGAACTACGCCTGGATCGACAAGGCCGAAAAGACCGGCGAGTTCGCCGTGCGCATCAAGATGAAGCGGCCGACGCCGGCGGCGCTGGAATATCTCGCCATGGTGACACCGATCCATCCCAAGGCCTATCGCGAGAAGGTCGGGCCCGAGGGCTTTGCCGCCAAGCCGGTCGGCGCCGGGCCGTACAGGATCGTGAAGAACGAGCAGGGCAAGGAAGTCGTGTTCGAGCGCTTCGACGATTACTGGGCGGGCTCGCCCAAGGGCAAGCCCGCGATCAAGACGCTGCATGTGCGCTTCGTCCCCGACCTCGCCACCTCGGTGACCGAGCTGCTCGCCCAGCGCACCGACTGGATGTGGAACATCAATCCCGACCAGGCCAACGACGTGAACAAGATGCCCCATCTGCAGGCGGTGCGTCAGGAATCGATGCGCATCGGCTACCTGCAGCTCGACGCCGCCGGCCGCACCGGCGCGGGCAACCCGACGACCAACCTGAAGGTGCGCCAGGCCATCTGGCACTCGATCAACCGTCAGGCGATCGCCGACAAGCTGGTGCAGGGCGGCAGCCGCGTGCCGCCGGCACCCTGCTTCCCCAGCCAGTTCGGCTGCGACGGCGATGCCGCGGTCAAGTACGATTATAACCCGGCCAAGGCCAAGGCGCTGCTGGCCGAGGCGGGCTTCCCCAACGGCTTCGAGACCGAGTTCGTCACCTACGTGCAGCCGACCTCGTGGAGTGCGGCCCAGCAGAACGACCTCGCTGCCGTCGGCATCAAGGCCAAGATCACGCAGCTTCAGGTGTCGCCCGCCATCCAGAAGAATCATCGCGGCGAGAACCCGCTCTATCACGGTAGCTGGGGCAGCTACTCGGTCAACGACGTCTCGGCGATCTTCCCGGTGATGTACGGCGCCGGTGCGCTCGACAACTACTCCAAGGATCCCGAGCTCGAGAAGCTGGTCGAGGCCGGCGGCGCCACCTCCGATCCGGAGGCGCGCAAGACGGCCTATTCGGCGGCCATCAAGTTGATGACCGAGAAGGCCTACTGGATGCCGCTGTTCACCTACGTGAACACCTACGCCTTCGCCAAGACGCTGGAGTTCAAGACCTTCCCCGACGAGCTGCCGCGCTTTTATTACGCGAAATGGAAATGAGGACGCGCCGCCTCTAGGGAACGAGAAGACACTCCACGCCGCCGCCGGGCCGAGGCCTGAGCGGCGGCGTTTCCGTAGAACAGCGCTTCTCGGCGATCGGGCAGCGCGGATGGAAGCGGCAGCCCGGCGGGATGTTGGCCGGATCGGGCAGCACGTCGCCCAGGCCCACGTCGGGCACGCCAAGGCCCGGTTCGGGCGTCAGCACCGACGCCAGCAGCGCCTTGGTGTAGGGATGCTCGGGCCGGTGGAACAGCGCCTCGGTCGGCTTCCGCTCGACGATGCGGCCGAGGTACATCACCGCCACTTCGCTCGCGACATGCTCCACGACAGCAAGGTTGTGGCTGATGAACACATAGGTGAGGCCGAGTTCGCGACGCAGCTCGGCCAGCAGGTTCAGGATTTGCGCCTGCACCGAGACGTCGAGCGCCGAGGTCGGCTCGTCGCAGACCACGATACGGGGCTTGAGCACGAGGGCACGGGCGATGGCGACCCGCTGGCGCTGGCCGCCGCTGAGTTCGGTCGGCAGGCGCCCGCCCATCTCGGTCGTGAGGCCGACGCGGGCCAGCATCTCCTCGACGCGCCGGGTCACGTCGGCGCGGTCGATGCTGCCTTGGGCGCGGAGCGGCATGGCCACGATGTCGCGCACGCGGGCCAAGGGGTTGAGGGAGGCGAACGGATCCTGGAACACTGGCTGGATCAGCCGGGCGCGGGCTTTGCGGTCCATGTCGGAGATCTTCTGGCCTTCGACCGCGATCTCGCCCGATGTCGGCTCGAGCAGGCCCAGGATCAGGCGGGCAAGCGTGGACTTGCCGCAGCCCGACTCGCCCACCACACCCAGCACGCCGCCGGTCGGCACGGCGAAGGAGACGTCGTCGCAGGCCACGACATGACGGTCCTTGCCCAGCATGCCGCCCTTGACGCGGAAGGTCTTGTGGACGCCTCGGACTTCGATGGCGGAGGTGGGCGCGCTCATGCGGGCAACCGGCAGAGATAGTCGTGGCCCGGGCTCGCGTTCTTGCGCGGGATCTGATGGGCGCAGGTCTCGTCGGCGAAGGGGCAACGCTCGCGGAAGGCGCAACCCTCGAAGCCCGGGCCGACGCGCGGCACGGTGCCGGGGATCGAACCCAGCGGCTCGTCCTGGCGCTGCTTGCCCGGCACCGGCACGCAACGCAGCAGGCCTTGAGTGTAAGGATGCTTGGGGTCGGCGAAAAGCTGCGCGGTCGCGGCACTCTCGACGACCTCGCCCGCGTACATGACCGAGACGCGCGTGGCGACGCGGGCCACGATGCCGAGGTCGTGGGTGATCAGCAGCATGCCGAGGCCGAGGTCGCGCTGCAGGTCGGCCAGCAGGCGCAGGATCTGGGCCTGCACCGTGACGTCGAGCGCCGTCGTGGGCTCGTCGGCGATCAACAGCTGCGGGTCGCACATCAGCGCCATGGCGATCATCACGCGCTGGCGCAGCCCGCCCGAGAGCTGGTGCGGGAACTGGCCGAGGCGGAGGCCGGGCGCCGTGATGCCGACGCGGGCCAGAAGATCGGCGGCGCGGTCGGTGGCAACGCGCTGGTTGGTGCCCTTGTGGCGACGCAGCACCTCGGTCATCTGCGAGCCCACCGTGTAGGCGGGATTGAGGCTGGTCATCGGCTCCTGGAAGATCATCGCCATGGCGTTGCCGCGCAGCCGGGCCATGCCGTTGTCGTCGAGCTTCAGGAGATCCTCGCCCTGGAAGGAAAGGCGCCTGGCCTTTCGGTGTCCGCCGCGGGCCAGCAGGTTCATGACGGCGAGCGCCGTCACCGACTTGCCGCAGCCCGACTCGCCCACCAGGCAATGGGTCTCGCCGCGCTCGACGGTGAGCGAGGTGCCGCGCACCGCCGAGATGCGGCTGCCGAAACCTACTTCGAGCTGTTCGACGTCGAGCAGCGCCGTCACGTATCCGTCCTCATGTATCGGTCCGGGCGCCGAACAGGTCGCGCAAACCATCACCCAGCAGGTTGATGCCGAGAACGAGCACGAAGAGCGTAACGCCCGGGATCACGATCACCCACGGGCTGAAGAACATGTAGTCCTTGGCCTCGGCGATCATCAGGCCCCACGACGGCAGCGGCGGCGGGACGCCCAGGCCCAGGAACGACAGCGCGGCCTCGAGCAGGATGGCGAGCGCCACTTCCAGCGTCGCCACCACCACGAGATGGCTCGCGATGTTGGGCAGCACCTCGCGGGTCAGGATGCGGAAACGCGAGCAGCCGGCGCACCAGGCGGCGGCCACGAAGTCGAGGTTGCGCACCTGCATGGTGGTCGCGCGCGCAACAACGGCGAAGCGGTCCCACAGCAGGAGGCCGAGGGTGAGGACAAGGAGCGTCATCGAGCTGCCCAGCAGGCCAACCACGGCCAAGGCCACCAGCACCACCGGGATCGAGAGCCGCGTGGTGATGGCGAACAGCACGGCGTCGTCGACGCGGCCGCCCAAAAAGCCGCCCAGCACGCCGATGGCGATGCCGATCAGGCCGGAGACGACCGTGACGGTAACGCCGATCAGCATGGAGATGCGGCAACCCCAGATCAGGCGCGAGAGATAGTCGCGGCCGAGCTGGTCGGTGCCGAGGAGATGTTCGGTCGAGCCGCCTTCCATCCAGAACGGCACGATCAGGCGTTTGCCGAGGTCCTGCGCGAAAGGGTCGTAGGGCACGATCCAGGGGGTGGCTAGCGCGCAGAACATCGCGATGCCCACGATGACGGCGCCGATCCAGGTGCTGACACTCTTCCAGCCCCGCTTGGGGCCGGCATTCACGGCCACGACGCTCATCTTGCGTATCTCATGGCCCGCGCAGCCTGGGATCGAGCACGGCATTCATCAGGTCGGCCAGCATGGTCAGCACCACGTAGATCACCGCCAGCACCAGCACGACCGCCTGGACCACGGGGAAGTCGTTCTTGCCGATCGACTCCCAGGCGAGGTAGCCGACGCCGTGCAGGGCGAAGACCTGCTCGATCACGACCGAGCCGCCCAGCATGAAACCCAACTGGACGGCGGCGATCGCCACGACGGGGATGGCGGCATTGCGCAGCGCGTGCTTCAGCAGGATCGAGGCGCGCGACAGGCCCTTGGCCCGCGCCGTCCTTATATAGTCGCTGCCCATGGCCTGGATCATGCCGGCGCGGGTGAGGCGGGCGAGGGCCGGGATCGCGGAGAGGGCGAGCACGATGCCGGGCATCACGAAGTGTTGCCACGAGCCGGTGCCGGAGATCGGCAGCCAGCCGAGCTGCAGGCCCAAGGTGATCATCAGGATCAGGCCCAGCCAGAAGCTGGGCATCGCCTGGCCAAGCACCGCCACCAATTGGACACAGCGGTCGAACGTGGTGTTCTCGCGGACCGCAGCCAGGATGCCCAGCGGCAGCGCGACCACGAGGGCGATGACGAGGCCGGTCAGCCCCAGCGTCAGCGTGACTGGTATGCGGTCGGCGATCAGGGAGGAGACGCGGGCCTTGAAGAAGTAGCTCTCGCCCAGATCGCCGGTCAGCGCACGGCCGACCCAGTCGAAGAATTGCGTCAGCACCGGGCGGTCGAGGCCGTAGGCCTTGCGGATCGCGTCGATGTCGGCCTGCGTCGCATTGGGGCCGGCGATCGACGTGGCGAGGTCGCCCGACAGCCGCGTCAGGATGAAGGCCAGCGTCATGACGGTGGCCGTGACGAGGAAGGCAACGATCAGGCGGCGGGTGAGGAAACTCAGCATTCGGTCGGGAGCTTAGGGTGGTTTGGTCCGGAACGCGACCATGCGATTCCCGCGCCGGACCTCGGTGAACAATCTGTCGCGCCGGGCGCTTGGCGAGCGCGCGCGGCTCCTATATGGGGGAGTCATGCCGGTTTTCACGAACCCGCGGCGCACGCCCTGCTTCGGCGTGGCGCCCAGCCTGGAGGATTTCGAGGCGATCGCCGCCGAGGCGCTCGCCACGATTCCCGAGGAGTTCCGCAAGCATGTCGGCAACGTGCGCATCCAGATCGACGACTTCCCCTCCGACGAGGTCGAGAAGGAGATGCAGCTCGACACGCCGTTCGATCTGCTCGGCCTCTATCAGGGCGTCTCGATGATGGAGCGCGGCGCCGGTCACGTCGCCAACGACATCGATCGCATCTTCCTCTATCGCCGCCCGATCCTCGACTACTGGTGCGAGTCGGGCGAGGACCTGCCGCACATCGTGCGGCACGTGCTGATCCACGAGATCGGCCATCACTTCGGGTTGAGCGACGACGACATGGAAGCGATCGAGGCCAAGGCCGAGGAAGAATCCCAGCGCGCCCAGCCGAGCGCCTAACCCACGCGCTCCCGCAGGCGGCGACGCTCTGCCACGAAAGCGGCAGCCTCCCGCCAAGGCGCCAGCGTCCAGAAGGAGCGGGCGCGGCCCGACGGCGAGGCCAGGACGAAAGCCACCGCGCCTTCGAGAAGTTCGCTCTGGCGGCCGTAGCCGGGCGCCTTGATGCCGAGCGCCAGGGCGGCGGCATGCTTGCTGGTGAAGGCGATGGCAGCGGGCCTGTAGCGGCGCAGCTTGGCGTGGAGCGACTTCGCATCCATCGCCGCCGCGCTCAACTCGTGGTCGGAACCATATTCGGTCTTGTTGAGATCGGTGAGCCCGAGCCCATGACCCAGCAGTTCGCGAAAGCGCTCCGGCGCGAGACGCTCCGGCGTCAGGTCCACCGCGTGCAGGGTCGGCCAGAAGGCATTGCCGGGATTGGCGTAGTAGGCGCGAGCCTCGAACGATGCCGGGCTGGGCGCGGTGCCGCAGAACACCAGGTCGAGACCGGGCGCCAACAGGTCCGGGAGCAGATGGCTACTCCGGCTTGATGCCCGCGCCACGGATGACCTCGCCCCAGCGCTTGTGCTCGGCCTTGATGAAGGCATCGACCTCGGGCAGCGACATGGTACCCGGCTCGAAGCCGCCGGCCTTCATGCTGGCGATCACGTCCGGCGCCTGCAGGGCGCGTTCGGTCGCGGCCTTGAGCTTGTCCTTGATCCTGGCCGGCGTGCCCGTCGGCACTGCCCAAAGGGACCACGAGGTGACAATGAGATCCGGAAAGCCCGCCTCGACGAAGGTCGGCGTGTCGGGCAAGACCGAGGAGCGCGTCGCGCCGGTGGTCGCCACGGGCTTCAGCTTGCCGGCACTCACCTGGCTCATCAGCGAGTCGATATTGGCGATGCACAGCGGCACGTGCCCGGCCAGAACGTCGGCGGCCGCCGCGGCGGCGCCGCGATAGCTGATGAAGGTCATGTCGATGCCGGTCTTCTGCTTGAACAGCTCCATGGTGAGCGACGGCGAGGTGCCGAGCCCCGACGAGCCGTAGCTGATCGTGCCCGGCTTGGCCTTGGCCGCGGCGATCAGCTTGGGAATCGTGTCGTACGGGAAGCTCGGGCTGCAGCACAGCAGGTTGGGCTGGGTGCCGATCCAGACCACGGTCTCGAGATCGGTGAAGGCGTTGTAGGCAGGCCTGGCGTAAAGATGCGGCACCAGGGCGTGGCTGCCGATGTTGCCCAGCAGCATCGAATAGCCGTCGGGGGCCGCCTTGGCGACATTGTCGGCGGCGATCGAGCCGCCGGCGCCGGTGCGGTTCTCGACGACGAAGGATTGGCCGAGATACTCGGTCAGCTTGACCGCCAGGCGCCGGGCGATGTTGTCCTGCGAACCGCCCGGGGTGAATGGGCAGACGATGCGGACGGTGCGCTGCGGCCAGTCCTCGCCCTGCGCCCATGCGGAGGAGGCGAAGACCGGCGCTGCAAGCAACGTCGTGCCGAAACCGGCCGTGAAATGGCGCCTTCTCATTGTCTTTACCTTCTTGATTCTTCGCAGTGAACCCTCCGATGATGGCACGAGGAACGGCTGCGGTGGTAGTGTGGCGACGATTTGTTCCGCAGGACGTGCAACCTTATGTTCGAACGAACGTTCAATCTGCCATGAACGCGGCGGGGATCTAGCCCGACGAGCCGGCGCCGGCATCGCAGCCGACGATTCTCGTCGTGGAAGACGAAGTGCTGATCCGCATGGCGGTTTCGGACTACCTGCGCGAGTGCGGCTTTCACGTCATCGATGCCGGCAGCGGCGACGAGGCTGTCGAGGTCCTGAAGACCGACACCGCCGTCGACATCGTATTTTCCGACGTGAACATGCCGGGCAACCTGGACGGCTTCGGGTTGGCGCAATGGATCCGGCGTGAACGGCCGCGGCTCAAGGTCATCTTGACGTCGGGCGTCTCGCGCAAGGCCAAGGAAGCAGGCGACCTCTGCGAGGACAGCCCGTTTATCGACAAGCCCTACCATCACGGCGACCTCGAACGGAACATCAGGCAGCTGCTGGCGCGCTGATCGACCGACGAACTCGGACTAGACGGACTGGCCGACGGCATGTCCATAGAGTCGGCCCGCATTCCCTCCGAGAATCTTACGTTTGGCGGCGTCCGTGATGTCGGTCCGTCCGACTACCGTATCGACCGCCTTCGGAAACAGAGTGTCGCGATGCGGATAGTCGGTCGCAAAGACGATGTTGTCGTCACCCAGCGCGTTGATGACGCTAGGCAGGTGGGGTTCGGCCGCTTCGGCGGCCACGAAACACTGGCGCAGGAAGTACTCGCTCGGCCGCAGTGACAGCGGTACGTCGCCATCTTCGGGAAACTTCTCCAGCGTGTCGTCGAGGCGCCACAGCCACCACGGCAGCCAACCGCACCCTCCCTCGAGAAACGCGCAAACGAGCCTGGCGTGCCGCTCCAGGACGCCGCCAGCGACGAGGCTGGCGAAGGCCAGCATCAGTTCCATCGGATTGCGTGCCGCATCGGCGATCAGATTGGCGCCGGTGTGGCCCCTGAAGCGCCGTCCGACGTCGTCGCGCAGCGTCCATACTCCGGTGGGGTGAAAGCAGTACGGCACGCCGAGCGCCTCGACGGCCTCCCATAACGGCTCGAAACAGGCATCGTGGATATGCCGTCCGTTCACTGGGTTGGGGTTTCCCACGACGGCGACGGCGCCCAAGTCACCCACTGCCCTTTCGATCTCGCGTACGGCGAGCCCAACGTCGTGGTAGGCGATCTGGGCGGCAAACTTCAGGCGTTTCGGCGCTTGCGAACAGAAGTCGCGCGACCAGTTATTGTGGGCGCGCGCCAGAGCGGCGGCGAAATCGGGGTCCACATCGTCGTGCATCTGGACGTGGCGTCCGCGCGTGCCGAACAGCACGGCGACGTCGATACCTTCGATGTCCATTGCTGCAAGGTGGGACGGCGCGTCGTAGCCGACTGCCGCCGCGGCGCGAAGGTGCGGATGACGTGGCGCCGACGGACCCGACGCCGGTGCCGGGCGGCGCCCCTGAGGCGCGCGAGCCCTGAAACGATCATCGAGGTATCGCAGCCATAGATCATCCGGCTCGAATGTGTGGAGGTCTGCGTCGAGCACCCTGAAGCCGGCCTTCACCTGCCCGCTCTCCCCGATTCTCTCGCCCCGTCCCTAAACGGTCGTGCGCATCATGCCGTGGTTTCCGGGCTGCAGTCGGTCGGTCTGCAGACGGGCCTCTCCGGCGCACAATCGGGTACGGGTTCCTCTGGCTTACAACGCCCGGGATCGGTCTCCGGTCCGCAGATCGTAGGCTTCTCCGGATCGCAGGGGCCGGGATCGGTCTCCGGTCCGCAGATCGTAGGCTTCTCCGGATCGCAGGGGCCGGGATCGGTCTCCGGTCCACAGATCGTAGGCTTCTCCGGGTCGCAGGGGCCGGGGTCGGTTTCCGGTCCGCAAGCCGTACTTTCAGTCGCGTGCATCGACCTCGTCGAGGCAGCCCGGCGCGCCGCCAGCCAGGGATGCGTGGCCACCAAGGCGTCGCGGAAGTCGTTGAGGCGGAGGCTGTCGAAGGCTTCGGCAATGCCCCCCGATTTCATGCTTCCGAGGTCGGCGAAGCGGGCGAACACGCAGGGGAAGATCGCGCCACTCGAACTGACGCAGACCTTGCGGTCGCCGCAGCGGCCGCAAAGCTCGCGGAGTCGCGGTTGCGCTGGCCGTTCGCCGGTGCCGCGTCCCAGTCCGCGCAGGCGGTCGACATGGACGTTGCGGGCACCCATTGCCCGAAGCATGCGTTCGGTTTCAGGGACGCTGTCCGCGTTGACGTCCATCTCGATGATGTTCGCGCTCACGGGCAGTCCCGAATCGATTGCCCAGCGCAACCCGGCAGAAGTCTTGGCAAATGAACCGCGACGCAACGTCACTTGATCGTGGATGGCCGCGTCCGTTCCATAGACCGAGAACGCCAGGCTGACGCGCTGCTCCAAGAAGACTTCCTTCAGCGCCTCGGTGATGTGCGTGCCGTTGGTGTAGACGCAGACGTATTCGAAGCCGACCGCCCGGGCATGCTCGATCAGCAGGGGCAGTCCAGGGTAGAGCGTGGGTTCGCCGCCGATGAACTGCACTCGCCTGCAACCGAGCGCGGCCGCTTCGTCGAGGGCGTGGACCCAATCGTCCAGGCGCATGCCATCCATAAGCGGCTGCTCGGGTCCGGAATCTGCGTAACAATGACTACACCGGAGATTGCAGCGGCCGGTCAGTTCGAGCCAAAGGAACTCGAGAGACTGGCGATCCTGTACGGCATAGCTGTCCATGACACGCTCCCCTTGCCGGTCGATGTAGCCGATTGTGGGCCTAAACGGCTCATCTGTCTGTACCCAGGACAGCAACCATCGGTGGATGCGCCGGGACCTTGGCTCGCCAGCGCACGTTCCACTCTCCAGAACATCATTGCGTTGACTTGGGCTGGACCTCTTCCCACCTTGTCGCCTCCAGTTTCTGAAGGAAGAACGATGACCGGGATCGACAAGGCCGACGAGGCCCAGCTTCTGGCGACGATCGACCGCTGGATCGAGCGCGAGGTGGCGCCCAGGGTCAAGGAGTTCGACCACGCCGACCGCTGGCCGGCCGAGATCGTCGAACAGATGAAGGAAATGGGCCTGTTCGGCGCCACCATCAGTCCCGACTATGGCGGCCTCGGCCTGCCGGCCCGGACCTACGCCGAGATCGTGATGCGCGTGTCCTCGGTGTGGATGGCGATCACCGGCATCTTCAACTCGCACCTGATGCTGGCGCTGGCGGTCGAGAAATTTGGCACCGAGCGCCAGAAGCAGCACTGGCTGCCCAAGTTCGCGACCGGCGAGATCCGCGGCGGGCTGGCGCTGACCGAGCCCGACGCCGGCACCGACCTGCAGTCGATCCGCATGGTGGCCAAGCGCGACGGCAACGACGGCTATGTGATCAACGGCACCAAGACCTGGATCTCTAACGGCATCGAGGGCCATTGCTTTGCCATGCTGGTCAAGACCGACCCGCAGGCCAATCCCCGCCACACCGGCATGAGCCTCTTCATCACGCCCAAGCGCCCGGGCTTCCGCGTCGGCCGCAAGCTCGAGAAGCTGGGCTACAAGTCGATCGATTCGGCCGAGCTGATCTTCGAGGATTACCGCATCCCGGCCGATCATCTGATCGGCGAGGTCGAGGGCAAGGGCTTTGCCCAGGTGGCGGGCGGTCTCGAGCTTGGCCGCATCAATGTCGCGGCCCGCGGCGTTGGCATCGCCGAGGGCGCGCTTCGCCTCGCCACCAGCTACGCCCAGATCCGCAAGACCTTCGGCAAGCCGATCGCCGAGCACCAGGCGATCGCGCTCAAGATCGGCGAGATGGCGACGCGCGCCCGCGCGGCGCGCCTGCTCACCCTCGACGCCGCCGACATCTTCGATCGCGGCGAGCGCTGCGACATGGAAGCCGGCATGGCCAAGTATTTCTCCTCGGAGGCGGCGCTGGAGAACAGCATCGAGTCGATGCGCATCCACGGCGCCTACGGCTACTCCAAGGAATACGATATCGAGCGGCTCTATCGCGATGCGCCGCTCACTTGCATCGGCGAAGGCACGAACGAGATGCAGCGCCTCATCATCGCGCGCCAGTGGGTGCGCCGGAATCCGATCTCGTGACCATGCCCGGCAAGCCCCTCGAGGGCACTCGCGTGCTGACGCTGGAACAGTTCGGCGCCGGGCCCTACGGCACCATGTTCCTGGCCGAGCTGGGCGCAGAGGTGATCAAGATCGAATCGCCGGACGGCGATCCCTCGCGCCAGGTCGGGCCCTACAAATTGGGCAAGGACGACAGCGAGTATTTCCAGGCCTGGAACCTCGGCAAGAAGAGCGTGACCATCGACATGAAGTCGGCCGAGGGACGGCGGCAGTTCGAAGTTCTGGTCAAGACTGCCGACTGCGTCGTCAACAACCTGCGCGGCACACAGCCGGCCAAGCTCGGCATCGACTATGCGAGCCTCGCGCGCCTGAAGCCCTCGATCGTCTGCCTGCACATCTCCGCCTACGGTCGCGCCAACGCCGACCAAGCCAATTCAAGGGCGGACTGGCCGGGCTACGACTTCCTGATGCAGGCGGAAGCCGGCTTGATGGAATTGACCGGCGAGCCGGACGGGCCGCCGACGCGGGTTGGCGTCTCGCTGATCGACAGCATGAGCGGCCTCACCGGGATCGTCGGTCTGCTCAGTTGTCTGTTGCGCGCCCGCACGACCGGGCAGGGCTGCGACGTGGAGACCTGCCTCTACGATGTCGCCATGCACCAGCTCACCTATCCCGGTCTCTGGTATCTCAACGAAGGCGACGTCTCGCCGCGTGTGCCACGGAGCGCCCATCTCTCGCTGGCGCCGGTCCAGACCTTTCCGACGAAGGACGGCTGGATCTTCATCATGTGCATGACGCAGAAATTCTGGATGTCGCTCTGCGAGGCGATGGATCGCGGCGACCTTTTGGCCGATCCGCGCTTCCCCGATCCCAACACCCGCGCCAGGAACCGCGCCGAGATGACCGATGCGCTCGATCCGACGTTCCGCACGCGCACGACGGCGGAATGGCTGGCGCGATTCAATGGACTGCTGCCGGCCGCGCCGGTCAACAAGCTCGACGAGGCGCTCGACAGCACCTTCGCCCGCGAGACCGGGATGGTGTCTTCGGTGCCCCATCCGGTGAAGGGCGAGCTGCGCGTGATCGCCAATCCGATCCGGGTCGATGGCGCGCGGCTGGCGCAGGCCGCCTGCGCGCCGCTCGGTGCCGACAACGACTCGCTGCTGGGCAAGGGCACATGAAACTCGAAGGACTGAAGGTCGTCGATCTTTCCTGGTTTTTGCCGGGACCGTATCTCACCACGGCGCTGGCGGATCACGGCGCCGAGGTCATCAAGGTCGAGCCGCCGGGCGAAGGCGATCCCGGCCGCCACATCAAGCCGATGGACGACCGCACCTCGGTGTTCTTCCGCAACATGGGCCGCGGCAAGAAGAGCGTGGTGCTAGACCTCAAAAGCGAGCAGGGCCGGGCCGATCTCTTCCGGCTCGCGCGCGAAGCCGACGTGCTGGTGGAATCGTTCCGCCCCGGCGTCGCGGCGCGTTTCGGCATCGGCTATAACGCCGTGAGTGCGGCCAATCCGGGCATCGTCTACTGCTCGATCAGCGCCTTCGGCCAGGACGGCGCCTATCCCGGCCGTGCCGCGCACGATCTGGCACTCGAAGCCATGACCGGCGTGCTGAGCCTCACTCTCGGCGACGACGGGCGGCCGGCGATTCCCGGCATTCCCGTTGCCGATCTGGTGAGCGGCCTGCATGGGCTCTCCGGCGTGCTGATGGCGCTCTTGCGCCGCCAGACCACGGGCAAGGGCGACTATATCGACGTCTCGATGCACGAAGCGCTGATGGCATCGTGCGCCAATGTCGTCGGCACCGCCTTCGCCGAGAACAAGCATCCCGACGTGAAGAACCAGCGCACCACGGGCGGGTCCGCCTTCTATCGCGTCTACGACACGTCCGACGGTCGCCAGCTCGTGATCGCCGGCCAGGAGATGAAGTTCATCAAGAATATTTTGGGCGCGCTCGGCAAATCCGAGATGGCGCCGCTCTGCGAATGGCCCGGCGCGCACCAGAAGCCGGTGGTGGATTTCCTCGACATGACGTTCAAGCAACAGCCTCTGGCGCACTGGATGCAATGGCTCGACACGCTCGATATCTGCTACGGCCCGGTCAATACGCTCCCCGAAGCGATCGCTGACCAGAACCTCGCCAAGCGCGGCGCCATCGTGACCGACGCCGACGGCCGCAAGCACTTCGCCCCTGTCGTCCGCTTCAAAGACGAGCCGTCAAAGCCGCTCTATCGCGAGCCGCTGCTGGGCGAGCACACTGACGAGGTGCTCAAGCGGACCGCGGGCCTCCGGGCCCGTTCATGAGCATGATGCGGGCCTGGAGGCCCGCGGCCCGTTCATGAAAGCAACGCCACGGCCTTCGCCAGCGGCACCGGCGCGTCGTCGAGGAGCAGGTCCATCGCTTCCTGTTCCCACGACGATTCGTTGAGCGACAGCGGGTCCTGCGGCGCGAGGCGATGTTCGATCACGAGGCGCGACAGCAGCAGGCGGCGCGCATCGCCGCCCTGGGCGCCTAAAGTGGCGCCTTCCCAGGCCATCAACGCCGCCGTCGTGGCGTGATAGAGCGCGCCGGCTGCCATGCGCGAGCGCTTCTCGTGCCTGGGGTCCGAGGCGACGGCCTCGGCGAAGCGTTCGACACGGTCGAGCGTGGCACCCAGCAGGCCTTTGTACTGGCCGGGCAGGGCACCGCTCGGCTCGTACTTGGCCTTCAGTGCGGCGCTCAGTGTCTTGTGGCCGCCCGACTTGCCGACGGCGCGCTGCACCACGTCGAGCGCATTGATGTTCGAGGTGCCCTCCCACAGCGTGCCGACCTGGGCGTCGCGCACCAGGCGGGCCGTCACCCACTCCTCGATGTAGCCGATGCCGCCCCGCACCTCGAGGGCGGCGCTGGCCACCGGGATGTTGTCGCGGCAGGCGCGGAACTTGTAGACCGGCGTCAGGATGCGCAGCAGGTTCGCCGACTCCTTGTCTCCTTTGTCCGCACGGCCCATCGCGTCGGCCGAGAAGGCGTACATCGACAGCGCCTGCTCGGTCGGCAGCATGATCTTCATGAGCTGGCGGCGCAGCAGCGGGTATTCGCTGGTGGCGCGGCCAAAGGCGCGGCGGCCGCGCGCCGCGGCCAGCGCCTCGTTGAGGCAGCGGCGCATCATCGAGGCAGCTCTGACGCCATGGCTCAACCTCGACAAGTTCACCTGCTCCATCATCTGCTTGAAGCCGCGGCCGACATCGCCCACGGCATAGGCGATGGCGCCGTCCAGGACGATCTCGCCCGAGGCCATGGAGCGCGTGCCGAGCTTGTCCTTCAGCCGGACGATCCGGTAGCTGTTGCGGCTGCCGTCCTCCAGCCGTCGCGGCATCGCAAACAGACCGAGGCCTTGGGTTCCGGGCGCGGCGCCGCGCGGACGCGCCAGCAGGACGGCGACATCGGCGTCGGCGTGGCTACAAAACCACTTCTGGCCATGGAGCTTCCAGCACTCGACGCCGTCGGCGCCGACACCCACCAGTTCGGCCTCGGTCTCCAGCGCGCCGACGTCGGAGCCGCCGGCCTTCTCGGTCATGAACTGCGTGCCCTTCAGCATGGTCGCTGGGTCCTGGCTCAGCAGCCGGTCGAGCAGCAGCTTCTTCAGCGCCTCGGAGCCATAGCGCTTGATGATGAAGTTCGACGTGTCCGACACCGAGACCGGGCACATCAGGCCGAACTCGCCCTGCACGAAGAGGTAGGTGATGGCGTATTTCACCAGCGGATGCGCCGGCGCCGTCATGCCCAGCACGCCGGCGCGATGGCTCATCGCATGCATGCCGTACTCTTCGAAGGCGATCTTCTCCATCTCGCGATAGGCGGGATGGTAGTCGATCCAGTCCTCGTCCCGTCCGAATCTGTCGCGGGCGTTGAGCACCGGCGGGTGCTTGTCGGCCGTCATGGCGAGTTCGTCGAGGCGCCCGCCGGCCAGCGCACCCAGCCGGTCGAAGTGCGGCGTCATTGCCGCGCGCAGGCCGGGTTCCATGTAGAGCGACATCAGGTCCTGGAACTGCCGGTCGATGGCATAAAAATTCTGGCCGTGTGCGTCGTTGGCGATGTGGTGTGCGCCGTGCGGCATATCGGGCATCGGGTCTCTCCTTCAGGTCGCGGCACCGGCCAGGATGCGTTCGACATAGGCCGGCACGATCCGGGTCGCGGGGCCATAGATGTGCTCGTCGAAGAGCGCCTGATTCTCGGTCGGTTCGAGATTGAGCTCGACGGCGCGGACATGGGCGCGACGACGGACATGTAACACGAAACCCGCGGCCGGATAGACCTGGCCGGAGGTCCCGACGGCCATGAACAGGCCGCACCTTCCGAGGGCGGCGTAGATCTCGGCGAGACGCATCGGCTCCTCGCCGAACCACACGATGTTGGGCCGCAGTTCGCCGACCGCGCCGCACCTCGGGCAGACCGATTTCGGCGACAGGTCGGCGTCGGACGGGGACACCGTGGCGCACTTCATGCAGCGCACCTCGCCTTCGCGGCCGTGCATGTGGATCACGTTCTTCGACCCCGCCATCTCGTGCAACGGGTCGATGTTCTGGGTCACGATCGTGACGTCGCCGCCGTACTGGGCCTCCAGGCGGGCCAGTGCCTCGTGGGCGGCGTTGGGCACGATCCGGGCGGCGCGGAACAGGCCGCGCGCCTCGTTGTAGAAGTCGAGCACCTTCTTCTTGTCGCGGTGCCAGCCGTCCAGGGTGGCGACGTCTTCGAGATTGACCCGGTTCCACAACCCGTCGGGGTCGCGAAAAGTGTCGATGCCGCTTTCCTTGGAGATGCCTGCCCCGGTCAGCACCACGATGCCGGGCGGGCCGTATTCCTGATGCATGTTGCGAAATCTAACGCCGTGCTAGGGTGGGAGCCATGACCATCAAGGTCCTTTTTGTCTGCACCGCGAACCTGTGTCGTTCACCCATGGCCGAGGGCGTGTTTCGCACCATGGTTGAACGGGCGGGCCTCGCCGATGCGTTCGAGATAGCCTCGGCCGGAACGTCGGAGAAATTCGTCGGCCAGTCGCCGGCGCCGGCGGCGCTCGAGATCGCGGCGAGTCGCGGCTACGACATTTCGGACATCCGCGCGCGTCAGGTGACGGACGCCGACATTTCCTACTTCGACTATCCGCTGGCGATGGACAGCAGCCACCTCGTGGAGATGCGCTGGCTGGCGCCCCGCGCGCTGTCGGGCAAGCCCAAGATGTTCCTCAGTTTTGCGCCGCCGATGGGCATCGTCGACGTGGCGGACCCGATTGGCGGACCGAGGGCCGGCTTCGAACGCACCCTCAGCCTCATCGAGGCCGGCTGCAAGGGCCTGCTCGAGCGCGTGACGCCTCAGGTCAAAACGGCCATTTGAGTCCCAGTTCGCCGAAGCGGTTCAGCACGTTGAAGGTGAGCCGCGACACGTCGTTGTCGAACGTGTTGTGGGGCAGGCTGCCGCAATAGGTGATCGAGCCCGCCGAGAACACCGCGCCGCCGGCAGGCTTTTCGATATAGGTCATGTCGGCGCGAATCAGCGCCTCCAGGGTCTGGCCCGGAATGGTGGTGGCGAAGCCCAGCCGCTCCTCGTGGACGACGACGAAGTTCTTGCGGTCGTGGCCCTCCGAAGAGGCCAGCACTACGGCGTTCAGTGGACTGCCGAGGCGATGGTCGAGCCGGTCGAGCTCGAAGCCCGCAGCCCCTCCGCCCGAGAAGCCGTAGCCGCCGAACAACTCGTCCTTCACGCCTTCGAAGACCCAGGCGTGGGTGTTGTCGCGCGCCGCCGGCGACTGGCGGTAGGAGTCGCCCACGAACGTGCCCTGGCTCGAGAAGCCGATGCCGCACAGAAGATTGGGCGGCCGGTCGCTGCGCCGCCACAGCCCGCCATAGGCGCCGTCGAAGGAGTGGTAGTATTCGCCGGGCTCGGCGGCCCAGGTGCGGATGCCGCCCTCGGTGCGCCGCACTTCGATGGCGCCCGGCACTTGCTTCGAGAGTGCCACCCGCCAGTAGAAGCCGTTGCCGCCGAGATACATCAGCCGCCCGCCGGTCTCGGTGTAGGCCTGCAGCGCGTCCAGCGTGCCGCTGGTGTGATACTCGGGATGCGAGCCGGTCAGCACCACCTTGTACGGGGCCAGGATCTCGACTCCCTTTTCCTCGAGATCGTGGTCGGTGACGACATCGAACGGCACGCCCATGCGGTCGAGCCAGCCGGTGAGATGCGTGTCGGCCGGCAGATGGCGCAGGCCGGAGCCCGCGGCATCGTTGAAGCTCGGGAAATTCGGCCGCCAGGTGATCAGCGGCCGGAGGTACGAGGAATAGGCCACGCCCGAGCCGTCGCGGTGGTGGTTGTAGGTCGAGAGACCATAGTCCTTGTGGTCGTCGGGATTGTGCGGATAGGCCTTCCAGTCGGCGACGCGCGTCCGGAACAACTCGTCGTAAACGCCGCGCGAGAAGTTGCTGTAGACCTGGTAGGTAAAGGTCGAGGCGAGGTAGCAGACTTTGGCCTGCGGCTTGCCGACCTGCGGCCGCACGAAGAAGGGAATGACGTCGCGGTGCGTGCCGCAAGACAGCTGCATGCCGTAGACGCCGCTTCGCATGTCCTTCGGCACCGTGAAGCTGAAGTCGTCCGCCCAGCCGCAGTCGTGCAGGTCGTCGTCGTGGAAATGGATGGCGGCGTAGTGATGCGGCGCGCGGCGCCAGTCGCGCTCCGCGCCGGTCCAGGCCGCGCCCTTCATGGCGCGGGTCGGCAGGTTGATCAGTTTTCCGTGCAGGCCATTGGGGCCGGTGTCCTCTATCTCCATCGACTCGCCGCGGCGGGCGAAGTCCCAGGCGGCGACGCCCGCGATCGCCGGCGCCTCGATCTTGCCGTTGAAGCAGCGCGCTGCGGGACGGTCCTTGGCTGCCTCGGCGCCGATCAGGATCGGCTGGGCGGCGTCGAGCGACAGCGGCGCCTGCGCCGTCATCTGAGCCTCGCCCTCGTCGTCGACGGCATGGGCGCGTTTCAGCGGCTGCTGGCCGACGTGCAGCGTGCCGGTCACCGGGTCCGCGCTCGCCCAGACGCGATACCAGATGCGCGCGCGCAGCGGCTTGCCGACCACGACCCGGACGCCGCCGGCTTCGAACGCCATGCCCTTGGGCGTGAGCACTAGCGCGAAGCCCGCGCCCGATTCGGGGTCGCGGCGCGACAGCACGGTTTGCGGCCCGTCCGTGGGCAGCGTCGGCCAGATCAGCGCCTCGACGCCGAGCGCCGTGGGCAGCTTCACGTCCCTGGCGCCGTCGACCAGCGCATGGGAGCCGGGCCAGGCGCGCTGCTCGCGCGAAGCGAAACGGCCGTCGAAAAGATCGGACATGTCTTCCAGCTTGGCCGGCGGTCCGCCGGGGTTGGGATCGCCGCGCACGATCTTCACCAGCATGGCGTGGTAGGGGCCCGGCCCCGCGCTGGAAATCTTGAAGGCGATCTTTTCGCCGCTCCGTACCGAGATGCGGTCGGCATATCCGATCAGCGGTGCTGTCACGATTGTCTCCCCATCGTCCGGCGATATAGTCGCCCGAACCCAGGGAGGAACGCCATGACCAAGATGATCCGCCGCCGCACCGCGATTGCCACCGGTTTCCTAGCCGGCGCGCTCGCCGCGCCGATGCTGGCGCGGCATGGCTGGGCGCAAGGCGCCTATCCCGGCGGCAAGACCGTGCGCATCGTCGTGCCCTTCGCCGCCGGCGGCACCACCGACATCCTGGGCCGGATCGTGGCCCAGCTCCTCACCGAGCAGATGGGCGGCACCTTCGTGATCGACAACAAGACCGGGGCCGGCGGCAACGTCGGCGCCGAGCTGGTGGCCAAGTCGGCCCCCGACGGCACGACCCTGCTGCTGGGCACCGTCGGCACCGCCGTCACCAACCAGTATCTCTACAAGACCATGCCCTACGACAGCGTGAAGAGCTTTGCGCCCGTCGCGCTGGTCGGCGAGGTGGCCAACGCGCTCACCGTTCATCCGAGTTTCCCGGCCAAGACGCTCAAGGAGTTCGTCGACTACTGCAAGGCGCAGGGCCCCAACAAGGTGAGCTATGGCTCGCCGGCCGTCGGCGGCACCGGCCATCTGGCGATGGAATATCTGTCCAGCCTGGCCGGCATCAAGCTCGAGCATGTCGTCTATCGCGGCTCCTCGCTGGTCATGAAGGATCTGTTGGCCGGCCACATCCTCACGACCATGGACAACCTGCCGCCCTACCTGCAGCACATTCAGTCGGGTGCACTCAGGGCGTTGGGCGTCAGTTCGGCCAAGCGCTGGTTCGCGGCACCCGACGTGCCGACCATCGCCGAGCAGGGCTACGCCGGATTCGACGCGGCGCCGTGGTGGTACGTCGCGGCACCGGCCAGCACGCCGCCCGAGATCGTGAGCCGGCTGAGCGCCGAGATCGTGAAAGGCACCAGGTCCGAGGCGGTCATCAAGAAGATCCGCGATGCCGGCGCTGCGGAGCTGTCCGGCGATGCCGAGGCGCTGACCAAGCACATGGTGGCCGAGAACGCCAAATGGAAGAAGGTCATCGAGGCGGCCAAGCTGGAGCCGCAGTGACGCGAAACGAGCTCAAGGGAAAGATCCAGACCGTCCTCGGGCCGATCGTGCCCGAGGCGCTGGGGCGGACGCTGATGCACGAGCACGTGCTGTGCGACATCCGCCCACCCGCGACGCGCGGCGACAACGATCTCGGGCCCGAAATCACGCTGGAGAACGTCTGGCAGATCAACCACGGCCACGGCATCAAGCGGGCCGGCCGCAAGTACATGCTCGACCTGGAAGACATCGCCACCCGCGAGGTCCGCATGATGAAGCACGACGGTGGCGATGCCATCGTCGAGCTCACCTGCGGCGGCCTCTCGCCCGATCCTCGCGGCCTGCAGCGCATTGCCGCCGGGACCGGCGTGCACCTGATCATGGGCTGCGGCTACTACGTGAACGACTACCAGGATCCGAAGAACCACGGCCGCGCGGTCGACGATTTCGCCGCCGAAATGATCGGCCAGATCCTGGACGGCGCCTGGGAGACGGACATTCGCGCCGGCATGATCGGCGAGATCGGCTGCACCTCGCCCTGGACCGATACCGAGAAGCGCGTGATGCAGGCCGCACTCGTTGCCGCGGCGGAAACGGGCGCGGCGATCAACGTCCATCCCGGCCGCGATCCCGACCAGCCGCAGGAAGTCGCCGATTTCATCGAGGCGGCAGGGCATCCGACCGATCGCATCGTCATCAGCCACATCGACCGCACCATCTTCGACGAGGCGCGGCTGCTGAAGCTGGCCGATTCCGGCGTCACCATCGAGTTCGACCTGTTCGGCCAAGAGGCGAGCTACTACGGCCTCTCCGACATCGACATGCCGAACGACGCGACGCGCCTGAAACTGATCCGGGCGCTGATCGCGCACGGCCATCTCGAGCGCATCGTGATCAGCCACGACATCTGCTACCGCACGCGGCTCGCGAGCTTCGGCGGGCACGGCTACGGCCATATCTTCCGCAACGTCGTGCCGATGATGAGGAAGCGCGGTTATAGCGAGGCCGAGATCGACGCCATCCTGGTCCACACGCCGCGACGACTGCTGACCTTCGCTTAGAACGTCAGATGATAGGTCGCTTCCTCGGTGTAGATCGGCCCGCCACTGCCGCGCCGGCTTGAATAAAGCGAGAATTGCTCGGCTACCCAGGGGCCGGCGCGAAAAGTGCCGTTGCTGGCCATGAACTGGGCGATGTGGTGGCCGGTCTCGGCGCCCTGGGGGAAGCGCGCCAGGGTAACGTGCGGGCGGAACTTGCGGCGCTCGATCTCGATGCCGCAGTTGCGCGCCACGGTCGTGACCTTCTGCTGCAGCCAGTCGAGCTGGTCGCTTCTCTCGACCAGTGCCACCAGGGCGCGCGGCTGCTTGCCGGTGCTGAACTGCTCGACGCCCGACAGCGTCAGCGAAAAGCGCGGACCGGCGATGTCCGAAAGCTCCTCCTCGAGGTCGCGCATGACGGCGCCCTGCACCTCGTCGCAGAAGCAGAGCGTGACGTGGAGGTTCTCCATCGTCTGCCAGCGCGCATCGGGCACGCCCGACTGCAGCGCCGCCAGTTCGTCGGCGATCTCCTCAGGGACGGGCAGGGCGACGAACAGACGCGGCATAGTCGTCGAGGTTCTTGGTGACGAAGGGCAGGATGCGCTCGACCACGATGTCGACGCCGCGCGGATTGGGATGGATGCCGTCGGGCTGGTTGAGTGCCGGATCCTGCGCCACGCCGTCGAGGAAGAAGGGATAGAGCGGCACCTTGTGCTTTTCCGCCAGCCGCTTGTAGAGACCGTCGAACTGGGCGGCGTACTCCGGGCCGTAGTTGCGCGGCGCCAGCATGCCGGCCAGCCACACCGTCACGCCGGCGTCTTTGAGTTTCGTGATGATGGCGTCGAGATTGCGCTCGGCGCCGGCCGGGTCGGAGCCGCGCAGCGCGTCGTTGGCGCCGAGCTCGACCAGAACGATGTCGGGCTTGTCGGTCAGCATCCAGTCGACGCGCTCGACGCCGCCCGCCGTGGTGTCGCCCGAGACGCCGTGATTGAGGAGAGTGACGTTGCGTGCCTGCTTTTGCAGGGCTGCCTGCAGGCGGACCGGGAAGGCCTGCTGCGGGCTGACGCCATAGCCGGCGGCCAGGCTGTCGCCCAGGACGGCGATCTTGACCTGTCCGCTTTGTGCCGGCCCGCTTTGTGCATACCCGGCCGTGGCCACGAGACACAGCACAAGAGCCAAAAGCGCCGCGATCCGTGAATTGACCGCCGCCGCAAAACCACCATATCCAGTGCCGAAGGTCATCTTCCTTTACCCGGAGCTTTCTTGACAGTCACAGACACCGCCATCGTCCGCCTCACCGACGTCCATCTCGACATGGCAAGCGATGCCGGCACGGTCAATATCCTGCGCGGCATTACACTCAATATCTCTGCCGGCGAGATTGCGGCGGTGGTGGGGCCGTCGGGTGCCGGCAAGTCGAGCCTGATGATGGTGGCGGGCGGGTTGGAGCGCGCCACGTCGGGCAAGGTCGAGGTCGCGGGCCGCGATCTCGGGCCGCTCGACGACGACGACCGCGCCCGGCTGCGGCGCGACCAGATCGGCATCGTGTTCCAGGGCTTCCATCTCATTCCCACCATGACGGCGCACGAGAACGTGGCGCTGCCGCTCGAATTCGCCGGCCGCGGCGATGCCTTCGAACTGGCCGAAGCGGCGCTCCGGCGCGTCGGACTCGGGCACCGCATCGGCCACTATCCGGCCCAGCTCTCGGGCGGCGAGCAGCAGCGCGTCGCGGTGGCGCGCGCCTTCGTCGGCCGGCCCAAGCTCCTGCTGGCCGACGAGCCCACCGGCAATCTCGACGGCACCACCGGCAAGCAGGTCATGGACCTGCTGTTCGAGCTGGCGCGCGCCGACGATGCGACCCTCATCCTGATCACCCATGACCTCGCGCTGGCCGAACGCTGCGACCGCATCTTGCGCATTGCCGACGGCCTCGTGGTCGGCGACGAACGCACGGCTGTTTCGCTGGCGGCCCAGTGAGCGCCGCGCAATGAACCTGGCTTTCCGGCTTGCCCGGCGCGAGATGCGGAGCGGCTTGGGCGGCTTCCGCCTTTTCATCGCCTGCCTGGCGCTGGGCGTTACGGCGATTGCCGCCATCCTGTCCTTCAGCCGCGCCATCGAGGAAGGCCTGCGCGCCGACGCACGCGAGATCCTGGGCGGCGACGTCGCGGTGTCGCTGCTCTATCGCGAGGCCAGCCCTGAGCAGATGGCTTTTCTGCGCGAGCGCGGACAGTTCGTGCGCTGGATCGACAGTCGCGCCATGGCGCGGCCGCTGAAGCCCGACGGCCGCACGACGCTCGTTCAGCTCAAGGCGGTGGAGCAGGCCTATCCGCTTTACGGCACGCTCGAGCTGAAGGACGGCGGGTCGCTGGCCGAGGCGCTCGCCAAGCGCAACGGTGTCTGGGGCGCCGTGGTCGAGGAAGCAGCACTTCGCCGCATGAACCTCGTGCTGGGCGACCAGCTGCGGATCGGCGAAGTGACGGTCGAGGTCCGCGGCGTGATCGCGCGCGAGCCCGACCGCGGGCTGAATGCCTTCGCAAGCCTCGGGCCGCGCCTGATGATGTCCTTCGAAGCCGTGATCGACTCAGGCCTCGTCCAGCCCGGCAGTCTGCTGAACTGGGAATACCGCCTGCGGCTGGCCCCGGGCGGCTCCGACATGGCCACCATCCAGGCGCTCACGACACGCTATCCCGATGCCGGTTGGCGGGTGCGCGGCCTGGCCGATGCCGGCGGCGGCATCCGCAACTGGCTCGACCGCCTCACCCAGTTCATCGGCCTGATCGGCCTCGCCTCTCTGCTGGTGGGTGGCGTCGGTGTCGGCAACGCGATCTCGAGCTTCCTGGCCGGCCGCCTGCACACCATCGCCACCCTGAAGTGCCTGGGTGCGCCCGAGCGGCTGGTCTTCAATACCTATTTCCTCCAGCTCGCGGCACTGGCGCTGCTGGGCGTCGCGATCGGCGTCGCCATCGGCGGGGCGCTGCCCTTCGTGGCCGAGGCATTGATCGCCGACCTGTTGCCGGTGCGGGCGCGCATCTCGCTCTATGCCCGGCCGCTCTTCACGGCCGCTATCTTCGGGCTGCTCGTCTCGCTGCTGTTCGCCCTGGTGCCGCTGATGCGGGCGCGCCGGGTGCCGGCCGCCACCCTGATGCGCGGCGCCGTGGTCGGACAGGGCCGTCTGCCCTGGCGCGATGCGTTGGCGATCGGCGCGGTGGCCCTCGCGCTGGCGGCCTTCACCATCTTCACGTCGGACAGCCGCCGCATCGCGGGCTGGTTCGTGCTGGGCGCGGTCGGCGCCTTCATCGCCTTCCCACTGCTGGCACGGCTGGTCATGCTGGCGGCGGCGCGCGCCGGCAAGCCGAAGCTGGCCGGTCTCAGGCTGGCGCTGGCCAATCTCCATCGCCCCGGCGCGCCGACGCCCATCGTCATGCTGTCGCTGGGGCTCGGCCTCACCGTGCTGGTGGCGACGGCGCTGATCGAGGGTAACCTGCGCGAACAGCTCATGCGGCGCATTCCGAGCGATGCGCCGGCTTTCTTTTTCGTCGACATCCAGTCGACGCAGATGCCGGCCTTCGAGAAGGCGATCGCCGCGGTGCCGGGGTCGGGCGCCATCGACAAGGTGCCGTCGCTGCGCGGCCGCATCGTCAGGATCGCCGGCAAGCCGGTGGCCGAAGTCGCGGTGCCGTCGGAGTCGCGCTGGGCCGTGGAGGGCGATCGTGGCGTCACCTATTCGGCGACGCCGCCCGAGGGCTCGCGCATCGTGGCCGGCGAGTGGTGGCCGGTCGACTATCGCGGGCCGCAATTGATTTCGTTCGACGAGGCGCTGGCCAAGTCCTTCGGCCTCGGCATTGGCGACACCATCACGGTGAACATTCTGGGCCGCGACATCGAGGCCAGGATAGCCTCGCTGCGCCGCATCGAGTGGACGACGCTCGCCATCAATTTCGTCTTCGTCTACTCGCCGGGCGCGCTCGACCGCGCACCGCACACTTTCCTGGCCACGGTGAAATCGACGCCCGAGGCCGAGGATGCGATCTTCAAGGCCGTCACCGACCAATTCCCCAATGTCACCGTGGTGCGCATCCGCGACGCCATCGAGACGGCAACCGGCGTTCTCGGCAACATCGGCCTTGCGACACGGGTCATCGGCTTTCTCAGCATCCTGGCCGGCGTTCTTGTACTGGCCGGCGCCATGCTCGCCACCCAGCGACGGCGTGTGCACGAAGCGGTGGTGATGAAGGTGCTGGGGGCCACGCGGGCCCGCATCGCCGGCATCTTCGCCTGGGAATTCGCCTTCCTCGGCCTCGCCACGGCGGTGGCGGCGCTGGGCGTCGGGACGCTGGGCGCTTTTCTCGTGGTCACCCGTCTGATGAGGCTCGACTGGACGTTCCTGCCCGCGGTCGCGGTGGGTGTTGCCCTCGGCGCCATGGCGCTCACCCTGGCCTTTGGTCTGGTGGGGACCTTGGCGGCCCTGCGCCAGCGACCGCTTGCGCTGCTTCGCAACGAATGACCCGGAAATTTCCCTGTCTTTGAAAGTAAAACGCAACAATTCAAGGCTTTATCTCTATTGATTCACACCGGCTGAGTGACCAGATTATGCGACGAAGGGGCTCGGCATGAGGCCCCTCTTGGAGGCTTGAACCAAAATGGCGAATTTCGACACCCTCAACCGCGGCGCAACGATTGCCGACCAGGCGACGTTCGATGTCGGTCTGCGCGCGCACATGGTGCGCGTCTACAACTACATGGCTTCGGGGCTCGCGCTGTCGGGCATCGTGGCTTTTGGCCTGTTCAGCTCGCCGGAACTCGCGGGAATGTTCTTCCAGCTTCAGGCGGGCCGCGTCGTCGGCCTGAACATGCTGGGATGGATCGCGATCCTGGCGCCGATCGGCCTGCTGCTGCTGGTCTCGTTCCGCGCCGCCAGCATGAGTACTGCGGCGGTTCAGGCCGTCTATTGGACGGTCACTGCCTTGATGGGCGTCAGCCTGTCGCTGCTGCTGTTCCGTTACACCGGGGCGTCGGTCGCCCGCACCTTCTTCGTGACGGCTGCCGCCTTCGGCGCGCTCAGCCTTTACGGCTACACGACCAAGCGCGACCTGTCGGCGATGGGTAAGTTCCTGTTCATGGGTCTGATCGGTCTCATCCTGGCCGGCATCGTCAACATGATCTGGCCGTCGGGCACGATGAGCTTCATCATCTCCGCCGTTGGCGTGCTGATCTTCTCGGGGCTGATCGCCTACGACACCCAGAGGATCAAGGAGCAGTATGCCGAGGCCTGGGGCACCGATGCCCTGGAGAAGGTCGCCGTGTTCGGCGCTCTCAGCCTCTACCTCGACTTCGTCAACCTGTTCCAGTTCCTCATGAGCTTCCTCGGCCAGGAACGCGAATAACCTCCAGCCGGGACGATCGAACAAGCGCCCGGGTCGAAAGACCCGGGCGTTTTCTTTGTGGGGAACCGATGACGGGCAAGTTCAAGGCGTTCATGGACAGCGAGGCGACCTCGGCGCTGCCGCTCCTGGGAGCCGCCGTTCTCGCACTCATTCTGGCCAACTCACCGCTCGCCGGCGACATCGAGGGCCTGCTCGGCCGGAAGCTGACCATCGAGTACGGCGCGATTGGCCTGTCCAAGCCGCTCCTTCTGTGGATCAACGACGGGTTGATGGCGGGCTTTTTCCTGCTCGTCGGCCTCGAGATCAAGCGCGAGATGGTGGAAGGAAGCCTGTCGCAGCCCTCCCAGATCGCGCTGCCGGTCGCGGCGGCAGTGGGCGGCATGGCGGTGCCGGCCGCGATTTATGCGGCAATCAACTGGAACGACTCCGTGGCGCTCAACGGCTGGGCGATTCCGGCAGCCACCGACATCGCCTTCTCGCTGGGCGTGCTGGCCGCTCTGGGCAGCCGTGTGCCCCTGGCGCTGAAGATCTTTCTGACGACGCTTGCGATCATCGACGATCTCGGGGCCATCGTGGTGATCGCCGTATTTTACACCAGCAACCTGTCGACCGAAGCGCTGGCCTTCGCTGCTCTCTTCATCGCCGGTCTCGCGATCCTCAATGCGTCGGGCATGCGCCGCATCGGGCCCTATATGGTGCTGGGCCTGGCGCTCTGGGTCTCGGTGCTGAAGTCAGGCGTGCACGCCACTTTAGCCGGTGTCGTGCTGGCGATGTTCATTCCGCTCAAGGTGCCGGGCATGGCCGACGACAAGCGGCCGGCGATCCATCTCGAGCACGCGCTGAAGCCCTGGTCGGCGTGGCTGATCATGCCGGTCTTCGCCTTCGCCAATGCAGGTCTTTCGCTCAGTGACCTGTCGCTGTCGAGCCTGGTCGAGCCGGTGCCGCTCGGCATCCTGGCCGGCCTGTTCGTCGGCAAGCAGGTGGGCATCGTGCTGGGCGCCGGCCTGCTGATCCTGCTGGGATTTGCCGCCATGCCGGCCGGCGGCTCGTGGCGGAAGCTCTACGGCGTGTCGATCCTGGGCGGCATCGGCTTCACCATGAGCCTGTTCATCGGCACGCTGGCCTTTCCTGATGCAGGCTACGAATCGCAGGTCCGGCTGGGCGTCCTGGTGGGCTCGCTGTTGTCGGCTGTGGTCGGCTATGCCGTGTTGCGCTGGCCGTCGCGGCCCTGAGATTGCGCGACGGCCCTCGCGGTCTATACTTTCACCATCATGCGACGCACGTCCTACGAGCAGATGAATTGTTCCATCGCCTCGGCCCTCGAGGTCGTGGGCGAGCCGTGGACGCTGCTGATCGTGCGGGATGCCTTCTACGGCGTCAGGCGCTTCGACGAATTCCAGGAAAACCTCGGCATCGCCCGCAACGTGCTGACGGCGCGGCTGAAGAAACTCGTCGAAGCCGGCGTCTTCCGCAAGACCGCCTACCGGCAACGGCCGTTGCGCCACGAATACCGTCTGACCGACAAGGGCGCGGCGCTGTTCACCGTCATCGTCGGCCTGAAACAGTGGGGCGACCGTCATGGTGCGGTGGCGCGCAGCGGCAAGCCGATGGATCTCGTCGACCGCAGCGACGGCCGTCCGCTCGATCCGGTCCTGATCGATGCCGAGAGCGGCAGGCGGATCGAGCTCACCAACGTGAGGGCCGTGGCTGGACCCGGCGCCGACCAGGGCACGCGCGCCTTCTTCGAACGCCTGACGCTGAACCGGCCCACGCGCTAGGCGCGATCAGGGCTTCCCGGGTTCGAGTCGCTTGCCGGCGAGCGACTGGCGGGCGCGTGTCTCTGCGTTCTTGTCGGCGGCTTTCTCCGCCTTGGTGCGGCCGAAGCGTCGCCGGTTGGCATCGGCTTCGTTCTCGCGGTCGCGCTGCGCCTTGTCCTTGCGCACGCGCTTCAGGTTGACGATCTCTGCCATTTTTTCTCTATGCCGCGTGGCAGGGCGATGCGCTAGTGTTTCGTCGAGCCGAACGACAGGAGCATTCCATGACCCCCTCCATGCGCAAGAAGGTTTTGGTCGGCGGTGGCGGCATCGTTGCCCTGCTGATCCTGGCACTGCTCGCGGCTCCCCTGCTCATCGACGTCAATTCCTACAAGCCCGTGATCGCCGCCGAAGTGAAGAAGGCGACGGGCCGCGACCTCGTGCTCGACGGTCCGATCAAGCTTTCGCTGCTGCCGGTGCCGGAGATATCGATCAGCGGCGTGAAATTCTTCAACATGGCGGGTTCCAAGAACGCGAACATGGTCGAGGTGAAGTCGGTCACCGTGAAGCCCTCGCTGCTTGCCCTGCTGATGGGCGGCATCGAGGTGAGCGAGGTGACGCTGGTCGAGCCCAAGATCGTTCTCGAGGTCAATGCCGAGGGCAAGCCGAACTGGGAGTTCGCCCCATCGGTAGCCGAGGCCAAGCCCGCGGCGGCCAAGCCGAGCTCGGCCAAGCCATTGTCGCTCGGCCGCCTCACCATCGACAACGGAACGCTGATCTTCAGCGATTCCAAGGCCGGCCTCTCGGTAGTGGCCCAGAAGGCCAATTTCTCGGCATCGGTCGGCTCGCTCGACGGCCCCTATTCCCTAAACGGCGGCGCCACCGTGAACGACGCGCCGCTCAAGCTGGCGCTTGCCGTGGGCGCCAGGAACGCCTCTGGCCACACCGCCGATGTCGCTCTCGAGGCGGGCGGCGGCAAGCTCTCCTTCAAGGGCACGCTGAGCGAGCTGGGACCAAATGCCCGGGCCGCCGGCATGGCCTCGGCCTCGGCCGAGCAACTCACGACGTTCATCGACACGCTGCTGCGGCTTGCCGGCCAGCCCGAGCCCGCGCTGCCGCCGCTGCTCGCCGGCAAATTCAATTTCGACGGCGCCATCGATCTTTCGCAGTCGGCGGTGTCGGCCAAGGACTTCAAGCTGGCGCTGGGCCAGGACAATGGCTCGGGCTTCTTGTCGGTGACCTTGAAGCCGGCGCTGGCGCTCGACGGCAAGATCGTGGTGCCGCGCCTGGATCTCGACCGCTGGCTGGCTGCGCTGGCGCGGCCCCCGACGCCGGCGCCGAGCGCTGCTACGCCGGCGGCGCCTGCCGCCCGGACAACGCCCGCCGCGCCGAGCGCCCCTGCAGCGGGCGGCGGGTTTCCCACCGGTCTGACGGCCAAGCTGGCGCTCGACGTCGGCGAGGTGATCTACAACAAGAAGCCGATCCGCAACGTGGCGATCGAGCTGGAAGCGCGGGGCGGCGCCGTGGCGGTGCCCAAGCTCGCGGCGACCCTGCCGGGCGACATGGTCCTGCAGGCGCGCTCGACCATGACGGGCGATGCCGCACGGCCTCAAGTGTCGGGCGAGTTCAGCCTGCTCGGCCCCAAGCTGCGCGAGACCCTGACGTGGCTCGATGTCGATGTCTCTTCCGTTCCGGCAGCCAAGCTCACGCGCCTCGGCATGAAGGGCAAGATGTCCTCGACCGGCGGCAACGTGGCGGTGAGCGATGCCGCCTTCGAACTCGACGACCTGAAGGGCAGCGGCGGCATCGCCGTCACCTTCGGCGTGCCGCTGTCGATCGTGACCAACCTGGCGATCGACACGGTCGATCTCGATTCCTACGTCGCACCGGCCGCCGCCGGCGGACAGAAGCCGGCGGCGGCCGGCGCCGCGCCGGCGGCCTCCCCGGCGCGGCCGGCCGTGGCCGGTCCGACGGTCGGGCTGAAAGCCAAGGTCGCCCGGCTGATCTATCAAAAGGAGACGATCGGCGGCATCGACGTCGATGTCGCCCTGCAGGGCAGCACGCTGCGCCTGACCGACGTCAAGGTATCGAACCTGCTGGGGGCAAGGCTGGCGGTGCGCGGCACGGTGGCCGCCTACGACAGCGCCCAGCCGCGCCCCGATATCGCCTTCAACTTCGAGGCGCCGGACATGACCCGGCTGCTGAAGTTCGCCGGCGCCACGGCCCCGGCCGGCCTCGGCGCGGTAAGCTCCAGCGGCGGGGTGGCCGGCAGCGTCGAGCAGCTGACGCTGCGCGAGTTCGCGGTCAACGGCATGGGCCACAGCCTGCGGGCAAGCGGCGTGCTGTCGCTGCCGGGTATTTCCAAGGGCGCGCCGCAATCGGCTGCCTACAAGGGCAGCGTCACGCTGAACGGCCAGACCCTCGAAGGGTCGGTCGACGCCAAACTCACGGGCAAGCCCAACATCGTCGCCGATCTCCGGGCCAACGTGCTCGACCTCGACAAGATCGGCGGCACCGGCGGTGGCGGTGCCCGCGCGCCGGCCCGCGGCCCGCCGGCCGCCGGTGCCCAGCCGATCGACACGGCGGCGCTGCGCAGTGTCGATGGCTCGTTCAAGCTGGTGGCGGCCACGCTGATCAGCGCGCCGCTCCGCATCGGCAACGCCGACCTTGCCGCGACGCTCAAGGATGGCGTGCTCACCATCGCGCATTTCAGGGGCGCGCTCTATGGCGGCTCGCTGGCGCTGTCGGGCGTGGTCAACGGCAGCCAGCCGGCGCTGTCCCTCGATTTCAAGGGCGATGCCAACGGCATCTACGTCGGCGAGGCGTTGCGCAGCACCTCGGGCAGCAACCAGTTCGGCGGCGGCGTGAAGGTGACGATCGATGGCCGGCTGAACGCCAACGGCATCACGGTGCGCGGCGCCGGCGCGACATCGGACCAGATCAAGAATTCGATGGCGGGTGGCGCGCAGTTGAGCGGTCACATCTTCGCCGGTGCCGACAGGGCGCTGCAGGTGCTGGGCGGCGCCGCGGCAGGGGCAGCGGGCGGAGTGATCGACCAGACGCTGGGCAATGTCCTGGGCGCCGTCGGCCAGAGGGGCGGTGTCGGTGTCGGCAACATCCTGAACGCCATCGCCCTGGTGCTGAACCGCTTCGTCAACCACGACAGCCCGATCTCCGGCCGCGTCGATGTCGCGGGCGGCGTGCTGACCGACAAGGGCCTGACCGTCCAGGGCAAGAACGCGACCGCGCGGATTGCAACCCGCACCAACTTCGGCAATTCGACCACCGACACGACGATCAACTTCATGATCGCCGAGGACGGCTCGGCGCCCTACCTGATCACCACGGCGCGGGGTTCCCTGTCGTCGCCCTCGCTCAACGTCGTGCGCGGCACGGCCAAGGATCCGCCGGGCATGACCAGCACCCTGCCGGGCGTGTCGAATATCCTGCCGGGGCAGGCGCCGCCGGGCGGCGCCCAGCCGCGCTCGCCGATCCCGAACGTTCCCATTCCCAACATACCCGGCCTGTTCGGCCGCTGAGGAGACATCTTGCTCGATCGATTGCTGACGACCCTCAAGGCGCGCTTCGGCTCCGCCCCGGCGCTCGCCGAAGCGCCTAAAGGTGTGGACGTTCTGGCCGACATGGCCAACCGCCGGGTCGTGCGGCGCTATTCAGACAAGCCGCTCGATCCCGCCCTGCTGGAAACGCTTTGCGCGGTGGCGCTGTCGGCGCCGTCCAAGAGCGACCTGCAGCAGGCCGACATCGTGATCGTCACCGACAAGGCCCAGCGCGCCAAGCTCGAGGCCTTGATCCCGGAGAATCCCTGGGCCAAGGCCGGCCCGGCGCTGCTGGTCTTCTGCGGCAACAACCGCCGCCACCGGCTGCTGTTCGACTGGCGCAACAGGCCCTTCGTGAACGACCATCTCGACCCGTTCTTCAATGCCGCGGTCGACGCCGGTATCGTGCTCGCGACCTTCGTCGCCGCCGCCGACCGCGTTGGCCTCGGGACCTGCCCGATCAGCCAGATCCGCAATCACGCCGCCCAGGTGGCCGACGTGCTGGGCCTGCCGCAGCACGTGTTTCCCGTGGCCGGGCTGGGGATAGGCTGGCCCTCCTTCGAGGGGGTGATGAGCCCCAGGCTCGGCCTCGACGTGTCGATCCATCGCGACCGTTACGACGAGACCGGGCTCCGGGAGAAGGTCGCGGCCTACGACGTCAGACGCAACGAGACCCAGCCCTACAAGGCCCAGCGCTTCGTCGATAAGTTCGGCGAGGACCCGTCTTACGGTTGGTCCGAGGACAAGGCCCGGCAATATTCGGTTCCGGAGCGGGCCGATTTCGGCGCATTCGTGCGCGCCAAGGGCTTCAAACTGGACTGATTGTTCGTTTTTTCAGTTCGTCGAGGACGTGCAGACGAAGGGCGCTCGACAGGTTGGGCCGGCCCGCCCTGGCGCTTCGGGTGTGGTCGATCTCGGCAACCAGGGCGTTGAGCGACAGGCCGCGTGCCCGGGAGATCTCGGAAAGCTCGGCCCAGAAGGCATCTTCCAGCGAGATGCTGGTCCGGTGGCCGTCGATGGTGACCGAGCGTTTGCGCATGCCGGGACTGTGGCAGCGGCCCTGGGGAGCGGCAACACGCCCCCTCAACCCGCCTTGCCGCCGTCACAGAGCGTGCGTATAAGCGCGCCCAACAAACCCCTCCGGACAAAGTAAAATTATGGATATCCGCAACGTCGCGATCATCGCGCACGTCGATCATGGCAAGACCACACTGGTCGATTGCCTGCTGAAGCAGAGCGGCACGTTCCGCGAGAACCAGCAGGTGGCCGAGCGCGCCATGGATTCGAACGACCTCGAGCGCGAGCGCGGGATCACCATCCTGGCCAAGGCGACCTCGGTCGTCTGGAAGGGCACGCGCATCAACATCGTCGACACGCCGGGCCACGCCGACTTCGGCGGCGAGGTCGAGCGCATCCTGTCGATGGTCGACGGCGTCGTGCTGCTGGTCGACGCGGCCGAGGGCCCGCTGCCCCAGACCAAGTTCGTGCTCGGCAAGGCGCTACGCCTCGGCCTGAAGCCGATCGTGCTGATCAACAAGGTCGACCGCTCCGACGCCCGCGCCCACGAGGTGCACGACGAAGTGTTCGATCTGTTCTCGGCGCTGGAAGCCAGCGACGAGCAGCTCGACTTCCCGACGCTTTTCGCCTCGGCCCGCCAGGGCTGGGCCGCGACCTCGCTCGAAGCCGAGCACAAGGACATGGAACCGCTGTTCGATCTGGTCGTGAAGCACGTGCCGGCCCCCAAGATCGATCCCGATCCCGCCTTCCGCATGCTGGTGACGACGCTCGAGGCCGACAATTTCCTCGGCCGCATCCTGACCGGCCGCGTCCTGTCGGGCTCGATCAAGCCCAACACCATGATCAAGGCGCTGTCGCGCGACGGCACGGAACTCGAGCAGACGCGGATCACCCGCGTGCTGGCCTTCCGCGGCCTCGAGCGCATGTCGCTCGACGTGGCCGAAGCGGGCGACATCGTGGCCGTCGCCGGCCTCAAGATCGCGACCGTGGCCGACACCGTCGGCGACCTCACGATCAGCGAGCCGATCGCCTCGCAGCCGGTCGATCCGCCGACCCTCGCCATGACCTTCTCGGTCAACGACTCGCCGCTGGCCGGCACCGAGGGCGACAAGGTCACGACCCGCATGATCCGCGCGCGCCTGATGCGCGAGGGCGAGGGTAACGTCGCCATCCGCGTCACCGACACCGAGAATGCCGATTCCTACGAGGTCGCCGGCCGCGGCGAGTTGCAGCTCGGCGTGCTGATCGAGACCATGCGCCGCGAGGGATTCGAACTCGCCGTCGGCCGCCCGCGCGTGCTGTTCCAGACCGACCCCAAGACCGGCCAACGCCTCGAGCCGATCGAGGAAGTCGTGATCGACGTCGACGACGCTTTTACCGGCGTCGTGGTCGAGCAGATTTCGGTGCGCAAGGGCGAGTTGCAGGACATGCGGCCCTCGGGCGCCGGCAAGACCCGCCTGGTGTTCTACGCCCCGTCGCGCGGCCTGATCGGCTATCACGGCGAGTTCCTGACCGACACGCGCGGCACCGGCGTGATGAACCGCATCTTCCACGAATACGGCCCTTATCGCGGGCCCATCGCCGGCCGACGCAACGGTGCGTTGATCGCCAATGCGCCGGGCAATGCGGTGATGTACGCGATGTGGAACCTCGAGGAGCGGGGCCCGATGTTCATCGATCCCGGCGTGCCGGTTTACATGGGCATGATCATCGGCGAGCACAGCCGCGGCAACGACCTCGAAGTGAACGTGCTCAAGGGCAAGCAGCTCACCAACATCCGCGCCGCCGGCAAGGACGAGGCCGTGAAGCTCACGCCGCCGCGCAAGATGTCGCTCGAGCAGGCGATCGCCTACATCGAAGAAGACGAGCTGGTCGAGATCACGCCCAAGTCGATACGTCTGCGCAAGCGCTTCCTGAAGCTGGAAGACCGCAAGCGCGCCAAGAAAGAGTCGTCCGCGGCAGCGGCGGAATAGGAACGAAGAACGATGAGCGGCAGAAAGATTGACTTCGCGGATCGGTTGGAGACGGCGGCCAAGGCCAAGCAGGCCCTGCTCGAGAAGGCCCGGGCGAAGGATCCTGCCAACGACCCGGAGTTTGCCGCCCGCCTGGCCGAACGCGCCGCGGTTGCCGCTGCCCGCGAGGCGCGCGAGACCGAGCGCCGCGAGGCCAAGCAGGCCGAGCAGGCCCGCATCGCCGCCGAACGCGAGGCGGCGAAGGCCGCTGCAGCGGCCGCTGAAGCCGCCGCTGCGGCCGAACGCGAAGCCCGCCGGCCGGTCAAGGTGGTGCTGAGCGAGGCCGAGCAGAAGGCCGCCCGCGACGCCCGCTACGCCGCCCGCAAGGCGCGCAAGAAGTAGCCTGTCCCGAACGGACTAGAGTTTCCCGCCGGTCAGCGAGGCGCGCTGGCTGATCTCGATGTGGTTGCCGTCGGGATCGCAGACGAAGGCATAGCGCACCGTCTCGCCCAGGATCCTGACGTCTCCGCCCGAGGTGCCGCCGCGCGCCAGGATGCCTTCGTACTCGGCGATGCAATCCCACACCTGGACCGTGGTGTAGCGGTAGCCCGGCGCGCGCCATTGCGCGCTGCGGTCGACCCTGCCGTGCTCCGCGACCACGATCAGCGAATCGCCGCAGCGGTAGCGGCCGTCGCCCGCCCGTTCGAACTGCATCGCCTCGGTCCAGAAGCGGTCGTGGGCGGCGGGATCGTTGACCCTGAGCAGAATCGCGATGCCTTCGACGCCGTTCGCCCCCTTGGGCACCAGCGTCACCTTGTTGCCGTCGGGATCGGCCAGCGGCCGAGACGCCGCAAGGCCTTCCCGCGCGATCTCGAGGCCGACGATCCCCGAGGGTGCCGCGGCGGGCAGGGGATCGCGCGAATGGTTCATCTTCAGGATCGATCCGTTCATGTGGTGGCGGTGCTGCTGCACGCCGCCGCCGACCTTGCCCATATGGTCGTAGGGCAGGCCCACCGTCCCCTGCCAGAAGGCGAGTTGCTTGTCGCGCCGGGTCGAGAACAGGCCGATGTCGAGGTGCTGTTTGGCGAGGTTCATGGCGGCAAGTGTAGCGCGCTGCACAGAAAAGCCACGATCTCTTCTTAGGCAGAACTGCATCAAGCTGATGGAAGTTCTTGAAGTACCTTACAGAATCGCGATTCCATGCCATCGCACGCTTCGAAACAACTCTTACAAACGCCGGCACGACTCGGGCTCCGGTCGATTGCTAGAAGGACAGTGGGTGAAGGGGCCGGCAGATGGGGATCTGCCGCCCGAAAATGTGGGAAGGAACGACGATGATTCGCGCCATAGTCGGCACGATCGCCGTGCTCGCGGGCTTTGCTGTCCTAGAGCGCTCGGTCGATGCCAGCACCGGTCTGTCCGGTACCTGTACGCCAACGCAAGCCTACGCAACGCTCCATCGCGGCGAGATCGTGCCTGTCCGTTCCGAGCCGACGCCCGAGGGCACGGTGATCGGCTCGCTGGCGGGACGCAGCGGTACCCGGATCGATCCGTCCCGTTCCGTCGTGACCGTGACGGCGAGCCAAAGCGGCTGGGCACGCATTGCCCTCAGCACCGCGGGCGACTATCGCGCGACTGATGCCGGCGCGGTCCAGCCCTACGGTTGGGTGCCGGCCGACCTGCTTGGCGTCGATGCCCGCGTCGATGGCGCGATCACCGTCTACAGCCGTCCCGGCATGCTGGGACGCGCGCTGGCGACGATCGAGGGCGACGATGTGAAGTTCCGCGTGCTCGGCTGCCGCGGCGAGTGGCTGCAGGTCGTCAACGCGCGCCACGGCAATGTCTGGATCGACCGCTGGTGCGCCCGGGAAGATGGCTGCCGCGGCTGATCGATAAGAGTTTGGAAGGGCGATGATCCGTCATCTGGGGATTTGACGGATCGTCGTTGGACAGCAGCAGAAGACCCCGGACGGGAAGCCGTTCGGGGTCTTTTTCTTTGTACCCAGATTTGCGCCTAAATCTTCAGGTCGCTGAAGAAATCGTTGCCCTTGTCGTCGGTGATGATGAAGGCCGGGAAGTTCTCGACCTGGATGCGTCAGATCGCTTCCATGCCGAGCTCCGGATACTCAAGCACCTCGACCTTCTTGATGACGTCCTGCGCCAGGATCGCCGCCGGGCCGCCGATCGAGCCGAGATAGAAGCCCTTGTGCTTCTTGCAGGCATCGACGACCTGCTTGCTGCGGTTGCCCTTGGCCAGCATGACCATAGAGCCGCCGTCGGCCTGGAAGAGATCGACGTAGGAATCCATGCGCCCGGCGGTGGTCGGGCCGAACGAGCCCGACGCCATGCCCGTGGGCGTCTTGGCCGGGCCGGCGTTCGGCAAGGGAACTGGCGTCGCCCAGTCGGCATTATCTTCATTGTCGTACTTGTCTAAATTGACAAAGTTGACAATATTGACGATGAGTTTACAGTGTCGTTGAGGTGACACATGGCCAATACCCGGAACCCGCGTCTTCGTGACACCAAAGATGGGCAATTCGCCCCCGCATTGGCGAGCGGTGAGAAAAGGAGTGGGCGCGTCTTCGGTTATGTGATCGATGACCCTTCCTTCAGAACCAAACTTCCCGAGGGCATCAGCCTGGCCGTCGTCAGCCAGCGGCGATTTCCCGCGTCTTCACTCAAGGGAATGTTCAAACTCAAGAAACACGCGGTGACGCTTCAGACGGAGCCCCAAGCCGATCCGGCCGCCGATGCCTATCTCCCAGATGCAAGAGCGCGTGCGTTGTTACGCGGCATCAAAGTGGTCGAGCAGGATCTGAAGGCTTCGGGCGGAGCCTTCACCCTAGAACAGGTCAAAGAGCTCATGCATGACATCTCGCGGCAAGCCATCAGTAATCGGGTAATAGGGGGCACTCTTCTGGCGGTTCGCGGTCCGAACAACCGCGCGACCTATCCCGTGGCCCAGTTCATGCCCGATGGGCAACCCGTCGAGGGATTGAAGGAAGTTCGCGATGCGTTGGCGGCCGACAACGCCTGGACGGTCTTGAACTTCCTCGTCAATCCGGAACCGAAACTGGGCGGGCGCAAGCCTATCGATCTGTTGAAGGCCGGCGGCATCGACGAGGTTGTCGAAGCGGCGCGCAGAGCGGGTACCCAGGGCGCGTGACGCCGCCGCCGCCTGCCGATCTCGCGGCACGCGAGCCTGTTCTCGAGGTCTTGCCGCGAGATGCGGAACTGCACAGGTTCTTTTCGGTGGGGCTCGAGCCGCTTTACTTCGATCGTTCCAGGTTGGGGCGTCTCAATTCTCCGGCGGCTGCTTATGGCGTGCTCTATGCAGCTAAAAGCAGGCGCGGCGCCTTTGCCGAGACGTTCCTGCGCTCGCCGGGTTCGACACTGATTGCAAAGGATTTTCTTGCCCGCAAAGCCTATGTCCGCCTGCGAACCGGAAGAGAATTGCGCCTGATTCGCTTCGCCGGGCCGGGCTTGGCCAGACTGGGCGCAACCGCCGAAGTGGTCCATGGGGGCTTGCCCTATGACGTGCCTCAAGCCTGGTCGGCGGCGTTGCATACCCATCCGGCGGGTGTCGATGGGATCGCCTACAACGCCCGGCACGATGACGATGAACTGTGTTACGCGATCTTCGACCGGGCTTCCGGTGCCATTCGGGAGTCGCATCGTTCGACGACTCTGGACGACAACTGGTTCTGGGAGATTGCCGAAGTCTACGGCGTGGGAATGGCGCCATAACGCGCTGATTGCGCCATAACGCGCCGGAGGCGCGCCACTCCGTAGCGCGTCTTAGCTCGAGTCTTGCGCGTGACTGGAGTCGCGCGGCCCCAGCGTCAGATCTTCAGGTCGCTGAAGAAATCGTTGCCCTTGTCGTCGGTGATGATGAAGGCCGGGAAGTTCTCGACCTGGATGCGCCAGATCGCTTCCATGCCGAGCTCCGGATACTCAAGCACCTCGACCTTCTTGATGACGTCCTGCGCCAGGATCGCCGCCGGGCCGCCGATCGAGCCGAGATAGAAGCCCTTGTGCTTCTTGCAGGCATCGACGACCTGCTTGCTGCGGTTGCCCTTGGCCAGCATGACCATAGAGCCGCCGTCGGCCTGGAAGAGATCGACGTAGGAATCCATGCGCCCGGCGGTGGTCGGGCCGAACGAGCCCGACGCCATGCCCGTGGGCGTCTTGGCCGGGCCGGCGTAATAGACCGGGAACTGCTTGAAGTAGTCGGGCAGGCCCTCGCCGCGGTCGAGACGCTCCTTGAGCTTCGCGTGCGCCGAATCGCGCGCCACGATCAGCGTGCCCGTGAGGTTCACGCGCGTCTTCACCGGGTGCCGGGTCAGCACCGACAGCGTGTGCGCCATGCCCTTGTCGAGGTCGACCGACACGACGTCGCCGGAAAGCTGCTTCGGCTCGATGTCCGGCAGGTAGTGCGCCGGATTGTGTTCGAGTTGCTCGAGAAAGATGCCGTCCTTGGTGATCTTGCCCACGGCCTGGCGGTCGGCCGAGCAGCTCACGCCGATGCCGATCGGCACCGAGGCGCCGTGGCGGGCGATGCGGATGACGCGGACATCGTGGCAGAAGTATTTGCCGCCGAACTGCGCGCCGATGCCCATCTGGCGCGTGAGCTCCAGCACCTTCTTCTCCATCTCGCGGTCGCGGATGGCCACGCCCTTGTCGTTGCCTTCGCCCGGCAGGTCGTCGAGGTAGCGGGTGGAGGCAAGCTTCACCGTCTTGAGATTCATCTCGGCCGAGGTGCCGCCGACCACGATGGCGAGGTGGTAGGGCGGGCAGGCCGCGGTGCCCAGGGTGCGGATCTGGGTGTCGAGGAATTTCAGAAGTGCTGCCTCGTTCAGCACCGCCGGCGTCTGCTGGTGCAGGTAGGTCTTGTTGGCCGAGCCGCCGCCCTTGGCGATGAACAGGAATTTGTAGGCGTCGCCGTCGGTGGCGTAGATGTCGATTTGTGCAGGAAGATTAGTGCCGGTCTGCACTTCCTTGAACATCGACAGCGGCGAGACCTGCGAATAGCGGAGGTTGGTCTCGGTGTAGGTCTTGTAGACGCCGTTGGCGATCGCCGCCTCGTCGCCGCCGCCGGTCCACACCGCCTGGCCCTTCTTGCCCATGACGATCGCGGTGCCGGTGTCCTGGCACATCGGCAGCACGCCGCCGGCCGAGATGTTGGCGTTCTTCAGCAGCTCGAGCGCCACGTACTTGTCGTTGGCCGAGGCCTCGCCGTCGTCGAGGATGGCGCGCAGCTGCGCCAGGTGGCCCGGCCGCAGCAGATGCGAGATGTCGTGGAAGGCCGCCGCCGTCAGCAGGGTGAGGCCCGCCGGATCGACGGTGAGGACCTCGCGGCCGTTGAAGGTCGTGGTGCCGACGAAATCGGAGCTGAGCTTTCGGTAGGGCGTCGTGTCCGGGCCGCTCGGGAACATCTGCTGGAACTGGAATTCGGGCATGATCTCTCCTAGCCACTGCGCTCGGCGCCGGCATCCCTGCCGCAGCCGCGTTGCGGCGTCTATCTACTTCTTTCGGAAGCTGTCGAGCTTGACGATCTTGGAGGCGGCATCCTCGGGCTTGGCCTCGGCCGCAACATCCGCGGGCTTGTTCTCGTCTCCGGCCGGAGCGGCCTGGGCCGGCCGCTTGTCGGGCGCCGGCAGCGGCGTCGGCGCCACGGCCGTTGTGCCTTCTTGCTTCTCGCCCGCCGCCTTGTCCTTGCGGTCGAATTGCAGGCCGAAGCGCACCGAGGGATCGACGAAGGCCGACAGCGCGGCGAACGGCACCTTGATGTGCTCCTGCAGCTTGTTGAAGCTCACCGTGACCTCGAACGATTCCTCGCCGATAACGAGGTCCCAGTACTGGTGCTGGAGCACGATCGTCATTTCTTCCGGATACTTGGCGCGCAGATAGTCGGGCAGTTCGACGCCGGGATCGGTGCTGCGGAAGCTGATGTAGAAATGATGCGAGCCGGGCAGGCCTTTTTCCGCCACTTGTGTCAGCACGCGGCGCACGACGCTGCGCAGCGCGTCGTCGACGAGAGCGTCGTAGTGAAAGCGATCGTTCATGGCCTGTCGGAAAAATCTCTGCGGACCATCGGCCCGGGTGACGGGAGAGTCAACGATGCCAATAGCGGGCATTGCCGTGGAAGGAAAGTGGGGGGCTTCTGTTGCCCGGTGCCCCCCGGACCGCGCTTACGTCCGCTGTTTAGGCGGCAGCAGCGAGTGTAACGGTGTTATCGTTAGCACTTGTGAATGGCCCGTCACGGCGGAACCATACCGGGCAAAAACCGCGCCTTTACCACGCTCGTCGATCCTGTTTCGCCCCCATCGATTCCGCGCCCTCTACGGGAACGAAGAGAAATGGTGGAGGCGCCGGGTACCGCCCCCGGGTCCGAAACGCTTATGCCACGCGGCGTTTATCGCCATAGTCGGTTTCCCGACGGGTCATATATAGGCGCTTCGCCCGGCAATTTGAAGGCATCCCGTGGGCACCCGTGATTTCCCCATGGTCGGGCTCGGCCGCCGCCCATAGAGTCCGCGGCCAACAAAGGACGAATAAAATGCCCCTCTCCACCGACCAGCAGGCCGAAATCGATCAGGCTCGGGCCGGCGCCCAGCCGACGCTGCGGCCGATTGCGCCGGCGCTGGAGGAAATTCTCTATCAGGCCCTGCCGGTGCTCGATCACGGCTTCGTCCGCGTCGTCGACTACATGGGCGACGACGCCGCCGTCGTGCAGGCCGCGCGGGTCAGCTATGGCCGGGGCACCAAGAAGGTCAGCGAGGATCGCGGGCTGATCAACTATCTCATCCGGCACCGTCACACGACGCCGTTCGAGATGTGCGAAATCAAATATCACGTGAAGCTGCCGATCTTCGTGGCGCGACAGTGGATCCGTCATCGCACCGCCAACGTGAACGAATATTCCGCGCGCTACTCGATCCTCGACAACGAATTCTACATTCCCAAGGCCGAGCATCTCGCGGCGCAAAGCAAGGCCAACCGGCAGGGCCGCGACGCGGTGCTGGCCGGCAAGGAAGCCGAGCGCGTCTTCGACATCCTCAAGAAGGATTCCGAGCTGGTCTACGAGCACTACATGGAGATGCTGAACGAGGGCGAGGCCGGCGAGCCGCTCGATCCCGAGCGCTCCGGCCTGGCGCGCGAGCTTGCGCGCATGAACCTGTCGCTCGCCTTCTATACGCAATGGTACTGGAAGACGAACCTCCACAATCTCATGCATTTCCTGTCGCTGCGCGCCGACGCCCACGCCCAGTACGAGATTCGCGTCTATGCCGACGTCATGATCGACACGCTCAAGCGCTGGTGCCCGATCAGCCACGATGCCTTCATGGAGTACCGCATGGGCGGCGCTCATCTCTCGAAGACCGGCCTCGCCATCGTGAAGCGGATGCTGGCCGGTGAGAAAGTCGACCAGAAGTCGAGTGGCATGAGCGCCCGCGAATGGCGCGAGCTGATGGCGGCTCTCGGGCAAGGCTGATGGCGAAGGCCATTCGCGCTGCGCACGCCGCCGTCGCGATCCGCGATCCCGGCCGCCTGCGCCTGCTGCGCGAGCGGTCGCGCGATGCCGCCGCCGTCGAGGCGATGAACGAGGCGGCCTTCGGGCCGGACCGGCAGCAGAAGACGGTCTACCGCCTGCGCGAGGACGTGCCGCCGATCCGCGAATTGTGCTTCGTCGCTATCGACCAGAAGGACCGTATGGTGGCGTCGATCCGCAACTGGCCGATCGTGGTCCACGAGAAGTGGCCGGCAATCCTGCTGGGGCCGCTTGCGATCTCGCCCGAGTTGCGCGGGCTGGGCTACGGCAAGGCGCTGATGTGGCATGCCATGGCGCAGTCCAGGATGCAGGGCCACAGCCGGATCATTCTGGTCGGCGACCCCGAGTACTACAATCAGTTCGGCTTCCGCCGCGACCTCGCCCTCAACATCCAGCTGCCCGGCTGGGTCGAGGAACGCCGCTTCCTCGCTCTCGAGCTGGTCGCAGGCTCGATGATCGGCGTGCACGGCATGATCGGGAAGTGGCAGCCTCGGAAGCGGACTGCCCGGCGCAAGAAGCGCGGTTAGCGCACTTCCGTTAACGAACGACGATGGTCGGTGCCTTGCGGGCGCCGCGCTGGTTGGCCGAGAGCTGCTTCCAGACCCGGCCGGCAATGTTCTTGTAGACCTGCGTATGCGGGCTGTCGGGCCGGTCGATCACGATCGGACGGCCGCTGTCGGAGGTCGTGCGGATGTCGAGATGCAGCGGCACCTCGCCCAGGAACGGCACGCCGAGCTTTTCCGCCTCCTCGCGGGCGCCGCCATGGCCGAAGATCTCCGACCGCTCGCCGCACTTGGGGCAGAGGAAGTAGCTCATGTTCTCGACGATGCCGAGCACCGGCACCGCCACCTTGCGGAACATGGCGAGGCCCTTGCGCGCATCGACCAGCGCGATGTCCTGCGGTGTCGACACGATCACGGCGCCCGCCAGCGCCACGCGCTGCGCCAAGGTCAACTGGGCGTCGCCGGTGCCCGGCGGCATGTCGACCACCAGCACGTCGAGCTCGCCCCACTGCACGTCGCGCAGCATCTGCTCCAGTGCGCTCGACACCATCGGGCCGCGCCAGATCATCGGCGTGTCTTCGTTCACGATGTAGCCGATCGACATGGTGCGGAGCCCATGGCGCTCGATCGGCTTCAGCATCTTGCCATCCGCCGACTCGGGCTTCTCGGTGACGCCCAGCATGCGCGGCATCGAGGGGCCGTAGATGTCGGCGTCGAGCAGACCGGTCGCGATGCCGTTGGCGGCAAGGCCCAGCGCCAGGTTGACGGCGGTGGTCGATTTGCCGACGCCGCCCTTGCCCGAGGCGACGGCGATGATGTGTTTGACGCCCGGCACGTCGATGCGACCGCCGCCGCCGGTCGTCTTTGTGGCGGAACCGTGGCTGTGGCCATGTGCCTGTCCCGGCCCTCGTCCGGGGGCGGCCGGCGGCGGCGGGGCGGCACGCTCGGCCGTCATCACGGCGGTGGCCGACAGCACGCCCGGCATGGCGCGAACGGCCTGTTCGCAGGCCTGTCGCAGCGGTTCCAGCGCGGTGCCGCGCGCCGGATCGACATCGAGCGTAATGGCGACGTGGCCGCCGCGGATGGCGATCCCGCCCAGCAAGCCGGAGTTTGGCACGCTGGCGCCGCTGGCGGGGTCCATGACCGTCTCGAGAACCTTGCGGATGGCTGATTCCGTCACTTCGGCCATGGTCGCTCGCTTCCGCTGCCCGGCAAATTCGTGTCGCCGCTTGATTGAAGGTGTTGCTGACGTCACATATATGCAGGCCGGCGTGAAATCAAAAGCGGCAATGCGGTCGGGCAATCTGCCGGACGCCCCTGAGGTGAATGATGGCGTGGAATAACAATAGCGGCGGCCCCTGGGGCAGCGGTGGTGGTGGCGGTGGCGGTGGCGGTGGCCCATGGGGCGGCGGCGGCAATCGCGGCGGCGGCGGTCCGTTCGGCGGGCGCCGGCCACCCGACATGGAAGACGTGATCCGCAAAGGTCAGGAACGGCTGAAGAACCTCATCCCGGGCGGTTTCAGTTCCTACAAGGGCGTCCTGCTGATCGTGCTGGCCGCCATCGTGATCTGGCTGGCCACCGGCTTCTTCCGAGTGCAGCCCAACCAGCAGGCGATCCAGCTCGTCTTCGGCAAGCCCTACCTCAAGCCGGTCGAACCCGGCCTGCACTACAACTGGCCGGCTCCGATCGGCCGGGTGGAAGTGGTCGACGTCCAGAACCAGCGCCGTGTCGTGCTGGGCGCCCGCGGCAGCCAGACGCCCGCGACGCCCTACACTCGCGGCCCGCGCCCGACCTCGACCGAGAACCTGATGCTGACCGGCGACGAGAACATCGTCGACATCGAGTATGCCGTGCTGTGGCAGATCAAGGACGTGTTCAAGTACGCCTTCGACGTGCGCAATCCCGAGCAGAACGTCCGCGACGGCGCCGAGGCCGCGATGCGCGAGATCATCGGCAAGTCGAACCTGCAATATGCCCAGACCGAGGGCCGCAGCCGCATCGAGCAGGACACCAAGGACCTGCTTCAGCGCATGCTCGACGAGTACGGGCTGGGCGTTCGTATCTCCCAGATCCAGCTGCTGCGGGTCGATCCGCCGCAGGAGGTCATCGCGGCGTTCCGCGACGTCCAGGCGGCGCGCGCCGACAAGGAGAAGAGCATCAACGAGGCCAACACCTATCGCAACCAGGTCCTTCCCAGGGCCAAGGGCGAGGCGGAATCGATCATCCAGAGGTCGGAAGCCTACAAGGCGCAGATCGTGGCCCGCGCCAGCGGCGACGCACAGCGTTTCAGCCAAGTCTACGAGCAGTATGCCAAGGCCAAGGACATCACCACCGAGCGGCTGTACCTCGATACGATGGAGGAAGTCCTGCGCAACGTGAACAAGGTGCTGGTCGACAAGAACAGCACGGGAGCGGGCGGTGTGTTGCCCTACCTGCCGCTGCCTGAACTGAGATCGAACCAGACGCAGGGCGTGACCCAGCCTGCCCGACAGACCCAGCCCGCCCAGGGCGCCGCGCCGCAGGGAGCCACGCGATGAGCAACCGTTCGATCATCGTCGTCGTCCTCCTGGCCGTCGTCGGCTTCCTGGTCACGCAGACCCTCTACACCGTGGATCCGACCAAGCAGGTCCTGGTCCGCCAGTTCGGCGCGATCGTCGGCGAGCCCAAGACCGAGCCAGGGCTCTACGCCAAGGTGCCGCTGATCCAGGACATCCAGCGGATCGACGCCCGCCTGCTCGACTACGAAGCGGAGGAGTTCGAGATCATCGCCGGCGACCAGAAGCGCCTGGTCGTCGATGCCTATGCCCGCTTCAAGATCGTGGCGGCCAAGCTGTTTGCCACGACAGTCCCGGGCGGCGAGCCGGCCCTGCGGGGTCTGCTCGACTCGCTGATCAACTCGGAAATCCGGGGTGTGCTGAGTTCGGTGCCGCTGCATGCGGTGTTGACCGACCAGCGCGCCAACCTGATGGACGACATCACCAAGCGGGTGAACGCCAAGACCAAGGAACTGGGCGTCGAGGTGGTCGATGTCCGCATCAAGCGGGCCGACTTGCCGCAGGCCAATTCCCAGTCGGTGTTCAACCGCATGAAGACCGACCGCGAGCGCGAGGCCGGCCAGCTCCGCGCCGAGGGCGACGAGGAGAAGGCCCGCATCACCGCCACGGCCGACCGCGAAGTCGCGGTCTTCAAGGCCGACGCCGGTCTGACCGCCCAGGTCACGATGGGCGGCGCCGATGCCGAGGCGACCAGGATCTATGCCGAGGCGTTCAACAAGGACAAGGATTTCTACGGCTTCTACCGCCGCATGGAGGCTTACAAGAACTCCTTCGGATCGGGCGGTTCGACCATGATCCTGAGCCCCGACACCGACTTCTTCCGCTACTTCAACGACCCGGCCGGGCCTGCGCTGCCGAAGAAGTAGCGGCTCGAAAACGCCCGGCGGGGCGTGGCAAAAATCGTACCGACCGGCGGCTGTTGCAGTCCTGCAACGCCGCCGGTTCTTTTTGTTTGAAAGCCCGGAAATGCTGAAACAATCGGCAACATCACGGCCTCTTCATTTGCGCCACAATCGGCCCTCATGTAGTTAGTCACTCGAACGCGCGGCGCCGGCCGTTCCGACCGTATGGCCCTAGGCGCCGCTGGAGGTCGGACGTGATTCTTTCTGATTTTCATGGCTTTTCGCGGCGCTTTTCCATTCTGGGCTTTTCCAAGGGTGCCGCGCTTGCGGCGGTGACGGCTCTCGGTCTGGCGGTGGCGACACCGGCTTGGTCGCGCGAGCCCACCGAAAGCTTCGCCGAACTGGTCGACAAATTGATGCCGACCGTCGTCAACATCACCACGACACAGAACGTGCCGCAGCAGGGGCCGAGGCTCCGCGACATGCCGCAACTGCCGCCCGGCTCGCCGTTCGAGGAACTGTTCAAGGAGTTCTTCGACAAGCGTGGCGGCGAGGAGCAGAAGCGCCGCGGCACTTCGCTCGGCTCCGGTTTCGTGATCGACGGCGAGGGCTACATCGTCACCAACAACCACGTCATCCAGGGCGCCGAGGACATCACCGTCATCTTCCGCGACGATACCCAGCTCAAGGCCAAGCTGATCGGCTCCGACAGCCGCATCGACGTGGCGCTGCTCAAGGTCGAACCGCCCAACAAGAAGCCGCTGCCGGCGGTGAAGTGGGGCGATTCGGACAAGGCGCGCGTGGGCGATTGGGTAATCGCGATCGGCAATCCGTTCGGCATGGGCCACTCCGTCACCGCCGGCATCATCTCGGCGCGCGGCCGGTCGTTGAACGATTCGCTCGACGACTATCTGCAGACCGACGCCGCCATCAACAAAGGCAACTCGGGCGGTCCGCTGTTCAACACCGATGGCGAAGTCATCGGCGTCAATACCGCGATCTACTCGCCCAGCGGCACCAACGCCGGCCTCGCCTTCTCGATCCCCTCCAACCTCGTCAAGCAGGTCGCCGACCAGCTGCGCGAGTTCGGCCGGGTCAAGCGCGGCTGGATCGGCGTCAGCTACCAGAGCGTCACCGACGACATTGCCGACAGCTTCGGCCTCGATCGCGCCCGCGGCGTGCTGGTGGCCAATGTCGCGGCCGATGGGCCGGCGGCCAAGGCCGGCCTGAAGCGCAACGACATCATCATCAACTTCGCGGGCGCCGACGTGCTCGACCTGCGCCGCTTCCCGCGACTGGTCGCCAACGCCCGGGTGGGCAGCACGGTCGATCTCGTGGTTTGGCGCCAGGGCAAGGAAGTGCCGCTGAAGCTCCGCGTCGGCGAGCAGGAAGAGGCCGACAAGCAGACGGCCTCGGCCACCGGCACGCCCAAGAAGCCGGCCGAGGCCGACCAGCCCGTGACCTCGACCATCGAGCAGCTCGGTCTCACCCTGCAGAAGGTGAGCGACCAGCTGCGCGAGCGATACGGCCTCAGCGACCAGGTGAAGGGCGTGATCGTCACCAAGGTGGCGCCCAACAGCCCGGCGGCCGAGAAGCAGATCCAGCCCGGCGACGTCATCCTCGAGGTCGACCAGAAGCCGGTCACGACGCCGGCCGAGATCGCCGACATCGTGGCCAAGCTGCTGCAGCAGAAGAAGAAGTCGGTGCTGCTGTTCGTCGAGCGCCAGGGCGACCCGCGCTTCGCGGCACTCAGACTGACGAAGTGATCTTGCCGGGGCGCGCCCCGGCTAGATCTTCACCACCAGCTTTCCGAAATTCTCGCCCCTGAGCAGGCCCATGAAGGCCTGCGGGGCCTTGGCGAGGCCGTCGACCACGGTCTCGCGGCTCTTGAGCTTGCCCGCCTTCAGGAGTCCGCCGACCTCGGTCACGAAGTCGCCCATGAGGGCCGCGTGGTCGGAAACGATGAAGCCTTGAATGGTGAGGCGGCGCTGCACGATGGTGAACATCTTGGGCGGTCCGGCGATCGGATCGGCGTCCTGGTATTCGGAGATGGCGCCGCAGAAGGCGAGGCGGCCGAAATTATTGAGGCGTGCGAACACGGCGTGGAAGATCTTGCCGCCGACATTCTCGAAATCCGAATCGATGCCCTGGGGGCAGAACTTGTCGAGCACCGCGCCATAGTCGCGCTCGGTCCTGTGGTTGAAGCAGGCGTCGTAGCCCGCCTCGCGCACCGCCCACTGGCACTTCTCTTCGTCGCCGGCGCAGCCCACGACGCGGGCGCCGGCGAGCTTGGCGAGCTGGCCCGCCACCTGCCCCACGGCGCCGGTCGCGGCCGAGACGAACGCCGTCTCGCCGGGCTTCGGCTTGCAGATCTGGGTAATGCCGTACCACGCGGTGAAGGCGGGCATGCCCAGCACGCCGAGATGGGCCGAGAGCGGCGCGACCGCAGGATCGATCTTGCGCAGGCCCTTGCCGTCGTGGAGCGTGTGGCTCGCCCAGTTCAGCATGCCCAACACCGTGTCGCCCTTGGCGAAGCGCGGGTTCTTCGACTCGACCACCTCGCCCACCGAGCCGCCGGTCAGCGGCTGGTCGAGCTCGAAGGGCGGCGTGTAGGAGCGCAGCTCGGTCATGCGCGGGCGCATGTAGGGGTCGAGCGACAGGAAGCGGGAGCGGATCAGCACCTGGCCGTCGGCGAGCGCCGGCAGGGTGACCGATTCCTGGCGGAAGCAATCGGCGGTGACATCGCCCGCCGGACGCTTGGAGAGCACGATCTGGGTGGCCTCGGTCATCAGTCTTTCCTTTCGACGAAGTCGCGCCGACGATAGCCCTGCAGGTAGAGCAGCGCGGTGAGATCGCCGTTGTCGATGCGCGCCGCGACCTGCGCCGCCACCGTGGGTTTGGCGCGGAAGGCAACGCCCAGGCCTGCGGCCTGCAGCATCGGCAGGTCGTTGGCGCCGTCGCCAACGGTCAGCGACTGGGCGATTTCAAGACCGCGCTGGGCGCACAGCCGCTCGAGCGTGGCGAGCTTGGCTTCCTTGCCGAGGATCGGCCGCCGAACCGTGCCGGTCAGCGTGCGGCCGTCATGGTCGAGCGTGTTGGCCGCGTCGAAGTCGAAGCCCATGCGCTCGTGCACCAAGCGGGTGAAATAGGTGAAGCCACCGGAGACCAGGGCGCAGTAGCCGCCGAACTTGTGCGTGGTGGCGATGAGCGTTGCGGCACCCGCCATGGGGCGGATCTGCTCGGCCGCCTCGTCGAGCCTGGCTACCGGCAGGCCTTTTAGCAGCCCCACCCGCTCAATGAGGGCGCCGGCGAAATCGATCTCGCCGTTCATGGCGCGTGCGGTGATGCCGGCAATGTGTTCGCGCAGGCCCAGGAACTCGGCCAGCTCGTCGAGCATCTCGTTCTCGATTATGGTCGATTCCATGTCGGCCACCAGCAGCCGTTTGCGTCTTCCCTCGGCGGACAGTGCCACGGCGTCGATGCCGGGCACGCTCACGGTCGGGGTCGTGCCATCGACTGGTTCGAACGGCAGGTCGCAGGCGATGCCCGGCGCCAGCCAGTCGACGGGCCCCACCGCGGCGCCGGCCGCCTCCAGCTGTTCGCGCACGGTCTGCACCACGGCGGCGTCGAGAATCGGCTGGGCGGGGTTGGCGATGAGGACGAAGACGAAGTTCACGGCCGTTCTAATGGCCGATTTGCAATCGGCGGCCAAGCGGTGTCTTTTCGCCCGCCATGGCTGAAGGGCGCGTCATCGTCGTTGCCGGACCGACCGCGAGCGGCAAGTCGGCGCTGGCGCTTGCACTCGCCGAGCAGCGATCTGGCACGGTGATCAACGCCGATGCCATGCAGACCTACGATGCCTTTCCGATCCTGACCGCCCAGCCGACCGCCCCGGAGCGCGCGCGTGTGCCGCATGCCCTCTATGGCGTGCTGCCGCTCAGCGAGGCCGTCTCGGCCGCGCGCTGGCGCACGCTTGCCTCGGCCGAGATCGCGCGTTGCCTGGCCGTGGGCCGCACACCGATCCTGTGCGGCGGCTCGGGCCTCTATCTGCGGACCCTTATGCGGGGCATCGCCACCATTCCCGACGTGGCCCCGGAAATCCGCGAGCAGGCCAATGCCGACTGGCAGGCGCTCGGGCCGGACGCTTTCCGCGCGCGCCTGGCCGAAAAAGATCCGGCCATCGTCCAGAGGCTGAAGCCCGGCGATCGCCAGCGCCATGTCCGCGCCTGGGAAGTGGTGGCCGCGACCGGCCGGCCGCTCAGCGACTGGCAGGCCGAAACCGGCGCCCCAGCGCCCTGGCGGTTCGCCACGATCCTTCTGGCGCCGGAGCGCGGCTGGCTGCGCGGCCGGATCGAAAACCGTTTCGATGTCATGCTGGGCCAAGGAGTGCTGGCCGAAGTGCGCCAGGTGTTCGATCGCGCGCCCGATCCGCGCTGGCCCGGGCTGAAGGCCCATGGCGCGCCCGAGCTGTTTCGCCATTTCCGCGCCGAGCTGCCGCTCGAAAAGGCGCGCCAGATCGCGATCGACCACACCCGCCAATATGCCAAACGCCAGATGACGTGGTTTCGCCATCAGATGACACCGGATCTTGTGGTAGATCCGCAGTCAGCCCAAGCGCTGGGCGTCGTCGCGCAATATTTGACCAAAACAGAGGTCTGAAACTTTACGTTTCGTTCGTTTTTGGGTTGACCCTCCGGAACCCGCCCTCTATGTTCCGCGCCGCCGCAAAACTCGTTTTGCGGCGCATTTGTCAGAGGAGAGCGTGTGATGAAGCCCGAGGAGTCCGCCACGACCGGCGCCGATCTGTTGGTGAAAGCCCTGATCGACGAGGATGTCGAGGTCGTCTTCGGCTATCCCGGCGGCGCCGTCCTGCCGATCTACGATTCCCTGTTCAAGCAGAACCGGCTGCGCCACATCCTGGTGCGCCACGAGCAGGCAGCCGTGCACGCCGCCGAGGGCTATGCCCGCTCGACCGGCAAGGTCGGCGTGGTGCTGGTGACCTCCGGCCCCGGCGCCACCAATGCCGTCACCGGCCTCACCGATGCCCTCATGGATTCCATTCCCGTGGTCTGCCTCACCGGCCAGGTGCCGACGCACCTGATCGGCAACGACGCCTTCCAGGAAGCCGACACCACCGGCATAACGCGGCCCTGCACCAAGCATAATTACCTGGTGAAGGCGGTGGGCGACCTCGCCCGCATCGTCCACGAGGCCTTCTATGTCGCGCGCTCGGGCCGTCCCGGGCCGGTCGTGGTCGACCTGCCCAAGGACGTGCTGATGAACAAGCACGACTATGTCGCCCCGCCCAAGGTGGCCGTGGAGCACAAGAGCTATCGCCCGCAGACCAAGCCCGATCCCAAGAAGGTGGCGCAGGCGGTCGAGATGATCGCGCACGCCAAGCGGCCGGTCTTCTATGCCGGCGGCGGCATCATCAATTCAGGGCCGAAGGCTTCCAAGCTGCTGGCGCAGTTCGTCCACATGACGGGCTATCCCATCACCAACACGCTGATGGGGCTGGGCTCGTTCCCGGCCTCCGACAAGCAGTTCCTCGGCATGCTGGGCATGCACGGCACCTACGAGGCCAACCTCGCGATGCACGGCTGCGACGTCATGATCAACATCGGCGCGCGCTTCGACGACCGCATCACCGGCAACATCGCCAAGTTCTCGCCGGGTTCCAAGAAGATCCACGTCGACATCGATCCCTCCTCGATCAACAAGAACGTGCGCGTCGATCTTCCCATCGTGGGTGACGCCACCCTCGTGCTCGAGGAGATGATCAGGCTCTGGAAGGCCAAGCAGCCCAAGACCGACCAGAAAGCGCTGAAGGCGTGGTGGGCCGAGATCGAGACATGGCGCGCGCGAAACTGCCTCGCCTACAAGGTCGACAAGAAGACGATCAAGCCGCAGTACGCGCTCGAGCGCCTCTATCACCATATCAAGGACAAGGACCACTACATCACCACCGAGGTGGGCCAGCACCAGATGTGGGCGGCCCAGTTCCTGAAGTTCGAGCAGCCCAACCGCTGGATGACCTCCGGCGGGCTCGGCACCATGGGCTACGGCTTCCCGGCCGCCATGGGCGTGCAGATCGCCCATCCCGAAGCGCTGGTCATCGACGTGGCAGGCGAAGCCTCGATCCTGATGAACATCCAGGAGCTCTCGACGGTCGCGCAATATAACCTGCCGGTGAAGATCTTCATTCTCAACAACCACTACATGGGCATGGTGCGTCAGTGGCAGGAGTTGCTGCACGGCGGCCGCTATTCGGAGAGCTATTCCGAATCGCTGCCCGACTTCGTGAAGCTCGCCGATGCCTTCGGCGCGGTCGGCCTGCGCTGCCATGAGCCCGACAAGCTCGACGGCGTGATCCAGGAGATGATCAAGATCAAGCGGCCGGTGGTCGTCGACGTGCTGGTCGACGAGGCCGAGAACTGCTTCCCGATGATCCCCTCGGGCGCCGCGCACAACGAGATGCTGCTGGGGCCCGACGACAAGGCCGGCAAGGTGTCGGAAGAAGGCATGGTGCTGGTGTGAGCGCGCTCGCGGAGATTCAAAGCCACACCATTTCCGTCCTGGTCGCCAACGAGCCCGGCATTCTCGCGCGCGTCGTCGGCCTGTTCTCCGGCCGCGGCTACAACATCGAGAGCCTGACCGTGGCCGAGACCGACGCCAAGCAGAGCCTGTCGCGCATCACCATCGTGACCAAGGGCACGCCGATGATCATCGAGCAGATCAAGGCGCAGCTCGACCGCCTGGTGCCGGTCTATCGCGTGCGCGATCTCACGGTCGAGGGCCCGCACATCGAGCGCGAGCTGGCGCTGGTCAAGGTCAAGAGCACCGGCGAGAAGCGGGTCGAGGCGTTGCGCCTGGCCGACGTGTTCCGCGCCAAGGTGATCGACGCCAAGGCCGATTCGTTCGTCTTCGAAGTCACCGGCAATTCCGACAAGGTCCAGACCTTCGTCGGCCTGATGGAGACGCTTGGCCTGGTCGATGTCGGCCGCACCGGCATCGTCGCCATGTCGCGCGGCGGCGAGGCGCTGTAGATGGACTACGCCGTCGCGCTGGCCGGCCTCGCAATTGTGCATCTGCTGGCTGTCGCCAGCCCCGGCCCGTCGACCGTCCTCGTCATCCAGACCGCCGCCGTGTCCGGCCGCCGCGCCGGCCTGCTGGCGGCATTTGCCATGATGCTGGGGGCGCTGGTGTGGGCGGCGGCGGCGCTCTATGGTCTGCAAGTACTGTTTGCGCGCTTCGACTGGCTTTACGTCGCGTTCCGCATCGCCGGCGCGCTCTACCTGCTCTATCTCGCCTATATGCTGATCCGCCATGCCGGCGCGCCGTTGCCGGAGGCCGATCCGTCGGCGGTGCGCGCGGGCGCGTGGCAGGGCTTCCTGAAGGCGCTGCTGCTGCAGCTCAGCAATCCCAAGGTCATGGTCTTCATGGGCAGCATCTTCATCTCGCTGCTGCCCGCCCAGCCACCGGCCTGGATGGACGCCACGGTGCTGGCGATCGTCGCCATCAACGAGTTCACCTGGTTCGCGCTGCTGGCGCTGCTGTTCTCGGGCGGCGCCGCCCGCGCCTTCTACCGGCGGACCAAGCTCTGGCTCGACCGCCTGATGGGCGGCGTGCTCGGTCTGCTGGGCGTTCGCTTGCTGGCGACCGAGATCTAAAAGACCGAGATCTAGTGGATCGAACTAAACGGAAGGTACCGCGTCTTGAAGCGTGCGTTCCGCGGCCCAAGACCCGAAGATGAGCGCGCAGGATGCGCGCGATCCGCAAGATCATGAGTTTTCCGGACCGCGCGCATCCTGCGCGCTCATGGGACTCTTATGTCTGATTTCAACCACTAGTAGCCGGTGTTTTCGGGCGTCGCGGCGACGCGGCCCTCGACCTCGGCCAGGCTGGCCGGTGTCTGGGTCAGCACGAACTTAGCCTGGGTGCGGCCCGAGAAGCGCAACGGATCGCCCGCCTCGCGCTCCTGCATTTCCATGAACATCGTGCCCGCCGGCCGGCAATTCCAACTGGCGCTCAGGTCCTGGCGCCGGACACCCGGGTAGCGCAGGCAGATCTGGGTCATCACCTGGCCGTTGGCGCTGGTGTTGCTCTCCACGCGCCACTCGCCGGCCAGGATCCGCCGCTCGCCCACCAGCCAGACGAAATCCCTCCCGTCAGCTGTAGAATAATGGATCTGCGCCGGGCCACCGCCGCGGGTCCAGAACCAGGTGTGGTTACCCATGCCCCGCTGCGCCTGCTCGGGGCTGGAGCTGGTGATCGACTGGTCGAGCACCGGCATCTCCGTCGCCGGGACGCCGGGCACCGGCAGGGTCGAGTAGCGATCGCCACAGCCGCCCAGGAAAGGGGCGGCGAGGAGCAATACGAGCGGAAAGCGCAGAGCGGACATGGTCTTGGACGAGATGGGCTTGGACATGGGATTCGAGGCTGGCCTTTGCGGGTCTGGTTGTCTAGTAAGCCCCGTCGCATGACAGAGCAAACACTGCCAGGAGGAATGGCCCCAATGCGTGTCTATTACGATCGTGACGCCGACGTGAACCTGATCAAGGGCAAGAAGGTCCTGGTCGTGGGATACGGCAGCCAGGGCCATGCCCACGCCATGAACCTCCGCGATTCGGGCGTGAAGGACGTACGCATTGCGCTGAAGCCCGGTTCGGCCACGATCAAGAAGGCCGAGGGCAGCGGCTTCACGGTAATGAACCCGGCCGATGGCGCCAAGTGGGCCGACATCATCATGGTGCTGGCGCCGGACGAGCTGCAGTCCGACATCTACAACGCCGATCTCGGCCCCAACATGAAGCCGGGTGCGGCACTCGCCTTCGCGCACGGCCTCAATGTCCATTTCAACCTGATCACGCCGCGCACCGACATCGACGTGTTCATGATCGCCCCCAAGGGCCCCGGCCACACCGTGCGCTCGGAGTACGTGCGCGGCGGTGGCGTGCCCTGCCTCGTGGCAGTTGCGCAGAACTCCTCGGGCAACGCGCTCGAGATCGGCCTCAGCTACTCCTCGGCGATCGGCGGCGGCCGTGCTGGCACCATCGAGACTTCGTTCAAGGAAGAGTGCGAGACCGACCTGTTCGGCGAGCAGGTCGTGCTGTGCGGCGGCCTGGTCGAGCTGATCAAGGCTGGCTTCGAGACACTGGTCGAGGCGGGCTACGCGCCGGAGATGGCCTACTTCGAATGCCTGCACGAAGTGAAGCTGATCGTCGACCTCATCTACGAGGGCGGCATCGCCAACATGAACTACTCGATCTCCAACACCGCCGAGTACGGCGAGTACCGCTCGGGCCCGCGCATCGTCACCGACGAAACCAAGGCCGAGATGAAGCGCGTGCTGGCCGACATCCAGTCGGGCCGCTTCGCGCGCGACTGGATGCTGGAGAACAAAGTCAACCAGGCTTCGTTCAAGGCCATGCGCAAGAAGATGGCGGAGCATCCGATCGAGGAGATCGGCGCCAAGCTTCGCGACATGATGCCGTGGATTAAAGAAAAAGCGCTGGTCGATAAGGCGCGCAACTAGTTGCGCGCCGGCGGGCGGCAGCGCTTGTAATCAAGCGCGAGAGCCCGCACCGAGCAGAAAAGACAAGAACGGGCCTTTCGGGGCCCGTTTTTCTTTTCAAATGATATAACCGCCTCCAGCCGCATCGAGCATCGCACCGGTGATGAACGAGGCGTCGTCCGACAACAGATACAGGATGGCGCCCGCCATCTCGTGAACCTCGCCGACGCGCCGCATCGGGATCGATGCCTCGATGCTGGCGCGGAAGGCGGGGTCCTTCAGTCTTCCCTCGGTCATTTCCGACATCACCATGCCGGGCCTGAGCGAGTTCACGCGGATGCCCTCGGGTGCGACCTCGCGGGCAAAGCCCTTGGTGAAGGAATCGACCGCGCCCTTGGTCGCGGCATAGGCCGACGAGCCGATCCGCCCGCCGATCGTCGAGGCCATCGACGAGACGTTGACGATCGCGCCGCCCTTGCCGCCGTGCTTGGTCGACATGCACTTGGCGGCCTCACGGCAGCACAGCATCAGGCCGATCACGTTCACCGCGAAGAACTTCTCCAGAAGTGCGGCGTCATATTCGTCGACCCGCGTCCGCCGGCTGAAGCCCGCGCTGTTCACCAGATGGGTGACCGGCCCCAGCGCCTTCTCGGTTTCCCGGAACATCCGGACAATGTCGGCCTCGCGCGCCATGTCGGCGGGAAGCGCGATGGCCTTGCCACCTTTCGCGACGATGTCGGCCACCACTTTCTGCGCCTGCGCGTCGCGCGAGCGGTAGTTGATGGCGACCTGGTAGCCGCGCGTGGCAGCGAGGCGGGCGGTTGCGGCGCCGATACCCGAGGCGCCGCCGGTGATCAGGAGGGTTTTGCTCATGACCCGATGATATAGACTGGTGGCGACGTAGGAGGAAAAATCATGAAGGCCGCCGTCCTTTTCAAGCCGAACGAGCCGCTGCAGATCGTCGAGTGCGAGCTCGACCCGCCCAAGGCGCTCGAAGTGCGCGTCAAGATGAAGGCGTCGGGCGTCTGCCAGAGCGATTGGCACGTCATGAACGGCGACTGGCCCTCGCCGATGCCGATCGTGCCGGGCCACGAGGCGGCGGGCGAAATCCTCGAATGCGGCCCCGGCGTCACCACGGTGAAGCCCGGCGACCACGTCATCTTTTCCTTCCGGCCGCATTGCGGGCGCTGCCGCTACTGTACCCAGGGCCGCACCGTGCTCTGCATCGGTCGTGCCTCGGTGCCGCCGGGATCGCTCTACGACGGCACGCTCCGGATCAAGCACAAGGGTCAAGGCGTCAACCAGATGGCCCGCATCGGCACCTTCGCCGAGGAAGTGGTCGTGCCGGAGGAAATGGTCGTGCCGATCCGCAAGGACATGCCGTGGCCGCAGGCGGCCCTGGTCGGTTGCTGCGTGGCCACCGGCGTCGGTGCCGTCACGCGCCACGCCAAGGTGGAGGCGGGCTCCGCCGTGCTGGTGATCGGCTGCGGCGGCGTCGGCCTCAACGCCATCCAGGGCGCCATGCTGTCGGGCGCCGGCATCGTCATTGCCGCCGATATTCTCGACAACAAGCTCGAGATGGCCAAGACGTTCGGCGCCACCCACACGATCAACACCGCCACCGACAACGATCCAGCGAAGAAAGTGAAGCAGATCGCCGGCGGCCTCGGCGTCGACTATTCCTTCGATGCCGTCAGCATCGACAAGACCCAGGCACTCGCCTTCGACGCGCTGGCGCCGGGCGGCCATGCGGTCGCCGTCGGCATCTCGGCGGCGACGGTGCGCGCCAGCTACTCGCCCTTCATGATGGTCTTCAGCGAGAAGACAGTGAGCGGCACTTTCTATGGTTCGGTGCGGCCCAACCTCGACTTCCCGATCCTGGTCGACCACTACATGGAAAAGCGGCTCAACATCGACGGCTTGATCAGCCGCACTTACAAGCTCTCGGAGATCAACGATGGCTTCAAGCGCATGATGGCGGGCGAAGTCGCGCGCGGCGTCGTGGTGTTCGATTGAACCTCGACGATTTCGGCCTCACCGACGAACAACTCCTGATCCGGCGGAACGTCGCCGAGCTTCTGGCGCGCGTGCTGCCGGTCGAGGAGATTCGCCGGCTCGATGCCGCCAGCGAATTTCCGCATGCCGCCTTCAAGGCGCTGGCCGAGGCGGGCTACATGGCGTTGCCCTACGATTCCGCCTATGGCGGCATGGGCGGCAGCCGCAAGGACCTCGTCGTGCTGGTCGAGTCGCTGGCCCGGCACTATAGCGGCGCGTCGTCGCTCTATCTGCCGACCGTCGTCTATGGCGGCATGCATCTGCAGCTCACCGCCGGCGAGCATTTGCGGCAGCGTTACCTGCCGGAGATCTGCGCCGGCCAGCTAAAATCCGCCTTTGCGCTCAGCGAGCCCGACACCGGCTCCGATGCCTCGGGCATAAAAACGCGCGCGGTGCGCGACGGCAACGGCTACCGGCTCACGGGTCAGAAGCTCTACATCAGTGCCGCGCACGTCGCCGACTACCTGATGGTGGTGGCCAAGACCGACAGCGAGGCCAAGCACAAGGGCGTGACGCTCTTCTGGGTCGATGCCCGCGCGACGGGCCTCACCATGAAGCCGCTGGAGACGCTCGGGCGGCGGACCACGCATGCCAACGAGATCTTCCTCGACGGCGTGTTCGTGCCGGCCGACCACGTGATCGGCGAAGAGAACCGCGGCTGGCCCGGCCTGATGAAGGGCCTCAATCTCGAGCGCCTGTGCCTGGCCGCGCAAGCCTGCGGCAACATGCATTTCGCGATCGAGTATGCGAAGGCCTACGCCGTGGAGCGCGTGCAGTTCGGCCAGCCGATCTCCAGGTTCCAGGCGATCCAGCACAAGTTCGCCGACATGCGGATCATGCTCAAGACCACGCAGGCGCTGACCTATCGCCTGGCCGACATGCTCGATGCCGGACTCAATCCGGTCGAGGAGACGGCGATCGCCAAGATCCAGGGCACCGACGGCGAATTCAAATGCGCCCATCTCGCCATGGAGATCATGGGCGGCGCCGGCTACACCATGGCGCACGACATCCAGCGCCTGTTCCGCGACGTGCGCGTGGGCTCGATCGGCGGCGGCACCAACGACATCCACCGCAACACCATTGCCAAGCTGATGGGGCTCTGAGGTGCGCAAGATCGGCGACGCGTCGTTCTTCCGCATCGTCGATCGGCTGCTCGAGGCCGGCACCTCGCGCACGCCCAGAACGCGCTGGAGCGTCGACGGCGTGGATTGGCGGCGCGAGCGCCACAGCTATGCCGGCGCCAGCCACGGCTTCACCATCGAGGTGACCACCGGCACCAGGGCGGCGAAGCCTTCGTGGACATTGGTGGTGGTCAAGGAATACTGGCGCGATGCCGGCGGCGAGGGCATGAAGTCGCCGCAATGGGCCCATATCGAGACCGGCAGCCGGACCGACGTGGTCGCCTGGCTGGAGCGGCAGGAACGCAATCTCGAGCGCGGGTGAGGGGACATGGACATCGCGAAGATTTCGGTCGGCCGGCATCCGCCGAAAGACCTCAACGCCCTGATCGAGATCCCTTTGGGGGGCGTGCCGGTGAAGTACGAGCTCGACAAGGAATCGGGCGCGCTGTTCGTCGACCGCTTCCTGCACACGGCGATGTTCTATCCCGGCAACTACGGCTTCATCCCGCACACACTGTCGGCCGATGGCGATCCCTGCGACGTGCTGGTGGTCAGCCAGGTTCCGGTCGTGCCGGGCGCCATCATCCGCTGCCGGCCGGTCGGCGTGTTGCTGATGGAGGACGAGGCGGGCCTGGACGAGAAGATCCTGGCCGTGCCAATCGACAAGCTCCATCCGTTCTACACCGGCATCAAGACCTACGAGGACCTGCCGGGCGTGTTGTGCGAACAGATCGCCCACTTCTTCCAGCACTACAAGGACCTGGAAAAGGGCAAGTGGGTGAGGGGCCTGCGCTGGGAAGGCCCGGCCGATGCCGAACGGCTGGTGAGCGAGGCGATCGAGCGTGCCGCCGCGAAGCATTGGAACAACTAGGCAACCCGTTGAATCGCCTTGCGAGACCCTGCCGGGCGGTCTAAACCGACCGCACCTTGGTGTCGGGCTTCGAGCAGACGCCAGCCTGGACACTTTTCGCTTTAATCACAGAGACTTAACTCAATGCTGTCGCGTGTCATCGGGCTATTTTCGGCGGACATGGGCATCGACCTCGGCACGGCCAATACGCTGGTCTATGTGAAGGGTCGGGGCATCGTTCTGAATGAACCGTCCGTCGTGGCCCTGACCACGCAGAGCGGCAAGCGACAGGTCCTCGCCGTCGGCGAAGAGGCCAAGATGATGCTGGGCCGCACGCCCGGCAATATCCAGGCGATCCGTCCGCTGCGCGACGGCGTCATCGCCGACTTCGAAGTGGCCGAAGCGATGATCAAGCACTTCATCTCGAAGGTGCACAACAGGCGCTCCTTCGCCCATCCCCAGATCGTGGTCTGCGTGCCCTCCGGCTCCACAGCCGTCGAGCGCCGCGCCATCCAGGAGTCGGCCGAGAGCGCCGGTGCCCGCAAGGTCTGGCTGATCGAGGAGCCGATGGCCGCCGCGATCGGTGCGGGCCTCCCCGTGACCGAGCCCACCGGCTCGATGGTGGTCGATATCGGCGGCGGCACGACGGAAGTGGCCGTGCTGTCGCTGGGCGGCATCGTCTATCCGCGCTCCGTGCGCGTCGGCGGCGACAAGATGGACGAGGCGATCATCGCCTATATCCGCCGCAACCATAATCTTCTGGTCGGCGAGAGTTCGGCCGAACGCATCAAGAAGGCCATCGCCTCGGCCTGCCCGCCGGAAGACGGCGAGGGCCGGACCATGGAAATCAAGGGCCGCGACCTGATGAACGGGGTCCCGAAGGAACTGGTCATCACCGAGCGGCAGATCGCCGAGAGCCTGCAGGAGCCGGTGAGCGCCATCGTAGAGGCGGTCAAGGTGGCGCTGGAGAACACCGCGCCGGAACTGGCCGCCGACATCGTCGACAAGGGCATCGTGCTGACCGGCGGCGGCGCCATGCTGTCGAACATGGACACCGTGCTGCGCCAGGCCACCGGCCTGCCGGTCTCGGTGGCCGAGGACCCGCTGCTGTGCGTGGCGCTCGGCACCGGCCATGCCGTGGAAAACATCGGCCGGCTGCGCGGCGTCCTGTCGTCGATGTACTAACTAACAGCACCAAGAGGCCACACGCCCCGCCCGCTTTGGGGTAGAATGGGCAGAATATGGCGATCCGGGACGACTTCGAGGTAGTCGCGAGCCAGGTGCGCACGGTCGTGCAGCGCTTTGCACTCGGCCTGCTCGTAATCGCCTCGTTCGGCGCCATGCTGGTCGGCAAGGCCGATACCGTCCTGGTCGAACATGCCCGCGTGCTGGCCCTCGACCTCGCCAGCCCCGTGCTGGAAGCCATCGCCCGGCCCGTTGCCGCCGCCAACCGGACCATCGCCGACCTCCAGGAGTTCGCCAGCCTGCGCGAGGAGAACGCCCGCCTGCGCGAGGAGAACGCCCGGCTGCTGGCCTGGCAGACCGCCGCCCGGCGGCTGGAGAACGAGAACGAGCGCATGCGCGGCCTCGCCAATTTCCGCGAGGGGCCCGAGGCCTCCTTCATCACCGCCCGCATCGTGGGCGACAGCGTCAGCGCCTATGTGCGCGGCGCGCTGCTCAATGTCGGGCGCAAGGCCGGAGTCGCCTCAGGTCAGGCGGTGGTGACCGGCGAGGGCCTGGCCGGCCGCATTGCCGAGGTCGGCGACAACAGTGCCCGTGTCCTCTTCGTGACCGACGTCAATTCGCGCCTGCCGGTACTGATCGAGCGCACGCGCGAGCGGGCCATCCTGGCCGGCGACAATTCCCCGCAGCTTCGCCTCACGCTGCTGCAGAGCGTGGCGGGCGTGCAGCGCGGCGACCGCATCGTGACCTCCGGCCACGGCGGCAGCTTCCCGGTCGGCATCCCGATCGGCGAGGTGGTGGAGACCGGCGAGGGCAGCGTCCGTGTCCGGCCGTTCGCCGATTTCTCCCGGCTCGAGTTCGTGCGCGTCGTCGACTACGGCGTCACCGGCCTGGTGGGCGCCGGTCCGGTCGCGCCCGCGGCGCCGCCGGCCGGCGTCAGGATCCGCTGACATGCGCACGGACGGCCTGCTCGCGATGCTCGACCGCTGGGGACGCTGGGCGCTGCCCGGCGCCGTCCTGCTGTTCTTCGTGTTGCTGACCCTGGCGCCCCTGCGCGCCCCCTATCTGTCGGGCGCGCTGCCGCTCCTGCCGGCGCTGGTCGTCTTCCAGTTCAGCCTGGCCACGCCCGAGCGGCTGCCCGGGCCGCTCCTGCTGGCGATGGGCATCCTGCTAGACCTGCTGCTGGGCGGCCCCGGCGCGCCGGTCGGCATCAGCGCGCTGGGCTTCGTGCTGATCCGGGCAGCCGTGGTCAACAACCGCCGCTACCTGGTGGGCGTGCCGTTCCTGTTCCAGTGGTTCGGCTTCTGCATCCTGGCGCTGGGCTTCGTGATCCTGATGTGGTTCTTCACCGCGCTCTGGACCTGGACGGCCATCGATCCCGTGCCGGCATTGATGCAATATGCCGTGGTGATCGTACTCTATCCGCTCCTCGCCCCGTTGCTCGCCCGCGTGCGCGCCCGCGACCCGTTGAACGTGCCCGACGAATCGCGCGGCACGGCGCGGCCGGGAGAGACGACGTCATGAGATCTGGCTCATGAAGCCTTTCCGCAAGGGCGACGGCGAACGCAGCGGCCTGTTCACCCGGCGCGCGCTGCTGCTGGGCGGCGTGCAGGGCTTGTTGCTGTCGGTGCTGGCCGGGCGGCTTTATCAGCTCCAGGTCCTCGACACCCAGCGCTTCGCCACGCTGGCCGAGGAAAACCGTATCAATCTCAGGCTGCTGCCACCGTCGCGCGGCCTGATCTTCGATCGCACCGGTCAGCCGCTGGCCGTCAACCGCAACAATTTCCGCGCCATGGCGACGTCCGACCGCGGCCGCGGCGCCGACGTGCTGGTCGAACGTCTGGATCAGATCCTGAACCTGGGCGAGGCCGAGCGGAATCGACTGCTGCGCGAGCTTCGGCGCAGCCGTAACGCGCAGCAGGTCGTGGTGCGCGAGAATCTCGGCTGGGAGGACGTGGCGCGCCTCGAGTTCAATGCGCCCGACCTGCCCGGCGTGTTCATCGACCTCGGCCAGTCGCGCGACTATCCCGAGGGCGAGCTGATGAGCCACATCGTGGGCTACACCGGCCGCGTCGCCGACGAAGATCTCGCCGGCCGCGACGATCCGGTGCTGCAGCTGGCGACCATGAGGTTCGGCAAGAAGGGCGTGGAGCGCTCGCTCGAGGACGATTTGCGCGGCCGCGCCGGCGCCGTCCAGGTCGAGGTCAACGCGGTCGGCCGCGTCGTGCGCGAGCTCGACCGCACCGAAGGCCAGCCGGGCTCGAACGCGCTGCTCACCATCGACCTCGACCTGCAGCGCTTCGCCGCCGAGAAGATGAAGCAGCACCAAAGCGGCTCGGTCGTGGTGCTCGACGTGATCACCGGCGACGTGCTCGTCATGGCCTCGACGCCGGGCTTCGACCCCAGCACCTTCGCCCGCGGCATCACCCAGACCGAATGGCGCGACCTGCTGGATAACCCCGAGCGGCCGCTGCACAACAAGGCGATCGCCGGCGTCTATCCACCAGGCTCGACCTACAAGATGGTGACGGCGCTGGCCGCCCTGGAATCGAAGGCGATCGATCCGTGGACGCGGCTGCCCTGCGTCGGCCACCTCGAGCTCGGCAACATCAAGTTCCACTGCTGGCTGAAGGGCGGCCACGGCTCGACCAATGTCGTCGAGGCGATCGCGGCCTCGTGCGACTGCTTCTTCTACGAGGCGGCGCGGCGCGCCGGCGTCGACCGCATCAGCGACATGGCGGCCCGCCTCGGCTTCGGCCGCCAGAGCGAACTCGGGCTGCCGGGCGAATCGGCCGGCAATCAGCCGACGCGCGCCTGGAAGCAGGAGAAGGTCGGCAAGCCGTGGCAGCACGGCGACACGTTCAATCTCGGCATTGGCCAGGGCTACATGACCAGCACGCCGCTGCAGCTCGCCATCATGACGGCCCGCATCGCCAACGGCGGCTACGAGGTCCAGCCCAACCTGCTGCTGGCCAAGGCGACGCCGCGCGAGGAACTGGCGCCGCCGCCGCCGCGCGGCAAGCCCACGGCGCCGTCGCTCCGGCTCAACCCGCAGCATCTGGCGCTGATCCGCGACGGCATGAACCAGGTCGTAAACTCCGGCCTCGGTACCGCCAATGCGCTGCGCTCGCGCGATCCGGCGCTGGCCTTCGCCGGCAAGACGGGCACCGCGCAGGTCAAGCGGATCACCGAGCGCGAGCGCGACATGGGGATCACCCAGGACCAGCTGCCCTGGCATCTTCGCCACCACGCGCTGTTCGTCTGTTTCGGCCCGGTCGACAATCCGCGCTATGCCTGCGCCGTCATCGTCGAGCACGGCCAGGCCGGCGGCAAGACGGCGGGCCCGATCGGCCGCGACGTGCTGATCGAGACCATGAAGCGCGACCCGTCGCGCCGCAGCGACCGCTTCCGGAAGATGGCCTCCAGATGAGCACCACTGCGCTGGACGCACCGGCGCCGGTGGGCTTCGCGGAACGGATCTGGCGCATCAACTGGGGGCTGGCGCTGGTGCTGACGGCGATCGCCGGCGTCGGTGTCCTGGCGCTGTATTCGGCGGCCGGGGGCCGCTTCGAGCCGTGGGCGGCGCGGCACGCCGTGCGCTACGGCTCGGCCTTCGCGTTGATGCTGGTGGTGGCGCTGGTCCATCCCAAGGTCTGGCTGGCGCTGGCCTGGCCGATCTACATCGTGTCGTTGGCGCTGCTGGTCGCCGTCGACGTGATCGGCAAGATCGGCATGGGCGCCCAGCGCTGGCTGGTGATCGGGCCGATGCAGATCCAGCCCTCCGAGATCGCCAAGGTCGCCGTCATCCTGGTACTGGCACGCTACTACCACGGCCTGCGCAAGGAACAGGCGGCGCAGTTCCTCTACACCCTGCCGCCGCTGATGATGATCCTGGTCGTTGTCGGCCTCGTCATGGTCCAGCCCGACCTCGGCACGGCGATGATGGTGCTGATGGCCGGCGGCGCGCTGCTGTTCGTGGCCGGCGTGCGCATATGGATGTTCCTCGTCGCCGGGGTGGGGGCGGTCGCCTGCCTGCCGATCGCCTGGTCGCTCATGCACGAGTACCAGCGCAAGCGCGTGCTCACCTTCCTCGATCCCGACCGCGACCCGCTGGGTGCCGGCTATCACATCACCCAGTCCAAGATCGCCATTGGATCGGGCGGCCTGTTCGGCAAGGGATTCCTCAAGGGCACGCAGTCGTCGCTGAACTTCCTGCCGGAGAAGCAGACCGACTTCATCTTCACCACCTTCGTCGAGGAGTGGGGGATGATCGGGGCCTTCGCGTTGCTTGCCCTGTTCGCCATGGTTCTGGTCTGGGGCTTCTCGATCGCCTTCCGCAGCCAGCACCATTTCGGCCGCCTGCTGGCACTCGGCGTCACCGCCATGATGTTCCTCTACGTCTTCATCAACGCCGCCATGGTCATGGGCCTGCTGCCCGTGGTCGGCGTGCCGCTGCCGCTGGTCAGCAACGGCGGCACCGCCATGGTCTCGGTGATGTTCGCCTGCGGCCTCCTGATCGGGGTTAACGTCTACCGCGACGCGCAATTGCCGCGGACACGGTGAATCCGGGAAGAATCCCGGGGATTTCTTTGCCGCGGGGCTATCGACAAGGGGTATCCTGCTTGGTATAGCCGCGCCGCTTCCGGCCAATGTCCCCAGCAAGCGGGGGCGCTTAGCTCAGTTGGTAGAGCAGCTGACTCTTAATCAGCGGGTCGTAGGTTCGAGCCCTACAGCGCCCACCATTGCCGGACTGCAACGAGACCCCGATTATTCGGGGCTTTTTCACGCCCGGCGCTTCGTGGTGCCGAAGCTTTCCCGTTGCGATGGTGTCGGGGCAGGCCTTCGACGTGGTTCCCGGCGGGCCTCAGGCCTCGCGCTGATAGAAGAGCAGGTCTAGCTCGGGCGCCGGCCGGCCGAGCGAGGTCAGGATCACGTGCGCGTGGCCGCGATGATGGGTCTGGTGATTGAACCAGTGATCGAGCGCCGGCATCAGCGGCTGCACGAACTCCTCCGGCGTCGAGACGCGGCGGTAGCGGATCGTGCCCTGCAACCGCGCTTCGTCGAGACCGTTGACCCAGGTGACGATGTCACGGTCGAAGGCGGTGCGCGCGGAATCGAGGTCGGCCAGGCGGCCGTGCAGGATGGCGTCCAGCCGCTCGGGCGCCTCGCCTGCGCCGGTGAATCGTTTCATCCAGATGCGGTCGGTCGCCAAAAGATGGTTGAGCGTGCCGTGCATCGATTTGAAGAACGCGCCGCGGTCGGCGCGGTAGTCGGCATCGGACAGTTGCGCCGCGGCGTCATAGAGGCGACGGTTGGCCCAGGCATTGTAGCCTGCGAACATGGTGTAGTGCGATTTCATGGCGTCATACTGCCGTAGCGGCCGCCGACATCAAGATTGATTGACTCATTCAACCTCGCAAACGCGACCGGGGGGGCCGATATGACCAAGCGAATCGGAATCCTCACCAGCGGCGGCGACTGCGCCGGCCTAAACGCCGTGATCCGCGCCGCCGCGTTGCGCGCGCATCATGGCTACGGCTGGACGACGATCGGTATTGGTCGTGGCACGCTCGGCCTGCTGGAGCGCCCGGTCGAGGCGGTGACGCTGGATCCCGCGCGTCTCGATTCGTCGTTGGCGCGCCAGGGCGGCACGTTCCTCGGCAGCACCAACCGCGGCGATCCTTTCGCCTATCCCATGCCGGACGGCAGCCTGAAGGATCGCTCCGGCGAAATGGTCGACGGGCTGAAGCAGCTTCGCCTCGATGGGTTGATCGGCGTCGGCGGCGACGGCAGCCTCGACATCCTGCGCCGTCTATTGGCGCCGTCGGGCGTGCCGTTCGTCGGGATCCCGAAGACCATCGATAACGACGTCGGCCAGACCGAGCGCGCCGTCGGCTATTCGACCGCCGTCGCCATCGCCACCGAGGCGCTCGACCGGCTGCAGCCGACCGGCGCCAGCCATGAGCGCGTCATGGTGCTGGAGGTGATGGGCCGCGACGCCGGCCACATCGCCATCGCCGCCGGCATCGCGGGTGGCGCCGATGTCGTGCTGATCCCCGAGGTGCGCTGGAGTGTCGATCGCGTCGTCGGCCACGTCGCGGGCCTGCGCGCCGCGGGCCGCACCTCGGCCCTGGTCGTGGTGGCTGAAGCCGCCGGGCAATCTGACGAAGCGGCCGATGCCGCGCCCGATGCGCCCGACCATGGCGTCGGCGAATGGCTGGCCAAGCGGCTGGCCAAGGCGACGGGTGCCGAGGCACGCGCCACCGTGCTGGGCCACGTCCAGCGCGGCGCCATGCCAACGGCGGAGGACCGCCTGCTCGCCTCGGCGCTGGGTGTTCGCGCGGTCGACGTGCTGGCCGACGGCAAGGGCGACCGCATGGTGGCGTGGTGGAACCGGCAGGTGATCGACGTGCCGCTGGAAAAAGTAGTCGGCCGCTCGCGCACCGTCGATCCCGGCGGCGCCCTGATCCGCACTGCCCGCGCGCTGGGGATCTGCCTGGGGGATGCGGCTTAGCTCAAGCGGATCGCGGGCCTCCAGGCCCGCCTTATGAGCGGGCCTGGAGGCCCGCGGTCTCTAAGAGACTGTTTGAAAAGGCGGGCCGTCTCTAATTTAAGAGCACGAGGGGTCGGCAGTCCCGATCTCTATCGTGCCCTCCTGGTGAGATTGTACTTCTCAGCGACCATTTGGATTCGCATGTAAAGATCATAGCGGCGTGCCTCTCCCGCAATCCTGTGAGCGGTGTGGGTGAATGCCAAAGGATTCGTCACGGCCTTGTCCGTGTCGCCTCTCAGCGCACGACGAACGTAGTCGTCGAAAAACGTCGTATTCGACACGGGTTTTCTCCTCTTCAAGGTCAACCCGTCGAATACGGCGGGCGGGTTGGTGTTAGTCGCACCAACCCGCCACTACATCTCCTCCGATAACTACTCATCGTCAACTACATCATGTACGTTTTAATACTCGTTCACCTCGACTAGGAAAGTTCCCTTCTGGCTCCCAAGCCACAGGCGGTAACGGATGTTTCCAGCGCCAGAGTTGAGAGTGACGACCGCTGTACAAATACGCTCCGGCTTCTCCTTCGAGAAGGAGACTTCCCCGACTTGACCCATGTCCAAGAGATGAAGGTTTATCTGCCGGGAGTCGACATTGTTCTCTATGGCTCTTTTTACGGCGTCGCGAGCTCTGCTGGATTCGCAGGTGGGCAAACCTGCCTCCGACTCACCTTTAACCAGTAACCTCCCGACAAAGATAAACACCACAATCAAACCGAAAATCACTAGAAGGATTCTCATCCACAAAGGTTGACTTGAGGCGACCTTTTCCACCTTCGCTGGTGCCTGTCTCTGCTGTTCAAACTCCGGGGTAGAAGTCAGAGAGGGGTTTGTATTCTGTCGTGCGCTATTGGGTAACCCCCACTTCTTTTGAAACCACAGCCATACGTCATCAGGTGTGTCCGAGGACACTTTCCAACCATTGGATAGAAACTTGCGTGTGGCTGCCTTGTTGGCGGTGAACGCCGCCCACACAAATAAAGGAAGGCCAACAAAAAGGTTGAATCCTTGCAGGTAGGCGTTTGCTTCACGCTCATTCGTCACCAGGACCACAAGGATGAGGATCAGAAGGTCGTAGAGGAGCCAGACCGTGAACCAACCCCATAGCCGGCGGGTGACGTATGGAAACAGGAACGCTGAAAAGAAGAGGGCCATAGCGGAAATTCGGAAATAGCGTCTTCCCTCTCCGTTGGTCGGATTGACCAATCGGAGGATTCTATAATTTGCCATGACCTCAGTGCACCTGGACAGGACCGGAGAAGATAGATCCCTTTCCGTACTGACTTTCGAGCATGGCCTTCGCGTTGAAATACGAGTCGGCCTGAACGGTAACTTCTTGAATACTGCCGTTACTCAAACGGACCTTGGCTTTCCACGATTTGGACATCCAACCGCTCCTTGGTGTTCGCACTACGACGTGCTCCCAGACCGGCTGGTGCCGGGTGGGTCGTAGCGTGGAACACCAAGGCGAAACACGCCCCACTTATTCCCCATAAAGGCAAGCCGCTAAGCTCACCCGTAGGCCTTGCGGCCGGGTGTTGTATTGGGCGGGCCACCCGACATGGGGGCCGCCTTGGTTTCAAAGCGCTACGACGCGCCGATTGGATATTGGGCTACCTGCTGGGGTTACGCAACAACTATCTAACTGTTTGATATTATTGACGAATACGGCGATTTAACTTGACGGCATTGCGATATACGCATAGAAGGTATGCTCATACGTCATATCTCCGATGCCCTACGATTCAGACCTCACCGACGACCAATGGGACCTCATCGCGGATCTCCTTCCGGCAGCCAAGCCGGGAGGTCGCCCGCGCACGACGTCTTTGCGTCGGGTGCTCGACGGCATTTTCTATGTTCTGAAAACGGGCTGTCCGTGGCGTTACCTGCCGTCGAATTTCCCCAACTGGCGCACCGTCTACGGCTACTACGCCAACTGGTTGGAGGATGGCGTCTTCTGGCGCATCCACCAGTTTCTTTATCCTCGCGTTCGCCGCAAAGAAGGGCGCGATCCTCAGCCAACAGTCGTGATCGTCGATAGTCAGACGGTGTCGACAGGCAAGATGGGTGGTGAGCGCGGGTACGACGGGGGCAAGAGACGCAAGGGACGGAAACGGCACTTGGCTGTGGATACGCTTGGCTTGTTGGTCGGAGCGCGCGTTTCGGCCGCGAACGTCCACGATACGCATGGTGGGATGGACGCCCTCGAGCGAGCGGACGACTTCCTCGGGCGACCAGAGATCGAGCTCGTCTATGCAGACAAAGGATATCAAGGGGAACGCTTTGAGACGTTCGTCCGAGAGACGTTCGACGCCCGTGTACGGATTGGCGACAACAAAACCAATCCCGTGAGCGGCTTTGTGCCCGACAAGCAGCGGTGGGTGGTCGAGCGGACGTTTGCGTGGCTGTACGATTATAGACGCCTGCTCGTCGACCATGAACGGTTGCTGCGCCGCAGCCTGACCATGATCCGACTAGCCGCCATCCGTCTGATCCTGCGTCGACTATGCCCTCAACCACCGGTTTGGACGTCGTAACCCGTCGTTCGCCGTGTTGCCAACCTCAGTTGTTGCGTAAACCCTACGGGTCGCGTTCAATTCCCAAAGGGTCTGTCGATGTCCAACACAGCCCACGAGCCCACTTTTCAAACAGTTTCTAAGCCAAAAGATCCTTTCGCGCGATCCAGAAGACCTCGCCTTCGCTCTGCTCGGTGTCGAGCCAGAGGAAGGGCAGGCGCGGATAGGCGGCCTCGAGCGGCCGGCCGCCGCGGCCGATCTCGCACAGGAGGTTGCCGTCCCTGGTGAGACGCAGAGGCGCCTCGGCCAGGATGCGGCGCACCAGTTTTAGCCCGTCGTCGCCGGCGGCCAGCGCCAGGCGCGGCTCGTGGAGATATTCCGGCGGCAGCTTCGTCATGCCGCGGCCATCGACATAGGGCGGATTGCTGATGATCAGGTCGTAGCGGTTACTGCCCAAAGGTGCAAAAAGATCGCCGCGGTGAAGCGCGATGCGATCGCCGAGGCGATGGTCGGCGACGTTGCGCCGGGCGACGGCCAGCGCGCCGGCCGAGAGATCGACCGCATCGATCCGGGCGCGCGGAAACACCAGCGCGGCCAGGATGGCGAGGCAGCCCGAGCCGGTGCAGAGGTCGAGCACGCGGCGCACGCGCGCGGGATCGCCGATCGGCAGAGCGCCGCCGATCAGGAGATCGCCGATGAAGGAGCGCGGGATCAGCGCCCGCTTGTCGGCGCGAAAGCGCACGCCGTGCATGTAGGCCGCGCCCACCAGGTAGGGCGCCGGCAGGCGCAGCGCCACGCGCGCCTCGATCAGGGTGAGCAGGCGGGCGCGCTCAGTGGCGGTGGGCTTGAGATCGAGCCAAGGATCGAGCGTGTGCACCGGCAGGCGCAGCGCCTCCAGCACTAGGAAGGCTGCCTCGTCGATGGCATTGGTGGTGCCGTGGCCATAGGCGAGGCGGGCGGCCCGGAAGCGGCGAACCGCGAACCGGAAGAAGTCACCCAGGGTGACGAGAGAGGGTTTGATGGCGCGGGTCATGCGGGCCTAGAGTACCTCACATGAATCGCCGCGCCTTCGTTTTCGCATCCTTGGCAGCGTCGGCCGCGCTTGGCTCGGCGCAGGCAGCGTCGGACATCAAGATCGTCTATGTCGGCGGCTGGGATTGCCCGCCCTGCACGCAGTGGAAGAACACCCACAAGGCAAGGTGGCTCGCTTCGCCGGAGTTCCAGCAAGTGACCTGGATCGAGGTCGACCCGCCCAAGCTCAGGGAAGCCTATCAGGAGCGCTACTGGCCGGGTGACCTGAAGCCGATCCTCGACCAGATCCCGCGCAAGAGCGGCACGCCGCGCTTCCTGATCGTCAAGCACGGCAAGATCGTGTCCAACGAATTCGGCGCCAGCAAGTGGCTCGCCACGATGGCCGATCTCAAGAAGATCCTGGAGTAGTCATATGGCAGGCGCCCTCGACGGCCTGGTCGTTCTCGACCTGACGACGCATCTCTCCGGTCCTTTCTGCGGCATGCAGCTCGCCGACCTCGGCGCCGATGTCCTCAAGATAGAAAGCCCGCAGGGCGACTCGATGCGCGGTGCGCCGCCCTTCATCGAGGGCGAGTCGGCGCCCTTCATGCTGTGGAACCGCAACAAGCGCGGGACACGTCTCGACCTCAAGGACGCCGGCGATCTGGAGATTTTCTGGGACCTGGTCGACGGCGCCGACGTCGTGCTGGAGAATTTCAGGCCGGGCGTCATGGATCGTCTTGGGATCGGCTGGGCGGCGCTCTCGGCGCGCAATCCGCGCCTCGTCCTGGGCTCGGTCTCCGGCTTCGGTCAGACCGGCCCCTATGCCAAGCGTGGCGGCTTCGACCTCATCATCCAGGCCATGTCCGGCCTGATGTCGGTGACCGGACCCAAGGACGGGCCGCCCTACCGCATTCCGCTCGCCATCTCCGATGTCGGCGCCGGCCTCTACCTCACCATCGGCATTCTGGCGGCCCTTCAGGCGCGGCAGAAGACCGGGCAGGGCCAGTGGGTCGAAACCTCGCTGCTCGAGGCCACGGTATCGCTGGGCGTTTACGAGGCCGCCAACTACTTCGCCAACGGCTTGAGGCCGGAGAAGCTCGGCCAGGCCCATCGCGGCTCCGCGCCCTACCAGGTGTTCCAGACGTCCGACGGCTGGCTCACCATCGGCGCGGCGCAACAGAACTTCTTCCGCAAGGTCTGCGCGCTGGTCGGCAGGCCCGAGCTGGCCGACGATCCGCGCTTCAGGAGCAATGCCGATCGGGTGAAGAACAACGACCTCATCGCCGGCCTCCTGCAGGAGCAGGTGATCAAGCGCACGACGGCCGAGTGGATGACGGTGCTGGAGGCCGAGGGTATTCCGGCCGGGCCGGTGCTGCATCACGACGAGGTCTTCGCCGATCCGCAGATCCTGGCGCGCGGCATGGTGGCCGAGGTCGAGCATGCCAAGGCGGGTCGGCAGAAGACGCTGGGCGTTCCGCTCAAACTGTCGGCGACGCCGGGCGGCGTGCGCCGCGCCGCGCCGACCCTCGGCCAGCACGACGACGAGATCCGCAGCCGCGCCAGGTCGCGCAAGAAGTCCTAGTTCCAGCCCGGGCGTTGCGGGCCGAACAGCGAGGTGGCGGGCGATGGTGACGGCGCCGGGGTGAGGAGCGACGCCGATGGTGCCGGCGGCGGCAGGTAACGCACGGGTGGCGTGTATCCGACGGTGGGGAACGGCACGGTCTCCGGCGTCAGGCTCGGGCTGAGCGGCGGCGGCTGGTAGATCGGTGTGTAGACCGGAGGCTGGTAGAATGGCGCCTGATGGACCGGCGCCTGCGGGCCTTGGCCGTAGGACGATGTCCCTGGGTCGGGCGGTTGCAGGCAGCCGGCCGCCGTCAGGACGGCGGCCAACGCCACCAGACTTTTCGACGCTTTCGCGGCCATTAGAACTGCCGCCGCTGGTAGCGATCGGGCACGCCGTCGCCGTTCTTGTCGCGGTCGTAGCGGTTGGGGATGCCGTCGCCGTCGCTGTCCCGCATGCCCCGGGAACTCGACCTCGGCTGCGCCATCGGCACCGCCACGTAGCGCGTCTGGGTCACCACCTGCGGCGCGTAGTAGTAGCTCGGTTGCGAACGGTAGTTGTTGGAATATCCCTGGTAGCCGTAACCCGTATTGTAGCCGCTGCTGTAGCCCGGGCTGTAGCCGTAGGTCGTCGGATAGCCTGTGGTCTCGACGCATCCCGCCGTACCCATCACAAGGCCCGCGGCGGCGAGCCAACTGACGATGCGCATCTATTCCCTCCACCGGCGAAAGCCCACCCTCCAGCGGGACGATCCCAGGCGGCCATGAGAGGCGGCGACGATGGCGGCGTGTTGGCGCAACTGCGATTTGTTGAAGGCACGCAGATGCAAAAACGGCTCCCGGAAAGCTCCGGAAGCCGGCTCTACGTCGCGTCGTTGCTTAAAGCGCCCCCGGCGCCGGCCCACGCGCCACTTTGGCGTCGAGCTTGGGCGGATGCGTGACGATCGACTTCAACGCTGCCGTGGGCTTCTGCAGCTTGGCCAGGTTTGGCTTGGGCCGGGCGAGCGTCGGATTGCCGGCGAAGGCCAGTTCCATGGCATGGGCGGCGCCCAGCACTTCGCCGTCGCCGCGGAAGCGGCCGATCACTTGGAGGCCAAACGGCATCTTCTTGTGGTCGAGGCCGCAGGGCAGCGACACCGCGGGATTGCTGGTCAGGGTGATGAAGTACTTGGTCGCCATCCAGTGGTAGTAGTTGTTGAGCTTCTTGCCGTCGATCGTATCGAGGTAGAGCTGCTTCCACGGGAAGGGCGTAACGCCCACCGTCGGTCCGATGACGATGTCGTAGTCCTTATAAATCTCCTGGAAGCGGCGGAAGATTCGCGTCTGCTCGGCATGCGCCCAGGCGAAGTCGGCGAGCGCGAGCTTGGCGCCGAGCTCGTAGTTCGCGACGATGTTCGGGCCGAGCATCTTGCGGTTGTTGGTGTAGAGATCCTGATAGCGCGACAGGAAGCTCACGGCGCGGATGACGTCGAAGCAGCGATCGGCCCCGCCGTAGTCGACCTCGACCCTGTCGAGGCGGCGGAAGAGATGCTTCATCGCCTTGAGCTTCTCGCGGAAGGTCTTGCGGATGCCCTTCTCGACCGGCGCGCCGCCGTAATCCTCCGTATAGGCCACGCGCAGGCTGCCGAGATCGACCGGCCACGGCTCGGCATAGGCCATCGAATCGAGCGGGAAGGAGAGCGGATCGGTGTCGTGCTGGCCGATCTGGGTGGCGAAGAGCAGGCTGACGTCGGCGACGGTGCGGCCCATCGGGCCCAGCACCGAGATCGGCGTCCAGCCCATGGCGCGGCGTTCGACGGCGACCATGCCGGGCGAGGGGCGGAAGCCCACGATGCCGCAGAAGGATGCCGGATTGCGCAAGCTGCCGCCGGTGTCGGAGCCGGTGCAGACCGGCAGCATGTCGGTGGCGAGCGCCACGGCCGAACCGCCGGACGAGCCGCCGGGATTGAGCATGGGATTGAACGGATTGCCCGACGCGCCCCAGACCGGGTTGCGGCTGTTCGAGCCCGCGCCGAACTCCGGCACGTTGGTCTTGCCCACGACGATGGCGCCGGCGGCGCGCACGCGGCCGACCATGACGTTGTCGTAGGCCGGCACGAAGTCGCGATAGAGCGGCGAACCATAGGTCGTGAGCAGACCCTTGGTCTCCTCGAGGTCCTTGATGCCGGCCGGCAGGCCGTGCAGCAGCGGCAGCTCCTCGCCGCGCCGGACGGCGGTCTCGGCGGCCTTGGCTTCCTTGCGCGCGCGGTCGACGCACATCGCGGTCACGGCATTGACCGCCGGGTTGACCTTCCTGATGCGCTGCAGGCTCGCCTCGAGCAGTTCGACGGGCGAGATTTCCTTGGTGCCGATGCGCCGGCGCATCTCCACGGACGAGAGCGCGAGCAGTTCTTCGTTGGCCATTCTATCCTCTTCTTGTCGAATTACGGCTTGTGCAGGCGGACGGGCGCGCGGGTCACGGTGCGCCGGCCGCGCTTGAAGGCGGCCAGCACGGGCGCAACGGTCCTGAGCGCGGTGACCGCGTCGGGCGCATCCAGCACGACCAGGTCGGCCGGACCGCCGACGGCAATGCCATAGTCGTCCTTGCGCATCAGCTTCGCGGCCGACGAGGTGGCCATGTCCCACAGAGTCTTCACCTCGTCGTCGTTGCCGCGCTGCGTGACGATCGCGTGCATGTTGACCTGGCGCAGGAGCTGGCCGTCGCCGAACGGCGTGAACGGATTGAGAATGTTGTTGGTGCCGATCGAGCAGGTGACGCCGCGTTCGGTGAGATAGTTCAAGTCCACGACATTACGCGGCACGTTGTGGTCGGTATGGCGGCCGCCGAGATAGAGGTCGGTCGCGGTGAGGACGGTGGCGGCGACGCCCGCGTCGGCCATGCGCTTGGCAACCCTGTCGAGATCCTCGAACGGCATGGTGGCCAGCTTGCCGACATGGCCGACGGCGACGCGGCCGCCCCATTTGTATTTTTCGGCGAGATCGCAGACCAGCAGCGTGTCGAGATGCTCGGCCGTCGGGCCGCTGTCGACATGCATGTCGATATCGATGTCGAACTCGCGCGCCATCTCGAAAATTCGGCGGATCTGGGCAGAGCTGTCGCTGTCGTAGCTGGGTGCGGCGCCGACCACCGTGGCGCCGTTCTTGAGCGCCGCGATCATCAACTCGTCGGTGCCGGGATTGTTGGTCAGCCCCTCCTGCGGCATGACGCAGATCTCGAGGTCGATCGCCCACTTGTACTTGTCGATCAGCGCCTTCACGCCTTCGACGCCGCGCAGGCCGATCTTCGGATCGACCTCGGCATGGGTGCGCATGCGGGTGGCGCCGTGGCCGATGCATTTCTCGATGGTGGCCGACGCGCGCTCGATCACGTCCTCGACCGTCATCGTGTGCTTGACCGCCGACACGCGCTCCATGGCGAGGTGCGGGCTGCGCTTGGTCGTGTGCTCGCAACGGCCGAGGATACAGGCCTTGTCGAGATGGATGTGCGTCTCGACGAATCCGGAGCAGACCAGCCGGCCGCCACCCTTGACGTCTTCCTTGGCGCTGCCGCCCAGCTCGGGGGCGATGGCAGCGATGCGGCCGTCCTTTACGCCGATATCGGTGGTAGGCTGATCCGGCCTGGCATCGGGGAGCCGCACCTCACGCAAGACCAGATCGAAATCCATTGGGAATCCTGTACTCGGGACGGCACGCATGTTGCACCATGCGCCGAGGCATTAGTAGTGGAGATGGCGCCATGATCTCTCGACGGACTCTCGTGATCGCGGCGGCCGCTGTTTCGGCGCCTGCCGTTGGCCGTGCGCAGGCGGCCTGGCCGACCAAGCCGATCCGATGGATCGTCAACTTTCCGCCGGCAGGTGCGGCCGACATCATGTCGCGGGCGCTGGCGGAGTGGTTCGGCACCAGGCTCGGGCAGCCGATCGTCGTCGAGAACAAGCCCGGCGCCGGCGGCATGCTGGGCGCCGATATCGTCGCCAAGGCGCGCGGCGACACGCATATCGTGATGATTTCCAGCGCCGCCTCGCACGGCATCGGGCCCGTCCTCTACAAGGACGTGCCCTACGATCCGCTGGCCGATTTCACGCACATCCACCTGGTCGGCACGTTCCCGAGCGTCCTGGCGGTGAACGCGAGCTCGCCCGTCATGAGCGTCAAGGAGCTGGTCGACATGGCCCGCGCCAAGCCCGGCGAGGTCACCTACGGCTCGGGCGGTAACGGCACGATGAACCATCTCGTCGGACAGCTTCTGGTGCGCGAGACGGGCGTGAAGTTCGAGCACATTCCCTATCGCGGCTCGGCGCCGGCGATGAACGATCTTTTGGGCGGTCAGATCACGGCGCTGATGGAAAGCCTGCCGACGGCGATCGGATATTTCACGTCCAAGCGCATGCGGCCGCTGGCGGTCAGCGAGGCCGAGCGCGCGCCGACCCTGCCGGAGACGCCGACCTTCCGCGAGGCGGGATTCCCGGAAGTCGTGGCAACCAACTGGTTCGGCTTCTCGATTCCGGCCGGCATTCCTCCCGAGATCGCCAAGCGCTGGGAAGCGGAAATCGCCGGGGCCCTGCAAAGTGCCGAGATCAAAGGACATTTCGACCGCATCGGCATCCGCCCGGGAACGCTCGGGTCGGAGGCCTATACGGCGCTGATCAAGAGCGAGCTCGCGCGCTGGCGCGAGGTCATCCGCGCCGGGAATATCCGCGCGGACTGATGGCCGCCTGCTTGGTTGCGTGAGGGCTGCCTTCCGGCACAATAGGCGCCGGAGGAAACAACCATGGCACATCCGCTCCGCGAAGCCGCGGCGATCAGCGGCATCGGCGAGACCGCTTACACGCGCGGCACGTCCAAGAGCGCCCTGGCGCTGCAACTCGAGGCGAGCCTCGCCGCCATCGCCGACGCGGGCCTCAGCCCGCGCGACATCGACGGCGTTGTGCCCTACTTCCCGGGCGGCGGCATCGCCGAGGATTTCATCGCCAATCTCGGTCTCCCCGATCTAAAACTCTCGCTGTTCGTGCCGATGGGCGGCGCCACCTGCGTGGCCGCCATCCAGAGTGCGGCGATGGCGGTGGCCACCGGCGTCTGCAACCACGTGCTGATCGCCGTCGGCCGCACCGGCTATTCCGGCGCCCGCGTGTCCACGCGCCTGCAGCAGTTCCCGCAGTTTGCGCTGGCCGCCGAGTTCGAGGCGCCGATCGGCATGTTCGCGCCGGCCCAGCTTTATGCGCAGGGCGCGCGCCGCCACATGGAACTCTACGGCACGACCGCGCGCCAAATGGCCGAGGTCGCCGTGGTCACGCGCCAGCACGCGATCCTCAACGGCAACGTGGTGATGAACAAGCCGCTCACGGTCGAGGAGCATCACGCCTCGCGCATGATCTCCGATCCGTTCCGCCTCTTCGATTGCAGCCTCGAGAGCGACGGCGGCGCCGCCATCGTGATCAGCCGCGCCGACCGCGCACGCGATCTCGCGAAGCCGCTGGTGACGATCATGGGTGTGGCCGAAGGCCATCCCGAATCGCCCGCGTCGATCGCCCAGCGGCCCGACCTGCTGGAGTTCGGCCTCGTGAAGTCCGCCCCGCGCGCCTACGGGATGGCCGGCGTCGGGCCGAAGGATATCGACGTCGCCGAGATCTACGACTGCTTCACCTTCACCGTGATCCGCCAGCTCGAAATCCTGGGCTTCTGCAAGGAAGGCGAAGGCGGGCCGTTCGTGATGGACGGCCGCATCGGCCTCGGCGGCGCGCTGCCGATCAACACCCATGGCGGGCTGCTCAGCCAGGGCCATGTCGTGGGACTCAACCATGCGATCGAGCTGACGCGCCAGCTCCGCGGCGAGGCCGGCCGCGCCCAGGTCAAGGACGCCGAGGTGGGCTTGGTCACCGGCTACGGCGACATGGGCGACGGCTCGATCGCCATCCTGCGGAGGGCAGCATGAGCACAGCACCCGTTGCCGCGCCTGTGCCCGAGCGCCCGCTGCCGACGCCGACGCGCGAGAGCCAGCCGCACTGGGACGGCCTGCGCGAAGGCCGGTTCCTGCTGCAGCACTGCTCGGGCTGCGGCAAGGTTCGCCACTATCCGCGACCGGTCTGCCCGCATTGCTTTTCGATGGACAGCGAGTTCAAGGAAGCCTCGACCGGCGGTACCATTCACTCATGGACGGTCTGCCATCATCCGTTCAACTTCTTCTTCAAGGCGGCCGCGCCCTACATCGTGGCGCTGGTCGACATGGACGCCGGGGTGCGCGTGAACGCGCAGCTGCAGGGCGTCGCCGAGGCCGACCTCAAGATCGGCATGCGCGTCCGGCTCGGTTTCGAGCCGGTCAACAAGGAAGTGACGCTGCCGTTCTTCGTCGGCGCCTGACCTCAGGGAGGAAGAAAATGAATCGTTCCAAGCTTATAGCGTCGGTGCTTGCCGCGCTCGCTGCACTCGTGTTGCCGTTCTCCGCGTCCGCTCAATCCGATTACCCCACCAAGGCCATCACCTTCATCGTGCCCTATCCGGCAGGCGGCCTGAACGACGCGATCGTCCGCGTCATCGGCGAACGCATGAGCGTCCTGCTGGGCAAGCCGGTCCTGATCGACAACAAGGCGGGGGCGGCCACGACCGTGGCCTCCAACTTCGTCGCCAAGGCCCCGGCCGATGGCTACACGCTCTATGGCGGCGGCACCTCGTTGATCATCAATCCGACGCTGCAGGGCAACGTCCAGTACGACCCGCACAAGAGCTTCGACCTGGTGTCGTTGATCAGCTTCACGCCCTTCATCCTGCAGGTGAACGCCGAATTTCCGGTCAAGACCATGGCCGAGCTGATCGCCTACCTGAAAGCCAATCCGGGCAAGTTCAACATGGCGACCTCGGGCATCGGCGCCACCAACCACATGGCGGCGGAGATGTTCCGCGCCAAGACCGGGCTCCAGTACACCATCGTGCCCTACCGTGGCGGCGCGCAGGCCGGCCAGGACGTGGCCTCGGGCCAGGCGCAAATGATGTTCTCGGCCTCGCTCGAGGCGATACCGTTCCTGCAGTCGGGCAAGACGCGCGCCATCGCGATTTCCAGCGCCAAGCGCTCGCCCAGCTTCCCCGATATCCCGACCGTGGCCGAGTCGAGCGACCTCAAGGACTTCGACGTCGTGTTCTGGCAGGGCTTGGTGGTGCCGGCCGGCACGCCCAAGCCGATCCAGGACAAGCTTCACGCCACCATCGCCAAGATCACGGCCGAACCCGAGGTGATCGAGCGCTTCAAGAAGCAGGGCGTGGAGATCAGGAGCTCGACGCCGGCCGAGTTCAAGGCCTGGTACCTGACGGAAGAGAAGCGCTGGGTGACGCTCATCAAGGAGCAGAACCTCAAGGCGGAGTAGTTTCTGCCGGACCGCGAGCCTCCGGCTCGCAATCATGAGCGAGCCGGAGGCTCGCGGTCCGGAAGACTACCGCGCCTTCCTCAAGGTGAGATTGAAGCGGCGGCGTCCGGTGAGCGGATGCTCGCCGCTTTTCAATGTCAGCACACCGTGATGGGCGAGGCGCGACGGCCCGCCCCACACCACGACGTCGCCGTGGGCGACCGCCACCTTCTTCATCGGGCCGGCGCGCTTCGGCCCGCCGAACTGGAAGGTGGCGGGCAGTCCCAGCGACACCGACACGATGGGATGGCCAAAATCGGCCTCGTCCCTGTCCTGGTGCGGCGACAGGCGCGCCCCAGGCTCGTAGCGGTTGATCAGGCAGGCATCGGGCACGAAGTCCGGGAAGCCCGCGGCGTCGGCCGCCGTGTGCGCCAGCTCCAGGAAGGCAGCGGGCAGCGCGGGCCATGGTCGACCGGTGTCGGGATCCTCCCGCGTGTAGCGATATCCCTTGCGGTCGGTGATCCAGCCGGCCGCGCCGCAATTTGTCATCGCCACCGACATCTCGAAACCACCCGGTGTCGTCATGCGCCGGAACGGCGCTGCTGCGGCGATGGCGTCGATGGCGGTGAACAGTGCCCGGTCTTGCCCCCGGGCGAAGCCGCGCAGCAGCACGGCGCCCGGGCCCAGCGCCTCCATTCCGCCATCGGGATCGAACAGGCTCTCCATCGGAACCCAGATATAGGGCATCATCGGCCGTAACATCAGGAGTAGCGCGATGAAGAGTTGGATCGCCGCCGCCGCGATCGCAGCCGGCATGGCGGCCACCGCCGGAACCGCCGCGGCCCAGACCAGCACCCCGTCCGGCACCCAGTCCGGCGACGCCGCGCGCGGCCAGCGTGTCTTCAACACCCAGTGCCGGGCCTGCCACACGCTCGAGAAGGATGGCGCCAGCACGGCCGGCCCCAACCTGCACGGCGTGTTCGGCCGCAAGGCCGGCACCGGAGGCGGCTACGAGTCCTCCGACGCCATGAAGAAATCGGGCATCGTCTGGGACGACACCACGATGGCCGACTACAATCGCGATCCCAAGGGCAAGGTGCCCGGCACCAGGATGCTCTTCAACGGCGTGAAGAACGCCGGCCAGCTCGCCGACCTGGTCGCCTACCTCAAGGAGGCAACCAAGTGAAACGCTGGGTCGGCGTCGCGAGCGTGCTGCTCGCCGGATTGTCCGCGTCGGCGGCATCGGCGCAGGACGTGGCCAAGGGCGAGCGCGTATTCAACACGCAGTGCAAGGCCTGCCATACGCTCCAGAGAGGTGGCGCGACCACCACGGGGCCAAATCTCTACCGCATCATGGGCCGCCGGTCGGGCACCGGGCCGGGCTACGGCTATTCCGAGGTCATGCGCAGGTTCGCCATCGAATGGAACGACGCGACACTGGCCGCCTATCTGCGCGACCCCAAGGCCGACATGCCCGGAACGAAGAAGATCTTCGCCGGCATAAAGCAGCGCGACCAGTTGGCCGACGTGATCGCCTATCTCAAGGAAGCGACGAAGTAGCGCTATCCCGCGCCCGCACATAGGCGATCGAGCCCAGCGCGAGGCCGGTGGCGAGCGTGGCGAACACCCAGCGATAGGCGATGTCGCCGCCGCCGAAGCCTTCGACGATGTAGCCCATGCCGGCCGGCAGCACGGCGAGGCCGAGGCACTGCGCCATGTTGACCGTGGTGACGCCGCGGCCGGCCAGGCGGTCCGGGAACAGGCCGCGGCCCTGGGCCACGATCACGGTGCCGTAGGCGCAGAAGAAGCAGAAGGCCACCAGCAGCATGACCGCGAGCCAGAGCGGCGGGTTGGCCAACGCCGCCATGATCGCCAGCAGCGCCATCGAGATGGCAGCGCCGCCGAACACCACCTTCTTGCGCGAGCGCAGCACGCGGTCCATCGGCCCGTAGGCCAGGATGCCCAGGATCTGCGCCACGCCCATGGCGAGCAGCACGTTGCCGCGTGCCACGCCGTCGAGCTTGTGCACGTCGTAGAGATAGGGTCCGCCCCATACGCCCAGCACCGTCAGCATGGTGGCATAGGCGAAGAAGTGCATGGAGAGCACGGGGCCGAGGCCCGGCGTCCGCCACACCTCCCACAGGCCGCGTAAAATCTCGGCCGGGGTCTCCTTGCGCGGCGCCTGACCATTCGCTTCGGGCGGCCGATCGCGCACGAAGAGGTAGAAGCCCACGGCCACCAGCAAGGTGATGGCGGCGAGGCCCAGGAATCCGTGGCGCCAGCCCACGGTCGCGGCGATCCAGGCGAGAGGCGTAGCTGCTGCCAGGGTGCCGATGTTGGAGGCGGCGAACACCCACGACAGCGTCGTCGCGAGCCTGGCCGGCTGGAACCAGCGCGAGCACAGGAACACCACCGACATGAACGAGGCGGCGCAGCCGATACCGACGATGGTGCGGCCCGCGATCAGGTCCGTGGCATCGGCCGCACGCGCGATCCACAGCGAACCCAGCATGGCCAGCAGCGACAGGGCCGCCACCGTGCGCCGCGCGCCGAAGCGGTCGAACCACATGCCCACGGGGATCTGCACGGCAAACAGCGCGAAGAAGAAGGCGCTGCCCGCCCAGCCGAGCTGGCGTGCGCTGAGGTCGAGGTCGCGCGCGAGCTCGGGCGCGATGACGCTGTTGGAGACGCGGTAGAACTGGCTGAGGCAGGTCACCGCGATCAGCAACAGAAGGAGCGGCAGCCGTGATGCCATGCGGCGGCTCACCTACCACGACGGCCTACGCCTGTCCTTCGGCGTGGACCGAAGCATTGCCCTGGGTCGAGTTTGAGCGGCGAGGTCCTAACGCTCGAAAGGCAGCTCTTTGATCCTGACTCGGGAATCATCGACAACAACGATGGCTCCAGCGGATAGTGACGCCGATGCATTTCTCAATGCGATCGCCAATCGCTCCACCAACCGATGGACTCTCGTATTGTTCAATCGAAAGATCATGACGCTCGGCAGAGCCGAGCCGGCTGTTGCCGCGATCTCCGCAAAATCGAGATCGAAGGTCAGGATCACCCTACTGTCGGTGGCGGCCAACGCATACACATCTCCGTCGAGCGCTTGCTGAAGGCCCAACTCGCGGAGATGAACGGCGTCATGGCCTTCCGTTCGGAGATACTGGACGACAGACAGGCTGACGCCCATATCGGCCAGGAATCGCATGTCTGGCAGCTAGGAAGCGATGACTTGCTCGCGCGTGAGCCACGCGGCGTATTGCAATGCCTGGGCAATGTCCTCTCGTTCCAAGTCTGGATACTCGCGCAATACCTCTTCGGGCGAAGAGCCGTATGCAATCTGTGACACAATCACCGAAACTGGAATGCGCATCCCGCGAATACAGGCCCGGCCTCCCATCATCAGCGGATTAAAGGTGATTCTGTCGAACATGACATTAGTCTACTCCTAATGCTCGCGTCGGCCAATGACCTGTAGGAGAACCGAATAAGGGGCCCAGCATGACGAGTATCCAGACCCAATGCTGCATCGTGGGTGGCGGTCCCGCCGGCATGATGCTGGGCTTCCTGCTGGCGCGTGCCGGCGTCAAGGCGGTCGTGCTGGAAAAGCACTCCGACTTCCTGCGCGATTTCCGCGGCGACACCATTCATCCCTCGACGCTCGAAGTCATGGCCGAGATCGGCCTGATCGGCGCTTTCCTCGAGCTGCCGCACCACAAGCTCGACCGGTTCATTGCCCAGTTCGGCGAGCGCCGCGTGGCGATGGCCGACCTCGGCCATCTGCCGGTGCGCTGTCCCTACATTGCCATGATGCCGCAATGGGACTTCCTCGATTTCCTGGCCGATCACGGCAAGCTGCTGCCCGGATTCACCTTGCTGATGGATGCCGAAGCGGTCGGTCTGGTCGAGGCGGGCGGCAGGGTGGTCGGCGTCACCGCCACGGTCGACGGCAAGCCGCAGGAGATCCGCGCCGATCTCGTGGTTGGGGCCGATGGCCGGCGTTCCATCGTGCGCGACAGGGCCGGCTTCAAGGTCACGGAAATCGGCGCGCCGATGGACATATTGTGGTTCCAGCTCTCGCACCGGCCGACCGACGAGCAGGCGGCCATGGGCCGGATCGACAGCGGCAGCATGTTCGTGATGCTCGACCGCGGCGATTACTGGCAGTGCGCCTACGTGATCCCCAAGGGTTCGGCGGCTTCCGTGCGCGCCGGCGGCATCGAGAAGATCCGCGCGCTCATCCTGCGGCTGATGCCTTTCGTCGGCGAGCGCGTGGACGAGCTCAAGAGCGTCGATGACCTGAAGCTGCTGACCGTCGGCGTCGATCGCCTGGAAAAATGGTGGCGGCCCGGCGTGCTCTGCATCGGAGATGCCGCGCACACCATGTCGCCGATCGGCGGCGTCGGCATCAACCTCGCCATCCAGGATGCGGTCGCGGCCTCGAACATCCTGGCGGTGCCGTTGCGCGAGGGCAGGCTGGCCGATTCGGACCTCGCGGCGGTGCAGGCGCGCCGTCTTTTTCCGACGCGCGCGACCCAGGCCATGCAGGTCTTCATCCAGAATCGCATGATCGCGCCGGCCCTGCTGGGCAAGGGCCCGGTCAGTCCGCCCTGGCCGCTGCTGCTGCTCGACCGTTTCCCGATCCTGCGCCGGCTGCCTGCGCGCCTGATGGCCATGGGCGTCCGCCCCGAGCACGTGAAGACGAAGGCTGTCTAGGCTGACATTATTGTCATCCTGAGCCGGAGGCGAAGGATCCTTCGCTTCGCTCAGGATGACACAGGTGAAGTCAGGAGCGTCTCGCTCTACTTCACCGTCGCCGCCGCCTTGGCCTGGCGGATCGCCAATGCCAGCGAGGCGCCGAGGTCGGCCAGCAGCTTGGCACCGGCTTCGTCGGTGAACTTGCCGTCGGCGAACTTGGTGTGTGCCGCGCCGATCATGATCTCGGGCTTGTTCACCGGCCTTCCGTCGAGGAACACCATCATCTGGCGCAGGTGGTACTGCGCGCGCGCGCCGCCCAGCGGGCCCATCGAGGCGCTGAACATGGCGACCGGCTTGGCGGCGAAAGGCTGCGGGGTCATGCGCGACAGCCAGTCGATGGCGTTCTTCAGCACACCCGAGATCGAATAGTTGTATTCCGGGGTCGCGAACACGATGCCATCGGCCTCGAGCATGGCTTTCTGGGCGGCCTGCACCTTGTCGGGGAAGCCCTTGGCCTGCACGTCGGCGTCGTAGAGCGGCCAGTCGCTGATCTCGATGATCGAAAGCGTCGTGCCGGCCGGCAGCCGCTCCGTGAAGGCCGCGAGCGCCAGGCGATTCAAGGAGGCCTTGCGCAGGCTGCCGCAGAAGGCAACGAGTTTGACGGTCTCGGACATCTTCGGTTTCTCCTTGGTAACTGGCGCTTTGTCAGCGATGGAACAGGCGGCTACATAGGTGCGGCCGGGAGCGTTGGCAAACGGGCGTTTGCCTGACTGCGCCTACTCCGATTCGCCGCCGTTACGAACCCGCAGGCTCCAGTGCCTCGGCGACGGCTTTCGGATTACGGGCGATCACCGTGAGGTAGGCGCGGGCAGCCTGGTCGGGCTCCGCCGCGCCTTGCTCCCAGTCGCGCAGCGTGCCGACGGGAATGCGAAAGCGCGTGGCGAACTCCTGCTGCGTCAAGCCGAGCGCTCGCCGGATGATCTTGGCGCGCGGCGTACGCTTCATGCGCTTGAAGTCGTCAGGCGTCAGCGGGCGCGCATCGGGATCGGCGGCGGCTGTGCCGTGGCGCTGCTTGGGCGTCATGGCATCGAAGCACTTCCAATCGTAGCCGGGCGTCTTAGGCGTTTTCTTCGTGGTACTGGCGTTGTTCATGCGGTGTGGCTCCTCGAGCCGAAATGATGCGAATGGTGTCGTTTCTCATCGTGTAGGCGACCGTCAGCAGGCGACTTTCAACCACGCCTATGATGACGTAGCGCTCCTCGCCGTAATCCCGTCGATCGTCGAGGCGTTCGATCGCGAAGACGTCCTCGAAAACATTGCTGGCCACGGCGAAATCGATGCCATGCTTGGCCTTGTTCGCTGCGGCCTTGGCGTCATCCCAATCGAATTCGAGACCGGCCATGGAGTACTGTTTAGCAGTAGTTGGGGTATTGGTCGAGCATACGCAAGAGCCGGGTGGGCGATGTCGCGACGGGCTGATAAGAGTTGCCGGGAAGTCGAGGAGTAAACAGCCGATGATGAAATCTCTACTCGTGGCTCTTGGTGTGCTGGCTCTCGCGTCGCCGGCGGCCGCCCAGGGCATGGGCCAGAACCAGCCGCCCGATCGATGGGTGATGAACTGCAACACCCAGCGCGGGCTCGACTGCAGCGTGTCCAACATGATCGACGGCGGCCCCAACAATCTGCTCGGCACCTTCCTGATCGTGAGCTATTCGGCGGCCTACACCACGCTCACCATCGTGGGCGACGGCGTGGGCCGGCGGGCCAGCCTCCAGGTCGACGGCAATCCGTTCATCTCGACGGACATCTGCGGCGGCAGCGGCGAATGCTCGTATGTCCAGGAGAAGTCCGCGGAGCTGCTGCAGCAGATGCGCAAGGGCTCTCAGATCGTGGTCCAGATCAGCCTGCAGGACGACACCATGGCCGGGCCGTTCAAGCAGAGCCTCGCCGGCTTCGAGACCCAGTACCGCCGGGCCGTGCAGGCGCAGCAGCGCCGCTAGGCTGGCGCCGATCCGCGGCAGGATGTTGACAGTCTTGGATAGGAATAGTATATATACTCCTATCCAAGGAGGATCGCATGCAATACAGCGAACCGCCGCCGCCGGGCGGCTATCCCGACGTCAAATGGCACGTGCCGCCGAAGCGGCCGAGCCTCGCGCGCCGCAAGCGCGATTTCCTGCGCCATCTCCTGCGCTGGGGTGCGATGAACGAGGCGGCGGCGCGCACCGGCGTCGATCGCCGCACGGCCCATCGCTGGCGCGAACAGGACGAGCAGTTCGACCGGGACTGCCGCGAACGCCTCAATTGGCGGCGCCAGACGATCCTGCTGGAAGCCATCAACCGGGTCGAGAAGCCCCGGACGCGGCCGGTGCTCCATCGCGGCCGGCAGATCGGCCATCTCGGGCGCGCCAACGACCGCATCGTGGCCGCGCTGATGTGGTCGCAGGCGGTGCTGGGGGGCGAGAAGTGAGTTTTCAAAATGTCTCGCTTCGGGAGACATCGCGCCTTCCGGCGCTTGCCGGATTGCCCAAGGGGATCAGGCACTTGGCCAAAGCCGGCACGGCGCGGGAGCGCGAAAAGTCGGTTTTTGCTTTGTCTCGCCTGGGGAGGCGTCGCTACGTCACTTCTGCCGGCGGTAGAGGAAGCAGTTGTCGGCCGCCGGCATCTTGATGCCCTGGTAGAAGGTTATCGCCGTCGGCGCCGACAGCAGCAGCGTGGTGGTGAGTTCGCCGCCGGCGGCCGTCCGCGTCTCCTCGATCAGGCGCTTGCCGATGCCCTGGCCCTGGCAGGCCTTGTCGACGGCGAGGTCTGAGAGATAGCAGCAGAAGCAGAAGTCGGTGAGGGAGCGGGCGAAGCCCACCAGCCTGCCGTCCTGGCGAGCCGTCACGAACAGGTTGCTGTGCGACAGCAGGCGCTCGACGCGGCTTCGGTCCCCGATCGGCCGGTTGAGACCGGACTTGGCGACCACGTCGATATATTCGTCGGCAGCGAGAAAATCTTCACGGGCGTAGATCGTGTTCATGCGTCGAGCCATTTCCTGAGGGCTGCCGTCACTTCGGCGGGTTTTTCCAGCGGGGCCATGTGGCCGCACTCCTCGAGCACGACCAGCCGCGAGTTGGAAATGTCGGCGGCCATCTCCTGGGAGCGGACCAGCGGTGTCGTCAGGTCCTGGCGGCCCACGATCACCACGGTCGGCACTTCGATATCGACCAGCAGCGGCCGGCTGTCGGGCCGCGCGATGGTGGCGCGGGTCTCGTTGACGAAGCCCTCGGCGCCCACTTCCAGCGCCATGTCGAGGATCGGCTGGACGATGGCCTTGTCGTCGATGTGCGAGCGGTGGAGGATCATCGGCAGCAGCGAGGGCTGCACGCCATGGAAGCGGCCGATCTTGGTCTGCTCCATCAGGCCGTGACGCCGCGCCGTCGCCTCGGCCGCGTCGGGCGTGGCCTGGGTGTCGATCAGCGCCAGCCGCTCGACGCGCTCGGCCGCGCGGCGCATGACCTCGAAGGCGACGTAGCCGCCCATCGAGAAGCCGGCGAGGGCAAAGCGTTGTGGCGCCATTGCGAGCGCCGCGTCGGCCATGGCGAACATCGAGTCGTAGTGCCAGAGCTCGGGGACCACGACGTCGACGGTGTCGGAAAGGGCATCGATCTGGGGCTGGAAGACGCGTCGCGTGGCGAGCAGGCCGGGCAGCAGAACGAGCGTGGATCGCGGCATGTCTGCCCTCGGGACTTAAACCTGGATCTGGTTGCCCAGTTCGATAGCGCGGTTCGGCGGGATGCGGAAGAAGGTCTTGGTCGCCGAGGCCGAGTGCGAGAGCGAGATGAACCAGTCGCGGCCGATCCGGCCGAGTGGCGAGCGCTGCGCCGGGATCAGCGTTTCGCGGCCGAGGAAGAAGCTGGTTTCCATCTCGTCGTAGGCGATGCCGTGCGGCCGGCAGGCGCGCAGCGCCGCCGGTACGTCGGGCTGCTCGGTGAAGCCGTAGCGGGCGATCACGGTGTGGAAGCCCTTGCCCAGCCGTTCGACCTCGATGCGGTTGGCCTCGGGCACGCGCGGCACGTCCATGGTCTCGACCTGCAGAATGATGATGCGCTCGTGCAGGACCTTGTTGTGCTTGAGATTGTGCAGGAAGGCCGAGGGCGTGTGGCTGGCGTCGGCGGTCAGGAACACGGCGGTGCCGGCAACGCGGTCGGGCGCGCGCTCCATGCGCTCGAGGAACTGGCGCAGAGGCAGCGAGCCCTCGCTCAGCTCGGTCGCCACCAGCCGGCGGCCTTTCCGCCAGGTGGTGATGGTGAAGTAGACGAAGGCCGCGACCACCAGCGGCAGCCAGCCGCCGTCGGGGATCTTGAGCGCGTTGGCGATGAAGAAGGCGAGGTCGGGGATGGCGAGCAGCCCGAACACGCCGACGGCCATCGGCCACGACCAGCGCCACACCAGGATCGCCACCGCGGTGGCAAGGGCTGCATCGACCAGCATGGCACCGGTGACGGCCAGGCCATAGGCACCGGCCAGCGCGCCCGAGGAGCCGAAGCCCACGACCAGCGCCACGACGCCGCTCATCAGGATCCAGTTCACGCGCGGGATGTAGATCTGGCCGATCGTGGTCTCGGACGTGTGCTTGATCTCCATGCGCGGCAGGTAGCCGAGCTGGATGGCCTGGCGGGTCAGCGAGAACACGCCGGTGATGACGGCTTGCGACGCGATGACGGCGGCGAGCGTCGAAAGCGCCACCAGGGCGATGATGTAGTCCTTCGGCACCAGCTCGAAGAACACCTGCCGGACGATCTCGGGATTCTCGATGATCATCGCGCCCTGGCCGAAGTAGTTGAGCAGCAGGCCCGGCATCACGAGCCCGAGCCATCCGATCCGGATCGGCTTGCGGCCAAAATGACCCATGTCGGCGTACAGCGCCTCGGCGCCGGTGACGGCCAGCACGATCGAGCCGAAGGCCCAGAAGATGCCGAAGCCCTGGTCGGTGATCAGTTCGTAGGCGTAGTAGGGATTGACCGCCATCAGCACCGACGGGTTCTTGGCGATCTGCCAGGCACCGAGCACGCCCAGGACCACGAACCACAGCAGCATGACCGGGCCGAACAGCCGGCCGACATCGGCGGTACCGCGGGCCTGCAGCATGAACAGCCCGACCAGGATCGCCAGCGCCAGCGGGATGACCAGGGGCGTGAAGGCCGGCGTGATGGCCGACAGGCCCTCGACGGCGCCCATGACCGACACGGCCGGGGTTATGATGGCGTCGCCGTAGAACAGCGCGAGGCCGATGACCGCCAGCACGATGATGGCTTGGCGCACCCGGCGCGCCTTGCCGTTCAGCCCGCGCGTGGCCAGCGTCGCCAGCGCCAGCACGCCGCCTTCGCCCTTGTTGTCGGCGCGCATGATGAGCACGACGTACTTAATGGTGACGGTGAGGGTCACCGCCCAGAACAGCGTCGACAGCACGCCCAGCACATGCTCCGGCGTCGGCGCGAGGCCGGTGCCGTGGAGGAAGGTCTCGCGGAGCGCGTAAAGCGGGCTGGTGCCGATGTCGCCGAACACCACTCCCAGGGCACCCATCACCAGGCCGGCCGCGGCGCCGCTCGGCGCGTGAGAGCCGTTGCTGCCGTTGGCCGCGGGTGGGGTCTTGGGAGTAGGCGGGTTGGTTTCGGCTGTTGCCATGACATCAAACGCCGCCAGGCTGGCGGCGGCGCGACGGTTTGCGCCCACGCCTTCCGCCTGTCAACGCGCCAAATGGGGGTCAGTTGCGACGAATGGACTTGACTTGGAAGCGGCCCCCGGGCGGCCTTGGGGGATGACCGAGCATATCGATGTCAGCAATCCGCGCCTCTACCGCGAAGATGCCTGGGCGCCGCATTTCGCGCGGCTCAGGCGGGAAGATCCGGTGCATCGTCACGCCGAGAGCCCCTACGGACCCTATTGGTCGGTGACCCGCTTCGCCGACATCATGACGGTCGAGCTCGACCACGGGACCTATTCGTCCGACTCGAGCCTGGGCGGTATCCAGATCGCCGACCAGCCGCTCGGCCAGGACCTGCCCAACTTCATCCGCATGGACCCGCCGCGCCACACCGCCCAGCGCCGGACCGTGGCGCCGATCGTGGCGCCCACCAACCTCGCCAACATGGAAGGCATCATCCGCCAGCGCACCCAGGCCGTGCTCGACGGCCTGCCGCGCAACGAGACCTTCGACTGGGTCGACCGCGTCTCGACCGAGCTCACCGCCATGATGCTGGCGACCCTGTTCGACTTCCCGTGGGCCGACCGGCGCAAGCTCACCCATTGGTCCGACGTCGCCATCGCCAACATCGAGGCCCCCGACGCGGTGGTGAAAAGCGAGGCCGAACGCATGGCCGAACTGATGCAGATGGCCGAGATCATGGGTGCGCTGTGGAAGGAGCGTGCCGCCCAGCCGCCCAAGTTCGACCTGATCTCGATGATGGCGCACAGCGAGGCGACGCAGAACCTGCCGCTGCGCGAGTTCATCGGCACGTTCGGGTTGCTGATCGTGGGCGGCAACGACACCACGCGCAATTCGATGACCGGCGGGCTGATGGCGATGATCGAGCATCCCGAAGAAGTCGCCAAGGTACGGGCCGATGCCGCCTTGCTGCCGACCCTGGTGTCGGAGACCATCCGCTATCAGACGCCGGTGATCCACATGCGGCGCACCGCGACCCGGAACGCCGAGCTCGCCGGCAAGGCCATCGCCAGGGGCGACAAGGTGGTGATGTGGTACGTCTCGGGCAACCGCGACGAGACCGCGATGGAGGCGCCCGAGCGCTTTTTCATCGGCCGGGCCAAGCCGCGCCATCATCTCGCCTTCGGCGCCGGCATCCACCGCTGCGTCGGCGACCGGCTGGCCGAGATGCAGCTCAGGATCCTGTGGGAAGAGCTCCTGAAGCGGAACCTCGAGATCGAACTCGCGGGTCCGCCGGTGCGGCTCTATTCCAACTTCATTCGCGGCATCCGGGCGTTGCCGGTGATCATCCGCGCTTAGGCTTCCTGGGCTTCTTGGGCGGCAAGGTATCGACATGGCCGATGGCACGCCGGAGCCAGGCCCGCAGTTTGCGGGAATCGGCCACGATCGGCGGCGGCAGGACGACATACTCGCGCATCGGCCGGCCTTTCATCGGCTCGAAGATCGTGGCGCCGGGCTCGGCCATCGCCTTGGTCCGGTCGGCCTCCGAAAGGCGCACCGTCATGCTGTCCTGGAACAGTCCGGTCAGCATGTTGCCGTTCAGGAAGGCGCAGGGGAAACCGAACATCTGCCGGCGTTCGATGCGGCCGTCGACCTTGAGGGCCGCGTCGAACCTGGCGATCAGCTCCGGCGGCGACTTCTTCCACTTGGCCGTCATCGCGCACCTCTCACCGTCTCGACGCCCGCGGCGAAGGCCTGCTGCAGCAGCCAGACGTCGCCCGCGATCGAGACGAAGTCGTAGCCCAGGCGGACGAATTCGGCGCCCTGCCGGGCATCGACGGCGAGCCGGCCGGCCGACTTGCCGTGCTTCTTGGCCGCCGCGATCGTGGCCTGCTCGGCCTTCACGAAGTCGGGATGGTCGAAGGCGCCGGGCTCGCCCAGCGCCACCGACAGGTCGTTGTGGCCAAGCCAAAGCATGTCGACGCCGGGCATCGAGGCGATCTCGTCGGCGGCCGCCGCGCCCCTGGGGTCCTCGACCTGCAGGATGATGGCGGTGCGGGCGTTCTGCTCGGCAAAGCGCGGCACGAGCGGTTCGGAACGCATGGCGAAACGCTCGTGGGCGAGGCCCAGCGCCACGCCGCGGGTGCCGTCGGGCCAGTATTTGGCCGCATCCAGCACCGCCTTGGCCTGTTCGACCGACGACACGATCGGCACCATGACGCCGTCGGCGCCGGTATCCAGCGCGCGCGAGATATGGTGGCGGGATTGCGAGGGCACGCGCACGATCGCGGGCAGATCGGCGGCCTGCAGGTAGCGCACGACGCTGCGCACCGTGTCGAAGCCGAAGCCGGTGTGCTCCATGTCGAGCACGGCATACTCGGCGCCCGCCGCCTTCAGGATCTGGCCGATGCCTGGGGTCGTGAACTCGAACAGAAAGGTGCCGATTTTGGTCTTGGGCGTGCCCACGAGGCCGCGCAGGTTCGGTGTCGGCATTGTCATTTCCCCCTTTGTCGTCCCGATGCTAGCGTTGCCCGTCGAAGATGAACACCTAGCTCCGAGGAAAACACCATGAAGCTCTATTATATGCCCGGCGCCTGCTCGCTCGGTATCCACGTCATTCTCGAGGAAATCGGCAAGCCCTACGATCTGCACAAGATCGACGGTGCCAAGCAGGAACAGTACGGACCCGACTTCACCAAGATCAATCCCAAGTCCAAGGTACCGACGCTCACGCGCGACGACGGCTCGACGCTGACGGAGTTTCCGGCGATCGCCGTCTGGCTCGCCCGCAAGAATCCGGAGAAGGGCCTGATGCCATCCGATGCCGACGCCGAGGCGAAGGCGCTCGAAGCGATGGACTACGCGGTGTCGACCATGCACATGCAGGGCTTCTCGCGCATGTTCCGGCCGATGAACTACGCGCCCACCGAAGCGGACCACGACAAGGTCAAGGCACGTGGCAAGGAGATCATGGAGAAGGGCCTCGCCCTCATGGACAAGACGCTCGAAGGCAAGGAGTACCTCGCCGGCGCCTTTTCGGTGGCCGATGCCGCGCTCTTTTATGTCGAGTTCTGGGCCGCTGGTCGCATGAAGATGCCGTTGCCCAAGAATGTCGCCGCCCATTACGAGCGCATGAAGAACCGCCCGGCGGTCAAGCGCGTGCTCGAGCAGGAAGGCCTCACCGCCGCGGCCTGAGGTGCTGCCTGACTTTCTCAGGAGCCGTCTCCGCCTGCCGCTGATCGCGGCCCCGATGTTTCTCGTATCGGGGCCGGCGCTGGTGACGGCGGCGTGCCGCAATGGCGTGGTCGGCTCGTTCCCGACCGCCAACTGCCGCACCGTCGGCGAACTCGACGGCTGGCTGGCCGGGATGGCCGACGATCTCAAGCGTGCCGCCGACGAGACCGGCCGCGCGCCGGCGCCGCTCTGTCCCAACCTGATCGTACACCGTTCCAACCCGCGCGTGCCCGACGACTTGGCCGCCGTGTTGCGCGCCAAGGTCGAACTGGTGATCACCTCGGTGGGCTCGCCCGAGCCGGTGATCAAGCCGCTCAAGGACGCGGGCTGCCTCGTCTTTGCCGACGTTGCCTCGGTGCGACACGCCGAGAAGGCGGCTGCCGCCGGCGTCGATGGGCTGGTGCTGCTGACGGCCGGCGCCGGCGGCCAAACTGGGTGGGCCAATCCTTTCGCTTTCGTGCGCGCGGTACGTGACTTCTGGGACGGCATCGTGGTGATGGCGGGCGGCATGGCCGACGGCCACGCGATCGCCGCTGCCGAAACGCTGGGCTGCGATCTCGCCTACATGGGCACCAGGTTCATCGCCACGCGCGAGAGCCTGGCCAAGGACGAGTACAAACAAATGCTGGTGCGGAGCCGGCTCGACGACGTGTTGCTGACACGGGCCTTCACCGGCCTGGAAACCAACATGCTGCGGCCGTCGATCGCGGCGGCCGGCCTCGATCCCGACAATCTGCCGGTTCGTGGCGCCATCGACATCGCCAAGGACATCAACGCTTCGGAGCGTGATAAGCCCGACGCCAAGCGCTGGAAGGACATCTGGAGCGCCGGCCACTCAGTGTCGGGCGTGGCCGACGTGCCGTCGGTCGCCGAGCTGGTGGCACGGACGGAGACGGAGTACCGCGCCGCGCGTCAGGGAGTCTGAACGCCGCCGCGGCGTGGTGTCGTGACCACGAAGAGCGTGGCGGCGACCAGCAGGGCGGCGATGCCGAGGCCGGGGAACACCATCTTGGCCGCGAACACCTGAAGCAGCGCGCCGACGATGATCGGGCCCGCCACCTTGCCGAGATTGCGTAGGGCGCCGTAGAAGCCCAGCCCCATGCCGATATGGCTGGCGGCGATGCGGTTGCCGATCAGCGCCACCGTCGACGGAAACGTGAGGCCCTGGCCGATCCCGACCACGACGGCAAGCGCCAGCAGCGCGCTGGCGGTGGGTGCGTAGGGCAGCGCCACCAGCGCGCCGCCGATGGCCAGGAGGCCGAAGGCGATGGTCGGCACGTAGCCGCGACGGTCGCCCAGCCGGCCGCCAAACGGCCGCACCAGCAGGTGGGTCGCCTCCTGGAAGGTGAAGAACAGGCCGGCCGCCCAGATGCCGTAGCCCGCCTCGAGGGCGAAGATCGGCAGGAATGCTTTCAACGAATAGATCGAGCCGTAGATCGCGAACTCGAGCACGCCCACGAACCAGAGCTCCCGTCGTGTCGCAGCGTGCTTCACGCCGTCGACCAGCTCGGTGAAGAAACCCGCCCGCTCGACCGACTCCCGCCTGGATTCGTCGAAGCGGACGAACAGCGCCGGCACGAAGGCGGCGCAGCTCAGCAGCCCGACCACGGTGAACACCACCTCGGGCGAGCTCCAGGCCAGGATGAAGCCTGCGACGGCCGGCGCAATCAGATGGCCGCTGCCGCGCGCCATCTCGAACAGGCCAAGCCGCGCGCCGCGGCTCTGCGTCGACATCTCGGTCACGATCGCGAGCGTGACGGGACCGAAGATCGCCGTCGCCGTGCCATGCAGCACCCGGAGCCAGACGAGCTGATCGGGCGTCTGCACGAACTGGTAGAGGAACGGGAAGCTCGCGAACAGCAGCAGGGCCGTGAAGAAGAAGATCCGCCGGCCGTAGCGGTCCGACAGCATGCCGACGATCGGCTTGAACACCGTGCCCGTCAGCATCGACACGCCGACGATGGTGCCGATCATCAGCTTGTTGGCGCCCAGGCTCGCCGCCAGGATCGGCAGGACCGGACTCTTGGCCATCTGGTAGGCCGCCCGCACGAACATGTCGGTGGCGAACAGGGCCCAGAAGCCCGATGGCTGACGCAGCATGGCCGCTCCCTAGTGGATCGAATCTAACGTAAGGTACCGCGTCTTGAAGCGTGCGTTCCGCGGCCCAAGACCCGAAGATGAGCGCGCAGGATGCGCGCGATCCGGAAGATTCATGATCTTTTGGACCGCGCGCATCCTGCGCGCTCATGGGACTCTTGTGTCTGATTTCAACCACTAGGCGGTGACGTGGCCCATATGGGCCTTGGCCAGCATGGCGTTCAGCTTGGCGATGTCGCCTTTGGCGACGGCCTCGAACTTCGCCACCTCGCTGTCGACCTTGGCCATGACCTCGCGCGAGACCTCGCGCGTCTGGCTGGTTGGCGCGGCGTCTCCGACCGTCGTCATCTGGACCATGTCGAACAGCGTGTCGTTGAGGCCCGCCGGATTGCGCAGCACGTCGCGCACCGACTTGCGGTGCGGATCGACCATGACCTTCTCGATGTCCGAGAGCTTGCGGCCGACGGCGATGGCCTTGGTGCGCAGCGCTCCCTTGCCGCGCTGCGCCACATCCTCGAGCTGGCGTTTGGCCTTGCGTAGCCGGTTGACCGCAGACTTGAGCTTGGAGAGCGAGGCGACCAGCTCCTTGTGCAGCGCGTATTGCGCCGCGTACTGCTCCGGCGTCGTGGCGAGGCGCGGGTCCTGCACGACGCTGAACTTGGCCGACTGCGTCTTGCCGTCGGCCGCGAGATCGACGCCGTAGGTACCGGGCACCACGGTCGGTCCCGGCGGGTTGTCGGGATCGGGCGCGAGGGGCTTCGGCCGCGCCGGCGCCAGCGCGTAGTCGAGCTTGGTCGGACCGGGGTATTTCAGGTCCCAGACGAAGCGGTTGAGGCCGCGCCTGGTGCCGGGCTTGCGGTGCGGCGGCGCCTCCTTGTCGTCGCTCGCGAAGCTCGCGATCTTGCGGCCTCCGCTGTCGCGGAAGGTGAGCGTTACCGGCTTCTTGGCTTCTTCAGCCAGCCAGTAATAGACGACCGCGCCGTTCGGCGGATTCTCGCCGACATCGAGATGCTCGCGCACGCGGACGCCGCCCTCCTTGTCGACCATGACGGTGCTGCCGTCGATGCCGAAGGCGGGACCATAGGCGATGCCGGTGCGGACGTTGGCGCCCGCGCTCCAATGCAGCTTGGTGCGGATCGCCGTGCGCGGTGCGAAGAGCTGGTTGCCTCTCGCTCCCGTGGCAAGTCCGCGCAGCCCCGTCACGTCGTCCAGGATCCAGAACGAGCGGCCGTGCGTGGCCGCCACCAGATCGGCATCCTTCAGCTTCAGGTCATAGACCGGGACGATCGGGAAGCCGCCGCCCATGCGCGTCCAGTGAGCGCCGTCGTCGGTCGAGAAGAACACGCCAGTCTCCGTGCCGATATAGAGCAGCCCCTTGGCCACGGAATCGGCGCGGATGACACGGGTGATCTCATCCTTCGGCAAATCGCCGTTGATCGACTTCCAGCTCTTGCCGCCATCGCTGCTCTTGAACAGGTAAGGCTTGTAATCGGCAAGCTTGTAGCGCGTCGCGGCAACGTAGATCGTCTTCGGGTCGTGCGCCGACAGCTCGACACAGCCGACATAGGCGAGCTTGGGCATGCCCTTGGGCGTGACGTTCGTCCACGTCTTGCCGTCGTCGCGCGTGACATGGACCAGGCCGTCGTCGGTCGAGGCCCAGATCTCGCCCTTCTTGTGCGGCGATTCGACGACGCTGGCGCAGGTCGCGTGGACCTCGGCGCCGGCGCTCTCGCGCGTGATGTCGCCGCCGGAGTGCTGCTGGCGCGCGCGATCGTTGAGGCTGAGATCGGGCGAGATCTTCTGCCAGTCCATGCCTTCGTTGCGGGTGCGGAACACGCAGTTGCCGCCGACATAGAGCGTGCCGGGGTCGTGCGGCGAGAACACGATGGGGAAGGTCCAGGCGAAGCGGTACTTCAGGTCCTTGGGCGAGATGCCCGTCGATTCCTCGGGCCACACGTTCACGAGCTGGATCTGCCGCGTGCGATGGTCGTAGCGCTGCAGCGCGCCGGCGCCGCCCGGGCTCGAGCCGATGGCGCCGATGTAGACGACATTGTGATTGCGCGGATCGACGGCAATGAAGCCCGATTCGCCGGTGCCGGGATAGGTGCAGTCGGCGAGCGTGATGACGCCCCATTCCGAGGCGCTCGGCACCGAGATCGAGGTGTTGTCCTGCTGGGTGCCGTAGACCCTGTAGGGGTACTGGTTGTCGATATCGAGGCGGTAGAACTGCGCGGTCTTCTGGTTGTAGATCGTCGACCAGGAAGCGCCTGAATTGAACGACACGTTGGCGCCGCCGTCGTTGCCTCCGATCATGCGGCTGGCGTCGTTTGGATCGATCCAGAGATCGTGATTGTCGCCATGGCGCGTGGTGACTTCGCTGAAGTTCGCGCCGCCGTCGGTCGACTTCCACATCTGCAGATTGGTGACGAAGACGGTGTCGGCGTGGCCGGTGTCGGCAAAGACATGGGTGTAGTACCACGGCCGGTGCATCAGGTCGCGATTGTGCGACATCGCCACCCAGCGCTCGCCATAGTCGTCGGAGCGATAGAGGCCGGTCTTGTCGTCCTCGGCCTCGACCAGGGCCCACACGCGGCCGGCCTTCACCGGCGAGACGGCGACGCCGATCTTGCCGAGCGGTCGCTCGGGGAAGCCGGTCTTGCTCGAGACTTCTTCCCAGCTATCGCCGCCATCCTTGGAACGGAAGAGGCCGCTGCCGGGACCGCCGCTCGAGATGTTCCAGAAGTTGCGCTTGGCCTCCCAGACGGCGGCGAACAGGATGCGCGGGTTGTTGCGGTCCATCGAGATCTTGACCGCTCCGGCAACGTCGCTGCGATGGAAAACCTTCTGCCAGCTCTTGCCGCCATCCTTCGAGCGATAGACGCCGCGTTCCTTGTTGGGACCGAACACGTCGCCGAGCGCGGCGACATAGACCAGGTCGGGATCGGTCGGATGCACGACGATGCCGCCGATGAACTTGGTCTCTTTCAGGCCGATGTGGCTCCAGGTGCGTCCGGCATCCGTCGACTTGTACATGCCGTCGCCATAGGACACGTCGAGCCGGATTTCGGTCTCGCCGGTGCCGGCATAGATCACGTTGGCATCCGAGGGCGCGACGGCGATGGCGCCGACGGCGGCCGAACTCATGTAGCCGTCCGACACGTTGCGCCAGAACACGCCACCGTCCTCGGTCTTCCAGATGCCGCCCGCGCAGGCGCCAAAATAGAACACCATCTTGTTCACGGGATCGCCCGAGACGGCCACGACACGGCCGCCGCGCGACGGGCCGATGCAACGCCACTTCAACGCGTCGAACCCCGACGAGGCGGGCAGCTGGACTTTCTGAGTCATGGAGAGGGGTGCCGATCTGCAAAGTGGAAGTCGGCGCGGACGGTAGGTCAGGTTCGTGCAGCGACGCAACCGCGTCGCCGCGGACGGCGCTTCTTAGTGCAGTTCGTAGAGACCCGAGGCGAACTTGAACTCGGCCGGCTTGATCAGGGCGGCGTTGGCCACCCGCACCTTGTGCAGCTTGCCGTCGATATTGCGTTCCCAGAAGTCGAGGAACCTGGTGAGGGCGGGAAAGCGGGGGGCCAGATCGAGGTGCTGCCAGACGAAGGTCTGCAGAACGTGGGCATGATCGGGCATCCAGTAGAGGATTTCGGCGGTGGTAATCCGGTAATCGTTGAGCTGAGCTACGAAACTGCGATCCATTCGTCACTCCTTGACATGGTACGCGCATGGGAATAGTCACGCGTCCCTGACGGAAAAGCAGCAAAATTCATTCCACATCAAAGGGTTAGCAGCAGCCCTATGGGATTGCTGCCACTGCGAAGCGGCTTTCTGCCCTCGCCTTGACTCGTTTCGGCAACATCCCTACATCCAGCACGCCTTTGGCACTCGCCTCGCGTGAGTGCTGATGGCAATCCATTCGGGTGCAGCCATGAGGCTGTGCTGGGCTAACAGCTAGTTGGAGGAAAGACCTATGAAGTTCCGTCCGCTCCATGACCGTGTCGTGGTCAAGCGCGTCGAAGAAGAAGGCAAGACCAAGGGCGGCATCATCATTCCGGACACCGCCAAGGAAAAGCCGATGGAAGGCGAGATCGTCGCCGTTGGCCCCGGCGCCCGCGATGAGGCCGGCAAGCTGGTCCCTCTCGACGTCAAGAAGGGCGATCGCATCCTGTTCGGCAAGTGGTCGGGCACGGAAATCAAGCTCGATGGCGAGGATCTCCTGATCATGAAGGAGTCCGACATCATGGGCATCATCGAAGGCGCCGCCTCGATGAAGAAGGCCGCTTAAGCGTCTTCACAGACGCGACGCCTTCCCATCCATCCCAATCAAACCGAACATCCAAGAGGAATAGAAAATGGCAGCCAAGGAAGTCCGTTTTAGCGCGGATGCACGCGAGCGCATGCTGCGCGGCGTCGACATTCTCGCCAACGCCGTCAAGGTGACGCTGGGTCCGAAGGGCCGCAACGTCGTCCTCGACAAGAGCTTCGGCGCTCCGCGCATCACCAAGGACGGCGTCACCGTCGCCAAGGAGATCGAGCTCGCCGACAAGTTCGAGAACATGGGCGCCCAGATGGTGCGCGAAGTGGCCTCGAAGACCAACGACATCGCCGGCGACGGCACGACGACGGCGACCGTTCTCGCCCAGGCGATCGTGCGCGAGGGCGTGAAGTCGGTTGCGGCCGGCATGAACCCGATGGACCTCAAGCGCGGCATCGACCTCGCGGTCGAGGCGGCTGTCGAGGACATCAAGGCGCGCGCCAAGAAGATCACCGGCACCGATGAAGTGGCCCAGGTCGGCACCATCTCGGCGAACGGCGACAAGTCGATCGGCAAGATGATCGCCGAGGCGATGAAGCGCGTCGGCAACGAAGGCGTGATCACGGTGGAAGAGGCCAAGAGCCTCGACACCGAACTCGACGTCGTCGAGGGCATGCAGTTCGACCGCGGCTATCTCTCGCCGTACTTCATCACCAACGCCGACAAGATGATCGCCGAGCTCGACTCGCCGTACATTCTGCTGTTCGAGAAGAAGCTCTCGGGCCTGCAGGCGATGCTGCCGGTGCTCGAGGCGGTCGTGCAGTCGGGCAAGCCGCTGCTGATCATCGCCGAGGACGTCGAGGGCGAGGCCCTGGCGACCCTGGTCGTGAACAAGCTGCGCGGCGGCCTGAAGATCGCCGCCGTCAAGGCGCCGGGCTTCGGCGATCGTCGCAAGGCGATGCTCGAGGACATGGCGATCCTGTGCGGTGGCCAGCTGATCTCCGAGGACCTCGGCATCAAGCTCGAGAACGTCACGCTCGACATGCTCGGCAAGGCCAAGAAGGTCATCGTCGAGAAGGAAAACACCACGATCGTCGACGGCTCGGGCAAGAAGGCGGACCTCCAGGCCCGCATCGCCCAGATCCGTGCGCAGATCGAGGAGACCACTTCGGACTACGACCGCGAGAAGCTCCAGGAGCGCCTGGCCAAGCTCGCGGGCGGTGTTGCCATCATCAAGGTCGGCGGCGCCACCGAAGTCGAGGTCAAGGAGAAGAAGGACCGCGTTGACGACGCCATGCACGCCACCAAGGCGGCGGTCGAAGAGGGTGTCGTCGCCGGCGGCGGCGCTGCTCTCCTCTACGCGATCCGTGCGCTCGACAAGCTGCGCTCGGCCAACGACGACCAGAAGGTCGGCATCGAGATCGTGCGTCGTGCGCTGCAGTCGCCGGTCCGTCAGATCGCCGAGAACGCCGGCTACGACGGCGCGGTGGTTGCGGGCAAGATGCTCGAGCAGAAGGACCCCAACTTCGGCTTCGACGCCCAGAAGGGCGACTATGTCGACATGATCAAGGCGGGCATCATCGACCCGGTGAAGGTCGTGCGCACGGCACTTCAGGACGCCGCTTCGGTGGCGGGCCTGCTGGTGACGACCGAAGCCATGGTCGCCGAGCGCCCCGAGAAGAAGGCCCCGATGGGCATGCCGCCGGGTGGCGACGGCGGAATGGGCGGCATGGACTTCTAGTCCAGCCGACCATGAAGATTGGAGAGGGCCGGGGAGCGATCCCCGGCCCTTCTTCTTTGCGCGCCATGTTGTCATCCTGAGCGAAGCGAAGGATCCTTCGCTTCGCTCAGGATGACAATGAAGACAAACTCTTATCCCTTGTCCGTGAAGGCGGTCGTTCTGCACCAGGGCCGCGTGCTGCTGCTGCTGAACGAGCGCGACGAATGGGACCTGCCGGGCGGGCGGCCCGAAGCGGGCGAAGATCACCGCACAGCGCTCGCGCGCGAGGTGCGGGAGGAGACGGGGCTTGGCATCGAGATCGGCAATCTGGTCGACGAACATCTGTTCGAGGTGCTGCCGCAGCGCTTCGTGCGCATCCTGGCCTTTAGCTGCACGCTTGCAGGCAACGCCGACGTCGTGCTGAGCGATGAGCACTTGGAAATGAGCTGGGTTCCGGTGGCGGACATCGGCGAAACGATCGCCGGCCGGCGCCTGCCCGCAGGCTACCTCGGCGCAATCCGCCAGCTGACCGACCAGCCACCATCGCCCAGCGTGCGCGAGGTCTGAACCGCGAGGAAGCGGTCGTGCGCCGCCGCGGCACCCAGCCAGAGTTCGTTCCAGGCGTCGAAGCCTTCTAGCGGATCGGCGAGCGTGAGGCCCTGGACGATGCGCCAGCCGGCCATCCGCACGACGACATGATCGCCGTTCTCTTCGGTCGCCACGTCCTCGCCTTCGGCCTCGAGGATCGCCTGGAGCCAGCGCGCGAAGTCGCGGGCGCTCCCGAGGTCGCCACGCTCGACATCGGTCGGCAGGCCGAGGTCGCGCGCCGTCTCCTCATGGAACTGGAGGCCAACCAGGCGCGCGACGCGGCCCATCTCGACCGTCGCGTCCGCCGGTCCCAGAAGCTCCTGCAGCACCGGCAGCATGGTCTGGATATAGCTCATGGCGTAGGAGCGGAAGGTGCGGAGCCGGCGCTCCTCCGGCCAGTTCGCGGTCTCGAGCTTGGGCTGCGTCGCCCAGTCGATGCGCGGCATCTCCTCGTCGTAAGCGAAGCGCACGCGCTCCTGCTCCTTCAGGGGGCGGCCGTAGTCGAAATAGTAGCCTTCGAGGCCGGGCTTTCCGTCGACCGTCATGCTGGTGCAGACGAAGCCCAGTCCCGGGTTCTTCAGCGAGACTCCATTGTGGCCGTGCCAGCCGTGCAGCATGGCGGCCGAGACGCTGTGCGGGACGGCGGCAATTGCCGTGCCCTTCCAGATCCAGCGCGGCGGCGGATAGCGCACCCAGGCCTTGGTGTCGCTCTCGCGCAGGTAGCCGGTCTTCACGCCGCCCAAGGCATTCGAGTGATAGTGGTAGAGCGCGCAGGCCGGCGCGTCCTTCTCGCCGTCGAGGCCGAGCTTCTTCAGCCCGGGCACGAACTTCTCGAGATGCTGGCGGCGGAAGTGGCGGAACACATACTCGCGTGCCGTGTCGGCGCCACGCCGCGACACCAGGCCCAGCACCAGCGCCGTCATCAGCGCGTTGTAGAGAGTGCCCACCGCCCTGTAGGCGGCGAGGTCAGCCATTGTGACCGTCGACCAGGATCGCCTTGGACTTGCCGGCTTTCAGCCGCATCGCCAGCACCGGCTTGTACTCCTCCGACTCATAGAAGCGCTCGGCGGCGGCATAGTCGGGGAATTCCAGCACGACGACCCGCGACGGTGTCCAGCCGCCCTCCAGCGTCCGGGTCTTGCCGCCCCGCACGACGAACTTGCCGCCGAATTTCCCGACCAGGCCGGGCGTGTGCTTGCGGTATTCGGTCATCAGGGATTCGTCGGTCGTCTCGATCTCAACGATGATGTAGGCAGCCACGTCTATTCTCCTCAGCCGACTTCCATGGGCAGGCTGGGATCGTTGGCCCACTCCTGCATCGAATTGTCGTACACCGAGACGTTGCGATGGCCCAGCATTGCGGTGAGGACAAAGGCGTCGAGCGTGGCTGCTATGCCGCCGCCGCAATAGACCAGCACGCGCTTGTCCGCTCCAGCGCCGACGTCCTCGAACGCCGCGCGCAGGTCGGTGATCGGTTTTAGCGCCTTGTCGGGCCCGAACAGGCTGGCCGCCGGCACGCAGGACGAGCCCGCGATGCGGCCGGCGCGGCCGTAGGTGACGCCGCCGCTGCCTTTGTGCTGGTCGTGGCTGAGAGCATTGAGCGTGAGCGTGCCGGCCTCGCCGATGGCGCCCTTGAGCGCTGTCTTGTCGACGAAGATCTCCGGCCGGCCGCGCAAGGTGAGGGTCGCCGACGGATGGACCGTGGGCTCGGTGACGAGCGGGCGATTTTCCGCCTTCCATTTGTCGAGGCCGCCGTCGAGGAGGACGGCGTCGTCGAAGCCGATGGCGCGCAGCATCCACCAGATGCGGCTGGCCCACACCGGCGAGGCGTGGCTGTAGAGCACGACGGAGGTGCCGTGGCCGACGCCCTTGGCCGCGAAGGCCCTGGTCAGTTCCCCGAGCGGCGGCAAGGTGAAGCGGAGCTTGGAATTCTTGTCCGAGAGATCGGCCTGGAGGTCGAGAAATGCCGCGCCGGGAATGTGACCCTTGTCGTAATTGGCGCGCCCGCTCTCGGCGATGTAGCGGCCATCGGGTCCGGGCTTGAGATAGGTGGTGCAGTCGAAGACGCGCAATGCGGGGGCGCCAAGGCGGCGCGCCAGGTCTTCGGTCGACATCAACGCAGCAGAATGGGCCGCCATCTCGCTCTCCCTCGGTTGGGAGAGCGGAGACTAGACTAGATCGTCTTCGACGGCAGCGGCGGTACGGCGACGGTTCCGCTCGGCGAGGCAGTCGGCGCAGCAGCCGGCGGCAGCTGGGCCGAATCGGGCGCCTTCGATGTCGCCGTGGCGGGCTTCTTGGCCTTGGTCGTGGCCTTGGCGGTCTTGGTCGGCGCGGCCTTGGGCTGGGCCTTGGCCACGTTCACCTTCTTCAGGCAGGCGCTGCGCGACGAGGCGCTCTTCAGCGTCTGACAATAGGCGGAGGTGCCGGCCTTGGGCTTGGCAGTGGGGACGGGCGCCGGGCTTTCATCCTGGGCAAAGGACGGCGCCGCGAAAGCGACGGCAACCAGGGCGACGGCGCTGGCGAGCAAGAGACGCATTTTTCTTCTCCAGGGCCGCTTGCGACGGGGGACGGTGCGGCCTCGATAGTCTGGCAAAATGCTATTGTATTTATACCATTTATGTCAAATTCTTAATCATTCATCTCAATTGAAGTCGGAGCCCCGTGCAGGCCATCCTCAACGTCGCGTTTCCGATCTTCGGGGTCATCCTGGCGGGCTATCTCGCGGGCCGCTGGCGCATCCTGGGTGGCGAGGCCACCGGCGCCCTCAATGCCTTCGTGAGCTACTTCGCCCTGCCGGTGCTGTTCTTCGGCACGCTGGCGCGGACGCCGGTCCAGGCCGTGCTCGATCCGGCCCTGATGACGGGCTTCGGCCTGGCCGTCATCGCCACCTTCGCGGTCGGCATGATCTCGACCCGCCTGACCAGCGGTGGCGGCCTCGCCGCCATGAGCCTGCAGGGCATTGCCTCGTCGTGGGGCAATGTCGGCTACATGGGCGTGCCGCTTTGCCTCGCCGCCTTCGGCGAGGCCGGCCTGCCGCCCGCCATGCTGACCGTGATCGTGACGGCCGTGGTGTCGATGGTGTTCGGCGTCATGCTGATCGAGCTCGAGGTGGCGGCGGGCCATGGGCCGTTAAAAACCTTCCTGCGCGCCGCCTTCAATGTCGCGCGCAATCCGCTGCCGATGTCGATCGCGCTCGGCATCTTCGTCTCGGCGATCGGCCTGCCGATCCCGACGCCGGCCGAGAAATGGCTCGACCTGCTGGGCGCCGCGGCCGGGCCATGCGCGCTGTTCGCCATCGGACTCTTCCTCTCCGACAAGTCGATCAAGAGCGGCCTCGCCGAGGCGGGACTGGCGACTCTGATCAAGCTCCTGCTGCAGCCGCTGCTCGCGATCCTGCTGCTGCCGTTCTTCGTCGACCTGAACTCGGTGGCAGGAAAGGTGGCGCTGCTGATGGCCGCCCTGCCGACGGCAGCCAACGCCTTCGTGCTCGCCAAGCAATTCGACATCTCGGTCGAGCAGAATACCGCCGCGGTCCTATTGTCGACCGGCTTCTCGGTGATCACGGTGTCTGCTTTGCTGGTCTGGCTGCGCATATCCTGACAACAACGGAGGCTGTCATGCTCCAGGAGTTCAAGAAGTTCGCGTTGCGCGGCAATGTCGTTGATCTCGCCATCGGCGTGATCATCGGCGTGGCTTTCGGCAAGATCGTCGAGTCTCTGGTGAACGACATCATCATGCCGATCGTCGGTCGCATCGCGGGTGGGCTCGACTTCACCAACTACTTCATCGGACTTACCCAGGCGTCGAGCCAGGCCGCGACCTACGATGCCGCCAAGAAGGCCGGTGCCACGTTGGGCTACGGCACCTTCATCACCGTGGCGATCAACTTCGTGATCGTGGCCTTCGTGCTGTTCCTGGTCATTCGCGGCATGAATCGCGTGGTCAAGCGGGAGGAAGCGGCCCCCTTCGCGCCGCCGCCGCCGACGCGCGAGGAGGTGCTGCTGACCGAGATCCGCGATCTCTTGAAAGCGCGCGGTTAGGCCGCCGCGCGCTCGACGAAGAACGAGTCGAGCTTCTTCGCCAGCCCGTCCGAAATCCTCGTGAGCGGCAGCCGGCATTCCGGCGAGGCGATCAGGCCCTGCCGCCACAGCAGGTACTTGATCGGCATCGGATTGGCTTCGGCAAAGAGCAGCGGCACGAATTGCGCGAGCGGCGCCCAGGCGGCGCGCGCGCCGGCGACGTCGTTGGCGGCGAAGCGCCGGCCGACCTCGACGAAGCGCCCGGTCATCAGGTGGCTGGCGGCCAGGATGCCGCCGTCGCCGCCGTTGGCCATCGTGGTGAAATAGAGAGCGTCCTCGCCGGTCAGGACCGCGAAGTCTTTCGGCTTGCGCGCCAGCAGCTCGAGCGACTGCGCGACGCTGCCGGAACTGTCCTTCACGCCCACGATGTTCGGCACCTCGGCCAGTTCGAGCAGCGAATCGTTCGAGAGGTTGACCGCCGTGCGGTAGGGGATGTTGTAGATCACCATCGCGCGGTCGGTCGCGGCCGCCAGGCTGCGGAAGTGGGCCAGCAGCCCGTCCTGGCTCGGCCGATTGTAGTAGGGGCAGACCGAGACGATGCCCGCGAAGGCGAAGCGCTCCAGCCGCTTCAGCTCCTTGGCCACCTTGCGCGTGGCGTTGCCGCCCACGCCCACGAACACCGGCACGCGGCCGGCCGCTGCTGCCACGGTGCGGTCGACCAGCTCGTCGATCTCGGCCTCGTCCAGCGTCGGCTGCTCGCCGGTCGTGCCGAGCGGAAAGAGCCCGTCGACGCCCAGCCCGATGTAATGGTCGATCAGGCGCTCGTAGCTCGCGAAGTCGACGGCGCCATCCTTGAACGGCGTGACGAGCGGCAGCCAGAGGCCGGAGATCTGCGTGGTCATGAGGAGTCCTCCTGGACCTGACGCTAGGTCTCCCAAACAAATAAGAAAAATGAATGTTTTTGATATGATCGTTCGCTTTCCATTATGATCTGGAAATGCGCAACGATCTCGACATGGCGCTGGTGCGCGCCTTTCTCACCGTCGTCGAAGCCGGCGGCGTGACGCGCGCGGCGGCGGCCCTCGGCGTTTCCCAGGCGGCGGCCAGCCAGCAGATCAGGCGGCTGGAGGAGGCGCTCGACTGCCGCCTGTTCGAGCGCGTCGGCCGGCGACTGGTGCTGGCGCCGGCTGGCGAGCGGCTGCTGGCCCAGGCGCGCCGGCTGCTGGCGATGAACGACGAGGTCTGGTCGTCGATGCGCACGCCGTCGTTCGAGGGCGAGGTCCGCCTGGGCGTGCCCTACGATATCGTGGGCAGCTTCGTGCCGGCGGTGCTGCGCGGCTTCGCCAAGGCCCAGCCGCGCGTCCGCGTCAGCCTGGTGTGCGAGGATTCGAAGATCGTGCGCGAGGCCCTGAAGTCGGGCGGCGTCGATCTCGCCCTCACCACCGAGACCGACTGCGGCCGCCACGGCGAGACCCTGCGTACCGACCGGCTGGTGTGGGTCGGGGGTCCCGGCAGCGATGCGCACCTGAAGCACCCGCTGCCGGTCTCGCTGGGCGCGCCGAGCTGTGTTTTCCGGCCGGTGGCGATCGAAGCTTTGGGTAAGGCACGGCGCGACTGGCGCCCCGTCTGCGAAGTGAGCCGCATGGAGCCGGTCCATGCCGTGCTCGAGGCCGGACTTGCGGTGGCGCCGCTGCTGCGCTCCTCGGTGCCGGCGCGTTTCGAGATCCTGGGCCGGGACTCGCGCCTGCCGGCGCTGCCTGAATTCCGCATCAACCTCTATGTCCCGCCGGGCCTCGGCCCCGCCGCGCGCGATCTCGCGGATCATGTTCGCGCCGGCTTCTCGCGCGCGCTTCACAACAATTGATACCAACCGATGGCTGTTTCGGCAGAGCGAGCGCAATTACACTTTGCTCCGTCATTCAGGGATGTCGTTCATGCGGTTTCTATTCGGTTGGGCGCTGAAATTGGCCTTCGTGGGCCTCATCTATGCCGGCGTCACCGGCGCCATTCCCATGGAGTTGCCGGACACGATCCTGGGCTATCAGCTACCTGAAGCAGCCAAGCGGTTCGCCGGCAGCGGCGGCCAGATCCAGGACATCGCCGGCAAGACCCAGGCAGGCTTCAAGGGCATTGCAGACAGCCTGAAGTAGTTCGGCTGCGGGAAATTCGAGGGGGCGACCAAGGGCCCGTCGCTGCACGATCTCCGGATCGCGCAGCGGCGGGCTTTTTTGTGCCGATTTCTACACTGACTTTCTGTGCTGCGCTGCCTTGCGGCACGCGCTTTGCTGCTTTGCTTTTACAAATCAGCGGCGTACTGGATTTCCACCTTGGGTAGCTGTTACCTTTGAAACGGGTTGGGCTGCGAGGGGAGTCGCTGCCTCACCTGATCTTACCGGCCCAGGCGTGGGGATGGACGGCCGTGGGTGAGTCGTACCACCGGTTGGGGTAAAATGAAGAACAACGTCGTTGTCGCCACGCACCACAAGACCGGCACCGTCTGGATGGCCACCGTGTTCAAGGCCATCGCCGAAGACCTCGGGGCAACTTACGTCGATTATTGGGCCGAGCGCGAGAATCTGGCGGAAGCTCTCAAGCCGCCGTTCGTGCTCTTCAACTACGACTCCGATTTCCGCGGCCATTCCGAACTCCTCGACCGCGACGATGTGCGGATACTTCATCTCATCCGCGATCCGCGCGACGTGCTCATCTCCGCCATGCACTATCACTGCAAATCCGGCGAGACCTGGTTGCATGAACCCGTGCCCGGCTACGACAACATCACCTACCAGCGTCGGTTGAACGCCTTCGCGACCCGTCACGAACAATACGTGTTCGAAATGGAGAATTCTACGTTCAGCACCTTGCGCGACATGCAACAGTGGCGCTACGGCCGGGCCAATTGCTTCGAGGCCCGCTACGAGAAGATGAGGCTGGATACCGAGATGAAGTACTGGACCGGGATCATGGATTTCCTGGGCTTCGACGCTGCCGAGCAGCAGGTCTGCCGCCGCCGCTTCTGGCAGTACAGTCTGTTCGGTAACCTTGGTCGCGGCCACAAGCATGTCCGCTCGGGCGACGTCGCCCAATGGAAGGGGGAATTCACGCCGACCCTCGCCGCCGCCTTCCGCTGGAAGTTCCCGAGACTGCTGCAGTCTCTGGGTTACGAGCCCGACGATCGCTGGGTCGGGCGCGTCAAGGGCCCCCGCCCGAGTTCGAACCCGACTCAGAGCGGCCCGGTCTCGCTGCTCAAGCGGATCGCGGGTCGGCCCTGGGAACGCTTCAAGGCGGCTTCGAGCCAGAGCGCCTGACGGCTTGCCGTTATCCGATCAGGGTTTCGGCAACAGCCTGTTGGCCTGCATTTCGGCAAAGCACTTCCGGAACATGGCTTCCGTGTCCATCACTTCGGTGAACCCCGCCTGCATCAGCTTGATGGTCGACACGATCGCGGCCGGGCCGGGCTTGTCGCGGCCGAAGCCCATCGTGTAATCGGCATACTCGAACGAGAGTCCGACGAAGTCCTTTAGGGTGCCCGACCTGAGCCCCGAGGCGGCGCCAATCTCCGCCCATTCGGCCTCGCGCGGCCGGATCTCGCGATCGAGCGCCAGCGGCACGTGCTCGCCGGCTTCGAAGCCCAGCGCGTCGGCGATGGCGGGCCAGACGTTGGGCCAGACGAATACGTCGCCGTTGGTGACGTTGAAGATCTCGTTCCGCGCCGTCTCGGCGAGACCTGCCCAGGCGATGGCGCGCGCCAGCAGGTCGGCATCGACGGCCTGCGCCACGCGGCCGACGCCGCCAGGATAGTCCAGCCTGGTCTTGCCGGCACGGCGCATCATGGCGGCGTAAACGCCCAGCGCCGGGATCACGTTCATGGCGCTGCCGACCGAATCGCCCACGATCAGCACTGGCCGCAGGATCGACCAGCTCCAGTCCTTGCCCTTTTGCGCCGCGCGCAGGTAGCGCTCCTGGTTCCAGTAGAAGTTGGGCTGCTCGTGCATCTCCGAGCGGTTCTCGCGCGCCGGCACCAGGAGTGGCCGGACATGCACGCCGTAAGCCTTCGTTCCCTGCAGCAGCGCCACATGGCGAAGACCCGGCGCCGCGCGTTCCAGCGGTCCGAACAGATTTCTGAGCATCAGATCGTTTGTGCGGATCTGTTCGTCTTCCTGCCAGCCTGCGACCAGTCCCGGCCGTTCATGGAGAGCGGCATAGACCAGGTGCGTGACGCCGTTGAAGGCGGGGGCGGCACGCGCACAGGCATCGGCATCGGTGAGATCGAGCGGGAGCCAGCGTGCGCCAAAAATCTCGTCCGGCCGCCGGCGTGATACAGTGAGAACTTCGCAGTCCTTGTCGGATGCGAAGTGCTTCATTGCGGCATAGCCGACGAGGCCGGTGGCACCGGCGATCAGGATTTTCCGGCGCATCATGTCCGGGGCATCTTGGTGGAGCGGGTCATGGCCGCTCCACCCTAGCATTCAGGCGCGCATCGGGCGCGCCTGTCGAAGATCGTCGGCTAGTAGCGGCTCTCGCGCATCGGGATGACCTGGCCGCTCGCATTGATCCGGTTGCCCTGCGAGTCGTAGCGGTTGCCGAATTCGTCGCGAGTCACCGTCTGGGCCTGGACTTCCGCCGGCGGATAGTAGGCCGGCTGGTAAGCCGGCGCCGGCTGATAGTACGGCGTGGGCTGGCCGGCCAGGCGGTAGCCGTTGCCATCGACGCGATAGCCTTGGGAATCGACCCGGTACCCCTGGGCATCGACGCGATAGGCCGGAACGGCGGCGGCGTCGCGGTAGGTGCGGGCATCGACTTCGCGCGCCACGCAGCGATCGTAGGTCGCCGAGCCGACGGTCAGGCCATAGGAGTAACAGGCGTTGCGCGCGTCGTTGGAGATCGTCGCCGGGGCATAGCCGGGGCTGGCGCGGTAGCTGGCGCGGGCCTGCTGTTCGCTGCTCACGCAGCGGCTGTAGGCCGCCGTGTTGGGCACGAAGCCGTAGTCGACGCAGGCCTGGTTGGAGGAGGCATAGAGACCGCTGCCGGTGGCGGCACTAATTCTGGTGGTCTCGGTGTTCTGGCAGGCGGCGGCTAGCAGGCCGACGGACACGGTGGTGAGGATTCGGAGGCGCATTGGATGGGGATTCCCTTCTGGAACACGATCCACCTTGAACGCGACTTGTTCCAAAGGGTTGCTACCCGCACCCAAATGACGGGCTACTGGCTGGGCAGGATGATCTCGAAGCGGGCGCCGCCCTCGGCGCGGTTGGCGGCGGAAATGCGGCCGCCCATCTCTTCCAGGATACGGCGGCAAATGCGCAACCCCAGGCCGGTACCCTTGCCGCTTGGCTTGGTGGTCACGAACGACGTGAAAAGCCGGGGCAGGACCTCGCTGGGAATGCCATGGCCCGAATCCTCGACGGCGATCCGCACGAAAGTCCGGCCATTTTTCTGCACCGTGCCCGTGGCGATCGAAATAGCGGCGCCGCCGGCGTCGCGGGCATTGTTGATCAGGTTGACCAGGACCTGCGCCAGATGCCCGGCGTCGCCCAGCACCTTGGGCAATTGCGTTTCCAGTCCCTCCTGAAGCGTCATGCCGGCTTCGCGCACCCCATGGCCGGTGAGGTCGATGGCGCGGCGTACGGCTTCGTTCGGATCGAACGGCTCGGACGCATCGGAAGAGGTGCCGCGCACGAAGGCACGCAGGTCGCCGATGATGCGGCTGGCCTGCTCGACCTGCTGGGCGATGCGGTCGAGCTTGCCTTGCACGAAGACAGGGTCCGGCTGGTCGCCGCGCTCCGCCGCCACGGTGAACTCGTCGAGTGCCGAGGCGCAGGCGATGTTGATCACCTGCAGCGGCTGGCTGATCTCGTGCGCCATGGTGCCCGCCATCTCGCCCACGGTAGCGAAGCGTTCGGCATTGTAGAGCGCCTGCTCGGCTTCGCGCCGCTCGGTGTCGTCGATGCCCAGCAGCACGATGCTGCTCATCGCACCGTCGGCATCGGTGGCCGGCGTCGCCGTGATCGCGATCAGCCGTTCGCGGCCCGACGGATCGCGGCGCCTCACGGCAAAGCGGGAGCGCTTGGTGCGTTCAGGATCGAGCGGGCAGGGCAGGATGTCCTGCAGCGGGCGGCCGACGGCATCGGCGGCGGGAATGCCGGTGAGGGCGGTGAAGCCGCTGTTGACCATTGCCACGTTCAGTGCGCGGTCGATCAGCACGATCAGCGCGCCGTTGGACTCGACGATCGAGCGCAAGCGATTCATCTCCGAGTCGAGCCGCCGTTCGAGCTGGACCCGCTCCTCGACGTCGCGGATCACGCCGGTGCTGATCACGCGTCCCTGTTCGTCGACCCAACGGCGCGCCCGCACTTCGACGTTACGTACCGCGCCGCCCGCCGCGATCATCGAAAAGCGGGCGAAGGTGCCGGGGTCGCCCGGACGGTACTCGCGGGTGGTCTGGCTCCGCACCCGATCCACCGACTCCGGTGCGATGTGCTGGAGAAAGTGGGTGCCGACGAATTTCTCCGGCGGCATGCCGAACAGGTCGGCGACGGCGGCGTTGACGAAGGTGAAGCGTCCGGTCTCGACATCGAGCGTGTAGGCCACGTCTGCCATCGAATCGACCAGGGACTGGTAGCGCGCGCGGGCGTTCGCCTGCTCGGCTCGCGCTTTCTCCAGCGCGAATTCGTGCCGCTTGATATCGGTGACATCGACCCGGAGCCCGACCGTGAGGCCGCTCGGCGTGTCCTTCTCCGACCAGTCGAACCATCGCCCGTCGTCGGCCTGGCGCGTGCGCTCCGTGGTCCTGGTGCGGAAACGGTCGATCCACTCCTGGACCGGCTGCGGCCCCATGCCGGCCGCTTCGAGCCCACGCGCCGAATCGTGGGCCAGTTCCGAATAGGTCCGGCCGATCGCGTCGGGCCGCCGTAGCGCCGGCGTCAGGGTCCGGGCCACCGAGTTGCACATGATGAGGTGCTCGGTCGAATCATAGACGACGACGCCGGCCGGCAGCGCTTCGACGACCTCGCTCAACATGTCGCGCGAGGCGCCTGCCTGTTGCGTTGCTTCTGCGGCGCGCCGCCATTGCGCGTGGTAGTCCATCGACGTGCGGCCGACCAGCAGGATCAGGACCAGCCCGGCGCAGACGAAGCCGATGGTGCTGAGCGTCAGCACCAGCAGCGCCACGATGAACTCGTCGATCAGATGGCCGATCAACTCGTCGGCGGCGCGGGTCGTCGACAGGCTGAGTTCGGCGATCTCGTCCCGGAGCTGGAGCAGCTCGCGCAGCGCGGCGGCGTCGATCGATCTGCCGTCGCTGTCGAGGGCGCGGATCTCGCGGCCCAGCCGATCGATGAAATCCTGCTGCGTGGCGCAGGCGGCGGCCAGCGCCGTCTGCGGCGCCGTCTCGAAATTGCGGCAAAGCGTCTTCAGCGACTCGGTGAAATTCCGCCACGGCGCGCCGGCGATCGGCGTCGCGCCGGTCGTCTGGCCGGCGAAGGAACTCGCCAGGATGCTGCGCATCAGCAGGCGGTTTGCGTTGTCGAGCGTCAGCACGTCGCGCGCCTTGCGTCGCTCCGGGTCGATGTCGGAACCGTGGAGCGACAGTCCGATCGCGGCGAAGGCCACGATGCAGCAGACCACGCCGACGACGCCGGCGAAGGTGGCCCACAGGACGCCCCGCGTTCCGAGGGCAAGGCGCGCCTGGCCGGGAAAGGATCGCAGCAGGTCGACGAAGGTCGGCACCTCCGGCCGTGCGAACTCGCTCGATGCCATGATCGGACTCCGGTGTTCACCGCGGGACTTCCCGTGCCGCCTCCATGCTGACCCGGGGGGCGGCCGACGCTAGTGGTCGGTGCGGCGGGTGCCCCCCGTGCCGGTCGAGAGCCAGCCCTTGGCCCTGGGCACTTTCTCGCCCTTCGTACTGGCCTCGACCAGTTTCATCACCGCCTGGCGGAGCGGCCCCAGCGGCACCGGCTTGTTCACGAACACGGTGATGCCGAGCGCCTGCAGGGTTTCCTCGGAGAGCCCGTCGATGCGTCCCGACATGATGATGATGGCGGCCGAGGGCAGCAGCGCGCGCAGCGCCTCCGAGAGCTGCACGCCGGTCATGTCCGGGAGGTTGTAGTCGACGACCACCACCCGGGGCTCGTATTTGGTCGCGCTGGCAATCGCCGTCGCGGCATCGAAAGCCGATTCGACGCTGAGGCTGGCGCGGCGGAGATAGTCCGCCATTTCGAGGCACTGGACAGTGCTGTCCTCGACGATGAGGACATCGCACCGGGCGGCTTCAAGGATGATCGGCCTCCTGCGGTAACGAACCTTCCGGGAGAGTATAGGCCAAAACACGACGACTTTCCGGCATATCAGGCGAGCGCGATCTCGACCTATGGCGGAACAAATTCGCAGTCTTGCCGCAATTAGCTACGGAGCCAGCAATTCCTCCGCCAGAGCGTTCCACTCGTCGTCCAGCGACACGGCGGGGAGGGGCCGGCCGACGCGCCGGTACCACCAGCCGGCGTTGCTCATGTCGCCTTCCTGGCGGTGCAGATGCGCGTGCACCCGATCGCAGTCGGCCTCGCCTTCGTGGCTTTGCACGCATTCATGCGCGCGGCCCCAGTCGCCGCGATGGGCCCACCAGAGCGCCTGCAGGGCAGGGGCGAGGTCGGACGGCGGTGCTGCCTGGTACAAGCTGCTTCGGAAGGAATCGATCGACGTCATCGCCGTGCGGTCCTGCTCTTGGAACGAGCTTTGATACGACAGTCTTTCCAATTCTACCAAGTGTGTCCGTGCCTGCAGTCCTTACTCCACCCGCGCGCCCGACGCCTTGATGATCGGCGCCAGCCGGGCCTCGTTGTCGGCGCGGTACTTGGCGGCATCGGCCGGGCCCAGCCACAGCGGCGTGCCGCCCTGGGCGAGGAAGGTCGCCTTCAGCTTTTCGCTTTCCAGCGCCCTCTTGGTCAATGCCGCCGCCTTTTCGACCATGGCCGGTGGCAGGCCCGCCGGTCCGCACAGGCCGCCCCACGAGGTGATCTCGAAGCCGGGCAGGAACTTCGACATGGTCGGGATCTCGGGCAGCAGGGGGTTGGGCTCGGCCGAGGTCACGGCAAGCGGCCGCACCTTGCCGGCGCGCACCTGGGCGATCACGCCGGGCAGGTTGTCGTAGACCATGTCGATTTGGCCCGCGAGCAGGTCCTGCAGCGCCGGGGCGCCGCCGCGGTACGGCACGTGCACCATGTCGAGGCCGGCCTTTTGCTTCAGCATCTCGCCGCAGAGATGCGGGCTGGTGCCTTGGCCACCCGAGCCGAAGGTATACTTGCCGGGCGAGGCCTTCACGAATTCGATCAGCTCGGGCACCGTCGTCGGCGGCAGGCCGAGCCTCACCACCAGCAGGTTCGGTACCTGCCACAGCATCGAGATCGCGGTGAAGTCCTTGGCGGCGTCGAACGGCAGCTTGGCGTAGAGCGTGGGCGCAATGGCGTGCGCGGCGATGGTGTAGAGGCCGAGCGTGTAGCCATCGGGGGCCGACTTGGCGAGCAGGTCGGCGCCGACATTGCCGCCCATTCCGCCCTTGTTCTCGACCACGAACTGCTGGCCGGTGAGTTCGAAGAGTTCCTGGCAGACGACGCGGCTCAGCACGTCGGTCGCGCCGCCGGGCGGGAAGTGGTTGATGTAGCGCACCGACTTGTTCGGCCAGTCGGCCTGCGCCCGGGCGACGCCCGACGCGATCATGGGGGTCAGGGAAAGTGCGAACGCACGCCGACGCGAAAGCCGAAGCCTGGTCATGGAGAGCCTCCCAATCATTCTTTATTGGGAAGTATCTTACGCAATTTTTATCGCCATGCGGAATAAAATTCCGCTTTGAATATGCACGTCCACGCCCCTGACGCCGATTTGACCCTCGGCGCGGCGTCTGAAACGCTTCGGGATGCATGTCGAGATTCTTGGCGAGATAAGAACGGTCGAGACCATCGCCGTCGGCTCGGCAATCAGGGAAATCGCGAGATTGCGGAAGCTGTACGGTCCGGCACGTTGGCGCAAACGCAAGGGCGTTGCCGATGTGCGACTTCGAAGCGGTCAAGTCGTCATCGCCGAGATTCACTGGTATGAAGCCGGCAGTGTCGGAAAGAGGGAATTCAAGATCAAACGCCTCCTGTGAGGAGACAGTCATGGCCAGAGCGGCAAAGCGGCTTGTCATTTGCCTCGACAACGCCGGATACGAGGCGTCGTTGGAGCGTCGGAAAATCTATATCGCCGTTTCTGACCCGAGCGCCGAAAAGCTGGGCCAGATTCGTGTGATCGACGAATCCGGCGAAGATTACTTGTACGACAAGGGTGCGTTCAGGGAGGTGTCCCTACCGCAGTCGCTCCGACGTGCCGTACTCTTGGCGGCTTAGGCGTCGTCGGTAGCCTTCACTCCACCTTCGCGCCCGACGCCTTGATCACCGGCGCCAGCTTCGCCTCGTTGTCGGCGCGATACTTGGCGGTGTCGGCGACGGTGAGCCAGCGTTGCGTGGCGCCCGCCTTCTCGAATGCTTCCTTCACCCTTGCACTGTCGAGCGCCTTCTTGAGCAAGTCGTTCGCCTTCTCGACCATCGCCGGGGGCATGCCGGCCGGCCCGCAGAAGCCGCCCCACGAGGTGATCTCGAAGCCCGGCAGGAATTCGCCCACGGTCGGGGTGTCGGGAACGGCGGGATGACGCTTGGCCGACGTGACGGCGATGCCCTTGACCTTGCCGCCCTTCATCAGGCCGAGCGGACCCGGCAGGTTGTCGAACATCATGTCGACCTGGCCGGCCAGGATGTCCTGATGCGCCGGCGCGCTGCCGCGGTAGGGCACGTGCAGCAGGTTGATGCCGGCCATCTGCTTGAACAGCTCGCCGGTGATCTGCGGGCTGGTGCCGGCGCCGGAGGAGGCGAAGGAATACTTGCCGGGGTTGGCCTTCGCGAGCGCGATGATCTCCGGCACCGTGCTGGCCGGGAAGTCGAGTCGCGTCATCAGGAAGTTCGGAACCTCCCACAGGGTGGCGATTCCGGTGACGTCGCGGCCGGCGTCGAACGGCATCTTGACGAACAGGGTCGGCGCGATGGCGTGGGCCGCGATGGTGTAGAGGCCGATCGTGTAGCCGTCGGGCGTGGCCTTGGCGACCAGGTCGGCGCCCAGCACGCCGCCGTTGCCGCTCTTGTTCTCGATCACGAAGGTCTGGCCGGTGAGGTTGGTGAGCTCGGCGCAGACGATGCGCGAAAGCGTGTCGGTCGGACCGCCGGCCGGAAAGGGCACGATGTACTTTACCGGCCGGTTCGGCCAGTCGCTCTGCGCCCGGGCGGCACCGGAGGCGATCATCGGCGCCGCGAGCGCGCCGCCGGACAGAATGAGAGCGCGCCGACGCGGTAGAATAATCTTTGTCATTTAAACGTTGCCTTCCCGTGTTTTCTTGCTGGTTCACATTCTATGCAAATGGTTCCAGCGTGCACTACAAGTTTCAGGCATCGTCTCTCCATTACCTCAGCGCCACATCGAGGCTGTCGTGGAACCGCCGCAGGTTCTGCTCCAGCCGGCCGACGATCAGCCGGTCGTTGGCGCCGCTTCGCAGGCCGCGCTGGATCTGCTCGCAGACGACCAGATCTTCGCCGTTGAACACGCCGCCGTCGATCAAATCGAACGAGCGCGCCCAGTGCGCTTCGGCTTTGTCGGTGCGTGGCGCCTCGGGGATCAGCATGGAATGGACGAACAGCGTCTCGTCGGCTGACGTCGGGAACAGGCCCATGTGGCTGACGTAATCGGGATGGTAGACGAAGACGCTGTTGGGGAAGACGTAGTGGGTCAGCGTGCCGTGCACCTGCGGGCTCCACTGCTCGGGCGGCAGGGCGCGGATTCCTGCGGTGCCGTCGCGCCCCACCAGGACCCGCTGATGAGGGCCGACCTGGTCGCTGACCGCCACGGCGTCGTGGAAGAACCGGCCGATCGTGCCGGCGTGCAGGCGGGTCACATGATAGACCTCGAGGAAGGCATCGACGATCAGCTTCCAGTTGGTCGCGCGTTTGACGGCGTGCTGGCGGTAGAGACGGTGGCTGCCGAGCCCGATCGTCTCGAGGTCGCGGTCGAGACCTCCCAGGAAAGCACCCATGTCGGGCGCCGGTCCGGACTCGGGGTCCAGCACGGCCCAGATCAGCCCGTGCCGCACCGAGGAGGGCAGTTCGCGCAGGCCGTGTGCCTGCTTGTCCAGGGTGGGGAATGCCTCCGCGTGCGGCAGGCCGGCGAGCGTGCCGTCGAGCCGGTAGGTCCAGCCGTGATAGGGGCAAACCAGACTCTGGCGCGCGCAGGCCACGCCCTCCTCGCCGACCAGCCGCGCGCCGCGATGACGGCAGACGTTGAGGAAAACTTTTACCCGGTCGTCGCCTCCCGGACCCTTGCGTGGGCGCGTCATCAGCACGGGCACGCCGCAGAACTCGCGCGCCATCGCGCTGCCGGGCTCGCCCAGCTGGTCGACCGGGCCGAGACAGAGCGGCTGGCGGCGGAACAACCGCTCGCGCTCGCGGGCAAAGCGGCCGGGATCGCAATAGAGCGCAGGGTCGAGGCTCGTCTGGTCGGCCTGCCAGTCGGGGTTGCTGCGCTGCTCCAGTTCGCCGAGCAGCCGTTCGAACAGGTTCTGCCAGTGCGGGGCGGTTTCGATCCTCGTCATGCCGGGCTTCGTCATCGTGGAGACTCCTTGTACGGGCGGGCCGAAACGGCCTGGAGGCAAAAGCCGGTGATGGCGCGGGCCAGCGCCTCGGCGTCGGGCGGCCTGTCGGCGTCCTGTGCCAGCGGGCCGATCAGGCCCTCGGTCAACGCGCCGATCAGGCCGGCGGCGGATACGCGCGCATTCTGTGGCGGGAACTCGGCGGCAGCGACTCCGTCCTCGACCAGGCCCTGGATCACGTCGGCGAAGGCGCGGCGGTATTTCAACCGCGCGGTATCCACCTCGGGGTCGACCGGCTCGGCGATCATCGCCCAGGCGAGCCGTCGGGCCAGCATGGCGCGCAGCGCGAAAATGCGCACCGCGTCGGCCAGGCGGGCAGCCGCCGTGCCCTCGCTCGCTGCGACCGCCGCCATGACGTCGATTTCGTGGCTCGCGTTCAGGGCGAGCGCCTCGGCGAACAACTCGCCCTTGGACGGGAAGTGGCGGTAGACGGTGCCGGTCGCCACGCCCGCCGCCTGGGCGACGGTTGCGACCTGGGCGCCGCGGAAGCCGACCTCGCCGACCACGGCGCGGACCGCCTGCAGGATGCGGTCGCGCTTGTCCTGAAGCTGCTCCTGGACCCGTTCGGTGCGCCGGTAAGCCATGGTTTGAAGAAATGAATATAAATTCACTTCTTGTCAAGGCGACCGCCCTTCGTCCGTCCGATTTCAAATTTGCAACTTCAGCAGGTTATATGGTAGATTTCATATACGCTGGCGTTTCCTTGCCCCGACAGGAGGTCGAAAGGACCGGGACGGCGGATTGCCGTCGACCGCGCGGCCGACGTTCGCGCGAACACCCATGATGCCGGGCGGCCGGGCCCGGTGGCACAGGTGATCGGGGGGCGATCGAGCCATGCTTTCAAGAGCTTGAGCCCGTTTCGTGGCACAGGTTCGTGGACAACGGATGGCACGACGAGCTGTGCCAGAAAGCGGCCCTTCGCCGGCCTCCGGTGCTAATGTGCGGCAACACTGCAGGAGCAACCCCTTGACCGACCGCACCCATATCCTGCTCTGGACCGACTCTCCCGCCGCCTATCTCGAGGCGGTGAAGGCGGCCGGCCTCGCCGACCGGGTCGTCCTCGACACGCTGTCGCGCAAGGACAAGCCCACTTCCGACCAGCTCGCCCGCACCGAGGCGCTGATGGCGGGCGCCGTGCCGGCGGGCCTGCTGCCGTCGATGCCGAGGCTGCGCTGGGCCCAGGCGATGAGCGCCGGCGTCGAAGGCTGGATGGCGCTGCCCGACCTGCCCCAGGCGCTCACGCTCACCTGCGCCCGCGGCACGCACACCGAATCGATGCCGGAAAACATCATGGCGGCGCTGTTCTATGCCGCCAAGCCCGTGCACGTCGCGGTCGAAAACCAGAAGAGCGCCAGATGGGTCCACACCGTGCCGCAGCCGCTGACCGGCAAGACCTTGGGCATCCTCGGCCTCGGCGTCATCGGCCAGGAGGTGGCGCGGCTCGCCGCGGCTTTCGGCATGCGCGTGATCGGCACGAAGCGCAATCCGGGGCGCCGCCCGGGCGAGATGGCCAATGTCGCCCAGGTGTTTCCGGCCGAACGCACCGACGAGGTGCTGGCCCAGTCCGACTTCGTGCTGCTGCTGCTGCCGGCCACCAGGGAGACCGACAATTTCATCGACGCCGGGCGGCTGGCGGCGATGAAGCCCACGGCCTGGCTGCTCAACTTTGGCCGTGGCCACACGATCGTCGACGCCGATCTGATCGCGGCGGCCAAGGACAAGAAGATCGCCGGCGCCATCCTCGACGTCTTCCGCCAGGAGCCGCTGCCTCAGGAGCATCCCTTCTGGAAGGCCGAAGGCATCGTCGTGCTGCCGCACATCGGCGGGCCTCATCCGCAGCGCGACAAATTCGTCGCGCGCCTGTTCGTGGAAAACCTCGGCCGCTTCCTCGACGGCAAGCCGCTCAAGGAGATCGTCGACCGTACCGCGGGCTACTGACCCCCTCCGGCGCTGCGCGCCACCTCCCCCGTGAGACGGCAGGGCTATCGCATATGAGGTAATTTCGTCGTCCTGAGCGGAGCGAAGCGTAGTCGAAGGACCTTTTTTCATACGATGGATCGCTGAAAAGAGGTCCTTCGACTACGCCGCCCTCCGGGCGGCTCCGCTCAGGACGACGGGAAAATGCTACATGCGATAGCTCCTTCAGTCGGAGCCAAAGTCGATGGATCCACTTTTGCCGCCCTCCACGGCGGCATCGCGCTATATAGGCGGTGTCCGTTGTGCGGGGAGTGAAGTCCAGTGGCATTGCCGTCGTCTGTCGCCGTCATGAGCGGTCTCGCCCTCGAGGTGGCCGTCAATCGCTGGCTGAAACCGGCCTTCGAGGCCGCATCGCCCTGGCGCCTGGAGGTCGACTGGCGTCCGACCACCGCCCTCATGAAGTCGATCGCCGAAGGCCAGCGTGCCGACGTCGTCATCGCCATCGACGGCTCCATGGACAAGCTCCGCGCCGACCGCATCGTGCGTCCCGAGACCCGCATCTGTCTCGCCGACTCGATCCTGGGCGTCGGCGTCCGCGAGGGCGCGCCGAAGCCCGATGTCTCGACGGTCGAGGCGTTCAAGCGGGCGCTGGTCGGCGCGAGGGTGGCCTACTCCCGGGCGGGTGCGAGCGGCATCTACTTCACCGCGCTGGTCGAGCGGCTGGGTATTGCCGCGGAGGTCAACGCCCGCGCCGTCGCGATCCCGATGGGCTTCACCGGCGAGAAGGTCGCGAGCGGCGAGGCCGACATTGCGATCCAGCAGGTGAGCGAACTGATGTCGGTTCCCGGCGTTGCCGTCGCCGGTCCGTTTCCTCCGGAGGTTCAGACCGTCTCGACCTTCGATGCCGCCATCTTCGCCGATGCCGCGAACCCGGACGGTGCCGCCGCGCTGATGGCGCTGCTCGCCTCGCCCGCCGCGGCGAAGGCCTATGGCGATGGTGGTTTGGTATCCCGCCTGCCGCATTCCTGAAAACGCCCTCCTTTGGAAAGACCTGATGCATGTCGAAGAAGCCCCGCGTCGCCCTCCTGCATGGGACACCCGTCGCCGTGGAACCCATCCAGCGCGCGTTCGCCACGCGTTGGCCCGAGGCCGAGATCGTCAACCTGCTCGACGACTCGCTGTCGGTCGATCGCGCCAAGGACCATGACCTGACGCCGCGCATGTTCGAGCGCTTCGTCGAGCTTGGCGGCTACGCCCATCGCATCGGGGCCGAGGCGATCCTCGTCACCTGCTCGGCGTTCGGGCCGGCGATCGAGCGCATGGCAAGGGAACTGCCGGTCCCTGTGCTGAAGCCCAACGAAGCGATGTTCCGGGAGGCGATCGGCCGGGGGCGACGGATCGGGATGCTCGCGACCTTCGCGCCGTCGGTGCTGACCATGGCGGAGGAGTTCGAGCAGTTCGTCGGTGAGGCGGGCGGCGAGGCGGGCGCCGGGGCGACGCTCGAGACGATCGTCGTCGAGGGGGCCATGGACGCGTTGCGCAAGGGCGACGCCGACCGGCACAACGCGCTGATCGCCGCGCGGGCGCCCGAGCTCGCGCACTGCGACGCCATCATGCTCGCGCACTTCTCGACGTCGCGTGCGCTGGCCGCCGTCACCGCCGCGGTCGGGACACCGGTGCTCACCGCGCCCGACGCCGCGGTCGACCGCATCAGGGCCGCTATCGCAGGATGAGCCTGGGCGCCACGCCGGCTGCTTTGCGCCAGCGCCGCGCCCAAGGCGGCCATCAGTGGCGAAGTTGCCTTCCTGTCATGGGACTGGCCGGCGAGTTCCCGTCGTTCTCGCATTGCCGGCTGCTTATCGAGGGATTGCTCCAACTGGCATCGGGACGGAGCTGGCGCCGTGCGGTGGCCGCGCAACAGGCGACGGCCGGCAGGTGGCCCGAATCACTGCGATGATCCACCGCAAGGGGGCGATCTTCCAGGGCCTGCTGATCGGCAAGCCGATCGCCGAGAATCATGTCCTGAAGTAGATTCCGTTCGAGACCTCGATCTTGCGCCAGCTTCACGCCCTGTTTCCGACCATCAGTGATGTCCCGATCAACAGTTCGGGCGGACATTACCCCAAAGTTGTTCTTAATGAATGTTGACCCGGTGTGGTTGTTGCACCCGGTTGGCGTCTATGATGTCTTGCGTGCCTTCCAGTTTCATACATCCAGCAACATTTGGCCCGATGAGACGATGATGACATCGTTCAAGTTCCTACATGCCGCTGATATTCATCTCGATAGCCCGCTGCTTTCCCTTATCCTGCCAGAGCCAACGCAAGTGGAGCGCGTACGCAGGGCGTGTCGCGATGCGTTCGAAAAGCTTGTGGATACGGCAATTGAATTGAACGTGGCGTTTGTCGTGCTTGCCGGTGATCTCTACGACCGTGACGTTCCCAATATGCAAGTGGCCGTATTTCTTCGCAATCAACTCTCCAGATTGCATAAGCACAACATTCAGGTCGCGATCGCCAAGGGTAACCACGACGCCGACAACCGGATCACCAGCGCGCTGAGTTTACCAGAAAACACTCATGTCTTTAGCGATAAGAAAGCCGAGACAATCTTCTACGATCACTTGCCAGTGCGTGTTGCAATTCACGGACAGAGCTTCAAGTCTGGGCCTGTCACCGACAACTTGGCTGCAAACTATCCAAAGCCGGTGAGCGAATGCATCAACATAGGTGTTTTGCATACATCGTTGGCGGGAAGCCCGGAACACGATCCCTATTCGCCTTGTAAGTTGGAAGATCTGACGACCCGTGGATATGACTATTGGGCACTCGGGCACATTCACAAAGGTGCGACCCTCTCGGAGGATCCATGGGTGGTTTATCCAGGGAATCTACAAGGTCGACATGCCAAAGAGACTGGAGCGAAAGGCTGTGTGCTCGTAACGGTCGAAAACGAGCGCATCCAAACCGTTCAGCAGTTGGATTTGGCTGTCGTGCGCTGGGACGTTGTAGAAATCAATCTTACTGGCGTAGCTGCTGAGAGCGAACTCTTCGAGCTAGTGCGAGCGGGTCTTGGGCGCGCCAGTGCTAGCGCCGAAGGACGGCCGATAGCGGTGCGGGTAAGGCTTAGCGGCCCAACGGCCTTGTTTGATTTAATAGAAGGGCGCCCGAATCGCTTTTTGCAGACAATTTTGGAAGTTGCAGGCGAAGTTGGGGGCGAGAATCTTTGGGTCGAGAAACTTCAGAATGAAGCCACACCAGTAGAAGTCACGAAAGAAGGTGCGGACAACGCCAGCACTGATTTCGATCCCATCTTCGCCGAAATTTCCTCAAGTCCCGAAAGTATTGCGAATGTGTTCAAAGCCGAACTTGAAGCATTGCGCGCGAAGCTGCCTGAGGATTTGAGGGGACTAGATGCGTTTAAGCCTCTAAGCGACGATGTCGCGTTACACGATGCGCTACTTCGACTCAAGCCGCGATTGCGCGCAAAATTGGCTGGTGAGGATGAAGTGCCATGAGAATTTCGGCACTTCATCTTATCGCTTATGGGCACTTTAAGGGGCGCTCGTTAGCATTTGGTGCGAACCCTGGATTTCAGTTGATCTATGGAGACAACGAAACAGGAAAAAGCACGGCATTGCGAGCACTCTCAAGTGTTCTGTTCGGCTACCCTCATGAAGTTGTTGACGGTTACATACATGACCCAAAGGACATCGCTTTGGGCGCGGACCTAATAGCCGCTGATGGTCACACGTTGTCGTTTCTGCGCAAGCGTCGGGGAAGACAGGCGTTGGCCACGATGGACGGAACTGCGCTTGAAGAGGCCGCAGTCTCGCAAATGCTGGCGGGTACTTCTAAAGAAGTATTTGAGCGAGTCTTCGCGTTGGATCACCACCGACTTCACGAGCACGCTACGGCTTTGTTGTCAGAAGGCGGATCATTGGGGTTTACGTTGGCCGCAGCAGGCTCGGGATTGGCGAGTCTGAAATCAACATTGGATAAGTTGAAGGCTGAACGCGATGCACTATTTCTTCCAGCGGGAGTACGGCCGAGGATCAATAGACAGATCGCTAGTCTGAATGACTTGCGCAAAGAAGCGCGCAGGCGATCCGTTTCATTGGCCGATTACAAAAAGAGGCAAAAAGAAATCGATGAGCTTGAGGCGGAGCTAGTTGAGGTGCGTAACAAGAACCGTGGCATCGAAAGAGAGCTGCGTAAATTGGATCGTATTGCTCGCAACCTGCCTTTACGTGTCCAGTACCTCTCTGTATTGGACAAGCTGGAGGAGATGCTGCTGGTCCCCCTTCTGCCTGATGATGCTTCAGAGAAGCGGATTAAGGCCGAGGCGGAGCGCGAAGCAGCCGATATAGACCTAGCATCGGCCAATGAAGCTCTTGCCGAGTTGGATCGCAACGTGGCTGACATTGAGTTAGATCAAGCGGTCCTAGAGAAAAGCACTGAAATTAGTGCATTATCTGCGCAACGCGCTGTCGTCGAAAATGCCGACAAGTCTTTGCCGCGTCGAGATGCTGAGCGTGCACAGCTTTACAAAACGGTACAGGATCTTTTAGGCAAGGCTGAGCTGGCTGGCTCGGCGACAGAGCTTGCGACACTGCTGCCGTCCGAAGTGAAGCGCAAGCAGCTCTCCACTCTTGCGAATAACGGCAGCAAGCTGATTGTACAACAAGAAACGCTAACTGAGGCTGCGGCAATCGCAGAGGAAGACGTTCGCCAGGCGATGGAGCGCCTAGCTTCGACAGAGGCGCCTTCCGACATGACGATTCTCAATGCAGCGTTGCTAGCGGCAGACAAGCTCGGGGATATTCGTAGTGATATCGTTAAGCGTTCACGCATCTTGGAGACCAAGATGAAGTTGATACGCGAAGGCATAGTCGGTCTGGGGCTGCTATCCGGAGATGTTTCGGCGCTACGGAAGCTGAGTGTGCCATCCAATGAAACTGTCGTTGAATTTCGGCAGGCATTTGCGACTTCCGATACGAATCACGCTACTCATGCGGCGGAGTTGGTGCGGCTGGGCGATGAGGTGGCGGCTATTGAGAGCCGAATTGAGAAGCTGAGTAGGGGCGGCGCGATAGCGACAAAGGAGGAGTTAGCTCTGAGTCGTGACGCTCGAGATGAGGCATGGGCTGTCATTCGAAGTGTGTACATCGACGGGCACGGCAAAAGTGTTAGCCATGCCATGCCCGAAGAAGAGGGTGATTTGGCGGGGAAGTATGAGCATCGCGTACGGCAGGTGGACGGTACTGCCGATGCCATCATTGAGCATACAAAAGAAGCGGCCGAACTGTCTTTGTTGGCTCGTCAGAAAGCTGAAATCGAAAGGAAGATAACTGCGGGGACGATCCAATCTGAAGTGATAGCGCGGCATCGTCGTGAGTTAGACGTAGAATGGGTGGGGCTATGGCCTGCGAATGCCTTTTCCATACGAGGTCCGGCCGAGATGGTCGAGTGGCTGCAACGACGAGAAGCGCTCCTGGACGATGATGTTGAACAACAAGGTCAAGTGGAGATTATTGCTGAACTTGAGACCAAAGAAGCGCGGGCAATCGCGGATCTGCTTGGAGCATTGAAGCAGTTTGTAGAGATTGACGGCGACACGCCACTTCATGTCTTGCAGGCGCGGGCCCGCGCATTTGTCGGTGCTGCGACCAATGCATCGACTCAACATGCCAAGGCGATGCAGGCATTGGAGGATGGACGGAGTCGCAAGCGGCAGGCTGACGCCGCGGAGCAGCGCATTAAGGGCCAGATCATGGAATGGTCGAAGAATTGGAAAGCAGCTCTGCGTGTTGCAGGTCTAGAGGATTCACTCACCATCGATTCGGCTATTGCCATCCTCGACATCATGACGACGCTCGACGGATTGAAAGCTGAGATAGACAACCTTTCTCATCGCATTGGTGCAATGACGGAGGATAAGACTCAGTTTGAGGCGGCAACCTCCGCGCTGGGAGTTCTTGCCGCGGGTATTGGCGAGATTGGGGCGACAGAGATCGTTCGTCGATTGGAAGTCCGTCTGCAAGCAGCCAAGGAATCTGAGGCGACACTTCGTAATCTACGGGATCAACACAAGATACGCACGGTCGCGCAACGGCAGGCAAATGACCGTATAAATCGAAGCAATGCGGCACTAGAAGCGTTGTGCTTGGCGGCTGGCTGCGCAGCGCCGAATTTGCTGATCGAAGTAGAACGAGCGTCGGCGACGAAGCAAGAAGCTTTGCTCACCCGGGGACGATTGGAAAGTCGGATATTGGAGGATGGTGCGGGGCACTCACTCGACGCCTTATTCTCTGAGTGCGAGGGGATCGAGGGTGACGATGTGGCCGATCGCATCGAAGCACTGCAGGTCGAGCTCGCAGAGCTTGAAGTGAAGATTGACAAATTGATGACGAATCGTGCGAGCCTCGTCGCTGGTTTCGAAGCATTATTTGGGCGGGACCAAGCTGCGGAGGCGCGTCAAGATGCAGCTAATGTTGAAGCTGAAATCGGCAGTCTGGCCCAAAGCTATGTCGATCTGACTCTTCAAGGAGTCATGCTACGAAGGGCGATAGATTTGTATCGTGATCGCAATCAGGGCCCCATTCTTAGCCGTGCCAAGGGTCTGTTTGCCCAGCTGACAGATGATGCATACTCAGGATTGCGCGCTGATGTGAGCGAAGACGACGAGCCAATTCTCATTGCAGAGCATGCGACGCGAGGAAGTCTGGAAGTCGCGGCGTTAAGTGATGGAACGGTTGATGCTCTATATCTCGCGTTGCGGTTGGCTGTCGTGCACGAACACAACGCGGCGAATGAACCACTGCCATTTGTTGCCGATGACTTGCTTCTCAATCTGGACAATAAGCGAGCCCAATCGACGCTGCGAACTCTAGGGGAACTTGCGGAAACGGGTCAGGTTCTATTTTTCACGCATCACGAACACATTGCGGAGCTCGCCCGTGTTTGTGTGCCGGCGGATATTCTGAGTGAGCATCGTCTTTAGGCAGGAAAAGGTTAGAGGCGTAGATCGACTTGCCCCTTAGCGCTCAATTCAACCGAACCGCCTGCGCCATCACCTCGATCGCCTCAGGCTGGCGGGAGCGGACGTTGAGCGTATCGGCGCCGCAATCCTCCCAGGCGCGGTAGCGTTCGCGGATGCGCGCGGCGGGGCCGACCAGCGACTTCATGTCGACCCAGTCGTCGGGCACGGTGGCGATGGCCTCGTCCTTGTGGCCGGCGAGATAGAGTTCCTGGATGCGCTTGGCCGCGTCGCCGAAACCGCGGCGCACCATGATGTCGTTGTGGAAGTTCTTGGTCTTGTGGCCCATGCCGCCGACATAGAGGGCGACTTCGGGTTTTAGGCGGGCGAGGGCGCCCTTGACGTCGTTGTCGACCTCGACGTGGACGTTGGCGGCTATGGCGAAGTCCTTAAAGCCCTTGCCGTTGCCGGCGCGGCGGAAACCTTCCTCCAGCCACGGCCGGTACTCGTCCATGGCGCCGGGCATGAAGCCCATCGGCAGCCAGCCGTCGGCGATCTCGGCCGTCAGCTTCACCGTCGCCTCGTTGCCGGTGGCGAGATAGATCGGGATGTCGGGGTTCATGTGCAGGATGGACTTCAGCGGCTTGCCGATGCCCAGGGCGCCGGGGCCGGTGTAGGGGAGCGAGATCTCGCGGCCCTCGTGGCTGACGGGTCCCTCGCGCTTGAAGATCTTGCGCATGATCGTGACGTAGTCGCGCATGCGCCAGTAGGGCTTGCCCCAGGGCTGGCCGTACCAGCCCTCGACGATCTGCGGGCCCGAGACGCCGAGGCCGGCGATGAAGCGGCCGCCGCCGGCCATGGCGTCGACGGTCGCGGCCGACATGGCGGCGTTGGCGGGCGTGCGGGCCGCGAGCTGCATGATGCCGGTGCCGAGCTTGATGCGCTTGGTGTGGGCGGCGAGGAAGGCGAGCGGCGTCACGGCGTCGGAGCCGTAGGCTTCGGCGGTCCACACGGAGTCGTAGCCCAGCTCCTCGGCGCGCTGCACCAGCTTCACGGGGATATCGAGGGCGGCACGGGAATAGCCGATGGAGAGGCCCAGCTTCATTGTCGTTTCCTCCTGGAAGACCAGACCGTACCATCCGGCGGCGCCGGACCAACAAGGATCCTGTCTTGAAATCTGTTCTGCGATTTATGGGTCAGGCGCTTGCCATCGTGGCGATCACGCTGGCGCTGGATTTCATCCTGACGGCGGTGTTTTTCTCCGACCTGAAGAAGTCCTGGGCGGAGGCCGCCCGGCCCGGAGTCTATCGGCCGGCCGCCCATCACCACGATCTCGTCCCCGACCGGGAGATCGCGCGCCTGTGGGGCCGGGTCCGCTATCCGTGGAAGACCGATCGCTTCGGATTCCGCACTGGCACCTGCGCGCCTGAGGAGCCGGAAAAAGGTCGCGAAGCGATCTTCGTGGTGGGCGATTCCTTCACCGAGGCGCTGGGCTCGAGCTACGAGCAGAGCTTCGTCGGGCTGATGGCCTGCGATGCGGAGAAGCAGGGCAAGGCGGTCTACAATCTCGGCGTCGCTTCCTACAGTCCGGCGATCTATCACCAGAAGATCCGCGCCGCCTCGGAGCGGCTGGGCATCAAGCCGGCCGAGATCTTCGTCTTCCTCGACCTCTCCGACATCGACGACGACGCCAACGTCTATCGCGCCTCGGGAGAGGGCGCCGTTGCCCATGCCCGGCCGGCCGGCTTTTCGGTCCCGTGGGACGACATCGGACGATTTTTTGTCGGGAACTTCGCGGTCGTTCATCTTGTTCACGACCTCTCCGTCGCCTCCTCGTTCAACCAGCAGATGTCGTTTGGCCGCGCCCGCGCGCGCTGGACGTTCGATCCGGTGCTGCTGGAGAGCTGGGGCCGGCGCGGCCTGGAGGTGGCCGGTGGCAATCTCGAGCGGGTCGTCGATATCTGCCGCGACTGGAAATGCCGCGTGACCCTGGTGGTCTATCCCTGGCCCGACAATGTCGCGGCAGGCGACCGCGACAGTTTACAAGTCCGGCACTGGCAGGGCTGGGCGGCGGCGCGCGGCGTGCGCTTCGTCGACGGCTTCGCGCCGTTCTTCCGCGAGCCGGCTGGCGTCGCGATCGGCAGGTATTTCATCCCCGGCGACGTCCATTTCACCGAAGCCGGTAACCGGTTGCTCTATGACGCGGTGCGCACCGCGGTCGGTGGCGCCTGGTAGTGCCTTTATCGACACGCAGGTGTCGGAAAACGGCCGGCGAAAAGCCTTGCCGATCAACGCCTTGAATTTTCCGACAGGATTTTCCCGACACCGGGGCGTCGGTTTTAGGAGATCAGCACGTACCAGCCGTGCGCGGTGTTCGCGGCGCCCGCCGCCCGGACCCGGATGCGCTTGGCCAGCACGTCGAGGGAGGCGCCAGCCTCGACGCGGATGGTGCGGGCCGCCCCGCCGGCACCTGTATACCGACCACGTCGGCGGGAATGCCCTGCACCTGCTTTGCCATCAGACGTCTCCTGCCGTTTCCAGAAACTCCCGCACTTTCGTCACTGCTTCTGCCAGCCCGACGCGCTCGATCTCGACCCCCGGCGGGAAGGCGCCGAGCAGTCGCGTCGGCAGGCGGGAGTCCAGCATCACGAACACGCCGCGATCGTCGCCACGGCGGATCAGCCGGCCATAGGCCTGCTTTAGCCTGAGGCGGGCCAGCATGTCGTCGTAGGCGGTGGCGCCTGCTCCCGCGGCCTTCCACGAAGCCTTGCGGGCGCGATGGAGGATGTCGGGCCGCGGCCACGGCACGCGGTCGAACACGATCAGGCGCAGCGAGCGTCCCGGCACGTCGACACCGTCGCGCACCGCGTCGGTGCCGAGCAGGCAGGAATGTTCCTCGGCCCGGAAGATATCGACCAGCGTGGCCGCATCCATGCCGCCGACATGCTGCGCATAAAGCGGCAGGCCCGCTTCTTCGAGGACCGGCGCGATGCGCTGGTGCACGGCGCGCAGCCGGCCGATCGCGGTGAAGAGGCCAAGGGCGCCGCCGCCCGCGGCCAGGAACAGCTCGCGATAGGCCGCCGCCACCTGGTCGGAATCGTCGCGCTTCACGTCCTTCACGATCAGCACCTTGGTGGCGTGGGCATAATCGAACGGCGAGGCCATCGAGGCGCGCATCGCCGGCCGCAGCAGGTGCCTGGTGCCGGTGCGCGCCTCGGCCACCGCCCAGTCGGCGTTGAGGTCGGGCGCCTCGTCGTTGGCGGCGGCCGGCACGCCCAGCGAATCGCGGAGCGTGGCCGAGGTGATGACCGCGCCGTGCGAGGGCCGGATCACCGAGTTCACGAACGGCTCGGTGGGGTCGAGATAGTGGCGGTACATGCCGACATCGATTTCGCGCTGCTGGCTGCGCTCGACCGCGAACCAGTCGACGAACGCGGGATCGGGGTCGTTGTGCAGGCCGCGCAGCATCGCGCGCCAGGCTTCGAGGGTGACCTCGCAGCGGTTGGTGAGCGACCGCGCCACGCCTTCTATGCGGCCGCGTTGCCCTGAGTCGAGTTGCTCCGCCTCGGCCTCGAGCTTGGCCCGCAGCGCCTGGCGCAGGCGGCGCACCGGCACCAGCATCTGCTCGAGCGACTGGGCGAGCTGGTCGGCCGCTTCGATAAGACCGGGATTGAGCGGCCGCACGTCGCATTCCTGGCCAAAACCCTGGCCATCGTTGGCCGAACGCGCGCGGACTTGCAGGCGCACCAGGGCCAGGAATTCCTCGGCCGGTCCGAGCACGGTGCCGTCGGCCAGCCGCGTCTGCCAATTGGTGCCCGGCAGGCGCTGCGCCAGATCGAGCAGGCGCTTCAGCGCGCTCAGCGCTTCGGTGTCCTCGCCTAAAATATCGCTGACGCGCCGTTCGAGGCCGCGGGCGCGGCTGCCGCGCCGGCCTTCGGCACCCAGCAGCCAGCGCCGGAGGTCGGAGGCTTCGACGCCGCTCAGATGCGCGCCGAAAGCGCCGTCGGCGGCGTCGAACAGGTGATGGCCCTCGTCGAACACGTAGCGCAACGGCCGCGTCGCATCGTCGAGCCCGCCCATCGCCGCCTGGATCATCACCAGCGCATGGTTGGCGATCACGATGTCGGCCTGACGCGCGCGGCGGATGGTGCGTTCGACGAAGCACTTCCGGTAATGCTCGCAGGCCGAATAGATGCACTCGCCGCGCCGGTCGGCGAGACGCGTGACTCTGCTGCGGCCGACCAGGTCGAGCAGCCAGGCGGGCAGATCACCGCCGATCATGTCGCCGTCGCGGCTGGCCAAAGCCCAGCGCGCCAGCAGACCGAGGCCGACGGCGTTCTCGGGCTGCAGGCCGCTCCGTTGCACTGCTTCCTGGAAGTTCAGCAGGCAAAGATAGTTCTCGCGTCCCTTGCGGATAACAACGCGGCGGCGCTTCTCGGCCGAATCGCGATGCAGCCGGTCGAGTTCGTTGTCGATCTGGCGTTGCAGGTTGCGGGTGTAGGTGGCGATCCACACGGGCGCACCATTCTTCTCCGCCCACAATGAGGCCGGCGCCACGTAGCCCAGGGTCTTGCCGACGCCGGTGCCGGCCTCGACCAGCACGACGTTGGGTTGGTCCTCGGCCTCGCGCGGCGCGAAGGCCTGGGCGGCGGCGGAGGCATAGTCGCTCTGGGTCGGCCGCGCCTCGGCCATGTTGGGGCCGGCCGAGATCATCTGCGCGAGCCGGAGCCGCGCCTCGCGCGACTCGACCGGCGTCGATCCGGGTGGCGGGGGCGGTGGCGGTTCCTCCCATTGCTGGAGGGTGCGCCAGACATCGAGCCCGGCGCCCGGCCGCGGCTTCTTGGCCGCCTGCTCGAGGCCGAGTGCCGCGAGCACGGCGTCGCCCCACGCCCAATCGCCGCGCGCCATGGCGAGCGCGGTATCCTTCAGGTCGGGCGAGGCGAGCGCGGCCATATCGTCCAGCTCGTCGAGCAGCACGTGGGCCGCTTCGGTCAGGCTGGTCACTTCTTCTTCGGGCGTTTGCGGGACCGGCAGGTCGAGCGCCTCGCAGAGCCCGCGTGGAGTCGGCAGGCAGAAAGTCGCCGGCCGCACGAAAGCGTAGAGTTCCAGCACGTCGCGCGCCGGCATGTCGTCGAGGCCGAGCCGCGCAGCGACCGCGGGCGCGTGACAGACCAGCGGCCGATTGCCAGCGGCGCGCAAAGCCGCCTCGGAAGCCGAGCCGCGCTCGATCCGGCCATCGGGTGCGCGCCACAAGGCGCCGCGCGCCGTCGCGATCAGGGCCGGCCAAATTGGAGGAGAAGACGCCATTTCGGTTTCGATAGCATACAATGGCTGTCAATGACCTTGCTTCGCCGGAGTCTCCTGATGTCGCCGCTCGGCCTGGCGTTCGTCCCGCCCGCGCAGGCGGCCGATCCCGACGTGGCGATCATCGGCGCCGGCGTGGCCGGCCTCGCCGCGGCGCGCGCGTTGATGGCGGCCGGCAAGAGCGTGCAGGTGATCGAGGCCCGCGAGCGCATCGGCGGCCGTGCCTTCACCGACAGCACGACGTTCGGCTTCCCCTTCGACCATGGCGCGCAATGGATCGAAGCCGGCAAGATCAACCCGGCCATGGCGATCGTGCGCGAGGCGTCGGCCAAGGCGATCCTCGATCGCTCCGAGCAGGCGCTGTACGTCGCCGGCAAGGAACTCTCGAAGGAGGACTACGAGCGTTTCGAGAAGATCGCCCACGCCGCCACGCGCAAGATCGCCGACGCCCTGAAGAAGCAGCCCGATGTGACGGTCGGCACGCTGCTGGTGCCGCAGGATCCTCTGGAACGTCTGGCCTATGCGATGGTCGGGCCGCTGGAGCAGGGCGTCGAGAATGGTGAACTGTCGGCGCGCGACTTCACCCGCCAGCCCGAAGCGGAGCCGCAATACGCCATCGCCGAGGGCATGGGCGCGATGATCGCGCGCTGGGGCGCCAAGGTGCCGGTCAAGTTCGGCGCCCGCGTGGTGCGGGTGGATTCGACAGGCACGCAGGTCACGATCGAAACGACTTCAGGGCAGATGCGGGCGCGCGCCGCCATCGTCACCTTGCCGACCGGCGTGCTGGTCACGGGCAAGATCGGCTTCGCGCCGCAATTGAGTGTGGCCAGGCGCGAGGCGATCGCCCAGCTGCCGATGGCCTCCTTCAACAAGGTGGCGATCCTGTTTGCGCGCCAGGTAATCGACGCGCCGGCCGGCCGCAACGTGACCGGCCTCACGTCCAAGGAGCGCGCCTTCGATGTCATCGTGCGGCCTGCCGGCCGCGAGGCGGCACTGCTTTTCGTCGGCGGGAGCCATGCACGCGCACTCGAGGAGGAGGGCGGTCGCGCCGCCGTCACCTTCGCCGTGTCGGCCCTGGCGGAGATCTACGGCAACGACCTGCGCGGCGCCGTGGCCAAGTCGCATGCCACGCAATGGGGCAGGGATCCCTATGCGACCGGTTCGTGGTCGGTGGCGCGGCCCGGTCATGCCGACAAGCGCGCGGTGCTGGCGCAGCCGCATCACGACCGGGTCTTCTTTGCCGGCGAGGCGACCGATCCGGTGTGGGCGACGCGGGTCGGCGGTGCCTACGCCTCGGGCCTGCGGGCGGCAAAGGAGGCGTTGGCCGTCCTGGGCAGCAAGCGCTAGCACTGCCGACATTGACGCCATGCTGCACCGCACCTAGTTTGATCCATCCCTGCTAGAATTGGCCATGTCCCAGATTGATCGTTCCCTCGCCGAAGCCGCGCGCGCGTGGCCCTTTGAAGAAGCCCGCAAGCTTGTCGCCCGAGTCGGCGGCAAAGCGCCGGCCAAGGGCTATGTGCTGCTCGAGACCGGCTACGGTCCCTCGGGGTTGCCGCATATCGGCACGTTCGGCGAAGTCGTGCGCACCACCATGGTGCGCCAGGCGTTTCGTCGCCTGAGCGATGTACCGGCGCGGCTGTTCTGCTTCTCCGACGACATGGACGGCCTGCGCAAAGTGCCGGACAATGTGCCGAACAAGGAGATGCTGGCGTCGCATCTCGGCAAGCCGCTGACGTCGGTGCCCGATCCTTTCAGCCCCTCATCCTCTTCGGGGGAGCATCCGAGCTTTGGCGCGGCCAACAACGCGCGGCTCCGCGCCTTCCTCGATTCGTTCGGCTTCGAGTACGAGTTCCAGTCGGCGACCGATTGGTACAAGTCCGGTCGCTTCGACAAGATGCTGCTCGCCATGCTGCAGCACTACGACGAGGTGCAGTCGGTGATGCTGCCGACCCTCGGCGAGGAGCGGCGCGCGACCTATTCGATCTTCCTGCCGATCTCGCCCAAAACCGGCCGCGTGCTGCAGGTGCCGCTGGTCAAGCTCGACTGCGACGCCGGCACCATCGCCTACCGCGACGAGGACGGCACGCTCACCGAGACGCCGGTCACCGGCGGCAACGTCAAGCTGCAGTGGAAGGCCGACTGGGCCGGGCGCTGGTTCGCGCTCGACATCGACTACGAGATGTACGGCAAGGACCTCATCCCCTCGGCCGAACTCTCGGCCAAGATCGTGAAGATCCTGGGCGGCAAGCCGCCGGAGGGCTTCAACTACGAGCTCTTCCTCGACGACCAGGGCCGCAAGATCTCCAAGTCCAAGGGCAACGGGCTGTCGGTCGAGGAGTGGCTGCGCTATGCACCGCCAGAATCGCTGGCGCTCTACATGCAGCAGCAGCCCCGGCGCGCCAAGCGGCTTTACTTCGACGTGATCCCGCGCGCCATCGACGACTATCTCGCGGCGATCGAGAAGCTGCCCACCGAGGAGCCGGCCAAGGCGCTCGAGAATCCCGCCTGGCACATTCACGACGGCAAGGCGCCGGCCAATTCGGCAGCCGGTGTCAATTTCGGCATGCTGCTCAACCTGGCGAGCGTGGCGCACACCGACGACAAGGACGTGCTGTGGCAATACCTGCGGCGCTACGTGCCGGGTGCCACGCCCGAGACCGCGCCCTACCTCGATCGCCTGCTGCAGGGCGCCGTTGCCTACTATCAGGACTTCGTGAAGTCCTCGAAGAAGTTCCGCCTGCCCGTCGGCAAGGAACGCGCCGCGCTCCAGGATCTCGCCGACGTGCTGCGCAAGATCCCCGAGGACGAGAGCGCGGAGTTCATCCAGAACGAGGTCTACGAGGCGGGCAAGCGCCACTTCGCCAAGGAAGAGCTGCGCCAGTGGTTCAAGGCGCTCTACGAGGTACTGCTGGGCAGCGAGCAGGGCCCGCGCATGGGCGCCTTCATCAAGCTCTACGGCCGCGACAATGTCGTGTCGCTGATCGAGCGTGCGCTGGCCGGCGAGGATCTCGGCAAGGCGGCGTAAGGAAGCCTCATGAGCGACAGCGTCGTCTTCGACTATCTCAATCCCGATATCCCCAAAGGGCTGAAGACGCTCGACGTGCCGCTGATCCGCGCCAATCGTGATTCGATCAAAGGCTATGGCGAAATCGTGCGCGATCCCAAGAAGCACCGGATCGAGATCGTGCCGTGGCCGCTCACCGGCTCGCGCAAGCTCGATGCCGGCACCGGCATCGAGGGCGGCACGACCGAGGGCATCTTCGCCTGCGAATGGCGCGGCAACGAGTTGATCGGTCGCAACGAAGCGGTGGGCGGCCACTATGTCATCGGCTTTCGCGACCTGCCCGAAAAGGCGCTGCCCGGCGTGGCGCTGGCCCAGGATCGCGTGCTGCTGTGGCATTGCAACTACCATCCCGACGGCGGCCAGCTCTTCTGGCCGCTCGACGGCAAGCCCTTCGTTGTGCCCGTCGCCAAACCCGGCGACGATCTCGAACCCGAGGCGTTCGTGGCCTTCTGGTCGGACGGCAGCTTCGGCATCTACATCCATCCCGGCATCTGGCACGAGGGCGTCTTCCCGGTGACGCCGGCCGGCCGCTTCTTCGACAAGCAGGGCAAGGTGCATGCCCGCGTGAGCTGCGACCTCGCGCGCGAGTTCGGCGTCCTCCTGTCGGTGCCGTTGCCCTACGCGATCTAGGAAAACATTCCTGAGAATATTTTTCGCTTGCTAAATATATTCAAGAGAATATAAGAACATTCCATAGAATATTGATGGAGGGTTCGATGGCTTTATCGCGCAAGACTTTTCTCCGAATCCTGGGCGGCGGGATCGTGATGGCGGCCGGGGCCGCGATTGCGGTGCCGCGGCTGGACGCCATGCCGGCCGTGGCCGTCGAAGGCTGGCGCGGGCCCGGGTCGGAGGAGACCGATCCGCGACGCCGGGCGCTCGCCTGGGCGCTGCTGGCGCCCAACCCGCATAATCTCCAGTCCTGGGCGGTCGATCTCTCGCGGCCCGACGAGATCGTCCTCCACGTCGACGCCGCGCGGCTGCTGCCCCAGACCGACCCGTTCTCGCGCCAGATCCTCATCGGACATGGCTGCTTCCTCGAGATCCTGGCGATGGCAGCGGCGGCCGATGGCTATCGAGCCGAGGTGACGCTCTTTCCCGAGGGCGCCTGGAGCCTCGACAAGCCGGTCGCGCGTGTTGTCTTCACCCGGCAGCCGGGGATCGCCGTCGATCCCCTGTTCGCCGAAGTGCCGCATCGACGCACGGTAAAGGGCAAGTTCGAGGCGCGCGCCCTCGATCCCGCGCACAAGGCGGCGCTGCTGGCCCGTCACCCTTACCCGGTGTTGCCGCTCGCCATCGTCGACGATGCGGAGAGCGTCGAGCGCCTGCGCGCGCTGGCCGTTGCCGGCTCGGAGATGGAAATGAACACCCATCGCACCCACAAGGAGAGCATCGACGTGGCGCGGATCGGCGCCGCCGAGATCGCGGCCCATCGCGACGGCATTTCGTTGAAGGGCCCGATGATCTGGGCGCTGCGCCAGGCCGGCCAGATGACGCCGGAAAAAGCCATGACGCCGGGAACGCTCGCCTGGAACGGCGGCCGCGACTATGTCATGGCGGGTTATGCCAGCGCTCGCGCCTTCGGCTGGATCGCCAGTGCCGACAATGCGCGGCCGACGCAGATCGCCACCGGCCGCGCCTTCGTGCGCCTGCAGCTCGCGGCGACGGCGCTGGGCGTGGCGCTGCAGCCGCACAGTCAGACCCTGCAGGAGTATCCCGAGATGGCCGATCTGCGCGCGGCCATGCACAGGCAGACTGGCACGTCGGCCGGCGCCACGCTGCAGATGTTCTTCCGGCTGGGCTATGCTGGCGACCCCGGCCCGTCGCCGCGACGGGCGCTCAACGGTTTCGTGACCGCATGACAGAGCCGCCGCTTGCTTTCCGCATCGTCAACTGGATCGGCATCATCGACCAACTGGCATCGACCGATGCCAACCGTCTCCTGCGGCCGCTCGGCCTGCAGAAGCCGCAGTTCATCGTGCTGAATCATTTCAGCCATCGGCCGGACGAGACCAAGACCATCACCTCGATCACCCGCGCCCTGCAGCAGCCGCAGCCGGGCGTCACCAAGAACGTACAGAAGCTGGTAGCCAAGGGCTGGCTGCGCGAGCGGGCCAACGGCGGCGATGGCCGCTCCAAGCTGCTGGCCCTCACCCCGGCCGGCCTCGCCAAGCATCGCGCCACGATCGCGGCTCTCGTGCCGGGACTGGCGCGCGCCTTCGCCGACTGGCCCGAGAAGGATCAGCGCACGCTGTTCGCACTGCTCGACCGGCTCAAGCTGTGGTTCGACTCCGACCGGGATCGGCCACAGCCGTGATCGCGTCGAGATAGGCCACGGCCATCCGCACGACCTCGTCCTCGAAGGCGCGGCTGCGGAGGAAGGGCTGCTCCTCCAGCACCGCGGCGCGGATGGCGCCGAGCGTCGCGCGGGTCATCACGAACAGCTGCTCGCGCGACAGCGCCGGCAGGATCGGGTGCGCCCCGCTGCCGACCTCGGCGCCGGCGGCGGCAATGAACGAGGCCACCGGTGCCATCAGTTCGATGCCGATGCCTTGTGCCAGGATCGCCTGCACCACTGCCTTGCGCGCCCGCTGTCGGCCGCGAAAGGCGTGGATGATCGTGCGGACCATGGCGCGCACGCGGCCCTCGAGCGAGGGATCGCTCTCGCCGCCAAGCGCCCGGCCGACATCGGCCAGCGCGATCTCCATCTCCCGCCGCGCCAGCGCCAGCAACAGCGCGTTCTTGTTGGCGAAGTACTGGTAGAGCGTGCCGATGCTGACGCCCGCCCGCTCGGCCACGGCATTGGTGGTGAAGGCGGCCAATCCACCCGCTTCGAGAATCTGAGCCGCCCCTTCCAGGATCGCCGTCACGGTTTCGGCCGCGCGTGACTGCCGCGGAATTCTTCTTTTCGTTTCAATGGTTTGGCGAGGTTTGGCCACGGCAGGGCTCCGTCGGCAAAGGCGAGTACGGAAACATGAGCATCGCTCATATATTCGCGTTCGGCAAAGACAATGGAGTTCCCCATGGACAGCCTGGCCTTCCTCTATTTCGCCCTCCTGCCGATGGTGGTGGTCGCGGCCCTGGCCGAGGGCCTGTGGCTCGCGCGCAGCCGTACCGAAGCCTACGACTGGAAGGCCTGGGCCTGTTCGCTGGCCGACCTCGCCGGCCGCCGCCTGCTGGGCTTCATTCCCTACGCGCTGGCAGCACCTTGGCTCGACTGGGTGTGGCAGCGCCGGCTCTTCACCCAGTCGCTCGACAGTGTCGCCTCGGTGCTGCTGCTCTTCATCGGGCTGGAATTCTTCTACTACTGGTACCACCGGACCGCGCACACTTCGCGCTGGTTCTGGACGTCGCATTCGGTGCATCACTCGCCCAACCAGTTCAACCTCGCCGCCGCCTATCGCCTGGGCTGGTTCGGCCGCTTCACCGGCACCTCGCTCTTCTTCACGCCACTGGTGCTGGTGGGCTTCACGCCGACCGCCGTGCTGACGGCACTGTTCCTGAACCTGCTCTACCAGTTCTGGATCCATGCCGACTGGATCCCCAGGCTGGGCTGGCTGGAGTACGTACTGAACACACCGTCGAGCCACCGCGTCCATCACGCGCGCAATCCCGAATATCTCGATGCCAATTTCGGCGGCGTGCTGATCGTCTTCGACCGTCTCTTCGGCACCTATGTCGAGGAGAAGAAGGACGTGCCCTGCGACTTCGGGCTGGTCTCGCCGGTTGTCTCCTCGCGTAATCCGTTCGTCGTCAATGTCGGGCCGTGGATCGGCCTGGCGAAGGATCTCGCCTCGGCACGCTCGCCGCGCGAGATCTGGATGTACCTGTTCGCCCCGCCGGGCTGGCGTCCGAACGGAGAGGGGCTGACCACGGCGGAACTCAAGAAGCGCGGTGTATCGGTTCAGCCCGCTATGAGCTAGCGTCGCCCAGGGCCGCCATGAAGACGCGCGCCAGCGTGGGTACTGTCGCGGGATTGTCGAGGACGCCGGGATCCTGGGCCAGCGCTTCCCACGCCGTGCCCTCGACGGCGGCCAGCGCCATGGCGAGCCGCGCCGCATCGGGCATTGTGCCGACGATGGCCGCGAACTTGGTCTGCAGGGCGGGGACGTAGACGCGCGCCTCTTCCAGGATCGCCTGGCGCCCCTGGACTTCGGGCAAGGTATCGCGAAGCGCGAGCGACAAGTCGAGCGTGCGCCGCTTCTCGGCCAGGAACACCGTCATCGCCCGGCGCGACGCTTCGTCGAGATTGGTCACGCCCGCGAGATCGACGGCGACCACCGCGTCGAGGAAGGCGCGCGTGCGCTGTCGTACGATCTCGACGGCGATCGCCTCGCGGTTGGGAAAGTACTGATAGAGCGATCCGACCGACACGCCGGCCCGTTCGGCGACGCGGGTGGTGGTGAGCCGGGTCCAGCCGTCGGTCCGAAGAATGCGAATCGCCGCCTCGACGATCGCCTCCACCGTGGCGGTGGAACGGTCCTGGGTCGGCTGTTTCCGCTGCTTTGGCGCACCTGCCAAGGGGCGATCTCCCATGCGAATGGACGGACTCCAGCGCGGCAACCATCTTCGGAACGTCGCTTATGGAGCCAATGCCGATGTCTTCTTCCCACCATCTCGTGACCGGCGCCACCTCGGGGATCGGCCTTGAGCTGGCCAGCCGCCTGCTGGCCGATCCGGCCTGCCGCCTCGTCGTCGGCGCGCGCCGCCCCGAGGCGGCGACTGCGCTCCGGGCGCTGGCCGGTCCCGAGCGCCTCGCGATCCTGGCACTCGATCTTGCGTCGCTCGCCTCGACTGCCGCCTTTGCCGAGTTGGTGGAAAGGCACTTCGCCCGCGACAAGCTTGCGTCGTTTGCCGCCAACGCCGGCCTGCAGATCGCCGGCCCGTGTCGCCTCACTGCCGACGGATACGAGGAAACGTTCCAGGCGAACTTCCTGGGACATGCCGTGCTGATCGAGCGACTCTTGCCTCACTTCGCACCGGGCGCACCGATCGTTCTGACGGCCAGCGGCACGCACGATCCGACGACCCGGGCGGCGCGGATGTTCGGCTTTAGAGGCGGGCTGTACGTCGGCGCCGACCGCGTTGCCAAAGGCGATCTCGACCCGGCTGCGTCGGTGGTTCAGCAGGGCCTGGACCGCTACGCCACGTCGAAGCTCTGCGCCATCCTGCATGTCTACGCGCTCGCGCGGCGGGCGGCGGCAAATGGACCGCGCTTCATTGCCTTCGATCCCGGCCTGATGCCGGGTACCGGCCTGGCACGCGAGCGTTCGGGCCTCGAGCGCTGGGCCTGGTCGAACGTGCTGCCGGTGCTGGCCCCCGCAATACCGGGCACCAGCACCGTGCGGCGGTCGGCGACGGCCTATGCGAGAGTCCTGACCGGCCGCGCCGTCCCGCGTGGCACCGGCCTGCACGTCGACTTCAAGCTCGCCGAAGCGCCGAGTTCGCGCGACTCGCGGCGCGAGGACTGGCAGGACGAGCTTCTCCGGTTCGTGGACCGCGTGGCGCTTGAGCGCTGAGCGTCGCGGCGGCAGAGTGCCGGCGAAGGAGAAACGCCATGGCGAGAGACAAGGTCTGCGTCGTGATCGGCGCCGGCGATGCGACGGGCGGCGCGATCGCGCGGCGCTTCGCCCGCGAGGGTTTCACTGCCGTCGTGACGCGGCGCAGCGCCGACAAGCTGCAGCACCTGGTGGCGCAGATAACGAAGGAGGGCGGCAAGGTCCATCCCTTCGGCTCGGACGCGCGCGACGAGGCCGAGGTCGAGAGACTGTTCCGCCAGATCGAGACCGAGATCGGCGAGATCGAGGTCTTCGTCTTCAATATCGGCGGCAACGTCCGCTTCGACATCCGCGACACCACGGCCCGCGTCTATCGCAAGGTCTGGGAGATGACGGCCTTCGCGGGCTTCCTGACGGCGCGCGAGGCGGCCAAGGCGATGGCGCCGCGGGGCCGGGGCACGGTGATCTTCACCGGCGCGACGGCGAGCCTGCGCGGCGGGCGCGGCTTCTCGGCCTTCGCCGGCGGCAAGCATGCGGTGCGGGCGCTGGCGCAATCGATGGCGCGCGAACTCGGGCCCCAGAACATCCACGTCGCCCATGTCGTGATCGACGGCGCCATCGATACCGAATGGATAAAGGCCAACTTTCCGGAACGCTACAACGCCGGCCCCGACGCCATCCTCGACCCCGACGACATCGCCGAAGCCTACTGGCAGCTCCACCGCCAGAAGCGCAGCGCCTGGACTTTCGAGATGGACCTCAGGCCGTGGAAGGAGAACTGGTAGCGCCCGGCCGCCGGGTAGCGTCCGGCCTGATCGGTCCTATCTCTTCGAGGTGGTCGCGGCACCGACGCCCGCACCCACCGCGCCGCCGATCAGGGCACCGGGCAGCACGCCGAGCGGCGTGAGCGCACCGACCGCGGCGCCCGAGCCGGCGCCGATGGCGCCGCCGGTCACGGCGCGCTGGCCCCAGGTGTCGCCGCAGGCGGTGAGACCGAGCAGGATAGTCGAGAGAACGAAAATCTTGGCCATGGTGCGGAACTCCCCGTTGCGCGTCTAGAAGCACGCAGGGTTACGAGGCCATGTGGCGCAAATGTGTTTCCATCTTGGCAATCCCCGGCAAATCCTGCCTCGATGCGATCCGAGTCTGCCACAGGCAGAGGAGCGGCGTGACGACGAGTTCCGTCGCCAGGGCCGTCACGACCAGCGGCGTCGCCGCGTCGCCCAGTGCCAGGCCAAGCAGGCGCGCCAAGCCGCCGATGACCACCAGCATCGTCAGCAGCCGAATGCGAGCGGTTCTCGCCTCGATCTCCGGTATGGCGCTCCAGAAGCCCAGACCGATCGCCAGCAGAAGACCGCTGAGATAGCGGTGATGGTTGTCGGCCCAACCAACGCTGCCCGACGGGCCATGCGCGATGTCCCACAAGCCCGCGGACACGGGCAGCAGCGCCGCGACCGCGATCGACACCTGAAGAGCGCGCTTTTCCCACATGCCCCTGCTACGTGCGCCGACGCGTGCCGGATCAGCGCCGCTTGGCCGCCTTCCCGATGCGGGTGTAGGTTGTTGCCATGCCCGCGCATTGGACGGTTTCCCATTCCGCCCGGCTGGTCGTCGCCGTCGCCAAGGACGACGTCACCCCGGCCGACATCGAGATGTATTTCGCCGACGTCACGGCCGACGGCGCCATGGCCTATGGCAAGATCTTCGCGATCACCCACACGCCCAAGGCGCTCAACGACGAAAACCTGAAGGCGCTGGGCGAGCGCGTCGTCTACTACGCCCAGCACGGCCAGATCGGGCCGGTGGCCATCGTCGCCGCCTCCGACGAAAGCTTCGCCCAGGCGGAGATTTTCGCCGCCGCGGCCCGGGTGAAGCGGCCGCTGGCGATCTTCCGCGAGCTGCACGCCGCCCGCGAATGGCTCGACGCGCAGACCGTGCCGCCGCCGGCCGGGCCGGGCTGACGGCGCATGCTAAAACACTTCGACCACATGACCGTGGCCGTGACCGACCTCGCCGCCGCCCGGCGCTTCTTCGCCCTGCTGGGGTTCGAGGAGGACAAGGCGGTGGTGATCGGCGGCCCCGTCATGGACCAGTACATGGGCGTGCCGGGGATCGAGGCCGACCATGTCACCCTCGTCCTGAAGGACGCCTCGCCGCGCTGCGAGATCCAGCTTCTGCACTACCGCAAGCCCGAGGCCGCGCGCGATCCCAGCGTCGCCCATCTCGACAAGATCGGTTTCAACCACATCTGCTTCGCCGTCTCCGACATCGACGGGCTGATCGCGAAAGTGACGGCGGCCGGCGTGAAGCTGCGCAACCAGCCGATGGTCTTCCACGACCGCAAGCTGGTATTCCTCGAAGGGCCCGACGGCATCGTCGTCGAACTGGCGCAATGGGCTTGAGAATGCAGACATGATTCGCAGCCGGCTGCTCCGCCGCGTGGCCTACGTGCGGCGCAATCGCTGCAGCGTGCTGGTGGCCGTGCTCTGCTTCTTCATCCTGCTCAACCCGCTGCTCTCGGGATCGACGATCGGCGCCACGATGCTGGCCACCAGCCTGTTCGTGATCCTGCTCCTGGCCGTCTGGGCGCTGCGCGTCCGCCGGCCGTTCGTCTGGGGCCTGGCGTTTCTCGCCTTCCTCACGATCGACGCGCTGGTGGCCGACCGTCTGGGCGAGACCTGGATACGGCCGCTGGCGCTCGCCGCCACCGCCGCCTTCGTCAGCACCGTCACGGTGGCCCTGCTGCGCTACGTGCTCGACCGGCGCCTCATCACCACCGACAAGGTGTTCGGCGCGGTCGCCGCCTACATCCTGATCGCGCTCTCCTTCGCCAGCGTCTTCGGCCTGCTGCAGGTCTTCGAGCCCCATGCCTTCAACGCCACCCACGGCAACGGACCCGACGGCCGTCTCAACTGGTCGGACCTGATGTATTTTTCCTTCACGGTGCTGACCTCGACCGGCTTCGGCGAGATCACGCCGGCGACGCCGCTGGCACGCGCCCTGGTCGTGCTCGAGCAGGTGCTGGGCGTGATGTACGTGGCCTTCCTGATCGCCCGGCTCGCCAACATGTACGGCCGCGAGCGCCGCCAGGGCTGACTTCGCACATCGAACCGGCCCGCCCGGGTGTCGGATGCTCGGGCACGGGGCGGGGCTATACTGGGGCCGGGTTCAAGGAGACAGACCATGACCATCGCTGCTGAAACCGAGCGCTTCGACGCCATCGTTATCGGCGCCGGCCTCTCGGGCATGTACCAGCTCCTGAAGCTGCGCCAGCTCGGCATGAAGGTCCGCGTCTACGAGGCGGGCGGCGGCGTTGGCGGCACCTGGTACTGGAACCGCTATCCCGGTGCGCGCTTCGATTCGGAAAGCTGGACCTACGGCTTCTCCTTCTCGCCCGAGGTGCTGAAGGAATGGGACTGGAAGGAGCATTTCTCCGGCCAGCCCGAGAACCTGCGCTACTGCGAGTTCCTGGCCGACAAGTTCGACCTCCGCCGCGACATCACTTTTAACGCGCGCGTCAAAGCCGCCCACTGGCATGACTCCGCCAACGAATGGGAGGTCACCTTCGAGGACGGCAAGCGTGCCCGCAGCCGCTTCCTGATCACCGCCATCGGCCCGCTGTCGTCGCCCACCATGCCGACGATCCCCGGCATCGCCGACTTCAAGGGAGAGTCCTGGCACACGGGACTCTGGCCGCATCGTCCAGTGAGCTTCGCCAACAAGCGCGTGGCGGTGATCGGCACCGGGGCCTCGGGCGTGCAGGCGATCACCGAGATCGCCAAGACAGTGGGTCATCTCACCGTGTTCCAGCGCACGCCCAACTGGTGCACGCCGCTGCGCAACAGCCGGATCGAGCCCGAGACCATGGCCGACATCCGTGCCCGCTACGCCGAGATCTTCGCCCAGTGCCGCGAGAACTGGGGCTGCTTCGTTCATGCCGCCGATCCGCGCCATTCGACCGATGTCACTGCCCAGGAGCGCGAGGCTTTCTTCGAGAAGCTCTACGCGCTGCCGGGCTTTGCCTTCTGGCAGGGCAATTTCCGCGACGTGCTGATGGACCAGGCCGCCAACGACGCCATGACCGCGTTCGTCACCAAGAAGATCCGCGCCCGCCTGAACGACCAGAAGGTGGCGGACAAGTTGATCCCGACCACCCACGGCTACGGCACGCGCCGGGTGCCGCTCGAGAGCGGCTATTTCGAGGTCTATAACCAGCCCAACGTGAATCTGGTCGACCTGCGCGAGACGCCGATCGAGCGCATCACCGGGAAGGGCCTCCGCACCAGCGACGTCGACTACGAGTTCGACATGATCGTCTACGCCACCGGCTTCGATGCCATCACCGGCGCCTTCGATCGCATCGATTTCCAGGGCCGCGGCGGTGAGAAGCTCAGGGACAAATGGGCCGACGGGCCGCACACCTACCTTGGCCTCAACGTCGCGGGCTTCCCCAACCTGCTCACGCTGGTCGGCCCGCATAATGCCGCGACCTTCTGCAACCTGCCGCGCTGCATCGAGCAGAACGTCGAGTTCGTGAGCGACCTTCTGGGCTACATGCGCGACAAGGGCCTCAGTCGCATCGAGGCGACGCCGGAGGCCGAGACGGTCTGGACCGCCCATGTCCACGACACCGCCTCGCGCCTGCTGCTGACCAAGGTCGATTCCTGGATGACCGGCGTGAACAAGAACGTCCCCGGCCGGCTGAAACGCACCTTCATGGCCTACGCCGGCGGCGCGCCGAAGTACCGCCAGAAGTGCGAGGAGATCGCGGCCAACGGGTATGAGGGGTTTACTTTGTCATCTCGCGCGGAGTAATCTCCGCGCTGGAGCGAAGCGAAGGATCCTTCGGCTGCGCCTCAGGATGACAAGAGCCTGCTACCGCGCCCCGCGCACCAGCCGGCCGGGCAGGGCGCCGGTGAAAGCGCCGTCGCGGTAGGTGACCTGGCCGCCCACGACCGTGGCGCGATAGCCCTCGGCCTTCTGCTCCAGCCGCCGCCCGCCGCCCGGCAGATTATGCACCGGATGCGGCGCCGAGACTTTCAGCCGGTCGAGACGATCAGGTTGATGTCGGCCTTGTAGCCGGCAGCCAGCCGGCCGCGATCGCCCAGCCCGACCGCGCGCGCCGGCACGTCGGTGAGCTGGCGCACCGCCCAGGGCAGCGGCCAGCGTTCGCCCGGACGGTCGCGCGTCCAGTAAGTGAGCGCATGCGTCGTGTAGCTCGCGTCGCAGATCAGCCCGTAATGCGCGCCGCCGTCGCCCAGCGCCATTACCGTGTTCTCGTGCCGCAGCATGCTCGCCATGTTGGCATCGGAGCAGTCGGTGTAGTTGGCGCCGGGATGAAACAGGATGGTGCGCCCATCGCCCTGCACCAGCAGGTCGTAGGCAAGCTCGAGCGGCGGGATGCCGAGTGCGGCCGCCCGCGCATCCAGCCGCTCCGCGGGGGGCGGCGTGTAGTTGGGTGGATCGCCCAGCACGAACATGTTGGCGACGCTCCGCATGAAGGCCAGCAACTGCGGATTGCGATAGACAGGCTCCTCGCCGAGAAGCCGCGCCTTCATTTCGGGATCTCTGAGCCGCGCCAGCTTCGCCTCGAGCGGCAGCCCCTCGATCGCGCGATAGCCGGGGCAGGTCGAGAAGGGATGGAACGACAGTTCGAGCCCATAGAGCAGCGCGACCGGCCGCGCCGCCACCTGGCCACGGATCGGCAGCCCGTCGCGGTTGGCGCGATCGACCTCGGCCAGCAGCGTCTTCCAGCGGTCGGGATAGATCGAGATGTCGAGCAGGGTGAAGGAGAGCGGCCGGCCCGAGGCCTCGACCAGGCGGCGCAGCATGGCGAACTCCGTCGACCCCTCGGTCGTGGTATCGCCGAAGTCGTCCAGAAGCTGGATCACGCCCTTGCCCGCCCGACGGAGGCCACGGGCGATCGCCGTCAGCTCTTCCTCGGCCGCGGTGATGGTGGGCGTCAGCACGCCCTCGGACGTGCGATGGAACAGCGAGCGCGAGGTCGAGAAGCCGAGCGCACCCGCGTTCACGCCCTCCTCGACGAGCGCGCTCATCGCCGCCATGTCCCCGGCCGTCGCCGGCTCGCGCTCGACGCCGCGCTGGCCCATGACGAAGACACGCAGCGGCGCGTGCGGCACCTGTGTGGCGAAATCGATGTCGCAGCGCCTGAGGGCCAGCGCATCGAGATAGTCGGGGAAGCTCTGCCAGTTCCACGGCACGCCTTCGCGCATCACGATCTCGGGGATGTCCTCGACCCCCTCCATGACCTTGATCAGCGTGTCGCGGTCCTCGGGCCGGCAGGGCGCGAAGCCGACGCCGCAATTGCCCATCAGCACCGTCGTCACGCCGTGGCCGGAGGAGGGCGTGAAGCGATCGTCCCAGGTCGCCTGCCCGTCGTAGTGCGTGTGGACATCGACGAAACCCGGCGTCACCGCGAGTCCCTTGGCGTCGATCTCCTCTCGGCCCGCGCCCGCGATCTTGCCGACGGCGGCGATTCGTTCGTCCTTTACCGCGACGTCCGCTTCGCGTGGCTCGCTGCCGGTGCCGTCGAGCACGGTGCCGCCGCGCACCACGAGGTCGAATGGGGCTGCCATGGCTTCCTCCCGCGAGAGACGGTTGCACGGGTTCGTGCCTCTTTGGTCAGCAGCTTGGGCTGCTGAAGGGAACGCTTGAGGAACGCATAGGTCATTTGCGCTCGGCTTCCGGCTTGCCTGTCGGTAGCATCAGGGGCAGGAGACATTAGGAAATGGCAAACCCAAAATCGCACAAAGCGCCCAAGTCCGGTATTGGCGAGGAACTGAGGCAGGCGGGAGCACGTGCGGTCGCGACAAGCCCTACGGAGAAGAAAAACTACGCGGAGAGATTCTCTCGGGCGCTGGCATCGCGCATTTCACGAGAATTGAGAGGCAGCTTCCCCGGCATTCTTCCGGATGCAGACGGCAAAGGACAAGAGTCACGCGCTCGGTCTTCGAAGGGTTACAAACGTCTCGACGTTAACTACTCGACGATCGAACTCGGGCTTGGATTGGGCGTTTCGATCAAGACGATCAACTTCCGGGATGCCACGACGAAGCGCTACACGAAGAATTACACCCGGGTCGATGCCGAACTGAGAGCCGAGGCGGCCGACTATCATGAGCGGCAACCCTATGCCGTCATGGTAGCTCTGATTTTTCTACCTGTCGATTGCTGCGACGACGGAGAGGCGAGGAGCAATGCTCCATCGAGTTTCGGCCAAGCTGTTCAGATCTTCAGATTTCGCGGCGGCCGAGAAAAGCCCGTCGATGCATCGTTGCTATTCGAGCGGGTGTTCATCGGCTTGTACCATCACGAGTCCGAGCAGAACGGACTGGTACAGTTCTTCGACGTGCGAAAGTCTCCACCCAAACGAGGCAGGCCGAAGACGCCATTGACGTTGGAAGGAGTAGTTGCGGAAATCGTCAAGGCTTATGACGATCGAAACAGGCCAGTCTTCGTGTGGGATGACGGTGCTACGGATGCCGTTGTCTTGCCCGCGGAGCTTCCAGACGACGAAGAAGAGTAATCAACGCTCGCGGTGGTTTTTTGCCCGGTACATGCAGGCTTCGTGTTTCGCATTCCCAAACCACGGCGACATGAAACCCGGCCCGTCGCAATGCACTTCGCTTCGTGATGTCTCGCTGACGGTTGGCTCGAATTTTGTCGATCCAGAATTTCCGGTTCCGTTTCGGCACGGTTGCCTTCGCGCAGCCAGAGTGCCCATGCCAAAAACAGCCATGCACGAATATCGCCCATCCCTTCGACTGGTTGGAGAGGTCCGGTGAACCGGGCAGACGGCGGCGATTGCACCTGTAGTGTAGTCCCGCAGCGGTGAGATACGAGCGGACCGCGAGTTCTGGACCTGTGCTTCGTTGGCGAATGCCCGCCATTCGTAAAGAGGTATCGGAGTCCGTCGTCAAACTCTTTCGCGGCATGACGTGGAGTTCTATGAAGCGCCCGCGGTTGCGTAGACACGCTCCTTACGAGAACCGATCTTGCCCCGTGCCGCTTCCATTTTCTCCAGGTGAGCAGCGATGGCTGGCTTGAAGCCAGCCTTGAAGCGCAGCTTGCTCGCGCAGATACGACTGTAAAATCCTGCTGTCGCACGGATGGATAGCGGGTTTCCTGGATGCTGCAGAAAATTCGCGAGTGATCTATTGGGTCGCGAAACGGGCCAAGTCGCCTTGGCGACGGCATATCGCTTCCTGCCGTCCCACCACGCTGCGGTAGGCCAAGGGCTGCCCGCCTCGAGCGGCGTACCGAGGTCGCCTTCGAACGACTTCGATTCAGCGAGTTGCTCTCCGATCCACGTCGAGACCTCGACGTTCACGGCATTGCCCACGAGCATCCATCTGCGTCGCTGATTGAATGGCCGGCCGGCGCCAGTTACCTGACCTTCGAGGTCGGTCCAACCATCTGGAAAGCCTTGAAGCCGCTCCGCATCTCGGACATCAGGAGTGACGACCGAGAGATCCGGCATAAGGATCGCGGGTGGAGAAGGTATGCCCATGGTCGATCCGCCTTTGAGCGTGGGCACGCAGTCCTCTCCCCACCCCAAGCCACGGTTCCCTTCGGTCCAGTAGAAGCCATGAGCAGCCTCGTTCAACGGTTTCTCTGTCTCATCGGGCGTTCCATCGCCATGGAAGAGGGTATCGCGAGGGTCGCCTTCCAATGTGGCAAACAGGAAGATGCGCTTCCGTCGTTGCGGTACGCCGAATGCAAGAGCGTCTATCGTTCGATAAGCCCATCGATATCCGAGTCTCTCCAACGCCGAGAGGACTTCGGCCATATATTCGCCGCGGTGAAGTTGTCGCCAGTTCGGTACATTTTCGATCAGTACGTGCGGAAATGGCCGGGCCTTCAGTAAGTCGATCGTCTCTCGGATCAGGCTAGACCGCCCCCCAGAGAAGCCCTTGGTCAACCCCGCCTGCGATAGATCCGTACACGGAAATCCGGCCGTTAGAAGATTCGATGCAGCAGGGATCATGCTAACGACATCGGATGTCTCTCGAATGTCATCAACGATCGGAACACCAGCAAATCGACGTGCAAGCACTGCTTTTGCGTCGTTGTCATTTTCGCAAAACAGTGACGTCTTGTGGCCGCTTTGGTGCAAGCCGAGCTCGAGACCGCCGATGCCGCCGAATATCGCGGTTACGTTCATTGTCTTTTTTTGCGAGGGGTACGCTGACATGAGGGCAAGCGTAGCATGTCGAAGGTCAAAACTCGAGCGCTTCTTAAAGCTCGTCAGCATCGCTAATCTCCCCGGCAGTCGGCTTCGGCGTCGAAGTGATCCACAGTCTGCTGATGGTCGTTCGCGCCAAGTTTAGTTCGGAAAGCAAGCCGCATGTTCAACCTAAAGTTGTATCATTATATTGAAATTCGCCCATGGTTACAAACGATCGAATTGAACGCGGAGACGGCCATTCTGCGCCGGCTGGTCAAGGAGTTGTGAGATGGAAAAGAAGCTTTTTGCCGATCTCGTCACCAGCCTCAAGGAGGCGGCCGCCATCTCCAAGGGCAGGGCCAGTCCCTCGCGGCAATTCAAGGTCGCGGCGCCCAACGTCAAGGGCGTGCGCGAACGCACCGGCCTCAGCCAGAGCGAGTTTGCCCGCGTGATGCGCGTCGGCGTCCGGACCCTGCAGAACTGGGAACAGAAGCGCTGCGTGCCGACCGGCCCGGCCGCCGCCCTGCTCAGGATCGTGGCGACCGCCCCTGATTTGGCGTTGAAGGCGTTGCATCGTTAGCCGCCTCGACCCCACGGCTGGTGGTGCGGCGATGGCTTGCGCCAGCGCTTTGCTGGCATTCTGGGGTCGCTCATTTTTCTTTTAGGAAAATTTGCAAGTTCAGCAGGATTGTGATAAAGAAAAGCCTACGGTGGGCGTTCCCTAGGAGCGCCGCCGGCCCGCTCCGCCCCTTGTAATCGAGGCGCTTCTTGGCGGGCTTTTTGTGCTCAAGATCCGGGAAAACCCCATGATCTCGACACCGGCAATCGTGGCCGCGTATCGCGGCGAGATTCTGCTCGCGCGCGTGGAGGACTATGTGCGGCGTGGCCGGCCCCTCAGGGCAAAGGCGATCACCTATCTCAAGGCACGCTATCTCTCCGCCGTGCGGCTCTACCGCGAGACCTCCGACCTGCAGGAGCTGTTCGATCTCGAGGCCGAGGTCGCGCTGCGCGGCGAGACCATGCCGTCGCTGAAGGTGCAGGCCTGCGACTTCGCGCGGCGACAGCAGGCACATCTCGATCGCCTGAACGCCGGTCCCGCCGCGTGGGGCGAGACCGAGCGCACCGTCGTCGCCGCGGCGCGGGAATTTTTCGACGGATGCCGGAAGGCGCCGAAGCATTGACTCTGAATCCCAGGAGATCCCGATGACCAGACCGACGACCAACGCCGCCGCGCGCGGCCGTATGCCCGCGGCCCTCGTGCCGCGCGCCGCCGCGCACTTCTTCCGCCTGCTCGCCGCCTCCGGCTCGGTGAGCTGGGCGGCCAAGCGGAGCGGCCTGTCGCGCACCGCGCTCTACTATCACAAGAAGACGAATCCGGCCTTCGCCAGGCGCTGGGCCGATGCTTCGGAGCTGGGCGTCGCCCGCGTGCGCGACGAAGTCTTCCGTCGCGCCGTCGTCGGCATCAAGAGGCCCGTATTCCAGCGCGGCCAGATGGTCGGCAAGGTGAAGGTCTACGACAACCGCCTGCTGTGGTCGCTGCTCAAGGCGCACGAACGCGAGACCTATGGCGACAAGCGTCCGCAGCGCGAGGGTGGCGCGCCGTTCGACCTCGCCCGCCGCCTCGATGCCGCCGACGAGCGCATCGCCAAATACGAGGCCGAGCTGCGCGCGGCGGCGAGGCAGAAGAATTCATAGCTTCCGGACCGCGAGCCGGAGGCTCGCGGTTCGCATGATGAGGAAAACCATGCTCGATCACGTGAACACACAGGCCGACCACGACCGCGCGCTGGAGACGGTGCGCCGCTTCCGCAAGGACCCGCTCGGATTCGTCAAAATGGCCTTTCCGTGGGGCGAGGCCGACTCGCCGCTCGCCGGCCACGACGGTCCCGAGCCGTGGCAGGCCGAAATCCTTGCCGGCATCCGCGATGCCCTCGCGCAAGGCCGCTCGCCGGTGCGCGTCGCCGTCGCCTCGGGCCATGGCGTCGGCAAGTCGGCGCTGGTGGCGTGGCTGATCCTGTGGTCGCTCGCCACGGCGGCGCACACGCGCGGCGTGGTGACAGCCAACACGGAGACCCAGCTAAAAACCAAGACCTGGGCCGAACTCTCTAAATGGTATCGGCTCGCGGTCTGCCACAACTGGTTCACCCTGGGCGCCACCTCGATCGCCTCGGCGGTCGAGAGCGAGGCGGCGGGCTGGCGCTGCGACCTGGTGCCGTGGTCGGCGCACAATCCCGAGGCCTTCGCCGGCCTGCACAACCAGGGTGGACGGCTGCTCCTCGTGTTCGACGAAGCCTCGGCCATTGCCGAGCCGATCTGGGAAACGGCGGAAGGCGCGCTGACCGACGCCGGCACCGAGATCGTCTGGGTGGCCTTCGGCAACCCGACGCGGAACGGCGGCCGCTTCCACGACTGCTTCGGCCGCTTTGCCCGCACCTGGAACGGGCGCCACGTCGATGCGCGGCAGGTCTCCTTCACCAACAAGGCGCAGATCGCCGAATGGGTGCGCGATTACGGCGAGGACTCCGACTTCGTGCGGGTCCGCGTGCGCGGCGTCTTCCCGCGCGCCGGGGCGTTGCAGTTCATCGACGGCGAGCGTGTGCGCGAGGCGATGACCCGCGATGTGCCGCCGGCACCCTACGATCCTCTCGTCATGGGCGTCGACGTGGCGCGCTTCGGCGACGACCGCAGCGTGATCTTCATCCGCAAGGGCCGCGACGGCCGCAGCTGGCCGATAGAGAAGCTGAAGGGCCTCGACTTGATGCAACTCGCCGGCCGGGTCTGCGAGCGCGCGGCCGAAGTGCGGGCCCGCGCCGTATTCGTCGACGAGGGCGGCATCGGCGCCGGCGTCGTCGATCGGCTCAGGCAACTGGGCGTACCCGGCGTGCATGGCATCAACTTCGCCTCCAAGCCGGACGGCTGGACGCCGGAGGGCCAGGCGCCGCTCTACGCCAACAAGCGTGCCGAGATGTGGGGCAGGGTGAAGGGCTGGCTGGAGCAGGGCACGCTGCCCGACGATTCCGACCTGGCGCAGGACCTCACGGGTGTCGAGTACGGCTACGACGCGCGCAACGCCATCCAGCTCGAACGCAAGGAGGACATGAAGAAGCGCGGGCTGCTGTCACCCGACATCGGCGATGCGCTGGCGCTCACCTTCGCGTGGCCGCTGCGGCCGGAGATGGATTACCGGTGGGACGATCCGCCGGGACAGGTGCGCTTCCTCGAAGTGAATGACGACTACGACATGTTTCATGATCTTTGAGCGCCTCATGGTCTTCCGGACCGCGGGCCTCAAAGCGCGGGGGCGCTACCCCGCGCGGAGCCCGCTCATGAGCGTGAGCGGGCCGGAGGCCCGCGGTCCCCATGAACGTGAAGATTGCGAGAGTTGAACTTCGAAAAATCATGGTCGCCGCCCTGCTTACCTCTGCGGCGATCGCGAGGGCATCGGGAAAATATTGGCAAACATGACAACGACATCAAGAGGCGACCAATGACCAAAGGAGCAGACACGACGGCTTTCGATGACGCCACCTGGGCTTTTCTCGAGAACGAGAAGCTCGAACAGACGCGCGACTACCTGCGCCGCGGCCGGCCCTATGCGGCGCTCGCGCCGGCCGATCTGCAGGCGCGCTGGGTCGCGGCCTTCCGCGATTTCGCAGCCGATATCGGCGACGACGAGGACCTCGTCCGCATGTTCGATCTGGAGGCCGAGTATCGGCTGCGCGGTCTGCGGTTGCCCGTGGAACTCGTCGCGGCCGAGCAGGAAGCCCTCGACCGCGGGATGGCGGATTGGCTCGCCGAGGACCCCGACTCGTGGGACCACATGGCCGACCAGGCGATGGACGAGATCGCCGTGTTCACCGTCGACACAGCTGCGGCACCGAAGAGTTGAAGGAATGGCATGGACAGGCTTGCTCTTCCGCCGGCCGCATGTTACAAAATGCAACATCGTGGTCGACCCGGTCCCGTTCCAACGTCCCATCCGATGGAGCGATCTCCGTTCGGACGAAGCGGAAAGAGTGATCCGGACATGGGCGCAGGACACGTCGCGGATTCTGATTTCAGATCATGCCTTCGACCGGCTCGGCGAACGCTTCGACGAAGAGCCCCTCGACACGCCGACCGTGTACCGGATTCTCAAGGCCGGCCGGGTGTTCGGCGACCCGATCAGGAACGAGCGCGGGCACTGGCAAACGACCATGGTCCTGCGCATGCCCGGTGGCCGCGACGCCGGAGCGGTGACGGTGATCCTGAGGGAAGACCGGAAGTTGATCGTGCGAACGGTGATGTGGAAGGATTCCTGGAGATGACCGACAAGGACTTGTTCCACTACACGCAGAGCGGACTCGACAATGTCTGGCTGGCGAACGGCTGGCGGCGCGAGAAGACCGACTACGGCCAGGCCTTCGCCATCGAGCATGCCGATACGCTCCATCGGGCGATCGCCGACGCGATCGTGCGCTTTCCCGAGCCGCTGCGCGGTCAGGAAGCGCGGTTCCTGCGCACGGTTCTGGAACTCTCCCAGGAACATTTCGCCCGGCTTCTGGGCGTGGACCGGGCGACGGTGATCCGCTGGGAGAAGGCCAGGACGACGGCGCTGGATCGCGCATACGACATTGCCGTCCGCGCATCCTACGAGGCCCGGGCAGCGGGCAACTCGCTCGTCCTCAAGATCATCAAGGAGATGCAGGAAGCCGATGAGCGCAAGCATGGCGAGCTTCATCGCCACGTGTTCGAGACGGCGAAAGCGGGATGGCGCGAACGCAAGCGGGCGGCCTGAGACGTGGATGACGTGCCATGGCTGACGTGAAACCGATCCGCCGCGAGGCCGACTACGAGGGGGCGCTGGCCGAGGTCGAGCGTCTGTGGGGCGCAAAGTCGGGCATGCCGCGGGGCGACCGGCTCGACGTGCTGGCGACGTTGATCGATGCCTGGGAGAGCGAGCACCATCCGATGGACCCGCCCGATCCCATCGAGGCCATCAAGTTCCGCATGGAACAGCAGAATCTCACGCGCAAGGATCTCGAAGGTATCCTTGGCACCCGCACGCGCGTCGCCGAGGTGCTGAACCGGCGTCGAGGACTTTCGATCAACATGATCCGCCGGCGTCACAAGGAACTCGGCATTCCGGCCGAGGTCCTGATCCGGTCGTCGCGCCTCAAGCCGCCGCCTGGCCTTTTCCGTTTAGACCGCAGCGGCCGGCGATTTCAATCCACCGGCTGGGTCGCTAGGCTCGGCGTGCGGGAAGCGAACGAGGAGATCGAAATGGTCCGCAAATCGTCCAGAGCCGCCGAGGACGCCTTGATCGAAGCGCAGGACCTCGCCTTCGAGGCCTGGGAAGCGACCACCTCGGCGCGCCGCAAAGCGTTGGCGAAGAAGGCGCTGGCCCTCAGCCCGCTGTGCGCCGACGCCTACAATATTCTGGCCGCCGAGGCCCGGGCGGGCTCGGACGACCAACTCGACCTGTGGCGCCGGGGTGTCGCGGCGGGAGAGGAAGCGCTCGGCAAGAAGGCCTTCGCGGAGATGGCCGGGCATTTCTGGGACTTTCTCGAAAGCCGTCCCTACATGCGTGCCCGTTTTGGTCTCGCGACGGCGTTGTGGGAGCGTGGCACTCACGACGAGGCCATCGACCATGCGCGGGCAATGCTGGCGCTCAATCCGAACGACAGCCAGGGCGTTCGGTACAGCCTCGCGGCCTGGCTCGCCGAACGGGAGCGCGACGGGGATCTCGAAGCGCTGCTGGCCGACTATGCCGACGAATATTCCGCCTTCTGGGGTTGGACGAAGGCGTTGCTGGCCTTTCGCAAGTCGGGGGATACGCCCGAGTCGCGGAAGCAGCTAGCCGAAGCGGTCGAGATCAATGCCCACGTTCGCGACTACTTGTGTGGCGACAAGCCGATGCCGCGCCGGCTGCCGTCCTACTACAGTCCGGGCGATCCGAGCGAAGCGATCTTCTATATCGAAGGCTTCCGCGTGGCCTGGCAGCGCACGGCCGGCGCGCTGGACTGGCTGCGCAGCCGGCTCCCTGCGGCGAAGAAATCGGCGCGCCGCAAGACGGTACATTGATGGCGGTTTGACAGTCCCGCCGTTCGGGCTTGCATCGGAACCACCGGCGGCGCTGTCAGACGATGGACCGCAACCTGCTGTAACGGTTCGGAAAATCGCTGCCTGGACGACGACCTCGCGAACACCTGGCCGATCTGGATCGGGACACTTCGTGTTCGCAGGAACGGCGGTCTAGCGCCTCAGATCACCCGCTGCGTCCGCGCAAACGCCATGTAGAGCTCGTGCGCGCGGGCGGCGATCGGGCCGGGCTGCAGGTCGCGGTCCTCGTAGCGGCTGACGGGCTGCACCTTGCCGGCATTGCCGGTGGTGAAGATCTCGTCGGCCTGGTCGAGTTCGGCGGTCGTGACGGTGCGCTCCTCGACGGCGATGCCGGCCGTGCGCAGCAGCTTCACCGTCCGGTTGCGCGTGATGCCGGCCAGGAAGCTGCCGTTGGGCACCGGTGTGGCGACGACGCCATTTCGCGCCAGGAACACGTTGGAGCTACAAGTCTCGGCCACGTTGCCGATGGCGTCGAGCACGATGCCGTTGTTGAAGCCGCGCTTGGCCATCTCGGCCACGCCGCGCGAGGAGTTGGGATAGAGGCAGGAGGCCTTGGCGTCGGTTGGCGCGCTCTCGGGCGTTGGCCGGCGGATGCTGCGGCAGAGGCCGAGGGTCAGCGGCGTGCCGGCGCGCATCGGCGAGAGGTAGGTGCAGAGCAGGAACTGGCAGGAGTCGGGATCGACCGAGATCGGGCCGGCGCCGCCCTTGCCGGCCCAGAACATCGGCCGCACGTAAAGCTCGGCTTTGGGGCCGAAGCGGCGCACGCTCTCGTGCATCAGCTTCAGGATTTCTTCCGGCGTCTGCGTCGGGTTCAAGCCCAGCGAGCGGGCGGAGCGCACGGCGCGTTCCGCATGGAGGTCGAGGTCGGGGCCGCAGCCCTCGAAGGCGCGGCCGCCGTCGAATACGATGGAGCCCAGCCACATGGCGTGGTCGCGCGGGCCCAGGATCGCCGGGTTGCCTTCGTGCCACGTGCCGTTCCAGTAGGTGAGCGTGTCCATTCTTCTCTCCGCTGCGGAAGCGGGCGCTTCTAGCAGACGATGAGCGGCGCTGCCATCCTGGCGTTGGCGGCGGCCTTCTGCTTTGCCCTCGCGCTGATCCTGACCCAGTACGGCCTGCGGACCATGCCGTCGTGGCGCGCGCCGCTCTACTCGATCGGCGGCTCGGTGGCGGTGGCCTGGCCGCTGGCCGTCGTGTTCGTCGACTGGTCGAGCGTCGGCGTCGAGGCCGCGCTGATCTTCGCCACCGTGGGCTGCATCTTCCCCGTGGTCGTGTCGATCCTGGCGGTGCGTTCCAACGAGGCGCTGGGGCCGGCGGTCTCGGGCGCCGTCGGCAACGTGACGCCGGTGTTCGCGGTGCTGGGCGCGGTGCTGTTCCTGGACGAGCGGCTGGGCCTCAGCCAGGTGGCGGGCCTGGCCATGGTGGTGGGCGGCGTGGCGCTCCTTGCCTTGCGCGGTGGGGCCGGTGGCCGGCATTGGTCGGTCTGGGTGCTGGGCCTGCCGCTGGCCGCGGCGATGGTGCGCGGCGGGGTCCAGCCGGCGATCAAGACGGGCCTCGCGCTGTGGCACGAGCCGCTGGCCGCCGCCGCGATCGGCTACACGCTGTCGACGGTCGTGATCCTGTCGCTGGTCGGCCGCCGGGCCTGGCGCGAGGGCCCGGCCCATCCGGCGGGCGTGCGCTGGTTCCTGGCCGTGGGCTTCGCCAACGGCACGGCGACCTTTCTTCTCTATGCCGCGCTGGGCCTCGGCTCGATCGCGCTCGTCGCCCCGCTCGTGGCGCTGTTCCCGCTGTTCGCCGTCGTGCTCAGCTACTTCTTCCTGCGCGGCGAGCAGCTCCATGCCGTCGGCCTGCTGGGCGTCGTGGCGAGCGTCGCGGGCGTGATTTTGCTGCTGGTCGGCACCTGAACCGCTATCATGGGGCATGCGCAAAAATCGTTTCGGCCTCTCCGTCGCCCTTGCCACGCCCTTTGGCGAAGACCGGTCGATCGACCTGCCGCGCTTCGTGGCGCACGGCCGCCAGTCGCTGGCCGATGGCTGCAACAGCCTGACCGTGTTCGGTACAACGGGCGAGGGCGCCTCGCTCGGCCTCGACGAACGCCAGCGCGCCCTGGGTGCCCTGGTGGGCGCGGGCGTCGATCCCGCGACGCAGCTCGTCGTCGGCATCGCCGCCGCCTCGGTCGAGGATGCGATCGCGCAGGGCCGCGCCGGGCTGATGCTGGGCTGTCCGAGCTTCCTGCTGGCGCCGCCCTTCTACTTCAAGAGCCCGGGCGACGAGGGACTGTTCGACTGGTTCGCCGCCGTGCTTCAGGGCCTCGGCCCCAAGGCCAGCAACGTCATCCTCTATCACATCCCGCAGGTGACTTCGGTCGGCCTGTCGGTGGCCCTGATCGATCGCCTCAAGAAGGCTTTTCCGCAGCAGGTCACGGGCGTGAAGGACTCTTCGGGCGATTGGGCGAACAGCCAGGCGCTGCTCGAACATCACGCCGACCTGCACATCCTGATCGGCGACGAGCGGCTGCTGGCCAGGGCGATGAACCTCGGCGCCTCGGGCACGATCTGCGGCCTGGCCAACATCGCGCCCGACCTGATGCAGGCGCCGGTCGCCGGCATCGAGGAGCCGCGCATCGCCGAAATCATTGCCGAGTTGGTGCCCTTTGCCTTTACCGCCGCCTGCAAGGCGCTGGTCGGCCATCGCCGCAACGATCCGGGGGCCTGGAGCCGCATGCGGGCGCCGCTGCGCTCGCTGACCGAAGCCGAATGCGTGAAACTTTTCGCCGCTGTCGACAATATCCGCGCCAGGCGCGCGGCGTAGGAGATCGCCATGACCGCACCGCTCACCATCCGCCTGCATCCCAGCGACAACGTCATCGTGGCGCGCATGGACATCCTGGCCGGCACCAAGGTCGAGGGCGAGGTCGCGGCGGCCACGCGCGTGCCGCCCGGCCACAAGATCCTGACCCGTGCGGTCAAGAAGGGCGAAGCGCTGCGCAAGTACAACCAGATCATCGGCTTTGCCACCGAGGACATGGTGCCGGGTGCGCACATCCATACGCATAACTGCGTCATGGGCGACTTCGAGCGCGACTATGCGTTCTGCGCCGATGCCCATCCGACCGAGTATCTTGTTCCGCCAGCGACGTTCCAGGGCTACCGCCGCGCCGATGGCCGCGCGGCCACGCGCAACTATCTCGGCATCGTGACCACGGTGAACTGCTCGGCCGCCACCAGCCGCATGATCGCCCGCCACATCGAGCCGCTGCTCAGCGCATTTCCCAACATCGACGGCGTGGTGCCGCTGACCCATGGCGGTGGCTGCGGCATGGCGGCCTCGGGTCTCGAGATGGACGTGCTGCGTCGCACGCTCGCCGGCTACACGCGCCATCCCAACATGGCGGCGGTGGTCGTGCTCGGACTCGGCTGCGAGACCAACCAGATCTCGGGCCTGATGAACGCCGAGGGCCTCAAGGAAGGCCCCAAGCTGATCCCGATGGCGATCCAGGACGAGGGCGGCGTTTCCAAGACCGTGATGCGTGCCGTGGGCTTCCTGAAGGAGCTGCTGCCCGAGGCCAACAATGTAAAGCGCGAGGCGATCCCGGCCAGCGAGCTGATCCTGGCGCTGCAGTGCGGCGGCTCGGACGGCTACTCCGGCATCTCGGCCAATCCGGCACTTGGCGCCGCGGTCGACCTGCTGGTGCGCAACGGCGGCTCGGCGGTGTTGTCGGAGACGCCGGAGATCTACGGCGCCGAGCACCTGCTGACCCGCCGTGCCGTGAGCCGCGAAGTGGGCGAGAAGATCGTCGAGCGCATCAAATGGTGGGAGGATCACTGCGCGAGGACCGGCGGCGAGATGAACAACAATCCCTCGCCCGGCAACAAGGCGGGTGGCCTCACCACGATCCTCGAGAAGTCGCTGGGCGCGGTGGCCAAGGGCGGCACCACCAACCTGGTCGATGTCTACAAATACGCCGAGCCGATCACGGCCAAGGGCTTCGTCTATATGGATTCGCCCGGCTACGATCCGGTCTCGGCCACCGGCCAGGTGGCGGGCGGCGCCAACGTGCTCTGCTTCACCACGGGCCGCGGCAGCGTGTTCGGCTGCAAGCCCACGCCCTCGCTCAAGCTCGCGACCAACACTTCGCTCTATCGCCGCATGACCGACGACATGGACATCAACAGCGGCACCATCGTCGATGGCGAGGAGACGATCCAGGAGAACGGCCGGCGCATCTTCGAGCTGATCCTGGCCACCGCGTCGGGACAGAAGACGAAATCCGAGGCGCTGGGCATCGGCGACGACGAATTCGAACCGTGGAAAATCGGAGCCACGATGTGACGGCGGCGGTCGTCCCGCTCCTGGAACGTCCCGACCTCGCCGAGCAGGTCGCGGTCTGGGGGTTCGCCGAGTGGGGCCATCTCAATCCCGGCGAGACGCTCGCGCAACGCGTGATCCGCATCCGCGGCAAGATGAACACCGATCGTGTACCGGCAGTCTTCGTGGCGCTCGGCGCCGATGGCGGCATCGTCGGCACCGCCTCGCTCATCTTCGACGATCTCGAAGGCGATCCGCGCAATCCGTGGCTGGCCAGCGTCTACGTGCTGCCGGAACACCGCAAGAAGGGCATCGCCTCGGCGCTGGTGCGCGCCGTCGAGGACGCAGCCCGCCGCCTCGGCTATTCGCGGCTCTATCTTTTCACCTCCACGGCACCCGACCTCTATGCAGGCCTCGGATGGCGGCCGCTCGAGGGGCGCGACTACCGCGGGGAGCACATCCAGGTGATGGACAGGACTCTGTGAGGAAATGCTCATGCCGGAAGATCTGCATTATCTGTCGCTCGACGAGGTCGCGCGGCGCCTGAAGGCACGCAAGCTTTCCTCGGTCGAGGCGACCAGGTCGATCCTCGCGCGCATCGAAAAGCTCGATCCCGGATTGAAAGCCTATGCCACCGTGACGGCCGACCGCGCGCTGGCCGATGCGGCGCGGCTCGACGCCGAGACCGCTGCGGGCAAGTCGCGCGGCGCGCTGCACGGTGTGCCGATTGCCGTGAAAGATCTCTGCAATACCGCCGGCATTGCCACTGCGGCGGGCATGGCGATCCATCGCGGCAATGTCCCGGCCATGGACGCCACCGTCGTCACGAAGCTCCGAGACGCCGGCGCGGTGATCCTGGGCAAGCTGCAGATGACCGAAGGCGCCTACGGTGCCCACCATCCCGACATTCCGGCGCCGCTCAATCCGTGGAACGCGGCTTACTGGACGGGATCGTCGTCGTCGGGTTCGGGCTCGGCGACCGCCGCGGGGCTCTGCTTTGCCTCGCTGGGCTCCGACACCGGCGGCTCGATCCGCTTTCCCTCGACCATGAATGGCCTCACCGGCCTGAAGCCGACGTGGGGCCGGGTGAGTCGTGCCGGCGTCTTTGCGCTGGCCGAATCGCTCGACCATATCGGGCCGATGACGCGGAGCGCCCTCGACGCCGCCATCGTGCTGGGCGTGATCGCCGGCGCCGATGCCGACGATCCGACGGCGGTCAGCCTGCCGGTTCCCGATTATGCCGGCTCTATCGGCACCGGCGTGCGTGGCCGGCGCATCGGCGTGCCGACCAATCTGCATGGCCTCGACGGCGATGCGCAACGCGCCTTCGATGGCGCGGTCGCGACCTTGAAGCAGGCCGGCGCCACGCTCGTCGATGTGAAGCTGCCCGAGTCTTTCGATCAGGCGGGCTATGATTGGGTGCCACTCTGCGGTGTCGAAGCCGCGGTCGCTCACGAGACGACCTATCCGGCGCGGGCAAAGGAATATGGCCCGGTCCTGGCCGGGTTGCTCGATCTCGGTCGTAGTCTGTCCGCCGTCGATCTTGCCAAGCTGCAGCTCAGGCGCGCGGCGCTGACCGGTGCGCTCAACACGCTGATGGCCTCGGTGCACGTTCTGCTGATGCCGGTGATGGGCACGGCGGCGTGGTCGCTCGAGGCGATCCAGAAGGCCGGGCGCGATCCCGATAGCGTGGCGGGGCGCCTGCGCTACACGGCGCCGTTCGACCTGAGCGGTCATCCGACACTGACCCTGCCGGGCGGGCTGACGCCCGAAGGCGTCCCGACCGGTTTCCAGATCGTCGGCCGGGCCTTCGACGAGGCAGGCATTCTCTCTGCCGGGCATGCCTTTCAGCAGGGGAGTGACTGGCATTTGACGCGTCCGCTGCCCTGAGAAGGCCGGCTGCCTGCATGGACGATGAAGTCTTCTTCACTTATACTGACGTGCGATCTTCAACAGCCGGCGCATGAAAGATAGTTTCGTGAAGAACTTGCGTCTGCGGCCGAGCATTCTGACGCTGTTCGTGCTGCTGACGGTTCCGGCATTCCTCGCGATCGTCGCCGTCACTTACATCTCGAACGAGAAGATCGCGCGCGCGAATGCCGACCAGCTCGTCGAGCGTTTTCGCACCGATGCCATCCAGAACATCCAGCACGACTTCGATCCCATCAAGTCGCTGGTACGCAGTGCAGCGGCCGTTGGCGGAGCCCAACCCGACTTTTATTCCGACAACCGCTCGCTCGGCTATCTCTTGAGCATCGTCCAGCACAGCGACAAGATCGTCAGCATGTACGTCGGCCTTGCCGACGGCTCGTTCCGGCAGGCGCGCCGGATCGAACCCTCGGTCGAGGTCCAAGGCAAACTGCCGCCGCCCGAGGCGCGCTATGCCGATCGCTGGATCGACGCGGCGCCGCGCGGAACGGCGCCGATCGATCATTATCTCTTCCTCGATGCGCGGCAGAAAGAGGTCGGCAAATCGGAGCAGGTCACGGCCTACGACCCGCGTGCCCGCATGTGGTACCGGGTGACCCAGCAGGCCGGAGGGCCGTTCATCACCGACCCCGATGTCTTTGCTGCCCTCGGTCTGATCGGCTTCACGGTCGCCGCGCCCATCTTCCAGGAGGGCAAGATGTTGGGCATCGCGGCCGCCGATATCACGCTCGACGGCCTGTCCGACTATCTCGCCGAGCGCAAGATCAGCCCGGGGACGCTGAGCTACATCCTCGACCATCAGGGCCGGGTGATCGCCAATTCCGAACGCGCCAAGACCTACATCAACTACAACGGCCGGGTGGAATTGCAGCACATCACGTCGCTCGGCAACGACGTGCCGGCGATCGCCTTCAGCGCCCGGCCGCGCGACGGCGAGAAGTTGTTCTCGTTCGGCCATGGCGGCAAAGATTACGTGGCGAGCCTGACGACGCTGCCGTCCGACTTCGGCAAGAGGTGGCAGCTTTTCGTCGTGACGCCGCTCGGCGACTTCACCGAGACCTTCCAGGAACACAACAAGCGCCTCTTCTTCTTCGGCCTGATCGCGATCGTCCTTCAGATCCTGATCATCTACTTCCTGTCGAGCGTGATCTCGGCGCCGCTCGAGAAGCTCGCTCGCAAGGTGGTCCGCATCCAGGACCTCGAAGGCCAGAACCTGCCGCCGTTGGAATCGCCGATCCGCGAGGTCGCCGTCCTGTCCCGCGCGATCGATACGCTCGACACCGCGGTGAAGTCTTTCGCCGCCTTCGTGCCGGTGGGGCTGGTCAAGCAACTCCTCGAATCGGACCAGAAGCTGGAGCTGGGTGGGCACAGCCGTTTCCTGACCATCTTCTTCTCCGACCTCGAGGCCTTCTCGTCGTTGTCCGAGGAAGTGCCGTCGCAGGAACTGCTGCTGCGCGTCTCGGCCTATCTGTCGGTCGTGACCAAGGCCGTCAACGAGGAAGCGGGTACCATCGACAAGTTCATCGGCGACGGCGTGATGGCCTTCTGGGGTGCGCCGGCGCTCCTCGACGACCACGCGGCGCGCGCCTGCTTCGCCGCGCTTCGCATCCGGCGCGGCATGGAGGGGCTCAATGCACAATGGCAGTCAGATGGGCTGAAGCCGCTCAACATACGCATCGGCATCCACAGCGACGCCGTCCTGGTGGGCAATATCGGCTCCAAGGAGCGCATGAGCTACACGGTGATGGGCGATGGCGTGAACGTCGCGGCGCGACTCGAGGGCATCAACAAGGAATACGGCACGCGGATTTGCATCAGCCATTCCGTGTTCAAGGAGGCCGGTGACCGGCTGTGCGTGCGGCCGATCGACGATGTCGCCGTCAAGGGCCGCCGAGCGAAGATTCCGATTTACGAGGTGATGGGCGCTTACGGGCTGGACTCCGAGTTCGAGCCGGACGCGCCGACGGTCAGGCTGTGCAAGCTGACGCGCACCGCCTACGAAGCGCTCGTGGCCCAGGATAGCGCGTTGGCCCTCGATCGTTACCGCGCGATTCTCGCCGAGTATCCTGGCGATCCGGTCGCCTCCGAAATGGCGAAGCGGCTCGCCGCTGCCGCCAGCAACGACGCCGTGCGGAGAAGCCCCGTTGCCCGACTCTAGCCCGTCCATGTCCTCAACCGGACCCGATGTGGTCCCGGCATTGCGCCCCAGCGAGTACACCTCAGCCCTCATCCAGGTCCTGCGCGTCCGGGCGGATGATGTCCGTGGCGCGCGCGCACTCGAGATCGGCTGTGGCAGCGGTGTCGTGCTCGCTGCGCTGGGCGCCATGGGCGCGTCTTCCCTTTGCGGCATCGATATCGAGCCGGACGCCGTCGCCGCCAGCACACGGCTGCTTGGCGACCTCGGCCACGGTGACATCGCAGAGCTGCACCGGGGCGACATGTGGGGCCCCGTCTCTGGCCGCCGCTTCGACCTGATCGTGGCCAATCTCCCGCACTTCCCGATGGAACCGGTCGAGATCGGTGGTCGCCTGCCGACGTGGAGCGCCGGCGGTGCCGACGGGCGCAGCCTGCTCGATCCCTTTCTCGTGGGTCTTGCCGGCCACCTCGCTGCCGGCGGCCGCGCCGTCATCACCCACAATGCCTTCGACGATCTCGCACGGTCGCGCGAGCTGGCGGCGCAAGACGGCCTTTCGATCAAGGTGGCGCTGACGACGCTCGTCTACATTTCGCCGGAGAAACTCGCGCGCATGACCGTGGAGGTTCAGCGCGCCGAGAACGGGCGCACGATCTACCGCCATGGCCCCTATACCTTCGGCGAGATGCACGTCGTCGAAATCGCTGCCGCCACTGGCGCGGCAGGCTGAGATGCGGATCTGGCGGATCCTGCTTTTCGTCGTCGCGGCCGCGCTCGCGGTCCTGCCGGCGGCGGCCGAGACACCCGATGCAGCACTCGCGAAGCTCGTGGAGGATGCCCGTGCCGAGGCGGCGGTACCCGGCGCCTGCACGGCGGCCAACGTCGACCGGCTCGTCCGCGCCTTCTGCGAGAAGCGGATTCGCCCCGGCATACGAGAGTACTATCCGCTGTTCGGCACGCGCGAAGGCGACGTCCGCAGTGGCTACGACATCGACGTGGCCCGCGCGGTGGCCAAGAGCCTCGGGGTCGAGCCGGTCTTCACTCGCGTCAATGCGGCCAGCCGCATCCCGCTGCTCGCCGAGGATCGCATCGACGTCATTGTCGCGACCATGGGACACAATACCCAGCGCGATGGCCAGGTCCGCTTCATTCGCCCGCACTACTACCAGTCCGAGACAATCATGGTGGGCCCGCGCGCGCTCGCCGTGAAGGATTGGCCGGACATCGCCGGCCGTACCGTCTGTGTCACCATCGGCAACGGCTCGAATGCCCAGATCGTCTCGCACAATGCCCGCCTGATGCTGTTCGACGAGGCGGGCGTGCTGCCCGGCCAGCTCAAGGACGAGACCTGTACCCTGGCGGCACAGGACGACTCCTTCTTCGATTACTATTTCATCGAGCCCGGTTTTGCCGCCCGCTTCGAGAAGAAGTTCGGCTTTGCCCAGGTGCCGTGGGGCATGGCCGTGGCCCGCACCGCCAGCGCCGAACGCCTCGCCCGGGCCCTCGACCTGACGAGTCAGATCTTTCACCGCGACGGCGTCTTCCTCGAGATCGCTCGTGCCAACCGCGTCGGTACCGGCTTCCTCGAACGCCAGCAGACTATCTGGAAGCGGCCGGAGTGCAACACGGACACGGGAAGCAGCAATCCCGCCTGCGTGCTGCCCGCGCTCAATGCCGATCTCGAGCCGACGCCCTTCGTGGCCCGCGTCGTGGCCTTCGAGAAGTGGGTCAAGGCCAGAGCAGGCCTCGAGCTCTCGTTGCCGATGCTGAAGACGGTGCCAGCCTGGTCGCTGTTCAAGGACGGCATCGTGAATTCGCTCATCCTGGTTGCGGGAGCCCTGGCGGCGACGCTGCTGTTCGCCCTGGTGCTGGGCGCGTTTCAGAGTTCGCGCTCGATCGCGCTGCGCTGGCCGGCGCGGGCGATCACCATCACGCTTCAGTCTTCGCCGGTCGTGCTGACGCTCGTCATCGCCGCCGCGGTCGCCCATGCGCTCTTTCCCTATTCCTCGGCCGTGGCGATCGGCGCGGCCATCGTGGCGCTGGGGCTGATGAACGGCAGCAATGCCGGGCAAGCCATCGCGGAAGCGATGCACACGTTGCGGACGGAGCGCGGCAGCGCGCAGGGACGGGGTGGGATCCCGACCAGTGAGCTGTTCAGCCGTGCCGTCAACCGTTCGGCGACACAGATCGTGTCGTTTCTGATCAACGCCGCCAAGGGCACGCCGATCGCGAGCTTCATCGGTGCCCCGGAACTCCTGAGCGCGCTCACCGACATCACGTCCTTTGCCAGCGGCCGCGCCACGACCTATTCGCTGCTCCTCGTGTTCTACGTCTTGGTCGTCGTCGTCGTGGTCTGGCTGTGCGTCAAGCTCCAGTCCTGGCTCGAGCGCCGGCAGGCGGCGGCATGATGGGCAAACAGTTTTCCGTCGACTTCTTTCCCGACCTTCTTGCGGGCATGGTGGTCAATTTCGAGATCGCGGCAATCGCGTTGGCGGTCGGGCTGGCGCTCGGCGCGCTGCTTGCGCTCGCACGGCTGGGTGGCGGTATCTTGGGCGCGGTCGCCACTTCGCTGATCGGCTTGATGCGTGCCGCCCCAACGTTCGTCGTCATGTTCTTTCTGCTGAACATCATCCCGAGGGACGCCGCCCTGTTCGGCATCGGCGTGGCACCGTCCGGGATCATGATCGTGGCGCTTTCGCTGGTACCCTATTCGGCGTCCTACGTGGCCGACAATGGCGCCGAGGCGCTGAGGCAGTTGCGCGCCGGCTCGCCTCTGGGCGCCCTGCAGTTCCTGCCCAACGTCACGCGCGCCTTCTTCGTGTTGGTCATGTCGTCCAGTGCCGGGGCCGCGATCGGCGTTACCGAAGGCATCGCGGTGATCCTGCGCGAGGCCGTGTTGCTGCCGTCGCTCGGCGACAAGCTGGTCCTCTTCGCCGTCGGGATTCTGTTTTTCGGCGTCACCCTTCAGGCAGGATTTGCGCTTATGCATTTCCTGCAGCGGCACCTCGGCCGTCTCGCGACACGCGGCTCGCCCGCGCCATGAGCTACGACTCCGTTTTCCGTCCGGGCCTGTTCGCCGGCCGCACCGTCATCGTCACCGGCGGCGGCTCGGGGCTTGGTCGCTGCACTGCCCACGAATTGAAGTCGCTCGGCGCGCGCCTCGCCTTGATCGGGCGGACAGCGGAGAAGCTCGACCAGGTGAAGAACGAACTTGGCGACCCCGAGACCTTCACTTTCGCGGCCGATCTGCGCGACGAGAGCCAGGTAAGGGCCGCGATCGACGGCGTGCTGGCCTGGGGTGGCCGGATCGACGGCCTCGTGAACAACGCCGGCGGACAGTTTCCCGCCCAGCTCAAGGACATCTCGCTCAATGGCTGGAACGCCGTCGTCGCCAACAACATGACCGCGACGTTCCTGGTGTCGAAGGCGGTCTATCTCGACTGGATGGAACGGAACGGCGGTGCCATCGTGAACGTCGGCGCCGACTTCGAGCTCGGCAATCCGGGCATGGGCCACAATGGTGCGGCGCGTGCCGGACAGACCAACTTCACCTACACGGCCTCGGTCGAATGGGCGCATTCGGGCGTGCGCATCAACTCCGTCATTCCGGGTTTCATTGCCTCGTCCGGGTTCGACCGCTATCCAGAGCGTGCGCACGATGTGCTGCGCAACGTCAAGCACCGCATCCCGATGAAGCGTCATGGAACCGAATCGGAGATCGCCGGCGCCATCGTCTACCTGCTGAGCGATGCCGCGGCCTACATCACCGGCACCACGCTTCGCGTCGATGGTGGCTTGCACAATTATGGAAAGTCGAACTTCTACGAAGTGCCGGAGCACAATCGGTCGAAGCCGTTCAACGGTTTCCCGCTCTACAAGCCACCGAAGGTGCTGGAGTAGGGCGTCCGGAGTTCAGCGTGCGCCTTCGAGACGCGTCGTGATCGAGATCTCCGAGGTCAGGGTGCGGTGCACCGGACAGCGATCGGCGATCTCCAGAAGCCGCTTTTGCTGTTCGTCGCTGAGCGGGCCGTCGAGCTCGATCCATCGCTCGATCCGGTCGACCTTGCCCTCCTTGGTCTCGCAGTCCGCGCAGTCGGTCGCATGGATCTTGTCGTGCTTCAGCACCACGCGCACCTTCTCCAGCGGCCACTTCTTCTGGCGCGCGTACATGCGGAGCGTCATCGCGGTGCAGGTGCCCAGTGCCGCCAGCAGATAGCTGTAGGGGTCGGGGCCGGAGTCGTTGCCGCCATTTGCCGCCGGTTCGTCGGCACGCAGCACATGCGCACCGCTGCGCACGGTCTCGGCGAACGGTCCCGCTTCGTGGTCCTCGACGAGCACGATGCCGGGAGGAGGAGGTTCCGCCAAGTCGCTCATGTCGTACTCAGGCGGCCTGGGTCGCCGTTTCGGCCGCTTTGATGTTCGAGCGCTTGATGCGGTCGAGGTTCTCGCCCTCGATGCGCACCAGCTTGGTGAGCCCGTCGCGCTTGGGCGAATGCACGGCCCCGATGTCGTAGAAATGGGCGTCGCCGGGCCGCATCACGTAGGATTTCTCCGGCGTCACCAGGGCAGGGGCCTCGCCTTCGCCCGTCTTCACGATGCGCCAGTCGGTCATCTCCGTGTCGCCGACCGCAAGACCATAGATCGCCCAGCTCGGGCCGTGATCGTGCGGCGCGCCATGCGCCGGCTTTTCGTAGACATGGCCGCAGATGCAGAAGCCCAGCTCCGGGTCCTCGTAAAGCACCTTCCGCGGCTTGCACTGGTCGGGCGTCAGGTGCCTGGCGACGAAATCCTCGTCGCGCAGCACCCTCTCGACGATCCTGCAGATCGCCTGCTTGCCGGCGGGGCCGGCGTCCGCCTTCAGGGCGGCGCGGATGTCGGTGCTCAGCTGCTCGAGCGTGATGGCCATGATCTTCCTCCAACGAAGGGCTTTGCTATCTGGGCTGGGCCTCTTGCCGGCGTCAAGGGCGGACGACCTGGTTGGTCACCGCGCCGCCCGTTGCCGTCCGGCCGCCGTCGATGACGAACTGGCCGCCTGTCGTGTTGGCAGCAAGGTCCGAGCAGAGGAACAAGACCATGTTGGCGATTTCCTCCGCTGTCGAGTAACGCCCGCTCGGCAGCGCGGCCTGGTAACGCGCGTTCACCGCGTCGGGATTGCCGGGGTCGATCTGCTTTTCCAGGTCGTGGATCATGCGGGTATCGACGGGGCCCGGGCACACCGCGTTTACGCGGATGCCCTTGCGCGCGACTTCGCCCGCGGAGGCTTTGGTGAGGCCGATCACGGCATGCTTGGAGGCCACGTAAGCTGGCATGCCGGGCGAGCCGACCAGGCCCGCAACCGAGGCGGTGTTGACCACTGCGCCGCTGCCCTGGCGGATCATTTCCGGCAGGACGTGGCGCAACCCCAGGAACACGCCCTTCACGTTGACGCCGATCACGGCATCGAACATCGCTTCGTCGTACTCCGCCGTCGGCGCCAGTTTTCCTTCGATGCCGGCATTGTTGAAGAAGCAGTCGATCCGTCCGAACTTATCGATCGCCGCCTTCACATAGGCTTTCACATCGTCTGATTTGGTGACGTCGGCGACGACCGCTGTCGCCTCGCCGCCGTTCTGGCGGATGATGCCCGCCGTCGCTTCCGCCGCCGCGCCGTCGCGGTCGACCACCACGACCTTGGCGCCGTGCCGCGCGAAGCCTATCGAGGCGGCCCGGCCGATGCCGTTGCCGCCGCCGGTGATCAAGGCAACCTTGCCGGTGAAATCCATGTTCCTGCCTCTTGTCCAATGTTTGGGGAAGTTTACCATCGGCAACCGTCATGGCCATCACCGTCACAGCTCGTCACCCCGCCCTCGGGGCGGAAGTCCGCGGCATCGACATGCGCGAGCCGCTGGACGATGCGACCGTGCAGGCGATCGGCGATGCCTGGATGAAGCATCTGGTCCTGGTGTTTCCCGACCAGCGCATCACCGACCAGGAGCACGTGGCCTTCACCCGGCGCTTCGGCGAGCCCGAGATCTTCCACCAGACGTCCCTTAGTCTCCGCTCGGATCGGGTGAAGGAAATCTTCCTGGTCTCGAATGTCGACGACCAGAACCGGCTGATGGCACCCTCGGCGCCGTCGCAGAAGCAGCTCTCCTCGGCGCGAATGTGGCACACCGATTCGAGCTACCGGCCGACGCCCAGCATCGGCTCGCTGCTGCACGGCATTGAAATCAGCCGGACCGGCGGCATCATCCAGTTCATCAACATGTACCGGGTCTACGACGACCTGCCCGACAGCCTGCGCCGCCAGGTCGAAGGCCGCCGGGCACGGCACGATTTCAGCATGCTGCACCGGCTGGTGGGTTCGCCGCCGCCGACGCCGGAAGAACAGGCTGCGATGCCGCCCGTCTGGCACCCGATGGTGCGGCGCCATCCCGTCACCGGCGCCCGGTCGCTCTACGTCAGCTCGATCTACAACGACGCGGTCGAGGGGCTCGACGAGGCCGCGGCGCGCAAACTGATCGAAGACCTGTCGGGATTCGCAGCCCAGCCACAATACATGTACCGGCATGTCTGGGAGCCCGACGACGTGCTGATGTGGGACAACCGCTGCACCGTCCACGCCGTCACCCCGCACGACCCCGGCGAGCGCCGGGTCATGCACCGCACGACCATCGTGGGCACCGAACCGGTCCTGGTCTGAGCGCACACAATAGTGCCGCCGACACCTTGAACGGCGGCTCTTTCGCCCTAACATAGCCGCCGTTGGCCCAAAATTTCGATCGGTGGCCCGACTCGGCCAGGCCCGGCACAGGGATGCGAAAAATGAAGAACAGTCGTTGGCTCGCGGTTATCGCCGCCCTCATCGTCGTGGCGCCGTCACTGGCGCCGTCCTCGGCCGACGCGCGCGCGGGTGCGGGCGGAAGCTCCGGCAGCCGTGGTGGCAAGACCAACCAGGCACCCGAGCCCACCCAGACCGCACCGACCGCGAAGCCCATGGAACGCAGCACGACCCCGGCGCAGAAGCCCGCGGCGGCGTCCCCGGCCTCGGCCGCGGCGCAGCCCGGTGGATTCATGTCGCGCAACCCGTTCCTCTCCGGCCTGATGGGCGGCATGCTGGGCGCCGGCCTGATCGGCATGATGTTCGGCGGCGGCTTTGGCGCCGGCCTCGGCGGCGCGGCCGGCATGCTGGGCCTGCTCGTGCAGCTGCTGCTGATCGGCGGCCTGGCCTATCTCGCCGTCCGGCTGTGGCGCGCGAGAAGCGGCGCCCCCGCGCAGGCAGCGGGTCCGGCTCACGCCTATTCCGCCGCGATGGCCCCGACGGCCGAACCGCCGATGGCGCGCCAAGCTCTTGGTGCCGGTGTCGGCACCGGTCTCGGGGCGGCCGCTCTGGCGAGCGGCGCTTCCACGCAACTCGCGATCACCGGCGACGATTACACCGCTTTCGAGACGCTGCTGGCAGATGTCCAGGCGGCCTACAGCAAGGGCGACCTCTCCGGGATGCGCGCCCTCGCGACGCCGGAGATGCTGGGCTACTTCTCGGAAGAGCTGTCGGCCAACGCAAGCCGCGGCGTCGAGAACAGGATCGAGGCGGTGAAGCTCGAGCAGGGCGACCTTTCTGAAGCCTGGAGCGAAGCCGGTCTCGACTACGCCACCGTCGCCATGCGCTTCAGCATGACCGACGTCACCCGGACGCTCGCCGACGGCAAGGTCGTCGCCGGCAGCGACACGGCGCGTACCGAGGCAACGGAGATCTGGACCTTCCTGCGCAGCCGCGGCGGCAACTGGATCCTGTCGGCTGTCCAGCAGACCTGACCACAGGCGGGTACTGACGATCTCGTCTCGCATGGCGATGTGCCCTGCGAGACCGGGCAAGGTGAGGGCACGGCACGCAGCGGGGCGGAATCGCTGTAAATGCATCCATTATGCGTTGCGCCTTGGCGTGATTCGACGAGTCGAATCGATCCGCTGGCCCCAGTTACTTGACAAGTTTTCGAAGCGCGACCGATAGTCGCTTCAACGTCAGTTGAGTCTCAAGAACCAACAACGCTCGGTCGACCTTAGGGAGGTCCCCATGCTCCGGCATCTCGTGAGAACCGCGACGCTCGCCGTCGCGCTGGCCACCGCCGCCACGGCGCCGGTTCGTGCCCAGGACCAGAAAGGCACGCTCGTCTTCGCCGTCGAGTCGCTCGGCGCCCAGACGCTCGATCCGATCCTCGAAGGGCGGCCGGGCAATGCGGTCTACCAGGCGGTCATGTACGACTCGCTGGTCGGCTTCAACCTAGAGAAGGGCGGCGTCGGCCCCGGCGTTGCCGAGCGCTGGGAGATGACTCCCGACGGGCTCACCTGGACCTTCTTCATTCGGCCTGGCCAGACGTTCCACAACGGCGACAAACTCACGGCGCACGACGTCAAGTTCAGCCTCGAGCGCCAGATGGGTCCGGGCTCGCTGGCCGCCGCCGCGGCCACGATGAGGCGCATCATCAAGAGCATCGAAGTGGTCGACGAGCTCACGGTGAAGGTGAACACCACCAGCCCGCAGATCGGCCTGCCGGCCAGTCTGTCGCGCGCCGTGGCGCCCGAGGGCGCCATCATGCCCAAGAACTACATCGAGAAGGTGGGCGAGGAGGAGTTCCGCAAGAAGCCGATCGGCAGCGGGCCGTGGAAATTCGTGCGCAACGTGCCGGGTGACCGCATCGAATTCACTGCCGTCGCCAAGCACTGGCGCGGCACGCCGCACTTCAAGGATCTGCACATGCTGCTGGTGCCGGAGGAGAGCACGCGCGTGGCCATGGTGCGCACCGGCGAGGCGGCGATCGCCTCGATCGGGCCCGAGGCCATGCTCGGCGCCGCGCGCGCCGGGCTGGAGGTGCTGTCGGTGCCCGGCACGATGCAGGCGATCTTTCAATTCTACGGCACCTACAAGCCGGAGGTGAAGGACCAGCCGGTCGCCAAGGCACGCGTGCGCCAGGCGCTCTCGCTGGCCATCGACCGAAAGCAGGTGATCGAGCATGTCATGAACGGCCAGGCGCGCATGCCGCATCCGTTCGCCACTTTCGGCTATACCGACTTCCTCAGCGCCGAGCGCTGGAAGAAATGGGCGGACGAGGCATATCGCTACGATCCCGTGCTGGCAAAAAAGATCCTGGCCGAGGAAGGTTATCCCAACGGTTTCGAGCTGAAGTTCGCCAACACGGCGCTGCCGGGCACGCAATTCATGGTCGATATCGGCACCGTGATCGCCGACATGTGGACCAAGATCGGCGTCAAGGTGACGCTCAAGCACTACGAGTGGGGCTCGTTCCCGCCGATGGAACGCGGCGACCAGGCACCGCTCATCGGCTGGGCCTCGATGTACCGCACGGCCGGCCGGCCCGACGCGCCCTGGCGCTACAACGGTGCCTTCGCGCCCGACAGCACGCAGCGTCTTCTGGGCGACAAGGACAACTGCCAGGCCACGTGTCAGGAGTTCGTCAAGACCTACCGTGCCCTCGGGTCCGAGCTCGACCGGACCAAGCGCACGGCGCTGACCGACCAAATGGTCGAGCTGGTGGCCGATTCCTGGACTGTGATCCCGATCATCGAAGGCATGGGCTACTACGCGATCAACACCAAGAAGGTCGGGCAGTTCAATCCGATCCCCGGCCGGCACGAGCTGGGCGACGTGTTCGAGCGCATCCCGCGCCCGGAGCAGAAGCCCTGGAAGAAGTGAGGCTGGCGCAGACGATGGCACGCGCGCCATGAAGCGCTACATCGCGCGCCGTCTGATGCAGGGCGTGATCCTGCTCTTCATGGTGGCGACGATCGTGTTCTTTCTGGGCCGGCTGACCGGCAATCCGGTCGATCTGATGCTGCCCGAGGATGCCACGGCCGAGGACCGCGCGGCGCTCATCCAGACGCTCGGCCTCGACGGTCCGGTCCTCGACCAGTATGCGATCTTCGTCGGCAAGGCGATGCACGGCGATCTTGGCATGTCGATCCGCATGAAGCAGCCGGCGGCCGAGGCCTTCTTCGACCGGCTACCCAACACGCTCGTGCTCATCCCTTGGGCGATCCTGCTGGGCATGATGCTCGGCATTCCCCTCGGCGTGGTGGCGGCGGTCAACCGCGGGGGCATGCTCGACCGCGCGGCGGGCACGGTGGCGGTGCTGGGCGTCGCCATGCCGAGTTTCTGGCTGGGCGTCCTGCTGATCTTCGTTTTCAGCGTCGAGCTGGGCTGGCTGCCGTCCGGGCGCATGGGCGGGCCGGCGCACTACGTCCTGCCGGTCATCACGCTGGGCACGTTCCTCGTCGCCGGCTTCATGCGCATCACGCGCTCGGCCATGCTCGAGGTGATGGAGAGCGAGTTCGTCAAGCTCGCGCGTATCAAGGGGCTGAGCGAAGCCACCGTGATCTGGAAGCATTGCCTGCGCAACGCCCTGATCCCGGTGCTGACCCTGTGGGGCGTGTTCGTTGGCAACCTGATCACCGGCGCCATCGTGACCGAGACCGTGTTCGCTTGGCCCGGCATCGGGCGCCTCACTTACGAGGCCGTGATCTACCGCGACTTTCCGCTGCTGCAGGCGGTGATCATCCTGAAATCGATCCTGATCCTGTCCATCAACCTCGGCGTCGACATCCTCTATGCCTATGTCGATCCGCGCATCCGGCTCGCCTGACCATGGCCATCGCCGAACGTCCGCCCTCGACCGATGCCGCGGCGCCGCGGCTCTCGCTGTGGCGTCTTGTCTGGCCAGCGAGGGTGCCCGGGCGCTTCAGGCGCACCGCGCGCGTGCCCTGGATACCGATCGCGATCATCGTGGTGATCGTCGCCATGGCGGTCTTCGCGCCGCTGCTGGCGCCCTATTCGCCGATCGACCAGACGCTCCGCGACAAGCTGCTGCCGCCGGCCTGGATGGCGGGCGGCAGCGACAAGTATTTCTTCGGCACCGACGCTTTTGGGCGCGACATCCTGAGCCGGCTGATCTACGGCGCGCGAGTCAGCCTGCTGGTGGCGCTGCTCGCACTGACGGCGGGCGGCGGTGTCGGCCTCGCCGTCGGCATTGTCGCGGGCTACGTCGGCGGCGCGGTCGACAGCATACTGATGCGCCTAGTCGACGCGGCGTTCACCTTCCCGGCCATCCTGTTCGCCCTGCTGCTCGCCGTCACCATGGGCCAGGGCTTCGGCACGCTGGTGATCGCCATCAGCCTGCTGCTGTGGGCAAGCTTCGCGCGCGTCATCAGGGGCGAGGTGCTGTCGCTCAGGCAGCGCGACTTCGTGGCGCTGGCCAGGGTGCGCGGCTGCTCGGCCTCGCGCATCATGCTGACGCACATCCTGCCCAACGTGCTCAACACCTTCATGGTCCTGGTCACGCTCAACATCGGTGTCGTGATCATCGCCGAGGCGACGCTGAGTTTTCTCGGCGCCGGCATCCCGCCGCCGACGCCGACCTGGGGCCTGATGATCTCCGAGGGTCGCGGGCGCATCGCGGAGGCCTGGTGGGTGGCGCTGATCCCGGGCATCGCCATCACGCTGATGGTGCTTTCCGTCAACCTGTTCGGCGACTGGCTGCGCGACCGGCTGGACCCCAGGCTGCGCCAGCTATGAAGCCGGACATGAGGGGCGAGACCGTTCTCGAGGTCCGCGACCTGCACACCCATTTCTTCCTGCGCCGCGGCGTCATAAAGGCGGTCGACGGCGTGAGCTTCTCGCTCCGGCGCGGCGAGGTGCTGGGCCTGGTGGGCGAATCGGGGTGCGGCAAGAGCCTCACGGCGCTGTCGCTGATGCGCCTGCTGCCGAGGGGCGGCGCCCAGACCATCAAGGGCGAGGTGCTGCTTAACGGCGAGAACATCCTGGAGCGCACGCCGACGGAAATGCGCGAGATCCGCGGCCGGCGGATCTCGATGGTGCTGCAGGACCCGCAGACCTCGCTCAATCCGGTCTTCTCCATCGGCGACCAGTTGCGCGAGGCAATCGAGCGCCGCAAAAGCGGCTCTCACACCGAGGTGATGAAGGAGGCGGTGGCGGCGCTCCGCCGCGTCGATATCGCGGCACCCGAACAGCGTATCGGCCAATATCCGCACCAGTTGAGCGGCGGCATGAAGCAGCGCGTGGTGGGCGCCATCGCCATCAGCGGCGAGCCGGGGGTCCTGATCGCCGACGAGCCGACCACCGCGCTCGACGTCACGATCCAGCTCCAGTACCTGAAACTGCTAAAACGCCTGCAGGCCGAGACCGGCATGGCAATCCTGTTCATCACCCATGATTTCGGCGTCGTTGGCCGCATGTGTGATCGCGTGGCGGTGATGTATGCCGGCCGCATCGTCGAATGCGGTCCGGTGCGGCAGATCTTCGAGGCACCCCGGCATCCCTACACGCGGGCGCTGATCGCCTCGGTGCCCAGGATGACCGGTCCGGTCGGCCGGCTGACCACGATCGAGGGCCAGCCGCCGTCGTTGATGGACCTGCCGGTGGGCTGCCGCTTTGCCTCGCGCTGCCCTCTTGTCGAGCAGCGTTGCCTGGACGCCTACCCCGGCCCAGTCCGGGTCGGCGACGATCATACGGCGGATTGCTGGAAGGTGAAGGCGCCCTAGACTCTCGTCCTTCCCGCAGGAGACTGCGCCGCTTGCCAACCTGGTGCACAGCCTGCACTCTCCGCTCTTGCGTCTGCGTAAGCGTCCTGTCGTCGCATTAACAAGAAGCGATTTGAGGGAGGTCCGCATGATAGCGTTCAAGCTTGCCATAGGTATTGCCGCAGCGGGGTTCATGATCGGCGCCGGCCAGGCCGGTGCCCAGGGTATCCGCACCGCCACCTCATGGCCGGGCGGCCCGCATCTTGAGCACTTCGCTCAAGGCTTCGCCAAGCAGGCCGAAATACTGACCGCGGGCAAGGTGAAGTTCCAGATCTTCCCTGCGGGCACCATCGGCAGCCCTCTCAAGATCACCGAATCTGTGCAGAAGAAGGTGGCGTCTGCCGGTCATACCTGGCCAGGTTACGACTGGGGTATCGACAAGACGGCGGCGATCTTCGGCGGCTATGTCGGCTCTCCGCCCGCCGAGGCGCTGCTGCACTGGATCTACGCCGGCGGTGGCCTGGAGCTCTGGCAGCAGTGGCGCATGGAGAAATTCAACGTCGTGGCGCTGCCTTGCGGCTCGCATTCCGACGAGATCCACATGCACTCGCGCAAGCCGGTGCGCACGCTCGAGGATCTCAAGGGCCTCAAGCTCCGGACGTCGGGCGCGTGGGCGGAAATAGCCAACAACCTCGGCGCCTCGACCGTCATCCTGCCGGGCGCCGAGGTCTATCCGGCGCTCGAGCGCGGTGTCGTCGATGCCATCGAATGGGCGACCCCGGGCATCAACATCAGCCTCGGCTTCCACAAGGTCGCCAAGTACATCATCCTGCCGGGAGTCCATCAACCGGGCGCGGTGCTGGAATGCCTGTTCGACAAGGCGCTGTGGGACAGCTTCGACGCCGGAACCAAGAAACAGCTCGAGGCGGCAGCCAAGCTCTCGACCATAGAGTCGTGGATGACCATCAACATGCTGGACACCGACGCACTCGCCAAGCTGAAGACGGAGGGTGTCGAGTTCATCCGCGTCGACCAAAACTATATCGACGGCGTGGCCAAGGCGACGCGCGAGTGGGAGGACAAGTACATCGCGGCAGACGGCGGCTGGTTCAAGAAAGTTGTCGAGAGCCAACGCGCCTTCATGGAGCGGTGGAAGGGCGCCACCCAGTACCGCTCGGAATTCAGGTAGCCGCAATCCGGCGCCGGCCCTTCACAGGTGGAAGGGCCGGCTTTCGGAAGAGGGGGAGCAGTCGAGGCATGCGCGCACTGGTTCGTGGCGTAGACGCGGTGAGCCGACTGTTCGGGGCGGTCGCGGCCGTCCTGGTAATCGTCCTGGTCGTCCTGATGCTCTATGACGTCGTGTTGCGCTACGTCCTGAACGCGCCGACCACGTGGGGCAACGATCTCAACACCTGGCTGATGGGCTCCTCGTTCGTCCTGTCGATTGCCTATGCCATGTCGACCGACAATCATGTCCGGGTCGATCTCCTGTACAGCCAGCTGACCCGACGCCACATCAGGATCGTCGACCTGATTGGCCTTGCCTTGATCGTTCTGCCGACGGTTGCCTGGATCACTATCGGACTGTCCGATCACTTCATGACGGCCTACCGAACCGGCGAGCGTTCGGGCTCGGGCGGCTGGAATCCCATTGTCTGGCCGTTCAAGCTGATCCTGCTGATAGGCTTCGCCATCTTCACCGTGCAGATCGCTGCCGAAATCATCAAGCGTATCGCCTCCCTGATGGGCCGGCCGTTCGAAGCGCCGGAAGAGACGACCGATGCCCATGGGGTTTAGCGTATGAGCGCACTCTGGATGTTTCCCGCGCTCATCGTGGTGATCCTCACCGGCTTCCCGGTGGCGCTCACCATGATGTCGCTGGCGGTGGTCTTCGGGCTCCACTCGTTCGGCGTCGAAGGGCTGCAGTATCAGTTCATCCAGAAGATCGAGGAGGTGGCGACCGCCCAGGTGCTGGCCGCCGTGCCGCTCTTCATCTTCATGGGCGCCATGTTCGAGGCCTCGGGCATCGCCGCGCGGCTGTTCGACGTGATTCATATGTGGACGCGGCGCATTCCCGGCGGCATGGCGGTGGGTACGGTGATCATGTGCGTGATCTTCGCCGCGACCAGCGGCGTCGTCGGCGCCACCGAGACCGTGGTCGGACTGCTTGCGATCCCTGCCATGCTGAAGTACGGCTACTCCAAGAGCCTGATCAGCGGCACGATCTGCGCCGGCGGCTCGCTTGGCACCATCATTCCGCCGTCGGTTCTGGCCGTCGTGATCGGTCCGGTCGCCAACGCCTCGGTCGGCAACATCCTGCTCGGCATGTTCATCCCGGGCTTCATGCTGGCGATCGCCTACATCATCTATATCGTGATCCTGTGCACGATCCATCCCGAGTCCGGCCCGCGTGTTCCTCGTGCGCCCGACGAGCCGCCGCTCGGCGCCAAGCTGGTGCTGACCGCCAAGGTGCTGGTCCCGCCGGTCGTCGTGATCATCGCCGTCCTTGGCTCGATGATGGCAGGTATCGCCACGCCGACCGAGGCGTCGGCGACCGGAGCGCTCGGCACCGTGTTGCTGGCGATTGCCTATCGGCGGCTCTCCTGGCCGGTGGTGGTCGATTCGACCATGCGCACGGTCCGCATTACCGCCATGATCCTGACCATTGTGGCCTGCGGCCAGATGTTTGCCGCCGTTTTTGTCGGCTCGGGCGGACTGGAGACGTTGCAGAACTTCCTGAGGGACTTCAGCGTCGGCCGGTGGGGTCTGTTGTTTATCGTCATGTTCATCGTGTTTCTTGCCGGCTTCATGTTAGAGCCGTTGGTGATTATCCTGATGGTGGTCCCGATCACGGTGCCGCTCATCGAGGCGGCCGGTTTCGACAAGGTGTGGTTTTGCGTTCTCTTCCTCGTCATGCTTCAGACTGGCTACCTGACGCCGCCGATGGCGCCGTCGATCTTCTATCTGCGTGGCATTGCGCCTCCCGAGATCACGCTCAGACACATGTATATCGGCATCTGGCCGTTTATCGGCCTCCAGCTCGTGGTCCTCGGACTGCTGATCTACTTCCCCAAGGCCGTGACCTGGTTGCCGGACGCCGTGCTTACCGGCGTGCGGTAGGCTTTCCGCCATGACAACCGAAACACCGCTGCTGCGCGTCGAGGGCGTGCGCAAGCATTTTGCCTTCACCAAGGGCATCCTGTTTGCGAAGACGCTGGGCCACGTCAAGGCGGTGGACGACATTTCCTTCGACATAAGAGCGGGCGAGACGCTCGGCCTGGTGGGCGAATCGGGGTGCGGCAAGACCACGACGTCCCGGATGATCCTCAATCTCGAGGAGCCGACCGAGGGTCGTATCCTGCTCGAGGGCGAGCCGATCCACGCCCTGAAGGGCGAGGCGCTCAAGGCCTACCGCGCCAAGGTGCAGGCGGTGTTCCAGGATCCCTGGTCGTCGCTCAACCCGCGCATGAAGGTGGGCCGCACCATCGCCGAGTCGCTGATCGTCAACGCCTGGGGGGACCAGGCGAAGATCGACGAGCGGGTGCGCGAGCTCCTGCTCCAGGTTGGCCTGCGGCCGGAGCAGGCGCAGCAGTATCCCCACGAGTTCAGCGGTGGCCAGCGCCAGCGCGTGGCGCTCGCCGCGGCGCTGGCGTCGCAGCCGCGGCTGATCGTGCTCGACGAGCCGGTCTCGGCACTGGACGTGTCGATCCGCGCCCAGATGATGAACCTCCTGAAGGACATCCAGGCGCAGGACGACGTGGCCTACCTGCTGGTGGCCCATGATCTCGCCACCGTGCGTCATATGGCCGACCATACGGTGGTGATGTATCTCGGCAAGATCGTCGAGAAGGCGCCGACCGCCTCCCTGTTCGACGACGTCCGCCATCCCTATACCAAGGCGCTGTTCTCGGCCGTCCTGGTGGCATGGCCGGGACGGGGCGAAGAGGAAGTCGAACTCAAGGGCGAGGTGCCGTCGCCACTCGATCCGCCGTCCGGCTGCCGCTTCCATACGCGCTGTCCTTACGTTATGCCGAAATGCTCGAGGATCGAGCCCGAATTGCGCAACGTTACGCCCGGCCATGCCGTGGCTTGCCACTTGTTCGACTAGGAGAAGCGTACATGCCTCATGGTCCCCTGCAGGGCGTGAAAGTCGTCTCCTGTTCCACGGCGCAGGCCGGCACCGTGCCCTGGATGCTGATGGCCGACCTGGGCGCCGACGTGATCAAGATCGAGACGCCCAATGGCGGCGATTCCTCGCGCGGCATGACCGTGTTGCCGGGCAAGGGCAGCACCTTCTTCGAGACCAACAATCGCGGCGTGAAGAGTGTCACGTTGAATCTCAAGACGCCGGAGGGCCGCGCGATCCTGCACAAGCTCGTGGCGAAGGCCGACATCTTCGGCCAGAACTTCCGCCCGGGTGCCGCCGAAAAGAACGGCTTCGGCTACGAAGAATTGCGCAAGCACAACCCCAGGCTCGTCTATGTCTCGGTCTCGGGCTACGGTACCAAAGGACCGCATGCCCATCTGCCCGGCACCGATTCGATGGCGCAGGCGCTGGGCGGCATTGCCGAGGCCTATTCCATGCCGGGCCAGAAGATGCGGACCGGCATCGCGTCGGTGGCGGACGAATCGACGGCCATGCTCGCCTTCGGCGGCGCGCTCGCAGCGCTCCTTCATGCACGGACGACGGGGGTTGGTCAGAAGATCGACCTGTCGCTGCTGGGCTCGCTGGTGCGCCTGATGGGCTGGACCTTCACCACGACGATGTGGCGCGACCGGAATCCGGTGACCGGCCAGGCCCGCATCACCGGCACGAAGGAACGCCCGGGAATCAGCGCCTCGTTCAACGATCGCGACGGCAAGCCGCTCGTCTTCCAGCTCGTCGGCCCCGACAACTGGAAGGACGCGATGAGCGCCTGCGGCTTCTGGGACAGGGTTTGCGCCGCCGGCTTCGAGACGATCGGCAGCATCATCGACAGCGAAGCCAAGCGTGCCGAGCTGCTGGCGCTGCTCGACGGCCTGTTTGCCACCGGCACGCGCGCCGACTGGGTGGCGAGGCTGCGCGGCGCCGATATCGTCTCGGCGCCGATCAACACGCTCCTGGAAGCCTCCAATGATCCCGACGTCGTGGCCAACGGCTACGTGACGCATGTCGACCACCCGAAGCACGGCAAGCTGAAGGTGCACGGCTCGCCCTGGCAGTTCTCCGAGACGCCGGCCAGGCCCGGCATCGCCCCCGAACTGGGCGAACACAACGATGCCGTAATGGCGGAGTTGGGGTTTGGCGTCGCCGAGGTAGCCGATTTGAGGGAGCGGAAGATCATCTGACTGAGCCGACTTGACCCACCAACTCCTCGTGGCGCAGTGAGGGACAGAGGCTTCGGACCGGAGGGAATGATGCGTATCGGCCGATTGATGACATGCAGCCTCGTGGCCCTGACGGCAGGATGCGTGATTTTGTTTCAAGCCAATGCCCAGACGACCCCGACGACCGCCAAGGCGTCCATGAAGGACGCGGCCGGCAAGGATGTCGGCCGGGTCGAACTCGTCCAGATGCCGAATGGTGTTCTCCTGAAGATGTCGCTGAAGGGCTTTCCTGCGGGCGATCGGGGGTTCCATATCCATGCCGTCGGCAAGTGCGAGCCGCCCTTCACCAGCGCCGGGCCGCACTTCAATCCGGGCAACAAGAAGCACGGCATCGCGGCGGCCGATGGCGCCCATGCTGGCGACATGCCCAACCTTCATATTCCGGCGAGCGGCGAGCTGGTGATCGAGGTCGCCAACCCCATGATCTCGCTGGTCAAGGGCCAACCCAATTCGGTGTTCGACGCCGATGGCTCGGCAATCGTGATTCACGCCGCCGCCGACGATTACAAGAGCGACCCGGCCGGCAACGCCGGCGACCGCATTGCCTGCGGCGTCATCGTCGAGTAATCGGCGAGGGGTCTCTAGGGGGGGTGAAAAGCATCCGCCGCTCGGAGGCGGGAAAGATGGAATGCTATGCCGCAGGGCCGCCACGATGGCGCGGCACTAAGTTCCCCCCTAGCTTTTCCTGTCATGGTTCCCGGCGTCAGCACCTTCTCCTCGCGGTCCGACCGCCTGTCGCCCGTGGCGCTGGCGCTGGCGGTGCTGCTGCATGGGCTGGTGGTGGTGGCGCTGTGGTGGATGTCGCTCAACCAGCCCCAACGGGCGCTGATCGAAGAGGCCATAGAAGTCTCGCTCGAGCAGCCGCCGCCGCCCCCGCCGCCGGCGGCCAAGCCGCCCACGCCGCCGTCGCCGCCCATCGACCTTGGCCTGCGGCCGCCGGCGCCCCTGACGGCGGATCGGCCGACCCAGGCGTTGCCGTCGCAGCCGCTCTCGAGGGCACCCCCGGCGCCGCCGCCGCCGATGCCCGCCCCGATGCCGCGTGAAACCATGCGACTTCCGCTTTCCGAGCCGCCGCCACCCGAGCGGCTGCTGCCCAAGCCGTTCGATTCGCCCGCGCTCCCCGAGCCGGCACCGATCCCGGCGCCGCCGTTGCAGTCCCTGCTGGCGCCACCGGCGCCGCCGCCGCCCGCGCCCCGACCGGAGCTCAGGCCCTCGCCGCTCACCCCGGCGCCGCAGCGGACGCCGCCCGCGGCTCAGTCGGAGGAACCGCCGTCGCCGCATCCCTTCGTCAATCCCGCGGATGCCTACACGCGCGCGCGCGTTGCGGACAACTATCTCTGGCAGGTCGCGCGCAAGCTCGAGGGCTACCGCTACGAAGCCAACGTCCGGGTCAGCCGGGGCGTTACCGTGGTTCGCATCGTCATCGCACGCGATGGCCGGCTGCTCGACGCCAGCATCGCCCGGTCGAGCGGCGTCCCGGAGTTCGACCGCGGCGTCCTGGCCGGCGTGCGCAGCGGCGCGCCCTACACGCCGCTGCCGCCCGACATCAAGGGCGCCAGCGCCAGCTTCGATCTGCCGCTGGTCTCCGTCGTCGGGCGCTGATTCCATAACGGAACGTCCCGGCCCCCTCCCGCGTTGAAGCGAGTTGGTCCCCAGTTGGGCCCATGGCTCTCGCTGCGGAGGGGAAGGATATGAACAGCCTCGTGATCGCCCTGACGCTTTGCCTCAACGTGCCGGCGGCTGCCGCCGAGGAGGGCATCGAGCCACGCGCCTGCTACGAACTCCGCACTTTCGACAGCAAGACCGAATGCGATCTGACCGCCGAAACGGCACGGGTCCACGCCAAGGGTGCGCGGCTGCGCTGTATTCCTCGCGAACTCAGCCCTGACGAGAGAATCCTGATGGCGCGCGATGGCAACTGACCGCGGCGTCGGCATCTCTGGGGAGTTTCACGAGAACATGGGAGGCAGTCATGGCGGGTGAGTTGACCAAGGTGGTTCGGCGCTTCGAGGAGAGCCTGCGCCTGCTCGAGGCCGGCGGTCATGAGGGCCCTCTGCACTGGAAGCGGTTCCACCTGCACAATGCACTCGGCGCGCTGAAGGACGATCACGCCGCCGCCGATCTGCACCTCGACGAATTCGATCGGGCCGACCTCGCCAAGGAGTTTCCCGACCTCGAAGCCGACCGGGTCCCGACGGTCGAGGAGTTGCGTGCCCGCTTCGATACCTTTGCCGGCAGCATGCTCTAGTCCAAGAGCTCCGCTCAAACGAAAGGCGCCCGCAGGCGCCTTTCGCTGTCTCGTTGTGAGCTATTGTCAGCTGCTTCTAGAGATCGGCGACCTTCTTCACCGCCGCCTTGGCGTCGCCCACGGCCTTCTGCACTTTGCCCTTGGCTTCCTGCAGTTTGCCTTCGCCTTTCAGCGCGTGATCGTCGGTGGCCTCGCCGATGCCCTGCTTGATCTTGCCGGCGACCTGGTTGGCGGTACCCTTGATCTTGTCGGTGGTGCTGCTCATGCCGCGCTCCTGTGTGTTGAGCCCATCCAACGCAGGCCGCGAGGCGGGGTTGCGGTCGGAATGTCGCAGCCATGCTATGCTGCGCGCCATGTGCGAACTCTTCTGCCTGTCCAGCCGCCGCCCCACCCGTGCCACTTTCTCGCTCGAGCTATTTGCCGCCCATGGCGCGCCCGACGGCCGTAACGTCGATGGCTGGGGCGTGGCGTTCCACGAGGGCCGCGACATCCGTCTCTACAAGGAGCCCGAGCCTGCCGGTGACAGTCCTTGGGTGGTCTTCATCGAGCAGCGCGTGCTGGCGACCAGCCTCCTGATCTCGCATATCCGACGAGCCACCTGCGGCGCCAACTCCCATGCCAACACCCAGCCTTTCGCGCGCGAGCTGGGCGGTCGCATGCATCTCTTCGCGCACAATGGCGGCTTCGACGACATCGCGGCCAGGTTCGCGGCGTCTCCTCATCGCTTCCACCCCGTCGGCGAGACCGATTCGGAGATGGCCTTCTGCCTTCTACTGGATCGCCTTGCGCCCTTGTGGAAAGGCGCCACCGCACCGACGCTCGCGAAGAGGCTTGCTGCCGTGACGGAATTCGCGGCCGAGATGCGGCCCCTTGGCATCGCCAACTTCCTCTACAGCGACGGTGAGTTCATCTTCGGTCACGGGCATCGCCGCACCCAGGCCGACGGCATCGTGGCGCCGCCCGGCCTGTGGTGCCGCCACCGCCATCGCGTCGGCACCGCGGCGCCGGCACCGGAATCAGGTGTCACCATCCACGATCACCACGCAGGCGAGGCCCAGGACATGGCGATGCTCGCCAGCGTGCCTGTGACGGCGGGCCACTGGCGCCCGCTCGCCGAGGGCGAGATCGTGGTCGTCGCTGCCGGAGAACTCGTGCCGTCCTGAAGTCGGCCGCTAAAGCCCCTGTGCGCCCGCCACGGCGATGGCCTGGCCGGTCACCCACGATGCGAGAGGCGAGCCGAGGAACAGCGCCATGTTGGCGACTTCTTCCGGCGTGCCCATGCGGCCGAACGGGATCGAGGCCAGCGTGCTCTTGTACAGCGGGTCGTTGGCGGTCTTGCGCCGGTCCCAGACGCCACCGGGAAACTCGATCGAGCCCGGCGCGATGCAATTCACGCGGATACGGTCCTTGGCATACATCGCGGCCTGCGTGATCGTGTAGTGGATCACCGCCGCCTTGATGGCGCCGTAGGGCGGCTGCCGTGCCGCGGGATGGAGTGCGGAAATCGACGAGATGTTCACCACGCTGCCCTGGCTCTTCTTCAGAGCCGGCAGGGCCTCTTGCGTCGCGTGCACGATCGCGAGCATGTCGACGGCAAGATTGTCGGTCCAGCCCTTGTGGTCGTCCGACGAGCCGAAGGCCGAGGCGTTGTTGATCAGCAGGTCGCAGCCGCCGAGTGCGTCCACGGCCGCGCGTACATAGCCGCGCACGGCATCGCCCTGGGAAAGATCGGCGCTGGCGGCATGGACCCTGCGGCCGAGCTTCTCGATTCGCGCCCGTGTCGCCGCGAGGGACCCGGGCTCTCGGGCGCATATCGAGACGTCGCCGCCGGCCGCCGCGAAGCCGAGTGCAATCGACCGGCCGATGCCCTTGGAGCCGCCGCACACGATGGCCTTCTTGCCCGTGAAATCGATCCTCATCTCGTCGTCTCCCGTTGTGTCGCGAAGATCAGTCTAGATCATCCGGCGCCCGGTTGAGGTACAAAGGTGAGGCAAACGTCAGCCGGAGGAAACGTCCCCATGTCCGAACCGCTTCCCGCGCTCTGCCTGATCGCCATGCCGGGGCGCCGCCGGCGCACCATCGAACTCAGCCAGGAGGCCGAGCGGCGCGGCTTCGCCGGGATCTACGTGCCGAGCCCGATGGGCAATATGTCGATGTGCGAGGCGCTGTCGTGGCAGACGGAGCGGGTCCCCTTCGGCACGGCCATCGCGCCGATCTACCAGCGCACCATCGTGGATTTCGCCCAGAGTGCCGCGATGATGCACGAGGTCTCGGGCGGACGGTTTCGCCTCGGTATCGGCATCGCGCATGGGCCGTCGCATGTGCGGATGGGCGTGACGCCGGGCAAGCCGCTGGCCGATACGCGCGCCTTCATCGAGAAGTACCGCGCCCAGGACGGCTTCGGCCCGCTGCCGCCCGTCGTCGTGGCGGCACTGCGGAAGAAGATGGTGGCGCTGTCGGGCGAGCTGGCCGAGGGCGTGATCTTCGCCAACGCGTCTCTCTCGCACATGGCCGAGTCCCTGGCGGCACTCCCCGCGGCCAAGCGCAACGACCCGGGCTTCTTCATCGGCAACATGATCCCGACCTGCATCGGCGACGACATCGACGCCGCCCGGGCGGTGAACCGGCGCACGCTCGCCAACTACGCCTTCCTGCTGAACTACCGGAACTACTGGAAGGAGGCCGGCTACGTCGAGGAAATGGACGCGATCGAGAAGGCCATCGCCGAGGGCCGCCGCGACGACGTGCCGAAGTATCTCACCGACAAATGGCTGGCCGACAACACGCTGTTCGGGCCGGCGGCGAAGGTGCGCGAGGGCGTCGCCGCCTGGCGCGCGGCGGGCGTCCACACGCCGATTCTCGTCCCGTCCTCGGCGGCCGGCAACCAGCTGAAGGCGATCGACGAGGTCTTCGCCGCCTTCGGCTGATCGCGCCGCCACCAAAGGAACACAGGCTTGCGCTACGCCGTGCTGCTGATCCTGCTTCAAAGGAGGAGCCCGCGCATGAAGCCCGTTTCCCTGGCTGCCGTGTTCATCTTGACGATCGCCGGCTGCGCCCAGCTCGGCCTCCAGGACTCCGCTTTGTCGAGGCCGATCGCGCCGGCCGAGATCGACTGGTCGCGCAAGACCGGCGCCAACACCGTGGCCGGCAGCGCGAGCCAGAAAGTCGGCGCCACGACCCATACCTGCGCCGGGCAGTCGGCCAACCTGATCCCGGACAGCGCCTATGCGCGGGCGCGGCTGGCGGCGATCTTCGGCAACGACACGCGGGGCACGCGCGCCGCCAGTCTCGGGCCGGTGAAATTCGAGCGCGACGATCCGCTCTATGTTTCGACGCTCCGCACGACGCGCTGCGACGCCTCGGGCAGCTTCGCCTTCCCGCGCGTGCCCGATGGCATCTGGTACGCCACCACCAGCGTCAAGTGGGGCCCAGCACAAGGAGAAGGCGGCTCGATGATGAAGCGGGTCGATGTGCGAGGCGGAAAACTGGTGAAGGTCACGCTCCCCTGAGGGGGCCGAACCGCCTAGACTGTCCTCAAAGAGCCGTCGCACCGACGGCGCCCGAACGAGGACATGACCATGAGCAGCACACCCGACTACGTCCCGCCGAAAGTCTGGACCTGGAACAAGGCGAACGGCGGGCGTTTCGCCAACATCAACCGCCCGATCGCCGGTCCCACCGCCGAGAAGGAACTGCCGGTCGGCCGCCATCCGTTCCAGCTCTATTCGCTGGGCACGCCGAACGGCCAGAAGATCACCATCATGTTCGAGGAGCTGCTGGCGGCCGGCCACACCGGCGCCGAGTACGATGCCTGGCTGATCAGGATCGGCGAAGGCGAGCAGTTCGGCTCGGGCTTCGTCGCGGTCAACCCCAATTCCAAGATCCCGGCCCTGCTGGACTGCAGCGGCGCCAAGCCCATCCGCCTCTTCGAATCGGGCGCCATGCTGCTGCATCTCGCGGAGAAGTTCGGCGCCTTCCTGCCGAAAGACGCTGCGACGCGCGCGGAATGCCTCGGCTGGCTGTTCTGGCAGATGGGCAGCGCGCCCTATCTGGGCGGCGGCTTCGGCCATTTCTATGCCTATGCGCCGACCAAGATCGAATACGCCATCGACCGCTTCGCGATGGAGACCAAGCGCCAGCTCGACGTCCTCGACCGGCGCCTGGCCGAGAGCCCGTATCTCGCCGGCGCCGACTACACGATCGCCGATATCGCGGTCTGGCCCTGGTACGGCGGCCTCGCCAAGGGACTGCTCTACGGCGCCGGCGAGTTCCTGTCGGTGCAGGACTACAAGCACGTCCAGCGCTGGGCCGACGTCATCGGCGCGCGCCCGGCCGTCAAGCGCGGCCGCATCGTCAACCGCCTGCAAGGCGATCCTAAGAGCCAGCTCAGGGAACGCCACGACGCCAGCGACTTCGACCTCAGGACCGAGGACAGACTGGCGGCGAAGGCCGAGCAATAGCTCGGCCAGTTAGCGTCAGGCCGCGGCTTGTTTACAAGCCGCCAAGCGAAGCTTCACCGGGAGCGTCGATCGATGCCGCCTCAAGGTAAAACGGCGTCGGCCTCGATCTCGACCTTGGCGTTGGGATCGATCAGGGCCGAGACCTGGACCAGCGTCATCGCCGGGAAGTGTTTCCCGAGGATGACGCCCCAGGCGGCGCCGATGGCGGCACCTGCGGCGTTGAACTCTGCGATGTCGGTCACATAGGCGCGCAGCGCTACGAGGTGCGCGGGCTCGCCACCCGCGGCCTTCAGCACGGCCACGACATTGGAAAGCGCCACGCGCCACTGCGCGCCGGCATCCGTACCTGCAGCGATGTGAGACTCGCCTGGCGCACGGCCGATCTGGCCCGCGATGCGCACGCTCCGTGTGCCTGTCGCGACCACGGCATGGGAGAAGCCGCGCGGGCGCGGCCAGCCTTCGGGAAGGATCGGCGTGTAGGCGATGTCGGATGCGGCCATTTCAATTTCCTCCAGAATTTCTTTGAACGCAGTCTAGCGGAGCCGGTCGGCTGCGAAAGGTGCGAGATCGACGTGAGCCGCCGCGCCGTCGAGGATCAGCCCGGCCATCGCCTCGCCGGTCGCGGGCGCGTTCAGCATGCCCCAGACGCTGTGGCCGGTCGCGACATAGACGCCGTTCAGGCCCGGCACGCGCCCGATCAGCGGCAATCCGTCTTCCGTCACCGGGCGAAAACACGCCTACCGCGCCACGATCGGCGCTTCGGCCAGCGCCGGCGCGAGCGACCGGCACAGCGCCTCCAGCCGCGCGTGTGCGCCCGCATCGGCCGCCACGTCGGCGGGATCGCGCGGCAGCGCGGCGGTGCTGGAAATGGCGCAGGCCCACACCGTGCCGTCGGCGCGCGGAAAGATCTCGGGCGTCAGCACCTCGCCGCCGGCCTCCCGGTATTCGAGGAACAACGCCTCGGCCGGAATGGCGTCGCCGGTCCTGAACACGAGACTGTGGCCCTTCAAGCCATGAACCTGCGGCAAGCCTTCGAAGTTCGACCACGGCCCCATCGCGATCACCACCGCGTCGGCCGGGACCGTCTCGCCACTTTCGAGCGTCACGCCGCCCTCCGCCAGTCCTATGACCGTGCCGCGCTTCACCTCTGCGCCCGATGCGCGCATCAGTTCCGTCGTGAAGGCGCGCGGCTCCACCAGCGCGGTCGTCTCCGGCCCGCCGATCCGTCCCGTGATCGCGACGTTGTCGCCCAGCCATGGCAGCCTTGTCTGGTGACCGGCGCGCCGCCCCTCGGCCGCCTGACCGGCAAAGGTCGAGAGCCGCCTGTAACCCCAAGGATTGCCAAGCGTCTCGGCCAACTCGGCATGGAGTGTAAAACTCCGCCGCGCGAGACGATCCAGCGGCGTGCCGCGGCACCAGTCGAGTGCCAGAAAGCCGCCCGACTTGCCCGAGGCGGCGCCTGCGATCTCGTGGCGTTCGATCACCACGGGGCGCACGCCGCGCCGGCTGAGATACCAGGCGATGGCGGCGCCGATCGCGCCGCCGCCGCAGATCACGATGCGTCTCTCCCGGTCCATCCCGTGCCTGTTCCTTCGTCCCTCGACAAGGCTTGCGGCCCGGAGGAGGATCGGTTTTTCCGCGTTCGTCATGGAGGACAAGATGGCCGCTTTCCACTCCAATCGTCGCCGCGCCGTGCAACTGGCGCTCGGCGCCGCCGCTGCCGGTCTCGCTTTGCCGGCCGTCGCGCACCACGGCTGGAACTGGGCCGAGGAGGCGCAGACCGAACTCAAGGGCACCATCCGCTCGATCTCCATGGCGCCGCCGCATCCCTCGCTGCAGGTGGCGGCGGCCGACGGCACCGTCTGGCTGGTCGATCTCGGCAACCCCAACCAGACCGAGCGCTCGGGCTTCACCGCCACCTCGGCCAAGCCCGGCGACGCCATTGTCGTCCTCGGCAACCGCGCCCTCGACAAGACCAGGATGCACATGAAGGCGGTGCGCATCACCATCGCGGGCAGGAACTACGACCTCTACCCCGAGCGCATCCGCACCAACTGATGGCGCTCGTCGACTGGCCGGTCGACTGGATGGCAACCTGGCCCGGCGCCGTGCTGCTGCAGCGCTCGGGCACGGCCTATCTGCTGGTCAATGCCGCCCACATCCTGGGCCTGGGCCTGCTGGTAGGCGCCATCCTGCCGCTCGACCTGCGCCTGCTCGGCTTCTTCCGCGGCGTGCCGCTCGGCGTCGTCGGTCCGTTCCTGTCCCGCGCCGCGGCCACCGGCCTCGCGCTCGCGCTCGCCACGGGCCTCTGGCTCTTCACCGTGAAGCCGGCCGAGTATCTCGCCAACGAGGCCTTCCTCTGGAAGCTCGCGCTGCTCGCGGCGGCGCTCGTGAACATCGTGGTTCAGCACCGCAGCCCTGCCTTCGCGCGCGCGCTCGGGGAGGGCGAGCCAGGGGCCGGCGTTCGGCTCGCGGCCTTCTGCTCGGCCGTGCTGTGGCTCTCGGTCCTGGTGGCCGGCCGCTGGATCGGGTTCGTGTAGGCCGAGCGCAGCTTGGCCAGTTAGCGTCAGGACATTGCCTGGCAATGTCCGGGAGCGTCGAAGGTTCTCGCCCCAGTCTTCGTCATCCCCTCACCTAGCCTCTCCCCCTTGGGGGTAGGGCTATCGCATATGGCCACTCCCGTCGTCCTGAGCGGAGCGAAGCGTAGTCGAAGGACCTCTTTTCCGTTCGATGGACTGCGGAAAAGAGGTCCTTCGACTGCGCCGCCCTTCGGCCGGCTCCGCTCAGGACGACGGGGATAAAATCATATGCGATTGCCCTGCCCTAGCGGGGTAGAGGAACTTGAGTCAGAAAGCTCATTGAGAACACGACAACGGGAGGACCCATGGCATTCACGGTGACGAGCGACAGTTTCAAGGAGGGCGCGACCCTCGGCATGGAGCACATCCTGTCGGCCGAGTACGGCTTCGGCTGCGGCGGCGGCAACAAGTCGCCGCACCTGCGCTGGTCCGGCGCGCCCGAGGGCACCAAGAGCTTCGCCGTCCACTGCTTCGATCCCGATGCGCCGACCGGCTCGGGCTTCTGGCACTGGGTGGTGGTCAACATCCCGGCCGGCACGACCGAGCTCGCGCTCGATGCCGGCAATCCCAAATCGGGTCTCTTGCCGAAAGGCGCGCTGCAGACGCGCACCGACTTCGGCGCGCCGGGCTATGGCGGCCCCTGTCCGCCCCAAGGCCACGGCCCGCACCGTTACGCCTTCACCGTCTTCGCCGTGAAGGAAGCAGCACTCCCGGTGGCCGCCGACACCTCCGCCGCCATCGTGGGCTTCCAGCTCCACTTCAACACCTTGGCGAAGGCCACGCTTACGGGTCGGTTCGAGCGTTAGCTCGAACCGGTTAGCGTCAGGACATTGCATCGCAATGTCCGGGAGCGTCGATCGGTGCCGCCTCCTCGTTCGCCAAGCGAGCCTCGCCGCCGCTTGCCCACTTCACACCCCCTGCACTAAGGTCCCGCCCGAAGACGAAAATGTAAGGGAGGCAACATCTTGAATCCGACCCGGCGCCGCATCCTCGCGGCCTCCGCAGGCGCCCTCGCGACGCCCGCGCTCTTCTCCTCGGCAAACGCCCAGACTCAGGCCCAAACCGCCACCTTCCCCAACAAGCCGATCCGCATCGTCGTGCCCTATCCGGCCGGCGGCCAGACCGACGGCATCGCGCGCTCCTTCGGCGACTTCCTCGGGCGCAAGCTCGGCACGACGGTGCTGGTCGAGAACAAGGGCGGCGCCGGCGGCACCATCGGCTGCGTCGAGGTCAAGCGCGCCGCGCCCGACGGCCACACCATCCTCTGCACCATCTCCTCGTCGCTGATCCAGAACCGCGTCACGGTGAAGGACCTGCCCTACGACCCGGAGAAGGACTTCACCTACCTCGCGATGACGACCAGCACGGGCGGACCGGTGGTGGCGGCCGAGAAGACCGGCGCCAAGAACCTCGCCGAGTTCGTCGCCTACGCGAAGAAGGTCGACAAGGTGAACTGGGGCGCCTACGGCCCCGGCTCGACGCCGCAGGTGCTGATCGAAACCATGGCCAAGCAATACGGCTTCAAGGTCGAGATCGTGCAGTATCGCGGCGAGGCGGCGATGTGGGCCGACGTGTCGGCGCAGCAGCTCGACGGCGGCTCGGGCAGCCCGGCCGGCTCGGCGGGCGTGATCGCGTCGGGCAAGGGCCGCGCCATCGCCGTCGTCGGCGACCGGCTGGCGTCGATGCCCGACGTGCCGACGATGCAGGAGCAGGGCGCCAAGGGCGGCTTCTACGACACGCGCGCCTTCGCCGTCTTCGCCGTGCCGTCGGCGACGCCGCCGGACATTTCGAAGAAGCTCGCCGACGCGCTGTTCGAGGCCGGCACCGACCCCAAGGTGAAGCAGCTCATGGAGAACTACCTGATCAAGGGACCGCTCGACTTCGCGCAGACCAACGCGGTCTTCAAGCGCGACACCGAGGTGATGCTGGCCGTGCTGAAAGAGATCGGTTTGAAGCCCGAATAGACGGCCGCGCGAAGCGCGGCCGGAGGAGCGTCTGGCCGCGGCTTGTTTGCATGCCGCCAAGCGCAAGCGAGTTCGCTTGCAATTAGCCCCGCACTGATCGTTTTGCCGAGGCCAACATCGTCTGCGAGAAGCGTAACGGGAAGGCGACGGCAAAAGGTGATGAGGTTGGTGACTTGGCGATGATAGGGCTGCAGACGATCACGCCATTTCTGGGTTGATTTGAAATCGTCAGGCCCATCGATGACGATGGGATCGGTTACGTCCCATTCGAGGCCGGCTCGATAAACTCGATATTGTTCAGGCGTCTTCTGGCGTCGAAGAACCTTTGATTGAAACTCCGACGTTACTGCCATCCCCAGTCTCAGTGTCCCCAACCCGAGAAAATCAACCCTAGGACCAGGCGATGCGACGCACAAGCGCTGCTAATCGGCCCTCGACTTGGCAGGGTCGCCTCAATTCCTACGGGACGCGGGCGGGCAATCCGCAGTTGAGCACGTGAACACATGCTGAGAGCGGCTGAAACTGCCCATGTCTCCAAGATTGGGACCATTTGGACCGGCGGGTGCTCCCCGGATCGTTCTCCGGTACAATGCCGCCGCATAAGCTCAAGGAAGAGCTGCCCGTCATGCCCTCAGACAAGCAAGTCCTGATCGAGAAAATCCAGGCGCTGCCGACCGAACGAATCGCCGAGGTCGAGGATTTCGTCGATTTCCTCGCCGGCAAGACGCGGCGTCTGGGGGCGCTCGATCGCCTGCTGGCGATTGTGCCGGCTATGGAGGCGGCCGGCGCGCCGCGACTGACGGAGGAAGAGATCGACGCCGAGGTCAAGGCCGTGCGCGCCGCACGCCGCAGCCGGGGCGCCGGTGCGGATCGTTCTTGATACCAACGTCGTGCTCTCCGCGCTGTTGTGGCGGGGAACACCGTACAGTCTTCTCCAAGCCATCCGGCGACGGGAGCACGTCCAGCTCTTCACCAGCCCCGCCTTGCTGAAGGAACTGGGCGAAGTCCTGATCCGTGTGCCTCGCCGTCGCAGCGCCTCTCCCTGATTGGCCGTGCCGCCCACGAAGTACTTGCCGACTACGTCGAGGCCGTCGATCTGGTGACTCCGCTCTCGGTGCCGTCGGTGGTTGCCGCCGATCCCGACGACGATCATGTCATTGCCGCCGCGGTTGCCGCCGGCGCCGACCTGCTCGTTTCGGGGGATCGCCAGCTTCTTGCACTGAGAGCCCACCAGAACGTTCGTATCGTTGATCCTGCCGAAGCCACCCAACTGCTCGGCATTTGGATCAGATCAGGTCTGCAATTCTGAACTTGCAAATTCCGCAAGATTCATCCTATATTTCCTATAGGTTGGCATCCACTCCGCGCCGGCCTCTTTCATGTCCAAACCCCGGGTCCCCCATGCCCTTCGAACTCGCTCTCCTGCGAGCGCTGCTGGCTGCCTGCGCGGCCGCGCTCCTCCTGCAGGCACTGCCAGCACTCAGCACCCGTCTCCTCGACAAGGCCCTCGATCTCGCGACCGTTCCTGTTGCCGTAAAGATCCCTCGCCGTCGGCTCGGGATGACAAGGGTGGGGCTCGGGATGACAGAGGGCCAGGGTCTCGGGATGACAAGCGACGGAATCATCAGACAGCTCCGCGATTCGGACCCTCGTCAAAAGCGCACGCGGCCTTGTCAGGGAAATCCCGGGCAAGCGGCTCCAGCTATTGGGAAATCCGCGGTTCGCCGACTCCGTTTCCGAACAGCAGGCCGGATAAATTCGGGACACTTCGTGTTCGGCAAATCGTCTGCGCTCCGCTGTATCGGGCACCGGTCGGCGCTCTCGGACATTGCTATGCAATGTCCTGTCGCTCCCAGGGCCGCGCACGCACGACCTCGTGATGCATCCACGCTAATCCGCGCGGCCCAGTGCTACAGTATCAACCCCATGGCATCGCCCTCGCGCCGTATCTGGTCCTGGACCTTCGACCTGCCGCCGGAAGAGCTCTGGCCGGTGCTGGCCGACACCAACCGCTTCAACGAGGCGATGGGCCTGCCGCCCTATGCGCTGGAGGAGACGCCGCAGCCCAACGGCACGGTGCTCCGCCGCGGCAAGGGCAAGGCCGCGGGCTTCACCCTCGAATGGGAGGAGAAGCCCTACGAGTGGATAGAGGGCCGCCATTTCCGTCAGGCCCGCACCTTCACCAAGGGGCCGTTCCGCCGCTTCGGGCCGGTGTTCGATCTCGAGCCCGTGATGGGCCCGGGCGGGAGCCCCGTGGGAAGTAAGGTCAGCTACGCGCTCGAATGGGAGCCGCTCACCCTGATGGGCCGGCTGTTCGGCAAGCGTCTGGCCGAGCAGGCGGGTGCCGCCGTCGGCAAGCGCATCCTGGAGGCGGTGGCCTTCGCCAAAGGCGAACGTCCGACCTTCTTCGAGCTGCCCGCGCCCGAGCTTCCCGAAGGGGCGCGCGAGCGGGCCGCGGCGATGGCCGGCGAAATCGACCGCAGCCCCTACGGCAACGGGTTGGGTGGCCGCCTCGCCGAGCGCGTGATGACCGGCATGGCGACCGATCTGGCGCAGCTCAAGCCCAAGCTGCTGGCGCGCGATCTCGGGGTGCCGCAGCGCGCCGCGATCGAGGCCTGCCTGGCCGGCGTCCGCGCCGGGTTGCTCGCCATGAAGTGGGAGCTGCTCTGCACGAACTGCCGCGGGCCCAAGGCCAGCGCGGCGGCCTTGAGCGAGCTGCCGCGCGGCGCGCATTGCCCCTCGTGCAACATCGACTACGACCGCGACTTCGAGAAGAACGTCGAGCTGTCGTTTGCGCCCGCGCCCCAGGTGCGGCCGATCCTGGCCGGCGGCTTTTGCCTCAGTGGTCCGATGGCGACGCCGCATGTGGCGGTGCAGTTGCTGCTGAAGCCGGGGGAGCGGCGGAACGTGCCGCTCGATCTGCCGGCGGGGAGTTACCGCCTGCGGACCTTGCACCCCGGCACGCATGTCGATGTCGAGCATGACCCCAAGAAGGGGGGCGGGGCGTTCCCGGGTCTCAGGATCACGCAGGCCGGCGTCGAGGCGATGCCGCTCGGCGAGGCCGGCCACATTCCCTTCGTCAACGAGGCGGGCTTCGAGCTGGCGGCGTTGATCGAGGACCGGACCTGGACGCGGGACGCGCTGACCGCGCCCGAAGTGATCTCGCTCCAGGTCTTCCGCGATCTCTTTGCCGCGGCGACCTTGCGGCCGGGCGACGAGGCGGGGGTGAGCCAGGTGGCGCTGCTCTTCTCCGACCTCAGGAGTTCGACGGCGCTCTACGAGCGGGTGGGCGATTCGGTGGCCTACAACATGGTGCGCGAGCATTTCGCCCTGATGGCCGGGATCGTGCGCGACCACGACGGCGCCGTGGTGAAGACCATCGGCGACGCCGTCATGGCCTCGTTCGGCGATCCCGCCCACGCGGTGAAGGCGGCGCTGGCCATGCAGGCCGCCATCGCCGACCACCAGCTGGTGCTCAAGCTGGGCGTCCATGTCGGCCCCAGCGTGGTCGTGACCTTGAACGACCGGCTCGACTATTTCGGCTCGACCGTCAACATGGCCGCCCGCCTGCAGGACCAGAGCATCGGCGGCGACGTCGTGCTGTCGCGCGCCGTGGCCGACGATCCCGCCGTCCAGTCGGTGCTGGCGTCCGTGCCGACGCGCGAGGAAAGCGTCGTGCTCAAGGGCTTTGCAGAGCCCGTGGGCTTCGTCCGCTTGATTTTATAGACAGGTTTTATCGACATGTTTTATGGACGTTCAGGTGTCCATAAAAGCGCCCAGCACCGCCGCCGCCTCGTCGTTGGCCTTCAGCCCCTGCGCGAGAAACCGCGTCAGCGAAAAGAACCCGTGGATGGTGCCGGGATAGTTCACGTAGGTGGTCTTGATTCCGGCATCGATCAGCCGGTCGGCATAGGCGCGGCCCTCGTCGCGCAGCGGGTCGTAGCCGGCCGTCAGCACGAAGGCGGGCGGCAGGCCGCTGAGGTCTTTCGCCAGCAGCGGCGAGAGGCGGAGGTCCGTGAGGTCGGTGTCCTCGTCCGGCACATAGGCTTCCCAGAACCAGTTCATCAGCGGCCCGGAGAGGAAATACCCCTCGGCGAAGGCCTTGCGTGAGCCGCTCTCTTTGCTCGAGTCGGTGGCGGGATAGATCAGCATCTGGAACGCCGGTCCTGTCTCCTTGGCGTCGCGGCAGAGCTGGCACACGACGGCGGCCATCGCCCCGCCCGCCGAATCGCCGCCGACCGCGATGCGCGTCGCGTCCGCGCCGAACGACTCCGCATTGTCCCTGATGTGCCGGAAGGCAGCTATGCCGTCGTCGATCGGCGCCGGAAACGGATGCTCGGGTGCGAGGCGATAGTCGATGGAAATCACCTGGCAGCGGCTTTTGTTGGCCAGCCGCCGGCAGGTCGAATCGTGCGTTTCGATGTTGCCGATCACGAACCCGCCGCCGTGATAGTAGATCAGCGTCGGCAGCAGCCCGGCCTTGGCGCCCATCGGCCGGTAGCGCCTGAACCGGATCTCGCTCGCGGGGCCGGCGAAACCGCCGTCGGCGACTTCGGCGACCTCGGGCGGATCGGCCTCGCCGTCCTCCGACATCTTGTCGACCGCCTTGCGGCCGATCGCGTGTGGCAGGGTTTCGAGCTTGGGCCGGCCGCCCTTGGTGGCGGCATCCATCAGGTCGAGCAAATTGCGGGCTTCGGCGTCGAGCATTTCTTGGCTACTCCAGTTTGGCTATTCCAACTTGACGGCGGCGTCCTTGATGACGGCGGCCCACTTCTCGTTTTCCTGGCGCAGGAACGAAGCGAGGTCGGCCGAGGTGCCGCCGCCCACGACGCCGCCCACGGCGGCATAGGCGTCGATCACTTCCTTGGATTTCAGCGCCGCACTGGCGGCCGCAAAGATCTTCTGGCGGTGTTCCAGGCTCGCGTTGCCCGGCGCCATCAGCGCGTACCAGTTGTCGGAATTGACCTTCGGGAATCCCATCTCGCGCAGGGTCGGCACGTCGGGCAGCAGCGGCGCCCGTGTGTCCGACGTCACGGCCAGCGGCTTCACCGTGCCGGCGCGGATGTGCGGCAGCAGCACCGATATGTCGAGCAGCACGGTGTCGACGGTGCCGGCCAGGAGATCGTTGGTGGCAGGGGCGGCGCCGCGGTAGGGCACGTGCAGCAGGTCGGTGCCGGTCTCGCGCTTGAAGAGCTCGATGGCGAGATGGGTGATGCCGCCGGTACCGGCCGAGCCGCAGGTCACCTTGCCGGGATTGGCCTTGGCATGGGCGATGAAGCTTTTCAGGTCACCGATGCCGAGCTTGGCGTTGATCGCCAGGATCTCCTGCACGCGCACCACCAGGATGACCGGCGCGATCTCCCTGGCCGGATCGTAGGGCATCTTGGGCATCAGGCTCGGCATGATAGCGCCGGCGCTGGCGCTCATCAGGCCCATGACATGCGCATCGCTGCCGGCCTTGGCCACGAAGTCGGTGCCGGTGACGCCGGCCGCCCCGCTCTTGTTTTCGACCAGCACCGGCTGGCCGAGATGCGGGCTCATCGCCTGCGCGAGGTTTCGGCCGAAGATGTCGGCAGGCCCGCCGGCCGGAAACGGCACGACCAGAGTGAGCGGCTTGCCGGGAAAGGGCGCCTGCGCCCGCGCCTCGACGTCGGGCAGGGCGGCGAGGCCGGCGAGGCCAGCGAGCGCGCCGCGGCGGGTTATGGACATTGGTTTCCTCCGGCCTTTTGCCGAAGTCTGCGCGGTGGCCGCGTCGCCGACAAGGGTGATCCGGCCGCCGCCGCTTGCGTACAAAGCGTATGTCTACATCACGCCTCGCCGCCGCCGGTCTTCTCGCTTCTCTCCTCAGCGCCTGTGCCTCGCCGCCGGAGGCCCCGGCCGCCGCGGCGGCGCCACCGCTGGTGCTGGAACAGTTCTTCCCTGGCCGCACGGTCGGGGACGGCGTCTTCACCAACAGCTGGACCGGTTCGGAGCGGCGCTTCAGCGTCGTGATCGAGGGTTCCTGGGATGGCCGCACGCTCACGCTGGTCGAGGATTTCGCCTACGCCGACGGCGAGAAGGACCGCAAGACCTGGCGGCTGGAGCGCACGAGCCCGGGCGTTTACGCCGGCACGCGCGAGGATGTCGTCGGCAAGGCGCGCGCCTGGACCGAGGGCAAGGTCGTGCGGCTCGAATATTCGGTCATGCTGGGCGGCTGGACCGTCGATTTCTCCGACGTGCTGGCGTTGCGCGACGACGGCTCGCTGATCAACCGCGCGACGGTCGGCAAATGGGGTCTCCGTATCGGCCGCGTCGAACTCGTCCTGCGCCGCGTGGCCGGGTCCTAGAACTCGACGTCGAGTTCCTCGACTTCCTCGGGTTCGGCCTTGGCCGCCGCCGTCCATTCCAGCATCGCCGGAAACCGGAGCATCAGGTCGCGGTAGGCCGCCGACACCGGATCGAGCTTCACGTCGTAGGTCGCGAACCGCGCGCAGACCGGCGCGTACATGGCGTCCGCGGCTGTGGGCGTTTTGCCAAAGAGATAAGGCCCGCCATAGGTCTTCAGGCACTCTTGCCAGATCGCGAGCACCCGCTCGATGTCGGCCTGGGCGCCGGCCCACACCTTGAAGCCGGCGTGCCTGGCCTTGAGGTTCATCGGCAGCGCCGAGCGCAGATTGGCGAAGCCTGAGTGCATTTCGCCGCAAATTGCCCGGCAATGGGCCCGCGCCACCGGATCGGCCGGCAGCAGGCCCGCCTCGGGCTTGATCTCGTTCAGATATTCGCCGATCGCCAGCGTATCCCAGACCTTCACCTGCCCATGTTCCAGGCAGGGCACCAGAAAGGAGGGCGACAGCAGCAAAAGCTCGGCCCGGGTCGCCGGATCGTCGATCGGCGCCAGCCGCTCCGCGAAGTCCAGGCCGGCCATTCGGCAAAGAAGAAAGCCGCGCAGCGACCAAGAGGAATAGTTCTTGCTACTGACGGTGAGCGAAGCCTCGGCCATGGGCGCCAACCCTCTCGATTCGGCGGGTTCTGTCTGTGTCACAGGCGTTGTGTGTGCAATTTCCGAGCCGGTTCACCTTCATGTTGTATGCGCTCTACCAGTCCGCCGCCGACATGATGCTGCCGATGCGGGCGTGGGCGACTGCGACCGGGCAGACCCTGGCGGGCAGCGGGGCGGAGACCCGGGAAAGCTGGCGGGCTGCCGGCGCGCTCTGCGAGATGATGAGTCGGGCCACCCTCAGCCACCGCCGGCCGTCTTTCGGCATCGACGAGGTCACGGTCGGCAACCGCGTCGTGCCGGTGCAGGAGGAAGAGGTGCTCGCCACTCCCTTCGGCACCTTGCTGCGCTTCGCCAAGCCGGGCATCCCGCCACAGCCGAGGGTGTTGCTGGTGGCGCCGCTTTCCGGGCATTTCGCGACTCTGCTGCGCGACACGGTGCGGGTGCTGCTGCCCGAGCACGACGTGCACATCACCGACTGGGCCAATGCGCGCGACGTCGGCCTGTGGAACGGCCGTTTTGGCTTCGACGAATATGTCGAGCACTTGATCAAATTCCTGGAGGCGATGGGGCCGGGCGCCCATGTCATCGCCGTGTGCCAGCCTTGCGTGCAGACCTTGGCGGCGGCGGCGATCATGGCCGAGGACGACAATCCCGCTCAGCCGCGCAGCATGACTCTGATGGCCGGGCCCATCGATACGCGTGTCAGCCCGACCAAGGTGAACGAGCTGGCGATGGGCAAGCCGATCGGCTGGTTCGAACAGAACCTGATCGCCCGCGTGCCGTTGCGCTATCCCGGCGCCATGCGCCGCGTCTATCCCGGCTTCGTCCAGCTCACGGCCTTCATGAGCATGAACGCCGAACGCCACATCAAGGCGCAGGTCGACCTCTACAAACACCTGGCCAAAGGCGAGGTCGAACAGGCCGCCACCATAAAAGCTTTCTACGACGAATATTTTGCGGTGCTCGACATGACGGCGGAGTTTTATCTCGAGACCGTGCGGTGGGTGTTCCAGGAACACCGGCTGGCCAAGGGCGAACTCGACTGGAAGGGCCGGCGGGTCAATCCCAAGGCGATCCGGCGCACCGCCCTGTTCACCGTCGAGGGCGAGCGCGACGACATCTGCGCCATCGGCCAGACCGTGGCCGCCCATGACCTCTGTTCCAGCCTGCGGCCCTATCGCAAGAAACACTATATGCAGGCCGGCGTCGGCCACTACGGCGTGTTCAGCGGCCGCCGCTGGGCCAGCCAGATCTATCCCTTGGTGCGAAACACGATTTTGGCCAACGAGTAGGTTTCGCGCCCCCGGGATGGGCAAAGGCCTGGGTTTGCGTTAAAAATGGCGATGGCCGATTTTCCGAACAAGACCCTCGCCGACTGGGAGAAGGTTGCAGCCAAGGAACTGCGCGATCGCCCCTTGAGCGACCTTACGTGGATGACCCCCGAGGGCATCGCGGTGAAGCCGCTCTACACCGCGGCCGATCTGGAAAACCTGGAGACTGCAGGCGCGCTGCCAGGCTTCCCGCCATTCCTGCGCGGCCCCAAGGCCACGATGTATGCCGGCCGTCCGTGGACGGTCCGCCAGTATGCCGGCTTCTCGACCGCCGAGGAGAGCAACAAGTTCTATCGCGCCAATCTCGCCGCCGGCCAGATGGGCCTCTCGGTGGCGTTCGATCTTGCCACCCATCGCGGCTACGACTCCGACCACCCGCGCGTGGTGGGCGACGTCGGCAAGGCTGGTGTCGCGATCGACTCCGTCGAGGACATGAAGATCCTGTTCGACGGCATACCGCTCGACAAGATGAGCGTGTCGATGACCATGAACGGTGCCGTTTTGCCGGTATTGGCCGGCTACATCGTGGCGGCCGAGGAACAGGGCGTGCCGCAGGACAAGCTCTCCGGCACGATCCAGAACGACATCCTCAAGGAGTTCATGGTCCGGAACACCTATATCTATCCGCCCGGACCTTCGATGCGCATCGTGGCCGACATCATCGAGCACACGGCCAAGCACATGCCGAAGTTCAACTCGATCTCGATCTCCGGCTATCACATGCAGGAAGCGGGCTCGACGCTGGTCCAGGAGCTGGCGTTCACCCTGGCCGACGGGCTCGAGTATGTCCGCGCCGCCAAGGCCAAGGGTCTCGACATCGACGCGTTCGCGCCCAGGCTCTCGTTCTTCTTCTGCATCGGCATGAATTTCTTCATGGAGGTAGCCAAGCTCCGCGCCGCGCGCTTCCTGTGGGCCGAGCTGGTAAAACCGTTCGAGCCCAAGAAGGCCGATTCGCTGTCGCTGCGCACCCACTGCCAGACCTCGGGCGTGTCGCTCACCGAGCAGGATCCTTACAACAATGTGATCCGCACCGCCTACGAGGCGATGGCGGCGGTGCTGGGCGGTACGCAGTCGCTTCACACCAATTCATTCGACGAGGCGATCGCGTTGCCGACGCCGACATCCTCGCGCATCGCGCGCAACACCCAGCTCATCCTGCAGCACGAGACCGGCGTCACCAATGTCATCGATCCGCTGGCCGGCAGCTATTACGTGGAATCGCTCACCGCAAGCCTGATCGCCGAGGCGCGCAAGCTGATCGCCGAGGTCGAGGCCTTGGGCGGCATGACCAAAGCGGTCGAGGCCGGCATGCCCAAGATGCGCATCGAGGAGGCCTCGGCGCGCCGCCAGGCCCGCATCGACCGCGGCGAGGAAGTGATCGTGGGCGTGAACAAGTTCCAGCCCAAGGACGGCACCACGGTCGAAGTCATGGATATCGACAACGACGTGGTCCGCGAGTCGCAGGTCACGCGGCTGGACAATATCCGCAAGAGCCGCGACGAGGCCAAGTGCGTCGCCGCCTTGAAGGCGCTGGGCGATGCAGCACGCAACGGCACCGGCAACCTGCTGAGCCTGGCCGTCGAAGCGACGCGCGCGCGCGCCACGGTGGGCGAAATCTCGTCGGCGCTCGAAGGGGTCTATGGCCGCTACCAGGCAACCGTGCGCTCGATCTCCGGCGTCTATGTCGGCGAATGGGAAGGTGACCAGGGGCTCGACCGTATCCGCACCGATATCGCGGCTTTTGCCGAAGAAGAAGGCCGCCGGCCGCGTCTGATGGTCGTGAAGATGGGCCAGGACGGCCACGATCGCGGCGCCAAGGTGATCGCCACCGCCTTTGCCGATCTGGGCTTCGACGTCGACATCGGCCCGTTGTTCCAGACGCCGCAGGAAGCGGCGCGCGCGGCGATCGAGAACGACGTGCACGTCATCGGCGTGTCGAGCCAGGCGGCGGGCCACAAGACGCTGGTGCCGCAGCTGATCGACGAACTGGCCAAGCAGAACGGCTCGGAGGTGATGGTGATCGTGGGCGGCGTCATCCCGGCCCAGGACTACGATTTCCTGAAGAAGATCGGCGTTGCCGCCATCTACGGCCCCGGCACCAATATTCCCGCCGCCGCCGCCGAGATCCTGGGCATCCTGCGCCAGCGCAGCCAGAAGCGCGCGGCCTGACCTAACGCCTCATCGCCTGGCTTTCCTGCGGCGTCAGCGGACGCTCGCGGAACCACAGGATCTTGCCGCGGATCGTGCCGAAGCCAGTGCTGGCCTCGAGCTTGGCGGGATACCTCACCTGCGAATTGTCGAATCTGGCGAGCCAGACTTTCATCGGCTGCTCGCGCTTGGTCTCGGCTTCCTTCGGCGCGTCCTCGAATTCGCCGGCGACGCGTTTGGTATAGATCTCGCACACCAGAAGATCGCCTTTCGCGGTCGGAACGCCTGCCGCGGCCGGTGACTCCATGCCGATCTTGCGGATCATGATGTCGATCCGCCGCTTGCCGTCGTTGCTCGGCACGGTGCGATCGCAGGCGGCGTCACCGGCCAGGCCGACGGTGAGCCCCGCCGACAGCGGATCCAGCGAGCCGATCCTCTGTTCGTCGGGAATCACATGCCGCGGCGGCGGCTTCCAGTCCGGGTTGTGCTTCTCGCTCATCGCGCCGCCAGCGCCGTACTGGGCGACCCAGGTGCGGGGCTTGTCGCCCACGATGATCGAAAGAGAACCCGCAGTCGGCTGGGCGCCCTGCGGAGAGAAGCCGCCCCACGCCCGGTTCCGCCCGTCGTAATGTATGGTGACGGCCCGCAGGATTCCTTCCTTGAAGGTCCGGCTCTCGACGTCGTAGCTCGTGCCGTCGAAGCGCGCGGTGAGGTCGATACGGAAGCCGGAGAGGCCGGCGAACGTGATCTCGTAACCGATGTCGACCTGGCGTGCGTCCTGGGCGAGCGCCGCCGCTGGAATGCTCACGCTCAGGGCAAAAGCGATCAGGGCCCTACGAAAACTCATGAAATCCCTCTCTGCAGGGGGCTTACTTCAAGGTCACCGGCACGATAGAAGGCCCACGCCCCCTCCGCCACACGACTTGCGCGCCAGAAAAGGCATTTTCCCCACCATGTCACCTCCCGCCAACGATCGCGTTCCCGAGCTGGGCGCCTCGCGTACATGGGCGGTGATCGCTATTATGGGCCGCCATTTGTGGCCAAAGGGTGAAATCGGCCTGCGCGGCCGCGTCGTGGTCGCCATGGTGCTGCTGGTCTTGGCCAAGGTTACCAACGTCTACGTCCCGATCCTCTACAAGCATGCCGTCGATGCGCTGGGCGAGCCCACCGCGCAAGCCGTGGCGGTGCCGATCGCCCTGATTCTGGCGTACGGCGTCGCGCGCGTCCTCGCCCAGGCCTTCGGCGAGGTCCGCGATGCCGTTTTTGCGCCGGTGTCGCAGCGAGCGATCCGCAACCTCGCCCTGGAGGTCTTCCGGCATCTCCATGCACTGTCCCTGCGATACCACCTCGAACGCCAGACCGGCGGGCTCAGCCGGGTCATCGAGCGCGGCACGCAGGGCATGGAGTTCCTGATCCGCTTCACCACCTTCAACATCCTGCCGACTCTGTTCGAGATCGTCCTGGTCAGCGGCATCCTGTGGACCCTCTACGACTGGCGCTTCATGGCCGTCACGCTGGGCGCCGTCACGACCTACATCCTGTTCTCGGTCGTGCTGTCGGAATGGCGCATCAAGTTCGTGCGCCGCATGAACGATGCCGACACCGATGCCAATGCCAAGGCCATCGACAGCCTGCTGAACTACGAGACGGTCAAGTACTTCGGCAACGAGCCGCACGAAGCACGACGCTACGACGTCGGCCGCCGGCGCTACGAGACGGCGGCGATCCGCTCGAGCCGGACCTTGTCGCTGCTGAACATCGGTCAGGGCGCGATCATCGCCGTCGGCCTGGTGGCGGTCATGTCCATGGCCGGATACGGCGTCATCCACGGCACGATGACGCTCGGCGATTTTGTCGCGGTGAACGCCTTCCTGATCCAGCTCTACGTGCCGCTCAACATGCTGGGTTTCGCCTATCGCGAGATCAGGAACGCGCTGGTGAACATGGAGAAGATGTTCGGCCTGCTCGACGTCGATGCCGAGATCGCCGACCGGCCCGGCGCGCCGGCGCTCGTCGTCACGGGCGGCGAGATCGTGTTCGACCATGTCGATTTCCACTACGAGAAGGCGCGGCCGATTCTGCACGACGTTAGCTTCCACGCGCCGGCCGGCAAGACCGTGGCGATCGTGGGCTCGAGCGGCGCCGGAAAGTCGACGGTCTCGCGCATCCTCTTCCGCTTCTATGACGTGGCATCCGGCAGCGTGAAGATCGACGGCCAGGACATCCGCGAGGTGCAGCAGGCCAGCCTGCGGGCGGCGATCGGCGTGGTGCCGCAGGATACGGTGCTGTTCAACGACACCATCTACTACAACATCGCCTACGGCCGCCCGGAGGCCAGCCGCGATGAGGTCGAGCAGGCCGCCCGGCTGGCGAGGATCCACGATTTCATCGTGGCGCTGCCGCAGGGTTACGACGCCACTGTGGGCGAGCGCGGGCTGAAACTCTCGGGCGGCGAGAAGCAGCGCGTGGCGATCGCCCGGACCATCCTCAAGAACCCGCGGATCCTGCTGTTCGACGAGGCGACCAGCGCGCTAGATACCCGCACCGAGCAGGAGATTCAGCGCTCGCTGGAAGAGGTGAGCCGCGGGCGCACCACGGTGGTGATTGCTCACCGGTTGTCGACCGTCATCAACGCCGACGAGATCGTGGTGCTCGATCGCGGCCGTGTCGTCGAGCGCGGTCGCCACGGCGACCTGCTGGCTCTGGGCGGTCTCTATGCCGACATGTGGAGCCGGCAGCAGGAAGCCGCCGCCGAGGCCGAGCACCAAATCGAGGAGCCGCCGTCGTTCCGTGGCGAAGGCCATCTCCGTGTCGCCGACTAGCGCTGCGGGAGCGGACGGCCCGCAAATGTGCTAATATTTGCCCATGGACCGCGAAGCCATTGTTGCTGCCATTCGATCGGAGGAAGTCGCCCTCAAGCGAGCCGGCGTGAAGTCGCTCGCTTTGGTGGGGTCGTCCGCCAGGGCAAGCCGGCGCCATGACAGCGACATCGACGTTTTGATCGATGTCGAAGACGCGTCTCGTTTTTCGCTGATGGATCGTATTGGCGTCATGCATCTACTTGGCGACCGGTTGGGACTGCCGGTCGACGTGAGCCGCCGCGATACGCTCAATCCGCTGGTGCGCGCGCGCATGGTGACGGAAGCCATCAAGATATTTTGACTTCGATGGCCGGCAACGATCCTCCGCTTCATTTGGCGCAGATGCTTGAGAACGTCGAGCGTATTCTTGGCTGGACGGATGGCCTGACGCTTGAGGAATACCTGTCCGACAGGATGTTGCGGGATGCCGTCGAACGTTGTCTGGAACGTATTTCCGAGGCCAGTCGACGTCTCCCCGAGCCATTGAAGGCGGCACAGCCCCAAATTCCGTGGCGCAAGGTTGCCGATATCGGAAATGTTCTGCGCCACGAATACGACGATGTGGTCGACACCGAAGTTTGGCGAATCGTTGTAGACGAGTTGCACACCTTACAGGCGGCCGTGTTGGCGATGATGCGGACGCGATGACGGTGGAAGCATCACGGCAGTCACTGCTCCCGGTCTTCCTCGCCTGTGCCGCCATCGGCCTGCAAGCGGGCGTTGCCCTGCCGCTGGTGCCGCTGGCGCTGGAACGCCAGGGCGCCGATAAACTCACCATCGGCGTCGTCGCCGCCGCCTGGGGCATCGGCATGCTGGCCTTCGGCACGCGCATTCCACAGATGGCGGCGCGGTTCGGCGCCGTCCCGCTCATTGTCGTTTCCGTCGTGACGGGCTCGGTCGTCACGGTTGCCTACACGCTCACCACCAGTCCCGTGGCGTGGTTCTTCCTCAGTCTCCTGCACGGCATCACGGGCGGCGTGCCGTGGGTGGTGAGCGAGATCTGGATGAATGTCGTGGTCGAGGAGAAGCGCCGCGGGCGCGTCATGGGCCTCTACGCGATGCTGGTGGCGCTGGGTCTCGCGCTAGGTCCGCTGGTGCTGCAGGTTACGGGTGTCTATGGACCGGCGCCGTTCCTGACCTGCGCGGCGCTGGCCTTGCTCGTGGCGCTGCCGCTGCTGCCCTACTGGAAAAGCGCGCCGGCCATCGAGCATACGGCCGACAGCGGCTTCGCCATCGTCGTGCTGGCGGTTCCGCTTGCCATGTTCGCGGGCTTCGTCTGCGGCCTGGGCGAGCAGGTCGCGTTCAGCTTCCTGCCGGTCTATGCGGTCGGCGCCGGCGTCTCGGCCGAGACCGGCGCGCTCTGGCTCTCGGCCTTCGTGCTGGGCAACGTGATCCTGCAATGGCCGATCGGCTGGATGGCCGATCACTACGACCGACGCGCCGTGCTCGCCGGCTGCACCCTGGCCAGCGCCGTGCTCGTCGGGTTGCTGCCGATGGTGCCGGCGCAGTCGCCGGCGATCATCGGCGTCGTGCTGCTGTGGGGCGGCATCTCCTTTGCGATCTATCCGGTGGGACTGGCGCTGCTCGGCCAACATTTCAATGGCGGCGACATCGCCCGCGCCAACACGGCCTTCAGCATGCTCTATATTCTGGGCGGCTTGGTCGGCCGACCACTCGCGGGTGCGGCGATGGATGCCATCGGCGACCCCGGCCTCGGCTGGACGCTCGCCGTCTTCTATTTCGCCGCGACCGTGAGCGCCTTGCTGGCGCTTCGCCGTCGCGGCTGATAATTCTGCAGGCAAATGAGCGCCACGGCCGCCAAGACCGAAGACACCGTCGATCCGCTTCTGGCCCCCCTGCTGGCCGGCGATCGACGGGCGCTTGCCCAGGCGATCACCCTCATCGAATCGACGCGCAGCGACCATCGCACGCGCGCCGATGCGCTGCTGGCAGCGGTGCTGCCGCACAGCGGCAGGTCGGTGCGGCTCGGCATCACCGGCGTGCCTGGCGTCGGCAAGTCGACGCTCATCGAACGCTTCGGACTCTCCCTGCTGGAACGTGGCCGGTCGCTGGCGGTGCTGGCGATCGATCCATCCTCCAAGCGTGGCGGCGGCTCGATCCTGGGCGACAAGACGCGCATGGAAGAGCTGTCGCGCCGGCATGCCGCCTTCATCCGGCCGTCGCCGGCCGGCGCCACCCTGGGCGGCGTTGCGCGACGCACGCGCGAGGCGATGCTGCTGGTCGAGGCGGCGGGCTTCGACACCGTACTCGTCGAGACGGTGGGCGTGGGCCAGTCCGAGACGGCGGTGTCCGACATGGTCGACATGTTCGTCGTGCTGCTGCTGCCGGGCGGCGGCGACGACCTGCAGGGCATCAAGCGCGGCGTTATCGAACTGGCCGACCTGATCGTGGTCAACAAGGCCGACGGCGACCTCAAGACCATGGCCAAGCGCTCGGCCGCCGACTATCAGCACGCGCTGCGCATGTTGCGCTCGCCGACCGCCGGCTGGACGCCCGAGGTCCAGACCTGCTCGGCACAGACCGGCGAGGGCGTGGTCGAGATCTGGGAAACGGTCGAACGCTTCAGGGCGGCGGTGGGCGAGAAGGGCATCCTCAGGCGCCGGGCCGAGCAGGCACGTGCCTGGATGTGGAGCGAGGTCGGCGAGACCCTGCTGGCCGAGCTGCGCCGCCACCCCGAGGTGAAGCGCCTGGTGGGTGGGCTGGAGCGCGAGGTCGAGGCCGGCCGGGCGACCCCTGCCGTGGCGGCACGGCGGATGCTAGAAGCCTTCCATGGGCGCTAAGTCTTTCCTCAAGCGGGCACGCCTGGCCGACGCCGCCAGCGAATTGCCGTTCTGGAAGCGCAAGTCGCTGGCCCGGATGTCCAAGCAGGAGTGGGAATCCCTCTGCGACGGCTGCGGCATGTGCTGCGTCAACAAGCTGGAGTACGAGGGCACCGGCGAGCTTGCCCAAACCGATACCTGCTGCAAGCTCCTCGATCCCAAGACGGCGCGCTGCAAGGACTACAAGAACCGCAAGAAGATCGTCCCGGACTGCATCCAGCTCACACCAAAGGTGGTGGAAAAGATGGATTGGCTCCCCCAGACCTGTGGATACCGCCTGGTGCACCAGGGCAAGGACCTGTTTTGGTGGCACCCCCTAGTCTCCGGCGACCCGGAAACCGTGCATCAGGCTGGCATTTCGGCCCGGGGACGGGTGATTTCCGAGGATGTGGTCGAGGATATCAGCGACCGGGTGGTCGACTGGTTCGCTTGACGCAGGCCCCCCCGGGCCCGTAAAAAGCCGGCCTTCCCGCCTACCCGGCGGGATCGTTTTTTTAGTGGAAGTCGCCATGCCCCGTCGTTGCGCCCTTTCGGGCAAGTCCGTGCAGTACGGCAACAATGTGAGCCACGCCAACAACAAGACCCGGCGCCGGTTCATGTCCAACCTGCAGGTCGCCTCGGTCCTGTCCGATGTGCTGGGCCATACGGTGCGGCTTCGGCTGACCCCGCGCGGCGTCAAGACCATCGAGCACAATGGCGGCATCGACGCTTACCTGCTCGGCACCAACACCAGCAAGCTCAGCCCCGAAATGACGGTGCTGAAGCGCCGGGTCGTTACGGCCAAGGCCAAGAAGGACGCCAAGAAGGTGGCGGCCTAAAGCCGCCATCCCGAGCCGACAGGCGAGGGACCTTCTTCGTCGAGGCGCTTACGGCGCCAGTTCGAACAGCAGCAGGATATTACGCTGGAGCGGATTGAAGTTGTCGTCCGAGATCAGCCACAGCAGCGTCTCGCCGCGTGCGCCCTTGGTGGCGGATATCCCTTCCAAATTGTCGACCGCATAGGGCGAGGCGAGCCGGGCCAGCTCCTCGGCCCGCACGGTGGCGCCCGGCTTCAACTGGGCGGCGTCGAACCGCATGACGCGGCAGCGCACCCCGCGCACGATGTCGAAAGCCCGCTCGATCGTGGCCAGCGATCCATCCGGCAGCAGCGCGATCGCGGTCGGCCTGAAATCCGGCGTCGTCGCATAGTCGAACGCACGCCAGAGATAGCCGCCGCCCGCCGGCTCGCCGATCCAGCCCGCCACCGTGCCCGGGCGCAGGCTGTATTCCTCGCTGATGGCGACGACCCGGCCATCGGCCAGCGCGGTCAGGGACTCGATGCCGCCGTTGGCGGGCTGCCGGCCGATGTCGGCGGGACCTTCCACCGGCACCGGCGTGTCGAGGAGCGTCCGATAGCGCCACAGCCGATGGCGGCGTTCGAACGACACCAGCCACGAGCCGTCGGCCAAGCGGGCCATGCCCTCGGCATCGGCTTCCGCCTTGGTGGCGATCGGCTTGCCGTCGAGGCCGCGGAGCTGGCCGATCCGGGCGGCACTGAGGCCCGCCAGATTGCCCTTCGAATCGTAGTCGATGGTCGCGGTGAGCCCGGCGCCCTCGTCTGAAATCGACGTCAGGCTACGGCCATCGGCCGCCACGTGGAGAGCCGACCAGCCGCCGAAATGGGGCGTATTGGCCGTCATCACGATGCCGCCGCGCCAGATCAGGCGGTCGACTTGCGTGGCCGCGGGCTCGTCGACCTTGAACGGCTGCGACGAACTCTTGATCTCGAGCGATTGTTCCTGCGCGCTGGCGGGCGGTGGCGAACCACCGCCGCAGGATGCGACCAGCAAGCATGCGCTGAAGAGAAGGAGTCGGACGGCCACCGGAATCAGGCGGCGCGTCGGCCCGTCTTGCCGCCGCCGCTCTTGCCGCCACTCGCCTTGCCGCCAGCGGCGGCCTTGGCGCCGCCGCGGCCGCGCATGGCCCTGACTTCCTTCTTGTCGTCTTCGTCGAACAGCGAGGCGAGCTGTTCCATCATCGTGCCACCGAGCTGGTCGGCATCGACGATGGTGACGGCCTTGCGGTAATAGCGCGTGACGTCGTGGCCGATGCCGATGGCGACGAGTTCGACCGGCGAGCGCGTCTCGATCCAGTCGATCACGTCGCGCAGGTGCCGCTCGAGATAGTTGCCGGGGTTGACCGACAGAGTCGAATCGTCGACCGGCGCCCCGTCGGAGATCACCATCATGATCTTGCGCTCTTCGGGCCGCGGCAGCAGGCGGTTGTGTGCCCACAAGAGCGCCTCGCCGTCGATATTCTCCTTGAGGATGCCCTCACGCAGCATCAGGCCGAGGTTCTTCCGGGCGCGACGCCAGGGAGCATCCGCCGGCTTGTAGACGATATGGCGCAGGTCGTTGAGGCGGCCCGGGTTGGCGGGCTTGCCGGCGGCGAGCCACTGCTCGCGGCTCTGGCCACCCTTCCAGGCGCGCGTCGTGAAGCCCAGGATCTCGACCTTGACGCCGCAGCGCTCGAGAGTGCGCGCGAGAATGTCGGCGCTCATGGCGGCGACGGTGATCGGCCGGCCGCGCATCGAGCCTGAATTGTCGATCAGCAGCGACACCACGGTGTCGCGGAAATTGGTGTCCTTCTCCTTCTTGAAGGACAACGAATGCATCGGATTGGCAACGATGCGGGCGAGGCGCGCGGCGTCGAGCGTGCCCTCGTCGAGGTCGAACTCCCACGACCGGTTCTGCTGCGCCATCAGGCGGCGCTGCAGGCGGTTGGCGAGCTTGCCGATCACGCCCTGAAGATGCGCGAGCTGCTGGTCGAGATGGTTGCGCAGGCGGCCCAGTTCCTCGGCGTCGCAGAGCTGGTCGGCATCGACGATCTCGTCGAACTTGACCGTGTAGGCATGATACTGCTGGCCCAGCGGCTCGTTGGAGAGCGCCCCCGGGGGCAGCCACGGACGCTCGGCGCGGCCCGGCTCCTCCTCGTCGCCGGAGCCCATCTGCATCTCGGTCTGGGCCTGGTCGGCCGCGGTCTCGGAGGCGTCCTCCTGCTCGGAGGCGTCCTCGGTCTCCTCGCCTTGGGCGCCGTAGCCCTGGGTCTCGCTGGAATCGCTGTTGTCGTCGCCGGTTTCGTTCGACTGGCCGTCGGCGTTCTCCTGGTCCTGCGAGTCCTCGTTGTCGTCGTCCTGCAGGTCGGCCGATTCGTCGCCGAGCTTGAGGTCGCGGATGAGCTGGCGCGCAGCCCGCGCGAAGGCTTCCTGGTTGCCCAGCGATTCCTTCAGCTTCTGGAAGTCGCGGCCGGCGGCGGCTTCGATATCGGCGCGCCACAGGTCGACCATCGCCTTGGCCGATTCGGGCGGCTGGGCGCCCAAAAGCTGTTCGCGCGCAATCAGGCTGATCACGTCGGCGATCGGCGCATCGTCCTTGGATTTGACGCGGGCATGGCCGCGCTGGTCGGAGCGCTGGCGCCACAGCGCCGAGAGATTGTCGGCGACGCCGGTCATGCGTCGAGCGCCCAAGGCCTCGACGCGGACCTGTTCGACCGCCTCGAAGATCGAGCGAGCGGTTTCGCCGCGCGGTACGCGGCGGAGATGCGTCTTGCGGTCGTGGTGGCGGAGCTTCAGCGCCATCGAATCGGCTTCGCCGCGGACGCGGCTCACATCCTCGACCGGCAGGTCGCGCGCCGGCACGGTGATGCGCGCCTCGCTGCCCAGCAGCGAGCCGCCGTCGGGCACGAACGAGACGTTCACTTCCTTGCGCGCCATCGCCCGCATGGTGGTGGCCGTAACGCGCCGGAATTCCTCGAGTGGCGTCGAATCCTTGGCCATTCGGCCCTCTTCCCGATCCTAGTGCAGCTTGCCGCCCTTGCCGCTGCTTGCCGGCAGTTCCTTGCCGAAGCAGCGCTGGTAGTACTCGGCCAGCGTGGTGCGCTCGACTTCGTCGCACTTGTTGAGGAAGGTCAGGCGGAAGGCAAAGCCCACGTCGCCGCCGAAGATGCGCGCGTTCTCGGCCCAGGTGATCACCGTACGCGGCGACATCACGGTCGAGATGTCGCCGGCGATGAAGCCCGCGCGGGTGAGGTCGGCCAGCGCCACCATGGCGGAGACGGTCTTGCGACCCTCGTCGTTGTCGTAGGTCGGCGTCTTGGCGACCACGATGTTCACTTCCTGATCGTGCGGCAGGTAGTTCAGAGTCGTCACGATCGACCAGCGGTCCATCTGGCCCTGGTTGATCTGCTGCGTGCCGTGATAGAGGCCGGTCGTGTCGCCGAGGCCGACGGTGTTCGCGGTTGAGAACAGGCGGAACGACGGATGCGGGCGGATGACCTTGTTCTGGTCGAGCAAGGTGAGCTTGCCTTCGACCTCGAGCACGCGCTGGATCACGAACATGACATCGGCGCGGCCGGCGTCGTATTCGTCGAACACAAGGGCGGCCGGGTTCTGCAGCGCCCACGGCAGGATGCCTTCGCGGAATTCGGTGATCTGCTTGCCGTCGCGCAGCACGATCGCGTCCTTGCCGATCAGGTCGATACGGGAAATGTGGCTGTCGAGGTTGACGCGAATGCACGGCCAGTTGAGACGCGCCGCGACCTGCTCGATATGGGTCGACTTGCCGGTGCCGTGATAGCCTTGGACCATGACGCGTCGGTTGTGCGCGAAGCCGGCCAGGATCGCCATCGTCGTGTCGTGGTCGAACAGGTAGGAATCGTCCATCTGCGGGACGTGTTCGGTCTGCACGCTGAACGCCGGCACTTCCATGTCGGTGTCGATGCCGAAGAGCTGGCGGGCGGAAACCTTGATATCCGGCACGCCCGACACATTCTGCTGGGCCGCGGTCGTCGTAGAGGCCATCACACGAATTCCTACAAAACAAAGCCCGCCAAATTGCGGGCAAAGTCAGTCTCGCAGGCCATTTTGTGCGCTGCAAGCGGCCAATTGGCAGGATGGTCGCAGGGGGCCGGAATCAAGCTGCCGGCAGGTTTTCCGAGGCCCGCAGAGTGGAATAGGCCGCGTTGATTTCCTTCAGTTTTTCCTCGGCCGCCCGGGCCCCGCCATTGGCATCGGGATGGTGAATTTTCACCAGTTCCTTGTAACGAGATTTCACGGCTGCCTGGGTCAGCGGCCAAGAAAGTTCAAGAACGTCGAGGGCATTGCGCTCGGCCGAGGTCAGTTGCTCGCTGCCGTCGTTGAGCGGCGGCGGCTTTTCTCCCAGCCCGGCATCGTCGGCCAGACCGAACGGATCGTTGACGTGGGTGTAGGTCCCGTTGCCGCTGCGCCGTGCGCCCAGCGGCCACACCGGGCGGCGCCAGGTCGTGTCGGCCCGGATGTGGGCCTCGATCTGTTCGGCACCAAGGCCGGCGAAATAGTCCCATTTCCTGTTGTATTCGCGAACATGCTCGAGACAGAACCAGCGGTACTCGTTCAGCCGGTCCCGGGCCCAAGGCGCCCGATACTCGCCCTGCAGTCGACAGCCGGGCGCCTCGCAGACGCGCTGATGCGGCTGTGCACCAGCGGTCTCGATCAAGGGTTTCGCTCGGCGTCGTGACATTGCGCTAATATGTGTGCTCCGGTTTTGCCGGGCAAGTGAGGCCGGGCAGGTGAGGGGCACGATGGGCAAAGTGGCGACGGCGATTGACAGCAAGCTCCGGCAGCGGTTCCAGCCGGTGCGCCTGGCCGTGGAAGACGACTCCCGGAGCCATCTCGGTCACGCCGGCTACCGCGAGGGTGGCGAGACTCATTTCAACGTCGAGATCGTCTCGGCGGCCTTCGAGGGCCAGGGCCGGGTGGCGCGTCAGCGGCTGGTCTACGCTGCCCTGAAGGACGAGTTCGACGCCGGCCTGCATGCGCTGGCGCTGGTCACGCTCACGCCAGAGGAAGACGACAAGCGCCGCGCTCGCTAGCCGTCCAACTCCATTTCCTTGCCGGCCGCTGCGGCGCGCACTGCCTCGGCATCGGGGCCGGTGTAGAAATCCGGTGCCCAGCGTCTCACTACGGCCCCGTCGGCGGCCCAAGCGTGGCAGGTGTCGATGACATAGGGCTTGCGACGGGGCTTGCCCGCTATCTCGGGCTCACTGGGTTTGCCATCGCCCTTCTTCGCGCGATGGGCGCGATTGAGTTCGCGTGCCTTGCCCGACGACACGGTCTGGAAGGCCGTGGTGGCGACCGGTCCCAGCAACTCGACGATATGCGTGCAGCCATGGACACCGCCCAGCCGCTCGCGGACGGCGCGATGAAAGCCGCCGCCGATCCTGAGGCCAATCAGCTTCCTGAAATCCGGCGCGATGTCGCCGCACATCCGGTATGGTGATTTGTCCGTCACCGCCTCGACATCGACGATGGTGAACTTGTGGTCGACCGTGAGGCGGATCGACATGTCGTGCACGAAGTCGCCGGGCTTCAGGGGGCCGCGCCATTCGCTGGCGTGCTCGTAGGTCTTCTCGTCGGTGATACGACCTTCGATGTCCCACAGCCCGTCGTCGCGGAAGAAGCCCTGGCAGACGACGCGGCGCGTATGCAGGTGCTGTCGCCCGACCGGTGGCGAAAGCGGCATGGTTGAACCTCTCGCTGAATGACCTGGATGAGTGCTACCCGGCATGTATGGCGGCGGGCGGAAAGATGCGCAACTCGGCGATGCGCGTGCCTTCGCGCTTCAGAATTTCGAAGCGGAAACCGTAAAATGCATACATCTGGCCGACTTCCGGGATTCGACGGGCCTCGTGCAGGACCAGCCCGGCGATGGTGATCGCGACGTCCTGGGGCAGGTTCCAGCCGAATTCGCGGTTGAGATCGCGGATCGGAACGTCGCCTTGGCAGATCAGGCTGCCGTCGTCGCGGCGGACGACGCCACGCTTGATGGCGTCGTGCTCGTCCTCGATGTCGCCCACGATCTCTTCGATGATGTCCTCGAGCGTGACGATGCCGCGCAGCGCGCCGTATTCGTCGACGACGATGGCGAAGTGCTCGTGACGGGCCCTGAACGCCTGGAGCTGGTCGAACAGGACCGTCGACTCCGGAATGAACCAGGGCGGCGTCATGACTGAGTCGGTGTCGACTCCGGCCGGGCCTCCGGCCGCTTCGACCGCGCGGAACAGGTCCTTGGCGTGCAGAACGCCAACGATATTGTCGGTCTGGCCACGGTAAAGCGGAATGCGCGTGTGCGGCTTCGCCAGCATCTGGGTCACGATCGCATCGGTGGGCTGGTCGGCGTCGATCAGCGTGACGTTGCCGCGATGGGTCATGACGTCGCCCACCGTTTGGTCGCCGAGATCGAGCACCGAGCGCAGCATCGCCTTTTCAGCCGGCGCGGCATCGCCGGCCAGGCCCTCGCCATGCATCTCGATGGCGCCGCGCAGCAGCTCGTTCTGTTCGCCGGCGTCGTGCGTCTGGTCGGTGCGCACACGCATCAGGCCGAGGAAGAAGCGGGAGATCCAGGCGACGCCGCGCGCCATCGGTCCCAGGATCATCAGCGTCACCACGATGGACGGCGCCAGGATGAGCGCCACCCGGTCGGCCCGCAGCAGCGCCCAGGTCTTGGGCATGACTTCGGCGAAGATCACGACCAGCATGCCGATTGCGAGCGTGGCGTAGACGACGCCCGCGGCCCCGAACAGTGCCGTGAGCACCGCCGTCGTGAGCGAGGCCGAGAAGATGTTCACCACGTTATTGCCCAGCAGCACGGCGCTCACCGTCTCGTCCTTGCGGTCGAGCAGGTCGTTCACGAGAGCCGCACGCTTGTTGCCCTGCTGCGCGAGCCGATGCATGCGCTGGCGCGAGGCACCAGTGATCGCCGTCTCCGCCGCCGACAAATAGGCCGCGAGCAGCAGGCAAAACAGGACCAGCGGGCCGGCGACGTATAGCGGCACGTCGAGTTGAAGGTCGGCTTCCATAGGCTAGGCCGCTATGGCGTCGGCGAGAAGACCGTGCAGGACGGTCTCGTCGACCTCGCGGCTCACGAATGCCCTGCCGATGCCGCGTGCCAGGACGAAGGCGAGCTTGCCTCCCTCGGCCTTCTTGTCGCCGCGCATGTGGCCGATCAGGCGGCCCGCATCCCAGACACGCCGGTTGTCGCCGCCGGTCGAGCGAAGCCGCATCGGCAGCCCGAGAGACCCGAGATGGGCACGTACACGCACTGCGTCCGCCGCCGGACAGAGTCCAAGCCGGGCCGACAGGTCGAAGGCCATCGCCATGCCGGCGGCTACGGCCTCGCCGTGCAGTAGGTCGGAGCCGAAGCCGGTCTCGGCTTCCAGCGCATGACCGAAGGTATGGCCGAGGTTGAGGAGCGCGCGCAGATCGGTGGTCTCGCGTTCGTCGGCTGCCACGATGCGCGCCTTGGAGGTGCAGCTCCGTTCGATGGCGTAAGTGCGGGCTGCGGCATCGCCGGCCAGGACCGCGGCGCCGTTCTTTTCGCACCAGGCGAAGAATGCCGGATCGTCGATCAGCCCGTACTTCGCCACCTCGGCGTAGCCGGCCAGCAGTTCGCGCCGGGGCAGCGTGTCGAGCACGCCGGTATCGGCCAGCACCAGCCGCGGCTGATAAAAGGTGCCCACGAGGTTTTTGCCGTGGCGCGTGTTGATGCCGGTCTTGCCGCCGACCGAGGAATCGACTTGGGCCAGCAGCGTCGTCGGCACCTGGATGAAATCGACTCCGCGCAGCAGCACCGACGCGGCGAATCCCGTGAGGTCGCCGACCACGCCGCCGCCCAACGCCACCAGGGTCGACCTGCGATCCGGACGGCGGTCGAGCAACTCGTTCATCAGGCGGCCGAAGGAGGCGAACTCCTTGCTGCTCTCGCCCGCCGGGACTGTGACCAGAGTGGTGGCAATGCCGGCATTTCGGAAGGATGCGGCGACGCGCTCGCCGTAGAGCGGCGCCACCGTCTCGTCGCTCACGATCGTGACACGGGGGGCAGCCAGCAGGCCGGCGCTGAGCGGGCCGGCGCGGTCGATCAGGCCGGGCCCGATGGCGATATCGTAGGCGCGGCCGGCGAGATCGACATGGACGGTGCGCGGCGCGTTCGGGGACGTGCTCATGCCATGTTTCCGGTCGATTGGACTCCGGTCGATCGGGCCTGGAGGTAGGCGCGCAAGGCCTCGATCGTCTGATCGGTCGTGCGGTCGGCGGGTTGGGCGGTCGATTCGACCACGATGTCGGCCTCGGCGTAGACGGGGTAACGCTGGGTCATGAGGTTGCCGAGAATCTCCTTGGGGTCACCCTGGCGCAAGAGCGGTCGATGGGTGCGTCGCTTGACGCGTTCGAACAGGACGTCGAGGTCGGCGCGCAGCCACACGGTCACCGCTTTGGCGCGCATCAAGGCCCGCGTTTCGGCGTCCATGTAAGCGCCGCCGCCGGTCGATAGCACATGAGGTGGCTCGTCGAGCAGGCGGGCGATGACGCGGCGCTCGCCGGCGCGGAACTCGGCCTCGCCGTATTTCTCGAAGAATTCGCCGATGGTGCAGCCGGCGGCATGCTCGATTTCGTCGTCCGCATCGACGAATGGCAAGCCAAGGCGCAGCGCCAGCCGCTTGCCGATTGCGCTCTTGCCCGCGCCCATCAGGCCTACAATGGCGACGGTGCGCGGCACGGAGAAGGGGGAAGAGGCGTCCATGACGAACTGCAAGCATGGATGTCGCCCATTCTGCTCTTGGTTTCAAGCGACTGAGCCTGCCGGGCAAATGCCCCAGGGCAATTGCCGCCCCGGGGCAAATGCGCTTCGCGCAAATGCGCTTCGCGCAATTGCCCCTTTTCCGGCGGCCGGGTAGTTTGCCCGCGCCGTGCCCCTGTTCCGCTCTCGAAACCATTTTCGCGTCCCCACCCTGAGGCTTGGCCCCGTGGTGGCGGTCGTCGTCGTCGGCCTGCTGATCGCCGGATTGGTGGCGCTGGCCGTCATCGAGCCCCGCCCGCCATTGCGGCATTTCGAGGTGCCCGTCTCAAATGAACGCTTTGCGCGCTAGCCTGCTCTCGGCCGCCGCCATCGGCCTGGCTTCGGTCGCCCTCGTCTTTGTGGCCGTGACGGCCTGGGCCCAGCCCGCCAACTTCGACTCCCGCCCGACCGGCTTTCTCTCGGTCAGCACCGGCGGTATGCCGCCCGACGCCTGGTCCGGCACCTCGCTCGCCACGGCCAAGCGCCTGGTCTCGGCGCTGCCCGCCGCCCCGCGCAGCCGGGCGCTGCGCGATGTGCAGTTCAAGGTTCTGGTGAGCCAGCTCACGCCCCCCACGGCCGACGGCAGCCCGCCACCCACCCTGTTCGCCCGCAAGGTCGATCGACTGGCCGCGATGGGCGAGGCCGAAAGCCTGAACGAGATGGTGCGGTCGGCCGGTGGCTACGCCGATCCGGCGATCGCCGCCGTCGTGGTCGATTCCCTGATGATGGCGGGAGAAAAGGAAGGCGCCTGCGCGATCGCGCGCAGCCATCCGCTGGCCGAGCCGTTCAAGCGCCGGGCCGACGTCGCCTGCATGGTGGCGGCCGGCGACAATGGCGGGGCGATGGCCGCGGCCGCGGCATTGCGCGGCAACGATCCATTGCTTGCCAAGCTGGTCGAAGTCGCGGCCGGTGGCCTGCCGCCGTCGGCAGCACCACCGACGCAGCTCGATGGTCCGGCGATGGTCATGCTCGATCTCGCCTATGTGCAGCCGCCGGCCTCGTCGCTTCGCACGACCCAGCCGCCGCTCATGCGCTCGCTGGTCGCCCATCGCACCCTGCCGACGCCGATGCGACTCGATATTGCCGAGCGTGGCGAGGCGCTGGCCATCATCGAGGCGACGAAGCTTGGCGATCTCTATATCGAGGCCCTGCGCGACCGCGTCGTGCTGCCGCCGGCGATGGCGCGCCGCGCCAAGCTGGTCTACGACGCCCGCCGCGCCGCCAACTCGCAGGAGGTCGTGAGCTCGATTGTTGCGGTCTATGGCGAGGCGCGCGGCAGTTCGCTGTTTCCCACCATCGCGCGCGCCAGCGCCATCGGACTGCTCAATATTCCGGCGCAGCCGCAGTTCGCCAACATCGCCCAGGAGGCGATGCGCGGGTTCCTGCTGCTGGGCGACAAGCAGCAGACCAAGGCGTGGACCAAGCTCGCCCTCGGCGCCGCTCGCGACAATGCCCGCGCCACGAACGCGCTCGACCGGCTGATGCCGCTGGTCGCCATCGCCGGCGTCGACGATCCCAAGCAGCTGCCGGCCGAGGACGTCAACCGCTGGTACGAGGTCATGCGCCAGGACGATGCCGCGCGCGCCCCGTTGCGCGGCAACCTCCTGCTCGAGCTGTTCCGCGCCACCGGCATCGACGTGTCGCGCGGTTCCACCCAATTGGCCGAGACACCGCCGGCCAACGCCCGCCTGGTCTCGCCGTCCGTCGCCACGATGCAGGCCCTGCAGGCCGCGGCTTCCGGGAAGCGTCGCGCCGAGACGGCGTTGCTTGCGTCGATCGCGATCGGCGAGACGCCTCTGGTCGAGCTGCATCCCGCCGCGGTCGGCGCCATTGTGCGGGCGCTACGCCAGGTCGGCGAGGATCACGCCGGGCGGCTGTTCGCGGTCGAGACGGCGATCGCCCACGGGCTGTGACGCACGGGCGATGAAGCGGAAACCCGCCCCGCCATTGGCCCGCGAGGCCGAGGCCTTCATCGAAATGCTGACGGCGGAACGTGGCGCCTCGAAGAATACCGAGGCCGCCTATCGCAGCGACCTCCGCGACCTGCTGACCTTTCTCGGCCGCCGCAAGCAGGGGCCGGTGAACGCGGATGCCACGGCGTTGCGCGCCTATCTGAAGGCGCTCGACTATCTCGGCATGACTCCGGGCACCGTGGCGCGGCGTCTCTCGGTGATGCGCCAGTTCTTTCGCCTCCTCCTGGCCGAGCGGCTGCGCGAGGACGATCCCGCTAGCACGCTCGACTCGCCGCGGCTGGGGCGGCCGTTGCCCAAGGTAATGTCGCGCGTCGAGGTCGACCGGCTGATCGAGGCCGCGCAGGGCAGGGGCGGCGAGGATGGCGGCCGCATGGAGACCCTGCTCGAGATCCTCTACGGCTCGGGCCTGCGCGTCTCGGAGCTGGTGGCGCTGCCGCTTGCAGCGGCCGAGCGCGATCCCACGATGCTGGTGGTGCGCGGCAAGGGCGACAAGGATCGGCAGGTGCCGCTGTCGGATCCGGCGCGCGTGGCGATCGCGAAGTGGCTGCATATGCGCGCCGGCGCCCTCACGGAGGGTGAGACCTCGCGCTATCTCTTTCCGTCGCGCGGCCGCACCGGGCATCTGACGCGGCAGCGCTTCGCCCAGCTCCTGAAGGAGGCGGCGCTGGCGGCCGGCATCGATCCGGCGCGCGTATCGCCACATGTGTTGCGCCATGCCTTCGCCAGCCATCTGCTGGAGGCGGGCGCCGACCTGCGCAGCGTGCAGCTCATGCTGGGTCACGCCGACATCGCCACGACCCAGATCTATACGCACGTCGTGCCGGAGAAGTTGCGCGCTCTGGTGGAGGACCATCATCCGCTGGCCCGTCGCAAGCGCCGCCCCGCCAGTTGACAGGATTCGGATGCCGGGCGACACCTGAAATTCAATGACCACCTATCTCGAATTCGAGAAGCCGATCGCGGAGCTCGAAAGCAAGATCTCCGAACTCAGGCACCTTCCCAACAGCGGCGATGTCGATATCGCCGAGGAAGTCATGCGCCTGCAGTCCAAGGTCGACAAGCTGCTGCGCGCGACCTACGCCAAGCTGACGCCGTGGCAGCGGGTCCAGGTGGCGCGTCATGCCGAACGGCCGCACGCCCAGCGCTATATCGACCGGCTGCTCACCAGCTACATGCCCCTGGCGGGCGACCGCGCTTTCGGCGAGGACGCCGCCATCGTGGGCGGCATCGGCCGGCTGGACGGCCGCAGCATCGTCGTGCTCGGCCAGGAAAAGGGCGACGACACCGAGGCGCGCATCAAACACAATTTCGGCATGGCGCGGCCCGAGGGCTATCGAAAGGCGCAGCGCCTGATGAAGCTCGCCGACCGCTTCGGCATGCCAGTGGTGACCCTGGTCGACACCCCGGGCGCCTATCCCGGTATCGACGCCGAAGCGCGTGGCCAGGCCGAGGCCGTGGCCAGCAGCATCGATACTTGTCTGTCGCTCGGCGTACCGCTGGTCAGCGTGATCATCGGCGAGGGCGGTTCGGGTGGCGCGCTCGCCATCGCCTCGGCCGACCGCGTCTACATGCTGGAGAATTCCATCTACTCGGTGATCACGCCCGAGGGCTGCGCCTCGATCCTGTGGCGCGACGGGGCCAAGGCCCAGGACGCGGCCGAGGCGATGAAGGTGACGGCCGGCGATCTCAAGAAGCTCGAGGTGATCGACGAGGTCATCCCCGAACCGATGGGCGGCGCCCATCGTGGCGCCGACGAGACCATCGACCTGGTGGGCAAGGTGATCTCCGAGGCGATCGCCGATCTCGCGCAATACGACTCCGATACCTTGCGTCGGCGCCGGCAGGACAAGTTCCTGGCCATGGGCAAGAAGGGTCTCTGATCCCTTTGTCGCTGCGTCTCAGCGTTCTCGACCAGTCGCCGATCCGAAAGGGGGGCACGCCGGCCGATGCCGTGCGCGAGACGCTCGAACTGGCGCAACTCTGCGACCGCCTGGGCTATGTGCGCTACTGGCTGGCCGAGCATCACGGGAGCGAAGCGCTGGCCGGCTCCACGCCGGAGGTGCTGATCGCGCGCGTGGCTGGCCTCACCCAGCGCATGCGCGTCGGATCGGGCGGCGTGATGCTGCCGCACTACAGCGCCTACAAGGTGGCGGAGAATTTCCGCATGCTGGAGACGCTGTTTCCCGGCCGCATCGATCTCGGCGTCGGACGTGCGCCGGGCAGCGACCAGCGCACCATGCGTATCCTGGCCGACCGCAAGCCCAACTGGAGCAGCGCCGACAACTACCCGCTCCAGGTGCGCGATCTCGTGGCCTGGCTCAGGGATGCGCTGCCCGACGATCATGCCGGCAGCGGTGTCACGGCGCAGCCGGTGGGGGAAAGCGCCCCCGATGTCTGGCTGTTGGGATCGAGCGACGACAGCGCGGCGCTGGCGGCCCACTTCGGCCTGCCGTTCTGCTTCGCTCATTTCATCAATCCCGACGGCGGCGACGGCGTCACGCGCGCCTACCGGTCGCATTTCCGGCCGTCGGTGCTTCATGCCGAGCCGATGCCGCTGATGGCGATGGGCGTGCTGTGCGCCGAGACCGACGAGGAAGCCGATCTCCTGGCCAAGAGCCGCGACGTCTGGGCGATGCGGCTGCGCACCACCGGCAATCCCGGCCCGATCCCTTCCGTCGAGGAAGCCCTGGCGGCCGCGAAGGATCCGCGCGTAGAGAGCTTCCTCGCCTCGATGCGCCGCCGCTCCCTGGTCGGCTCGCCCAGGACGGTGCGGGCCGGCCTGGAGGAGCACGCCGCCCGGTACCTGGTCGACGAGATCATGGTCGTCACGATCTGCTTCGACTTCGCCAAGCGCAAACGCTCCTACGAGCTGATCGCCGGGGAATTCGGACTCGCCTAAGCCTAGTCGTTGCCTGCCGTCGGCTTCCAATTTGGCGCGGCCAGCGTCTCGGCGAAGTTCGTGAACATGAGATTGAACGCGATGCTGATGCGCTCGGTCGTGCCTTCGTTTGTGGGAACGTGGTGTCTCAGCCAGGACGGGAAAATCACCATGCGGCCCGGCGGCGTCTGCGTGATGGCGGCGTTGGCGGTGATACGGCCGAGTTTGGCGGTACGGGGAATGATCATCGCTGGCCGCGGGTCCTGGAAAAGCAGCTGCGAGCCGGTCTCGGGCACGGCGACGTAGTAGACGCCGCTCAGATAATTATTCGGGTGATTGTGGGTGGGGTGATAAGTGCCGGGCGGATTGATGTTGGCCCAGCAGCCGGTGATCATCATTGGAAACTGCTCGACCTGTAGGTGCTGCGCGATGCTGTGTGTGACCTTTTCGACCAGTTTGGTGAAGTCGGCAAAAGCCGGCCGCGTGTGCAGATCCTGCGGGGTCTGCCAGTTGCTGCCGCTCGGCACCTTGGGACGCGGCGCGATGATCTTTTCGATTTCGACTTTGAGGTGGGCGTTGAAAGCCATGGCGTCCGCCGCGGGGATGTCGACAACCCAAAGCGGCGTCGGGAAAAATTCCTGGATTTCCTGCTTCACCTTCATGTTTCTTACTATCCCGAAACTTGAGTTGTTGGATACGCGCTAAAGGCCCACCAGCGGAAAGCCGCCGCTCTTGCCGTTCTGCGGGCGGCGCTTCGAAATAAAGGAATGCGCCTCCTCGGTGCGGCCGGCCTTCAGCATCGCCGACGCCACCAGGTACTCGAGCAGGTCGCGCTGGGCGCGGCTGCCGCCCAGGCGCTCGTGCGTGGCGAGCAACGGCTCGATCTCCGCCACGGCGCGGGTCCAGTCGCCGCGCGCGAAGGCCGCGAAGCCGCTGGCCATCGGCGGCAGCATGTCCGCCGTGGCGCCGCGCGGATTCTCGGCGAACTTCGCCAGCATCTCGCCGTCGCCCGCCATGGCGTAGGCGAGCGCGGTGTGCATGTCGACGAAGCCCAGGCCTGATCTGGAAAACCACTTGGTGGCGTAGTCGCTGAGCTCGCGCCACCGTTCGGGCCGGCGCGGCTCGCCCGCCATCTCGGCCCGGGCGAGGAAGGCGGCGCAATCGGTGGCGACGTTGATCTGCGGCCCCCACGCGGCGCCGGGGCTCAGCGCCTCGTCGTAGATGCGCCAGGCGTCGGCAGTCCTTCCGGTCTCCAGCGACCACAGCGCCAGGTGCCAGCTGTTGTGGCAATGCATGAGGCCGTCGCGCGGATAGTCCTTCATCCAGCCCGCGAGGAAGGCGAGGCCCGCCTCGCGCTCGCCCAGCTCGTAGAACAGATGGCCGCGGATGTGCGCGGCATGGGCGCTTTTCGGATAGCCGGCAAGGGCGGCCTCGATGTTGCGGCGGCCCTCGTCGAACATCTGCAGCTCGATCTGCGCGAAGGCGAGCTGGGTGCGGTACCACCAGTCGTCGCCATAGTGCTTCTCGAAGGGTGTGAGGATCGCAAGCTGGTCGACTTCGCGGCCGACCTTGCCCGAGAAGCCGATCAGCCCGAACACGCTGGTCGCCGGCGCCAGCGCCATCGCGTCGCGCGGCCAGTCCTTCATGTGCGCGTGGATCGCCTCGAGGGCGGCGGCGCCCTGGCCGGTCAGGATCTTCTCGAAGATGGCGATCTGGCTCTGTTCGCGCGGCGTGGCACCCGCCGCCAGCTCCTTCGCGCGCGCGAGCGGCGCCTTGGCTTCGTGGCCGCGCCCCAGGAGCTGCTTGGCACGGGCGAGCGAGATGTGGCCGAGCGCAAAGCCCTCGTCGGCGGTCACCGCGGCCTGGAAGGCGGTGTCCATTCCGGGCGTTGCCGCCATCAGACTGTCGACACCCGCCAGATAGGCATCGCGCGCGGCGGGCGACGCCGTGGTCAGGTCATTGCCGTAACGATCCTGCAGCATGGGTCAGCCCTTTTCCTTGCCCGCAGTCGCATCCCACAGGGGCGCCGCCATCGTCTCGCTGAAATTCTTGAACATGAGGTTGAACGAGATGCTGATGCGCTCGCTCTTGCCGTCGTTGGCCGGCACCGTGTGCTTCAGCCAGGCGGGGAAGATCAGCAGCCGGCCCTCCTTGCTCTGGGCGTTGGCGCCGTTGGCGGTGAGGCGTGTGTACTGGCGCGGCTTGGGCATGATCATCGAGGCCTGCCCGCGCGGGTCCTGGAACAGGATCTGCGAGCCCGTCGCCGGGACCGCCACATAGTAGACGCCGCTCAGGTAATTGTTCGGATGATGGTGCATCGGGTGGTAGGCGCCCGGCGGATTGACGTTCGCCCAGCAGCCCGTGATGTCCATCGGATACTGGTCGACCTGAAGGAAGCGCGCGACGCCGCGTGCCGCCGTTCCGACCAGCTTCACGAACTCCGCGAAGGCCGGCTGGGTGTGCAGGTCCTGCGGGGTCTGCCAGTTGCTGCCGGCCGGGATATTGGGACGCGGCGCGATCAAACGCTCGATTTCGGCCTTCAGCCCGGCGTTCAATGCCGCCGCGGCGGCGGGCTTCAGGTCGACGATCCACAACGGCGTCGGAAAGATTTCCTGAACTTCCTGCTTCTCGATCATACCCCACTATAGCCGAATTCAGCGGCCAAGGGCGCGCTGCAGCCGGTCGAGTTGCGCGGGGATCGCCGCCGGATCGGTGACCGGTAGGGAACAGTAGTTCCGCGTGCAGGCGAAGGCTGCAGGCCCCTCCGGAAAATCGGGGTAGTCGACATCGTGATTGGGCAGAAGGCCCTCGCGCTTGTCCCACCATTCGGCGCGTTTGAAAGCCAGCGGATAGCGCAGCGCGGCCGTGTAGAGCGCGGCGCTGCGGGCATCGTCCCTGGGCCCCACGATCGTGACGTGCACCGGCTCGTTGCGGAGCTCTTCCTCGGCCAGCAGCACGTCGGGCAGGAAAGCGTAAGCTCCCAGCACGGGCGGAGAAGCAAGGTAGCCCATGCCGGCCTCGGCTATCTCGCGATAGCGCGTATCGCCGGTGTAGGCGGCGAGCAGGTTGAAGAAGCGTGTGGCCGACACGTTGTCCTCGCGCTGTTTGATCGGCTTGGGCAAGTGCCTGGCGTCGGGCGCGGCCGAGGCGATGAAGCCACCCGTCTTGGGATCGACGAACGTGCGCGCCATGAAGTCGCCGGCCGCCGCCGCGGCCCCCAGCCACTTGCGGTGGCCCGTCGAACGGTGCAGCGCGAGCAGGGCCGCCGCCATTTCGACGTTGTCGGCGAGGTAGGGGCCGCCCGCATCGCGCTCGGCGTGGCGGAAACCACCGCCCGGCAGGCTGCGTTCGCGCAATGCCCAGTCGGCGGCGGCGACCGCGAGCGGGAGCGCGTCCTTCTCGCCCGTCGCATCGTAGTAGGCGGCAACACCCTGGATCGCCTGGCCGGTCTCGCGGGCATACTGGCGTTTGTCGATGCCGGGCTTGCCCTCCTCCATGCCCATCGAGGCGTAGAAGCCGCCACCGGGCCCGACCATCGTGTTCCTGAGGAAACCGAAGAGACGATCGGCGGCGGCGCGATAGACGGGATCGCCGAACATCGCCCAAGCCCGGGCATAGGCGCCGAGGCCCGCCTGCTGGGCGAACATCGGAAACTCGCGGGCCGGCGCCGACCAGTCGGGCTTCAGCGATACCTGACTGATGCTGCCCATCTCGGCATCGATCATGGCGGTCATGGCGGCGAGGCTACGCCGAATCCGCGCCTCGGCCTCTTTGTCGCCTGCCTTGGCGCGGTCGAGGAACCAGGCGAGCGTCGGACCGTCCACCAGCTTGCTCTTGCCCCAGCCGCCGTTGGCGTGGTCGTAGGCCTTGTCGACGAACGTCACGATCTCCGCTCGTTGCGCGTCGGTCAGGCCGGTCACGAGCATGCGTTCGCGTTCCGGTCCGCCGGGGGTGCCGTAGTCGACCGGCGAGGGGTCCTTGATTGTCTCCTGGAGGATGGGAACGAGGAATTTCGGCGAATAGAAGCCGCGCAGCTTCACGATCTCGGTACCGTCGGATCCGAAGATGATGGTTGCCGGCCAACCCCAGCGTTCGTAGCGCTGCGAGATGTCGGGCCGACTATCCTGGTCGACGTGGACCGGAATGAATTTTTCCTTCAGCACGGCACGCACGTCGGGATTGGCCCAGGTGTCGCGGTTCATGACGTGGCACCATGGGCACCACCAGCTCTGTAGCGACACGATCACGAATTTCTTTTCGACGGCGGCACGTTCGAACGTGGCATCGGACCATTCGCTCCAGAAACCGTCGCGATTGTCGAGTGGCCCGGCCGCGGCGACGGTGGTGGCGAGCACCAGGGCCGCCAGAATGCCGAAAAACCGCATCATGAAAGTCTCCGCCGGCAGGATTGCGTCGAACGCATTTGCAGGCAGGACCATTCGGTGGTCCAATCACGCTCGTACACAGGGCCGGGAGGAACAAATGACCATTACCGTCCAGCCGATTACCGCGACATTCGGCGCCGAGGTCGGCGACGTCGCGCTCGGCAAGCCGCTGGCCGCGGCCGACCTCGCCGATATCCGCGCGGCGTTCACGAAATATGCCGTCCTGGTGTTCCCGGACCAGCAGTTCGACGACGACAGCCAGCTCGATTTCGCGCGCAACTTCGGTCCGCTCGAGACCACCGTGTTCAAGGCGCGCAAGGAGCACAAGCTGCGCCTGCACGAGAACATGGCCGACGTTGGCAACCTCGACGCCGAGAACAGGATCCTCGCCGCCAACGACCGCCAGCGCCTCTACAATCTCGGCAATCGCCTCTGGCACACCGATTCCTCGTTCAAGCGGCTGCCGGCCTATTGTTCGATGCTGCATGCGCGCTCGATCCCGCCGCTGGGTGGCCAGACCGAATTCGCCGACATGCGCGCGGCGTACGATGCCCTGCCCGACGCGACCAGGCGCCGGATCGACGGGCTGGTCGCCGAGCATTCGATCATGCATTCCCGCGCCAAGCTCGGCTTCGGCGACTTCGACGAGAGCGAGCGCGAGGCTTTCAAGCCGGTGCCGCAGGTCATGGTGCGCCGGTTGCAGGATTCCGGCCGCATGAGCCTCTACATCGCCAGCCACATCGGCGCGATCCGCGGCATGGAAGACGCCGACGCGAAAGCCCTGGTCGAGGAGCTGACGGCCCATGCCACGCAGCGCCAGTTCGTCTACAGCCACCGCTGGCGGGTCAACGACCTGGTGATCTGGGACGACCGTTGCACCATGCATCGCGGCCTGGATTTCGACGACCAGCGCTATGCCCGCGACATGCGCCGCGCCACCGTGTCGGACATCGCGCCGACCTGCGAGCAGATGGGGCTAGCCGTCGCCGCCGAGTGAGCGGCACATGATCGTGCGCCGCCACGGCGGATGTTTCTCGGCCAGGAATTGAACGCGGAACGCGCGCGGCCACTCTCCGCGCGGTACTTCTTCGAAGCCCCGCCTCGCGTAGAACGGCGCGTTCCATGACACGTCGCGATAGGTCGAGAGATAGAGCGTGTCGAAGCCCCGCGCGCGGGCCGCCGCGGCCGTGCGGTCGATCAAGGCGCCGCCGAGGCCGCGGCCCTGCCAGCGATCGAGCACCGACAGTTGGTCGAGCCACACCGTACCGCCGGGGAATTTCATCAGGGCAAATCCCACTGGCCGATTGAGGCGCGAGACGGCGACCCACAGACGGCCCTCGCGCCATCCGGCCTCGAGCGAGGCGAGGCTCGCGGGCGGCATGGCGAGGACGCGGCCGAGGCCAACGCGGCGATAGCGCTCGTCGGCCGCGTTTTCGACCTGCGGCAACAACTTGATTTCGTGGCGGTGGGGGCGGCGAATCATGGCAAGGGATTGGTTACGCTGCCGCAAAGTCCGGAGGAAGTGCCATGACGATCGATATCGAACCGCTGAAGAAGCACCTCGGCCGTAAGATCGAGGACGAGGACGTCGTCACCCAGGCGCCGCTCAAGGCAATGATCGCCACCTTCGACCGCGCCGACAAGGTGCCGGCCGAAGGCGAACCGATCGCGCTGGGCTGGCATCTCTGCTTTCTCCACTCCTATGCGCGTCGCAACGTGCTGGCCGAGGACGGTCTGCCGACCGAAGGCGGCGTGCTGCCGCCGATGCCGCTGCCGCGCCGCATGTACGCCGGCTCGACTTTCGCCTTCGAGGGCGACATCCGTGTCGGCGACAGGCTGAGGCGCGAGACCGAATTCTCGGATATCCAGCTCCGCGGCGGCGGCACCGGCGCGCTGATCGTCACCAGCCAGACCCGGCGCATCTATACGCCGCGCGGCCTTGCCGTCACCGAGGTCGCGAACACCGTGTTTCGCGAGGAGGTGAAGGCCGGCACCAAGAGCGGCGTCCCCGTGCGCGAGCCGGCCCCCGCCGACGTGCCCTGGCGCCGTACCATCAAGGCCGATCCGGTGATGCTGTTCCGCTACTCGGCGATCACCTTCAATCCCCATCGTATCCACTACGACCGGACCTACTGCATCGAGACCGAGGGCTATCCCGGGCTGGTGGTGCATGGCCCGTTCGCCCAGCAGTGCCTGTTCGATCTGCTGCGCGACTCCGCGCCCGGTCGCCGGATCGAGACCTTCGCCATTCGTGCCCGCGCGCCGTTGTTCGACACGCAGCCCTTCGACGCGATCGGCCGGCCGACGGCGGACGGGAAAGGTGCGGAACTCTGGACGGTGACGCCCCAGGGCACCATCGCTGCGCAAGCGACGGCGACGTTCGCCTAGGGATACAAGTGGGGATGCAAGCGCCGCCCCTGCCACGGTTCCTGATACCGCGGCTGCCGTTCTTCTACGGGTGGGTGGTGCTGGGCTGCATCTGCCTCGCGGGCTTCGCGCGGCAAGGGCCTGCCGTGGCCGTGCTGTCGATCTTCGTCGTGCCGATGACCGACGCCTTCGGATGGTCGCGCACGGAGATGTCGGGGGCGGTGTCGCTGGGCGGCGTGCTGGCGGCCATCATCTCGCCGATGATCGGCCCGTTCGTCGATCGCCGCGGCGCGCGGCTGGTGCTCTGCCTCGCCGTGGCCGGCATCGGCATCGCCTGCATGGCGCTGTCGCTCACGCAGTCGCTTCTGGTCTTCTATCTCCTGTTCTGCTTTGCGCGCATGACCTGGGCGGGGCCGTTCGATCTCGGTCTCTACGGTGCGCTCAACAACTGGTTCGTCGCCCGCCGCGCCATCGCCACGTCGATCGCGACGCTGGCCCAGATGTCGGGACTGGTCGCCCTGCCGCTGATCGCGCAGTTCGCCATGGGCCAAACGGGGGGCCAGCCGGAAGGCAGGGCCGACTGGCGGGCCGGCTGGATTGCGGTCGGCGCGACGGTCCTGATCGTGGGCTTCATGCCGTGCTGGCTATTGCTGGTGCGGCGACCGGAGGATGTCGGCCTTCAGCCGGACCGGCTTGCCGACGGCAGGAGCCCGCCGCCCTTGGAGCCGCGCTGGAGCCGGGCCGAGGCGATGCGGACGCCGGCCTTCTGGCTGCTCTCGCTCTACACCGTCCTCGTCTTTCCCGTGCAGGCTGGCGTCAGCCTGCATCAGGCGCCGCACCTGATCGAGCTCGGCATCCCGCCGATCCAGGCGGCCACGGTGATCGCTTTTTTCTCGGCCATGTCGGCGGCGGCGAGCTTCGGCATCGGCTTCCTGCCCCGGCGCTGGCCGGTACGTTTCCTGATGGCGGCGTCGGCAGCTTGCCTCAGCGTCGGCACCTTCGGTCTCATCGACGTCTCCTCGGCCGAGACAACGCTGTTGCCTGCCGGCCTCTTCGGCATTGGCATCGGCGGCGTCATGATGCTGCTGCCGATGGCTTGGGCCGATTATTTCGGCCGCGAGAGCTACGGCGCGATCCGCGGCGTAGCTCTGTCGTTGCAAGTGTTGGCACAGGCGGCAGGCCCGTTGGGATCGGGCATGCTGCGCGACTGGAGCGGCACCTACACCGACTCGCTGATTCTGTTCGGCATCCTGGCGGCGCTGGCGGTGTTGGCGGCACTCCTGGCGCGGCGCCCACACGCTCTCGCCTAAGCGGCTTGCGCCCTGCGACTTGCTCCCGTACCATTTTCGCAGCCCGGAAGAGGCTGCGCCCGCGGGATTCTTGAGACTGCGGCAGCGCGACGAGGAAACAGGCTTCGCGTAGAGACCTACCATCGGTGCAAATACCCACAGGTTCTTTGGGGGTCCTGTGACGCCGTTCGACAGCGGGACGAACCCGTTGCGAGCGTTCGGCCGGATAACACAGGCTTCACGGAGAGACCGCATGCCGCCGCTGCTGGAGGTGAAGGGACTCCAAACCGAATTTCGCACCGGCGCCGGCCGCGTGCCCGCGGTCGATGGCATTTCCTTTGCGGTGGAGCAGGGCGAGACGGTGGCCATCGTGGGCGAGAGCGGCTCGGGAAAATCGGTCAGTGCGCTCTCGATCCTGCGCCTCGTCGCCGACCCGCCGGGGCGTATCACCGGCGGCCAGATCATCTTCGACGGACAGGATCTGCTGAGCCTCTCCGCTGCGGAAATGCGCCAGATCCGCGGCCGCGACATCGGCATGGTGTTCCAGGAGCCGATGACTTCGCTCAATCCGGTGCTGACCATCGGCCGCCAGATCACCGAGGTGCTGGAAGCGCACCAGGGTGCCGACCGCGCCGCGGCCGAGAAGCGCGCGCTCGAGCTGCTCGAACTGGTCGGCATCGCCGACGGTCCGCGGCGGCTCCGGCAGTATCCGCATCAGCTCTCGGGCGGCATGCGCCAGCGCGTGATGATAGCGGTGGCGCTTGCCTGCAATCCGAAGCTGATCATCGCCGACGAGCCGACGACGGCACTCGATGTGACGATCCAGGCGCAGATCCTGGAACTCATGAAGTCGCTGACGCTGAAGCTCAACGTGGCGCTGATCGTCATCACCCACAATCTCGGCGTGGTGGCGCGCTATGCCCACCGTGTGAACGTGATGTATGCCGGCCGTATCGTCGAATCAGGCCCGGCCGACGCGATCTATCACGATCCGCGCCATCCCTACACGATCGCGCTCCTGAAATCGGTGCCGCGTCTCGACCAGCCGCGCCGCGCGCGCCTCGACCCGGTGGAGGGCCAGCCACCGGACCTCACGCGGCTCGACGGCGGCTGCGCCTTCCGTCCGCGCTGCCGCTTCGCCGTCGAGCAATGCGCCCAGTCGATCCCGCCGCTCGCCGCGTCGGGCGAAGCGGGCCATCTCGCGGCCTGCTTCCGCAGTGCCGAGCTTGGCGTCGCCGCCCAAACCACTCCCCAGGCCGCCGAGTGAGCGCCGGCGCCGACTCTCCGCTGCTCGAGGTGAAGAACCTCGCCATGCATTTTCCGGTAACGGAAGGCATCGTGCTGTCGCGCAAGATCGGCGACGTGAAGGCGGTCGACGGCGTCGACTTCACGATCGGCCGCGGCGAGACGCTGGGACTGGTGGGCGAGAGCGGCTGCGGCAAGACCACGACCGGCCGCTGCATCCTGCGCCTCGAGAAGCCGACCGCCGGCCAAATCCTGTTCGACGGTCAGGACATCAGCCGCATGGACCGCAAGAACATGGTGGCGATGCGGCGGCGCATGCAGGTGATCTTCCAGGACCCCTACAGCTCGCTCAACCCGCGCATGAAGGTAGGCGACATCATCGGCGAGCCGATCAAGGTGCACGGCGTCGAGCCGGACGCCCGCAAGCGCGACTCGCGCGTACGCGAGCTCCTGTCGGTGTGCGGCCTCGATCCGAAGTTCGCCGACCGCTATCCGCACGAGATGTCGGGCGGCCAGCGCCAGCGGGTCGGCATCGCCCGTGCCCTTGCCCTGGACCCCGAGTTCATAGTCTGCGACGAGGCGGTGTCGGCGCTCGACGTGTCGATCCAGGCGCAGATCGTCAACCTGCTCGAGGATCTGCGCGAGCGTTTCAATCTCACCTACCTCTTCATCGCCCACGACCTTTCCGTCGTGCGCCATCTCTGCCAGCGGGTCGCCGTCATGTATCTCGGTCGCATCGTCGAGATGGCCGATGTCGACGAACTCTTCGACAATCCGCTGCATCCCTACACGCAGGCCTTGCTGGCCGCAGTCCCGGTGCCCGATCCGCGGATCGAGGCGGCACGCGATTTCCGTCCGGCGCCGGGCGAGGTGCCCAGTCCGATCAATCCGCCGTCGGGTTGCGTCTTCCATCCGCGCTGCCCCATGGCGGTCGAGAATTGCAAGCGGGCGAGGCCCGTCCTGAGAGAGCTGCGGCCCGGCCATTGGGTGGCCTGCAGTGAAGTGAACTGAGGGACGAGGAACCACAAGAGAACGGGGAACGACAAGAAGCCAACGGAACAGGAGGAAGCAATGGTTGTTCGAACGGGACTATGGGCGGCCGGACTCGGTCTGGTGGCCGCGATCGCCGCGGGCCCCGCCAATGCACAAACGCCCAAAAAAGGCGGCACGCTTGTTTTCATGATTCCGGCGGACTCGCCGCCGAGCTTCGACGGCCACCGCGAGACCACGTTCGCGACGGTGCATGCGACCGCGCCGTTCTACAGCGTCCTGATCCGAGTCCCGCCGGACAACCCGGCCTCGACCACGGAGTTCGTCTGCGACCTCTGCACCGAGATGCCGAAGCCGACGAACGACGGCAAGACCTACACCTTCAAGATCCGCCCGGACGTGAAGTGGCACGACGGCAGCAAGCTCACGGCCAGGGACGTGGCGGCGAGCTGGAACCGCATCGTCTTCCCGCCGCCTGGTGTGACCAGCGCCCGCGTCACCTACTACGCCATGGTTGACAAGATCGAGGCGCCGGACGACGACACCGTGGTGTTCACGCTGAAGCGCCCGACCACGGCGTTCCTGCCCGCGCTCGCCGATCCCTTCACCTATATCTACAAGAAGGAGATCCTCGACAAGGATCAGAAGTGGTACGAGAAGAACATCATGGGCTCCGGCCCGTTCAAGTTCGCCTCGTACGAGATCGGCCAGGCGATCAAGGGCGTGCGCAACCCGGACTACTATCACAAGGGTCAGCCCTATCTCGACGCCATCGAAGGTATCTTCGCCGACAAGCAGTCGGTCCGCGTCGAGGCGATCCGCGGCGACCGCGCGGCCATGGAGTTCCGCGGCATGCCGCCGTCGGCGCGCGATCAGCTCACGAAGGAAGCCGGCAAGGATGTCGTTGTCCAGGATAGCGACTGGAACTGCGGCAACATCGTCAGCTACAACCACAAACGCAAGCCGTTCGACGATGTCCGCGTGCGGCGCGCGCTGTCGCTCGCGGTCGACCATTGGGGCGGCGCGCCTGCGCTCAGCAAGATCGCCATCGTGCGCACGCCCGGCGGGATCGTCTTCCCGGGCTCGCCGCTCGCCGCGACCAAGGAAGAGCTGCAACAGATCGCCGGCTTCTGGCCCGACATCGAGAAGTCGCGCGCCGAGGCCAGGCGACTCCTGAAGGAGGCGGGGCACGAAAACCTCAAATTCGAGCTCACTAACCGCAACGTCGATCAGCCCTACAAGTTCGTCGGCACCTGGTTGATCGGCGAGTGGAAGAAGATCGGAGTCACGGTCGAACAGAAGGTCGTGCCGACCGGCCCGTGGTTCGCCGCCATGCGCGGCGGCACGTTCGACGTCGTGGTCGATGCCAACTGCCAGAGCGTGGTCAATCCGGTACTCGACACCGCGAAGTACCTGCCGAAGAAGGTCTATCCGGAGAGCTACGGCGACTACGACGATCCGAAGTCGATCGAACTCTACAACGCGATGACCCAGGAGACCGACCCGGCGAAGCAGCGCGTCGCCATGCGGGCGTACGAGAAGCACACGCTCGACACCGAGGCGCATGGCATCGTCACGCCCTACTGGTATCGCATCCTTGTGATCCGCTCGTACGTCAAGGGCTGGAAGATCAGCCCGAGCCACTACCTCAACCAGGACCTCGCCAACGTCTGGTTGGACAAGTAGTGGGCGCGTAGCGCGGGACGGGGAACTGACCTGATGTATCGCTATATCGTGACGCGGCTCCTCCTGGCGGTGCCTACGCTGGTCGGAGCCGCGGCGCTGGTTTTCGTGCTGATGCGCCTGATCCCGGGTGACGTTTGCGTCATCCGCATGGGATCGGGCGGATCGCACGTCAGCCAGGCTGCCGTCGATGCCTGTCGCCAGCAGCTCGGGCTGAACGACCACCTCTTCGTGCAGTTCCTGAGTTTCCTCGGGAACTACTTCACCTTCGATTTCGGCATTTCGATGTGGTCGGGACGTCCGGTGATCCAGGAGATCGCGACTCGCCTGCCGGTGTCGCTGCAGATCGCGGTGATGGCGACATTGGTCGCCGTCCTGATCGCCATTCCACTCGGCACCATCTCGGCCCTCAAGGAAAATACCTGGCTCGACCACACTGTGCGCGTGGTAGCCATCGCCGGGATTGCCACGCCGTCGTTCTGGCTCGGCATCATGTCGATCGTGCTGGTGCTCGACATAACCTATCTGGCGACCGGAAAGGCGTGGATGCCGCCGATCGACTACGTGTCGTTCTGGCAGGATCCGATCCGCAACCTCTCGATCGTGGCGTTGCCGGCGCTGACGGTGGGCTACCGGTACTCGGCCGTGACCATGCGCATGACCCGTTCGGCCATGCTCGAGGTGATGCGCGAGGATTATATCCGGACCGCGCGGTCGAAGGGGCTGGTCGAGCAGATCATCGTCAACCGACATGCGCTCAAGAACGCGCTCCTGCCGGTGGTGACACTGATAGGCATCGAGTTCGCCTTTCTGATTGGCGGCCTTGTCGTCACGGAGCAGGTGTTCAACCTGAACGGCATCGGCCGGCTGTTCGTCCAGGCGGTGCAGAATCAGGACAACGTGCTGACGCAGGCACTGACCATGCTGGTCGTCCTCATCTTCGTCGTGACCAATCTGGTGGTCGACGTCCTCTACGCCTGGCTCGATCCGCGCATAAGGTACTCCTGATGAGCGTCATCACGCGTAACGGACCCACCGGCGCCCTCACCGACGACACGCTGCCGCGCAAGAAAACGGCGCTGGATGCGGTGCTCAGTTTCTTTCGCCGCCAGCCCCTTGGCACGGCCGGCCTCGCGATCATGGTCGTGATGTTCCTTGCCGCGGCTTTTGCCAATGTACTGGCCCCGTTCGACCCCGAGGAGAACGACTTCCAGGCCATGATGCAGGCGCCGAGCTGGACGCACCTGCTCGGCACCGACCAGATGGGACGCGATATCTTCTCCCGCCTCGTCTACGGCGCGCGAACGGCGCTGCTGGTCGGCTTCAGCGCGGCCTTCGCCGGCGGCTTGATCGGCCTGGTGCTGGGCGTGGCCAGCGCCTATTTCGGCGGCTGGTTCGACCTCGTCTTTCAGCGAATTCTCGACGTATTGATGGCGTTTCCGTTGATCATCCTGGCACTGGCGGTGGTCTCGGTGTTCGGCACCGGCGTGTTCAACGTCATCCTCGCCATCACCATCCCGCTCATCCCGCGCTGTGGGCGCGTGGTGCGGGCGAGCGCGCTCGCCGTCCGCGAGATCCCCTATGTCGACGCCGCGCGTGCGCTCGGCTTCGGCCATGCCCGCATCGTGCTGCGCCACATGGTGCCGAACGTGGTCGGGCCGTTCCTGATCCTTCTGTCGGCCTTCGTCGGCCAGGCCATCCTGGCCGAGGCTTCGCTGTCCTATCTCGGCCTCGGCGTGCAGGAGCCGGTACCGGCGTGGGGCCTGATGCTGCAGGGTGGCGCCGAGGAATACGCCACGACAGCGCCGTGGATCGCCATCTTCCCGGGCCTCGCCATCGTCATGGCGGTGCTGGGCATCAGCCTGTTCGGCGATGCGCTGCGCGACGCGATCGACCCCAAGCTCAGGGATCGTTGATCCGCCGTTCAGTCGTTCGCCGCTCCGTAGCGCAGCGGGCGGAAAAAGGCGCGGATGTCCTCGACCAGCAGTGCCGGCTCTTCCAGCGCCGCGAAATGCCCGCCGCTCGGCATCTGCGTGTGGCGGCGAAGGTTGTAGGTGCGTTCGATCCATTCCCTGGGCGGGGCCGGGGCGAGATCGGCCGGAAATGCGGCGAAGGCCGTCGGCGTTTCGACACGCTGGCCCTCAGGCAGGGCGCGCGGCACCTGCTCGGTGACGCCGCGATAGAGCCAGGTTGCGGTGCCGGCCGTGCCGGTCAGCCAGTAGACCATGATGTTGTCCAGCAGCAGGTCCATCGAGAAGCGGTTGTGCGGGTCGCCGTCGCAGTCGCTCCAGCCGTGGAACTTCTCGACGATCCAGGCCGCGAGCCCGACCGGCGAGTCGGCCAGCGCCACGCCCAGCGTCTGCGGCCGGGTCGCCTGGATGCGCTGGTAGGCCGTCTTGTCGTCGAGCGCGCCGCCCATCTTCGCGAGCCACGCCCGTTCGTCGGCGCTGAGGCTGGCCGTCTCGAGATCGATGCCGGGCCGAAGTCCCATCATGTTGAGGTGGCAACCCAACACGCCCGACTCGTCTTTTCTCGGATGGTCGAAGGCGAGCCACGACGAGACCACGGCGCCCCAGTCGCCACCCTGCACGCCGTAGGGACGCGCATAGTTCAGCTTCTCGGTGACGAGCTTGTGCCAAAGGCCGGCGATGGCGCGCGGTCCGATCGGGCCCAGCGTGCCGTCGGGGCGCACCGGCGGCGCCGAAAAGCCGTACCCGGGCAGCGACGGCGCGATCACGTCGAAGGCGTCGAGCGGATCGCCGCCGTGGTTCTCGGGATGGGCCAGCACATCGACGATGTGCAGGAATTCGACGATCGAGCCTGGCCAGCCGTGGGTGATCACGAGCGGCAGCGGCCGCGGCGCATCCTCGACCTCGGTGCCGGGTTCGCGGATGAAGTGGAGTCGTTGCGGGCCGATATCGACCAGATAGTTGGGCCAGCGGTTGATAGCCTCCTGGCAGCGTTGCCAGTCGTAGCCGTGGCGCCAGTAGGCGACAAGCTCGGCCAGGAAGTCCGGATCGGTGCCGGAGGCCCAGCTGCCGTTGTCGGCGATGGCGGGTGCCGGCCGCCAGCGGCGCAGGCGCTCGTCGAGATCGATCAGCGCCCGTTCGGGAATGTCGACCTTGAAGGGCTCGGGAGTGTCGTAACGCTCAGCCATGCATTTAGGCCTAGCGCGGAAGTCACCCTTCCAGCAAATCCGCCCGGATGCGCTCGCGCGCCGCGGCATCGAGTCCCAGCGCGCGCTCGGCGAACTGCTCCGGCCCGCCGAAATCGGCGCGGACCACCTCGAAGGCTGCTTCCAGATAAGGCGTGCGCGCCTCGACGATGGCGGCGCGGGTGTCGATGTCGAGTTCGGGATAGCGGCCGATATGGCCGGTCCACAGCTCGTTGGTGCGGAGATAGTCCTCCATCACGGCATCCCACGGCACGCCCAGCAGGGTGAGCAGCAGCGCCGAGGCGAAGCCCGTGCGGTCCTTGCCGGCGGTGCAGTGGAACACCAGCGGCCGGTGCGTGCCGTCGCTCAAGGTCGTGAACAGGGTACGGAAGCCCGGCGCACAGCGGCGCGGATAGTCGCGATAATGATCGGTCAGGAAGCCCATCATCACCGAGGGCGTGGCGCTGCCGTCGGCGACGGCGCCCCGGATCTTCTCGCCGACGCCGGGCTCGATGTGGGCGCCGACGACGCGGCAGGCGACGCCGTCGATGGCATGAGGCGTCTCGGCTGCCTCGTCGACCCCGCGCAGGTCGACGATCGTACGCACGCCGATCCGGCCGAGCGCGGCGCGGTCTTCGTCGGTGAGGTTGCCGAGATGCGCGGAGCGGAAGACCGCGCCGCGGCGCACGGCGCGGCCATCGGCGGTGCGATAGCCGCCGAGGTCGCGGAAGTTGGAGCCGCCCTGGAGCGGCACGACATTAGGAAAGGTCTGGTCGGGCATGGTCGAAGGTCTATCACGTCCCGCCCTGCCGAATCATGTCGGATCGGCGTCAGAATTTTTGCGACAGGGTCACGAAAAAGGCCCTGCGCATTCCGAACTGCGGTGCGCCGACGCCGACGCCCTGGCCGGTGCGGATCTGGTAGATGCTGTCGGCCAGGTTGATGGCGTCGAGCCGCACCTGCGTGCCCTTGCTGATCGTGATCGGCACCTTCTGGGTGAGCGACATGTTGAACGTGGCGTAGGCCGGCAGCGCAGTGTCGTTGGGCGTGACGACGGTCGTGCGAAGCCCCGCACCGAACAGCATGTCCGCCGAGACGCGTGTTGCCCAGTCGCTTCCCTGGTTGAAGACGTAGGCCGCACCTGCCGAGCCGGTCCAGCTTTGGTCGTGGTCGGTGAAGATCCAGTTGTTCGCGATGTAATCGAGTTCGGCCTGCTCGAAATTGAACTGGGCGGAGTTGATGTTTCTTGCCGAGGTGCGGATCCAGGCCAGGTTGCCATAGAGCGACCACGGTCCCTTGTCGTAACTGGTGAACAGTTCGAGCCCTGCCACCTGTGCATTGGCGTAGTTAAAGGCGGCGAGGGTGATCGGCGCACCGAACTGGCCTTTGTCCAGGTAGTTCTGGGCGAACTTGTAGAAGCCGGCGAAGCCCAGCGACAGCCCGTCGACCGGCTTCAGCGTCAGGCCGACGTCGAAATTGTCCGAGCGTTCCGCCTTCACGGGATCGTTCAGGGCCACGCCCGGAGCCGCCGTCGTCCCCGTCAGCACGGCGATCGAGTTGGCATTGACCTGGTTGAGCGGCGCCGGCACGAAGTAGCGGGCGTAGCCGGCCCGCAACGTGATCTTCGGATCGGGCTCCCAGACGACGTTGACGCGGGGGCTGAGCTGGTTTTCCGACGTGACGCCGGAGATCGCATCGAAGCGCGCGCCGAAGTTCACCGTCACCGTCGGAATCACCTTCCATTCGTCCTGCAGGTAGAGGCTGTAGGTCCAGCCGACCAGGTCGGAACCCTGGGTGAAGCCGGCGGTCTGGCCTGATGCGATGGGATCGCCGTCGGGGTTGTCGGGATCCGTCATCGTCGTCATGACGTTGCCGTTGGTCAGGCTGGTGACGCGCTCGCGCTGGACCAGGAAGCCGCCGCGCAACGTGTGGGCGGGCGCGATCTTCAGGCTAGCGTCGCCCTGCACGCCAGTCGCCAAGCTCGTCCGGTTGGCGTAGGGCTGGATGCCGTTGTAGAGCAGGTCGCCGATGACGTCGGGCTGGTAGGAGAGGTTGGAATAGCGGGTGAATCCCGAGAGCTGCATGTTGAAGTTCTGGTAGCTCTTCTGCAGCGAGGCGATGCCGAAGTAGGTGTCCTCCCACTGCCGCTGGTCGAGGATCGAGCTGTTCCAGTTGGAAATGTTGTTCACCGTGAACTGCGGCGTCTGACCGGGCACGTTCGGGATCTGATAGCGCGCGCTGGCTCCGCCGGCGATGAAGCTCAACCGCGTGTTCTCGTCGACGATGCCGGTGACCTTCGCCAGCCCATACCACTGGGCGGTGTCGTCGTGGAGCGGCGTGTAGGACGCCGTCGGGTTCTCGACGCCGATGCCGTTGCTCACGTACTGGCCGACCGCGAAATAGTCGATCGCGCCCGAGCGACCGCCGTATTGCACCGCCGGCTGGATCCAGTTGTAGGAGCCGGCCATGACCGAGGCCTCGCCACCCGGATTGGTCGAACCCGACTTCACGCCGACGTCGACCACGCCCGCGGTGCGCAGGCCGTACTGCGCCGGCAGCGCGCCGGTGAGCAGCGAGATCTCGTTGGCGAAACGCGGCGACAGGACGTTGCTGAACAGCGAGAGGCCTTCCGGGAGCTGAACGCCGTCGAGCCGGTATTGCAGGCTGCCGTGGTCGCCGCGGACATGGATCTGGCCGAAGCCGTCCTGCACCACGCCGGGCGCGCGCAGCAGGACCTGGTTGAGCGGCGCGTTCTCGCCCTGGGGCGTGTTCTGGATGGCCGTCTTGCCGAAATCGTAGCGGGTGGCGCCCAGGCTCGGCAGGATGGCACTGCGCTCGCGGTCGAGCCGCTTGGCCGTGATGTCGAGGTCGATCGTGGTCGCATCCGGGGTGGTCTGAGCCAGTACCGGGCCGGTCGCCGCGAGTGCTGCCCCGAGAATCAGAACCGTTCCACCAATTTGCCGCTGCATGGACTTCCCCTTGTCGCCCTTGATCGGGTTTCGTATCGTCATAGCGTAATATGTTACATTATAACATTCCGTTCAATCAACATAATCGGCCCGAAGAAATCGCGCATGCCTCCGGCTGGAGCCTTGGCGTCGCGATCGGCCTGTCGCTTGGTTTGCACGGGCTTGCGGTGGCGATGGCTTTGACGGCCGTCGGCCCGCGGCCCCTCGCGCTCGACGACTCCGCCATCGCGATCTACGTCGAGTCCGAAACGGCGCCGGTCGCGACGGCGAGCGAGGCGCCCCCCGCCGCCGTGCCGGCAACCGAGCCCGAGACCCCGCTCGAGCGCATGCCCGAACCGGAGCCCGAAGCGACAGCGGTGGCCGACCTGCCGAAAGAACCGCAGTTGCCCGACGTCGTGCCGCCGCCGCCGGAGGCCCTGGCGGCCCCCGACTTTTCCAAGCCACCGCCGTCGCGCCCAAAGCCGGCACAACCGGCCGAGCGCCCGGCGGCGCCCAAAGCGGAACCAAAGCGCGCAACGCCCAGCGTCCCGCCGGCGCGTCCGGCTGCTGCCGCGCCGGCGGAGGCAGCGTCGTCCGCGCCTGCTGCGGCAGCAACGTCGAATACTCCTGCGACAGTCGCGCCGGGATGGAATGCGCTGCTCGCGGCCTGGCTTGCCGCCAATCGGCGCTACCCCGACGAGGCGCGGCGGCGGAGCGAGGAGGGCGAGGTCACCGTTCGGTTCACCGTCGTCTCCGATGGTCGGGTCTCGGAAGCGGCCGTGGTCAAGGGCAGCGGATTTGCGGCGCTCGATGCCGCGGCGCTTCGCCTGCTGCAGGGCGCGACGTTGCCTGCCCCCGGGATCGAGGCGACGCGTACGGTGCGTATCCGCTTTCGCCTCAACGATTGAGAAAGCCTATAGACTCCGCAGGCAACTCGAAGACATCGGAGCGAGCGTCCGTTCAGGCGGGTTTGTATGGCAGCGCCGACTTGTGCACGATGATCTTCAGTTTGCCGTCTGGCCCACGTTTGAAAGCGAAGAACTTGTCGACCGTCGTCACGGTGCCCGCAGTGTCGGTCAGGTAGACGTTCCCCATGGTGGCGGCGATGTCGCCCTCTATCAACACGCCGGCGTCGTTGCCGGCATTGGTATAAGTGCATTTGACCCAGGGCTTGAGGGCGAACCCGGCATCGTTGGGATACTTCGGATTGCCACCGACGAAGTAGGCAGCTGCGCCCTCCTTGTCGAGCCGAAACGTTTGATCGCCGAACGTCAGGGTCGGTTTGAACAACACTACACCGTTGTCGTAATTATAGTTGTTGGAAAGCATCGCCATGGTGATCGACTTGTAGTCCTTGCCGTCGGCATGCGCCTTCGCGATGCTCACCAAGCCGTCGCACCAGGCTTGCTGGGCAGCATTGACTTCCCGAATGGTGAGTGGCGCGCGGATGACCCCGGCAGGCGCGGACGCCGCGCCGGAGCCACCCCTGTCTGGCGGCGCGGCGTGAGCGGTCGCGCCGGCAAGAAACGACAGCATCGCGATCATGTGCATGAGCTTTCCGTTCATCCTGCGTTTCCTCCTCTAGCGTTTCTGCGATCGCTTGGAACCATCTGCTCTCCATTCACGCACCGCTTCGATACTCTTCTCGACACGCTGTTCGAGGCGGCGCAGGAGGCATTCCTCCTCGATGGCCTGGGGTACCGGAAGCTGCAAACGCTTGCGCAAGATGGCAACGAGAAGCTGCGCGTCTCTTCGACTGAGGTGTGGCAAGTTGTTACCGAGCGCGCGGGTTCACGATGCGGCCATCGACGGAACGGGACGATCGTCGGTGAACATCTTCAGGGTGTCGCGAAGCGCCGATTCGTCGAGATCGCGCGTGATGAACACGATGCGCGTGCGCTGGTCGGCGCTGGGCCATTTCTTCATCTGCAGCGGCGGGTGAAAGACATGCTGCACGCCGTGGATGACGAGCGGCCCATCGAAACCCGCGATATTGACGATTCCCTTCACTCTGAGGATATCCGGGCCCTTCATCGCCAACAGAAGTCCAAGCCAGGTGTCGAAGGCCGACGCGGGAATCGGCCGGTCGACCGTCAGGCAGACGGCCTTGATGTGCTCGTCATGCCGATTGATGTCGTGCTTATGCACATGCCCGTGACCGTGGTGGGCGTGGGCATGGTGGTCGGCAGACGGCGCGTACGCTTCCGCCTTGAGCCAGCGCTGGACATCCAGACTCTTGGTCTCCGGATTGTACAGGCCCGCGTTGAGAATGCGGGCCGGGTCGACATCGCCATTGCGCACGATGGTGATCGGCGCCGCTGGATTGAGGCGGCAGAGGCGATCGAAGAGAGCTGCCGATTCCTTCGGCGAGACCAGATCGGTCTTGGTCAGCAGGAGACGATCGGCGACGGCGGCCTGTTTGACCGACTCGATCTGCCGGTCGAGCGTCGCATCGCCGGTCGCCGCATCGACCGTCGTGATGACGCCGTCGAGCCGGTAGGAGGAGGCGATGGCGAGGTCGGACATCAGCGTATGCAGGATCGGCGCCGGGTCGGCGAGACCGGTTGTTTCGATCAGTACCCGGTCGAACGCCGCGATCCCCCCGCCGATCCGGCGCGCCATGAGGCCGCGCAGCGTGTCGACCAGGTCGCCACGGATGGTGCAGCAAAGACATCCGCTCTTGAGCAGCACCATGTCCTCGGTGGAACTCTCGACGAGTTCGTGATCGAGGCCGATCTCGCCGAACTCGTTGATCACCACGACCGTTCGTGCGAATTCGGCCCGAGGCAGGAGCTTGTTGAGCACCGTTGTCTTGCCGCTGCCGAGAAATCCGGTGAGCAGCGAGACGGGAATGAGTGGGCCGCCCGCAAGCCGCTGTCTATCGTCCATCCGAAGCACCTCGCGCCAGCGCGTCCGCCGCTGCAACGGCTTCGGCATCGGCACAGGGACCGCAGGTGCCGCTGCACTCGATCACCGGTTTGCCGAGGTGGAATTTCAGGTTGGCCGCGTCGCTTTCGATCAGTTTGGCGAGACCCGGGTTTTCGATCGTCACCGAGCTGTCGCAGCGGTCGCACAGGAAGAGCACCGACGTGTTGGGGTGCTCGGGATGATCGCGCAGCATGTAGGCATTCCGGCTCTCGACCCGGGCGATCAAATCGAGGCCGAGGAGAAATTCGAGAGCCCGGTAGATCGTCGGCGGCGCGAACTTCTTGCCGAGTTGCTGCTGGAGCAACGACAACAGAGGGTAGGCACCGATGGGGCCGTTGGCCCGGGCAATGGCTTGGAGTACCGCGGCCCGCAATTCCGTGAACCTGAGCCCTCGTTCTTCGCAAATCCGCCGGGCAACCTGGAGCGCCCGTTCGGCCTGCAGGGCGGTGTCTGGCGCGGCCAATGCGTTCAGTTCGACCATGGTTTCAGCCTCGTTTGCCTTAACGACGCATCGTAAAAAAGATATGTTATAACATTGCTATTCAAACTGGCTTCCGTCAAGCTTCATCGAACATCGACATTTCCCCAGGAGCCCGCGATGCCGCAGCGTGTCCGCCTAGCCAGGCGGCTTTCCGTCGAACAGGTGGAGGAAGGCCTCGCCCTCGCCCCAAAATTCGATCGCAGCGGCTTGATCCCCGTCGTCACCACCGATGCCGATACGGGCGAGGTCCTTATGGTCGCGACCATGGATGCGGAGGCATTGCTTCGGACGCTGGATACGCGGGAGGCCCACTACTGGAGCCGGAGCCGTCAGTGCCTCTGGCGAAAGGGCGCAACGAGCGGCCTCGTTCAGGACGTCGTGGAGATGCGCATCGACGACGACCAGGATGCGCTGTGGCTGCGCGTTCGGGTGAGAGGATCGGGGGCAAGCTGCCACGTTGGCTACCGCTCGTGCTTCTACCGCTCGATATCGTTGGAGCCGGGTCCCCAGGATCGGCCGGTAGCCCTGCGTCTGGAAGAGATCGGCAAGACTTTCGACCCGGTCGAAATCTACGGCGGCGCGCCGAATCCAACGCGCCTGTAAGCGGAACCAAACAGTCAATCTTGGAGAAAATACATGAAGATCGCCTATGTCTTCGCCACCAGCATGGCCTCCACGTTCAAGCTCGCGAGCATGATCCTGCCCCAGCTAGAGGACGATTCGCATGGCGCGACCGTCGTCGGCATGTTTTTCTTCGACGACAATCTCTTCTGTTTGCGATCGGGCGACCCGGTCGGCGAGCGTCTGGCCAGGGTCGCGAAGGAGAAGAACATTCTCCTGATGATCTGCGACCAGTGTGCGGTCCGGCGCAACCTGGCCGACGGGACGTTCGAACAGTGCGGCAAAGGCGAAGTCAAACCCAGAGGTATCGTCCAGGGCGTGCATGCCGGGTGCTTCCCGCAGCTTTATGCGGCGCTGGCGCCGAGCCCGCCGGATCTCGTCATTACCCTTTGACGAGTTTCGCCCAGACCGAGTCATGAAAGGCCATCGGGTCGCGATCGGGCGCGCGAGCCGTCAGCGGGGAGTACAGCCGGCATGGGCACCACCATCATGCGGTTGCGCCAGGCACTCGAGCCCGAACTCACGCGGCTGATCGAGACGGCGCGCGCCGTCGACCCCAATCTCGACGGCGTGACCGTCGGCTCGCTCCTCACGCTGTACGGAATCGAGATCGGCCTGACCGTCGGCGAACTCGGCCACGGTCTTATGGCCGCCTATCTCAGGGAGATCGCGGACGCCCTCGATAACGGTGCCGACGCCTTGCCGACCCTGGGCCGTGTCGCGACGGAAGGGTCCGACGAGCCGGCGTTCTGAAGCCATAAAGTCTTTCGGCAACGTCACGAATGCCGCCAAAGACCCGCTTCTGTTCATACAAAGAGGATGAAGGTGCTTATGAACGACCAGGAACTCAACGATCCAGGCTACTGGGACAAGCTTGTGCCCAACTACGAAGCGATGGCCCATCCGTTCACCGCGCATTTCGCGGAGGCGGCGGTCACTAGGCTCGATATAGATTCGTCCGCACGGGTGCTCGATGTCGCCACCGGAACCGGCGCGGCCGCACTTGCTGCGGTCCGTGCCGGTGCGGATGTCCTAGCCATCGATTTTTCACCTGGAATGGTGCAGCGGGTCCTCGCCCACGGCTTGCCGGGGCTTGACGCCAGGCAGATGGACGGTCAAGCGCTCGACCTGCCCAACGCGTCGTTCGACGCGGTGCTATCGATCTTCGGGGTGATGCTGTTTCCCGATTGGCGGGCCGGGCTGCGCGAGATGGCGCGTGTGACTCGGCCGGGAGGATCGGCGGCTGTGGCTGTCTGGAAGGACTCCCAGGGTGCCGCCGTACACCTGCTGTTGTCGCAGGTCTGCAAGGCGCTGTATCCCGAGCGTGACCTGCCGCCGCCGTTCAAGGGCATGATCGAGTTGTCCGATCCGCATCGCCTTTCCGCGGCGATGGTTACTGCTGGCTTCGGCGACCCGCTGGTCGAGGAAGTTACGCATGACTTCCAGCTCAAAGTCGCCGCCCTCGACGATCCCCATCGACTGTTCGAACAATTCCCGCTTTGGAAGCTGCTGGAGGCGAGCGAGCGCGCGGCGTTGCTCGGGGAGATCAGAGTACGAGCGGAAAGCAAGCGTGTGGGGGACATTCTGCCCATCCCCTCGACGGCGTTGATTGTTACCGCGCGCCGCCCATAGGGTCTTTTCGGCAAGGTTATCCTCGTCAGTTCCACCCCATCTGTCGAGCGACCGCGCCGAGCAGCAAGACGCTGGCAGTGGCGATCACCACCAGCGACGACGCGACCGCAATGAAGCGTCCGAGTTCCGCCGATTGGCCGTCGCCGATGATGAGCCGGTTGGCCAGCATTGAGGCCATGCCGATGGCGGTCAACGCTGCCGTCATGCCGGCCGCGATGGCCAAGACGCCAATGATACCGGCCCACAGAACGTCGAGGGCGAGTGCCAGCAGCACCAGAATCAACGCGCCGGCGCAGGGCGCGACGCCAGCGGCGCTGAGCAGCAACAGGCCGGAGCGGCGGTCGAGGAAGCCGGCCGGGCTGGCACCCGGGTGATCGCGGTGCAGGTGGTCATGCCCATGGCCATGAGCGTGATCATGCTCATGATCGCCGTGATCGTGGTCGCAGGCATGCACGTCGCCACGCAACCCGGCGCGCAGCCGCCACAATCCAACCGCAAGAATCAGAAGATAGGAGACGATCTCGACCAGCCGGGCGTGGGCGAGAGCACCGAACAGCCCGACGACGCTCATCAGTTTCAGGGTGATCGCCAGCATGAGGGCCGACAAGGTATGGGTAATGGCAATCCAGCCACCCGCCAGAATGCCATCGATCCAGGCCCGCGGCTGCGCACCGTCCAGGAAGTACGCGACGATCACGGCCTTGCCGTGACCCGGCCCCAGCGTGTGGACGACCCCGTAGCTGAAGCACACCGAGATCAACACCCAAAATGCCGCCGAGTCCGATCCGGTCCCGATGTCCTGGAGAGACGTCGTCAGCAGAACCTGGATCTGCCTCTGGTAGGTCGCCGACGCGCGGGCGAGTCCTGCCAGCCCATCGGAAAAGAAGAGGGCGCCGCCCAAGGCTGCCAGCAAGGCGAGGCCGAGCCAGAAGAAGGGGGAGCGAACAGCGACAAGAGTCCTGGCTCTCATGACACGTGATCCTCGGGTTGCCGACGGGCGATTTGCCTAGAGAGCGGCGCCGAAGAGATCGGCATAGGCGGCAGCATCGACGGGCCGCGGATTGGTGCGGCTGGAGAGGTCGGCAACGGCATGCGGCACCAGGTCGGGGATCATCGCTTCGGTCACGCCCATGGCCCGCAGGCCGTCCGGCAGGCCGATCGCCGCATTGCGACGCTCGACAGCTTTTGCAAGGTCGGCGCCTCTACCCAATGCCATGGCCTCGGCCATGCGGTGGTACTTCTCGAGCGCGTCGCCGACGTTGTATCGCAGCACCGTTGGCAGAATGACGGCGTTGAGCGTGCCGTGATGGAGCCTCAAGTCGGGAAGGCGCCCCAACGCATGACTCATGGCGTGGACAGCGCCGAGTCCTTTCACGAAGGCCATCGCGCCCTCCGTCGAGGCCATCATCATGTTCCACCTTGCGTCCCGGTCGGTGCCGTCCCGCACCGCGGTCTCGATATTGTGCCAGGCCCGGCGCAACCCATCGTAGCCTATGCCCTCGGCCGGCGGATTGACGACAGGCGACAGGATGGCCTCGATGCAATGTGTGACGGCGTCCATGCCTGTCGCGGCCGTGAGCAGCGCCGGCAGGCCGAGCGTGAGGTCGGGATCGCAGATTGCCACGCTCGGGATCATCTTCGGGCTGGCAAACGTGAGCTTGCGGCCGTCCTTCATCACGATCACGAAGCCGACCGATACTTCGCTGCCGGTACCCGAGGTCGTCGGGATGGCGATTATGGGCGCAACGCGGTCGATCTTGCGCGCGCCACCGGCGAGCGGATCGTAGCGTTCGAGTGGCCCGCCGCTGCCGGCCAGCAACGCCACGGCCTTGCCGAGATCCATCGACGAGCCGCCGCCGAGGCCGATCACCCCGTCGCAGTCGTTCGCACGATAGCTTTCGTAGGCGGCAAGTGTCGCCGCTTCGGTCGGATTGGGTGGCGTTTCGTCGAATACGGCACAATCCCGGGCGCCTGGCACGACATCGAGAACCGAATCGAGCAGCCCCGCGGCGCGTACGCCGCGATCGGTCGTGACCAGCGGTCGCTGGATTCCCAGCCGCTGAAGTTCCTTCGGCAGAACGCCGATGACACCGAAGTCGAAATGCGTGGTCGTGAGATAGGTCAGGATCGCCATGGTCGACGGCTCGGTTCAGTTGGCTTTTGGGTCTGTCGTCGATCGGTCGAACAGCGTTGCAACGCCGCGCAGATAGGCCGAGACGCGTGCGGCGGGTGCGCCGTTCGAGCCGAAGTCGATCAGTTCCAGGATCAGCGCATCGGCGATGGCATTGCCCGGAATCCACCGTTCGCGCGCCGTCTCGATGGCCTGCCTGAGGAGGTTTCTCGCGTTGGCGACATCGGACGCATGGACCTCGGCGATACGGGCCTCCGGGGTCATGTCGCGCGGCTCCTCGACATGATTGGACGCCGGTTGCGGAGGTCGCGGCGGGCTCACGCCTGCCCCGCCATCTTCCAGACGGGGAACGGATCGGGCAACCGCGCCCACATCGCAGGACCCATCTTCATCTCGGCGTCGGTAAGCAGGCAGTCGTCGAGCCGCCGGGTCAGTTCCTTCCGGTCCATGCCCTTGGTGCCGATGAAAACGATCTCCTGCCGGCGATCGCCATAGGGGCTCTTGAAGGAATTGCGGATGGTGGCGCGCCAGGTCGAGTCCTGCGGCCAGTCCTCGCGTTTCACCGCTGCCCACCAGGCGCCCGCCGCCTCGTGGCGCAGCATGCCGCCGGCCTGGCTGACGGAGCCCGCGAGGTTCATGCGCGAGGCTAGCCAGAAGAAGCCCTTGGAGCGGATGACGCCGTCCCAGCGCCCGTTCAGCAGCGCATAGAGGCGCATCGGATGGAAGGGTCGACGCGCCTTGTAGACGAAGCTCCAGAAGCCATAGGTCTCGCTCTCCGGCGTGTGGATGCCGCGCATTTCCTTCATCCAGCCGGGCGCCTGGCTCGCCTTCTCGTAGGAGAAGAGCTTGGTGTCGAGCATCTGGTCGAGTGGGACGCGGCCGAACTCGCTGGTGACGATCCGCGCCGTGGCGTTCAGGCGACGCAGCATGGTGGTGAGAAATCCGAGATCGTCGGGCGACAGCAGATCGGCCTTGTTGACGACGATCACGTCGGCGAACTCGACCTGCTCGACCAGCAGGTCGACGACCGTCCGAGTGTCCTCGGGCTGCGCCGTCTGGCCACGCTGATGCAGGAAGTCGGCCGAGCTGTAGTCCTCGAGGAACGCCTTGGCATCGACCACCGTCACCATCGTATCGAGGCGGGCGACCTTGGACAGGCTCTTGCCCTCCTCGTCCTCGAACTCGAAGGTGGCAGCCACCGGCATGGGCTCGGAGATGCCGGTCGATTCGATCAGCAGATAGTCGAAGCGGCCTTCGCCCGCCAGGCGCTCGACCTCCTTCAGGAGATCCTCGCGCAGGGTGCAGCAGATGCAGCCGTTCGACATTTCGACCAGCTTCTCCTCGCTGCGGCTCAACTCGGCGCCACCCTGGCGCACCAGCGCGGCGTCGATGTTGATCTCGCTCATGTCGTTCACGATCACCGCGACCTTGCGGCCTTCGCGGTTGTTCAGGACGTGATTGAGCAACGTGGTCTTGCCGGCGCCGAGGTAACCCGACAGCACCGTTACAGGCAGTCTATTCATCGTCGTGTACCTCGTTGAGACAGAGAAAGAGCCGCGTCTGGCCACTGCCGGCGACCGGCGGCGAGCGATGCACCACGGCCCCGGCGCCGGCGCGTGGCACGCCTTTGAACACCCCGGCGGCAAAACGCGGCATCTCGTTCAGCGGCCCGCGATAGCGCCGCTGCGCCCGGAGCGCACGGGCGGCCTGCTCGAGCGGCGGCCATTGCGTGCCGGGGCCGCGATAGGTGGCGTTCAGGCGCAGGCCCACATGGTCGCGATGAAAGCGCCAGCACGAATCGTGGTCGACGGCCTCTAGCCGCAGGTCCACGTCGGGGCTGCCGGCAAGGGCTGCAAAGGCGCGCGCAAGTTGCGCGACATCGTCGATCAATGCCCGCCGTTCGGGGCCTTCGGCGAGTTCCACCAGGTTGCAGAGTGCCGCGAGGCGGCCCGGCACGCAGGCGGCCGGCCCGACGAAATGACCCTCCGGCAAGTGTTCGACGGGCAGCTCATCTAGCCAGTTGGCGAGCCCCGGCGGCGCCGGCCGGTGCCAGACAGTCAGCGTAACATCGGTATCTGCTATCCGGGCCAGTACCGCCCTGTCGGTATCCTCGATGACCGGCGAACGGGACGAGGCGATGTCGCGCATCAGGGGGCGAGGCATGCTTCGAACCCTGCTTTGAATTCCGCTTCGTCCAGGTTGCGGCCGATCAGGACGAATTTCGACTCGCGTGTCTCGTGTTCCTGCCAAGGCTTGCCGGCGATGCCTTCCATCAGCATGTGCACGCCCTGGAAGACATAGCGATTGGGGCTGTTCTTCAGGTCGAGAATGCCCTTGCAGCGCAGAATGTCGACGCCGCGGAGACGCAACAGGTCGGAGATCCATATGTTGAACTTGCCCGCATCCAGGGGGCGGGCCGACCGGAGCGACACGCTGGTGATGGCGTCGTCGTGCTCGTGGTCGTCCTCGCCCAGGAAGTTGGGCTCGATTTCGAGAATGCGGTTGAGATCGAACGCGCCGCGATCGAGAAGCTCCGCCACCGGCACCGCGCAGTGATCGGTCCTGTGCAGCCGCGCCATCGGATTGATCGCCCGGATTCTGGCCTCGACGCGCGCCACCTCCTCGGTCGACACAAGATCGACCTTGTTGAGGAGCACGATGTCGGCGAACGCCACCTGTTCGGCGGCCTCGTGGCTGTCTTCCAGCCGCTGAAGGAAGTTCTTGGCATCGACCACGGTGATGATGGAGTCGAGTTTGGTGCGGCTGCGCACGTCGTCGTCGACAAAGAAGGTCTGTGCGACCGGCGCCGGGTCGGCCAGGCCGGTGGTCTCGATCAGGATTGCATCGAAGCGGCCCTTGCGCTTCATCAGGCCTTCGATGATGCGGATCAGGTCGCCGCGCACGGTGCAGCAGATGCAGCCGTTGTTCATCTCGAAGACTTCTTCCTCGGCATCGACCACGAGGTCGTTGTCGATGCCGAGCTCGCCGAATTCATTGACGATGACGGCGTATTTCTTGCCGTGCTGTTCGGTCAGCACGCGGTTGAGAAGCGTCGTCTTGCCGGCGCCGAGATAGCCGGTCAGCACGGTGACGGGGATCTGGTCCATGCTCTGTATCCTCGCAATTCAGGTGGGGCTGCATCGGACTAGAGGATGTTATAATATAACATTTCAATGCTCGTCCATTGCAGATCACGACTTGACTCCATCATTCCAACGATCCATCTATTGACAGAATGAAGAGTAGCCTCGGAGGCCAGCAGCTTGAGACCGCAGCGGCCATGTTCGACGCCTTGTCGGACACGGCGCGGCTCAGAATCTTGATGTGCCTGGCGGGAAAGGACCTCAGCGTTTCGGAAATCGCCGCCGCAGTGGGCGAGAAGATGACGACCGTGTCGGCACGGCTGCAGATCCTGCACGCCGCCCGGCTGATCGCCCGCCGGCGCGACGGAAAGAAAGTGATTTACAGCGTCGCCGACGAACACGTCGTCGCGCTGGTCGAGAACGCCGTGGCGCACGCCGGCGAGACACATTGAGATTTTTGCAGAGGAGGAAGACATGGCCGAGCACAAACACACGATCCATCATGACCATCCGCACAAGCACGGGCCGGGTTGCGGCCACGTTGCAATCAAGCACGGCGACCACGTCGACTATCTCCATGACGGCCATCTTCACCATGCGCACGGCGATCATTATGACGAGCATGTTATCGACGTGACGGCCGGCAATCCCGCGCAGTGCACGCCCGATCACGCTTGCGGCGGCCATGACCGCAGCCATCGGCATGGGCCCGAGTGCGGTCACCCGGCCGTGCCGCACGGCGATCATGTCGACTACCTCGTCGAGGGCCACTTGCACCACCCTCATGGCAATCATTGCGACAACCATGGCGTACTTGAAGTGGTGGCAACCTAAAAAAGGTAGGCGGCCTGCGCCAAGTCAGGAAGTGCAAGCAATGCCAGCACTTACGAAAGTTCCAACGTAATTTGACAAGTTCAGCAGGTTCCTGCTAAGAAAAAGCCTATCGTGGCGGATCGCATGTTCGCTACACCCAAGCCCGCCCGGCCCCCCTGATTCAACGGGGCGCGGCGGGCTTTTTTCTGTCCAAACGAGGTCCAGAATGTCGAAGCCGGAAAGCCGCGGCCCCTGCCGCGCGCCCCTGCGCAAGGCCAGGGTCGACGCCTTCTTCCGTCATCTCGGCCGCACCGGCTCGGCGACGGTGGCCGCCATCCGCGCCGACGCCCATGATGCCCGTCGCGCCGAAGAGAGGCGGCGCAAGTAAGTCCCTCAACCACAAGGCGTCCGTGCCACCGGGACTCCCCCCGGCGTGCCCCTAAAGCTCTTCAGAGAGCGCTGCGCCTGACATGGTCCTGACCATGTCCTCGACAGACGACCGAGACCCAAAGAGCAAACTGAGCCGACGGCGAACGTCGGCCCCTGAGGACCGGTTTGCAGCGGGATTCTGGACAGGTTTCCGGACAGAACGCGTTACATTCAGGCGTCCACAAATAATGCGAGAAGGCCGTGCAAACACGGCATCGAATGGCCCTCGCACCCGTGAAAACGGGTGGGGGACTTAGGCGGGGACGCGGGCAGGGAGTTTGCCCGCGTCTGACGGCTGCTACGGCATGACAAGCCGCTCGGAGATCGAGGCGAAACCCGATGCTCCGAACGATGGCTCGCCGCCTCGGGTATGCTATGGAAAATCCTTGGGTAACCTGGCCGAAAACACGCCGGTTAAGGAAAAAGCGATGCGGGCCAAACTCGATGGGTTGATTGCCGTAGGCAGCTTCGGCATCGCCTGCGCCGTCGGGTTGGTCGGCGCGTTTGTCGGCCTCAAGGTCAGCAGCTTCTGGATCGACGAGCTTTTCACGGCATGGATCGTCGAGGTCGGCATCGGCTTGGATGAGTTCATCGCCCGCATCGTGACCGACGTTCACCCGCCGGTTTACTACGTGTTGGCGCTCGCCCACGCCCAGCTGTTCGGGGACGATGAAGTCGCCCTGCGCAGTTTCAGCGCCATATGCGCCGTCGCCGCCATTTTGTTGTTCATCGTCGCAACCAGGGCCTACTTCAGCCTGGCTGCCCGGCTGTTCGGTGCCGCGCTGGCGACGGGCTCGTTCTTTTGGTTCTACCAGGCGCAGAACGCACGCGGCTATTCGCTGGCGTTCCTCATCGGCGTCGCCATGCTCGCCATCGGCCTGTCCATCCTGGCCAAGCGGACGCGGCGGGAAACGCGGATGCTGCCGGAACTCGCCGGGCTTGCCGCGCTGATGCTGGTCGGGTCGTTCGTCCATTTCTATCTTATGTACGAGTGCCTCGCGATCCTGCTCGTGCTCGGGTTCTACTGCCCGCGCCAGCGTCTCGTGCTCGCGTTGTTCGCCGCCATCCTGCTCGCGTCCACGGGCCTGTACGTGAAGCTCGTCATCGAGGAATTTTCCCAGTATTCGACGACAAGAAACTGGATCCACGGCGATATTTCCTGGTACTTTCAGCAACTCAGCACCGCGTTGACCTATTCCTTCACGAAGAAGGCAATGCTCGCCCTGGCGATCTGCGTCGTGGCGCTCGCAGCGCAGTGGCATTTCTTCGTGCGGTCGACAAAGGCGGCATCGGCCTCGAAGCCGGGCGTCCTTGCCCTCGGCCGGTTTCCATTCGACCCGCAGACCGCCCTGTTCGTCGGCGTGCCGCTCATCATGCTGGCGGGCGGCATCGCCAGCTCGCTCCTGATTGCGCCCAATTTCACGGACAGGAACCTGCTCATTTGCGCGCCCTTTCTCTGGGCATTCTGCGCCAAGCTCTACGACGCCAGCGTGCCCGGCGCCGAACGGCCGGTCCGGATAGCCGCTAACCTGCTGCTCTCGGCGGTCGTCCTGTGGACGGTCGTTGCGATGACGGTCGGTCGCGAGCGGCCGTGGAACGAGCCGTTCCGCGAGTCCGCCGAGTGGATCCGGACGTTTCCGGAATGCCAGGGCCGACCGGTCATGGTGATCAACGCCCAGCCGCGGGCCTGGTTCAAGCCCGGCTACTCGGAGATCCTGTACGCCGACTTCTATGCAAGCTACCTGGCGGACTTCGCCCGGCCCCAGGTCGTCTTCAAGGAGGACGTCCTCGCCCACAGGCTGACCGACGAGATGAAGGAGTACCTCCAGTGGCGCGTCGATGGGAACGGCTGCCCGATCCTGGCCTGGTCGATCCACCTCATCACCGAGGAGGAATTTGCCGAGGCCGCTCGCGAACTTCTGAAGGCCATCGACCGGCCGGGCGCCGGCCGTGTCGTGAAGACAAAAATCCTCCACGACGGCTTTCCTGGATATGTTCTTTATTCCGAGGTGACCGGGCAAGGCGAGGAGGCAGCAACCAGGGATCCAAGGGCGCCGCCGTCGCAGAGAAAGACGGGTCCGGCCCCCACGCCTACCCGCAAGGCCCCGGTTCCGCCTCCGAAATGACGCGGTCCATGTCGCCCGCTCATCGGCGGCGCGTCGATCCGATCGTCGACACGAGGGAAGCGATCGCGAGGATCGCCAGACCGACCAGCGTGAGGGTGCCGATCAGGTAGATCTGCACCGCAGTGGAGGCGACGATCGCGGAGGTGGCGCCGATGCCGAACTGGCCCAGGATGACGACGAATGCCATCTGATAGCTGCCGACATATCCCGGCGCCGTCGGTACCAGGGTGCTGAGGCTGGCGCCGCCCAGCAACGACAGCATGCCGGCGAGGTCGAGGTCGGCGCCGACGGCGCGGCAGACAGACCACATGGCGCAGGCTTCGACCGTCCAGATCGGCAGGGTCCACAGCACGGCAAGAGCGAAGTAACGCGTGCGGACGACCTGGAGCGCCTGCGCGAAGTCGGCCAGCATGGCGCCGCCGCGTCGCGCGATCCGGGCGCCTGCGGGTACGCGCGCGACAAGCAGCAACAGCAGATCCTCGGCGCTGTGACGCGACAGCAGCAGGACGACCAGCAGCAGCGCGACCACGGCGGCCGCCGCGATCGCGGCACCGCCCAGCAGTACGTGCCGGCTGGCGCTGTCGCCGCCGCCGGCCAGCGCCAGGCCGGCGGCCAGTGCGCAGATGACCGTGACGAGGTCGAGCAATCGTTCGACCACGATGGAGGCCAGCACGCCGGAACGGGACATCCCGGTAAGCCGCCCCAGGTAGTGAGCGCGGAAGAATTCACCCAGACGCGCCGGCAGGATGCCGTTGACGGCATAGCCTGCAAGCAGCGCCTGGACCGTCCTGCCCAGAGGGACGCGTGCGCGGAAGGCCAGGATCGTCCGCCATCGCAGCGCCCGCAGGAGAGCCGCCACGCTGAACAGCGCGATACCGATGCCGATGTCGGTGGGATCGGCGGCGCGGAATATCCGTACCGCTTGCGGCCAATCGACGGTGCGCGTCGACAGCCAGAGGCATAATCCGCCCAGCGCGAAGCCGAGAACCACCAGGGCGGCACGACGCATGCTCATGAAGTTCGACCTCTAGCGCGTGAGCCGGGCGAAGCGGAATTTCACGACGTACCAAAGCGCCAGCAATCCGTCGCGCCAGCCGATTTTCTTGCCTTCGTCGTAGGTGCGTCCGTAGTAGCTGATGGCGCACTCGTATATCCGCCAGCGCCGGGGCCGCGCGAACACGGCAGAAAGCTCGACCTCGATCCCGAAATCGTTGCTCGAGAGGGTGGCGCCCTCGATCGTCTCGCGACGGAACATTTTGTAGCATGTCTCGAGGTCGGTCAGCGTCTGATCGTAGAGGATGTTGAACAGCGCGGAAATCGTCCGATTGCCGAGGTAGTGGTAGAAATACAGGGCGCGATGCGGGCGGCCGTAGAAGCGCGAGCCGTACACCACGTCGGCAACGCCGATCTGGAGGAGCCGGAACATCGGCGCCCAGTCCGACGGATCGTATTCCAGGTCGGCGTCCTGGATCACCAGCACGTCGCCGGTGGCGGCGGCGAGCCCGGTGCGGAGCGCGCTTCCCTTGCCGCCGTTCGCCGCCTGCAACCGCGGCCGCACGGTCACCGGGCCCGCGACTTTCTCGAAGCCGTCGCCATCGACCGCTGCGCCGCCGGGCAAGAAGTCGATCGTCCCGTCGTGGTTGCGACGAACGCCGACGATCTCGTTGGAGTCGGCCGGGAAGGCCATCGAAATCCATTCGCGTGTGCCATCGGTCGAACCATCGTCGACCACGACGATCTCGCGGCCAATGCCCGGCAGCACGGCCATCACCGCACGCAGGATTCGCGGCAGGGTCTGCCGCTCGTTGTAGACCGGAATAACGACCGACAGCGTCAAATCCTGACGGGGAGGCGCGTCGAAGCCGGACTGGTTCACGGCTCGGACCTCGCTATCGGCTTTGGGAGTAGTAGGTGATGTTGCCGAGCGGAGTCACGGTCCAGCCATTCGACGGATAGTCCTTGAAAGCCGCCAGGACGAGCGCGGCCTTGCCATTGTCGACATCCTCAGTCTGGACCAGCACGCCGAGACTGTCGACACGCCCCCGGAAGGAATAGCGGGTACGGAGTTCGTCGGGCGACCGGAAACTGGCGGGAATCTCGACGATGCGGCGGCCGGGAAACTCCAGCCCGACCTCGGCGGAAGGAACCACCAGCAAGGAAGTGCCGGCGGGTGGCACGACCAGGTTCTTCCGGATGAAGTCCATTGCCTGCTGGGACACCACCATGTGGCGAAAGCCCTGGCTGCTCTTTCCGCTCGCAACGTGCCGCTGCAGCTTGACGACGAAGGTGCCGGCGCCATAGGCGATGAGGACCAGCGCCAGGCCGCCGGCGGCGAGCTTGAACGGCAACCGCCAGCCAAGAACGGCGTGAACGACGCCGATCGCAAGGACCAGGCCTATTTGCCGGAAGTGGCGATCCTCCAGGCTGACTTCGCCGCCCCGCACGAAGACCGCCGTCATGATCAGCGCGAAGACGACCGTCAGGGCCGCGGCGAACCGGAAATACTCGGGATGGGAACGCGCGATCCGTCGTCCGGCGAAGTAGACGAGAAACGCGACGGGAATCGCCAGGACGAGATAGAACGGCGAAGTCGTTGCGAGGCTTCCGTACTTGGGATGCAGCAAAGTGGCGGTCGCGAAGTTGCCGATGGAAAGAATGCTGGTGAAGCCGGCGACAAAGGAAGGTATCGCATGCGTCAGCAGCCGCTCGGGCGAGAACCCTGCCAGGGCGTGCGTCGTCGGCGTTTCGCCGCGCGACAGCCAGAGGATTCTGAAGGCAATGCCGAGGACGGCGAACATGACGCCGGCCGTCACCAGGCGTCGCACCTTGCCCGGGCGATCCGATTTCCAGTCGGCGAATTGCAGGGCGGCCACCGAGGCCACGGCCAGCACCAGGCCTGAAAGCTTCGCAACGACAAGGACTGCTATGGCGGCGAAAAGGCACAGCGCCTCGCCGGGCGAAAAGTCGCGCATCCGGAAAAGCAGCAGCAGGAACCACGGCGTGAGGGCGAAGAGGATGACCTCGCCGCCGCCGTAATAGACGAACTGGTGGGAAAACAGCCGGGTGCCGGCCAGGATCAGGAGCGTGATGGCGATGCTGAGAGGCGGAAATCCCCAGCTGCGATACAGAAAGTGGAGGCCGACCAGGCCAAGCGCCGAACACAAGGCGACGGTGATGACGATGGCTTGTCCGAGATCGAAGCCGAGTGCCGAGAAGAGCCCCGGCACGAGGTACTGACCCGGCGACCACCAGGCGACGAAGAAGTCCAGGTCCCGCGAGATGTCGGCGGGATCGGGTATCGGCATCGTGTTGAAGGGGCCGCCACGCTTCATCGCCTCGAGGACGAGGAAACCCGTCCCCTGGTCGGCGTACATCGACGGGCCGACGATGGCCGTGCTCGTCGTGTAGGCGAGGACGATCGATCCGGTCAGAATGTAGAGGCCCATCGCGACAGGCGTCGTCGCGGGCATCTAGGGATGGCTCCGGTTCAATCGACGACCCTCGGCGGTGGGGAGATCAAACCCGGCCGTGGCAGTGCTTGAACTTCTTGCCCGAGCCACAGGGGCAGGCGGCGTTGCGCGCGACCTTGCCCCAGGTCGAGGGATCGTTGACGTCGAGCGCCTGCTTGGCCGGGCGCGGACGGTGAAGCGTGGCGACGCCGCCGCCTTCCGGGTCGGCCGGATCGAAGGCCGGGTCGTCGCGCATCGCCGAGGCCAGGGCGGGATCCTCGTGGACCTCGTGCATCTGCCGCGGCATCTCGGGCATTGGCGGCGGCGTGTCCATGCGCAGCTGCAGCGTGGCCAGCAGTGCCACCACCTGCTCGCGCAGGCCGGTCAGCAGGTCGTTGAAGAGGTTGAAGGCCTCGCGCTTGTATTCGTTCAGCGGATCCTTCTGGCCATAGGCGCGGAGCCCGATGCCCTGGCGCAGATGGTCGAGGTGGAGCAGGTGGTCCTTCCAGCCCTGGTCGAACAGCTGCATCAGCACGCTCTTCTCGACCTGGCGCCAGACTTCCGGCCCGTACTGCGCCGCCTTCTGGGCGAACAGCCGCTCGGTCGCCTCGTTCAGCCGCGCGCGGATCTCCTCGTCGGCGATGCCTTCTTCCTTCGCCCACTGGTCGACCGGCAGGTCGAGGCCGAACAGGCGCTGCACCTCGTCCTTGAGCTCCGCCACCTTCCACTGCTCGGCGTAAACGTCCTCGGGGATGGTGCGGGTCACCAGCGCATCGACGACGTCGCGGCGCATGCCGGCCACCGTGTCCGACACGTCCTCGGTGCCCATCAGCTCGATGCGCTCCTTGTAGATCTCGGTGCGCTGGCTGTTCATGACGTCGTCGAAGCGCAGCAGGTTCTTGCGGATCTCGAAGTTGCGCGCCTCGACCTTGCCCTGCGCCGTCTCCAGCGCCTTGTTGAGCCAGCGGTGCGTCAGCGCCTCGTCGTCGGCCATGCCCTTCTTCTGGACCCAGTCGAGCACCTTGTTGTTGCCGAAGATGCGCATCAAATCGTCTTCCAGCGACAGGAAGAACTTCGAGGCGCCGGGATCGCCCTGGCGGCCCGCGCGGCCGCGCAGCTGGTTGTCGATGCGCCGGCTCTCGTGGCGCTCGGTACCGACAACGAAGAGGCCGCCGGCCTTGAGCACGATCTCGCGGTCGCGCTCGACGCCGGCGCGGATCTCCGCCGCCACGCGATCGATCTCGGCCTGGCGCGCCGCCCGTGCTTCTTCGGAGTCACCGGGGAACTTGGCGACGATCTCGGGCTCGCTCTGGCGCAGCAGCATGTCGACGTTGCCGCCGAGCTGGATGTCTGTGCCGCGGCCGGCCATGTTGGTGGCGATGGTGACCGAGCCCGGCCGGCCGGCCTGGGCCACGATCACGGCTTCCTGGTCGTGGAAGCGGGCGTTCAGCACGTTGTGCGGGATGCCCTGCTTCTTCAGCTCCGCCGCCAGCTCCTCGGATTTTTCGATCGACACCGTGCCGACCAGCATCGGCTGGTGGCGGGCGCGGCATTCCACGATCAGCTTGACGATGGCCCGCGTCTTGTCGGTGAGCGTGCGGTAGATCTCGTCGTCGGCGTCTTTGCGCACGACCGGCACGTTGGTCGGGATCTCGACCACTTCGAGACGGTAGATCTCGCCGAACTCGGTCGCCTCGGTCAGCGCCGTGCCGGTCATGCCGGCCAGCTTGGGATACATGCGGAACAGGTTCTGGAAGGTGATCGACGCCAGCGTCTGGTTCTCGCGCTGGATCTCGACCTGCTCCTTGGCCTCGAGCGCCTGATGCAGGCCCTCGGAGTAGCGCCGGCCGGCCATCATGCGGCCGGTGAACTCGTCGATGATGACGACCTGGCCGTCCTTGACGATGTAGTCGACGTCCTTGGCGAACAGCTTGTGGGCGCGCAGCGCCTGCGTGACGTGATGCAGCACCGAGACCATGGTCGGTGCGTAGAGGGTGATGCCCTCGGCGAGCAGGCCGTCGCCGCGCAGGATCTCCTCGACCGCCTCGACGCCGGCGTCGGTCAGCACCACGCTGCGGTTCTTCTCGTCCTTTTCGTAGTGCTCGGCCTTGAGCCTCGGGATCACGGTGTCGGCGCGGCGGTAAAGCTCCGAGGAGTCCTCGGCCGGGCCGGAGATGATCAGGGGCGTGCGTGCCTCGTCGATCAGGATCGAATCGACCTCGTCGACGATGGCGTAGTTGAAGGGCCGCTGCGCCATCGCGTCGAGGCGGTACTTCATGTTGTCGCGCAGGTAGTCGAAGCCCAGCTCGTTGTTGGTGCCGTAGGTGACGTCGCAGGCGTAGGCGGCCTTGCGCTGCTCGTCGTCCATCTCGTGCACGATCACGCCGACGCTGAGGCCGAGGAACGTGTAGATGCGGCCCATCCATTCCGAGTCGCGGCGCGCGAGATAGTCGTTCGCGGTGACGACATGCACGCCCTTGCCTTCGAGGGCATTGAGATAGACCGGGAGCGTGGCGACCAGCGTCTTGCCTTCGCCGGTCTTCATCTCGGCGATCTTGCCCTGGTGCAGGACCATGCCGCCCTTGAGCTGGACGTCGAAGTGGCGCTGGCCGAGCGTGCGCTTGGCCGCCTCGCGCACCGTGGCGAAGGCCTCGGGCAGGAGATCGTCGAGCTTCTCGCCCTTGGCGAGCCGGTCGCGGAATTCAGGCGTCTTGGCGCGCAGCTCTTCGTCGGAGAGCTCGATGAAGGCCGGTTCGAGCGCGTTGATCCTGGCCACCGGCTTGTCGAAGCCTTTGACGATGCGATCGTTGGCTGTCCCGAACAGGGTTCGAGCGAGCGCCGCCAGCATGAAAACCTCGATATTGTAATGACTTAGGCGGGCAATTCGGCCCGCCGTCCTCAGGAGAGATAGAGAGCGTGCCTTCAAGTGTCAACGCATCGGCCGCCGGGGTGCCGTCAGGACGGCGTCGATGAACGATATTTAACGATGCTCACGGAAAAGTGCCGCAATTGGCAGCCATCGAGGGCCTCGCCGCGGAGGCAGTGCTTGCTTGGCCCGAGCGGGCTTGTGTAAACCCAGTGCGCTGCCTTCATCCTCGAGACAGAAGTTCCCGGAGCCCGCCATGAGCCATTCTCTGCGCCCCCTGCGCCTCGTCGTCTTGTGTTGCGCAGCCGTCGCGATCGCGGGCCCCGCCCTGGCGCAGCCCCAGAATCCGGCGCAACCGCCGGCCGCGAAGCCCGCCGCGCCCGCCGGTCAACCCGCGGCCCAGGCCCCGGCCGCGCCGAAGCCGGCCGCCAAGCCGCCGGCCGCCGCTGCCGCCCCCAAGGATCCCATCGTCGCCACGGTCAACGGCGTGCCGGTCCGGTTGTCGGAACTCGAGGTCGCGCAACAGTCTTTGCCGCCGCAGTATCGCAGCATGCCGCTGCAGGCCGTCTTTCCGGCCCTGCTCGACCGCCTCGTCGACAGCAAGCTCGTCGTCCAGGAGGGCAAGAAGAACAAGGTCACCGAGGATCCCGCCTACAAGAAGCGTCTCGCCTTCGTCGAGGAGCAGGTGCTGCAGGATTTCTGGATCCAGCGCGAGATCGCCCGCAAGGTCACCGCCGACAAGCTGCGCCAGCGCTACGAGGAGCGGCTGAAGTCGATGCCGGCCGAGGAAGAGGTGCACGCCAAGCACATCCTGGTGGCGACCGAGGACGAGGCCAAGGCGCTGATCGCCGAAATCAAGAAGGGTGCGGCTTTCGACAAGCTCGCCAAGGAGAAGTCGACCGACAAGGCCTCGGGCGCCGAAGGCGGCGACCTCGGCTGGTTCAAGAAGAGCGACATGGTGAAGGAATTCGCCGACGCCGCCTTCGACCTCAAGAAGGGCCAGCTGACCGAGACCCCGACCAAGACGCAGTTCGGCTTCCACGTCATCCTGCTCGAGGATCGCCGCAAGGCGCCGCCGCCGGCCTACGAGGAGCTGGCCGATCAGCTCCGCGAGGAAATGGCCCGCGAAGCCGTGACCGCCGAGCTCGACCTGATGCGTTCGCGCGCCAAGATCGAGAAGTTCAACATGGACGGCAGCAAGCCCGAGCCCGTTGCGGTCACGCCTGCCACGCCCGCCCGGCCGCCGGCGGCCGCCCCCGCCACGCCTCCCGCCGCCACCAAGTAGAACTCACGTTTTCCGGCGTTTCTGGTGTAGTCTCTCCCGTTCGGATGGGTCGGGGATAAGCCCGGCCCCCGAAAGGGGAGCCCTATGTCCGCCACGTACGCCCTATCGCCGCTCGCGCCCAAGACGACGCCGACGCTGCCCCGCATCGCCGGCGTCAAGCTCGGGGCCGCGCAGTCCGGCGTGCGCTACAAGGACCGCGACGACGTCTTCCTGGCGCTGGTGCCGGCCGGGGCCACCATCGCGGGCGTGCTGACGCGGTCCAAGACCTGCTCGGCGCCGGTCGACTGGTGCCGCAAGAACCTGGCCCGCGGCAAGGTCCGCGCCATCGTCGTCAACGCCGGCAACGCCAATGCCTTCACCGGGAAGGCCGGCGACAAGGCCGTCGAGGAGAGCACCCGCGCCATCGCCCAGGCGCTGGGCTGCCCGCGCAACGAGGTGTTCATGGCCTCGACCGGCGTGATCGGCCAGCCGCTCGACTGGGAGAAGATCGTTTCCGTCGTGCCGTCGCTGATCAAATCGGCGCGGGAGGACGGCTGGTCCGCCGCGGCCGCCGCCATGATGACGACCGACACCTTCCCCAAGCTCGCCACGCGCCAAGCCAAGATCGGCGAGAAGCTCGTCTCCATCAACGGCTTCCTCAAGGGCTCGGGCATGATCGCCCCCGACATGGCGACCATGCTGGGCTTCGTCTTCACCGATGCCAAGGTGCCGGCCGGCGTCCTGCAGAAGCTGCTGGCCGATGCCGCCGACAAGTCGCTGAACTGCGTCACCGTCGATGGCGACACCTCGACCAGCGACACGCTGCTGCTGGTCGCCACGGGTGCTGCCCGCCATGCGCCGATCGAGGAGGCCGACGATCCCGTCCTGGTCGACTTCAAGCGGGCACTGGACGAGGTGCTGATCGAACTGGCGCAGCTGCTCGCGCGCGACGGCGAGGGCGCCACGAAATTCGTCACCATCAACGTCGGCGGCGCTTCGTCCAACGGGGCCGCGCGCAAGATCGGCCTCGCGGTGGCGAACTCGCCGCTGGTCAAGACCGCCATCGCCGGCGAGGACGCCAACTGGGGCCGGGTCGTCATGGCGGTCGGCAAGTCGGGCGAGCGCGCCGATCGCGACAAGCTCCGCATCTCGATCGGCGGCGTCCGCATCACCGACGGCGGCCAGGTCGTGGCCAACTACGACGAGGCGCCGGTGACCAAGCACATGAAGGGCACCGATGTCGTGATCGACATCGACCTCGGCATCGGCCGCGGCCGCGCCACCGTGTGGACCTGCGACCTGACGCACGGCTACATCGACATCAACGGCAGCTACCGTTCTTGAGTTCGAGCTTCGACGCGGCCAGCTTAGACGGAGAGTGTCCGGGCGGCCCGCCGCCGCTGGGCATTCGTCCGCTCGTGCTGGTGGCGGCCGTCGCCCTGGTCGATCGGGACGGCCGCATCCTGATCGCGCAGCGTCCCGCGGGAAAATCGATGGCGGGCCTCTGGGAGTTCCCCGGCGGCAAGGTCGATCCCGGCGAGACTCCCGAGCAGGCTTTGGTGCGCGAGCTGCACGAGGAACTCGGCATCGAAACCGCCACGAGCTGCCTGGCGCCCATCGCCTTCGCCAGCCACGGCTACGAGAAGTTCCATCTGCTGATGCCGGTCTTCGCCTGCCGCAAATGGAACGGCGTGCCGCAGCCGCGCGAAGGCCAGGCCCTGAAATGGGTCGCGCCGATCGACCTCGCGCAATACCCGATGCCGCCCGCCGACCTGCCACTGGTCGGCCTGCTCAGAGATCTTCTCTAGTTCATGCGGACCGCGTATGTGGACGGCCCCCTGTTTGCAAGAGCAATTTGGGTTGATGACGTTGGAGGCGGTTGCGTTCGTATGTCCGGCCTGTTTGTGCGGCCTGTCAGGACCGCTGGCCAAGATGGAATGC